>Ga0265592_1000027_pt1 | contig 114255 bp, 105 predicted proteins | sample saktaG_7_FD_190141 | JGI IMG/M metagenome (GOLD analysis project Ga0265592, IMG submission 190141) | Saline water microbial communities from Sakinaw Lake, British Columbia, Canada - sak_2010_1_5_120m | ecosystem: Environmental > Aquatic > Non-marine Saline and Alkaline > Saline ... | reverse complement strand
CCATGACATATCGGAGGCCCTCTATCTCGGTGATGACGTGCTTCCCATGGTAAACGGGAGAATTGTCCGAAAATGGATGGTCCAATTCATGCTGAAGGGCCGTCCCCCCGCGCAGAAAAGATTTACTCAAGACATGTTTGGAGACGATTCCCGCTACGGGAGTGACCTCTCCGTCCTGTATGATTCTCTGGAGGTAATGCAGTAGTGAATATCGGTCCCTATTCTTTTGACGAATATGTTCATCTGGTAAAGTCGTTCCATGGCCACGTCGCGCCCGGCATGATTATCGGCGGAATCATGGTCGATACGGCCCTCAACAACACACCTGCGGGAGACTTTTTTGACGCGCTCTGCGAAACGGCAAGCTGCCTTCCCGATGCAGTCCAGCTCCTCACCCCCTGCACGGTGGGAAACGGGTGGCTCCGGATCGTCAATGTGGGTCGATACGCCGTCACGTTCTACGAAAAGTACGGTGGAGAGGGAGTCCGGGTATATCTCGATTCTTCAAAATTGGATTCATGGCCGGTGATTAAGGAGTGGTTTTTTAAGCTCAAACCGAAGAAAGAGCAGGATTCAAAAGCCCTCTTTGAGCAGATTCACAATGCCGGAACGAATCCGTACAGTATGCAGCACGTGCGGGTTCAGCCGCAGTTTCTGGAAAAACGGTCAAAGGGCAGCATTGCCCTCTGTCCTTTATGCGGCGAAGCCTATCCATCGAAAGACGGCGAGATCTGTCTGGGCTGCGGCAATGAAAACCCCTATACAGATATCGCCACTCCCCGATCCGGTGCCATAGAAAAAGCACCGACACTGCAGACCATATCGGTCAGGGATGCCATCGGGCGTTCCCTGCTCCATGATATGACCCGTATCATTCCGAAAAGCGAGAAAGGTCCCGCATTCAAGACCGGGCACGTGGTGGAAACGGACGATATTGATCTGCTTCTGTCGATGGGGAAGAAAACCGTGTACGTCGAAGGGAACACTTCAACCGATGACGATTGGGTTCATGAAGATGAGGCGGCACTGACGCTGGGCCGGGTAATGGCGGGCGACGGTGTCACCTTCACGGAAGTTCCGAGCGAGGGGAAGGTTACTTTCAGGGCAGAACGTAACGGTCTTCTCGTTGTCGATGAAGAGCGCCTGATTAATTTCAATTGTGTTCCCGATGTGATGTGTGCGAGCCGACAGAGTTATTCCGTTGTATCCGGCAACGACAGGATCGGGGGAACCCGGGCTGTTCCTCTCTACCTTTCCCGGGTTACCCTCGACAGAGCCCTGGCGATACTTAACGGAAATCCTCTGTTCACCGTGCTCCCTCTGCGGCAGCCCCGAGTGGGAATCCTCGTGACCGGAACGGAAGTGTACGAGGGATTGGTGAAAGACGGCTTTGTTCCCCTGATCCGCACAAAGCTGGAACAATTGGGAGCCCGTATTTTTCACTCCCGTATCGTCCCCGATGATCGAAATGTCATCTCCGGGGCAATCAAGGAACTGATCAAAGAAGATATCGATCTGCTTGTCACGACCGGGGGACTTTCAGTTGATCCCGATGATGTCACCCGTGCGGGATTGGAAGACGCCGGTGCTACCGACGTGCTCTACGGTGCGCCCATACTGCCGGGGGCGATGACCCTCCTCGCCCGTATCGGGGATGTGCAGGTTATCGGTGTTCCCGCCGGGGCATTGTATTTCAAAACGACGAGCTTCGACCTGCTGGTTCCCCGACTCCTGGCAGGTCTTACCATATCCCGGCATGACCTTGCACGTATGAGCAGCGGTGCCTTCTGTCTTGAATGCCCGACGTGTCTGTATCCCCTGTGTCCCTTCGGCAGGTAGACACTGCTACTTCTTTCGGATTCTGAAGGGCAGGTTCTTCAGGTTCGGCGTTCCGAATTTCTTTTTAAAGTCGGGTGAAAGTAAAACAAAAGCATAGAATGTAAGCTATGAGGAAATCAATGTTTTATAAATCATTACGTCATAAATTTCTGCGGCTGGCTGAGGAAAAATCATTATTAGACAATAAAATAACAATCAGGACACATATTTTAAAACCGGATGAAGCCATCGGTAATCCTGACAGAAGAGACTTCCCCCTTCTGAAGGGCAAGGAGGTCATGGTGCAGGCTTCATTCATTGAGAGAAAGGGACAGGCCTATACCGATGCCCCGTCAGAATTTTCCGGGCCTTTGAGAGATATTGTCAATCTTTCATTGGATGACTCCCGGCAAAAAGCGTTGTTTATTGCATCTCTGAATGCGGTGATGAAATACCTATATCCTGATATAATGACAGTTCACTGTAAAAATAATGAACCTGAGGAATGCGCAGAAGAAATGATGGCATATATAAAAACATTAAATCCTCATTCGGTTGGTATTATTGGTCTGCAACCGGCCATTCTGGATGCTGTGGTCGAAATTCTGGGGAAAGAGAATGTCACCTGCGTGGATAAAGACGAAAACAACAGAGATAAAATTAAATACGGTGTGCCTATCGGATGGGGAGATAATGAAGGTATGGAAAGGGTATTCAAACATAGTGATTTAGTTCTGGCAACGGGGTCCAGTGTGGTAAATGGCTCATTGGTGGATATCCTCAATATTGCCCGGAATTACAACTCACCTCTCTATTTCTACGGTGTAACTATCGCCGGAACTACCCGGTTGATGGGATTGAATCTTCTGTGTTTTAAAGCAACTTAAGTTGCTACTCACAAGGACACACTATCACAAATTACGTTTTTTAAATTAGTAGGGGTCGAGAAAAAAACATAGTGAATTACCCCACCTAAAGGCGGGGCATCTGGAAAAGCAAGGAGGGGGATTGCAGCATCCTTACCCTCGCACCGCATTCATCCCCGCCATAATGGCGGGGTATTCTGCGGGATTTTGATAAAAAGTTGGACTTATAACTGCTTGAATTAGGGAAGCGGCTTTCAACTGAGAAAAAGAAAATGAAGAGAAGCGCTTATGGAATATTGTTTTTTCTTTTAGTGTCAATATACTCTTTTATCTTTGTACAACCTGTTTCCGGACAGAACCAGGAAACACCGGCTATCGGGATGGCTGTTGAGTTTATGGATCATGCCGCCTGCGCTTATGTGACCAGCGATAAAGGCTGGTTTAAAAAAGAGGGCCTTGAGATATCTACTTACGAGAGTTATGTGACCGGTATGGCTCTGGCGGCTGCCCTGGCAAGGGGAGACATTCAGGTGGCATATATGTGTCTAGTCCCTGCCATTAATGTTTACGCCAACGCTAAGGTGCCGGTAAGGGTAGTGACAGGAACACATAAATATGGCTATGGTCTGGTGGTCGACCCCAACAAGATAAAGGATGTACATGACCTGGAAAACCCCGCCATACGGATCGGTTGTGTGAGAGAAGGCGGATCGGTAGACCTGTTGATGCGCAAGACAGTAGATATATACCACCTCGATGAAGGCAAAATATTGAAAAATATCAGGCGGATGAATCCCCCAAAACAGGTTTTAGCGCTCCGGACCGGTCAGATCGATGCCGCCTTTCTGCCCGAACAGTGGGCGACTATGGCAGAAAACAGCGGCCTGCGCATGCTGCTCACGAGCCGGGACATCTGGCCCAACATGCAGGGAAGTGTTCTTGTCGTCAAAGAGGACTTACTGCGAAATCACCCTGAGCTGGTTAAAAAATTGGTAAAATTGACCAGAAAATCTACAGCGTGGATAAATCAAAATAGAGATAGCACCTCCACGATTGTCGCCGGACAGCTATCCTGTTTCAAAAAGAAAGTTTTGCCGGCCAAGGCAGGCAGGCTGACTATGGGTTTAGAGATTACACCACAAATCATATCTCGATCCATGGAAAGGATGATCTTTACTACCGATATTGACCCGCGGGTTGTTCAGGATATGATCAACTATATGGCGCAGTTGGGATATATTAGAAAAGGTTTTGAAGCCAAAGAGATACTCGACCTGAGGTTTCTTAATGATAAATAGGTTTAAAAAGATGTGGGGATTGTTGCCCATTGTAATCTTTCTGGTTCTGTGGGAGATTACAGCACGCCTTGAGTTGTTCCCCGGACATATCTTTTTCCCTCCCTTCTCCGAGGTGATGCGGGAGTTTTTCTCCCTTATGGCCACCGGGTTATTGGTGGAGAGTTTTTCCAGAAGTCTGTTTCGCGTCCTGATCGGTTTCTTTGCCGGTTCTGTCTGTGGATTGCTGGTCGGAATTCTCATGGGGTGGAGAAAACTGGTCGACAGGTCGTTTGGTCCTATTATCAGCCTCATCTATCCCATACCTGCCCTTGGATGGCTCCCCTTGTTTATGTTGTGGATAGGAATAAACGAGATGTTGCCGATCGCCATAATATTCATATGCTCTTTTTTCCCTGTTTGCTATACCACCGCCACCGGCGTGAAGTGTGTGGACAAGGATTATATACGGGCAGCAAGGACTCTCGGGGCTTCGGAATTTAAGGTTCTGACAGGTGTAATTCTTCCATTGGCCCTTCCTGAGATTTTCACCGGCTTGCGGCTGGAGTCAGGAATGGCGTGGAGGGTTGTTATTGCGGCGGAAATGGTGGCTGTTCCCACAGGAATAGGCGCTCTGATGATGCGAGCGGAGAGCCTCGTTAGAATTGATATCATCATTGTATGTCTTATGGTTCTCTCGGTAATGTGCTTTTCCTTCGAGAAATGTTTTCACTACATTGAGCGGAGATTGACCACCGGCTGGAGATGATATGCCCTGCGTAGAATTGAGAGGAGTCAGCAACTTTATCTGCCGTAATGTCGATTTAAGAATAGAGGATAGCGAAATTCTGGTCCTTTTGGGTTCAACAGGTGCAGGGAAAACAACTCTTTTAAGCATTATCGCCGGCCTGGTAGAATATACAGGTTCTGTGCTGTTTAATGGGGTCGGTGTGGATGAAGTACCCTCGAACAAAAGGAGGATCGGATATCTTTTCCAGGGCCTGGCTTTGTTTCCACACCTGAATGTAGCGTCCAATATCGCCTTCGGTTTAAAGACGCGGGAGAATCATTCTTCGAAAGTAGAAAAGAGGGTAAACGAGATGTTACATCTGATGGGAATTGAAAATCTTTCAGATCGTTACCCCTATAACCTGAGTGGCGGGGAACGGCAGAGGGTTGCCCTCGGGCGTGCTCTTGCCCCTTCACCGGAAGTCTTGCTGCTTGACGAACCTCTCAGCAGCCTTGATTATGAAACATCCAAGTACCTTCGGATGGAGATCAAAAGATTACAGCGGAAATTGGGGATAACCACTATATATGTAACTCACAACCAGAGAGAGGCAGAAGAAATAGGGGACAAACTGGCCATTATTCATAATGGAACAGTTGGGCAGGTTGGAACGCCGGAGGAAATCTTCTTTAACCCCGTAAATGGTCAGATATCGAAGTTTATCGGCTCGCCAAATATTTTATGTTGTGAATATTGTCGGAAACTTGTTAAAGGGCTTGCTGAGATCAAAAGCGGGGACCTCCATATCATTGTGCCCGACAATGGAAATGGAATAAAGAAGATAGCTATCTTGCCTCATGATATCTATATCTCAAGGAACAAGCCGCCTGGACCGGACATTAACAGATTTACAGGAACGATTATTGATGTAAATTCTTCAATCAACCTTACATTGATACGGTTACGCGTGGGAGAACATGTCCTCTTGGCGGAACAACCGATTGAGATAACAGAAGAATTGAATCTACAGGTAGGAGATGAGGTGCATCTTATACTGAAGATGCCACGTATCAAGACACTTTCCACAAGGGAAAACGAGTCCCGGTTTGATGGTTATTCCTGTTGATTAAAGTGATATTTCCGGCTTGACGGCAAATGTTCTGTTATGTATGAAATAGAGTCCAGTAGTGATATAGCTGAGCAGTGGGAATTTTAATCAGGATACCGTGGCCATGGCTTTGAGGGGATAAAATTGATGAAATTGAATAACATACTTTATGATCTATTTGAATCCAAGGCCGAAGAAGTAAAGATTGAGATACTGAGTCTTGGCCTTGGGTATACGGCAGTTACAACCTCGGACGGCGGGATGGGGGTAGCTTATACCTGTTTTGACAGTAAAAATACCTGTTCGGTTATTAAAAATTATCATGATTACGAAGGCAAACCTGCCGTTGATCTCCTTGAAAAAATTAAGAGTACGAATACAATCGAAAGAAGCATGTCCCTTGCGCTTATAAATGCGCTCAATTATGAAGAGGCGTTGTTACTTCCCAAGGATAAGAACAATGATATAATGTTTGATAAATTTAATATTGGCAAGGGAACAAGGGTTGCCATGGTAGGTTTTTTCGGTCCCCTTGTTAAAATTTTTAAGGAAAGAGATGTTTTACTGGAGATAATAGATATTGCCCGCTGCCTTGGTCGAAAGGAAGATTTTTACGAAAAACTTGGAAGCTGGGCGGATATACTGTTATTGACATCAACTTCTATCTTAAACAACACAACTGAGGAAATACTTGGAACTGTGGGCAGAGATGTTAAGGCTATCTTGCTGGGACCTAGCACCCCAATGGTGGCTGAAGCATTCGGGCATCTGCCGGTACACATGCTCGCAGGAACAGTGCCGCTGGAAAAAGAAAAAGTGTTAAAGGCCATACGGCATGGAACCGGGACCCCCGTCATCCACAGATTCAGCCGGAAGTCTTTCTGCCTTACTTCCAAGTGAATTCCGGAGAGGTCAAATCTATGAATATTTGTAATTATACCCTTGAGGAGTACATTGCGATAGTTAAATCTTTCCACGGAAGTGCCGCACCCGGGATGGTAATCGGGGGATATATGGTGGACCTAGCACTCAAAAACACACCGGAGGGGGAATTTTTTGATGCCGTTTGTGAAACTTCAAACTGTCTTCCCGATGCGATACAGCTTCTCACTCCGTGTACTACAGGAAACGGTTGGCTGCAAGTGATCAATCTGGGTCGTTTCGCCCTGACCCTTTACGAAAAATATCAGGGGAAGGGAATCAGGGTATTTATTGATTCGGCCAAGATTGAGACCTGGCCGGAGATTAAAAATTGGTATTTCAAACTCAAGTCTAAAAAGGACCAGGACTCACAGCTTCTCTTTGAGCAGATCAAGGAGGCCGGACCGGGCATCTGCAGCTTTCAGAGCGTTACTGTACGGTCTCAGTTTCTGGAAAAGCGGAGTAAAGGGAACATTGCTATCTGTCCCCTTTGCAAGGAAGCTTATCCGGTGAAAGATGGAGATATGTGTCTCGGTTGTCGGGGGGATGCTCCTTATCTTTAAACCGGTTTAACCGATGAACAGAAAAGAAAGGAGCCTGAACTGAAAATAGTACCGATAGAACAAGCAGTGGGTCTCACAGGTTTGCATGATATGACAAGGATTATCCCGGAAAACATTATAAAGGGGCATGTTTTTAAAAGTGGTCAGATTATCACCGTCGAAGATGTTGACATACTGAAGAAAATAGGACGGAAAAATATCAATGTGGCGGATAACGGAGGATTTGGTCAGGAATGGGTGCATGAAGATGAAGTAGCGCTTACCTTCGCGCCGGGCTATGGCGGGAGATGGAGTTACTTTCACCGAGGTTCCCACCGAGGGCAAAGCCACCCTCCTGGCCGAGCGGGATGGGCTGTCTCGGTGGTTGACGAAAGTCGCCTCGAAATATTGAAGCTTCCCGCAACAAGTTGCGGGGAATCTCCGACTGTTTAGTAAGTTAGAAATTATTTTTTGCCAGAAAACAATTTCGTTAACGCATTTATCCCGTTTATCGGGGTAAGGAAATTTTTTATTCGCTCGCTAACCCCGCCGCAAGCAGCGGGGAATGTGCTCGCTGTTCAGTTCAACCTTGTGCCGGATGTCATGTGCGCCAGCCGTCAGAGCTACTCAATAGTAACCCGTGGTAAAAAACTTGCAGGCACACCCGGGCCATTCCTCTTTTTCCTCGTAGAGCTGATTTTAATAAAGCGGTAACTTGTACTTAGCAGCAATCCATTGTTTACGGTCTTACCAATGCGCAAAGCCAAGATGGGTATACTTAATTACAGGTACTGAAGTATTTCAAGGTTTGGTGCAGGATAGCTTTGAAAGAATCATCAGTATGAAACTGAAAAGGCTGGGATGCCAGGAATTTCAATCACTAACTGTGCCCGATGACCAAGAAGTTATCAGCCGGGGAGTAAGGAGAACTCTGCGGCAACGGCATTGATCTATTAGTGACCACCGGCGGACTTTCCGTGGATCCTGACTATGTCACGCGGCAGGGATTGATAAAAGCAGGGGCTACCGATGTGTGCTCTATGGAGCTCCTGTTTTACTGGGCGCTATGACCTTACTGGCCCATGTAGGGGATGTCCAGGTTATAGGAGTACCTGCTGGCGCTCTCTATGTTAAATATACCTTTTCTTTGATCTGCTGGTACCCCGCCTGCTGGCAGGTCTTGTCATTACCAGGCGTAATCCGGCACGGCTTAGCCATGGGGCATTTTGTTTGAATTGCGAGGCATGTACATTTCCTAATTGTCCATTCGGCAGGTAACCGATGTCCTCTTTTCTTTTGAGTTATGCACACAGATCAGGCAGGCTGCACACCGCCTTCAAACCCCATTTCTTTAGCCTTGATATCAAGGTGAAGTGTGGCAACCTCTTCCAGAGGAGGATAGAAAATACGCTCTATTTCTCTTGTGTCCACGGCCTTTATGTATTTTTTACAATTGTCACAGACATCCAGCCTGTATTCTTGTTCTTCTTCAATTTGAAAATAGTGGAGTGTTGTGTTGTCCTTATTGTTACAAAATGGGCAGTATATTCTCTGGACAGGCCATTTGTGCCAGCAGAAACTGCAGAACAAAAAGCGCTTACCTTCATTCTCGAATGTCGATAAAACAGGTAAACTTCCACAAATAGGACAGTAACCCATTTCCCATGATTTGTTCTTGTCAAGATATGTTGAAAGTTGCGAAGCGCACACGGATAAAGAGGGTTTTATGCTGTTGTAAGTTATAAAAGCAAGAACCTTCCTGTCGATTTCGAATTCACCCGCAATTTTTTCAAAGAGAATGTCGTCCTCAACTAAAATTTTTGAGAAGAGCATATTTAAATCAAGTTTACCTATTTCAATAGCTTTAATTATCCCTTTGGCAGACACTGCCATGACTTCATTCGCCCCTTCTGCAATACTACATATTTTTCTGAAAAGTTTTGTGGCTTCTTCTGTGTCTATTACAAACTCAGACATATTTATGAGAGGAAGTTTTTCTTTCGACTTAATAATAAGCCTCTCCTTGGGGATCTGTATAGGTTTAATATCTAACTGGTTTCTGGAATCCTCCTGTGCTGAAAAAACCTGTTTGTGAAAGTCTAACAAAGAAGCGTAAGCTGGTCTCAGCTTCTTAAGTATCTCCGCAACTTTTCCAACCTGATCCGAAGTAAGAGTAACGTCTTCTGTTTTCATATAACTCCCTCTGAACATGGTAATAAAAAAGGAGGGAGATAAAATCTCCCTCCTTGAAATTTAACTTCTTTTCATCCCAACAAACTCTGGAAAGGCCTCTTTAAAGGTGACGCGAGTTTTGCAAAAGCAATCCGCCTCGTAATTCCCACAGGCCCCTGTGCTACGACAAATTTGTGGTAAAATTCCGGTTTGTCGGTAATGAGATAAATTACACGAATTTGATCCTCATCCACCAGTTGGGCCTCCGGATATTCCTTCTTAATTTCGGCAAGACGTTTATGTGCCAGCTTTAGCATCTCTTCCCTGTCGCCAAAATTCATTGCTCCCGTTGGACAGGTCTTCACACATATGGGCAAAAGACCATTTTGCACCCGGTCTATACACATATCACATTTTGTAATTGCCTTAGTCTTTTCGTCTCGTCTTGGTATGTTATAGGGACAACTTTCCCGTATTTCGTTGAATGCCTTTTCGGACAGGCGTTTTGTCAAATCTGTGTAAATTATCGCTCCTGTTTCATCATCGCTGATTATAGCGCCTAGCAGATAGCCATCGGCCACCTCTCTGCACGGCGGTTCCAAGCAATGGCGACATTGATCCGGGAAAAAATTCCATGTTACTTTCCCATTGATTTCGTGTTCCGTAAACCTGACCAGTTTATATGTAAATGGATTCAGGTCAACCGGGTTCTGATGACTTCCCCACTGTTTGGTCTTTGTCCCAGGTAAGCCATGCCATTCTTTACAGGCGACCTGACAACCTCTACAGGCGGTACACCTCGTTGTATCGATGAAAAATGTCTTTGACATTTCTTTTTCCTCCCTATGAGTTAATAGTTATATATCAACCGGCCATTTTACTATCGAGATAATTCTCTGAGTCTCTTGGCCTTTTTAATGTTCACACAGCATGCTTTGAATTCAGGTATGGTTGTGTTTGGGTCGCCCGCACTGATACACAGACGGTTGGTTGCGTCACCCGCACCAGGCGTCATCCAACCAAAGCAGAAGGGCATACCAACTTCATGAACCGTTTTACCCATCACTTTGAATGGCCTTATACGCATGGTTACCATCGCTATTGCTTCTACCCGGCCTCTCGTATTTTCCACAATGACGGGGTCGCCGTTTTTGATACCCTTTTCCTTGGCCAGCTCGGGACTCATCTCCACATAGAGCTGTGGTTCCGCTTCAAGGAGCCATGGCACAGCCCTTGTTTCACTTCCACCACACCAATGTTCGGTCACGCTGTAAGTCGTCAAAACGATAGGATAACGCGGGTCCGCCGGCCTAGCTCTCTTGTCGGCATCACTATCTATAATTTTGGCACAAGGATTGTTCAGCTGTTTGGAAAATGGATGCTTTTTAATCGGGGTTTCAATTGGTTCATAATGTTCAGGAAATGGTCCTTCCGCCCTGCCGGGACCAAAGAGTTGACCATGCCCTTCTTTCCGCATAATGAAAGGATATTTTCCTTTGCCGGTTGCCATCGGCGGCCAACCACCATCCGGCACATCGCCTATCCACTTGTTTTCCTTCCATTCGATAACAGCTCTTTCAGGATCCCAGGGTCTTCCATTCTTATCTACCGAAGCCCTGTTATAGAGGATTCTTCTATTAACGGGCCAGCACCATGAAAAGTTGGGATAGAGGCCGATCTTTGCCTGCATCGGGGTCTGGGAGTAATCACGTCGCTTGGCCTTGTTACCGTCTTCTTCCGTATAGCTTCCGGCATAAAGCCAGTTAAGGCAGACCGTTGAACCGTCATCCTTTAGGGCTCCGAAACTGGGTACCTGCTGACCTTTTTTGGGTCCTTCGGTATAATAACCGTTGATTTTCTTAGCCATCTTTTCTGCGTCGTAATTGCTGGGCCAATCGAGCTTTAAGATAGGATCCGCAAAGACACCGTCTTGCTTCCGGTAAAGGTCTCTAACTTTATTCATAATCTCCACCATTATCTGTCCCATCGATTTTGATTGACCTTGAGGCTCGGTCGCTGCGTAATGCCATAACAGCCAGCGCCCGCTGTTGCTTACACTCCCTTCCTTTTCAACTTTGTGACATGAAGGCAGCAAAAAGACCTCTGTCTTTATCTTTTTGGGATCCGCACCCGGACGGTGCCAGAAATCTGTTGTCTCATTATGGTGAATCTCGGCAATTGATAACCAGTCCAAGTTCTCCATTGCTTTTCTGACCTTGTTGGAGTTTGGCACGCTGCTCGCCGGACCAGTTGCCCAGATGTTGCCGCCCTTTATCTTACCTTTATACATCCTGTCAAAAAGGTAAAGATAAGAGTAATCTTCCCCTTTATCAACTTTTGGAAGCCAGTCATAACCAAAACCGTTTTCCTTGGTAGCACTGTCTCCGAACCAGCCTTTTAATAAACTTACCGTGTACTTTGGATAGTTCTGCCACCAGTTGGCACTCATGGGATCATGACTTACCGGTGTTGTTGCCTTAAGATAATCCTCCAATGTAGGCAAGTCACCACGCGGCACTGCGAGATAGCCGGGTAAGATATGCCATAAGATGCAGTGGTCCGTTGAACCCTGGACATTCGGTTCACCCCGCAGAGCGTTGATTCCGCCTCCGGCGACGCCGATATTACCCAGCATAAGCTGAATAATGGCGCTTGCCCGAATATTCTGAACACCGACTGTATGCTGAGTCCATCCCAAAGCATACATAACTGTTCCCGCCTTATCGGGTGCTCCCGTAGAAGCATAGGCACTATATACTTTGAGCAGATTATCCTTTGATACACCGGTGGTGGCTGAAACGTCGTCTAAATTATACCGGTCATAGTGTTTCTTCAAAAGCTGGAAGACGCATCTCGGATGTTTGAGAGTTTTGTCTTTTTTAGGATTTCCATTCCCGTCCAGCTCAAATTGCCATTGAGACTTATCATAGATTTTTGTCTTCGGGTTATATCCGGTAAACAAACCATCATTAAATTCAAATTTCTTACTTACAATGAAGGAAGCGTTTGTATACTCCGTCACATACTCTTGAAAATATTTCTTGTTCTCAATAATATATTTTATCATACCGCCCATGAAAGGAATATCTGTACCCGAACGGAGGGGCACATGAAAATCAGACCTGGCGGATGTTCTGGAAAACTTGGGATCAACATGAATAATTGTGGCCCCTCTTTCTTCTTTAGCTTTTAAGACCCATTTGAAACATATCGGGTGATGCTCTGCGGCATTGCTGCCCATGATCAAAGCACAATCTGTATTTTTGATATCGATCCAGTGATTGGTCATCGCACCGCGTCCGAACGACTCTGCCAGAGCCGCAACAGTAGCGCTGTGTCAGATACGTGCCTGATGGTCGAAGTGGACTATCCCCTGTGCCCTGATAGCCTGATGCACCAATGCACACTCCTCATTGTCCAGCTGAGAAGAACCCAGATGAAACATTGATTCCACGCGATTAACCCGCTCTTTTTTATCATTATATTCCTTAAAGTCCCTATCCCTGGTCTCTTTTATCCGGTGAGCAAGACGATCCAATATCCAGTCCCAGCTTTTCTCTTCCCAGCGGTCACTGTAAGGCGCCCGGTAAAGAGGTTTAAAAAGGCGGTGGTCACTGTTAATCATGGCTAACGTGGAAGCACCTTTAGAGCACAACGCTCCCTCGCTTACCGGATAACCGGGATCGCCTTCCGCACTGATAACTTTACCATCTTTTACATGACAGATAAGATGGCAGGAAACAGAACAGAATCCACAGATAGAAATAACTTCCTTCGCTCCTTTAATTTTCAATTTAGCTGCATGAGCTTTTATGGGCCTCAAGTCAAAACCGACTTGACTGAGGGCAATACTCACTGCCCCGAGACCCGTCACCTTCATAAAACCTCGTCGTGTAATTTTCATTTGTTACCTCCTCCTATTATAAAAAGAATATTTACATTTTTCGGTTACAATCTCGTCTCGCATTTTATCAACCGCAAATAACATAACGATGAGAGGCTGTCAAGCATTTTGTCAATGATTTCAGTATGTTATTTTTAGCATATGCCTGTAATGAGTCCTCGCTTCTGTATACTAAGGGGATTCAATTCCTGAAATCTAAATGAAGAGTGACTCGGAGAAGAAAGGATAATAGAGATGAAATTTTTGTAGTAAGAGCCGGAATACATTCCATGGATATGTGGCATTGTAAATTGTACCGATCCAACAATCCCGCAGGTAAGGATGGCTTCAGCGGCGACCGGATTAGCACTGAGGATGGAAGTTTTTGAGCATTTGCTGACACAGTACTGAAAATGGCGATTTCCACCATTTCAGAGGTAATATCATTAAGTTACGATGCTTTACTCGCGCATTTTCTCCTTACGTATCTCGGTAGACCAGGGGAATATCTCCCTGGCTTCCTTGAGGGCTTCTTGTTCAACCTTGTCAAGCCAAAACTGAAATTTTTCCATCAACTCTTTGCCGAGCTCCGATAGTTGATACCTTCTATTTTTGCCTGTCTTGACAATCAGCTTATATCCCAATATATCTTCGGTTTTCCTTATTTTCCCCCATGCTGCTCGATAAGACATGCCCATGTTCTCCGCTGCCTTTTTTAACGACCCATATTTCTCTATGTTATTAAGAAGTGTTGCGCGGCCGGATCCAAAAAGAACACCACTATCTGTTTCCAGCCAGACATGCAGCCTTACCGTCGGGTTATTCTTATCCATGGTGAATTTTCCTTGTTCAATTATTGACTATAATAAAAATTATATAACAGATGTGAAGCTCCCCGCCCACAGGGCGGGGAGCTTCCCGGCAAGGAAATCGAAGATTCATGAGCAAAGCGAATAATATATTCCTTTTATATTGCGCCCCTTACCCCGCCTACAAGGCGGGGCTTACGGGTGTGTTCCCGGTCATCTCCCGTAAGAATAAAGATTCACTAAAATGGCTTTGGTTCCTTCTTTTGTATATGTCAATAATGACATAATATAAGAACAAAGCCAATTGTCAAGATAAATTTGTTTTTAAACGGCGTAAACAGCGGGGAGCTTCAATTTAAAAATTGGATGTGGAAAATAAAATCCAGCCAATTAGAAATATTATAGTGAACTGAACCAATATCCAACTTTTCGAATGTTTTCATGAAAGATCGGGAGAATTGTTGACGTCTCAACTTTCGAATATAATCTTTCCTGTGTCTTTTAAGTTATAACCGGGCAAAGTATGGGAGAGTCTGCTAATCTGTACCGGATCTATACAAGCTATCAGGTCTTGCATGACCTTTGTAGACCAAAGCTCTCTCGGGACAACAAGGTCAAATCTTTCCTCTTTAAGTGGAACAAAATCGAGGGGAAAAAGGTAGGCAACATACTCGATACTCAGTCCCACATCCGCCTCGCCAAAGAAAACCTTGAGAGCTACCTCCAAATGTGTGTTTACCTCATTAGCAAAAGATGTAATCTCCTTGTTATCCGAGCCCTTTTCCTTTAAGAGATATTCAAGCAGTATTCTTGTGCCGGATCCCTCATTTCTATTTATAAATCTTGCCTTCTTTTCTATTACATCCTTTAAACCCTTGATACCCAGGGGGTTCCCTTTTTGTAAAATCAGTCCTTGTTTCCTGTGCCACAGATTGACGACCACATACCTTTGCCCGGAAAGTACTCTGCTGAGAATGGGAAGATTATATTCTCCTGTTTCCATATCCAGAAGATGGGTGCAACATGCCTGCCCTTTTTTCCGAGCAAGGGCATGGATGCCCCTCAGGCTGCCCAGCGATGAGTAAAAGGTCAAGGTCTCGGGAAATTTCTCCCTGTTATAAACGGACAAAAACCTTGCCAGGAGAATATCGTCACTCCCCATAATCAGGATGTCTTTTCCCCTTTGAACATTTTCGTCTATCCACCGCCGAATGTGCCCTTCAGGAAAGAGCCACTTCCCCGCAATATTCACGTGAGGAAGACCCCCCTCTTTCACCAGCTGATATATCTTCTTTTCATTAAGCCTCAAAAGATCGGCCAGTTCTTTTGTGGTGAGCATTTCTTTCATAAATTTTTTCTATCAAGAAATAGCGAACATGTCAATGCTGAGATAAATAATAACAATTAATCTTTAATTATAACGAATGTGTATTTATATTGACATTTAATGACAATTTAGGTAGATACATGCTTAATTTAACAGCCCTCATTCCCTGGGAGGCTGCCCAAGAAATGGAGATCAAGGAAAGAAAATTATAGCTAAGATCGTGTTTAAGTTCAAACTTATAAAAGAAGGAGGATAAAAGTGAAAAGAAGGATATTGTTAAAGGAAAGTATATTAATTCTTGCTATCTTTATGGCAGGCCTGCTGGTCTATCCCCAGTTCGGATTTGCAAAAGATATGCTTCTTGTCTATTCAGGAGCCGGGATGAGAAAGCCGATGGATAAGATTGGAGTAGCTTTTGAGAAGAAATATGGCGTGGCAGTGAATTACAATTATGCCGGTTCGAATACCCTCTTAAGTCAGATAGAGCTAACAAAAAGAGGAGATGTCTATATGCCCGGGGCAACAATGTACATAAATAAAGCTAAGGAGAAGGGATTTGTCGATTATGAAAAACCAGTGGCATATCATATACCGGTGATAGCGGTCCCTAAGGGAAATCCAGCGAAGATAACGAGTTTAAAAGATCTTACCAAACCTAAAGTGAAGATTGTATTTGGAGATCCAAAGGCAGCCGCCTGTGGCAAAATTGCAAATAAGATACTTAAGAAAAACAATCTCTATAATAAAGTCTGGGAAAACGTTGTTGCCACTGCCGGGACGGTAAATGAGCTGGTAGTTTATATATCTATGAGGCAGGCAGATGCGTCTATAATCTGGAAAGCCTCTCTGCTGGGAACGGAGGATAAGACGGATATTATCGAAATACCAAAACAACAGAACTGCATAAAGGTAATTCCCATAGGCAGGCTGACATTTTCTAAGGACAAAAAAATGGCAAAAGAATTTGTGGCCTTTGTTGCATCCAGTGAAGGAAAAAGGATATTTGAAAAATGTGGCTTCACCACATATCCAAATTCAAGATATGGAAAATAGGAGGTATATATTATGGAGATAAGCGCAAGAAATAGATTGGAAGGCACTGTCAAGGAAATTAAGTTGGGACAAGTTATGGCTGAAATTACTCTCAAGATAGGGGAGAATGAGCTAACTGGCCTAGTAACAAAGACATCGGCTGAGCGATTGGGATTAAAGGTTGGCGACAGGGCATTTGCTTTAGTTAAAGCTACGGAAGTAATGGTAGGTAAAGAGTAAATATTGTTTGTCTGGATATGCATTGTGAGGCCACATCACTAAAATAACTGCCCAAACCTTGGATATCTGAAGTGATCAAAAGATTTGAGCTTTGCGGTGCCGCAAGCTCTGGATGCCTGTATTATGCAACCACTGGAATTAACAATGTTAAACAAATTTAATACATCAAAAATCAAGATCGTTACAATACTTTTTAGTCTGCTTCTTGCCACTTTTATTTTAGTGCAGATTATATGCGTCGTAACCCATACTACGCTTCCGGCGCTGATCACAAGCATCTGTTCACAAGAGATACTGTTTGCCATAGAACTAAGCCTTCTAACTTCTTTTATATCGACCATTTTGTGTATTATCATATCGATACCGACGGCATACGCACTTGCCAGGTACGACTTCTTTGGAAAGAGCCTGATCAATACCATACTGGATGCTCCGTTAGCCTTACCACCATTAGTCGCCGGTGTGGGTTTGTTGATACTGTTCGGTACCACACCATTCGGGAAAACGCTTGCCGAAGCCGGACTTGTCTTTGTCTTTACACCGCTTGGAATAATAATCGCCCAGTTTTTTGTAAATGTTCCCTTTATGTTCAGGATACTGCGGGGAACATTTCAGGGCATAAATCCGAGATATGAACACGTAGCTCAGACACTTGGTTGCACGGAGTTTCAGGCATTCTGGCATGTCACACTGCCGATGGCAAAAAATGGGCTTTTAGCCGGATCTATCATAACGTGGTCAAAAGGGATAGGCGAGTTCGGGGCGGCGCTGATGTTAGCCGGGGCAACAAGGATGAAGACGGAGACATTACCCATTTCGTTATACCTGAACATGTCGTGTGGAGAGCTTGACCTGGCCATTGCTGCCGCAACGATCCTGATCATAATTTCCTTGGGGTCTCTCTTCATTTTTGAGAGGTATGGAGGGTTCGCCAGGGTGTTCTAAGAATGATAAGAATTGAGAATATATACAAGAATCTGGGTGAATTCTTTTTAAAGGATGTCACGCTCGATATAGGAACAGGCGATTACTTGATGATATTAGGTCCTACCGGGGCAGGGAAGACTATTCTCCTGGAGGTAATCGCCGGCATTTATCACCCTGATAGTGGCAAGCTCCTGATGGACGGAAAAGATATTACAAATATCCCTCCAAGAAGGAGGAATATCAGCATGGTTTATCAGGATTATATGCTTTTCCCCCATTTGACCGTGGAAAAGAATATTGCCTTTGGCCTGAGGTTAAAGAAGATTCCGAAAGAAAAGACCAAAGAGAAGATAGAGGAGATTGCACGGATGCTGAATATCCGTCATCTGTTTCATCGCTTTCCCGGCACCTTGAGTGGAGGTGAAAAGCAGAGAATCGCCATAGCGCGGGCGATGGTGACGGAACCCAATGCGCTGCTTTTAGATGAGCCTTTATCCGCACTGGATACACAAACAAGAGAAAGCCTACGGTACGAGTTAAAAAAGATTCACTCAGTTACCAAAAGTACTATAGTTCACGTAACGCACAACTTTGAAGAGGTATTTTCTCTTGGGAACTCTGTGGCGGTGATGAATGAGGGAAAGATCATTCAGGTGGGCAAGCCGGATGATGTATTCAGAAAACCTAACTGCGAATTCGTCGCAAACTTTGTCGGGGTTGAGAACCTGTTCAGAGGCAAATCTACTGTTAATAATGGTATTTCTGATATTGATATTGACGGGTCAACAATTGTATCTACTACTTGTAAGTCAGGAGATTGCACCGTCTCCATCAGGCCAGAGGATATCTTGATTTCAAGAAATAAAATAGAGTCAAGCGCCAGAAATTCATTTAGTGGAAAGGTAGTAAGTGTTATTGATAAGGGCGCAACAATTAAAATAGTGGCTGATTGCGGTATTTCCATTTCTGCCATAATAACAAGGCGATCGTTGGATGATATGAGGTTAAAGGAAGGAATATCAGCGTATCTTACCTTTAAGGCGTCCGATGTTCATTTTATTTAGTATGGTGAAAAAGCTGTTAAAATCAAACTTATAGAAGGAGAATATGAAAATGGATAGGAAAAGATCAATTTTGATGATTACACTGGTTTTGACATTTTTTGTAACAGGCTTGCTGGTCTATCCGCAGACAGGATGGACAGGTGAGAATCAACCAACTGGCAAGGTGATTATCTTCCATGCAGGGAGTCTGACCATTCCTTTTGCCAAGATGGAGAAGGTATTTGAAGCTAAATACCCCGGTGTTGACATTAACAGGGAACCGGCGGGAAGTCGCAAATGCGCGAGGAAAATCAGCGATCTGAAAAAACCTTGCGATATCATGGCCTCCGCAGATTTCACCGTTATTGATGGGTTACTCATTCCTGAATATGCGAATTGGAATATCAGATTTGCCACCAACCGGCTTGTCCTTTGTTATACGGATAAAAGTAGATATGCCGATAAGATTAATGCTGATAATTGGTACGAAATTCTCCAAAAAAAGGGTGTTGTATGGGGGCATGCCGATCCAAATGCCGATCCCTGTGGTTACCGGTCGGTAATGGTTCTTCAATTAGCTGAAAAGTACTATAAGAAACCGGGACTTTATCAAAGGCTTATTAATAGCCGTCCAAAGGAAAATATCAGGCCTAAATCGGTGGAACTGGTTGCCCTTCTACAAACCGGAAATATGGATTACGCTTGGGAATACCGGTCGGTAGCGGTTCAGCATGGTCTCAAATTTCTTGAACTTCCCGATGATATAAACTTGGGGAATTATAAGCATGACAACTTCTATAAGGAAGCGGTAGTAGAGCTCACCGGTAAAAAACCGGGTACCACCGTAAAGAAGAAGGGGAAATCTTGCACTTACGGAATTACTCTGATAAAGAATGCACCCAATAGAGAAGCAGCAATCGCCTTTTTAAAATATTTGCTTGAACCTCAGGAAGGACTTAAAATTCTCAAAGAGATGGGGCAACCTCCTTTTATACCATGCAGGGTCCCCACGGCAAAGATGAAGGCCCAACTTCCGGAAGAACTGCAAGGACTTGTAGAGATCAAAGAATAGGGCAGGATTTTTAGTCATGCCTGACAGGGCAATCCTGAAGCTCTATTTTGCTTTAAGGGTCGGGTTTTACGCCCGACCCTCACCATACTAACTAATATGCTCGTAATATTTCTTCCCACCGGAGGAAGGTAAGAAGGCAATATTGGATGACGAAAAAAGAACCGTTTTTCTGGATAACTATTTCATGCGGTTTTGTAATTATGGCCTTTATCCTTCTCCCCCTCGTCGAAATGATGACTGCGCCTTCTTTTGCCATGCTCAAGGAAACCATTAAGGACAAAGATGTTGTGCGGTCGATCTGGTTGAGTATCTACACGGCAGGACTGGCCGCCCTTATCTCCTTTGTCTTTGGGACACCTCTTGCGTATCTGCTCGCCCGAACCAACTTCAGGGGAAAAAGATTGGTTGAAAGCATCATTGATCTTCCCATCGTCATTCCTCATCCTGTTGTCGGAATTGCGATTCTCAGTGTTGCTGGGAGAAATCATTGGGTCGGTCAGGTTGCAAGCGAACTGGGTATTCGGATTATGGGAAGTGTAACCGGAATTGTAGTTGTTTTGACCTTTGTGGGTATGCCATTTTACATAAATGCAGTTAAAGAGGGTTTTGAAACTATCTCTCCCAGGCTGGAAAAAGTTTCACGAAGTCTGGGTGCATCCATGTTCAGCACATTCTTACGGATTACATTTCCACTTGCCTGGCGTAGCATGCTCACCGGTATCATAATGTGTTCCGCCCGGGCGATCAGTGAGTTCGGAGCGGTCGTAATAGTCGCCTATCATCCTATGATCGCACCGGTAATGATTTATGAACGTTTTGAGGCATATGGTTTGAAATATTCCCAACCGGTTGCAGTATGGCTTGTTTTCATTTGCCTCTTACTGTTCCTAATCCTGCGTGTCCTGACTTCGCCTCAGAAAAAGGAAACATGATAAAGACAGAGAATCTTAACGTAAGCCTGCCGGGATTTCATCTCCATAATATCAATCTTGCCATAGAAGAAGGCGGTTTCTTTGTCCTGATGGGTCCCACCGGAGCCGGTAAGACAGTTCTTCTGGAAGCAGTGGCCGGCTTGATTCCCGTGAAAAATGGACGGATAATTATCGAAGGGAAAGATGTTGCCGGATTGCCATCTGAGAAACGGGGAATTAGTATTGTCTATCAGGACTATGCTCTTTTTCCTCACCTAACCGTTATCGACAATATTAAATACGGTCTCCACTTTCAGAAAATTGACAAAAAAGAAGCCGATCAGAGACTGAATTCCCTAATTCACCAACTTGATCTTGCAACCCTTGAGAAGCGCTTTCCTGCAAATCTGAGCGGTGGCGAGTTGCAGAGGGTTGCCCTCGCACGGGCGCTTATGGTCAACCCCAGAATACTCCTTCTTGATGAGCCGCTTTCAGCCTTGGATCCTCGCTTCAGGGAAGAGATACGCAGTGGGCTGAAGAAACTTCACCAATCTTCCAAGGTAACTTTTTTCATGGTAACTCATGATTTTGCGGATGCGCTGTCTCTTGCGGAAAAGGCCGCTGTGATGAATCATGGGAGAATAGAGCAGATTGGTAGTGTTGAAGATATTTTTCAAAGACCATGCTCAAAGTTTGTGGCAGATTTTGTGGGAATGAAAAATCTCTTTTCAGCGAGGTTCAGCGGTTCGAAGGCCACCATCGATAATCTGGAAATCGAACTCGGCAGGAATCCTGTTAACAGTCACGGATACATAGCCATAAGGCCCGAGGACATTGTACTCAGCAAAGAATCATTCACCTCAAGTATGAGAAATGCATTCAAAGGAACTGTTTCAGTGGTGTTTGACAGGGGATTTTACTATGAAGTTCACGTCAGGGTAGGTGAAGCAATCTTCAAATCACTTATCACTAAAAGATCCCTTTTCGAACTGAAGATTCAGGAAGGGATTGAAATCTACGTTTCTTTTAAATCAACCGCTATCCATAATTTCTAAGGTTTTCATTATAAAGGACGATCGGTGATGAGATTACTTGAATTTCAAAATTGTATGTGGGAAATAAAATCCGGCAAATTACAGATATTATAGTGAACTGAAGCAATATCCAACTTTTCGAATGTTTTCATGAAAGATCGGGAGAATTGTTGACGTCTCAACTTTCGAATATAATCTTTCCTGTGTCTTTTAAGTTATAACCGGGCAAAGTATGGGAGAGTCTGCTAATCTGTACCGGATCTATACAAGCTATCAGGCCTTGCATGACCTTTGTAGACCAAAGCTCCCTCGGAACAACAAGGTCAAATCTTTCCTCTTTAAGTGGAACAAAATCGAGGGAAAAAAGGTGGGCAACATACTCGATACCCAGACCCGCATCCGCCTCGCCAAAGAAAATCTTGAGAGCTACTCCCAAATGTGTATTTACCTCATTAGCAAAAGATGTAATCTCCTTGTTATCCCAGCCTTTTTCCTTTAAGAGATATTCAAGCAGCATCCTTGTGCCGGACCCCTCATTTCTATTTACAAACCTTGCCTTCTTTTCTATTACATCCTTTAAACCCTTGATGCCCAAGGAGTTCCCTTGTTTTAAAATCAGTCCCTGTTTCCTATGCCACAGATTGACGACCACATACCTGTCCTTTTTAATCCTTACGGCATAATTGCCGTCAATCCTGCAAAGTATCCTCACGTAAATTATTTGAAGGCCATGGCTCTAATTGGCTGGGTTACTTCACAGGAGGGGCAGAAGATCATCAAGGGATTTGGAAAAGAAAAATTCGGCCGACCTCTTTTCATTCCGGTAGCCGTGCCTAATCCTCAATAAGCGGAAAAGATATGGAATACATCCTGGGTGGCATAAAAGAGGCCCTAAAATTAATCCTTTCCATGGATACGGATATTTTCAGCGCAGTTTTTCTTTCTTTGAGGGTTTCTGCCACTGCCACCCTCTTTTCCTCTTTGGTAGGAGTGCCTCTGGGTTTTGTCATTGGAAGTAGCAAGTTTTGGGGCAAAAACGCCATTATCACCATATTTAATACCCTCCTGGCCCTTCCCACGGTAGTAGTGGGACTTCTGGTTTATTCCTTCATATCCCGTCAGGGTCCTTTGGGTACTCTGGGACTCCTTTTTACCCCTAACGCAATGGTGATTGGACAATTTATACTGGCTACACCCATAATCGTCGCACTGACCATATCCGCCACCCAGGGAGTAGACACAAGGGTACGGCTTACCGCCATGACCCTTGGAGCCGGTCCCTTCCAGACTGCGTTGGCCATTCTGTCGGAAGCGAGATTTGCCCTGATGGCCGCTGTAATTGCCGGATTTGGCAGGGTAATCGCCGAAGTAGGCTGTGCCATCATGATCGGAGGAAATATCCGGGGATATACACGGATCATGACTACCGCCATAGCCCTGGAAACATCCAAAGGGGAGTTTGGGTTCGGCCTCGCCCTGGGATTTATCCTTCTTACCGTGGCCTTTTCTATAAATATACTTTTCCACTACGCCCAGTCGAAAAGGGATTGAAAAGATGAATTCGTTCCAATATGAGATTAACAACCTGACGAAGGCCTATAACGGCAAAAAGGTGCTTGATATTCCTCACCTCGCTATCAAAAAAGGGTCGATCTTAGGGGTGATGGGACCGAATGGCGGAGGAAAGACCACTTTTCTTTCTATCATCTCCCTCCTTCTGCCCCCCACTTCGGGAAAGGTCTACTTCGAGGGAGCGGATACAGGCAATGCTGATCAAAGTTCACTCAGGCAGAGGATGACTCTGATCCTCCAAAATCCCCTCCTCTTCAACACCACGGTGGAGAAAAACATTGCTTACGGTCTTAAACTTCGTGGAATTGACAGAAAAAACAGAGAAAAAAAGATAGAGGAGAGCTTGAATCTGGTCGGGCTGAATGGCTTCGGAAAGAGGAGGGCAAGAGAAATTTCAGGAGGGGAAATCCAGAGAGTGGCCATTGCCAGAGCCATAGCACTGAACCCTGATGCATTGCTTCTCGATGAACCTACCGCCAACATTGACCGGGGAAGTGTAAATGTCTTAGAGAGAATATTGAAGGATTTGAATCAGAGCTTCGGGACCACCATTATTCTTACCTCCCACGATATAAATTATGCCTACCGCCTCTGTGATGAGGTGATTCACCTATTCGAGGAAAGGGTGACAAAGTCTCCCATAGAAAACCTGTTCAGAGGAAGCATTAAAAAGGAAAAAGACCTTTTCCTTTTTGATACGGGCAGGATTAAGGTTTCTGTCCTTCCTGAAAGGATTGAGTCAACCTTCATCTCCATTCCGCCTGAAGACATCATTATCTCCTTAAGTCCGATATCCACCAGCGCCTGCAACTCATTTTCCGGCAATATCACACAGTTGGCCGATACGGGAGATGCCGTCACTCTGGAAGTCGATGCGGGTGAGCGGTTACGGGTAAAAGTTACAAAGAAATCCTTCCGGGAGATGGGGTTAACTATAGGATCTTCTGTATATTTGAACTTTAAAAGTTCCAGCGTCGAGGTCTTCTAAGCAGGAATATGTCCCAATCAATGGAAACGACAGATAAGAAGCAAATGAAGTTTCCCGGTCAACGGAGAAGTGTTTTTCCTTGACCTGACCTTAAATGGAACTTCCCAATAGTTTCGATAGATTATATTTCCGCTTGACATCCTGACACATAACAATATATAAGCGTCTACTTCACACTATATCGCGTCCCCATCGTCTAGTGGCCTAGGACACTGGCCTTTCACGCCGGCAGCCGGGGTTCGACTCCCCGTGGGGACGCCAAGCAATGTCAAAGGGTTAACCCTGCATGGGTTAGCCCTTTTTATTTTACCGAGTGAAAACCTGAGTGAATTTCCGATAAATTTTTCAAGTTGTCCTTTTCGCAATATTGCATCCCACTATTGAGCAGATATGTGCAATTAAAAAATTTGCGATGGAGTTATGATACTGGCAAGCTGTTTACACTTTTTGATTCCTTCTCATCGTTACTGCTATTAAACAAATAGCGCTATTACGATTTTATGTGTCGTATTATCTTTGATTTTTTAAATTTGCCTGCTATATTGTCGGTAATCGAAAAGAGGGGGAACTTCTTCAGTTAAATAAAGTAGTCGCACTTCTCACGTACACATTCCGAACACTCTTCTGAAAAGATCAACGATTTCAAATTTAGACCCTCCTATACACTGGTAGAAATAACCGAGGAAAAGATAAAATCATTTTGTTCAGACAGGGATATCAAAAAACATTATTTGGCTCCTGTAAATCGTAAAAGAGAGGGTTACAAATAATGGACAAAAAAGATACTTATACTATTAGATTTGCTGGAATTATAATGTTGTGTAATATATTTTTTGTGTTGTTTAATTTATGTATTTTGTACTCAAACAATAAAGTAAACGAAAGATCGGAACAACTATTTGTTGGGCAGAACCGTCCTCTTGTTGAAGTTGTTCCTTTGGCAGTAAAATGCGATGATAAAAATGGTCAAGTTGCCACATATTTCAGTGTTTTGAATTATAGTGGATTTGCAGCCTATAATATAGGAATTGACCTTAAATATGGAGGATGTGGGTGGATTGGACTATGGCGCAGAGCACGTGAAGAAAAGGAAGAAAAAGGAAGTGCAAAAGGTGTAATTAGTAATAACCCTTATTATACAAGAAACAAAATATTAATACGGTATCTAAAATCTGGGAAAACAACATCAAAAGACAATAAAGGACATCCATGATAAGTTTTGTCAAGGGGAAAACGGAGATTTCCCCTGACCTTCCGGATTGACGGACTCCCGGCGGTTTTTTACTTCCCTGCCTCAACTCGATCTTTTTCTTCATCCTTTGTGGTCCGCAATAATAGATCATATGCGACCAGACATCCATTTGCTGTACCAAGGCCTGATAGGTTAACGTTACACCATATCCTTAGATGACCTCTGCAGAAGATTGAGTTTGGGTCAACCCACCGGCCTCGAAACACTATAGTCGTTGCATTGCGTTTATCGCATACACAGTCCCCAGACGGCAAGGACCGGCGGGAAGATTTTCATTTCGGCAGTTTTATATATTCATACAGCTTTTGTTTCAGGCCGCCTGCATGTCTGTGGAAAGCTTGAAATCAGCCTGTTGCCTGTCAACAGCCAGCATGTAAGCCACAAGCTTTCTCGCAACGGCAAGCGTTGCCCTGTTCCGATTACCTTTCTTCAATTCCCGATCATATACGATGGCCAGTTGCTCGTTCCAGTATGGTGCAAGCTTTGCGGCCTCAATGAGCATGGTTTGCAGATGTTTGTTCCGCTTCTTTGAGATCGGACCTCGTTGTTCCTTGCCGGCCGATTCTTTTTGTGCGCTGCACAGACCGCAGTAACTGACTGCCTTCCGAATGGATGAGAATCGTTCGGGATCGCCTATCTCCAATACCCAGGTCAGGGCCGTTATCTCTCCTATCCCAGAAATAGTCATGAGACGGTGCACCCGATCACGTATCAGGCTGTCGGTGCGAAGCGTCTCAACAAGCCGCTTCTGGAAAGAGCGAAACATCTCGTAGCTTGAACGGCTCAGCAGAAGAAGCTCCTTAACGGAAGCGGGAATTTCATCGACCCGTTCGAGAAGTTCACGGAAGTATTTCTTGCCGTGAAGGCGTTTTTTACTGTAGCTGACACCAACTTCCATGAGCAGACCTGACATCTTGTTCTGCATCTTCACTGCTGTCCGAACAATGTGGTTGCGATATCGTAATATCCGCCGCAGTTCACGAATCTCTTCCGAAAGCATGTGGCATTCAGGAAGGAGATTCACCCGTAACAGATCGGCTATCTTTTCGGCATCGGCACGATCGTTCTTCTTCTTGGCGGCCGTTATGGCTTTAAGCATCGCAGGATGAGCCACCTTCAGGGTAACGGCATGTGGCCTCAGAAAGTCGTACACCCATCCGGTGAACATAGTCGCCTCCATAGCACCTATCCAGGGTCCCGGCAAACCCTTCACCCATGCTCCCAGTGACTGCCTGTCGGCCCCTATCTTCCCTTGGTCAATCAGGTGTCCGTCGATGGCCTTAATACAATATGCTATTATCCTCTTGTGAATGTCCAATCCAATGTAGTAATATCGTTCCATGGAAACCTCCTTGTGGTTAATTTCTGGGCGAGTTCATCTCGACCCAGCAGCTTGTATATACAAGCATTTTGAACCGCCTGGAGGTTTCCTTCAACCTTTATTACTTATGCATTCAAACAGTATACTAAATTATACAGATATTGTGTTGAATTCTTCGCTAATAAAATTGAAGCTCCCCGCAACAAGTTGCGGGGAATCTCCGACTGTTAAGGAAGATTGTTATTTTTATTCGCTCGCTGTTCAGTTCAAGATACCTTTCCAATATCTTAACTCCATCGTCAATTCTAATAGTGTAGACATCTGCTATGTGACATCACTTTCTTCATAGATCAAGAGCTTTGAATTTTGTCGTTTCGAATGAGTCTTTACGACTGAGAAATCTTAATTATACAGGCCTGCTAAGATTTCTCCCTTCGGTCGAAATGACAGAATAATGGTTGAAATAACAAGAGGATGAAGGGTTTGCATAGTTCCCATAACTGCTATGACGTGAAAGGAGGTGATTTAAGGTAAAATTAAAACTGACGTAATTTGAATAAATAAGTTTCAGCCGAGTAACCAAAATGCCAAAAGACAGAATTTAAAGAACAACTAAAGAGAGGAGAAAAATCATGCCCGATAGAGTTTACAAGATTATTGAATTGGTGGGAACAAGTGATGTTTCCTGGGAGGAAGCTGCCAAACATGCGGTGGAGACTGCCAGCGGAAGTCTTCAAGATTTGAGAATCGCAGAGGTTAGTCAGCTTGACATGAGAATTGAGAAAGGTAAAGTGATCGAATACCGTGCCAAGGTAAACCTTTCCTTTAAATATGAACCTGGCTCTTAATGATTTAAGTGTGGTTGCGGCTGACTGAGCTATGCTCAGTCAGCCGCAACTATCAAGGGGTTATGTCTATTCTTGATTCATTTAAGATAAGGTGCGACCGGCCCCGAGACTCCTATGGCAATATAACGCTAAAAAACAATATGGTATGGGTGAAAAAAGAGAGCAATTCAATAGCATCAGCCACCTGATTGGTGCGGTGGCAGCACTTGCCGGCCTTCTGTTACTGGTTGTACTGGGTGCGCGACAGGGTGACCCGGTGAAGATTGTAAGCTTCAGCATATACGGGACCACTCTCATATTACTCTATTCTTTTTCAACGCTGTATCACTGCTCCCGTGGGAAGGCGAAAGAAGTTTTTCGCAAACTTGACCACTGTTCGATCTTTCTCCTGATTGCCGGCACCTATACCCCGTTCACCCTGGTCTCTCTTCGCGGCAGCCTGGGCTGGTCAATATTTGGTGTAATCTGGGGCCTGGCAGGCCTGGGGATTGTGCTGGAGTCACTGCCCCTAAGGAGGCGTCGGGTTCTGGCAGTGGTCGTTTATCTCTTCATGGGCTGGTTCGGCTTGATAGCGCTAAAACCCTTGTTTCGGGTTTTGTCTTTGGCGGGCTTTACCTGGCTTCTGTTGGGAGGGGTATTTTATACTGTTGGTGTCGTTTTTTACATCTTTGATAAGAGGGTGCGTCATTTTCATGGTATCTGGCATCTATTCGTGATGGCGGGCAGCATCAGCCATTATTGTACCATCCTCTTTTATGTGGTTTGAGTAATGGCATTATGACGTTAAATGAGCTTTTTGACATGCTCGATCTAAACAAAGATGGTGAACTTTCAAGATCGGAGCTTCACATCGCTGCAAAACGGTTGGGATGGCACTGGTACGAGGCTCCCATTTTCGCTGTTTTTGATCTCCTTACCATTCTGAAACCTGTCCAAAGGATTGAATTCACTTCTTTTATGAGAGAGATTACAGAAGATCCTCTCGGCCCGTACGGCAAAGTTCTTCTCAATGCGCCGCATTTTTCGCCTCAGATTCGATCAAAGAACACTCTGTATTCGGCACAGAAGCACGGCGAGGGCAGTAACATCCTTAAAAAACAGCAAGGGGTAATACCGGACAAGAATGTTTATGACAACGGGGTTTCACTTCTAGAAGATACCGCAGGTAACGGTGTGGCAAATGATTATCAGACTCTCTTGAACGGTCTTGAGAGATTTCATGTTTCAGTTGATGATGCTGCCGTGCTGTTCATCGACCCGCAACGGTCCTTTACAAGCGGTGCCTGGATGCGGTCTATCGGGTCTAAAGCCGAAATTGAGGTTAAACCGATTCAGCTCGCATTCAATAATTGCGCTCAATTTTTAAATGAAAACTATCGTTACATTGAAACTATGTTCAGCAGATGCCCGTTTCCGCCTGACAGTTACGGCTGGGATGATCGACTGACAGGAATAATCGACAGCAGACAGCTTTATTTTATTAAGCCTGGAAACAGTATTCTGTTTCCATCTACAAACGGGTTCCGGCAATGGGTTGAGAGCTGTATCAATGACGGCAGAAAAACATTGGTTATGGGGGGATGCACCCTGAACAGCTGTCTTAGAGTATCTTCAATTGAGACACAAAATCTTTTCAATGGCGATAAACTTCAAGTGGTTGTCGATCTGAATTTGTCCGGAGCGCGTACGAGCAATTTCATGCGTTCTTCAATGTATGGTGGGTTATCCGCTGTTGAATATGCTGTTCGCGAAATGACAGCGGCAGGTGTCACGGTGGTACGGCGGGTAGAATGGAAATAAATCGATTGAGCCGTCTCACGTTTATAGGGGAGAAGAGATTGACCGGGAGTAATATAAAACAAACATATTCCGTAGAATCTGCTGATAATAAATTTCTAGACGTTATTCGGCTTATTATTGCCAGAAAACGATTGTGATGAACAATCTATGATTTTCAGAAGGAGAAAGCGATGGAGTTATTAAACAAGTATGGAAGTAACGTGATAGTTTCTGCGGTAATATTTACTTTAATTTTTGTTTGTCCGTTTTGCATCTCTGAGATCCGTGCCGGCGATGAAGCAACGATCATTGAACTGTGGTACCGTGTCAAGGCACCCGCGCCGGTTGGATTAAAAGCCGTCAAACTTAACCCGGAGGAAACGGCCTTCTTAATTTTAGACATAGAGGAACTGACATGCAATTCCAAAACAAGACCACGGTGCATTGCCTCTGTCCCTAAAATTAAGAAATTTTTAGGTCAGGTCCGGGATAAAGGTGTTGCTGTTGTGTACAGTCTTACAAGGAATGCCGAACGAGAAACCATTTTACCCGGTGTAAAACCCCTGGGGAATGAGCCGATCGTCAAATCAAGCGTCGATAAATTCTTTAACACCGATTTGGAAAACATTTTGCGTGAAAGGGGAATTAAAACGGTAGTTATCGCTGGTACGACGGCCGAAGGCGCTGTATTGCACACTGCAACCGGTGCCGCCATGCGAGGCTTACAGGTTATTGTCCCGATTGACGGGATGTCTGCCGGTAATCTTTATGCTGAGCAATATACTGCCTGGCATCTTGTAAACGCACCGGGGTCCAGGTAGAGGACAACGCTGACCAGATTCGACATGATAGAGTTCTAATTTTATCATGATAGTGAAAAAGGTTTCAGCAGCGGGGCGGGCTGCCGTCCTTTTTGTTTATATCGATTGGAGATATTAAAAGTGAGTGCATTATCTGCAAACTGTAAAACCATTCTGCTTTATACTCTGTATATCCTGTATTTTTATTTTTTTATTTCGGTCGTTTCAGTAATTTCTGTCGGTGCTCAGGCGAATTATCCCGAAACTATTTCGGCTTTGCGTACCGCCTACCAGAATGAAATGACAGTCTTCCATGCCTACATCGCTTATGCCGAAAAGGCAGAATCTGAAGATTATCCGAATATCGCTAAACTGTTTATGTCCATTGCAAATTCCGAGTCCATCCATGCCCGCAATTTCAAGAGGATCTTGACTGAATTAAAGGTCGATCTAAAAGACATACCGTCACCGAAGCTCACAGTATTAACCACTAAGGAGAACCTCAAATGCCTGACAGAAAAAGAGGTAAAGGAAATTGATCAAACGTACCCCTTACTGATTAAACGAATCAAACCGGAAAAACATGAAGCCGCCATTGATACTATGTCGTGGGCATGGAAATCAGAAGAACAGCATCGGGATCTTCTTAAGAAAATCCATTCGGGTACCGGAATGCTTTTTAAGGCCATGGCAAAAATAATAGAGGTGACCTTGATGCACTTCTTTGTTTGTCAGGTTTGTGGGTCAACGGTTCTTAAGCTACCCACCAAGGCATGCCTTATCTGCGGGAACCCGGTTTCAAACTATAAAGAAATGGGCAAGTAAAGCCTCATTTATTGAAATATATTAACTCAGAGTGGATACTCTGTGTCTGTTGGTGATCATGGGCGTTCGGCAAAACAGGCGAAACGAGAAAGGAGATAAACATGTTTCAGAAGCATAATGAAAGCGGATATAGTCTTACCCTTCCGGGAATCGAACAAAAGACGCTGGTATATGGCGAGAAAACTTTGATGACGGAGTTCTTACTGAAAAAGGGCAGCATACTGCCTCAACATTCTCATCCTCATGAACAAACCGGCTACATCGTGAAAGGCCGAATTCGTCTTTCGATTGCTTCGGAAGAGTACGACGTAAAAGAGGGCGATAGCTGGTGTATACCAAGTGGTGTAGAACACGGTGCTGAAATCGTTGAAGACGCAATCGCCATAGAAGTGTTTTCGCCCGTAAGAGAGGACTATTTGCCAAAGCATGAAGAGGGAAAATAGATGACTCAACCAGCCAAATGACCGGACGCTGGCCGCGCCGGTAATTTCCAATGGTTGAGCACTTCGTCTTTGATATAACACTTTATTAAGGGAGAACAACTCATGGAAAAACGAAATTTAGGAACACAGGGGCTTATTGTTTCCGCCCTGGGATTGGGATGCATGGGAATGTCCGACTTTTATGGAACAGCCGACGATAAAGAATCTATCGCCACTATTCATCGCGCCATAGACCTGGGAATCACCTTTCTCGATACCGCGGATATGTACGGGCCATATACAAATGAGCAACTGGTGGGCAAAGCTATCCGCGACCGACGCGATACGGTGATACTGGCAACCAAATTTGGTATCGTACGCAGTGATAATCCGGCCTATCGTGGAATTAACGGACGGCCCGAATATGTCAAAGAATCCTGTGAAGGTTCTCTTCGCCGCCTGGGTGTGGATTACATTGACCTTTACTATCAGCATCGCATTGATTCCACTGTGCCAATTGAAGACACGGTTGGCGCAATGGCTGACCTGATAAAAGAAGGCAAAGTGCGCTATTTGGGGCTGTCGGAAGCCGGACCACAAACGATTCGCCGCGCTCATCTGACCCATCCGATTAGTGCCTTACAATCCGAATATTCACTATGGAGCCGTGAGCCCGAAGACGAGATACTGGCGACCATACGTGAATTAGGGATAGGCTTTGTGCCTTATAGTCCACTTGGGCGGGGATTCTTGACAGGTCGGTTCAGACGTTTTGAGGATTTGGACCCGAATGATTATCGGAGGTCTTCCCCTCGCTTCCAGGGCGAGAACTTTCAAAAAAACCTGAAACTTGTTGAGCGAGTGGGTGAAATGGCAAAAGCAAAAGGCATCACGTCGGGGCAACTTGCTCTCGCCTGGGTATTGGCACAAGGCAAAGACATAGTCCCCATCCCCGGCACAACGCGGGTTGGTCATCTGGAAGAAAATATTGCCGCTCTTAAGGTGGAACTCTCAGACAATGACCTGTCTGACATCAGGGAGGTAATGCCTGAAGGTGCCATCAGCGGCAAACGATATTCCGAAGAGATGATGCGACTGCTCAATTTATAGAAATAAGATAACAGCTTGAACTGAACAGCGAGCGCATTATTCTTCGAATTATTTCGTTTCCTACCTCGATAAATGGGATAAGTCCCGCTAAAGGGGATAAATCCCACTAAAGGGGATAAATGCGTTAACGAAATTATTTTCTTACAGAAGATAAATTCTAACTTACTAAACAGTCGGAGATTCTCTGCAGCTTGTTGCGGGGAGAGATGGAAAGCAAGCCTACGCTATTTACAACAGGATAAAAAATGTTTTTTTTCTTCGTCTTTACCATCTGGGCGGCAGCATTAACGCACATCTTATACCGAACAAAGGTGCTCGTTGGCCTTCGGCGGCGGTCTCTTGCAGTGTTCGGCGTGGCGCTTTACCTCGCGGGGTTCGCTTATATTCCCGCTCGAGTAATGATCGCTAAGAACATAGCCGAAGATTTAGCTCCGGCGCTGTCATACACGACTGCGTGGTTCATCGGCGTCGCTGGGATCCTGTGGACGCTGCTGTTCATTTTTGAGATTGTAGCGGCAACTGTGTGGCTGGCAACACGTTGGCGTGTTCGGAACGCATCATTGCGAATGCGGCGCACTATGGCGGCGGTGTTGTGGAGCGCAGCGGTAGTACTCAGCTTGATAGGATGCACGATAGCATCCTCTACTCCGTCGGTAACCAGGCTGCAGGTTACGGTTCCAGGCGCGGAGGCAAAGAGATTTGTGTTAATCTCCGATTCTCATCTTGGTGCAATTTCCTCCGAGAAACAGTGGTGCCGAACCCTGAAGGCGGCACGTGAACTGAGACCCGATGCGATTTTAATTCCAGGGGATCTGGTCGACGACCACAGCCGTCACACCGAACCGCAGGTAGCATTAATTCGTGAGTTTTTCCCCGGAATGCCGGTTTACATTACGACTGGCAACCACGAGTTCTACTCCGGGGTGGATCAATTCAAAAAACTTTGTGAGCGGCTGGATTTCCGGTTGCTGCGCCAGGAGGTTGAAATACTTGCTTCGGGGCTTTCCGTTGCCGGTGTTGACGACAGGCATCTTATTCCGGCACATACAGCAGTTGAAGAAATCCGGCCCAAGATCAAGGGGGCGGTACTATTTTTGACGCATAGACCAGAGGTTGCACATTTTCTGCGGAACCGTCCGATGACTCTGGTGTTAGCGGGACACACACACGGTGGTCAGAGTCTGCCGATGGTTTTTCTCGTGGGACTTGGGAATGGCGGGTTTAAGGCGGGCTACTACAAGGTCGGCGACGCAGACCTGTATGTGTCGAGGGGGACCGGTGTATGGGGACCGCCGATGCGGCTGCTTGCGTCACCTGAACTCGTACTGATCGAAGTACGACCGGGCCCGCAATTCGAAGTGAAATGCAGCCCTATGTGAGGTTTCCTGAAGCTCTGGTTTGTTTTCGACACAGGGGAGGGGACAGATTCAACCAGGAATGGAAGCAGTTGCAGAACTTGAAAAAATGTGAGAGTTTGGGCAGAGGCGATAAATGAAAAATACCAATCACGAATATGTCCATGGTTATTCAAAAAGAGAAAACGAAAGGCTTGTTGACCAGGCAACAACTTTAACCCAATTATTGCACTGTGATACTAAATATCCCGCCGGGTGCTCGGTGCTGGAGGCCGGCTGTGGTGTGGGTGCGCAAACGGTCGCCCTGGCAAAGAACAGCCCGGAAGCTTGCTTTACATCTGTCGATATGTCTCAGGAGTCTCTTGACGCGGCAAAAGGACGAGTGGAATCTGCGGGATTTAAAAATGTCACGTTTCAGGAGGCCGATATATTCAACCTGCCCTTTCCGGACGGGGAATTTGATCATATTTTTGTTTGTTTCGTGTTGGAACATCTTGATAATCCTCTGGGTGCGCTGCTCCGTCTCAAAGCTAAGCTAAAAAGGGGTGGGACGGTCACGGTTATTGAGGGAGATCACGGGTCGGCATACTTTCATCCGGAGAGCCGGGAAGCTTGGCAGACAATACAATGCCTGATCGACATCCAGGCACAAAAGGGAGGAAATGCTCTGATAGGCCGCCAATTATTTCCCCTATTGATCAATGCGGGTTTTTACGATGTCCATATTTCTCCCAGAATGGTCTACGTTGATTCAAGTAAGCCCGAGTATGTTGAGGGATTCACGAAGAATACGTTCATTGCCATGGTCGAAGGAGTTCGGGGACAAGCAGTAAAATCAGGCATTATCGATGAGGAGACATGGGAAAAGGGCATAAAGGATCTTTACAGAACTACTGAGCAGGACGGCACTTTTTGTTACGCCTTTTTTAAAGGTATCGCACATAAATAGCGGTCTTTTATTGATTACACCCGCACGATGGTACGGGGAATTGGTATAGAGGATCGATTAAGAGGAATTCAAAAAAGAGTTTCCCCACCTTGTCATCGAATTTGTCTGAGGTATAATTGATAGAAATGATAAAGGTACTACCCCAAGATATTTCAAGATAGTGAGAGGTACTTTATGAAAATCTTTATTTGGCGGCACAGTAAGAGATTCTCCAGTTGGTCTATGTTCGATGAACCCCACGTTTACAAAGATAACTATATCGAGGCAGAAGTTATAATGCTGGCGAATTCCAAAGACGAAGCCCTGGAATTGCTGAAAAACGATGATAAGTGGGATATTGAAGAATTAAAGAGAATAGAACCTAAGGTTGTTTTATTGGACCAGCCTGCTGTAGTTGATCAACTTATTTATTTTATATAGAAAGTAAGCTGATACCGGCTGTAACCGGTGGTCTGAGGCGCAAAGGTACGTAATTGCAAAAAGTGGTATTATTTTCTTCATTCTTTGTGTTTCCGGCTGCGCTGTCGTTAGAAAGCTGGTTTTTCAAAGCTCTTGTTATAAGCAAAGAAGAAAGGAGACTACTATGCCGTACGTAAATATTAAGATAACGGATGAATGTGTTACACCAGAACAGAAAGCTCAGCTTATTCAGGGAGCAACCAGATTACTCTCTGATATTTTAGGGAAAAACCCTCAAACTACCGTCGTTATAATTGATGAAGTGAAAACTGACAATTGGGGGATCGGAGGGGAAACAGTTACAGCAAGGCGACAGCGTGGTAAGTGATATCTTTATGTTGCGGTACTGAAAGGAGAATCTTCAGATGAAACTTCAAGAAAATATTAGAGAGATATTTCCGGAAGAAAAAGAGATACCTGACGACTTTAATTTTGAAACACCTTATGATCAAACGGAATATCTGTTAAACGGAGACTTGCGTTACTGGGATGGCCCGATGCGGGAAGTTTTTTCTCCGGTTTGCATTAAAACGTCGTCGGGGCTATCCCGGAAATTGATAGGCCGATACCCGCTTTTGACGGAAGAGATAGCGGAGGAAGCGCTTGATTCTGCAGTAAAAGCTTACGATAACGGAAGAGGGCTCTGGCCTACAATGTCCACAGGAGAAAGAATCAAGCACATTGAAGAATTTGCATACCGGATGAAGCAAAAGAAAGCCGAGATTGTTAACCTGTTGATGTGGGAGATCGGGAAATCTTACAAGGATTCTGAAAAGGAATTTGACAGAACGGTTGACTACATACGGGATACTGTCGATGCATTAAAGGATTTGGATCGGATCTCCTCTAGGTTTCAAATTGAACAGGGAATTGTTGCACAGATCCGCAGGGCCCCCATGGGCGTTGTCCTGTGTATGGGGCCTTTTAATTATCCCCTTAATGAAACCTTCACCACGTTTATTCCCGCTCTAATAATGGGGAATACGGTAATTTTTAAACCTCCGAAATTAGGAGTATTGCTTCATCGGCCGCTACTGGAGGCTTTTCAGGAATCGTTTCCAAAGGGGGTTGTAAACACTGTTTATGGTGATTCCCGTACAGTTATTGCTCCATTGATGTCTTCCGGTAAAATAAATGTTTTAGCTTTTATTGGGACAAGCAAGGTGGCAGATATATTGAAAAAACAGCATCCAAAACCTCACCGGCTGCGTTGCGTTCTCGGATTGGAAGCGAAAAATGCAGGCATTGTTCTTCCGGACGCCGATCTGGAATTGGCTGTCAAGGAGTGTGTTTTGGGAAGCCTCTCATATAATGGACAGCGTTGCACAGCGCTTAAAGTATTGTTTGTACATTCCGGGTTGGTAGATTCATTTCTTGATAAGCTTACAGAAGAAATTGGCACGTTGAGATTCGGTATGCCGTGGGAAGATAACGTGAATATAACGCCTCTGCCGGAACCTGATAAGACGAAATATTTAACGGAACTGATTGAAGATGCCACCCGTTTAGGGGCCAGGGTCGTTAATGAAGGGGGAGGCACTGTAAATGAGACATTTTTCTATCCGGCGGTTTTATATCCCGTAAATCTCGGAATGAGAGTTTGCTGGGAAGAGCAATTTGGGCCGGTTATTCCGGTTATTCCTTTTGATGATATTGAGGAGCCGATAAAGTATATTATTGACTCAAATTATGGGCAGCAGGTGAGTATTTTTGGCAGGGATCACGAAACGATAGCACACCTTATCGATCCCCTGGTCAATCAGGTATGCAGGGTCAATATTAACAGTCAGTGTCAACGAGGCCCTGACACATTTCCGTTCACCGGCAGAAAAGATTCCGCTGAAGGTACTCTTTCTGTGTCGGATGCATTGCGGGTATTTTCAATCAGGACATTAGTAGCAGCAAAGGGAGTGGATATTAACCGGGAAATTATTACAAGTATTGTACGGGAACATAAATCAAATTTCCTTTCAACCGATTTTATCTTTTGATGAAAGGTGACCGGGAGCGCACCCGCAATTCCCGCCTTGTAGGCGGGGTAAGGGGCGCAATATAAAATAAACATGTTCCTTACCGGGAAGCCCCCGCCCTGTAAGCGGGGAGCTTCACTTTGTCCGGGACTTTTTATCAGAGAAGGGATGGAAATCGAGGAAGTTGTTATGGAAAACATTATTTTGTTTTTGATTTTAGCATTTGTTGGAATGTTATCCGGGGGTACAGTAACTTTTCTTGTTCTTAAACAAAAGAACCAGAGTACTATTGAAAGGGTCAAACTGGAGGGTCAGGTCGAGAAGTCTACTATTACTGAGCGGCTTCAAAACAGGGAAGAACAGTTGCAAAATCTCGAATCAGCCATGAGGGCGAGAGAAGAATTTGCGATAAAACTCCAAGGTGAAAATACGGAACTCAAGACAAAACTGTCAGAATCTGAAACAAAACTCTATGAAGAACGTAAGACTGCGGAAGAAAAGCTTGCCCTTCTTAATGAAGCGCAGCAGAAATTAACCGATGCTTTTAAAGCACTATCATTGGATGCACTTAAAAGTAATAATCAATCCTTTTTAGAACTGGCGAAAGAAACACTTGAAAGGTTCCAGGAAGGTGCCAAAGGTGACTTACAAATGCGCCAGAAGGCGATAGATGAAATCGTTAAACCATTAAAAGAATCCCTGGAAAAGGTTGACAGCAAAATTCACGAAATAGAAAAAGCCCGTACTACCGCCTATTCCACCCTGACCGAACAAGTAAGGTCACTCGCCACAACACAAATCCAGCTTCAGAGTGAGACGGCTAATCTTGTAAAGGCACTTCGAACTCCAACGGTTCGTGGTCGCTGGGGTGAAATACAGCTTAAGCGGGTGGTTGAAATTGCCGGAATGGTTGAATACTGTGATTTTATTCAGCAGGAATCGGTTACAACGGAAGGGGGCCGACTGAGGCCGGATATGGTCATTAAGCTTCCCAGCGGCAAAAATATAGTGGTAGACTCCAAAGCTCCATTGCAAGCCTACCTTGAAGCATTGGAGACGCAAGACGAAACGGCTAAGCTGAAAAAACTTAAAGATCACGCACGCCATATACGCACGCATCTATCACAGCTTAGTACAAAAACGTATTGGGATCAGTTTGATCCGACTCCCGATTTTGTAGTTCTCTTTTTGCCGGGTGAAACTTTTTTCAGTGCGGCACTTGAACAAGACCCGAGTTTGATAGAGTTCGGTGTGGACCGGCGCGTGATTTTGGCCACTCCGACGACACTCATTGCTCTGTTGCGGGCTGTTGCCTATGGATGGAGGCAGGAACAGATTGCGGAAAATGTTCAGGAGATAAGCAATCTTGGGAAAACATTGTATGATCGTATAGCCACCCTTGCCGGCCATTTCTCAAATTTAGGAAAAAATCTGGATAGAACGGTTGATAATTACAATAAGGCAGTCGGTTCTCTTGAAGGGCGGGTTCTCGTTGCTGCACGCAAGTTTAAAGAATTGGGGGTTTCAACAGGAAGCGATATAGATACGCTGGAAAGTATTGACAGGTCTTCACGCTCGGTGCAATTATCAGATAGCAGCAGTTTTGCTATAGAAAATACCGAAGAAGAATAACAGAAGGATGGAAGGTTGTCCCCCTTATATCCCTTTATTTCCCGAAATTACTCACTCAGATAATAATGGCTCTTACAATCAGGGCACTCAAGAAAATCCCCTTTAGCATCCTGATGTAGACAGCCTTCGCCAATCTGTTCGGTTATTTTCCCCTCCCTATTTTTTACCGTGGCATTCATCTCAGGGCAATATATCCACGTGCCGCAATTGTCACAATAAAGATTTTCCTTTAAGACTTTAGTCTTGCTTACCGTAAATTCTTTCATAATGTCCACCTTTGTGAGAGAGAATTATCTAATAGTATAATATGAGGCCTATTTCAACTTTTTCTATAATTGTAAATTAGGAGAGGATTATAATGAGGGCATCTTTTTGTTTGACAAACGGAAAATGGAATTATATTATAAAATACGTTTAGAAGTAGAGGATAAAAAGATCAACATGTTTAAAAATACTATCGCCATTATTATATGCGGAATAATTAGGCCCGATGCTTGGGGGACCTGATAATGGTGTAGTGTTTTTACTGTTTAGCATAAAAATCCGTTATCAGGTTTACTGATAACGGATTTTTTAGTTTGAGGGAGGTTAATACTAATGAAAAAATGGGATGTTCTGATTTATGATACAACTTTGAGAGACGGAGCGCAGGGAGAAAACATCCACTTTTCCGCAAAGGATAAATTACGAATCGCTCGTAGACTGGATGATATGGGCTTTCATTATATCGAAGGTGGATGGCCGGGGTCAAATCCGAAAGATATACGCTTTTTCCAGCTTGCACGGGATGTGGAATTTAAAAATGCCCGTCTTACGGCTTTTGGAAGTACTAGGAAGGTCAATTCCTCTCCTGAGGATTGCCCGAACCTAAAAGCCCTGCTTGATGCGGAAACACCGGCTGTCGCAATTGTCGGAAAAAGCTGGGATCTTCACGTAACTGAGATTCTTGGGGTATCATTAAATAAAAATCTTTTGATGATTCAGGAAACCATTGAATACCTGAAATCGAAAGGAAAAGAAGTATTGTTCGATGCCGAGCATTTCTTTGACGGCTATAAAAATAACTCTGAATATACCCTCAAGACCGTTCAAACGGCTCTTTCTGCCGGTGCCGATATGATTGTTCTTTGCGATACCAACGGGGGAACGCTTAATGGAGAACTGGTTAACATAATAGGTGAAGTCGCTTCGTCGATTCCCCCTCAACTACTTGGCATTCATGTACATGATGATTGCGACCTTGCGGTGGCCAATTCCCTGTCGGCCGTCGAAACAGGGGTGAGAATGGTCCAGGGAACGATAAACGGTTATGGAGAACGGTGTGGGAATGCCGACTTAATCTCTATAATCAGCAACCTCGAGTTGAAAATGAAGAAGAGGTGTCTGCCCGAGACGTCGATCAGACAGCTTACGAATCTCTCACGTTATGTAAGTGATCTGGCGAATATTCCCCCTTCAAGTTCAAGCCCTTTTGTCGGTAAAAGCGCATTCGCTCATAAGGGTGGTATTCATGTAAGTGCCATTTCAAAAAATCCTGTAGCCTATGAGCATATTGAACCTGAACTCGTGGGAAACCACCGGAGGGTATTAATTTCAGACCTCTCCGGAAGGAGCAATATAGAATACAAATCGAGAGAGCTGAATATCTCTTTAGGAGAAAATGTCTCCAATGGCAATAAAATTGTTCAGGAGATAAAGAACATGGAAGATCAGGGATATCAGTTTGAAGCTGCTGAAGGTTCGCTTGCACTTCTGATGAGAAAAGCAACGGGTGAGTTTAAGGAACCTTTTGTCTTGGAGTCCTTCCGTGTCATCGACGAAAAAACAAAAGAAAGCTCATCCCAATCCCAGGCTATGATCAAGATATCGGTTGGAGAAAAGGAAGAGATAACAGCCGCAGAGGGAAATGGTCCTGTAAATGCCCTTGATAGTGCCCTGAGGAAAGCCTTAAGAAAATTTTATCCTGAAATTGACAAGATGCAACTGGTGGATTTCAAGGTGAGGATCCTGGAAGGAAGCGACGGAACGGGGGCAAAAGTAAGGGTTCTGGTGGAGTCGAGGGATGAAGAGGAAGTCTGGAACACAATCGGGGTCTCCTCAAACATTATTGAGGCGAGCTGGCATGCCCTTGTGGACAGCATACAATATAAATTGAGTAAGGGAAAAAAGTAAAAAAAACAATTGACATCCATATTTTTTTATTTTAGTCTATTTAGACTTTTATATCGGGGGATTTTTATAAGATGGTGTGTGTTGTGAAGAGAGACCTATCTAACTTAAACGGCCTTCTGCTTTTGTGCTTGTTGAGCCTTACAGGTTTCTTATACCCGCCGCCCGCCGTTTGTATAAGAGGATGAACCAATAAATAAGACAGTGCTAAGAGGCCATGGGCGGCAAAGCCCATGGCCTTTTTATTTTTAGATGGAGGTAAAAATAATGAAATCGGACAAAAATAAAGTTTTCATATTCGATACGACTCTAAGAGATGGAGAACAGTCCCCTGGTTTCAGTATGAATATGGAGGAGAAACTCAGATTTGCCAGGCAATTAGAAAGGCTCGGTGTAGATATTATTGAAGCTGGATTTCCGGTTGCCTCGGAAGGGGACTTTGCGTCAGTTCAGCAAATTGCCCGGGAGATCAGAGGCCTTCAGGTTGCTGCGCTTGCCAGAACACATCTTGCAGATATTGATAGGGCATGGGAAGCAGTTAGAGATGCGGCGAATCCCAGAATTCATACATTCATATCTTCATCTGACATACATCTCGAGTATCAGTTAAAAAAGACACGTGAGCAGGTTCTAAAAGATGCCCGTGCCGCCGTGGAACATGCCAGTGCCTTTACGAAAAACGTTGAATTTTCGGCTATGGATGCAACAAGAACGGACAAAAACTATCTTTGTGAGATGGTGGAAACTGTTATTGCTGCAGGAGCTACCACAGTTAATATTCCCGATACTGTTGGATATACCATGCCTGATGAATTCGGCGAATTAATAGCATATCTTTTTCAGAATGTAAAAAATATTGGCAATGCAATCATATCGGTTCACTGCCATAATGATCTCGGTGTGGCGGTTGCGAATTCGCTGTCTGCTCTGAAGCACGGAGCAAGACAGGTAGAATGTGCTATAAACGGTATAGGGGAGCGGGCAGGAAACGCCTCCCTCGAAGAGGTTGTTATGTCTCTGGAAACGAGGAAAGACCTCTTCGGACTTCATACAAATATCAAGACGGAGCAAATCTATCACTCGTCAAGGCTATTAATAGATATAACCGGTATACCTGTTCAGCCGAACAAGGCAATTGTGGGAGCAAATGCTTTTGCCCATGAATCCGGTATTCATCAGGATGGCCTGATCAAGGAAAAGGCGACTTATGAAATTATGACCCCGCAATTAGTGGGAGTTTCGGATACCCATATTGTTCTGGGGAAACACTCGGGTCGCCATGCGATGAAAGAACACCTCAAAAAGATGGGATATGATTTTGGCGACGAGGAAGTTGGCAAAATTTTTAAACGATTCAAAGAGCTTGCAGACGTCAAGAAAGAGATATTTGATGAGGATATTGAAGCCATTATCTCTGATGATGTATTCAGAGAACCTGACAAATACAGGCTGATTTACCTCAATGTTGTAAGCGGCAATACGGCAATTCCAACGGCAACTGTTAAGATGGAGATAGCCGGAGAGGTGATACAGGAGGCAGGTTTGGGAGTGGGTCCTGTTGATGCGACCATCGCTGCCATAAGAAAAATTACGAAGACAGACCACCCTCTCCTCAGATACGCGGTAAATGCGATAACAGGGGGAACAGATGCCCAGGGAGTGGTTACTGTTCAACTCAAATACAATGGACGTTCAGTTGTGGGACGTGGTACAGATCCCGATGTCCTTGTGGCATCCGCCAAGGCCTATATAAACGCTTTAAACAGACTTGAGTCTCTGAAAGCATATGGCCATAAAAAAATTGAAGTTGGCCGGTAGCGCACCCGCAAGCCCCGCCCTGTAGGCGGGGTAAGGGGCGAAATATAAAACAACCATATTCCTTCTGATACCGAAAATTGTTTGACTTTTTTTGTCCTTTTGATATGAGTCGAACCTCAATAAAAATAAACAGGAGAAGGGAACAGACATGCCGATGACGATTACAGAAAAAATTTTGGCGCTCCATGCAGGGGTAGATGAGGTTTCTCCTGGAGATTTAATAGAAGTAAAAGTCGACATGGCGCTTGCCAATGATGTTACAGCCCCCCTTGCAATCGAAACATTCGAGAAGATTGGAACAAAAAAAGTCTTCGATAACGAAAAGATAGCTCTGGTAGCCGACCATTTTGTTCCGAATAAAGACATCCCATCTGCCCAGCAGGTGAAGCTGATGCGGAACTTTGCCAGACAATATGAGATAAAACATTATTTTGAAGGTGGTGAATCGGGAATTGAACATGTCATATTGCCTGAAAAAGGCATTGTGTTACCGGGGCAGGTGATCATAGGTGCTGATAGTCATACGTGTACATACGGAGCCCTTGGTGCATTTTCTTCAGGTGTCGGCAGTACCGATCTGGGTGCCGTCATGGCAACGGGTGAGATATGGCTGAAGGTGCCTCCAACCATCAGGGTGGAATACAATGGCAGCTTGCCGCCCAATGTAGTGGGCAAGGATCTGATCCTCTATACGATCGGTTTACTCGGCGTGGAAGGCGCTCTTTACTGTACGCTTGAGTTTGCTGGTGAGGTAATTGAAAAACTCCCCATGTCACAAAGGTTTACAATGGCCAATATGGCTGTGGAAGCCGGGGGGAAAAACGGAATCATAGAACCTGACGAAATAACATTGGCCTATGTTGCTGAAAGATCCTCTTCAGAATTTATCACCCTGAAAGGTGATCCGGATGCAAAGTATGAAAAAATAGTGAATATAGTGGTGGATAAAATTGAGCCGCAGATTGCATTTCCCCATTCACCGGCAAATGTTCGTCCTGTTTCAGAGGCGGGTCACATACAGCTCGATCAGGTATTTATTGGATCCTGTACGAACGGCCGGTTGGAAGACTTGCGTGATGCGGCAAGCATTTTAAAGGGAAGAAAAGTTGCCCGCGGCTTGAGGCTTATAGTTATACCGGGGTCTCCCTGGATATACAAGAAAGCGATCCAGGCAGGAATTATTGAAGCGCTCCTCGATGCTGGTGCCGTGATTGGCCCCCCCTGCTGTGGTCCCTGCCTGGGAGGACATATGGGTGTCCTGGCCGAAGGTGAAAAGGCACTATCAACAACTAATAGAAACTTTATAGGAAGAATGGGTCATCCGGAGAGTGAGGTATATCTGTCGAATCCTCTGATTGCGGCTGCATCTGCTGTTCTGGGCAGGATTGGCGCCCCTGATGAGCTATAATTGAGACAAAAGGTTAAAGGCTAAAGGTTAAAGGTTAAAGGTGTATTGAATCTACATCTCCCTCGATGGGAGAGGGCAGGGGTGAGGGTAAATAAAATGGAACTTCAAGGAAAGGTCTGGAAATTTGGCGACAACATTGATACTGACCTGATTATTCCGGCAAGGTATCTAAATGTTTCAGATGGGTCTGAGTTAGCAAAGCATTGTTTTATCGATATCAGACCGGATTTTGCGAAAGATGTCTCTTCCGGAGATATCCTCGTTGCGGGCAGAAATTTTGGTTGCGGTTCATCCCGTGAGCATGCACCGCTCGCTATCAGAGAAGCCGGTATCAGCGTGATCATAGCTAAAAGTTTTGCGAGAATATTTTACCGTAATGCGTTTAATATAGGTTTGCCGCTGCTTGAATCGGAAGAAGCGGCTGAAGGCATACTGGAAGGAGAACAGGTGGCCGTTAATCTTGCAAGTGGTGAGTGTAAAAATATCGACAGCGGGAAAATTTACACAGCACGCCCAATTCCTGATTTTATGAGGCAACTGATAAAGGCAGGAGGATTGGTGGATTATATAAGGAGAGGTGAAAAGAAATAATGACGACGTACGATATTGGCGTAGTGCCTGGAGATGGAACAGGGCTTGAGGTGACCGTAGAGGCCATTAAGGCATTGAATGCTCTTTCAGAGACTGGGGGGCCTCAATTTAATTTTACCGATTATGACATCGGCGGAGAAAGATACCTCAGCAAAGGAGAACTTCTTCCGGATTCCGTTCTGTCTGAATTGGGAGAGATGGACGCTATTCTCTTGGGCGCGATCGGTCATCCGGAGGTTAAACCGGGAATACTTGAAAGAGAAATTCTGTTAAAGATGCGTTTTGAACTGGACCTTTATATAAACTTGAGACCCGTTGTTCTCTTTCCCGGTGCGTATACACCTCTTAAAGACAAGAAACCCGAGGATATCGACTTTGTTGTCGTAAGGGAAAACACCGAGGGGCTTTATGCGGGTAGCGGCGGTTTTTTGAGAAAAGGCACTCCTGATGAGGTGGCGATTCAAGAATCGATAAATACGAGAAAGGGTGTTGAACGCTGTGTCCGTTACGCTTTCGAATATTGCAGGAAGAGAAATAAAGAGAAGAAACTGACCCTGTGCGGAAAAACAAACGCGCTTACCTACGCATTCGGTCTGTGGAAAAGGGTTTTCAACGAATGCGCCGATGAATATCCTGACATAAAGAAGGATTACGCAAACGTCGATGCTACGTGTATGTGGATGATAAAGAATCCTGAATTTTTTGATGTAATTGTGACCGATAACATGTTCGGGGATATTATTACCGATCTGGGAGCAATGATACAGGGCGGTATGGGTATCGCTGCCGGCGGTAATATAAATCCGGGTAATGCAGCAATGTTTGAACCGATAGGGGGGTCCGCCCCGAAATATACGGGGATGAATGTAATAAATCCCCTGGCGGCAATCGGTGCGGCACAGATGATGCTCGAATATCTCGGAGAAGAGGCTGCGGCTAAAAACTTACTTGAAGCGATAAAGAAAGTCGTGAAAAACGACATCAAGAGTCTCGATGCGGGCAAAATGGGTCTCGGAACGCGTGAGGTAGGGGATTTGGTGGCTCGCTATATTAAGGGGTGAAAACCGTCACGGGACCTTCGGCACATTGCAAGGTGTTTTACTTTATATTCCTATGAGGTCTAATCTTCGGGGTGCGTGACCGACCGTCGAAGGCGTTTGATCGTGCTGTGGCGGCGCTTAATCTCAACTCGCCGTTTTTTTGATGCGAGACTTGGCCTTGTCTTGCGGCGGGGTTTGGGTTTTACAGCCGCCGTTCGGATTAACTCAACTAATTTCGTAATTGCATCCTGCCGGTTTCGCTCTTGTGTACGGAACCGGCGGGCATCGATAATCAGCACCCCATTTCCGGTAACTCGCCTGCCTCCCAGATGAATCAGACGTTCACGAACGTTATCCGGCAGAGAAGGTGAAGTGTTCACATCGAAACGGAGCTGAACGGCCGTGGCGACTTTGTTGACATTTTGCCCGCCCGGCCCAGAGGCACGTATGAAATCCAGTTGAATTTCACTCTCATCAATTTCTATGGTGGGCGTAATACGAATCATGATTAAATTTTTTAATGGCCGATCTAAAATTGTTCTGTAGATTTCGTTTCCATTGTCATCTGATTATTTTTCAATTTAATGACGATATTTTTCGTCCAGGTTTCATCCAATTCCGGATAATCTTCCCTGTTATGAGCTCCCCGTGTTTCTGTTCTTATCATTGCAGCCGCGGCAATAATCTGGCCAATAGTAATAAAATTTTCGACCTCTAAAAGCCTGGCAAGCGTTTTATATGATCGGTCACCGACGAGACAGAGATTTTCTATTTTTTCCTTTCTTATTTTATCCAGTAAAGTGATTGCCCTCCGAAGCCCATCTTCGTTCCTTAAGACTCCCACATAGAGACTCATAATTTTTGTAATTTCATCTCTTACCTCCAGGTAATCTGACCCACTGTCTCGTTTTAAAATATTTTCTAATCGGGTTTTTGAAGAATTAACCCGGTCTGGTAATACAGGAATTCGTGAGGCAGAAGAAGCCCATTTTGCCGCGTATCTACCAGCTATCGCCCCAAATACCTGGGTTTCCGTCAGTGCGTTTCCCGTCAAACGATTGGCTCCCATGATCCCCGATTCGACTTCGCCCGCGGCATAAAGCCCTTTGATATCGGTTTCGCATTGCTCATTGATTACGATACCACCTATAAAGTAATGGGTGCCGGGAGCCCATTCGTATGGCTGCCATGAGGGGTCAAAGTTTTCCGCAGCACAAGACTCCAGGAAGCTCTTAAACTTGGATAATTCATTTCCCGGGACACCTGAAAGATCACCAAAGACTCCTCCATGAGGCGAATGACGTCCTTCTGTTATCTCCTTCTGGGTGCATTTTGCCATTTCCGCACGGGTGACGAGCTCCATTTTTTCAGGGTTATATTTCCTCATGTAACGTTCACATAAACCGTTATAGAATCGTCCTCCCAGGGTAACACAGCCATCCGCGGGAGGTGGCGTTCCACGCATGCCTTCAGGATAGATCATACATACTCTTCCCTGTACGAATTCCATATCAGATAATCTGGCACCTGTCCTGTAGGCGAGGGCATATCCGTCACCTGTTATCCCCGGTGGGTTGGTTGTAAGAGAATAAAGATTCCCCGCTCCGCCGGTGGCGAGAATTACAGCTTTGGCACTTATAATCAAGATATTATCTTTTTCAAATTCCAGACCAACTGCGCCTACTACAGCGTTACGATCTTTTATCAGATCGACAATCATTACATTATCCAATATTTCGATTCCCAGTCTTTTAGCCTCGTTAACGAGCCCTTCAAAAAATCCACCACGGTAACGATCTCCCGCCATGACACCACGGTCGACAGAGCTTCCCGTTAGTGGGAAAAGATTGTACTTGCCGTCTTTCTGGTCAAATTCGGTTCCGTAGTGATCGATATCCCTGGTCCTTTCGACTGCATGGTTCACAAGCAGCCTTACCAGCTTCGGGTTATTCAGGTAGCTGCCTTCGCGAAGAGTGTCTTCAAAATGGCGTGCAGTGCTGTCCTCTTTGTCGAAATGAGCCAACATTACGCCCATTGCTCGGGCTGTTGTACAACCGGACGGAAAATCTCCTTTAGAAACGACAATAACATCGACACCCATGTTATGAGCTTCGATTGAGGCACGCAGCCCCGCACCACCGGCACCTATAACGAGAACATCGGTTTCCAAAAACCTTTCAACTAACTTTGACATGTCCGAGCCCTTTCACAGAAGTCATATAAATTTTTAATTATTTAACAGGATGCATCTTTAAGCGCGATTATCCCATTTTACCGGGTAACCAGAGGCATAGTTCCGGAAAAACTATGAAGATAATTAAACAGGCAAGCTCCACAAACACAAATGGTATGGCGCCGGCTATAATATCGCTGAGAGAGATATAATCCGGTGATACACCCTTTATTATGTAAAGATTGAGCCCTATCGGAGGAGTAATGACCGCCATTTCGCAGGTAATACCCACGATTATGCCATACCACAAGCTATTGTAGCCTAAGTTCAGAATGATGGGTAGAAGAAGAGGTGTACTGATTAAGATTACCGATACAATATCCATAAACATTCCCATCAGGATAAGGACACCCATGGCAAACGTTAGCGTCATCCAGTGAGACAGGTGTGCCTTTTCCAGAATCATGATCAAATTTTGAGGGGCCTCAAGGAGTGTCAGGACATAACCGAAAAGGAGAGCGGAGGTAAATATAAAGAGAATCATTCCGCTGGTTAGAATCGTTTTCATAAATATTCCCTGAATAACCGTCCAGTTAAGTGTCCTGCGGTGAAGATTAATCAAAAAGCTTCCCACACATCCCACTGCTGCCGCCTCCGTCGGTGTGCAAACGCCAAAATATATACCGCCTAAAACGAGAAAAATAAGGACAAGAGACGGCCAGACGCGAGCGAGGGATGTGAAGCGCATCTTCCAGGTAACGACATCGGTTAGTTTTGGAGCAAGTTTAGGGTTCATTTTGCAAACAATGCCGATATAGATAATCATCATAAAGGCCAGAGTTATTCCGGGGACAATGCCGCCTATGAAAAGCTTTCCGACCGATTCATCGGCGACCTCGCCGTAAAGGATGAAGGCGAGGCTGGGAGGAATGAGAAGGGCCAATGCCCCCGCTGCTGTAACAGGCCCTATAGCCATCGATTTACTGTATCCCCTTTTTAGCATTTCGGGAATGGCGAAACTGCCGATAGTGGCGGCACCGGCTATGCTGACTCCACATAAGGCCCCGAAAATGGCGGCGGAAACAACACTGGCCATGGCTAACCCCCCCGTCAGGCGATTCAGCCACAGGCTTGCCGCTGTGAAGATATCAGAGCCTATATCGGTTACAAAGATGATTTCACCCATAAGTATAAAAAGGGGAACGGCTACAAGGGTGAAGCTGTTCAGGCGGTCATATATGACGCCCGGTACAGCACCTAACCCTCTCGGCCCTAACAGCAGGTAGATACCAATGACACTTGAAATGCCCAGGGCTCCAAAAACGGGCATCCCCATTGCTAAGAAAAGAAAAAAAAGCACAATTATTATTATGGTTATAGTACCGGGCTCTATATTAATCATGTCCTTTTAAGATCTATGAGCATTTTTATGTTGTTACCTATTCTGATAATGTACTGTGATAACAGTATGAGAGTACCTAAGGGAATAATTGAATAAGAGATCCACAATGGAAAATTTACCAGTGAGCTTGAATGATAGCTGCCGGTATAAGCCATAATCACGGTTTTGTATCCTTTCCAGATTAAAACCGAACAAAAAATCATAACAAGTATAGAAGTTATAATATCCAGGTAAAGCCGGAGTTTTTTCGGTAAGTGATCAATAAGGGCCGTCATGTTTACATGTCGATCCTTACTCAGTACCCAGGCTGCTGACATAAAGGTGATAAATACTAGAAGGTACTCGCTTAATTCGACAGAAAAAATGCTGGGATTTTTAAAAACATATCTCCAGACCACTTCCCTGAAGACCATGAGCATCAGGAAAGCAAGACCGATTTCAGATAATATCTCAGCAAACCTGGTTGCGGCATTTATTGACGTAATGATTATTCGCAGCGTTTTGCGCATTTTTATGCTCCATAGCTGCAACCATGAGGGGATGTTAACATCCCCTCATGGTTCACGACAAGATTGGGTTTTTATGATATTTATTGGTAGGGTTTTGCAAAGTCAGTGTATTTTTTTCCATTAGGTACCAAACCATACCACCAATCGTAGACCGGCATGATTGCCTTTTTGAATTCTGCAAGTTCTTTGGGGGTTGGAAGATGAACCTCAACTCCCTTTTCCTGGTATGTTTTAACAGCGTTCTTTTCGTAAGCTATCAGCTTTTGTAATTGTTCCTTGTCTCTCTCCTTGCCGGCCTGTACCATTATTTCTTGGATATCTTTTGGTAGGCTGTCCCATGTTTTCTTATTTATGATAAGAAAACTTGTATAATAGTACATGTTGGTTACGGTGAGATATTTGACTGTTTCATAAAGCTTTCTGCCAAGACCGGTAATAAGGGGGCGGGTGCATCCGTCGATAGTCCCTCTCTGGAGGGCCATATAAAGCTCGCCCGAGCTCATGGTTGTGGGGGAACCGCCCAGGAGGGCACATGCCTTACTGGCAGTACTTCCTGAAACTCCCCAGGCTTTTCCTTCAAAATCTTTGGGAAGATAGACAGGTGATTTTTTCGAGTATACCTGATATCCACCACCACTTGCTACTCCCAGAAAAACAAGATTGTGTTCGAGAAGTTTTTTCTTGATTCCCAGATTCCACAGCCCGTCATCAAGACACTTTTGGAACCTTTCATTGTCTGAAAAAAGGAAGGGTAAACTGCTGATTCCCAATTCGGGAATGACTCCCGTCATATAGATATCAAGGGGTGCCGTCATATCGATATCTCCCCGTTCACAGGCAGCGAACTCCTCCTTACCCTTAAATAGCTGTCCGCTATGGAATATCTTGATTTTTACACGTCCGTTGGTTCGTTTTTCTACTTTTTTGGCAAAGTTTTCTATCGGTTCAACAAAGTAAGTATAGGAAGTAGGCCAGTATGTTGAGAATATAAGCTGTATAGGTTTTGGTTTCGCGATTGCCTGGGAGTAGTAAAGGCCCGAACCCATTGCCAAAACAAAAGCAATAACGGTTAAAACAAACAAACATTTCCATTTAGTTTTCATGGTATCCTCCTTTCATATTGTTAAAGAAATATTGCTCTTGTAATTTTTAATTGTCAAGGATAAAGAAGCAGAGTTATACAGTTTCCAAATGTTTAATCCCATTTTAATACCTGTAAAAAACAAAATAGATAATATGGCGCGTATGTTGTATTATAAAGGATAAACATGATGTTAACGAGAAAGGATAATGGAGATGACAACGATTGATAGACCCAAGGGTGACAAAATGAAGCACGCCATAAAATGGATTTCAAACAGGTTCGAGGATGATGAAAGCAGGCCGAGTGTGAAACTTATTGAAGAGGCCTCCCGTGAATTCGATCTGTCGCCGAATGAAGAAGAGTTTCTTTTATCTTTTTACAAGAAAAAAAAGAAATAAAAAAACGAAGAGAAAGCGCGTATTTCTCATATCAAAATGATTATTTTATAATCAATTGAAATTCACTCGAGTCCTGATGAGGGATTAACCGGTGGACGATATTATACTGGAACACGAAAACGGGATACTCTTTGAGATTTCCGTGAAGCCGAACGCAAAGAAGCAAAGCGTAAAAGCGAGCAAAAAGAAAGGAATAGTTGTATCTCTTATAAACCCCCCAACCGGTGGTAATGCTAACAGAGAGCTTATTACCTTACTTAAAACCGTTACAGGGAGTAACGTCTCCATTTATAAAACACATAAGAACCATCAAAAAACGTTGTTTGCACCCGATATTTCTGTACGTCAATTCAAACATCTGATGAACATCAAATAGTGATAACTGAATATTTTTTACGTTGAGTAGCGTACCTGTGATATGACCGGGAGCTCATCCCGCAAGCCCCTCCTTGTAAGCGGGGAGATTCAATTTTTAGCCCTATAACATATTTAATTATTGGTAAATAAGACGAAAAGGCAGAGAAGTGCCAACACTGCAGTAAATTAAGGAAGTACGCTCGCTATGCATTTTTCAGGAATGTTCACCAGCCTTACGGAGCAGGAGTTCCCAGTCCTCGTTGACCATTTCCTGAATCTGCGCTAAGTCACTGTCAATCAAATGCCTGAATCGTCCCTGGAGTTTGAAATACTCTTTTACCGGATACTCCTTGGGAGTGTAGTTTATCGTGTATTTTACGCCGCCTTCGACTTCATAAAGGGGGAAAATATTGGTCTGGACAGCCATTCGGGCGATCTTGACGGATATTTCAGACGGAATACGCCAGCCGGTAGGGCAGCTGGCGAAAATATGGAGAAATCGCGCTCCCTTTATTTCTTTGGCTTTTTGAACCTTTCGCATCATATCTTCCGGGAAGGCGATGTTAGCCGTAGCAGCATAAGGAATGCGATGGGCTACCAGAGCCTCTACAATGTTTTTTTTACGCATCTTTTTCCACTCCCGGCCCGGCGTCGTGGTAGTCCACGCACCGTAAGGAGTGGAAGAACTGCGCTGGATGCCGGTATTCATATAGGCTTCATTGTCATAGCATACATAGATAAAATCTTCATTACGCTCAACGGCGCCGCTGAGCGCCTGAAAGCCGATATCAAAAGTTCCTCCGTCACCGGCCCACGTAACGACGGTGGTTTCGGTATCTCCCTTAACATCCAATGCCGCACGCACACCACTGGCCACGGCGCCTCCGGTTTCAAAGGCACTATGGATTACCGGAACCTGCAATGTAGACTGAGGATAAGCGCCCGCTATAATGGACCAGCAACAGGCAGGAAGGACAATTATGGTCTTTTCACCCATGACCTTCATAAACAATCTCATGGCAATTGCGGCTCCGCATCCGGGACAGGCCACATGTCCCGGGTACATGTACTCACGTTCAGAAACTTTCAGTTGCATGATCCACCTCCTGAAGTCCCATCCATATACTTTCTTTTCCCGGAACCTCATTCTTTTTGGTTTGCCAGTATATATCCTCTAATATGTCCGTTGTCACGTCACGTCCTCCAATTCCCGCAATATAACCGAAGATCGGAGGATGGCTGGGAAGGTTGCAGAGAGCGGCTCGCACTTCCTGGGCGAATATGCCACTTGCCCCGAATGAGAAATTACGGTCAATCACGGCAACTTTTTTTGCCGGTCCGAGTATCCGGCGGAACATCTCAGAGGGGAAGGGCCGGAAAAGTTTTACTTTCAGAAGCCCGACTTTTTCTCCCCTTGCACGCAAGTCTTGAATTACCTGACGGCTCGTACTCGTGACCGTTCCGGACGTTATCAAAATGATTTCCGCATCATCACAGGCAATCGGTTCTACTGAGCCATAACGACGCCCAAAGATTCCGGCAAACTCTTCCTCGATTTCCGGGAATTGAGACAGAACTTCCTCCATCGCCATTGCAATATTATGGCGCATTTCCATGTAAGCATTCGGCAGAACTAATGAACCGAACGCACAGGGATCTTTTGTGTCAACCTGAAATTTTGGGTCGTAAGGGGGGAGGAAGCGGTCGACCAGTTCCTGTTCCGGTACATCGACCGGTTCATAAGTGTGTGAGAGGTAAAACGCATCTAAAACCACCATGACCGGCAGATTAACCAGCTCTGCCAAGCGGAAGGCCTGAAGAGTGGTATCCAGAGTTTCCTGACTGTTTTCACAATATAGCTGTATCCAGCCCGTATCCCGTTGTGCCAGGCTGTCGGTCTGGTCGGTCCAGATATTCCATCCGGGAGCAAGCGCTCGATTTACTTCGACCATTACAACCGGAAGCCTTGCACCCGAGGTCCAGTGGAGGAGCTCGTGCATCAGGGCCAGCCCCTGTGAGGAAGTGGCGGTAAATGTCCTCACCCCGCTGCTGGCTGCCCCAATCAGGGCAGCCAGGGCAGAGTGTTCACTCTCCACACGTAAAAAACGTGCGCTCAATCTGCCATCTGAACAATACTCTGAAAGGAACTCGACGATATGGGTCTGCGGCGTTATAGGATAAGCAGAAATAACGCTGACTTTTGCCAGGCGTACCGCTTCAGCTACTGCCTGACTTCCCTCCAGAACTTTCTTCATAACTTTCCTCCTCGAGTACCATGGCGTTGCGTGGACATTCCACCACACAGACACCGCACCCCTTGCAATAATCATAATTGATATGACGGCCCTGGGAACTGTTATCCCGAATTACAGCCATATCCGGGCAGAAAATAAAGCAGTTCTCGCACTGAATACAGAGGCCGCAGTTAAAACAGCGTCCGGCCTCTCTGGTGGCCAGGTGCGCCGAAATTTTGAGGTCTACTTCTTCAAATGTCCGGAGGCGTTCTTCTATTAAAAGGCGTGGTTGAGAGACTTTAGCTGTGAGCTGAAAGTAGTCGGTATTAATTTCTTCATAAGTGACAATATGGGGACTTCTTGAACGGCGAGCCCCCCCCATGTAAATCTCCATGGAGAGGGGGGAAGTGCCATTTCCCACCATACAGGTCTTCAGCGTCGGCCCGATGGCATCAAATCCTTCCCTGAAGAATATATCAAGAGCTATAGCTGCCTCCTTGCCGGAAGCCACGGCATGCACAACACTCTTTGTCTGATTTGTCAGGTCGCCCCCGAAAACGAGAGCGGGACCTCGATGCCGGTATGCCAGGACAGAGTTGTTCATGCTTAAAATTCCTTCCCCTTCTTCGGGGGGACTATGCCAGGGTTCGGCTGTTTCTTCACCAATAGCCTTGAAAATTCGTTCAACCCTGATTTCATCAGGGTTTTTACCATCGGGTTCAACCAAAGCTCTTCCCCGAATATCTTCGCCGACAACTTTCATCTGCCGTAAAGTTAATACAAGTTCTTTGTTATCATATATGATCTTCGCGGGTGTAAGAAGTTCTTTAATCTCAACTCCTTCTTCAAGTGCCATCCGTACATCCTGTTCGAAGGCCGGCATATCCTGACGCCTGCGTCTGTATATTATAAGAGCCTTTCCGCCAAGTCGCACGATGCTCCGGGCTACATCAACAGCTGTGTTGCCGCCTCCAATAACAGCTACCGTTCCATTGGATGAAGGGTTTTTATTCTGACGGATACTTAGCAGAAATTTGAGACCATCCTCAACACCGTCGATATCTTCTCCCGGGATGTTCAAACGGGCCGCACGGGAATGTCCGCAACCCAGAAATATGGCATTGTAATTATTCCTGGTATCTTCCAGAAAGCGTTGTGAAATCTGTTTCCCTGTATGTATCCGTACGCCATGATCTTCAATCCGGGCAATTTCGTTTTGAAGAACGGAAGGGGGAAGGCGGTAAAGTGGTATTCCCCACCGGAGAATTCCACCGGGTTCAGGCATAGCTTCGAAGACATCGCAGGTATAACCGAGGAGGGTCAAGAAATATGCCGCCGCAAGACCGCTGGGACCGGCACCTATTACCGCTATTTTCTGCTCCCTGGCAGGATTCCGTTCCAGAAGAGGGTTTAAATTGTTCCGAATAGCATTATCGGCGAGAAAACGCTCGATACTATGAATGGCAACAGCTTTGTCGAATTCTTCTCGATTACATGTTTTTTCACAGGGATGATAGCAGACTCGTCCACAGGCGCCGGGGAAGGGGTTTTCTCTGAGTATGGTTTCCCAGGCCTCCTTGAATAAACCCCGGGTTGTCAGCATTTCAATTCGTCCGATATCCTCACCGGCAGGACAGGCAGTGCTGCATGGAGAAGTCTTTTCTTCATAACGGGGTTTTAGAAAGCGCCACGAACCCGTCTTGTTGCTTTCCGTAGTCAGATAGGAGTGTGGTACTAACAATGGAATTGCTTCAATAATTTTCTTCTTTTCTGTCACTTTTCTGGTCCTTGCTCAATTATTCCGAGAATCCGGACTTCCCTGTATGCATCTTCCGCTGCCTGGACGTTCCGTTCGGCCTCAATCGTAATTTCTTCTCTGATGGCGGAAACGACAGATTCCATCGGTGGCATGTCTAAAATACTGGCAAAAGCACCAATCATCGATGTGTTAACGATAGGAGAGGTACGGGTGCCCAGTTTATGATTTCTTGCAATGTGGCTGGCATCGACGAAAGCCAACCGAAAACCCGCAAAGGGGATCAGATTGGCAGGGGGCACCGGACTGTTGATCAGGATCCATCCTCCCGGCTTAAGGCCTTTTGTAAAATCAATGCTCTGGACAAGAGTTCGATCCTGAACAACGACGTGATCGGGATTGTAGACATTGGTTCTGATTAGAATATCTTTTTTGTTCAGCCTTAAATATGCCTCGACCGGGGCTCCCCTTCTTTCTATTCCAAAAAAAGGGAAGCTTTGGACTTGATAACCTGCCTCAAAAAAGGCCTTGGCCAGCAGGATTGTGGCTACCACGGTTCCCTGTCCACCACGTCCATGAAAACGGATTTCGAGCATAATTATCAGTTCCTTTTTATGTTTTACTCCAGACCACAACAACAGCCCTTGCCGGTTTTTCATCGAGGGAGCGGCAACTATGATTTATATCCGATTCAAAATAGAGGGAATCACCCGGCTGGAGTATCTCCATTCGATCATCGGTGCGAAATTCAAGTGTTCCTTCGATGAGATATAAAAACTCTTCACCCTCGTGGTTCGTAAAGATCATGTCACTTCTGTCCATGGGTTGAAACTCTACCAGCAGGGGTAACATACGCTTGTCAGGTTTTTTCGTTTCAAGGATTTCGTAAACGTAATCGACCTCCCCTTCATGCTGATGCGGTCTGCGTTTGAGCTGTATCCGCTCATCGGAACGGGTAACAGAAATTTTTTCACTGATTTCCACGTTCTCAAAGAAAAAAGTCATTCCTACACCAAGAGCTTTGGCCAGCTTGAGCAGAGTTGCCACGGGTGGAATAACCTCATCATTTTCTATTTCAGATAAAAGAGTTTTTGACAGATCGGTTTTTATAGACAGGTCCTTCATGGTGTAATGTCTTTTTTGCCTGAGTTCTCTTACCTTACCGCCAATTTTAAATCCCTTTACGGCTCCCGATTTGATACCTTCGTTTTGTGTCATTTTGTCACCTCAAAGACGGGACAGATTGGAATATTTTTGTTAAAAACACTAATATTCTAAATATAAATCATACGTCAGTAGGCGGGTTTGTCAAGATTATTATTTTTAGCACTGCCTTCATTTAAGCACGGCCATTAAAGAGAACCGATTAAAAAGAAGCTGAAAAGTATTTGACTTTATGTTTCACGAGGAGTAACTTTTCTACAAGGGATTAAAGAACGGACATTTTTTCTTGATTTCTAACCTCATATTAGAAAGGGGGTAAAGAATGACAACTTTAATTATTCTTGCTGGTTTTTTGATTTATTTAACACTTTATTTTACCTACGGCAAAAAGATAGAAAAAGATGTCGTAGGAGCGTCGGATACCATAGATGCGCCCTCCAAGCGACTCTATGACGGGGTGGATTATATCCCGGCGAGGAAAGAGGTTCTCTTCGGGCATCATTTTGCGTCAATTGCCGGTGCCGCGCCGATAATCGGACCCGCAATAGCGATATGCTGGGGCTGGCTTCCCGCACTTCTCTGGGTCTGGTTCGGGAACATCTTCATTGGAGCCGTTCATGACTATTTGGCCTTAATGGCATCTATCCGCTATGACGGTAAATCAGTTCAATTTGTCGCCTCGCAGCTCATTGGAAAAAGAACAGGGGCGGCATTCTACTGGATTGTTTTCTTTCTTCTCATCCTGCTTGTGGCGGCCTTTGCAGCTATTGTCGGCGGTATGTTCGTTCGGACTCCATCCATCGCATCGGCATATGCATGGAAGATACTTGCCGCTCTAATCCTTGGTGTACTTATATACCGGGTAAAGATGAATTTTGGCCTTGCTACCATTATCGGCATCGTTATGCTGACAATCGCCATCTGGCTGGGCACGGTAACCCCTATAAAATTAAGCTACATGAACTGGATGTTGGTATTCTTCTTCTATATTGTTATTGCCGCTTCTATTCCCGTTAATATACTCCTGCAACCGAGGGATTATCTCAATTCATGGCTTCTTTATTTTGGACTGGCAATGGGCTTTATAGCGGCCATCTTTGTATTTAAGGGATTTGAAATTCCTGCATTTTCCAGCTTCTCTCCCATTCTGATGGGAGGTAAACCGACGCCTTTCTGGCCTGCGATACCGCTGGTTATCGCCTGCGGTTCCCTCTCGGGTTTCCACTCTCTTGTCGCTTCCGGTACAACATCGAAACAGCTCGAAAAAGAAAGTGACGGTCTGTTCATAGGGTACGGTGCCATGTTTACCGAGGGATTCCTGTCGACCATCGTCATTGTATCCATAGCGGGTTTCGGTTATACCGCACTAAAAAATGCGGGAGTGACAACAGAGATGTTGAATTACGGCAACTGGGGCGCCATGTTTACAAAGGTATCCGCTTCCGTTAAGCTGTCTGCGGCAAATCTTTTCGTCCAGTCTTACTCGGATATGGTTGCCTCGACCTGGCTGGGAGTTATCCCGGCTAAATACGTCAAGGTAATCGCCGGCATGTGGGTTGCCTCCTTTGCCATGACGACCCTTGACACCACCAACCGTCTGGCCCGCTACTGCCTATCCGAAATGGTTGCTCCCCTGAAGGACTCTGCCGGTCCGGTTTTCACATTGTTGACAAACCGCTGGATTGCCTCCATAATCCCTGCTGCCATAGGAATCTGGTTGGCCGCGACAGGAAACTGGCTTATCATCTGGGGGTCCTTCGGTGCGGCAAATCAGTTGGTCGCATCCATCGCCCTTATGACCGGCGCAGCCTTTATTGCAAAAAAACTGAAATCGCCGTTTGCCAATATCGCCGTAATTCCGGCCTGGCTGCTCTGGATTACCGTTACCTGCGCTATCATCTGGTTCCTTGCGGTTGTTCAGCCGGGTGCCATAGCGGCGAAGCCCGTTCCTGGATGGACAGTGACGATTATCTTGGCTATAATGCTGATACTGAATTTTGTCTTCTTCGTAGATTTCATTAAATCGAAGGCATACAAGGTAGAATAAAGCAGCAAATCAAATTTAGCCGGTGCACGGTGTGAAAGCCATGCACCGGCTCAACCAAATGCGATTCCAGAAGTGAAGCTCCCCGCCCACAGGGCGGGGCTTCCCGGTAAGGAAAACGTAGTTTCATGAGCCGAAGGCAAATCAATCGAAGATTCATGAGCAAAGCGAATAATATATTCCTTTTTTTATTGCGCCCCTTACGGATGCGCTCCCGGTCATCTTAATGAATCCATCAATCGTTAGTTTTTTCCGTCGTATCTTATCCGGCCTCTATACATCGCATCGTGAAAAAACCGTTGCTCTCACCATTTTTGAAATGGAGGAGCTCGAAAACATCTTTGCACTTCTGCTTTTGGGTTCCTTTGTCGGATTTCCCTCGCCACCAACATTTCTGGCTGTCGAGCTTCTGCCGTTTATGGAAAAGGAGCTGAGAGTTTTAAATAGAAGGGCAGGGGATGCCAACGATATGCTGGCGGAGATGTGCGGAACACTGGGCATAGATTAAATGAAGATAATTTTTTTTACAGGAAAAGGAGGGGTGGGTAAATCCACCATGGCGGCTGCTGCAGCATGGCAGTTTTCTCAGAAAAGCCGTGTTTTAATCGTTTCCCTGGATCCGGCACATAACCTGGGAGACATCTTCGGGATAACACTGAAGAACAAAGAAAAGAAATTTACAGAAAATCTTTTTATTGAAGAGGTCAACATTCAGAAACTTTCACGAGATTATCTTCAGAAGGAAATCAATGTCTTGTCAGATACTTATAAGTATCTTCAAGCACTGAATCTCGACAATTACTTTTCCGTACTGAAATATTCGCCCGGCATAGAAGAGTACGCGCTGCTGACCAGCATCGAAGAGACGATAAGGAACAACACAGATTTTGACTACATCATATTCGATACACCGCCGACCGGGCTGACACTCAGGTTTCTTGCCTTGCCAAGGATTACGATAACCTGGATTGACCAACTGACCCGGATCAGAAAGCAGATTCTGAAAAAACGCTATACGATATATAGAATAAGAGGCACTTTAAGTAAAGAAGAGACGGTGCTCGATTACGATGAAGAAGACGATAATGTTATGAAAAGGCTAAGGAGGTTAAGTGAAAACTATCATGCTTTGAACAAAACTCTGCAGGGAAAGGATTGTTCCGTTGTCGTGGTTTTTAATCCCGACGTTCTTTCCCTGAGGGAGTCCGAGAGATTGATTGAAGGTCTTCATGATCTGAACCTGCCCCTTCGCCTCTTAATAAACAATAAGATAACGGAAGAAAACAGTGAACTGGCCGCAGAGACTGAAAAAAGTATAAGCAGGATGGCCAAAGATATTCCGTTCGAGAGAGTTTCCCTGTCGAAGACCCTTCTTGACGGAAAAAAGGGGAGTCTGTACAATATCCCGGAAATTATCATATCCAGACTTCAGGAAAGATAAAAAATGTTCGATAATGTGCAGATTGCGACGCAGCCCGTTTTCTTTCTTTTCATTGCCTTTTCATTTTTCCTTACGCTCGGCTATTTCTGGGGCAGAAGAAAGAATAAGACGTTAGCTCTTTCAGTATTTGATGACATCACAGAAGTTATCAAGCCGGATGATCAAACCTTCACCAACATCGGAGGTGCAATCGGCTATCATGCTAATTTCTTTATTAAAAGGAAAAGCCCCATCTCTCGCGTTGATGTTACTGTCACGTTTCTTCCGAGGCATTCATTGCTTTATTTCCCTATATCAAAGCTCATAAAAAGGTATGATAGATTATTTATAACTTTGTACCCGAGGAGCGATCCTTCCGAGGAGTGTCATCTGATTGAAGCGAAATATGACGGGTTTCGGCGGTCGAAAATAACAAACGCGCATCTGTTAAATAGAGAAGATGTGAAGTGGGGAAACTATAAGTTTTATCTGTATTACGAAAGCGTAAAGATGCGCGATAACTTTATGAAATTTATGGATAGTAATCCTGAACCGGGTGTTATCAGGCATATCGCAATCGTTCCTGATCAGAAAAAGTGTTTCATCTTTATGATTCCGCGAAAAGAACAGGTGGCAAAATACCTGGCACCGGTTTATCGGTGGATACCCTCTGTAATTTAATTCCTTCAATTAAACTGATTGATTGCAACCTTTATAGCTGATTCCTCAGCTTTGCCCAGGCAATTCCCATGTACTCGTATACAGCCCTTTCTGCCTTACGTAGTGCCCCGGGGTTGGGGTAAAAATCGCGGGGACTTATTATTATGCCACTGCTTTGTTTGACACGATGACCGGCAGGGGCCGGAATTGGGTCCATTCCCAGTTTTTTGAAAAGAGCGATTGTTCGAGGCATATGTGAGGCGGACGTCACCAGGATAAAGTTATCGCTTCCGACGATTGATCTTATATTTTTGGCCTGATCCTTTGTGTCCCTGGAACCTGTTTCTAAAATCAGACCCTCCCGGTTTACACCGATTGCCTCGGCGACACGAGCCATAGTTTCAGCTTCGGAAACAGTATCATAACACCTTCCTCCCGAGAGGATAAGCTTGCATCCCGGCAGTTCTTTGTAAAGACGAATAGCCTCTATAAGACGAACAAGAGACTCGTCTGAAATCTGACTGGTAACTGGAAGTCTGGGATCGGATGTGTGTCCTCCACCCAGCACGGCAAGCCACTTAACCGGAGGTGAAATGTCGGATGCTGAATTTAAAGCAAGTGGTGGGTATTGATACTCCAGGGGTTCTAGGAATCTGTCTGAAACAGCATCATAACTGAGTGATGCAAACAATAGCACCCCTATCAACATAATTATTTTCCCAGTCTTCTGTTTTTTTGTAAAAAAAAGCAGGTACAGGCCCAGTATCATAATCTCCAGACATACCGATACCGGGAAAAATAAAGGTGCGACAATTTTTTTAAAAAGAAACATTATTTATTCGAAGCCCCCTTCCATTCCTTATTTTCTTCTGAGCCTATTTCTATATCACAAACTCGATTCTGAAAAAAGAATTCCGTCGGGCCTTTTCCTCAAAGAAAGAATATTTTAACGACAGATATATTGACAATATTTGGTTTAACTGGTAGCAACATCAGAGCAAATTTATGCTCTAAAAATTTACTGTTCCTACCGGGTGGACTGGCGATTGAAAGGGAAGGATAACTGAACATGCCACGACGAGATGACATAAAAAAAGTAATGATTATAGGGTCTGGTCCTATTATCATAGGCCAGGCTTGCGAGTTTGATTATTCCGGAACTCAGGCGTGTAAAGCGCTTCGAGAACAGGGTTATGAAATTGTTCTGGTAAACTCTAATCCGGCGACCATTATGACCGATCCTGATACGGCGGATGTAACATACCTGGAACCGCTCACCTTTGAAGTTATGAAAAAGATTATAGAAAAGGAGAGGCCTGATGCCATACTGCCGAATCTGGGTGGACAGACGGGACTGAATCTCACGGCTCAACTCGCCAAGAGGGGCGTACTCGATGAATACGGTGTCAAAATCATCGGGGTAGAGCTGGATGCCATCGAGCGTGGGGAAGACCGGATCGCCTTCAAGGCAACAATGGAAAGTCTTGGCATCGATATGCCCAGAAGTGAGCCGGCTTTCAGTGTTGAGGAAGCGGAAAAAATCGCCGCTGAACTTGGCTATCCTGTAGTAATACGTCCTGCTTACACACTTGGAGGGACAGGAGGCGGGCTCGTATACAATATAGAAGAATTGAATGTAATTGCCAGTCGAGGCATTTCAGCAAGCCTTGTCGGTCAGATACTGGTGGAAGAGTCTGTCCTGGGATGGGAAGAGTTAGAACTGGAAGTGGTACGGGACGCAAAAAACCAGATGATCACAGTCTGTTTCATTGAAAACGTCGATGCGATGGGAGTTCATACAGGTGATTCCTATTGCACGGCGCCGATGCTTACCATCGATCCTGAACTCCAGAAACGCCTGCAGAGATATTCTTACGACATTGTAGAGGCGATTCAGGTGGTTGGGGGGACCAACATTCAGTTTGCCCATGATTCCAAAACGGGCAGAGTGGTGGTGATTGAAATCAATCCGAGAACCTCGCGTTCTTCCGCTCTCGCTTCCAAGGCTACCGGTTTCCCCATTGCCCTCATTTCGGCAAAACTGGCCTCCGGACTCACCCTTGATGAAATACCTTATTGGAGAGAGGGAACGCTCGAGAAGTATACACCATGGGGTGATTACGTGGTGGTCAAGTTCGCACGGTGGGCTTTCGAGAAGTTCGAAGGGGCCGAAGATAAACTCGGAACTCAGATGCGTGCCGTGGGTGAGGTGATGAGCATCGGAAAGACCTACAGGGAGGCCTTCCAAAAATCTATCAGGTCTCTCGAAATCGGCCGGTATGGACTCGGTTTTGCCCGAGATTTTCATGAAAAAACCCTCGACGAGTTGATGGAACTTCTGGTTGAACCGTCCAGTGAACGTCAGTTCATAATGTATGAGGCACTTAGAAAAGGGGCAACCGTGGAAGAACTATCTGCCAAGACGTACATTAAATCATGGTTCATTGAGCAGATGAAGGAACTCGTTGAACTGGAGGAGAAAATCCTTCAGTACGGGGGACAATCCTTACCTGATGATCTTTTGATTCAGGCCAAAAAAGACGGTTTTGCAGATCGTTATCTTTCACAGCTTTTAGGAATTCCCGAGATGGAGATTCGGAAGCGCCGCATTAAATTGGGAGTTGTTGAAGGTTGGCATTCTGTTCCCGTGAGTGGAGTAGAAAATGCGGCCTATTATTATTCCACTTATAATGCCCCGGATAGCGTTCCTACCAGTGAGAGAAAGAAGATTATGGTACTTGGTGGAGGACCAAACCGGATTGGTCAGGGTATCGAATTTGATTACTGCTGTGTCCATGCCGCGTTCGCCCTCCGGGATGAAGGATTTGAATCCATTATGGTCAACTGCAACCCGGAGACGGTATCTACAGATTACGATACGTCGGACAAATTATATTTTGAGCCCCTGACTGTGGAAGATGTCCTGTCAATCTATGAAAAGGAAAAACCCGAAGGTGTCATCGTTCAGTTCGGCGGTCAGACTCCCCTCAATATTGCCAGTGAACTGGCCGAGGCGGGCGTAAAAATCCTCGGCACGTCCCCTGAAGCGATCGACCTTGCCGAGGATCGCGACAGGTTCCGCCAAATGATGGAAAAGTTGGGTATTCCAATGCCTGAATCGGGTATGGCCAGCAATCTTCCGGAGGCCCTTGAGGTGGCAGAAAGAATCGGTTATCCGCTTATGGTGAGGCCGTCCTATGTTCTCGGGGGACGTGGTATGGAGGTGGTTCATGATGAGGAGATGCTCGAACACTATGTAACCGCTGCCACGGGGGTAACCCCGGACCGTCCGATTCTGATCGATAAGTTTCTGGAAAACGCCATTGAGGTCGAAGCAGATGCCATTACCGACGGAACCGATGCTTTCGTCCCCGCTGTAATGGAACATATTGAACTTGCCGGGATTCATTCGGGAGATTCGGCCTGTGTGATTCCACCGATCAGCATCCCCAAGAAACACCTGAAAACCATTTATGAATATACAAGAAAGATAGCGGTGGAACTTGATGTTGTGGGGCTGATGAATATCCAGTACGCTATTTGCAACGATACGGTTTACATACTCGAGGCCAACCCGCGAGCTTCCAGGACGGTGCCTTTAGTGTCCAAAGTCTGCAGTATTTCTATGGCACGCATTGCTACCCGGATCATGCTGGGCAAAAAGCTTCCCGACCTAAATTTAAAACCGAAATCGATCCCCCACTATGGGGTAAAAGAAGCGGTCTTCCCCTTCAATATGTTTCCTGAAGTAGACCCGGTTTTGGGTCCTGAAATGCGATCCACGGGGGAAGTTCTGGGGATGGCGGATTCCTTTGGGTTTGCTTTTTATAAGTCACAGGAAGCGGCTCAGCAACGGCTTCCTGCTGAAGGAACGGTCCTCATAACTATCACAGATCGGGAAAAATCGATGATCCTCGATGTCGCCAGGCGTTTTAAAGACCTTGGTTTTAAAATTATGGCAACCCATGGAACATGTCAATTTCTGTCTGAAAATGAAATTCAATCAGAACCTGTCTACAAAATGCAAGAAGGCCGTCCTAATATTGTGGATGCTATAAAGAATGGGGAAATCCAACTTGTGATCAATACACCGATTGGAAAGCTGGGAAAGTATGACGATTCTTACATACGGAAAGCAGCAATCAAGTATAAAATTCCTTACATCACGACAGTAGCTGCTGCTACTGCCGCAATCAGGGGCATTGAGGCTTTTCATCAGGGGAACAGCGAAGTTAAATCCCTCCAAGCCTATCATGCCGATATTAAGTGAAAATTATTCTAAATACAGATATCTTTTATAAGACGAACTTTAGTCGACAGTCTCGTAAAAAGTCTCAAAATGTGTCTTTTGTCATCCTGAACTTGTTTCAGGATCTAAACATTTCAATAAGTTAGAGACCCTGAAACAAGTTCAGGGCGAGGTGTTTGCATAATACACATATTGTCATTGCGAACGTAGTGAAGCAATCTCAAAATACCTGTAATTACGAATAAATTGCCACGTCGCTATCGCTCCTCGCAATGACCAGAAAACCAATTATGCAAAGTTCTCACTGATTTGCCGCTATTCAGAGTTAGAGTAAGGCCTTCAGGGCATTCAATATGTGTTCAACATTTTCCTGACTACAGGAATGTCCCATAAGTCCGATTCGCCAGATCTTTCCTTTGAGAGGTCCAAGGCCGCTGCCGATTTCAATGCTGTATTCTTCAAGAAGCCTTTTCCGAACTGCCGCATCATCAACATCCGATGGAAAAAGCACAGAATTGAGCATCGGTGTCCGGTATGATTCTTCTACGAGCATATTCAACCCCAGTTTTTCGAGACCTGCAACGAGCTCGCGGTGGTATCTGGTATGCCTTTCCCATCTGTTCGCCAGACCTTCTTCTAATATAATCCGCAATGATTCTCTCAATGCGTAAATCATGCTGATCGGTGCCGTATGGTGATAGACTCTATCAGGCCCCCAGTATTTTTCCAGCATGGTCATATCGAGATACCATGACTGTACCTTTTGAGAGCGCTTTCTCAGCTTTTCAATGGCCGGCTCATTGAAGGTAATAGGAGCAAGCCCTGGCGGGCAACTGAGACATTTCTGGGTTCCCGAATAACAGATATCAATGTTCCACTCATCTATCTTGACGGGAGCGCCGCCGAGAGACGTAACTGCATCCACTAACAGAAGAGCACCTTTTTCGTGGACAATCTTTGAGATTTCTTCAAGAGGCTGCAACACACCGGTGGATGTTTCAGCGTGGACTATGGCCACGATTGTTGCCGGAAAATCTTGAAGTGCGGCAGTAACGTCATCGGGATTAATCGGAGTCCCCCATATTGCTTCAACCCTTTTAAGGATACCTCCGCACCGTCCGACGATATCACTCATGCGTTCGCCAAAAACACCATTGACGCAAACGAGTACATGCTCACCTTCTTCGATCATATTTACAAAAGCGGCTTCCATACCGGCGCTTCCCGTTCCCGAAATGGGAATTGTAAAATGATTGTTCGTCATGAAAACGGCCCGGAGCATTTCCTGAACTTCTTCCATGACGGCAAGAAATGCCGGGTCGAGGTGTCCCACGACAGGGATTGACATGGCTTTGAGTACACTATCCGGTACATTGCTGGGACCGGGACCCAGCAAAATCCGCTGTGGAAGCGAAAGGTCTTTGTATAATGTATCCATAAGGTTATTCTTCCTTTCTCAAAAGATATTGAAGAAAACGTCACCAATAGATATACGGTGACGGATATTTCTCCTAAAGCGGCAAAGCCGCAACCCCAAAAGTGCCTAAAGTGAGCTAAAGTTAATGTACACACCTTCGGCACGGTCAAATTCGAAACAGGCTGCGCTGAAAGCGCATTTTTTAACTTTAGGCTTTTTAGCTCACTTTAGTTCACTTTACACTCTTAACTAAATCTTGCTGTTTGAACTGGTACCAACATCTGCGCAAAAAACGCAGTTGTTAAGAATAAAGACTCTAACGGCGGTGTGCAAGTACGTCGGGATTAACCAGGTGATCCGGTACCTTCCCTCTTATGCCTGCCAGGAGATTTTCAGCCGCCATGACGGCCATCCTGCTTCGTGTCGCTATAGTTGCGCTTCCTACATGCGGGACAACCAGACAGTTTGAAAGAGTCATGAGCTTGTGCTCTGACGGCAGCGGTTCCGGATCGGTAACGTCCAGGGCAGCATAAGCGATTTTTCTTGAGCTCAGTGCTTCATAGAGGGCATCAGAATCAACAACGGGACCGCGGGACGTGTTAATAAGGATCGCCGTATCTTTCATCTTGGCGAGAGCAGCAGTATCAATTAAGGGATGTGTTTCCGGAGTAAGGGGAACGTGGAGGCTTATAAAATCCGCCTTTTCAAACAGTTCATCAAGCGTACGGCACATCGTAGCACCGATTGTTTCTCCCTTTTCTACCCGATGGTGATCGTAATAGATAACCTCCATATCAAATCCTTTTGCCCGCCGTGCCACTTCGAATCCGATTCGTCCCATACCGATGATTCCCAGGGTTGCGTGATGAATATCCCTCCCTAAAAGCTCCATCGGTTTGAACGTTTTCCACTTGTCAGCTCGAATGTAATCGATTCCTTCACCGAGACGTCTCGCAGCGGCCATCAGTAGTGCAAAAGCGAGATCGGCAGTTGTTTCCGTCAGAACACCGGGCGTATTTCCCACGAGAATGCCTCGATCAGTTGCTGCCTGGATGTCGATGTTGTCAAACCCGACGGCATAATTACTGATGATTTTAAGCTGGCTTCCCGCCGAGTCCATGACTTCTCCGTCAATTCCGTCCGTAAGGAGCGGTAGAAGTCCCACCATGCCGCGAACCTTTTCCAACAGAATATTACGGGGCGGGGGCATATCCTCAGGCCATATTTCGGCGTCACAGGCATTTCTTACCATAGCCAAGCCTGCTTCCGATATTAGCCGGGTTACGAATACCTTTGGTTTGCTCATTGCGTTTTCGCTTCTTTCTCCTTCAGTGCCGAGTAAACCTGATCATGGAAGGGTGTCGTAATGCCGAATACCTTGCCGCTTTTGACAACATATCCCGTGAATGTTTCGATCTCTGATGGTTTCCCCTTTTCAAAGTCGAGTTGCAGCGAGGATTTCGTTTCGTAGGGGAAATTACGAGCCAGTGCAAGTGATTTCCGGACAACGTCATCGGGGAGGGAGACGTTTTGCGCTTTTGCCAGTGATTCTACTTCCCGCATCAATCCTTCAGTCATCTTCACATTGTCTTGATCTTCCATTATTGCGCCGAAAGGTTTATCCAACATCGAAGTTATGCCCGCAAGAGGACCCATGAAAACAAACTTTGTCCAGACGTCTGTTTGGATATTTGATGATAGTGTGGCCTTTATCCCGGCATTTTGCAGGACTGACTCGATATTCTTATACGGTTCGATTGAGCCGTCTTCGGGACCGAAAATCAGTGTGCGGGGGCCGGCTACCTGTTGAATCTTGCCCGGTGAAACGATGCGTGAACTTATATAAACGCATCCGTTTAGAACACTCCTTTTATGGAGAGTCGTTTTTAATCGTTCCGCATTATCCACACCATTTGAGACAGTGATGATGACAGTATCATCATGGATATTGTTCACCAGCATTCGAGCAGCAGCATCAAGGCCGTAGCCCTTGACGCAAAGGATGATCACATCCACGGGACCCAATTCTTCGGGATTGCCTGTGGCATATGCGGGTATGGCAACAAACGTGCCTTCTTCCTGTGTTGTAACTTCAAGCCCTTTTTCCTTGATTTTTTCTAAATGCGGTCCCCGGACGACAAACATGATTTGATGATCATCTTTTGACTCGTATTGCCGGGCCAGCTTGCCGCCGAAATAACCACCAACGCCGCCTATTCCTACGATTGCAATTTTCATTTTTTACCTCCTTGAGTGATTGTAACTGTTGAAAGCTTACAATTAATTGAAGATCACATTAAATCTGTATTCGCTTCCACCCCAAGGTACAAAGATGCTGAGAATCTGAAACAATTATTAAAGCATATAATTAATTTAGAATACAGAAAATTTAATAGCGCTTTCATTAGGTTTCAGATTCCAACAGAACAAAGAATCCCTTATAGACATGTGAAGACGATATGGAAAGTAATTGTGAATATATTGAAGCTCCCCGCAACAAGTTACGGGGAATCTCCGACTGTTTAGTAAGTTAGGATTTGCTTTCTGGTAGAAAGCAAATTCGTTAACGCACTTATCCCGTTTATCGGGGTAAGGAAAATTGTTATTTTTATGAAAATCAAAATTTGAATACCCCGTTTTTAAACGGGGATGAAAAGTTTTCCTGCCGGAGACAGGTGTGAATATGATATATATACTGCATGGCACTGAGAAGAGCAAGTCATGCGGTATATGACACGAAATATCATTTTGTATGGGCACCGAAGTATCGGAAATGGATTTTGCGAGGAGACATACAGGAGCGAGTAAAGAGTATATTTCAGGAGATTTCGATAGCCAATGAATTTGAGATTGATACGATGGAAGTATCTGCTGATCATGTACATATATTTTTGTCTTTTCCGCTGCAGTACAGTATTTCGCGGGTAGTAGCAATGCTGAAGAGTATCAGTGCCAGCGTGATATTCAAGGAATATCCTGGAGTTAAGAAGGAACTTTGGGGTGGTGAGTTTTGGGAAGACGGGTATTTCGTTCGCACTGTAGGTGATAAAGTGACAGCTGAAGTAATCAGGAAATATATTGAGTACCATCGTGATCATGAGAAAACACCTGAACAGTTAAAATTTTTGGTTCATCTCCAAAAAAGTTGCAGATGTATGAGTAAAAAAATGGACATTACAAATGTCGCTGTATAGTGTTTGAGTTGCAACACACAACACTCAGCGGAGGTTTCGTAATGTCCGGTATCAATCTTAATGCATTTTTTAAGTTTTGTCGAGTACGCGTTGTCGATCATATGATAGACCATGACCAGAAACAGATAGAGGTAACTACAGAACCTGATAAGCGGTATGTACCAATCTGTCATGTATGCAAGACTAAAGCAGACGGGGTTCATTCCTACCATGAGCGGATGATCCGGGATATGAATGTTTTCGATGCGAGGACCATGATACGCTACCGATACCGGAAGATTCGATGCCGCACCTGCGGGATTGTCGTCGAAGATCTTGGTCTTGTGGAACCTCGGCTGAGGATGACTAGACGATTGGCCCGATATATCCTGGAACTCTGCAAAATGATGACGATCAGGGAGATTGCCAATCATCTCGGCCTTGATTGGAAAACGATAAAAGAAATTCACAAGGAGGCTCTCAAGAGCAGGTATGAAGAAGAGGATATTGGATATCCCGTTCTGCTTGCCGTTGATGAGATATCCATTAAGAAACGGCACCGCTACCTGACGATAATCATCAACTGGGAGACGGGAAGAGTACTCTTTGTAGGTTGGGGACGGTGTTATAATACGCTGAAGGAATTTTTCAGATCCCTGACGGAGAAACAGCGAACAGCGATACAAGCGGTTGCCATGGATATGTGGGATCCGTACATTAAGGCAGTGACAAAATACTGTCCTCATGCTGTCATTGTCTTCGACCAGTTTCATGTGGTGAGCTCCTTTGGCAGAGTCATCGACAGGGTGCGAAATGACGAATATAAAGCGGCCTCCAGAGAAGGCAAAGAGGTTATGAAGGGAAGCCAAGTATCTTCTGTTGAAAAACAAGGAAAATATCCGCGAGGAGGAAAAACTGCGACTGAAGGCGCTTCTTGACGTAAACAAAGCTTTTACAACAGTCTATATCCTCAAGGACGCTCTGAAGAAACTCTGGCATTATACATATCCCAAATCGTGTAAAAACTTGCTTCGCTCCTGGTGTTCCATGGCCAGGGAAAGCGGTATTCCGGCGCTGGTCAACTTTGCAAAAATGCTCATGCGGTTTTCCTATGGAATTATTAGCCATTGTAAATATCCCATTCATACCAGCAGACTTGAGGGAATTAATAATAAAATCAAGGTTATTAAGCGTAAAGCCTATGGCTTTCATGATGTAGAATATTTCTCTCTTATCATTAAAGATGCGTTCGCAACGTGCAACTAAATGGGAGAAGAACCATCTTTTATAACTTCAGTACCGGCCTTTCCTTCAACAGCTTCTTCTATATTTTCGAGGGAGGTAATTACCGCTCTTTTCCCATTGTTCCTGATAAACTGCATGGTTGCTTCGATTTTTGGTCTCATGGAGCCTTCGGGGAAATGGCCTTCAGCCAGATATCGGGTAGCTTCATTAAGTGTCATGGATCTAAGAAATTTCTGGCCAGTTTTTTTGTAGTTAAGGAAGGCTCCAGCAACATCTGTTGAAATGATGAAAATATCTGCTCCCACTTCCACAGCCAGTTTCGCGCTGGCCAGGTCTTTATCTATAACAGCATCCACGCCGCAAAAGGTTCGCCCCTCTCTTATCACGGGTATACCTCCTCCCCCGCAGCAGATAACAATGAAATCCATCTCTATGAGCTTTTTGATTTCACGCTTTTCCACAATAGTAACGGGGTTCGGTGAAACAATCACTCGCCGGTATCCTTTCGCGGTTTTTCGGACAGGGTAGGGGACGGCAGTGGCTTCTTCTTCGGTGTATACAGGGCCGATCGGTTTTGAAGGATTTTTTAAGGCAGGGTCATTTTCATCCACGACCACATAACTTATAAGGCTTACCAGGGGTTTGGCATTGATTCCCAATTCCATCAGTTCGCTGTCCAGGGTCGATTCGATCATATAACCGATCTGACCTTGAGTTTGCGCCACCAGAATCTCCAGAGGCAATTTCGGGACAGCATCGCAGCACTCCTGTTGAAGCAGAAGGTTCCCCACTTGAGGTCCGTTACCATGGGTGATGATGATCTTGTAATTTTTCGAAAGCCTGGCAATTTGTCGAATGGGCACCTTCAGATTTTCAAACTGTTCCTTGGCGCTACCTTCCTGGCCCTTGCGGATGAGTGCATTGCCGCCAAGGGCCACCACAAGCGTCTCGTTTACACTTTTCATAATTAAAACCTCAATTTTTTCAAACAGCTTGAAAGGGCTTCCTCCAGTATGAGCCCGTCGTGATCCTTATATTCGTAGCGTACTCGAAGTGTCGGCTTGTCGATTGAAAGAAGTTTAGGGAGATCGACGGGTGTTGCAAAGAGTACCAGGTCACAATCGACACTATTAATGGTAAGTTCCAGATCGTGAATCTGTTTTTTACTGTATCCCATAGCGGGTAGCAAAGCACCAACATGAGGGTAATTTTCGAAGGTTTCTTTGATGGTTCCGGCAGCGTAGGGCCTCGGGTCGACAATACCGGCCGCATTGTACATTTTAGCGGCAAGGGTGCCGGCGCCATAAGCCATCCCTCCGTGAGTGAGCGTGGGGCCGTCTTCAACGACTAAAACGTGTTTTCCACGAATGAGGCCGGGATCATCCACAAGGACAACCGACTCCGCGAGCACGATCTGGGCTCCGGGAGCATGTTTTTCTATGTTTTTTCGGACCTGTTCCACATGAACAGGGTCTGCACTGTCCACTTTATTGATAACGGCGATGTCCGCCATGAGCATGTTTGTCTCACCCGGGTAATACAGCCGTTCATGTCCCGCCCGGTGAGGGTCAAAAACCACAATGTGTACATCCGGATAAAAGAAAGGTGTGTCGTTATTCCCGCCGTCCCAGACGATAACATCAGCCTCATTTTCTGCCTCTTTAAGAATCTGGCCGTAGTCGATTCCGGCATAAACCACAATATCTTGAGCCACCAGAGGTTCATACTCTTCTCTTTCCTCAATAGTACACTCATGCTTTTCAAAATCTTCATAAGATGAAAAACGCTGCACCACTTGCTTTGTCAGATCTCCGTAAGGCATTGGATGGCGAACGACGACAACCTTTTTTCCCATCCCCTTCATGATTTTGCACACCTGACGTGTGGTTTGTGATTTTCCGCATCCTGTTCTAACCGCGCAAACCGCCACAATCGGTTTTTGCGATTTGAGCATCGTATATGTGGCACCGATAAGAGTGAAATCCGCGCCTTCCGCCATAACGACTGAAGCCTTATGCATGACTTCGACATGTGGAATGTCGCTGTAAGAAAAAGCGACCATATTAACTTTATATTTGCGGATGAGGTCGGTAAGTTGATCTTCAGAATAGATGGTTATGCCTTCCGGGTAAAGCTCTCCCGACAATTGCGGCGGATAGAGTCGTCCCTCGATGTCCGGGATCTGAGTTGCCGTGAACCCGATGACCTTGTAACGGGGGTTGTCCTTGAAATATACGGTGAAATTATGAAAGTCACGTCCGGCAGCCCCCATAATGATAACATTTTCAACCATGGTAACTCCTTTCCCCGGACATCAACTTTTACTTAGTACCGGTTCAATCCTCTCCATAGCCCAGTCGATCTCATCTTTTGTGATCACAAGCGGTGGCGTGAAACGGATAATGTTTTCGTGAGTTTCCTTGCAAAGTACTCCCCGTACCATCATCTTCTCGCAATATTGCCGGGCACCTTCGGCCTCATGGATGAGCTCAACCCCGATCATGAGGCCCTTTCCCCGAACCTCCTTGATGTAAGGGCTCTTGATCTCTGACAGTCTGGATAGGAAATACTTTCCCATGACGGCGGCGTTTTCAATCATATTCTCATCAATTAATACCTTAATAGCCGTCCTGGCTACAGCGCAAGCCAGCGGGTTGCCACCGAAGGTGCTGCCGTGTTCGCCTGGATGTAACACGCCCAGAACCTCTGCGTTGGACAGGACCGCAGAGACGGGACAGAAGCCACCGGAAAGGGCCTTGCCGATAAGAGTCAGATCGGCTTCGATACCTTCGTGCTCCTCGGCCAGAATCTTGCCTGTACGTCCTAATCCGGTCTGTATCTCGTCTAAGATCAGGAGTACATTATTTTTCTTGCAGACGGTTTTAACTTCCTTCAAATATCCTGCCGGCGGGATGATTACCCCGGCCTCTCCTTGGATGGGTTCGACCATGAATGCCACAGTATTGGGTGTGATGGCCTCTTCCAGGGCATTAACATTACCAAAAGGGATTATTTTAAACCCCGGGGTGAAGGGACCGAAGCCTTCACGGGATTTCTCGTTCGTGCTGAATCCGACAATTGTAATTGTACGGCCATGAAAGTTGTTCTCACAGACGATTATTTCAGCCTGATCCTGCGTGACCCCTTTGACCCGATATCCCCACTTGCGAACGGCCTTGATAACGGTTTCTACCGCTTCCGCCCCGCTGTTCATAGGCAAAACCTTATGCGAATTGGTTAACTTGCAGATTTCCTGATAAAACAGACCCAACTGCTCATTGCGGAAAGCCCTGGAGGTCAGGGTCAGCTTTTGGGCCTGTTCGATCATCGTGCGCATGATCTCCGGGTGGCAGTGTCCTTGATTGACCGCGGAGTAGGCAGACAGGCAGTCCATATATTTGTTGCCTTCCACATCCCAGACCCAGACCCTCTCACCGCGATTTAAAACTACGTCGAGAGGGTTATAATTGTGAGCGCCGAATTCGTCTTCCAGATTTATATAATATTGGCGATCCATCACTATTCTCCATATATACATTTTTGAACTGAACAGCGAACGCATTCCCCGCAACTTGTTGCGGGGAACCTTCAATTACAGATTGAGGATTGAAAATCGGATTATCTACGCTAAATCATTCTCCTGTCAAGGCTTCTGTACTGGATGGCTTCTGAGATGTGGTAAGAATGGATATTTTTTTCTTTTTCGAGGTCTGCTATGGTTCGTGCGACTTTCAGAATCCTCGTGTAAGCCCTGGCGCTGAGTCCCAGTTTGTCCACCGCCATTTCAATCAAACGTTCTGAATCCTCGTCAATCTGGCAAAATTCCTTGATTTGCCTGTTGGACATCCGGGCATTACACATGGCATTTTGATTATTAAATCTCTTTTTCTGCAGGTCTTTTGCCCTGTTAACCCGTTCACGGATTGACGTGGATGCCTCTCCGCCGGACTCGGCGGCCAAATCTCTGTATCTTATGGATGGGACATCTATGTGTATATCAATTCTGTCAAGGAGGGGTCCGGAGATCCTGGCCTGATATTGGCGTATCTGCCGGGGGGTGCACCTGCACTCTTTGCGGGGATCGGTATAGTAGCCGCACGGGCACGGATTCATCGCCGCTACCAGCATAAACCTCGCCGGGTATGTTGCCGTCAGAGACGATCTTGTTATGGTAACATGTCCATCCTCCAGAGGCTGTCTTAGAACTTCCAGAACGTTCTTTTTGAATTCCGGGAGTTCATCGAGGAAGAGTACTCCATGATTGGCAAGGCTGATTTGGCCGGGTTTGGGAATATGACCGCCGCCTACGAGTCCTGCATCCGAGATGGTGTGATGAGGTGAAAGAAAGGGTCTTGTTACAAGTATCGCTTCTTCTTTGGACAGAAGCCCCGCGACAGAAAAAATTTTTGTTGTTTCAAGCGCTTCCTCAAAGGAAAGATCTGGAAGTATGGAGGGGAGCCGTTGTGCCAGCATGGTCTTTCCGGAACCGGGAGGTCCTATCATGATGATATTATGTCCGCCTGCGGCAGCAACCTCCAGGGCTCTCTTTGCCTGATCCTGTCCGCGTATTTCACTAAAGTCAAAGGGATAATTGAGGCTCCTCTTGAATACTTCGGATACGTCAACCCTTGTAGGTTCAATCTCTTTCCTGTTATTGAAAAATTCGACAACGTCGGGCAAATGGTCAACGGCGATGACATCGATTGTCTCTACCATAGCCGCCTCTGCTGCGTTTTCTCTTGGCAGAATAATGCCTTTTATCCCCATCTCCTTTGTCTGAAATGCAGCGGAAAGAGCTCCATGAATACCCTTGATACGCCCATCCAGTGAAAGTTCCCCTATGATTACATAGTTCTGTAGGGTATCTTTTTCGATCATCCCTTCTGCTGAGAGGATGCCCACGGCTATTGGCAGATCGAAGCTAGTCCCCTCTTTTTTAATATCAGCAGGGGCAAGATTGACCGTAACCCTGTCCTCTGGAAATTTGTAACCGGAGTTTTTTATGGCAGCCTTTATCCTGTCTTTACTTTCTTTGACGGAGATATCGGGTAGTCCCACTGTCGAGAATTGAGGAAGTCCCGAAGATATATCCACCTCTACATCGACAGAATAGGAATCTATTCCAACGATAGCTGTACTAATTACCTTTACAATCAATTAAGTCTCCCGTTAACGTACGTTTTTGTCTCCACCTACAACATGTTTCCAGATGAAAGTAATTTAGTCAATAATAAAATTTAAGTTTGAGTCCGGTGTAATTCTTCAATTCCATTATAATTAATTGCATTACAGTGAAATCATACGAATGCTAACCACCCTTTTGAGGTAGGAACCTTTTTTAGAGTCCTTACCCAAAAAGAGGTCTGTTACGGCCACGCGATTGATGACACGGATTATATTGCTCCCCCACCTCACTTTTTGTCTGTACCCCCATGTTTCATGGATTGCGTATGGTTGACCGTCCACTACTCCAAGAAATAACATGATATGCCCTTTTAAGTATAAGATAGTTATTCCACCGGTTGCCTCGCCGATTATTGTTTTCAGTTTTTTCTCCTCCGGCGACTTTTTAGAGTATTTGCCAATGAGAACTCCCACCTGAGACTGTTTGGAAGAATTTCTCGGAAACGATATCCCGACGGTTGCAAAGATTTCCTGTATAAACCTGGAACAATCCTGCTCGCCGTACATTCCTCCCCAGCCGTAGGGTTCGTTGAGCATCTTAAAGGCCTGTTCAATGATGGTACGAGGTGTGTATGGCAGGTATTCTTCGTGGATTTGATCTTCTTTTATATAACCTGCTTCAAAGGAGACGGTTCCGTCTTTTTCACGAACCGGCAGGACGATCTGAATGATGCCGTCATCTGTTTTACGGGAAAGAGGTAACGTGACACCCATCCTTACATAGTCGAAATGATTTGTAAGCGTCGTATTTCGAAAGAGGTCTCCTTTTGATTTTGTTACCACCACAAAGCGTGAAGAGTTGATAAACCTTTTCAGCTCTTCTAAACTGCAAATGGCAACTTTTCCTACTTCTACCCAGCCGCGGTAAAGTTCATCTATGACGTAGTACCATCTGCCATCCAGGCTTTTGTGCAAAACGGCTACAGGTGTTCCAACGTCCAGGGCGCTGTTCTGAAGTTCATCAAAGTCGATATCATCGGGTTTGGCATATAATGTTTCCTTCGTTGGTAGAACACGCTGATCGGCAAAGTGAGAGATAAGACCGTACCGCACGGTTATTTCAGGGGGAATTGCCCCGTAATTCATGTTTTCTTTCATCTTCTGATAAAAACGGGAACCTGCCCTGGTAGAGTCTTTTAAGTAAAAGTTTCTTTGATTATAACCATCCAGGTCTTTGTCCAGTAAAGAGATAAGATCGTCACGGAAATATGGAGAAGGGAGTTTCGTTATATCTTTTGTCAGCTCCAGTTCATTCTCAATGAACGAATTTAATCTTCTTATTTCATCGTGATTGAGAATTATTTTATCGGGAAAGGGGTGGGAGCTTATCCAGAAGCCGGCGGTTTTCATATGACGCTCTGTTCCCGGCAGAAGGGTCGGAGCCGTATAGTAAAGTTTTTCCTTAGGGGCACACCCTAATATAACGAAAAACAAAAGGAAAATGAATGCAAGCCTGCGAAGTAGGGGGTAAATTGGAATGCTTTTCATGTGTTATTACTCCTCGTAGCGTGGCGGTTTTTTATGCCAAGCGTCTTCGGGCATTGAACATTACTGCCGATAGATGACGGATCACGTTCCAACCGACCGATCTGGGTAACGATTCAGGGATTCATGTATAGCAGAGCGAACATAAAAACTCAAATAAGTAAATGAGAAAGATCAAGTCTTTCTCATCCATATCCTTTTTCTTTTTGAGGGGTTGAAAATGCGGAGCGGATATAATAGGATTACGTATTGCGTTTCGGAGATCTCCTGCAACTCACTGCGGGGTTATTTAGAGTCTTTATTCTCAACAACTGCGTTTTTTTGCGTAGATGTTGGTACCAGTTCAAACAGCAAGATTTAGTTAAAAGTGTAAAGTGAACTAAAGTGCCTAAAGTTAAAAAATGCACTTTCAGCGCAACCTGTTTCGAATTAGACCGCGCCGAAGGCGTGTAAATTAAATTTAGCTCACTTTAGGCACTTCAAAATTTAGCCACTTTTGGGGTTGCGGTAGATTGACTTCAGTTCAAAATATATCAAAACAGTACGGTGTAAAACACCTTTTCAAAGACATCTCCCTCCATATCGGCAAAGGAGAATGCATCGCCCTCGTGGGAGCGAACGGTACCGGCAAGACCACACTGATGAAGATCATCGTGGGCGACGAGGTTGAACCCGATTCAGGCAGTGTTGTCAGGTCTCGCTTAAGTACGGCAGGGTATCTTCCACAGGATGGCGTGTTTCACAAAGGCAAAACGCTCTATAAAGAGGTGGAAACGGTTTTTGGTGAGCTCATTTCTCTGCATGACAGAATAGAAGAAATCAGCCGTGAAATCTCAATCTATACAAGCCAGGACAACCCGAAGTCTCTCCGGATGGAGGAACTGGTCGAAGAGCTTGGTACGGTTCAGCACATTCTGGAGCATCGGGAAGGGTATAATACCGAAACAAAGATTAAGCAGATCCTCTCCGGCCTTGGTTTTAAAGAAAGCGATCTTCATCGTATGACGGAAGAGTTCAGTGGCGGCTGGCAAATGAGAATTGAACTTGCCAAACTCCTCCTTCGGGAGCCGACTATTCTTCTCCTTGATGAGCCGACCAACCACCTTGATATTGAATCGCTGGAATGGCTTGAAAACTACCTGATGTCGTACGGGGGTTCGATTATCCTTGTTTCTCACGACAGCCGTTTTCTCGATAATCTCGCAGTGCGGGTTGTTGAGATTTCCATGGGGAAGGTTACCGAATATACGGGCAATTTTTCCTCTTACATGGAGCAAAAAACGCAACGGCTCGCCCTCTTGCAGTCCACCTACGAAAACCAGAACCGGCTGATTCAAAAGACCAGCCGGTTCATAGAGCGTTTTCGATACAAAAACACAAAAGCGAAACAGGTCCAGAGCCGCATAAAAATGCTAGAAAAGATGGATCTGATCGAGCTTGAGAAGAATGAGAAGACGATATCCTTCGATTTTCCGCCGCCGCCGCGCCCCGGAAGGGTCGTTATGGCGCTCAACAAAATCATAAAATCATACGGGAACAATCCGGTACTCGAAGGACTTGACCTTACGATTGAACGGGGTGACAGAATTGCCTTTTTAGGCGTGAACGGTTCGGGGAAGTCCACGCTTGCGAGGATCATAGCCGGTTCAGAGCCTTTCCAGGATGGCACAAGGAAGCCCGGCCACAATGTTTTGATATCTTATTATGCACAGAATATGGCTGAAGAACTGAATCCGGATAAAACGGTTCTCGATATGGTTGCTGAGATTCCTACCCCTATGTCGGGGAGAGAGCTGAGGACCTTGCTCGGCTGTTTTCTCTTTGCCGGCGATGATATCTCCAAGCCCGTATCCGTTCTTTCGGGAGGCGAAAAGAGCCGCCTTGCCCTTGCCAGGATGCTTATAACGCCTGCTAATCTCCTTGTCTTTGACGAGCCTACGAATCACCTCGACATTCAGTCCAAGGCCGTTTTACAGCGGAGCCTTGAAAATTTTACAGGAACGTACATTATCGTATCCCACGACAGGGACTTCCTTTCACCTTTGATCAATAAAATCGTTGTTCTTGAAAATGGTGAGCTTGATTTATACCATGGCACTGTTGATGAGTACCTGCAAAAACACCGTGCAGACGAAGACTTTACAGAAGAGATGGAAAAGAACAAATCAGCGCTTCACTCCGGAAAAGAACAGAAAAGAAGAGAGGCGGAAGAAAGACAGGAGAGATCCCGGAAACTGAAACCCTTAAAGGATGTCTTGAACAAAATCGAAGAGGAAATTGCATTAATGGAAGAGAAAAAGGGCCAGATCGAAGCGGCTTTTACCGACAGCAAGACCTATGAAAGTGAAAATAAAATCCAATCACTCAATATCGAGCATGATAAAATTACCTCCCGCCTGGATGCCCTCTATAATGAGTGGACAGATATTGAAGAGGAAATCGGAAGGATTGTGGAATAAGTTTGACATAAAATTTAAAGGTTTCTATACTTCCATAGTTAAAAAATATTAACAAATAATTGAGCAAGGGGTAGGGTAATGGGTATCTTCTTAAGTTTTTTGCCGTGGATTGTTTTCTGGGTGCTCAGTGGTCGAGGAAATTATCAGATTGCTGCCGCGGCTTCTGTCGTCGCTGTCGTTTTCCTGTGTATTCGGGATATTCAAAAACGTAATATCAAGATCCTTGATGTGGGCACTTTATTGTTTTTCGTATTTCTCACACTCGTTGCCTATACGTCTGAAGCTGCATGGATAGATAATCATGCGTCACCTTTAAGCTCCGCAGCCCTGTTCCTGATCGCCTTGACATCGATCTTGATCAAAAAACCATTTACTCTGCGATACGCACGCGAGCAGGTGGACCCCAAATTCTGGTATACTTCCATGTTTTATTCCACGAATCTTACCATCAGCTGGGTCTGGTGTGTCGCGTTTGCTATCACGACAGTTACTTCCTATATGATTGTCCTGAATCATTTTTCCGTGATCGACCGGGTGATCTACATACTTACCTTTGTCGGAGCCATTAAGTTCACCGCCTGGTATCCTGATTATGTAAAGAAGAAGGTGAAAAATGAGAGTGAAGCTCCCAGCCCACAGGGCGGGGCTTCCCGGTAAGGAAAACGCAGTTTCATGAGCAAAGCGAATAATATATTCCTTTTATATTGCGCTCCTTACCCCGCCTGCAAGGCGGGGCTTTGCGGGTGCGCTCCCGGTCAAAATCCGGGTTAAATCACCTTAGAAGCTGTATTTGAAGGCGGTTATAAGCCGATCATTCCGTGACCATCTGCCATAAAAGCTGTCATCTTTGCCGTTGAAGAATTCGGCGGCGACTGTCCAGACAAGCCCCGGCATTATTTTATATTCGGACTGAATCTTATTGTATCGACCTAATGGATCGAATTCAAAATCTGAAATATATTGAAAACTCAAATCTTCATTATATTTAAAATTCACCCTGGTGAATATATTGTTGTGTCCCAGTCTGCTTTTTCGCGAACTTTCCGTATATCCTTCGGCATACTGTTCCTTTATAATGATTTCATTGGCATATTCAATGGTTATGTCAATTTTTTCGAGAAAAACCTTTTTCGCCAGTTCATCAATTGTATAGGTAAAGCCTCCCACGAGGCTGACATAGTTATCATCTTTCCCGTCATAGCTGAAGTTAAACAGGCCCTCACCATGAAATTCCCACTTTTTGTATGCGGTAGAGAAACCGGCGGCGTAGTTGCCTACTTTTATGTTTTCCTTGATAACTACCGTTTTACTTCCTCGCTGTTCCTCCCTCAGGACATAGTATGGGTTCAGGCCATGATATGCTGATAGGAAGAGATCCCAGCCGCGGAAGGTCGTCTTGCCCCTGGCAAAATAACTGACATTGTTAAATGAAATGGTCGGGAAATCTTCCTCGACGTCCTTGTCGGATATATCTTTTTCATAAATGTCATAGTCTCCCGTCTCGCCGGACCAGCGGGACTGCCCACTTGGCTGTTTGCCAGCATTGAATATGGGAAATATGGCTGCTGTGATGGTAAACTTTTCAATGTAGTAATCCACCTTTGTTTGCCACATGCCAAAATCTTTAGGATCCATCGGGTCATTTAAATCCGTGAAATGGTATCTGTCGGCAGGGGAGAAGAGTGTCGAAATTCCGTTCTTGAAGATCTTTTTGCCCAATGTTACGTCATAGCTGTCCTGAAAAAGGGTAAGGTATAGTTCGTTCAATTCCAGATAATGCCGTTGACGGTCCTTATCCTGGAGCCACCTAAAAATACCATCATAGGTGTCTTGTTGGCTTCCTCCTTCTAACCAGCCGGAAAAATCGAGACGCAGTGTGTCATTACCAGTCCATGTGTTAAATCTCAAAAGAGCTTCTCCCACCGGATTCCTTTCATCGATACCTTCCCGGTCTTCCGGTTCTCGAAAGAAAACATGGCCGCGCAATCGAAGACTTCCCTCGAAGTTCTTGCCAATCTGGGTGAGGTGTTTAAAGCGATCCTCCTTTTCCTCAGCCGGTGCCGCCTGTAATTCGTCGAGAAGATCAAGGTCATCACTCGATTTCTCTTCCGTAGTTGACATTTCCTTGTCCAGGTCATTTAAGAGATCAAGATCATCAGCGCCCATTGCCTGCTGAGGACTAAAGGCCAGGAAAAGAACTAAGAATAATGCGGCTAAATATTTTATACGGTTCATAATCATCTATCCTTTTTTTAATCTATTTTACCTCAAGAAGGAGTTTGTCTGTTTCTACCAGACGTCCCCCTAAAATCCGTGACAGATTGAGAAACAAGCGACTCGCAATGCGGGGGTAAATTCTTTGAATTCTCTTAAGGCCATTCCAGTCGATTTCGAGATAATTGATCGGTTCTAAAGCACGCACGTCGGCAGATCGTGGGCCGGGCTCTACAAGGGCTATTTCACCGAAAACATCACCGGGATTAAGTTTGGCAAGGAAGATATCCTTGCCGTTTTTTTTATCCCTTGTTACCACTTCGGCACTGCCTTCGAGAAGAAGATACATGCTCGATCCCTCTTCTCCCTGTACCACAGCCAATTCTCCGGTCTGACTGGTAAGCATCCTGCCCAGCAGAACGATTCTTTTCATTTGCCAGGGTCTGAGATCCCGGAACAAAGCCGCGTTTTGTATAACAGCTTTTTGAAGCTGAAGGCCCAACATATCCCAAATAGTCATAAGCTGGGTTGAAGAGAGCAAAATCGGGGTAATGAATAAATCACCGATGATAGCGAATATCATAACCATTGATGAAAGGAGGCCGAAACTGATGACGGGAACAAAATTGGAAAAACCCAGAACGGCAAATCCAAGAGCAAGAGCAACAGAGGTTGAGATGACCGGTCTTACTTCAGCGTGTATACACACATCAACGGCTTTATCCTGACTTTGCAGCAGTCGCATCTCAGTGTTATAGCGGCTCATGAGATGTATGGTGTCATCCACGGCAATTCCAATGGCTATCGCCGCCACCATGGCGGTTCCGGTATTTAGGGGAATACCGAAAATACCCATAATGCCAAAGTTAATAACGATGGGAAACAGATTCGGGATGAGGGAAAGTGCACCAGCCTTAACATTTACAAATAAGGTGGACATAATAATAAAAATGAGAACAAGAACGATGGAAAGAGACTTTGCCTGTCCTGCGGCCATACTGTCCGCCGCCGTATTAATGAGGATGTTTTCGCCGGTAAGTCCCCACAAGAAATGGGGATTCAAAGTTGTTTTAATATGTTCCTCAAGATCTTGAAGGGCCTCGGCAAGTTCATAGGAGGAACTGATATTATGTCTCACCAGAATATTTGCTTCACTGAAATCTGCAGTGACGTAGCGGGAAATTTCATCCCTGTGCAAGAACAGTAGGTACTGTGCAATAAGGTCAGATGAATCGGGCAGCTTGAAGTATTTTTCATCGCCGTTGTTCATTTCCCTGTGTATGAGTGAGATATCATCCGCCAGGGACTTTGTTTTGTCGAACAATCCTTTTTCGGAGATATATTTTTGTATTTTAGCAATTTGAGCAAGGTTTTCAGGCTGCTTAAAAGTATCGGCAAAACCACTGTTTATACGGATAAAAAAGGTCTGGGCACCCGCTAAATCTTTGTGAAGTATCCGGCTACGAATACGTATTGCCGAGTTCTTTTTGAAATAGCCGAGAAGGTCATTATCTACATTGACCTGCAACGTAAAAAATCCGATGATAACAGCTATACCCAGAAAAAAAGTAAGAACCAACCGTTTATTGGTGTAAATGATTTTTATTATCTTATCGGCAAGAATACCGAAAAAACGGTCTATAGAACTTACCTTGTGCCCTCCAGACACTTTAACTTTTGTGGAACCGAAGAAATGGAGATAAACCGGGGCGAGAAGACAGGTGGCAACAGGATTAACGAAAAGACCAAAGGCGGCCACAATACCGAATTGTTTAAGCAGGGTTATCTGGTTTAACGTAATGGAAAGGAAACCGATAAAAGTTGTTAACGAGGTAAGGAGCACTGCCGTGCCAACTTTGCCCGACATGATTCTGATAGCCTCAGCTCTGTTGCCTCCCGTTTCTTCTACACTTTCCAGATATTCGGAAAGGATATGTATGTCCTCTGTTGAGCCTACAACAATTATAAGGGCCGGTACGATAACGGTAAGCACATTGAGAGGAATATTCACCTGAGCCATAAAAGCGGCGGTCCAGACTATACTTGTGCCCGCCGTAAGTATGGGCAACAGGGCTCCGCTGGCCGAACGCATGAATATGATCAAAGTTATAAGGAGAACAAAAGCTGACAATGGCACCAGTTTGACCGTGTCACCTATAATATTTTCGCTTATCAGACGGCGGGTGAAGGAAAGACCAATCTGGAATATGGTACCAAACTGATCCTGGAACGGTTTTATTATGTCATCTACATCTCTGGAGAATTTAACGTTAAATTCGGGATCATCAGGATCTCCCTCTACAAAGAGGTTTATCGCCGTAGCAGTACCATCTTTTGAAATCAAGCTGTTCAGAAAGATTGGATTTCGGAGGGCGTCTGCTTTAACCCTGTCAGCCTCTTGCTGAGTTTCGGGGGGCCAATCCATCAAGGGATTGGTTTCAAGAGCCCCGTCAACTCCCTTGAAGTTGGTTACGGAATAGAGACTTTCAACTTTACTGACTCCGTGTAATTCCTCGAACCTAAAGACCAGTTCATCTAACAGTTTCAGTTTTTCAGGGGTAAAAAGGTTTTTGTTCTGGATAAATATGACGGTGATATTGTCCGTTCCGAACTTTTTCAGGGTTTCTTGATAATAGTATTGGGCGGGATCTCCCTGGATCATCATACCTTCTGTTGAGGCATCGATCCTTATGTTGCGGGCGCCGTATAAGGATAAAGTTGTGACGATGGCAATTCCAACGATCACAATCCACGGGTGAGCCTGGCTCCACAGCATAAATTTACGCATAGACAGAACCTCCGATCATCAGCATCTTGGTGAGCTTCCGAAGTGTTTCTTGTAGAAGCCGTGTTTTGCTCTCAGAAAAACGTCAAATTAGCATTCCTTACTGTGTGTGCTTACCGGAAAGTATAAAGCGTTCTGTGAAGACAGAATCCTTTACAGAAGTGTTTATCTCTCTCGACTTAATGCCCGTAAGGGTTTTATGTTTTCTCCCTAGATGACTCATCAGGGTTTTTCCCGGACGCCATACAGTTCCCGAAACATTTTCCATGGCATGATTGGTTTGAACCTTTTGTAATCTGCTTCTGCGATCGTAGAACTCTACCTTAAGGGTATAGAAGTGTTTCTTTTCTATCCACATAATCCTTTTGGAATAACCGCTTTCCCTCTTTTTTTCTTTATTGGCGGGAGTTGATTCGATTACATAGCAATCAAAAACCTTCTTATCCTGATTCAGCTTTTCCGAACGCAGAATCTTGTAGTTAAAGTTATCGAGATCTTCCGGTTCCATGTCTTCATATGTAAAGTCTGTACCCATGAAGTAATTTTTCTTGCTTCCCTTTGCAATGCGCTGCATTTTTTTCTGTGCCGGAAGATACAGCCATTGGTCATTGTCTCGTTCTTTTTGTTCCCACGTAAGGAGAGCTGTCCCCCTGATGTCGGCGGGATCAAGGAAGACGATAAGATAACGGTGAACATCATCGCCCATTTCTTTTGCATATCGTTTGACCATCCGCTTTTCCTTGCTTCCGTCCTTGTCTACGAGGAGCATAATTTCGCTTCCAATTTCGCTTCGTACTTTATGCAATTCTTTTTGCTTTTTCATGACCTCGCGTCCGGTCATCTCTGCAGCCTGTGCCAGAAGTGGAACAATCAGCCACAAGATAATCAAACTCAGTGTCCAAAATTTCCTGTTCATATCCCTCTCCTTATATTGAAACTTTAACGGTTTATCTTCTTGTTTTTATAAGTTTTTACTCTGGAAATGAAATGACTATAGGAAAAATATCACTACGTGTCAAGATTAAAGGAGTCTAATCGATTTGGGAAGCGGTTCTGCATGGGTGCAAGAGGGGTTCAGACCCTATTTTTGAGGATTTCTAAGCGGTCGATTTGGCCCGACGTCTATTTTTATCCAGATCCATTTTGCGCAGGCGGATGTTTAACGGGGTTACTTCAATCAGTTCGTCCTCGGCGATAAATTCGATGAACTGATCGAGTGAGAGGCGCCGCGGTGGTCGTAGTGTTACCGTGGCTTCCGACGTGGAACTCCGCATGTTCGTCAATTGCTTTTCCTTGGTAATATTTACGTTCAGGTCACCCGGCCTGTTTCGCTCACCGATGATCATTCCGCCGTAGACGTCCGTTCTTACCTCGACAAGCAGCTCCCCCCGGTCCTCCATGGCAAGACTTGCATAGGCTGTGACTCTCCCGACTCTGTCGGCTACCAGGGCGCCGTTGGCCCGTTGAGGAATATGGCCAAACCAGGATTCGTATCCTTCAAAGAGCGTATTCATAACGCCAGCGCCTTTTGTATCCGTCAAAAAATGACTGCGGAAACCGATCATTCCACGCGACGGTATTACAAACTCCAGTGTGACGCGCCCACTGCCTTTATTGATCATATTTGTCATGCGCCCCTTACGTGCAGACAGTTTTTCCGTAACGACACCGATAAATTCTTCCGGAACATCAATCAAAAGCCTCTCAGTCGGCTCAAGTACTTTTCCGTTCTCCTCTTTGGTAATCACCTGCGGTTTGGATACCATGAATTCATATCCTTCCCTGCGCATCGTTTCAATCAGAATAGCCATCTGCAACTCTCCGCGACCGCAGACTTCGAACATATCCTTCCGGGGAAGGTTCCTGATGTTCAGTGCGACATTTCGAAGAGTCTCTTTCTCAAGGCGGGCGCGAAGATGACGCGATGTCAGATATTTGCCTTCGGTGCCGGCAGAAGGACTGTTGTTAACATAAAATATCATCGAAACGGTCGGTGCATCGACATTAATGCGGGGCAAGGGGCAGGGGTTTTCCACTGAAGAGATCGTATCGCCGATTGTCATATGTTCGACACCGGCAATAGCAACGATATCTCCGGCTTCCACTCTGTTGACCAGTACCCTTTTTAACCCGTCGAAAGTGTACAGGGCAGAAAATTTTATCCCCGGCGTAACTTCCTCCGCTCCGCACAGGGAATAATTTGTATTCATCTCCAAGACGCCGTTTACCAGCCTGCCGATGGCGACCTGCCCGACATAGGAATCATGATCGAGATTTGTTATAAGAAACTGCGGGACTTCGTCGTCATCTGCCTCAGGCGCGGGAATAGTGGTGATAATCGCTTCAAACAGAGGTCGCAAGTCAGTAGAATCGTCAGCCGGTGCTAAATGTGCAACGCCCGTTTTGGCGTTTGTGTACAGTATTGGAAATTCTATCTGTTCCTCGCCGGCATCGAGATCGATAAAAAGATTATAGACTTCATCCACGACCTCCTCGATTCTCGCGTCGCTACGATCGATTTTATTGATAACCACAATGATGGGCAGCCGTTTGGATAGGGCCTTCTTGACAACAAATCGTGTCTGCGGCAGCGGGCCTTCACTGGCGTCGACGAGCAGGAGCGCTCCGTCGACCATATTCAGGCTCCGCTCCACTTCGCCGCCGAAATCGGCGTGGCCGGGCGTATCAACTATATTTATCTTAACGCCTTTGTACCAGATGGCCGTATTTTTTGCCATAATAGTGATCCCCCGTTCTTTCTCGAGGTCCATCGAATCCATGACGCGCTCCACCACTTGCTGGTGTTCTCTAAAAGTGCCGCTCTGTCTTAGCATCCCGTCGACGAGCGTCGTCTTCCCGTGATCGACATGGGCAATAATTGCAATATTTCTGAATTTTTGTTTCCGCATGGTTGGTGTTTTTTCTCCATTTTTCTGTTTTTCTTGCTCTGTCATACGCTGAATCTAATGCTCAGGACATCGCCGTCCCGGACGATGTAATTCTTTCCTTCCAGACGAAAGTGGCCGTTTTCCCGAACCCCCTTTTCTGATCCGCATTCAACTAATTCGTCGTATGTAAAACATTCTGCACGGATAAAACCCCGTGCAAGATCGGAATGGATGGCACCGGCCGCATTTACCGCCGTGTCTCCCCCGTGAATACTCCAAGCCCGTACTTCATCTTTACCGACGGTAAAAAAGCTTACGTACCCGAGCGTCTTGTACGCGAATTGCGATAATCTCTCCCTGGCCGACTTTTTGATGCCGATATCTTCCATGAACAATTTCGCTTCTTCATCGTTCAGACGGGACAATTCCGTTTCGAAGTGGCCGGCGAATTCGATAATGTTGTACCGCGATTCGATTTTGCCCATTATATCCTTATTCTGTCCAAAAACGGTTTCGTCCGAGTTCAGGATAACAAGAAACGGTTTTTTCGTGAGAAATTGAAAGCCGCGTATCGTTTTCTCTTCATCTTCATCAAGATCGAGGTTCCGGATGGGTTGATTGTTGTTGAGTTGCTCCGCGACTTTTCGGAGGGCTTTTTCTTCCAGTGCAAGCGCATTCGTTTTTTGCCCCCGTTTCTGGAACCATTCAAGCCTCTCAAGCCTGCTTTCCACAATTATAAGATCGGCGAGAAGAAGTTCAGTATCGATTTCGTCAATGTCGCCAAGCGGCGTGGGATCTCCCGCCAGGTCATCATTAAAGTTGCGCACCACCAGGGCCAGTGCATCCGTGTTTTTGATCCATTCCATGGAGCTTCCTGAAAAAGAACCGTTCTTTGCGGAACCTTCCTTCAAGCCGGGGAAATCGATCATTTCAATGGTAGCGCCGGTAGTCTTCTTCGGCATGTACATATCGGTGAGGCGGATCAACCGCTCGTCGTCCACCTCGACGACGGCCACATTCGGTTCCGCCTTTGCGTCGGAGTATGCGGTGACGTGGGCCTCCATTTTAGTAAGTGCGTTAAAAATTGTCGTCTTCCCCGAATTGGGCAAGCCGATCAGTCCAATCTTCATATGATGTGGTCTCCTTATTTATGTATCGGTTGTTTCGAAAGACCGATCACCATATGGCTTTAAAGTTTTTTTGTCAAGGGATTTAAAGAGGGTAGGGCATTGGGTATCAGAAAATATGGGAAATGGAGACAATGCCCATATTTACAGAGGAATGAGGAGCTGTTATCTTTTTCTGAACAGAAAAAGATAAGGACACTTATTTACGAAGAGATTAGTCCCCCCTTTTTTCGAGTCGGTAAATTAAGTATCCTGTTACCTGAATTCCTTGCAGGGTGTGGTAGATTCAACTTCAAAGTGCACCATTTAAGCTAAATAGAGGACATGACAGGTTTTCTGGTATATTGAGAAGAACCACCAACTCAAAGCCAGAAGGAGCCCATCATGTCCTACACTCAATTAACAGAACAGGAACGATATGTCATCAGTCATTTAAAAATTGCAGAATTTAGTCTGAGGGAGATTGCCCGGAGGATTAACCGACATCATACCACAGTGAGTCGAGAGTTAAAGCGCATAAAATCACAGTATCCTTACTCAGTTTACTGGTATGATTGGACACATCCAGAAGCCTTGAAAAGGCGTCGCCAAGCGCGACATTATCGCCGGCACAGAAATTCGCGTCTTGTTCGATATGTGGAAGCCAAGCTCAAGGTACAGTGGTCACCAGAAGAAATTGCTCAGCGGATCCGTATTGATTATCCAGACGATAAAGAAATGCGGATCAGTCATGAAACAATATATCGTTGGATCTATTTAGATGCCGGCGGTGGAGGCGAACTCTATCACAACCTTCGTCGAAGGCGCAAAAGACGCCGTAGACAGAAGCGTTATGGCACTGGCCGTCGTTTTCTTGCAGGTAGAAAAAATATCGCAGAACGCCCCCAAATTGTTGAGGGAAGAGAGCGATTCGGGGACTGGGAAGGCGATACTGTTGAGGGCAAAAAAAGCAGTGGCTATATTGTAACTATAGTCGAGCGTAAGAGTCGTTACCTGTTGGCTTCCAAGCTGAAGAACAAGAAGGCAGCAACCCTGACAGGCCAGGGCGTCAAAGCCTTTACTGTCGTTCCCAAGAGAATGCGACATACCTTAACTGTAGATAATGGATCTGAGTTTGCGCAATTTAAAAAATTTGAGGAAAAAACCGGATTAACGATTTATTTTGCGGACCCCTATTCCGCATGGCAGAGGGGAGCCAATGAGAATACCAACGGATTGCTAAGGCAGTATTTCCCTAAGGGAAGTAATTTTAAAGTTATAATGGAAAAAGATGTTGATGAAGCAGTAAGAATGTTAAATAATCGTCCAAGGAAGTGTCTCGATTACCGGACACCCCATGAAGTGTTCTGGAAGGCTGCTCGTGGTGCACTTGCAATTTGAATTCACCTGTTGGGGGGAGGGTGAGTTAAAACTTCTCCTTTACCCGATTAAGTAAATTGTCATCGTTCAGGAATATTCAGCTTCTCGATCATGGTGATTTCAGCCAACTCCTGCACGATCTCATTTGCCCACACAATATTTTGCCAATGGTCAAAAGCGGTTATGTCGACGATTGAGTTTTGTCTTTCTCTGTATGCGTGCGACAATGCGTTACGGCCTTCTTTAAATATCCACTGGGCTACATCCGTGACACCGTTTCTTTTCAAATATTGCAGACTATCCTTTGATTCCGAAAGCCTTGGAGTAAGTGAGCCTATCCATTTCCCTTTTTCACGTCCTTTTGTGAATGGAATTTCGAGTATTTTGTAAAAACTTAGGAACCGATAAAATGGACTCTCGGAGCCAAAACCTTCCCGGTAGAATCCAAGCGCAAGATGCTGGTCGTTAGCAAAAACCTCTTGTTTGAAGTTGTGAATAAAGTACCGTTCTAATCGGGGAAAGTGATTTGGGAAGCTACAGTCGGGTAGGCCGGTCCCGTAAATGCAATCGTCAACACACAGTTCAATCCGGAGCTTCCACGACAACTCACTCAAGAAGTGGGAAATCGTTTGAAACACGGCCTTATGCCCCTGTTCATTATCGTAGGTTGCCCTAACTCGATGAGAGTCATTCGGTTTACCCATACTTACTTCGAGTAACCTCTTATCATAAGGCACTGTGGTCTTTTCGTCAAAGAATGTGCCATCAAAATTAAAACCTACACATATTCCGTATCGCATTAGTCTCTTTCACTTAACGGGCTTCTCAGGGGTGGCGAGGTACGAGCCTTCCCTTGCAGCAGCGATGTGTTATGTGATTATTTACTCACATTGACTAGAGAACCGTCCACGATTGAAGTGACAGTGCTTCTCTTATTAATGCAGTGAACATGTCGGGCTTGATCGCCTCCTTGATCTTGGATAAATCACCCAGGCTACCATTAGCGTACCCATTCTCATCTATGCTTATTGTTAAGAGTACGTTCATGTAGTCAGATGCTAGGTCAAGAAAATCAGCCACAGTCTTTGATTCTTGTATAAATGCATAGAAAGCTTTCATTCTATTATCAAATAGTTCATCAAGTGTTTGTTTTGAGAGGCTATCCTTTCTGATATTACATAGGCCATAAACAAAGATATCGCAGATAGCCTTCCTTAGCTCGGGATTCAACTTGTGGTATATTCTGTAATCATAAATAAAGTAGAAGAAAAACATGAATTCGAATTCAACGAAGTCACGATTCTCGTTGAAAATGGGGATTTGCTGTGCGCTATCTTTTGTAGCCTCTTCGATTTGTCGTATATATTTTCTTGCTTTGAGCTTCTCAAACATAATTACCATTAAAAATATCAAAAACTAAAAAAGTTACGCAGTACTCTTATTTCCTCTGCAACTATTTATTAGGTTTTATTTATTCATATTAACAATGTTAAGGACGAGTAAATTTTACTGATTCTTTAGATGATAGACCAGATGTTATTTGCAGAACGGTCGATAGATTATTGTGAGCATCCAGGTAGTCTTCCTTATGCTTAATTGATTCTTTAAATTTTTCTATCGATTCTTCATATTTCTCGAGTCTTGCCAATGCGAGTCCCCAATTATTCCATACTTCTGAATAATCTGGCTTGTATCTAACGGCCTTTTTATATTTTTCTATCGCTTCTTCGTATTTTTTCAGCCTAACTAACGCGAGTCCCCAATTATTCCATGCTTCTGGATAGTTAGACTTGTATTTAATAACCTTTTGATAATTTTCTATCGCTTCTTCTATTTTATTGAAATCTTTTTCTAGTATTAGACCGAGATTATACAGTGCATTGACATGAGATGGATTATATTCAATTGCTTCTCTAAATTTTTCCAGTGCCACTTGTTTGTTTCCTTGATCATAAAGCATTACGCCCTTACTAAATGCTATACCAGCCTTTAATCTTTTTAATATGTTCATTTATTTTTGTCGTAATACCGTTTAAATTTAATAATTTATTAAGCGGAAAATATCTGTATCTTCTAATATAATCCAGTAATTTCCGGTGGATATGGGGACGTCCGTAAATAAGAGCAAATAACTTGAGAGGAGAAAAGATTGCTAACGAGGATAAGTGTCAGTTGTTATAACGAATTATTTGCTTATTTATGGATATCCCTTTTTGCTCCCCAGAAATTCTAATGTTCTTACACCCTTCTTCATAATGTATTTTGATTATGTATATTAGGGAATAACTATCTATAACTCAAGAAAAAATGTAAAAACACCCCAAGAAATTTTTGAGTCAGATTCGCAATCTTATTCGGTACTCACAAATTTATGGCGAAAAACATCTACTGGAGAGGCCTTTGTTCAACGGAGTTGATCTCACGGGCATGCCCCTATTATCTGCACGTCCCCCGAAAATATCCTGTGAGTATTTCCCTCTTTATCCATCAGGAGCAAGACTCCATCATTGCCAACATCGAGGACTTCCCCGACATACTTCTCACCGAGTACATCAACCATGATCTGCTCTCCGGTCATATCGGCAAGTTCCTTCCACCGGCGCATAATGGGTTCAAACTCTCTTTTCTTAAACATCTCGTAATATTTTTCATACCATCGAAGGTATTCACGGAGAATAGGGGCTCTGGGAAAGTGTCTTCCCATCTCCATTGAAATTGATGCGGCCTCATCCCTTATCTCCTCGGGGAAACTTTCATATGGCGTGTTAACATTCAGACCGAGACCAACGATGATATAGGCCACCTCATCCATTTCCGTACTGATCTCTGTAAGGATACCGGCTATCTTTTTCCCGTTCACGAGGATATCATTGGGCCACTTGATCCTGATTTTTAATTGCGTAAGTGAGAGCAGCGCCTCTGATACTGCAACTGCTGTCATCAGGGTTATTCTCGGTAACTCGATCGGAGACATGGCCGGCCTCAAGATAAGGGAAGCATAGATTCCATCACCCGAAGGTGAAAACCAGCTTCGACCTCTTCTTCCCCTTCCGTTCGTCTGTTTCTCCGCGACGACTACAGTTCCTTCAGGAGCGCCCATAGCTGCCAACTCTTTTGCCTTTATATTGGTTGAATCTATTTCATTAAGGTAGACAATATTCCCTTTCCCGAAGACCCTGGTATCAAGCCCTTCCTCAATCTCAGCCGGTAATAGCAGATCGGAAATCTTACTCAGAAGATACCCTTTTTTAGGAGAGGCCTCTATAATATAGCCATCTGCTTTCAATTTGCCGATATGCTTCCAAACAGCAGCTCGGCTGACCGCCAGCTTATTGCTCAGTGCCTCGCCTGAAACCCAGTTTCCCATCTCCCTTTTCAGGTATGATAGCAATTGCTCTTTTGTAGTCATGCCCCAATACACCATGTACGGGCATCATTGTCAACCTGTAATTTAATTGCGGTTGACATATGTTGCTCTCTTTGATATAAGAGCGCTCCCGGAGTTGGAAGATGTAAATACAAACAGCTAAAGGATAAAAACAATGTTCAACAAAAAGATAATTGCCATAACTGAAAAAATTATGGAAGATGCCGAAAAATCCGTCTCTTATGAAGAGGCCTGTGAACTTTCCGCACTTCCTGTCGATGATACCATCGACCTGATAATGTGTGCCAACAAGATCAGAAGCAAATACAAGAAAAACAATATCTTTACATGCTCCATAATCAACGCCAAATCCGGTTTTTGCCCTGAAAACTGCGCCTTCTGTGCTCAATCGGCACATCATAAAACCGAAATTGAAACGTATCCCTTATTGAGTGAAGAAGAACTCGTAGATAATGCTCTTCGGATGTACGAAACGGGTGCCACAAAATACTCGATGGTAACCAGCGGGACCATGCTTACAGACGAAGAAATTAAAACGATCAGCCGGGCAGCGTCAATCATTAAGGAGAAAACCAACCTTGTGATTTGCGGCTCACTGGGCATGCTGACCGAGCCGATGGCAAGACAACTGAAAGAAAGCGGAATCTCAACCTATCATCACAACCTGGAAACCGCACGGAGCCATTTTGACCAGATCTGCACAACCCATGACTATGATGAAGATATTCAGACGGTCAAGTCCGTCCAATCAGCCGGTCTCAAGGCCTGCTCCGGGGGTATTTTAGGGCTGGGTGAGACGTGGGAGCAGCGTATCGAACTGGCCTTTACACTCAAAGAGCTGGACGTCGACATAATACCGATAAATTTTCTCAATCCCGTTGCCGGCACCAGAATGGAAAGTATGCCGTTGCTGCCACCTATGGAAGCATTGAAGTGCATAGCCCTTTTCAGGTTTATAAATCCCGGAAAGGACATTACTATATGCGGCGGCAGAGAGGTAACTCTCCAGGATTATCAGTCATGGACATTTATGGCGGGTGCAAACGGGTTGATGATGGGGAACTACCTTACCACGCAGGGTAGAAATGCCGAAATGGATATTAATATGATTAAGGAGATGGGGCTTATTTAAAATGAAAGCAACGACCGAGCGGAATAGACAACTGGAAATTGATGACAAAAAATATATCTGGCACCCATTTGCCCAGATGCGCGACTATGTAAAGGAACCCCCGCTTATAGTCGAAGAGGGGAATGGATGTATATTGAAAGATATCTACGGAAATGAATATATAGACGGCGTTTCTTCTCTCTGGACCAACGTACACGGCCACAGGAAGGAAAAGTTGGATAACGCCCTCAAAAAGCAGATCGGCAAGATCGCCCACTCAACCCTGCTTGGGCTATCCAATCCTCCGGCTATCGAATGCGCGAAAAAACTGATCGGAATCACACCGGAAGGCCTGACAAAGGTCTTCTATTCGGACAACGGTTCCACTTCTGTTGAGATTGCCCTCAAGATGGCCTTCCAGTATCATCAGCAGGCAGATAAGGGCAACCCGAACAAGACCAGATTTATTTCTCTTACCCACGCTTACCATGGAGACACCATAGGTTCCGTCAGTGTCGGGGGAATCGATCTTTTTCACGCTACATATAAATCCCTTCTCTTTCCCTCGATCCATGTCGAATCACCGTATTGTTATCGATGTCCATTCGAAAAGACTCAGGCTTCCTGTAATTTTGAATGTTTCAAAAACCTGGAAGAGACGATAGAGGCACACTGCCATGAGGCTGCCGCCTTCGTGATTGAACCCCTGGTTCAGGGGGCCGCGGGTATGCTGGTTCAGCCCCCGGGTTACCTTAAAAAAGTGAGAGAACTCTGCACGAAACACGATGTCATCATGATTGCCGATGAAGTTGCAGTTGGTTTCGGGAGGACCGGTAAGATGTTTGCGTGTGAACATGAAGGGGTGACGCCGGACATAATGGCCGTAGCCAAGGGAATCTCAGGGGGATATATGCCTCTGGCAGCGACTCTCGCCAGCGAAGAGATCTACCGCGGATTTTTGGGGGATTATGACGAATTCAAAACCTTCTTTCATGGACATACGTATACGGGAAATCCGCTGGCCTGTGCAGTTTCTTTGGCCAATATGGAGATCTTTGAAGAAGAGAGGATATTGGAGAACCTTCAGGGGAAAATCGAACACCTGACAAACAGATTGCAGCCATTCGTATCACTTAAGCACGTGGGCGAAATACGTCAGCGTGGATTTATGGTGGGGATAGAGCTTGTGGCTGATAAAGAGTCGAAAGAACCGTATCTACCCAAAGAGAAGATCGGCCACAGAGTGATAATGGAGGCGAGAAAACACGGGGCAATAATTCGCCCCTTAGGGGATGTGATTATCCTGATGCCCCCGCTCGGCATCTCAGTAGATGAGCTGGATAAACTCTGCGATGCCGTATACAAATCTATTCGGGTAATTGCGGAGTAGTTTAATCATCATGAACTTGGGTAGTTCCACCAAACAAAAAACATACGAAGGAACGTTTTACTTCGATCCGGCCGACAGGATCTACGAGGACCATTTCCCTGGAAGTCCCGTCGTTCCGGGCAGTCTGATAGTCGGTGCATTCTCAGAGGCAGGGAAAAAGATAGGGTTTGTTGCGGATTGCCTGATGATAGAAAATTTCAGGTTTCGAGAATTTGTTCCTCCCGGTGAGTACCCCTTCACGTTAGAGCTTCTGTCAGATCGATTAGAGTGCCGGCTTTACCAGGGCGGTAAAACGCTGGTCACAGGAGTTTTTAAAAGATGAAACTAAATTTTTCCGGTAAAAATGCCCTGATTCTGGGTGGCAGTTGCGAGCTTGGAATAAACCTTGCCGAATGCATGATAAAAGCGTCTCTCGTTCCGATTCTGACCTTTAGAAACGAAAAAGGAAAGAGACGCATATCAGAAAAACTGGAGTCATTTTCAGGAAGATACAGATCTTTTTATCTCAACCTCGGCGACCGTGATTCCCTGGATTCCCTGTTTGAACAGATCGGTGACGACATTGATTTTCTGGTAGATTTCGCCCAGGGGGATTTTGAAAGCTATGTAGCGTCTGCAGACGAAGATACCATCCATCGCTATTTTGATGCGAACATTTCTTTTCGCGCGGAAATTCTGAAGAGGACGTCAAGGGCGATGCTGAAAAAGAGAAGGGGGCGTCTTATCTTTGTCTCCTCATCGGCTGCGGACAGGCCCAACCCCGGTCAGGGTTTTTATGCGGCTGCCAAACTCGCTTCGGAGGCGCTTTACAAAAATCTGGGACTCGAATTGGGAGAGCACGGCGTTACCGCCGTGACACTGCGCCCCGGTTATATTGACTCGGGGCGGGGAAAAACGTATATGCAGACAACAAGAGAGGAAGACGTTCTCAGGATGGTGCCTATAAAAAGAGCCATTACCGAAGCCGAGGTGGCGGAAACGATCATCTTTCTTCTTTCCGACAGCGCCGCCGGTTTTAACGCGACCGAAATTTCTCTCGATGGCGGGCTGACGGCGGGAAAATAGAACAATGAAAGGTATTGAAATGGAAAATTTACGTAAAATTCAGGAGATCCTGGCGGAAATCCTCGATATAGAAAATCAGGAGATTACGCCTGAAACCTACGTTATTAGGGAGCTGGATGCAGAATCGATTGATCTTTTAGAGCTGGCCGTAGCGTTGAACTCAAAATTTAATATAGAAGTTAAAGATGATGAACTCTTTCTCAGGACATTCAGATTTTACATGACCGAAGCAGAAGAGCAGGGGAGCGATACCGTGCAATACCTCATCCGTAAATTTCCTTTTCTTACTGAAAAGAGGGTGGAAGAGATCATATCGGATCTCGAAGGCGGTCCCACGCTCAAGGTAAAGGATTTAATCAGTTATGTGTCATGGCGATGTAAAAGGAACTAAAGACCCGTGTCATCTTTAGAAGAACTAATCGGCAAAAGAAGAAGCATAAGAAAATATCGAAGCGATATTCCCCCGGCGGAGTGGATTGAATCTATGATTCACTGCGCCGCGATGGCACCTTCTCCGAAAAACAGTCATCCGGTTAGATTTATCAAAATTAGCTCCCCCGAAAGCAGGGATAATCTTTACCGGGCTATGGCCGATGGTTACAAGAGACGTTTGCAAAGCGCGCAGAAAAGCAGCACTCCGAATAAACTGAAGAACCGGGTCAACATGTCCTGGCGATTCTCAAAATTTATGTTTGATGCACCTGTCCTTTTTGCTGTGGGGGCGGTTCCTCCAGCGCGGGTTTCTTCTGGGAAATTGCCCCGGGTCGGGACAAATAAAGAAGGTGGCAGGGGTCATACCGATATAGATATCACAGTGGGCCTCGCCGTAAAGGGATTTCTCCTCAAGGGAGAAGAACTTGGTCTTGGTACGTGTATCATGACGGCACCTTTTATGTTTTGCCGGGATGTGGAAAAGATCCTTGGAATAGAGGATGTAAAGATTAAATGCTTTATTCCCGTTGGTTTCCCGGATGAACAACCACATGCACCCGAAAGAATAAACGTTGTCGATATCTGTCGTGAGATTTAACAATGGCGAGAAGAGTTGTCATTACATCGATCGGAGTTATTTCTTCTCTCGGTTTTACACCGGGGCAGATCATTAGCAATCTGAAGAACGGAAAAGTTGCGTTTGGAAGATCCTCTTTTGATGACAGTGTGATTACCTGTCCCGTAGGGGACTTTGATATCAAAAAATTTACCGGCCCATTTAAAGACAGACGTTATCTGAACAGGGGCGCGCAGTTCTCAACGGCATCAGCCATGGAAGCCGTGAAAAACGCAGGAATCAACGAGGAACTGCTGGGGAAAGCCGGTCTGTTCACGGGAGCCGGTCCCAACCTCGACATCGGTGGGGAGTTTCCTCAAATCCAGGAAGGAAAACTGGACAGGAAGGATCTTATGGCACTCTGGATTTTAAGGTTTCTCCCGAATACTGCCGCTTCTTCTATTGCCAGATTGACAGGAATTCACGGAGAGAACCTTGTATCGACCGCTGCGTGTGCTGCTTCGCTACAGGCCATAGGTGAGGCCTTCCGAAAGATAAAAGATGGGTATTTGGATCTGGCATTTGCCGGTGGAGGTGATTCCCGTTTAAGTCTTGGAGGACTCCTCGCCTACAAAAAAGCGTATGCTCTTTTTGCCGGAAATGGTGATCCTCAAAGCGCGAGCCGTCCCTTTGACAGTAAAAGAGCCGGGTTTGTTCCCGGAGAGGGAGGCGCTTTTTTTCTCCTTGAAGAGATGGGCCATGCACAAAGACGCGGAGGAAAAATGTATGGTGAAATCTCTGGTTTCGGGAGCTCGATTGATGGTCACGCCATGACCGCTCCGGACCCGGATGGAATATGGGGAGAAACGGCGGTACGCATGGCATTTCATGAAGCGGGAATTTCCCCGGAACAGGTTGATGTTGTCTCTGCTCATGGAACCGGTACGCTTCTCAATGATGCAATGGAAGCGAATATGATAAATCGCATCTATGATCGACACACCCCTTACGTCATTGCGCTGAAATCATGGATCGGGCATATATCGGCTGCCTGTGGCGCTCTGGAGCTGGCCATATCTCTAATCTGCATGCAAAATGACTATCTCCCCGAGACAAGAAACTTAGACGATCCCTGCCATCCAAAGATCAATTTTGTTCAAAAGGGGAAGACCTGTTCCCCCAAGACAATAGTGGTGGAAAACTTCGGCTTCGGTGGTCATAACAGTGCTTTGATAGTAAAGAAGGTGTGAGTTTGCAGTGAACGATATAAGTAAAATAACAGTAAATACCGGTCTCTCAGGTTTTGTGCTCATTGACAAAATTACCGAAACCGGAGAGAGACACATAATCGGGGCCAAAAATTTTGTGGACGTTCCCGTCTATTTAGGGGTCGAATCTCTTGCTCAACTGGGGGCATACCATGTACGTTTCCTCACCCGTTTTGAAAGGCATGCATTTCTACTAAAGATAACCCGTTGCAAGATATCTGCCGGAGAGGTTATAGACGGCCAATATCTTCTCTACGGGACACTTGCAAACCTAAGCGATGCCGCCTTTGCCTATAAACTGGAGGCTAAAAAGGGAGATGAAACCCATATCGAGGGGGACTTTTTATATGGAACGGTTGATTACAGCACTTTCTTTAAAAAAGAGATATTACAAAACCACTACAGAAAGGTCTTTTCATGTTTGCAAAACGATATAAGAACAGATTGATCCTTCAGCGGCAAGCCGGCCTCTACCGAAATCCGCCTGAAATAGCGGGAAGGGAAGGGAAATATCTCATTGTCGATGGCAGAAAGGTTTTGAATTTTGCATCCAATGACTACCTCGGCCTCAGTACATCAGAAGATCTCCGCAAGAAAGTCTCCAAAAATTTCCGGAAATACAGCACCTCGTCCTCATCATCACGGCTCGTTTCTGGCAATTATTCGATCATAAACCGGGCGGAAGAGGAGTATGCCTCCTTTTTCGGCTATGAGGATGCCCTCTTTTTCCCCAGTGGTTATCAGACGAACGTAGGAGTCCTCTCCACATTGTTCGAAAAGGGGGATAGTATAATATTTGACAAACATATTCATGCCAGCAGTGTAAAGGGGATGACCTTGAGCGGGGCTAAATTCTATGGATATAATCATAACACTATGTCGCATCTTAAAAAGAGGCTGGACAGCAACAAGAAAGACCAGGTTGCCGTATTGACTGAATCACTTTTCAGTATGGATGGTGATTTGCTGAATACCCGGGGTTTTGGGCAACTCAAGAAGAGCTATCGGTTTCTGAGTGTCGTGGACGAAGCCCATGCATATGGTGCTATCGGTGAAGGCGGAAGGGGTATTGCTCATGATGTTGCGGATGTTGCGGTGGGAACCTTTGGTAAGGCCCTGGGTCTTTTCGGTGCGTTTGCATTGCTGCCCGGGGAACTCAAAGAATATCTGTTCAATTTTTCTTCACCGCTTATTTACACGACCACTCTTCCGGAAGCGCATGCCGCCTCTGCGATAGATCTGCTGGAGATTGTTTCTCGCTCCGAGGACAGGAGAAAAAACTTGCGGGAAGTAAGCAGTGTTTTAAAAGAAGGTCTGAAACGTGAAGGCTTTAGGTTAACCGGAGATGCCCATATACTCGCCCTCGAAATTGGTGAAGAAGCCAAGGCGGCAAAAGTGTCTCAGAGTTTACTTGAAAGGGGTATATTTGTTCTGCCTGCCAGATACCCTACGGTACCGATCGGCAGGGCGATACTGAGGATCAGTATAACTGCCCTGCATACCGAAGAAGATATGAAAGCGTTTATTGACGCACTCATGGAGGGTTTGCGAGAGCTATGATCGGGCAAAAAGAGAACCTATTTGTAGTTGGAACCGATACCGGTGTGGGTAAGACGGTACTCTCTTTGCTCCTCATGCAGTTCTTCTATGCAAGGGGATATAAACCGTTTTATCTCAAGCCGGTACAGACTGGATGCGTGGATCCCTACGATACTGATAGCGATGCCAAGTTTATATACCAGCATGTAACGCCTCTGAAAGATAAAGATCCGGCCGATTCGGTAATATATTGCTTCAAAAATCCCAAGGCCCCCTATTTTGCAGCCCGTGATGAGGGTAGGTATATAGATTTTGAGGTAATAGAGGGAGTTGCTAACGAAAAGAGCCTATTCTACTCCCCGGTTATACTGGAGGCAGCCGGTGGGCTTCTTGTACCAGTCAACGAAAAGCAACTGGTGATAGATATGATCGAACTAACATGTGCCAGATCTATTGTTGCTGCCAGGGCCGGCCTGGGAACGATAAACCATACCCTTCTTACCCTTGAGATCCTGAGCAATAGAGGCATGAAACCTGCAGGAGTTGTCTTGTTAGATTATGAAGAGAATGGCACATCAGAAGAAATGATAAGCGAAAATATAGAGGCTATTGAAAAGATATCCGGGATAAAAATAAGCGGAGTAATCGGTAGAATTAGTAATTTTTCAGACCCGGATCAGGATTGCTATCGTCCTCTTGAAAAAATATTTCCGATCGGGAGCGCACCCGCTAATATTTGAAAAGTAAGGAAAATTTGGAGGAAGGGGAGGTCATTTGACCTCCCCGATTTTGGAGTTTACTTGCCTAGCCAAGGTTTACGTCTGAAATTACATTTTCAACCTTCGTCCCTGACAGGTCAGTAGCTTCTTTTCATATTTGTTCTGGTAGTGGTATGTTTCGGTGCATCTACTGTGCCAGAACAATTTAAAGAACTCTAACACATAGAAACCAAACGATATCTTTCGATAATCTCATCAAACTAACAGTATGTCCATAATAGATTTGAGGAAATAAATGTCGATTACATGGCATGAGTACTACGAAATAATCCTTAAAATACAAGCACTTGTTTTACAAACAGGCTTTTGCCATAATTCGACAATTTTGTCGAATGAGACCGAAATCCCTAAAGGAAAACGTTGACTTTTAAAGTGATTCTAATATTATGATATTAGACCTCACGAGGCTATCAAGGATGAAAATGGAAACTGTGTATAGAGACAGGAAGATGGTATCAAAATATATAATGCCCCTGACTGTGTCTCTCGTTATAATTGTTTTTATATTTTTAGTTGTGGTCATGGGGATCATGGAACGGAAAAGGCTTCATAAAACGCTGATTGGTTTCATGGAGAACAGAGGACTTGATATCATTACAACCGTCGAAAATGTAACGCAGGAAAATATAAATTATCTGCGCCGGGCCCTTAAAGAACCTAAGGGGGGCGGCAAGCTTACCGGCAAGGCACTTTCTTACCAGGAATCTCTTGTAAAGACTCTTGGGGACCTTGCTGAGAAAATAGATAAAGAATGGAAAACGGCGCATTTAAGTGCAAAGGACCTGGGGGAAATAGCCGACCGTGACAATCTTTCTCTTATCGCTTTTCTTAATAAACGGGGAAAGATTGTTTTTCAGAGTAGAAAATTTCTTCAGGATGCCGACGCACCGACAGTTCCATCAGTTATATCCAGAAACAAAGATATAATTGTATATTTATTGAATATATTCGGGAAGCTCGATGAAATTAGTTATATAACCTTTCCCCGGAAAGATAAAAGGGGCACCATTATTATTGCTCTGGATGATAAAAGAACAAGGTACTGGAGCACCAAAGTAACTGTTAATAAAGTCATTGAAGATGTGGGGTGGGGGCAGGGTCTCGCCTATTTAATGGTTATTGATCAGCAGGGAAGGGTGCTTGGGCAAGCTGGTGAAATTCCAAGAGAACTAGGGAATGCAGACGCACTTGTCCAAGATATCCTGACAGAAAAAGCAAAGATGGCAAGTCATGAGATCCTATTTGACGGAAAGGAAATTCTCGAAATACTCACACCGTTTAGCCTGAATAAAAGGGTGTTTGGATATGCACGGATCGGCCTGGAGATGGATAAGGCTAACGAAATCCTCAAAGAAAATGAAACCCGAATGTTTTTTTCCATGATATTTATCGTGCTGATCGGTATTATGTCGATATGGGCGCTTTACTGGAACCAGAAAAGGCATCTGGCAAGAATAGAAGAGATGGGAGAGAGACTCCAGAGGGCTGAAAGGCTGTCTGCCCTTGGGCAACTTGCCGCCGGAGTAGCCCATGAAATTCGCAACCCATTGAATGCTATCAGCATGGCCAGTCAGAGAGTCCAGCGAGAGTATCCTCCCCAGGGTGAAGAAAAGAAGAAGGATTTTTACCATATAACAAAAATTATCCGTGATGAGATCAGACGTTTAAACGAAATCATTGAGGAGTTTGTTACCTTCTTCCGAAGCCGTCGACTGGAACTTCGCGACCACTCTATTGTAGATGTCTTGCAGAAGATTGTTGATCTTATGGAAGAGGAAGTCAAGGCTAGGGGTATTACGATAAAAACTGTCTGGAATGGCAACGATGCTTTGGTTCCCATGGATGTTGATAAACTTGAACAGGCGCTCTACAATATCTTTAAAAATGGAATGGAATCAATTTCCGGTGATGGAACCATTACGGTTTCCGTTAAGCCGGATGGGACAGATAAGGTGAGTGTCGAGGTTTCGGATACGGGTCCTGGATTAACACCCGAAGAGGTGGATCGCATTTTTAACCTTGAGTATACAACGAAAGAGAAAGGACTAGGTTTAGGTCTCCCGCTGGCTCATGAGATTATACGGGGACATAGAGGGGAAATTCGTGTAAAGAGCAAGCCCGGTTCAGGAACTATTTTCGAAGTCCTGCTGCCGGTAAAAAGGACAAAATAATGGTAAGGATGTTTTGACCATGAATAAATTACATATCCTTGTTGTTGAGGATGGCCAACCACAAAGAGAGATGCTTAAGCATTTTCTTGTCGGGCAGGGGCATGTTGTTGCGGAAGCCGAAGACGGGGAAACTGCAGTCAATAAAGTTCTCGAGGGCTATTTTGATCTCCTGCTCGTCGATTATAAAATGCCTAAGATGGACGGGATAGAGGCACTTAAGAAGATAAAGAAGATTAACCCGGAAATTGAAGTGGTGATGATGACTGCCTTCGGGACGGTAGAGACAGCAGTAGATGCCATGAAGGCCGGTGCCATTGACTATATTACCAAGCCCATAGAACTGGATGAACTTAATATTCTTATTAACAGGATCTCGGAGCGGCAGACTCTTATCAGAGAAAATAAAATTCTTCGCCAGAAGCTATGGAAAAAGGGAGTTATCTCTGACAAGATAATATACGGAAGCCCTAAGATGGAAAAGCTGATCAATATGGCCGGGAGGGTTGCTTCAAGCCGTGCCACTGTCCTGATACAGGGTGAAAGCGGCACCGGCAAAGAACTCTTCGCCAGATTGATCCATAATCTAAGCCCCCGTTCGGAAAAGCCGATGATTGCAGTAAATTGCGGGGCATTGCCTGAAAACCTGCTCGAAAGTGAACTTTTCGGTTATGAAAAAGGTGCATTTACGGGGGCGACCTCAAGAAGGATAGGCCGATTTGAAGAAGCCGATGGGGGGTCCATTTTTCTGGACGAGATTAGCGAGATGTCGCTTGCCGTCCAGGTCAAGTTTCTCAGATTTCTACAGGAACGCGAATTTCAACGTTTAGGAGGAAATGAGACAATTCGTTCAGATATTAGAATAATCAGTGCAACCAACCAGGATCTGGAAGCAAATGTGAAGCAGGGTACTTTCAGAGAAGACCTATTTTACAGAGTCAATGTGGTTGTAATGTACATTCCGCCGCTGCGAGAGAGAAAAGAGGATGTTCCTTTATTGATTAAACATTTTCTGCACCGCTTTGCCGCTGAAAACAGAAGGGAGATAGAAAATTTGAGCAGCGAGGCGAAAGACCTCCTCCTCAAATATGATTATCCGGGCAATGTTAGGGAACTGGAGAACATTATCGAGAGGGCGGTGGTTATATCGAGGAACCCGGTGATATCCATTAAGGACTTACCCTTCAGGGAGGTGACAGCATCTTCCGGAGATGACCCGAAAACGCTGAAAGAATCGCTCGATATTCTGGAACGGAAGCGAATCCAGGAGGCCATGGAAGAAACTGACCACCATCAGACGAAGGCCGCCAAAATGCTCGGCATCAGCGAGAGAATGTTACGGTATAAACTCCAAAAGTATGGGTTAAAGGGCTAAAAGCGATCAGGGAGAGATCGCCCGAGAAATGTCTTCAATGGTCAAATGGTTGTGCTTAAAATTGAGTAACCTTGGCGTGTCGTGTCCAGCTTTTGCTGTCCCAGGTAGGATCAAATAAAGAAGGCTTTTCGTCTTTTGAAGGTTTCAGACCGCATTTGAGAGCGAAATAGCGATGGAACGCAAGGCACGGCGTGAGTTCTGGATGAAAAACTGTTGCAAGAATATTAGAACTTTCCGCAGCCGCAATATAATCATTTAGCTGAAGCAGCACATCGACACCGGTACCCGTTTGGGTAATTTTTGGAGCACGAATGAAAGTTAGGGGTATCGGCTGTGGTGCCACACGGGGGACAAGGGCTTCAGTCGTAAAGCTGTCCAGTTGACTCCCAAAAGCATTTCGCTTTATTACAATATCGATAAGACCGAGATAAGGTGTTTCACCGACAATAGTTTTGGCAAGTAGAATAGCCCCCGCGCACGTTCCCCAGAGCTTTAGCCCACGCTGAAATTCACGAATAATAATTTCCTTGATGCCGAAAATATTCAGCAACCGAAAGAGACATGTGCTTTCACCACCGGGTATAATTAATCCAGCAAGGTGAGTAAAGTCCGTCGGTTCTTTTACACGTACACCGGTAAGCCCCAGACGTTCAAGGTGATCAAGGTGTTCAACAACATCACCCTGAAGATCAAGCACACCGATTGTCTTCAATGACATTTATTTCTCTCGATAAGTGCAAATGGGGATAGTACCGCTAAGAAAACAGGCGCTGTCCCCATTCATGCATTTATGTTTAATCTTCTACCAGCCGCGTGTCGCCAGGATCTGCGATTCCGGGATGTCAGAAATTTCAAGTCCCGCCATTGCATTACCAAGTTCCATCGAGGCTTCCAGAATTTTTGCCGGATCGTTATAGTATGCAGTTGCCTTAACTATTGCCAGTGCACGTTTAGGAGGGTTTTCCGACTTGAATATTCCGGATCCCACAAAGATGCCGTCACATCCAAGTTGCATCATTAAGGCTGCATCCGCGGGTGTTGCTATACCGCCTGCTGCAAAGTTAACAACGGGTAATCTGCCAAGTTTTCGAACCTCGAGTGCAATCTCATACGGGAAACCATTAGCCTTGGCAAAACCGACAACCTCCTCTACAGGCATGTTGACGAGCTGTCTGATTTCACGATTTATTGTTCGAATATGACGAACCGCTTCAACCACATTCCCAGTCCCCGCTTCGCCTTTGGTGCGAATCATTGCTGCTCCTTCGGCTATGCGGCGTAGCGCCTCACCCAGATTGCGGGCCCCGCAAACAAAAGGGATTCCAAATTTAGTCTTGTCGACATGACATTCTTCATCGGCGGGGGTCAAGACCTCGCTCTCATCAATATAGTCAATTTTAAGACTTTCCAGAACCTGGGCCTCCACAAAATGACCAATACGTACCTTGGCCATAACAGGTATCGATACCGCCTCCTTGATTGATGCAATAAGTGTGGGATCGGACATACGGGCAACACCACCATCTTTACGGATGTCTGCGGGAACACGTTCCAGAGCCATCACTGCTACAGCTCCGGCCTCTTCGGCGATCTTTGCATGCTCGGCAGTGACAACATCCATAATAACGCCACCCTTTAACATCTGGGCTAGCTGGACATTCAATTTATATCTCTTTTTGTCCACCTGATATGCCTCCCTGAAAGTTTATTTCTTATCTAAAAACTAATTTTTTATACTAATTAAATTTAACTTTCCAGTCAAGAACAATATTGTCATTTAAATACTTAAGGGGACCGATACTTATAAAAAAGAATCCGGGGAATGATTGAGTGGTAAAAGTCGTAATTGATTGAGCAACTATACTGAAAAAGGCTGGGAAAATGGCTGTTGACGAGCGGGTTCTTCCTCTGGTATAAAGGTATATCCGCAAGATCGCCATAACAGTTTTTTGCCCGGAACCCGGAATTTGCAGCAGGTGACAACTGTGAATTTTGGCTTAAAACATTAGCAGCATATTAAGGAGGTAGAAAACCATGTCAGACTTTTCTCAGAAACATATGAAAGTAACAACCCTCTATCTCCTGGGCAGGGATTCCAGGTATCTCAGGCCGCGTTTGAAGTTGAGGGCAAGGCTGAAGAGGCCCGTGCTGGTCGTTCCCACGCTGGCAACTGAATTTACCCTGGAGGAAAACAGGCCTGTTTTTGATCGTATTGTCAGTCAATTGAGAAATGTATCCTACCTTACGCACATAATCTTCGGCCTCGATGCCGCGACTGACGATGAAGCACTCCTCCTTGCAGAGATCCTTAAGAAGGGCGGCATTAAAAATTACCTGATCCAGCACAATCAGGGTGCTGGATTTACCGGAATCTATGATAAGTTCAGGGATGCCGGCTTTGGATTGGATCAACCGGGTAAAGGGAGGAACATGTTTATGTCCTTTGGAGTTGCCCAGGCATTAGGGGCGGGGTGTGTTGGCGTAATAGATGCTGATATAAAAACGTTTACCCGCCGCCAGCTTGACCGCCTTTTTTATCCTGTCCTTGTTCTTGATTATCAGTTTTCCAAGGCGTTCTATTCCAGGATAACAGAGGGTCAGATGTACGGACGAGTGAAACGGCTTCTTCTCGATCCTCTTCTTCTGGTTTTTCAACGAAAGTTTGCAGAGTCCGAAGATATGAAGCTCTTACGGATCATAGATTTCATTCAGGCTTTCAATTACCAGCTTTCCGGAGAAGTAGTCTTCGACATGAGTTTGCTCAAACGTATGCATTTTGCAACCAACTGGGGCGTGGAGATTTTTACTCTTATAGAGGTTTATCGTAAAGCAACCAATATAGCTCAGGTACAGATTACCATGGATCCCTTTGACCATAAGCATCAGCAAATTTCTTTAGATGACAAGGGAGGTGGACTCTTCAAAATGGCTATTGATATTGTTACTACTCTACTCTCAACCCTGGTTGTTGAGGAGGGATTTGAAATTTCAGACTACTTTGTCCAGGATCTTGCAATTACGTATCTGGACGTGGCTGATGAAATGCTCAAGAAATATACAGATAATTCATCCTTCGCAGATCTTAATTACGACCGGAATGCTGAAGAAGCGCTGGTACGAGGGATCTTCAGGGATGCTATCCTTCATTCCGGTGATATTCTCACCTCCCCGTACAGACTTACGGAACGTTTTTTGCGCTTCCTTTCAAGCGATGAGAGGTTCAGGAAGTATCTCAACGCCGGACTTGACAGGGATATCCTGGAGGCAGAGAGGAAAAGCCAGGACCAGCTATTTGAAATACCGAAAACTGTTTCATGGGAACGCGTTATCATGAAGATGCCCATGATCCTGCATGATATTGGAAGGGTGATTAAAGAAGAAAACGCAATTTACAAGAGAGCTTAATCCTTAAACAACTAACAGGACCCTCAAATCCATTACATTGGTCATGGTTGGTCCTGTCATCAGCAAATCTTCGAGAACTTTGAAGAAATTGTACGAGTCATTATTTTTAAGGAATTTTGAAGCGTTACATCCTTTAGCCATGCCTCTTTGAATGGTTGTACCGTCGGCAATGGCGCCTGCCGCATCTGTCGGTCCGTCAGTGCCGTCTGTTCCTCCACTTAAGACAACAGTTCCATCAAGTCCTTCTATCTCGATCGCAGCGGCCAGAGCAAATTCCATATTACGTCCGCCAAGACCATCCCCGTGAATGGTGACTGTGGTTTCACCTCCTGATATGATACAGGCAGGCCTTGGAACAGGATTCCCTGATCTTAAAATTTCCTTTATGATGGCTGTATGAACCTTTGCGACATCACGGGTTTCTCCTTCGATAAAGGAGGATAGGATGAGCGTATTATAACCCAGGGCAACCGCTTCATCCCTTGCAGCGTCAATGGAGAGGCTTGAACTTCCTATGATAAGGACAGCGGTCTTATCAAAAATGGCATCTTTTGGTTTGGGTGTCTCAGGTTCTATGCCCCGAGTACCTCTTTTCAGGTATTCGATAACATGAGGCGGAATCTCGTCCGTAATATTATATTTTTCCAGTATTTCCATACAATCGGTGAATGTGCTTCTGTCGGGAACCGTCGGGCCGGAGGCGATTACATCAAGATTATCACCGATTACATCTGACAGTATCAATGTGATGAGAGTTCCCGGGAAGGCCGTCCGGGCTAGCTTTCCCCCTTTAATCCCTGAAATGTGCTTGCGTATGGTGTTGATTTCATGGATCGTTGCTCCACAGGCGAGAAGGATCTGTGTCGTTTTTTGTTTGTCTGTTAGCGAAATGCCGGGAACCGGAAGCGGCATGAGGGCGGAGCCACCGCCTGAGATCAGGCAGATGATCAGGTCTCTCTCGTCAGACTGTTCGAGCAGATTCATGATGTGTTGTGAAGCGGCAAGTCCTGCCTCGTCGGGGACGGGATGTCCTGCTTCAGTGACGACAAACCGTTTTAAGGGGAGGCCGTGTCCGTATTTTGTCGATATGAAACCCTCGCTTATCCGGGACCCCAAAATATCTTCGATAGCAGCGGCCATAGGGGCTGCCGCCTTGCCGGCACCAACCACCCTGATCCTGTCGAATTGTCCCAAATCGTAGTATCGTTCTCCGACCTGCAGTTTACCATTGGCTAAAAGACACACAGCGCGGGAGACTGCCTGTTTCGGATCGGCGGCTTTTAACCCCGCATCAAAAATCTTTCGGATGTCCTTTCGTGTATCATGTTTCATGGTTATTCACCGATAATTTTAACGAGTACTCTTTTCACCTGTGGGCCATCACGTTTACTAAAGATAGATTATAGCCATTAGTGTAAATAGTTTCAATTCTAAAAACCATAAAATTTATAAAAGAAAAAACGATTGATGCTCTCGTAAAAAGTGAAGCTCCTCGCCCACAGGGCGGGCTGCTTCCCGGTAAGGAATATGTTTTTTATATTGCGCTTCCTTGCGGGATGTGCTCCCGGTCCGTTTTCTTTGCTCAGAACCATTTTAGGGATGCTGTTATTGCCCGGCTAAAAATCTAAAACTCGTGCTAAAGCACTCAAACAGTTAGATTTTCTTAACGCTGGTCACTACCATCATCTTTTTCCCAAAATGCTTCGATTCGCTCCGAAAAGACTTTTTGCGAACTTGTCAATGATTAGCTATAATACAAAATCGATCACGATGGGGAGGTGCTTATGAAAAGTTACCGAAAGGAACTCTGGTTTAACGTACCCTCACGAAGGGCTTTTGTTAATATCACTCCACAAGTAAATGAGTGTCTGCGGGAAAGCGGAATCATGGAAGGCCTTCTGCTCTGCAACGCCATGCACATAACGGCATCGGTCTTTATTAATGATGATGAGTCAGGCCTTCATCAGGACTACGAGGGATGGCTCGAAGAACTTGCCCCGCATGAGCCGATCTCCCGTTATTATCATAATCGAACCGGTGAGGATAACGGAGATGCCCACCTAAAAAGGCAAATTATGGGCAGAGAAGTTGTTATTGCCATAACCGAAGGCAGGCTTGATTTTGGTCCCTGGGAACAGATCTTCTACGGTGAATTCGACGGTCGGAGAAAGAAAAGAATCCTGGTGAAAATCATCGGAGAATGAACGAATGATCTGGGAAGCATTATTATATGAAGTTTAAATCCGGTGATTGCGCTAATAGTTTATGGGATGATGAGAACACTGTATGAACTTTTTGTTTTAAAGAAAGCCTGGAGGTTTTTCAAATGACTCAAAACTCGACCTATGAGGAACTGGAACAAAGGATTATGGAATTGGAAAAAGAAGTTGCTGAGCACAAAAAAACCGAGGATGTGCTGCGGGATAGCGATATTAAGTGGCATTCCTTGGTGAAAAACTCTCCTGACTTTATAATAATTGTGGATGGCAGGGGCACAATACAATTTATTAATCGCGCTCTACCGGGTTTTGTGATGGAAGAAGTGATTAGGAGAGCCCTGTATGACTTTCAATCACCTGATTCCCATAAGAGACATAAGAAACTCCTTAAGCAAGTCTTTCAGACGGGAAAGATGGAAACACTCGAAACAACTGGCAACGGTTCGGATAATAGAGTTGCATGGTATGAAACTCGGATTATTCCCATTAAGAAAGAAAACCAGGTTGTTTACGCCATGTTGATTGCAAAAGACATTACAGCCCGCAAGCAGGCGGAGGAAACGCTGCAAGCGTCCGAATCAAGATACCGCAGTGTCTTTGAGAATACTGGTACAGCCACAGTGATTATTGAAGAAGACATGACAATTTCTATGGCCAATGCAGGATACGAAAAACTCAGCGGATATTCAAAAGAAGAAATAAAAGACAAGATGAAATGGGCAGAATTTTTTGCAGAAGATGATTTGGAAAGAATGAAAGAGTCTCATCGTCTGAGAAGACTTGATCCGAATGCTGCTCCGAGGAACTATGAGTCCATGTTCATTGACAAATGCGGTCAAGTGAAAGATGTTTTTCTTACCATAGCCTCGATTTCCGGAACAAAAAAGAGTGTGGCATCGCTTTTAGATATCACCGAACACAAGCGTGTTGATAAAGCGCTACAAGAAAGTGAGGAAAAGTACCGTCTGCTGGCTGATAACGTATCAGATATCATCTGGACCACGGATATGAACCTTCGGTACACCTACGTAAGCCCTTCCGTTACACGTCTGCGGGGCTACAGTGTTGAAGAAATTATGGGACAGACTGTAGGCATGGTTTTAACCCCGGCCTCTTTAGATGTCGCTAATAAAACCCTTGCGGAAGAGCTATCTATAGAAAGAATGGAGCAGAAAGACCTGTTACGGTCGCGGACACTGGACCTTGAGCATATTTGTAAGGATGGGTCCACTGTCTGGACCGAGGTCAAAATGACATTCCTTCGAGATACAGAGGGTTGGCCCTTGGGGATATTGGGAGTCACGCGTGATATCTCGGAGCGAAAACAGTTAGAGGACGCGCTCAGAGAATCAGAACGGCGACTTGCCGACATCATCAACTTCCTGCCTGACGCCACATTTGCTGTTGATCACGAAGGCAAGGTAATTGCCTGGAACCGGGCAATTGAAAGAATGACCGGTGTCAAGGCTGAAGATATGCTGGATAAAGGAGACTATGAATATGCCCTGCCATTTTATGGTGTCAGAAGACCAATGTTAATTGACCTTGTTCTATTCCCTGACGAAACAACAGAAAAAAAATATTTCTTTGCCCATAAAGAAAAAGATGTCCTGATTGCCGAGACAGTGACGCTTTCAGTTAAAGGGCAAAAAAAGTATCTGTGGGGCAAAGCAAGCCCGATATATGATCACAGCGGAAATGTAGTTGGTGCTATCGAATCCGTCCGGGACATCACCGAGCGTAAGAAAGCTGAAAACGCATTACGGGAGTCGGAGGAGCAACTCCGGTTTCTCTCATCCCAGCTATTGACGGTACAGGAAGATGAAAGGAAACGCATCGCGCAAGAGCTCCACGATAGCATTGGACAGATCTTGACCACCGTCAAATTCGGCCTGGAGAGTGCCGTAAATCTAATGGGCCAAGATACAACGTTGCATGACGTTAAAGCGTTAGAGTCTCTTATTCCTATTACGCAAAACGGTATTGAAGAAGTCCGAAGAATCTGTACGGATTTGTGGCCATCTATTCTGGATGATCTGGGTATCCTGGCCGCCATCTCCTCGTTTTGCCTGGAATTTCAGAAAATCTGTTCGGACATTCACATTGATAAAGAAATTGACATCCAGGAACACGACGTCCCCGACGATTTAAAGATAGTAATATATAGAATTTTGCAGGAATCTGTGAACAATATTGCCAAACACAGCAATGCAGACCACGTTTGCTGTTCCCTGAGGAAAACAGAAGGAATAATAGAATTGACCATCGAAGATAACGGAAAGGGATTTGACATGAAGGACATCCTTTATGAAAATGGTTTCAGAAGAGGATTGGGTCTTGTCAGCATGAAAGAGCGAGTGGAACACTCAGGTGGGACCTTTTATATTAAGTCCATAATAGGGGCAGGAACTACCGTTCATGCGTCATGGCGTGTCGAGGAATGACGACTACTTCGTAACCAACCCTTTCTCTATTGCAAAGGCTGTCAAAGACGCGACGGAATGAATGTCCAGTTTTTTCATGAGATTGGTTCGATGTGTATCCACAGTTTTCACGCTGATACAAAGGTAGTCGGCAATCTCTCTGTTCTTATGTCCCTCGGCAATCAGCTTTAGTGTCTCTCGCTCGCGTTGAGTGACAGTATCCCATGCCGATTTGGGTTTTAACGTCTTTCTCCCTTCCAGGTAACCTTCTATCACCTTTTCGGAAACTTCAGGGCTAAGATACCGTTTTCCCCTGAGAACAGTTTTTATTGCC
>Ga0265592_1000015_pt1 | contig 151593 bp, 187 predicted proteins | sample saktaG_7_FD_190141 | JGI IMG/M metagenome (GOLD analysis project Ga0265592, IMG submission 190141) | Saline water microbial communities from Sakinaw Lake, British Columbia, Canada - sak_2010_1_5_120m | ecosystem: Environmental > Aquatic > Non-marine Saline and Alkaline > Saline ... | reverse complement strand
TATTCCCCCATCATTCAAATGAAATAGCCCAATCCCAGGCATACAGCAAGAAAACGCCTTTTGTAAAATATTGGATGCATCCAGAACATTTAATGGTTGAAGGCGAGAAAATGGCAAAATCAAAAGGAAATTTCTATACCCTAAAAGACATTGAAAAGAAATTTAATCCATTGGCTTTCAGATATTTATGCCTTAGCTCCCATCACAGCACAAAGATTAATTTTACCTGGAAAAGCTTAGAATCAAGCCAAAATGCCTTGAATAAACTCTATGAAAAAGCAAGGGAGTTTAAGAATGAAAAACCCCAATTAGGTGAAAAGGCAAAGTCATATAAAGATAAGTTTTTATGTTTTGTAAATGACAATCTGGATACAGTAAAAGCTATTGCCTTGCTCTGGAAAATGCTTGGAGATAAACAAATCGAGAACAGCGAGAAATACAGTTTGTTGCTTGATTTTGATAAAGTTTTTGGATTTAATATTGAGAAAGCGAAAGAACTGGAAATTCCAGAGAATATAAAAGAGTTAGTTTCAAATCGCGAAGAAGCAAGAAACCAGAAAAATTGGGAAAATGCAGACGAGATAAGAAAGAGAATTTTAGAAATGGGATACGAAATTGAAGACAGAAAATCAGATTCAAAGATCAAGAAAATCTCTTCTTAATCTTTTCTTCTCAGAATTTCTTCTTTTTTCTTCCAATCTTTTTCTTTTCTGATAAAAAGGAACTTTAGTAGAGATTCTTTTTTTCTTTGGCTTATTCAACTTTTTTAATTTTTCTTGAAGAGAATGAAAAGCAATTTCAAGATTTCTGGCTTGGGAACGCTCTTTAATGGTTCTTAATCTTAATCCAGAAGGAGTGTGCAGAAGAATAATCCCTGTTTCTTTTCTATTTGCTCTCTGCCCTCCTTTTGTTGAAGCACCGAATCTAAAAACTTTTGTCTGTTTTTTTAAGCTTTTAATATCAGTCTTATACATTATTTTATTATATCACTTGCCAAGAAGCAATGAAATATAGTATAGTAATTTAGTATGGACAACAACAAAATTCCGCCACAAAGTATTGAAGCTGAAAAATCCCTATTGGGATGTTTAATGCTTGATAAAAACGCTGTTTTAAAGGTAGTTGACTTTTTGGAATCAAGAGATTTCTATAATGGAACTAATGCTAAAATCTATCAGGCGATTGAGGAACTATTTGAAAAAAATAACCCAATTGACCTCCTTTCAGTTTCAACTAGATTAAAGGAAAAAAATGAGCTGGAAAATATCGGAGGAAGCACATATCTGGCCGAAGTTATAAACTATGTACCTAATGCTCTTCATGTTTTAAATTATGCTAAGATTGTTCAAAGAAAAAGAATTCTTAGAGATTTGATCAGCGCATCTTATGAAATAGGAATAATGGGATATGATGAAACAGAAGATGTCGATATACTTTTAGATAGAGCTGAAAAAAGAATTTTTAGCATTACACAAAAAAGCTTTAGCCAGGCATTTACTTCTATAAAAACTGAGTTGGAAGGCGCATTTGAAAGAATTGACAATCTTTCAAAAAATAAAGGAGTTCCGAGAGGAGCTCCAACAGGCTTTACTGCTCTGGATAATGCCCTTACCGGACTTCAAAAGTCAGACCTGATTATTCTTGCTTCGAGACCTTCTCTCGGAAAAAGCGCTTTTGCGGCAGATGTTGCCAGGTACTGTGCCGTTAACAAAGGAATCCCTGTAGGTATATTTTCTTTAGAAATGTCAAGAGACCAAATCGTAGATAGATTTATTTCTTCACAGGCAGGCATAGATCTTTGGAGACTAAGAACTGGAAATCTTCATCATGCAGGAGAAGATAATGATTTTGACAGAATCCAGAAAGCTCTTGGAGATTTATCTCAAGCCCCAATTTATATAGACGATTCTTCCTCGTGCAATGTTCTCCAAATGAGAGCAATGTCTAGAAGATTACAGGCAGATAAGGGCCTTGGCCTTATTATCGTTGATTACCTTCAGCTGATGGAACCAAGAAACAGCCAAGCTTCCATGGTCCAGCAGATGACAGAAGTATCGCGTTCATTAAAAGGCTTGGCAAAAGAATTAAACGTGCCGGTTTTAGCCTTATCTCAATTATCAAGAGCTGTAGAGCAACGCTCCCCTCAAATTCCAAGATTGTCTGATTTAAGAGAAACTGGAGCAATAGAACAGGATGCTGACGTTGTTCTGTTTATCCACAGAGAAGATAAATATCGCGAAAACACTGATCGTAAAAATATTGCAGATATTATTATTGCAAAACACAGAAACGGACCAGTAGGGAAAATAGAGCTTTATTTTGACGAACAGAGGGTAAGCTTTAAAAACCTGGAAAAATCAATAGAGAATTAGATGTACTCCCCTACGATTCAAAACCTAATTAAGCTTTTCTCTAAGTTCCCAACAATCGGACCCAGGGCAGCCACTCGTTTTGTTTTCTATCTTATTTCACAGCCAAAAGAAGAAACAAACCAGCTAATAAGATCAATTTCCGAGCTAAAAGAAAAAATAAAGCTATGCAAGTTCTGCTTTACTCCTTTTGAAGAAAATAATGATCTTTGTGAAATATGTTCAAGCCAAGTAAGAGACAAAAGCATGCTTTGTGTCGTTGAGAAAGAAAGCGATTTAGTTTCAATTGAAAAAACAAAAAAGTATAAAGGACTTTATTTTGTTCTTGGAGGAACTGTTTCCAGGCTGAAAAAAAGCGAAATTGAAAAATTGAGGATCAAAGAACTGGTTGAAAGAGCAAAAAACCCGAATGATTTCGGAATAGAATCATCCGGGTTCAATGAAATTCTCATCGCTACTAATCCAACCATTGAAGGAAATGCTACGGCTCTATACGTTGAAAAAAACTTAAAATCACTAAGCAAAAAGATAACTCGTTTAGGCCGCGGAATGCCTTCGGGCGGCGAACTTGAATACGCTGATGAAGAAACTCTAAGCAACGCCCTAGAGGGAAGAAAATAGGATAAACCTTATTCAGTTACTATCTTTAGAATCTCAACTTCTGTAAATGGCTGTCTGTGGCCCTTTTTCTTTTTGTATCTCTTTTTTGCTTTATACTTGAAAACAATTATTTTTTTAGCTTTGTCTTGCTTTATAACTTTTCCAAGAACCTTTGCTCCCTTTATATAAGGAGTTCCTATCTCAGTTTTTCTGGATTTCTCGTAAAGCAAAACTTTGGAAAAAGCTATTTCGCTTCCCTCTTTCTTGTTTACTTTTTCAATTTTTATCTTCATTCCCGGAGAAACTAAATATTGTTTCCCACCGGTTTCTATTACAGCTATCATAATTTATTTTTGCCTTTTCCCTTTTTTAAGCAAACCTTGTTTTGGAGCAGGCATTGATAACAATTTTTCGACTTTTTCTGAAAATAAACTTAAACGCTTTTCCGAACTGTCATATGCAGACAAAGAATCTCGCAAATGATTTCCTAATTTTCTGAAGTTTCCAGACAACTTTTCTGAATCCTGACGAACCCTTTCCAGTCTTTTTAAAATTTCCTGTGTTTGTTTTGAAATCTGGGTATCTTTAAACCAATGCTCTATTGTTCTTAATGTAAGATAAATAGTATTAGGAGAAGTCAGAATTACTTTCTTTGACCAGGCATAGTTAGCTATATCAAACTCTCTGCTTAAATTATTTACTATCTCATAATAAATGGCTTCGGCCGGAACATACATTAAGGCAAAATCCACAGTTCCCTCGGAAGGAAGTACATATTTGGAAGTAATCTCGTTTATCCTTGTTTTTACGTTCTCTACAAACTTTTTCTTGAATATGTTTCTTTCCTCATCAGAACTTTCTGCCATTTTGGCAAAGTTTTCAGAGGGAAACTTGGAATCAATCGGCAAAATCATTCCGTTCGGCAGTTTTAAAATAGCATCAACCTGTTCTCCTGATGGAAACAAATACTGTATTTTATATAATTCTTGGGGAAAATACTGGCTTAAGATATGCTCTAGAGATGCTTCTCCCCACTGCCCTCTTAGTTTTGGGGTTTTAAAGATGTCTTGGAAAGAAGAAACATTCTTAACGCTTTCCTGTACCTTTTTTAAATCTTCTCTAATTTGAACAGCCTCTTTTGTAAAAGAAAATATCTGTTCGTTCATTGCTTTGGAAACATTGCTCTGGCTATCTCTCGCTTCTTTTGTCTGAGATATCATCAGATCAGTCAACCTTCTTTCTAAATCTTTTATTTCCTCAGATTGCGTTTTGTCAGTTTTTGACTTTCTAAATAAAAAAAACATTCCAACAAAAACTGCGCCCAAAAGAATAATAATAATAAAATCGTACATTAAGATATATTAGCATTTTATCTCATCTTCGTCAAAATCAGTTATTTCGCCAAAAGTTCAACTATTACGAATAAAACATATATTCCGAATAAGAAAATAGCTTCTTTCTTTGTAATTTTCCTGTCTGTTTTAACAAAGAAAAAGAAAAATAAGGCAGAAAGTATAAGGAAAATTCTTCCAATTACAAAAGGAGAAGAATCTGTAATCCTGATCGGACAAATTACAGCTACAATTCCTAAAACAAGACTAGCCGGCACTATGATTGCTCCCATAATATTTCCTAGAATCATCCATGTTTGGCCTTTTCTAGCTGAAGCTATGGCAAAATACGCTTCTGGGATTGCATTTCCAAAAGCAACAATCAGTATGCCGACTAAAGCCAAATTCATATTTAATCCTTCTGCAAAAAACTTAGCTGATTCAACTATCCCCCCAGCTGCTATTAAAAGCACAACTAGACCCAAAATGGCTTTTCCAAAATCAGTTATCAAATATTTGAATTCTTTAATAACAGGCTCGCTATCTCCTTCCTCATAAACTTTGCTGAATCTTTCTTTCTTTGAAAAAAGCCAAACAACATAGACAAAAAAAGTTGCAATCAAAATCATCCCATCTGTTCTGCTTAAATAACCGTCAAAAATAAGAAAAACAGGAAGAACAACTATAATTATAATAAAGAGTGATGTAGTCCGAATAGTCCTACTGTCTGCTGGAAGCCCTTTGGCTATCAAAGCAGCCAAGGCAACTACAATAGTCAGGTCAATCAAGTTTCCTCCTACAATATCACCGAACGAAAGCTCTGGAATTTTATTCAAAGCGGAAAATATGCCTAGAAAAAGATTTGGGATAGAGCCGGCAAAAGCCATAATAAAAAAAGCAACAACAAATTCCTTCCATTTCAAAATACGGGCTATTCTGGCCAAAGATTCAACAAGCCATTTCCCTGATATGTAAAGACCGGCACAGGAAGCAACAAAGATTAAAATGTATAAATACATATGTTATTTAATAAAATATATTATTTCATAAATTATTCCCATTATGAAGACAACAGCTAAAGGATAAACCAAAATGCTTTTTCGATTAATTTTCTTGTACATCAGCAATATCAAGACAGCGTCAATACCTATCATTACTCCTCCAACTAACCCTATAACGCTAATAAAATTGCGAAGTCCGGCCAAAAAAAGAACTAAAGGAACAAAACAAGTTATCAGCCAGGAAATATTCTTTTTTATTTTCATATCATACCAAAAAATCTTTTTTAATGTTAGTCCTAGGGTAATAAAAGAAGTAAAAGTAGCAAATATCCCGAAAATAAGCAAAGCATTCATTGTTCCATTTCCCAAAAAATTGGAAAGTCCGGCTAAAGCTGATTCCGTTGTTTGAGAACCGCATATCCCGACAACTATGAGAATAAAAAGAAGATAAATTAAAATAGGCACAATAATGGAAAAGGATATTACTTTTTTCAAAAGATCTTTATTCTCCCCTATCATTTCTTCTATTTCCGGAATCAAAGATGCTCCCCATAAAGAAAAAAGTATGGGGCCGTATGGAAAAAAGAAGTTGCTCATTTTTGTTGAAAATAAATTGCTAAAATCTATAGCGCTTTTACTTTGGAAAAACACAATAATTAATATAAAGAAAAATATGATGATTCCGAAAAATTCTATTTTTGAAATCAATTTAATCCCAAAATAGATAAAAAGAGCTCCTAAAAAGAAATAGCAGAGAACATAGACAATATCGCTTCCTCCAAAAACAGGCGCTAAAAGACTTTTTAAAAATTCGCTTCCGACAATCAAATAAGCGAGTATTGCTCCAAATAGTCCCAGAGTTGTGGAAAATATGGCTGTTTTTTCTCCAATAGGACCAAGATGAATTTTGGCAAAGCCCGGCAAACGAAGAAAATTAGGAGTTTTAAAAGCAACTTCAGCAAAAAAACGATGAACAATAATTGCCGCAATTCCAAGAAAAATAAAATACCCAAGAGTCAGTAAAATCCCTGATTTTATGGCAACGTACGGCAAAGAAAAAAGACCAACACCGACAATGGTTCCAGAAAGAACAGAAAAAGAATATATGAATTTCTTTTTATTCGCATTCATGGCGAGAAATAAAGTACCATTTAGTAGCTTCAATTAAAAACATGCTTATAATTCCAATTGCCAGAAGAATCAGCCAGGATCCCCAGCCCAATGGGACTGTATGAAGAATTTTCTGCAATGGCAAAAGATAAATAGTAGCAGTAAAAAAAACGAATGCCAAAACTGAAGAAATATTCAGCCATTTGTTTGAAAAAGGATTCATATTCCAAATATTCTTTCTTAAAGACTTATAACAAAAAACAACAAAAACAGTGTCTATGCACATTCCTCCGAAAATCATTGTTCTGACATAATCCAAATCAAGATTAAGCTTTTTCCAAAGGAACCAGAACAGTCCAAGCAATATAAACTCGTCAATTAATCCAGTAGCAAAAATCAAGATCTTCATCTCTTTATTTAGAAGAGATTCTTTTGCCAAAGACGGACCTCTTTTCATTATCCCTTTTTCTTTCGGCTCAAAAGCATAAGAAATACTTGGAAGAGTATCTTCAACAAAATTATTCCATAAAATCTGAACAGGAAGAATAGGCAAGGGCCAGCCAAAAATGATCGTGGCAAAACCAACCAAGGTTACTGAAGTAAGAGAGTCGGCCAGAGCGTACGAAATTGATTTTCTAAGATTATCCAAAATCACTCTTCCTTCTTCAATAGTTTTCACAATAATTCCAAAGCTGTCATTTAATAAAATTAAATCAGCACTTTCTTTGGCAACCTCTGTCCCGGAACCAAGAGCTAATCCAATATCAGCTCTCCTTAAAGCTGGAGCGTCATTAACGCCGTCTCCAGTCATAGCAACTACTTTCCCTTTTTCCTGCCAAGCAGAAATAATTCTCATTTTATGCCTTGGCTCGACTCTGGTATAAATATCAATATCTTCCAACTTTTCTGAAAATTCTTCATCTGAAAGCCTGTCGATATCTATTCCGTTTAAAACGTTAGCTTCTTTTGTTTTAATCCCAATTTCTTTAGCCACAGCCAAAGCTGTTAATTTATGATCTCCAGTAACTAAAATAGGTCTTATACCAGCTCTTATACATTCTTCAATAGCTTCTTTTGTGTCTGGCCTTAAGGGATCTTTTAAAGCAACCAATCCAGCAAATGTAAAGTCATAGGCAAGAGAATTTAAGTCTTTATTATGGTCTTTAATTTTTTTGTATCCAGCTCCAAGTACTCTTAATCCTTTTCCAGTCATTTTTTCCAGTTCTTCTTCCCAACCATCTTTATTTAATGATCTTTCTAAAAGCTTTTCAGGGGCACCCAGAAAATACAAAAATATTTCATTGTTTTCTTTTCTCAAAGACAGTTGATATTTATATTCAGAATCAAAAGGAAGTTTTTTAATTTCAATTGATTCTTTATCCATTTCCGGTCTTAAAAAGCCTTTTTGAGCTCCTCCGATTAAAAGAGCAGCGTCAGTAGATCCGCCCCTGACTTCCCATTTATCAATGGAATCTTTTGGATTTTCAACAAAAGCATCAGAGCAAAGAACAGCAATTTTTAGAGCTGAATCATTATCAGAAGTATGAGCTAATTCCATTTTTCCTTGAGTTAAAGTTCTTGTTTTGTCAAAACATATAATCTGCGTTGAACCTAAAGTCTCAACAGACGCTAATCCCTTTACTAATCCTTTTTTTCTTAAGATACGCTCCGTTCCTATTGCTAAGATTACTGTCACAACAACAGGAAGAGCTTCTGGTATTCCTCCTACGGCAATTGCCACTGAAGATTCAAATATTTCCAAAAGATCAATTCCTCTCCAAAGCCCTCCAATAAATATAAGAATGCAGATTGATCCGATTGCGATTCCTATTGTTTTTGAAAAACCAGCTATTTTTTTCTCTAAAGGAGTTTTTTGCTTTTCAATTCCTTTGACTAAAGAAGCTATTTTCCCTACCTCTGTCTTTAAGCCGGAAGAAACAACAATTGCTTTTCCTTTTCCATGTTCAACTAAACATCCCATATAGGCCATATTTTCTCTATCAGCTAAATGAGTATTCTCAGGTAAAGTACTTGTTTCTTTAGAAGAAGCAATCCATTCTCCGGTTAAAACAGCTTCTGAGATTTTAAGATTATCTGATTCAACTAATCTGGTGTCAGCAGGGACTTTGTCTCCTGGTTTTAATAGAATTACATCTCCTGGAACAAGATCTTCCTGAAAAACTTCTTTTTTCTCTCCATTCCGCAGAACAACAGCTTTTGTTTTTAAAATATGCTTTAATTTGTCCAATATTTTAAAAACTTTGTTTTCTTGCCAAAAACCAAAAACAGAATTAATCAAAACAGCAGCAAAAATAACTAAACTGTCTGTCCATTTGCCTAAAAATAAAGTAACAAGCCCAGCTATTATTAAAATATATATTAACGGGCTTTTAAACTGGTTGAAAAATATTTTAAACCTTGATGAGTGTTTTTCTTCGGGAATCACATTCTTTCCATATATTTCTCTTCTCCTCTCCGCTTCTTCTTCTTTTAATCCGTTAATATTGGTTTTTAGAATCTCAAGAATTTTTTCAGTCTCCAAATTGTGCCATTTATTTTCCATTATCTTAAATATTTTTTATCTTTTAACTTTTCCGGCAGCATACTCTCTTTACTGTATTTCTCATATCCTTTTCCATAACCAATTTCCTCCATAAGTTTTGTTGAGGCATTGCGAAGATGCAAAGGAATTGGAAGATTTCCATGTTCTTTTACGTCTTCCATTGCTTCCATATATGCCTCATAAGCGCTTCTGTTTTTTTTGCATTTGGATAAGTATGCTGTTCCATGAGCTAAATTAATACCACATTCAGGCAATCCAATTGTTTCAACTGCTCTAAAAACGTCATTAGCCACCAACAAAGCGGCTGGAACAGCCAACCCAACATCTTCAGAAGCAAAGATGACCATTCTTCTTGCTATAAATTTAGGGTCTTCCCCGGCATCAATCATCCTGGCAAGATAATACATGGCAGCGTCCGGCTGGGAAGCTCTCATACTTTTAATAAAAGCTGAAATAACATTATAGTGTTCTTCTCCCTTCTTATCATATCTCAGAAACTTTGACTGGAGAGTTTTCTTCAATATCTCTACTGTAATTTTACCATAAAGCTGAGATGAACTTTCCAGCATTCCAATAGCTTGTCTTGCATCACCGTTAGCCATAGCAATAAGCCAATCTTTTGCTTTTTCATCAAGTTTAAATCCGGTTCGTTTAATAACAGCTTCCATTTCTTTTTCTGAAAGCTCGTTTAAAATAAAAACTCTGCAGCGCGAGAGCAGAGGTGGGATTACTTCAAAGCTTGGATTTTCAGTAGTGGCTCCGACAAGAGTAATATCCCCTCTTTCCACAAAAGGAAGAAGAAAATCCTGCTGAACCTTATTGAAACGATGCACTTCGTCTAAAAAAAGAATCTTGCTGCGGCCTTTAGAATCTTGAGATATTATTTTTCTAATATCTGCTTTTCCCGCAGAAACAGCAGAAAGCTCGTAAATATCCGCATCCAAGCTATTGGCATATATTTTTGCCAATGTAGTCTTCCCCACCCCAGGAGGTCCCCAAAAGATGAAAGAAAACAAATGCTTTTGTTTCATCGCAACATTTAACGGCTTTCCCTCTCCGACTAAATGTTCTTGTCCTACAAATTCCTTTAAACTCTTGGGCCTTATTTTTGAAGCCAATGGTTCCATTGAGCTATTATAGCAAAAAATCGTCGAAAAGACGACTTAGAATGTCCAGCATGGCGGCCCCATCGGGATTTGAACCCGAGTTACTGGGATGAGAACCCAGCGTCCTGAGCCTCTAGACGATAGGGCCATTATTCCTTTATTTCTTCGACAATATCTTTCATCTTCATTTCTCTTGATCCGTCAACTAAAATTAAATCATTCTCTTTTATCACTTCTTGAAGCTTCATTTTCCCTTGATTGATTGTATCAAATTCAAAGATTTTTTCAACATCCATTCCTTTTTCAAGAGCTCCTTTTGCAATAAATTTCGCTCTTGCTCCAAAAGTAAAAAGAATATCAGCATTTTCTACTACCTTTTCGCCAATTCTCTCATGAGCTTCAATCGTATATTTACCAACTCCGACTATATCTCCTAAAACAGCAATCTTTCTGTTAAATCCGGGCATCTTCCCAATATTATCTAAAGCCCGAATCATTGAATAAACTGTTGATGATTCTGAATCGTCAAGAATCTGGGAATTCTTTATTCCTTTGATCAACTGCATTTCTCCGGGAAGAGAATGATAAGACTTCAATGCTCGCGATACTTCAAGAAGGTTTAATCCAAAAGCATGTCCGCAAGCAGAACAAGCTAAAACAGAATAAACTTGTTCTTTGCCAAAAATCCCTTTTAGCCAGACAGGAATAACGTTTCCATGGAAATTCACTTTAAAATTAATTCCATTCGAAGGAAATTGGGTAATTATATAATCTGTTGCCCGGAAATTAGCCATTTCTTGAAAGCCGAAAGTAAAAAGATCAGCTTTGGACTTGCTTTTTAATTCTCTTACTGTTTCATCGTCAAAGTTTAAAACTAAACTGTCCTTAGGCCTTAGAAAACCAACTATTTCTTCTAATCCATTTATCTTCCCCCCGTCAAAGAAATTAACATCAGGAGGAATGTCTCCAATATGAGTTATTATTAAAACTGCTTTTCGAGACTTTTTTATGAAAAATTTAAACTTTCCGAAGTTTTTTATTCCTGCATCAAAAATCACAACTTCACTATTTGATGAAACTCTTTTGCCAACTTTTTTAAATTGTTTTAAAACCTGAAAAATAGCCTCTGTTGCTGTTTTTGATCCCCTGCCGATAATAATAATTATCTCTGGTTTTTTAAATAAAAATATAAGTTTTTGCATTTTAGTAATCTGGCGGAACCTGCCAGTAATCAATAATATATTTTGTCAAATCCTTAAATACGGGCATTGCTGAATACTCGGCAGTTTTTGTTTTAGGATTATCTAATTTTACGAAGACAAGAAACTTTGGTTCAAACGCTGGAAGCCAACCGATAAAACTCTGCCAAGTTTTATCAGAATATCCGGCTTTATCTTCTCCTATGGCAGCAAATGATACTTGGGCCGTTCCTGTTTTTCCCGCAACATAATATCCAGGGACTTGGGCTTTTTGCGCAAATCCGTTTTTGACAACGCTTACCATCATTGCCGTAAGCTTTGAAGAAGTATCATTGGAGATTATACTGGTTCTGCTTATCTCCGGCTGAGTTTCAATTATGTTGCCGTCTTCTTGTGTTTCCTTTATTAAATATGGTTTTACTATTTTACCTCCGTTAGCAATAGCGCAAAAAGCTCTGACAAGCTGAATCGGGGTCATTTCAAGTCCTTGGCCGAAAGAAGCAGTGGCAAAATTAATATCATATCCTTTTTTAAATTCCTCGTTTTGAGAAGATGCTTCAGCCGGCAAATCAATATCTGTTGGCTCAAAAAATCGGAATTTTTCAACATACTCCGAAAACTTCTCATTACCCAGCTGGCTTTGAGCAAAAACAGCTCCAGTATTTATCGATTTTTCCAAAACCTCTGTCATTGTTATCTCGCCGGGATATATTCTTTGCTCATAGTTATATATGGGCCAGCCGTTAACTTTAACCATTCCAGGATCTTCATAAGTAGTTTGGGGAGTAATCTTTCCCTCATTTAAAGCTCCCGCCATTGTAATGGGCTTGAAAACTGAGCCCGGCTCAAAAAGTTTTTGGACAGCTCCGTTTTTGAAAATTTCAAAATCATAAATAGAATAAGAATTGAGATCATATTTTGGATATTGAGCCATGGCCAGTACTTTTCCAGAAAAAGGATCCATAACAATAATCTGTCCTCCTTCAATGTCTAAATTTTCATAAGTTTTTTCAAGCAGTTCTTCTGCTTTAAATTGAATATTATAATCAATGGTTAGGAATAGGTCTGAGCCGCTTAAAGTGTCTTCGCCCGAAAGAAACAAAAATCCAGCAGGTCCTTTCTTTGCTTCTATAAAACTTTCTTTTCCTGTTAAAATATCATCATAATACTGCTCAACTCCATACTGGCCCAATCCATCATTATTAACAAAACCGATTACATGAGAGGCAAAATCTTCATAAGGATATTCTCTGACTATTTGGTCCCTTAAAAAAATACCAGGAAGATTCAAGCTTTCTATTTCTTCTGCTTTTTCCTTGTTTAAATTGCTTTTAATCACTAAAAAGTTAACTTCTTTTTTATTAAGATCGGATAAAATATCTTCTTCTTCCAGATCAAGAATCGTGCTTAGCTCCTGTGATGTTTTTTCTTTATCGTCAATCTCATTTAAAACAGCAAAGCAAAGCTTCGCTGTTTTATTCATCGCCACTAAATATAAGTTGTCGTTTTTGTCGCAAAAATATATTTCTCCGCGCTTTCCTTTTGCTTCAGAGGAAATATTTTGCTGGCCCTGAGCCAAGGCATTATAAAAATCGTGCTTTACAACCTGTAAAAAAACCAAACGGCCTATAATAACAGCCGCAGGTATTAAAATAAAAAGCAATAGTATTATATTGGTCCTCCATTCCTTCATAGAAAATTATCTTGAAATGTTCTTTCGAACAACGTATTCCTGTCCTGTTTTGATATAATATATTTCTTCTACCTCTTTAAAGTTTAGATTTCTAATCAAATCTTCTTTCCCTTCCAGGGAATTATTTTTTAAAAAAGCAAGTTCTAACATCTCCTTTTCATTAGAAAGTTTTGCTATTTTGCTTTCATACTCTGCTGTTGTAAAACTTTTATTGTTTATTGTGTATATTTGAAAAATAGATAATATCGAGAAGAAAAGAAATAAGCTTAAAAGTAAAATCCATACCTTCCTGATACTCACCTTTGGAAAGTTTAGAGGAATTGCTCTCTCATTTAATGCGATACAAACACTCATATTTTTATGGCTGCCCGAAGCTTGGCAGACCTTGAACGATGATTTAATTTGACTTCTTTAGGGGAAGGAATAATCGGTTTCTTTGTTAAGATACTTACTATTCCTACTCTTGCCTTTTCTCTAAGAAAATTCTTAACGGCCCTGTCCTCTAAAGAATGAAATGAAATTAATACCAGCCGACCATTTTGTTTTAAAATTGTTAATGATTCCTCCAATGCTTTTTTCAAATTATCCATTTCGCTGTTTACTGCAATTCTTAGGGCTTGAAATGTTTTAGTGGCAAAGTGAATTTTTCTGCGATGATACCATCTGGGAGTGGACATTCTTACAATTTCTCTTAACTGAAAAGTGGTTTCTATCGGTCTTTCCTTTCTCCTTTCTATAATTTTTTTTGCTATCCTTTTTGAAAAGAGCTCTTCTCCATATTCTCTTAAAATTTTTTCAATATCTTTTTCCGAATACCAGTTTAAAATTTTTCTAGCTGTAAGAGGATTTTCTGGACTATATCTCATATCTAGAGATTCATCTTTTTGGAAACTGAATCCTTTTGAACTTTCTTCTAAATGCCAGCTTGACATTCCTAAGTCAAATAAAATTCCAGAAACCTTGGAAAAATTATTTTTCTTTGCAATTTTTTCCAAGTCTGCGAAGTTCCCACAGACAAGAATTAATCTTTCTTCCTTAATTCCTTTTGCAAGCTCTGGAGTCCAGTCAATTGCCATAACTTTTCCTTTTGGACCGATCTTTTCCAAGATGCTAAAACTGTGTCCCCCTCCGCCAAAAGTACAGTCTATAAAATTGATATCTGGCTGAGGATCTAAATATTCAATAACTTCTTTTTTAAGAACAGGAATATGAATCACAAATTTAAATCTTATTTTTCTTCAAGTCGCTCGGCATTGTGGTCAAATTCTTTTTTTGCTTCTTGATCATATTTTTCCCATCTGTCTTTATCCCAAATTTCAATTCTATTATAAACACCGACTACAGATACATTTCTCTTTAATGCAGCATATTTTTTAAGATGGTCGGGAATCAAAATACGGCCCAGCTTATCAAGGTTAACTTCTTCTGCCCCTGTAAGCATAGCCCTGCTTACAGCCCTTTTATCAGCTTTATAGATAGAGAGCTTTTCTATTCTCTCCATTTCTGTTTTCCAAACCGGTAACGAATAAACAGCTAAAGATTTTTCAAAACCTCTGGTAACTATTGCTTTTTTACCCAAAGAACTCCGAAACTTGCTAGGTATAGCTATTCTTCTTTTATTATCAAGTGAACAAATTTGTCTTCCAATAAACATATTATTTATCCCCCATAATCAATGGTTCTTCCATAGTTTTCCACAGTTCCCCACTTCATCTACATTTTAATCCACTATTAATGTCATGTCAACCACAAAAATATTATGCCTGGATAAGGCTAAGTTGCCTTATTTATCCACAGTTAATCCACAGTTGCTACTTTAAACTATTTTGCAGGCACTATTGACCATAAAATAGATACAAGATAAAATATTTACAATGACTAGAAAAAATATTGTTATTGATTTGGGAGGTTCGCTTATTGTTCCTAATGAAATCCAGATTAAATTTCTTAAAAGATTTAAAGCTTTCATATTAAAAAACATTAAAAAAGAAAAAAGATTTATTATTGTAGCAGGCGGAGGATTCACTGCCAGAAACTATATAAAAGCTGTTTCTTTTTTTAATGCTCCGGATAAAGACAAAGATTGGATCGGGATTTATGCTACAAAAATCAATGCCTGTTTATTGAAAACAATCTTTAGGGAAAAAGCTTATCCGATAATAATAGATAAAAACCCATCCTCTATTAAAGAAGCCTTGAAATATCCCATCATTATTGGATCAGGGTGGCAACCAGGATGGTCTACAGATTATGACGCTATCATGCTGGCAAAAAGATTTAATACTGATCAAACAATAATTGCTTCAAAAATTGATTATGTCTACGATAAAGATATTTCAAAATACAAAGATGCCCATCCTCTCAAAGAAATATCCTGGGACAAATATAGGAAACTGATAAAAAAACGCTGGAAGCCGGGAACGACAGCTCCAGTTGATCCTGTTGCCGCCAAACTTGCCTCAAAGATTAAAATGAAGGTAATTGTAGCCAATGGCAAAAACATAAAGAATCTGGAAAACATTATTAATAATAGAGAATTCAAAGGAACAATTATTTCTTAACTATTTACAAAAACCGTTTTTAATGCTATTTTAAAGCTATGAAAAAAGACATACATCCAAAATACTTTGAGCATACCAAGGTCCACTGCGCTTGTGGGAACACTTTTGAAGTTAGATCAACAAAAGAAGAAATAGAAGTGGAAGTCTGCTCAAAATGTCATCCTTTTTACACTGGAAAAGAAAAAATATTAGATACTGTGGGAAGAATCCAAAAATTCAAGAAAAGAATAGCTAAAAAGGCAGAAATGACGAAAAAAAAGAAAAAATAAGACAATGCTTGATATTGAATCTATTAAGAAAGAGTACAATGAATTATTAAATCAACTCAGCGACCCTGAGTTGATTTCAGATTGGGAAAAGTTCGAAAAACTCTCAAGAAAAAAAGAACACCTTGAAAAAATTATTAATAAGCATAAAGAATTAAAGGAAACTCAAAAAAAAATTGAAGAAAACAAAGCGATCATTGCTTCTGGAGAAGCCTCTGAACTAATCATATTAGCTCAAGATGAAATAAGCTCCCTAATTGAAAAAGGAAAAGCTCTAGAAAAAGAACTTAATTCTCCAAAAGAAAGCTTTGGCAAAGAAGCATCAATTATAGAAATTAGGGCTGGGACAGGGGGAGAAGAAGCAGCATTGTTTGCCGGCAATCTTTTTAAAATGTACTCCAGATACGCTGACCTCCAAGGGTGGAGCCAAAGAATTCTGAACTCCCATTCAAGCGAATTAAAGGGCTTTAAGGAAATAGTTTTTGAATTAAATGGAGATGGCGCTTATTCTAAAATGAAATATGAAGGAGGAGTTCATAGAGTTCAAAGAATCCCGGAAACGGAAAAATCTGGAAGAGTGCACACTTCCACTGCTACCGTAGCCATTCTCTTAAAACCCAAAAGAGCACAGATTAGAATAAGGCCGGACGATCTACAATTGGACTTTTTCAAGGCTTCCGGTCCCGGAGGCCAATATGTAAACAAAAGAATGACAGCTGTAAGAATAACCCACATTCCAACGGGAATAGCAGTTGCTTCCCAAACTGAAAGAAATCAAGTCAAAAATAAAGAAAATGCAATGAGCATTTTAGAAGCAAAAATCTTGGAAAAGCAAGAAGCAGAAGAGATAGGAAAAATGTCAGACAAAAGAAATGCCCAGGTGGGACAGGCAAAAAGAGCAGAAAAAATTAGGACATATAATTTTCCACAAGACAGAGTAACGGATCATAGAATCAAAAAAAGCTGGCATAATATTAATGCCATTATGGAAGGAGACCTAAATCCAATCATTGAAGAGCTTAATCATTCATCTCTCTAATATCATCTTCGTAACCAGCAGCAATGGCTAATACAGACCTTCCGTAAAACTCTTCCCATTTTGACCAGTTATTGCCTGAAAAATATTTCATTACTGCGTTAAACTCATTTGTTTTACCGCCCAAATCTTTTAGATAAATTCCAGTTGCTAAAAAAGCATCTCTAATATCCCAAGGATTGGCAAGCTTTCCTGTAATCGCTTTTATTTCATCTTTATAAATAACCCAAGTGGAAGGAATAAACTGCGAAGGGCCCATTGCCCCTCCATACCCAATAGGATTACCGTACTGATCTTTCATGGGACAAGATACGGGAGTATTATAAGGATCTCGTCCGAGCTCTTCAGTAATTTTTAAAAACGGAGTTACATCCCGGGACGGTTTCATAATATGTATTTCCTTTTCTTTTGTTACAGCCTTAATCCCATCCCCTGTCATTGTATTTGATAAAAAGCACTGCCCAACATTTTTTCCAATATTTGACTCCTGTGTAAGCACGGCTAATAAAAGAGCTGGGCGGATTCCCGTTTGTCCTGAAACAAACTTGGCAATTTCGTAGGCCTGCTCAAAAGTAGGAGCTTCTGGTACTCCAATCAATTCAAACAGCCTTGTCCTTATTGCTTGAACCTTTTCCTCTGTTTCCTGTTTTTCTTGAAGCTGCTTTTGATATTCCGCTTCTGTCATTTTCAAAAAACTCTCTCGCTCGCTTTTCATGCCTTGATTTTCTCTTTTTTGAAGATCTTGTATGGCAACTAAATTCTCCATACTCTCTTTTTCTTCATCCAAAGACTCTTTCTGGCCTTCAAGATAAAATTTCATTTCTTTTATATCTCCCAAAAACTCTTTATTCTTATTTGACAATTCCTCTAAGGCAACCATGTCATTGAAAAAATCGGAAAGCTGATCTTCCATTAAAAAAACCTCTACGATTGACTTTTGGTCTTCCTCGTAAATTGCCCTTAGAATACCGGTTAATTTCTTTTTTGAATTGTCAATTTCAAGAGAGGTGCTAATAATGCTACTTTCCGTGTCAGTAACTTGGATTTTAAGATCTTGAATCACAAGATTCGATTGATAAATTTGATTGGAAAGATTTTTTATCTGATTCCCCAAGCTATATATCTGACTTTGAAGGGTCTTTTTCTCTGCTTCTGTCTTAGTAATATCCGCTTCTATTTGAGCGCTTTTTTGATCAAGATAAGTTTGGCATTCCTCTAAGAGTTCTCTACACTCTGTAGCTGAAAGAGAATTACATCTTTGATCAAGTTCGTCAGCTGATTCACAAAAATCCATAGAAGCAGCTGATAAAAAACCCGGCAGAACAAAAGCCGGGATTAATAAAAAAGATAAAAATATTTTTAAGAAAGATTTCATTTTGGCTCTTCTTCAACTTCTTTCTTCTCTTCTTTTTCTACTTTTTCAACTTCTTCAACTTTTTCTTCAATCGGCTTTTCCAATTCTTCTTCCACTTTTTCTACAGCTGCAATAGAAGCTACAATTTCGTTAGGATCTTTTATAATTTCAACGCCATCTGCCACATTCAAATCCTTAACCATAATAACGCTATTCATTGCTTTCAAACGGCTAATATCAACTTCTATTTCTTTTGGAAGATCTTGTGGAAGGGCTTTTACCTCAAGTTCATGAATATCTTTAATCAAAGTTCCACCCAAATCTTTTACTGCTTCAGATTCTCCATTAAAGACTAAAGAAATCTTTGCTTCAATCTTTTCTTTAAGGTTTGGCTGATAAAAATCGGCGTGTATAAAATTTCCCTTCAAAGGATCTTTTTGAATGTCATGGATTAAGACTATATTTTTCTTCGTCCCAAGCCCAAGAGTGATTAAACTGCTAGACCCAGCTTCTTTGTATATTTTTTCAAACTCTTTATAGTCAAGTTTTAGAGACTCGTTTTTAACACCAGGGCCGTACAAAACTCCTGCTAATTCAGTATCTGCAGTTTTTTCTCCAGGTTTACGAATTTTTGCTGATATATTTAACATACTTTATCAATATACTCTATAATTCATTGAATTGCAACTCTGTCTCAATGTATTCGCTCTTTAACGGCACCTTATTTTTCCAAAATGGAACAATTTTTATTTCTACTCTTTCAACGCCAGAAAAATTGCTCAAAACATCTTCTTCCGCCTCTTTTGCTTCTTTTCCCAAAATATGTCTTTCTATCTTCTTGATATCGCTTTTTTGATAGATAAGACCGGAAACAACAAGATTCAAAACAATATTCTCATTCTCATCTTTCTTAAGAAAAGAATACTCTGCTTTTATGCTTGGCAAATAGGGTTCTTCATTATCCTCAATATCTGAAATAAGCATCGATTTTACAAAGTTGTCAAAATCAGATTTTTTAAAAACAATACCGGAACTTTCAGCTTTAGTTTTAGCGGTAAAAGATTCTGCCTCCTGTCCTGCCTGAACCAAAGGAAGAAACTCAATGATTTCCGAATCAATCAAATTGTTTATCAGCAGACAGTCTTCTGGAACCATTTCTATTAAATAATCTCTGCTTTCAGATAAAGCTCTCTCAGATAAAATTTCTTCAGCCTCTTCTAAGTCCTTTTCGCTTACTTTAATGGTTTGAAAAATTGATCCGCCTTTCATGGAATCAAACGACTCGGCATAAATGAAAGTATACAAAGAAGTGCCTCCTAACCCTGGGATAGAAAAAGTTGAGGCAGGAATATTGTAATCCGGCCCAGGTTCAGCTGCAACTATTTCTATATCCACAGATCCAGGGACCCATTTGCTTCCTTGTTTCGTCTTTCCAGGAATAGTAATTCTTGCAGAAGATCTAAAAACTTTTCCCGAATCAGACATAAATCTTGTTCTGGCAACAAGGGACTGGGGATAAACTGAATAATTATTATAAACACGAACTATCCCCTGAGCATTGTCCTCTCTTACTTTTGCTTCTGACGAATTAAATTCTTGAGAAACCGTCTTTTCCGTTGTTAAAGCTTCCCCCAATATAGAATTTTCAGAATTCCCAGAAAGATCTATTACCAATTGAGTATTAAATGTCTCACTTCTAGCTTTCGGCCAAACTTTAACTTCTGCCTTTGAGTCAATTAGGAAATATGCTCCAACTAAAATTAAAATCAGCAGAGAAGGCAAAACTTTCTTTTTGGAAAAGAAATTTTTCTGAGTTGCTTGTTTTGTACTTTTAATTTCTCTATCTGCTTTTGGAGGAATAATATCGTAGATTTTTTCTTGCATAAATTTTTATTTTAAAACAGCTCTTATTCTTCTTATGCTTGACCCGGCTGATTCTTCATTAATGATCTTAAAAAATCCCAGTTCTTTCGTCCTATTGGCATGCGGACCAGCACAAATTTCTTTAGAAAAATTGTCAATAGAATAAACGCTTACTTTATCCGGATATTTGTCCTTAAAAAAAGAAAGCGCTCCGGACTTTATTGCTTCTCCAAGAGGCATTTCTTCTTTTTTAATAACTATATCTTCTTTTATTTTCTTATTAACTAAATCTTCTATCTTTTTAAGTTCATCATCGCTTACCTTTTGAGGATTGGAAAAATCAAATCTTAATCTTTGCGAAGTAATATCAGAGCCCATTTGCCTTACATGAGTTCCTAAAACTTCTCTCAAGGCAGCATGAAGAAGATGTGTGGCAGTATGAAGACAAGTAGTTTGGGAATCGGCTTCTTTTCCAACTCCGCCGAATTTCTTTTGAGCTCCAGCTCTTGATATTTCACGGTGTTTTTCAATAAACTTATTGAATTCTTTTTCGTCCACTTTTAAATTCTTTTCTTTAGCCAATTCAATTGTAAGCTCCAAAGGAAGACTACAAGTATCGTAAAGATGAAAAGCATCAGCTCCAGAGATATCCCCTTTTTCTGAAATTTTCTCAAAAACTTTTAATCCTCTTCCCAATGCTTTTCCGAACTTTTCTTCTTCTTTCTGAATTATTGTTAGAATGTCTGCTTGTTTGGAAATGAGTTCAGGATACGGCTCTTTATATATCTCAATCACAATTTGAGCCAAGGTTATTAAAAAGCCCTTTGGCAGATTAAGAATTCTTCCATACCTAATAGCTCTCCTTATGATTCTCCTTAGAACATATCCCCTTTCAACATTCAATGGAATAACGCCTTCGGAAGCTATAAAAACAGCAGACTTAACATGGTCGGCAATAATTCTCTCTGCTTTCTCTTCGCCTTTTCCGTATTTTTTAATCTCAGCAATAATTGGTTCAAATAAATCAGTTTCAAAAACAGAAAGCTTATTCTGGGAAGACATTGCCAATCTTTCCAATCCCATTCCCGTATCCACTCCCTTTTGCTGCAATGGAGTAAGATTTTTATCCTTATTCATATAATACTCGTTAAAAACTAAACTCCAGATTTCAATTCCATTAAAGTAAATATCTAAAGCAGGACCGCAAGGTCCATACTCCCCGGTAGGACCCCAAAAATTATCTTCTTTGGGATATTTTTTTATCTTGTCTTCAGATATTCCCATCTTTTTTAAAATCTCAATAGATTCTATATCAAGAGGAATATCTTTATCTCCTTCAAAAACAGTGAAAAAAACTTTGTCTATGGGCAATTTTAATTCGTCAAAAAGAAATTCATAGGCCATTTTTATGGCCTTTTCTTTAAAATACCCCCCAAAAGAAAAATTCCCTAGCATTTCTAAAAATGTAAGGTGGCTTTCGTCTCCAATTTCATCAATATCAGAAGTGCGGATGCACTTTTGACAAGAAGCAACATTTGAACCATAGGGAGATTTTTCGCCGATATAATAGGACTTAAACTGCTGCATGCCGGCAGTTGTAAAAAGAACACTTGAATCAGAAGGCAAAACTGAGCTCGAGGACACAATTTGATGCCCCTTTTCTTTAAAAAACTCTAAAAATCGCTTGCGTAATTCAAAAGATTTCATGAATATATTATATGTTATTATCAAAAGATCTCCAAATATTTTAAAACTTGCTTGGCATTTTCTACTGCATAGCCCATAGCATCGTTATTAAAGTAAAGATAGACATCCAGACCATGGTTTAAGTATCCTTTGATTTTCTTTGACCAATATTTTAATTCTTTTTCTGAGTAGTTTGAAGTATAAAGAACTTTCCCGCCATGCATTCTTATGTAAACAAAATTGCCAATAATCACTTCTTGAAACGGCCGATGCGGAGAATCAGCCAAGCACAAGGAGATATTTTTCTCTTTCTTCAAAATTTGATAAACATCTTCTGAAAACCAAGTTGGATGGCGAAACTCTAAAACAAAACGAAGTTTGGAACCTTGAACTATTTCCATAAATTCTTCCAATCTCCCCAAGTCTTTTTTCCAATTGGGAGGTAGCTGGAATAAAAATGGGCCCAGCTTGTTTTCTAGATGCAAAGCTCTTTCCAAGAAAGTTTTCCAGGGAGTCTTAAAATGATGCAAGCGTTTAACATGAGTGATGTATCTTGAAACCTTTACGGCAAAAATAAATTCTTTAGGAACAGTTTTTCTCCAATTAGAGAAATTTTTACTTGAAGGCAACCGATAAAAGGGATAATTCATTTCAACTGTATTAAAGTATTTACTATAATATTCAAGCTGCTTTATTTTGGATAATCCTTTCGGATAAAAAACTCCATTTTCCCAATGGGGATAAGCATAGCCAGAAGTGCCAATGTATAATTTCCCTCTATTCATGTACACCCTTTATTCTATTAATTTTTGAAAGCTTTGTCCAAATTGCTTGATTTTTGAAAGTAAATTAAGAAATATTATTGAAATAAAAAAAGCTACTTTATTTTATTGCAAGAAGCTTTTAACATCTAAAGTCCCAATTCCTTGGCAATGCTCTGCATCACTCCCAAGCTTATTTTAACAAATTCTTCTAATTTTAAGTTCAAATATTCTTCGCATTTTTTAATGATTTCCCGATTAGCTCCCCTAGCAAAAGCTTTTTCATTAAAACGCTTTAAAACGCTTTCTAAGCTTAAATGAGCTATCTTTTTTGAGGGCAGAATCAGGGTAGCCGCCACGATCAATCCGGTTATTGGATCAGTTACGAAAAGAGCTTTTTCAAACAATGTTTGGGGAAAAATACCATGAGCTTCATTATGAACCTTGACTGCCTGGCAAATGTCTTTTTCTACTCCTAGATCTTCAAGTATCTTAGCTCCGACCAAAGAATGCTGGGAAAGATCATCTTTCACTTTTTCATAGTCAATATCATGCAAAAGTCCGGCCAATCCCCACTTTTCTTCATCATCTTCAAAACGACGAGCCAAAACTCGCATTATTGCTTCTACTGCTAAACAATGCTTAATTAAATTTTGACTTTGGATATTCTGTTTTAATATTTCTAAACCCTGTTCTCTCGTCATAGTATTATTATACCAAATAATTATTGATAACGGCAAACAAGCTTAGACTCTGTATTTATAACTTTCAGTAAAAACAAAAAGGTCGCTAATCACCAAAAATATGAAAACTTTGCTTCTTCATTAAAAGCAAAGGCGACGCAAAGCGCCGCCCTTGAATCATTTTTTCATTCCGTAATAACCAACTGATTTAATTTCTTTTCTCTCTATTTTTCTAAAAAGATAGAAAGACAGCGATGCTCCTGCAACTATTCTCTCTTTTCGAGACTTATCATAATTTTTTCGATTAACTCGTCTTTTCCTTCTTTTGTTTTCGCTGAATATATCAAAACTGATATATGTGGCACCTCTTTTTGGATAGACGAAAGCTGTTTTTCCGCAGCAATCTTGCCTAACTTATCAATTTTATTCGCGACAATAACAATTTGATGCTTATTTTCTTCAAGAATCTGTATCATCTCATGATCAAGAACAGTCAAGCCGACTTTAGCGTCAATAATTAAAAAAATCGCCCTAGGCCTGACATTGGAATATTCCACATACCAAAAAATCCTTTTAATTATTTTATTGCGATCTTTTATTGAACATTTAGCATATCCGTATCCCGGAAAGTCTATAAAATAAAAAGAATTGTTAATGCGAAAAAAATTTGCTTCGCGGGTTTTACCAGGGACTTTGCTTACCTTAACAAGATTTTTTCTATCAACTATGGAGTTGATTACACTTGATTTTCCTGCATTGGAACGGCCGAAAAAAGCAATTTGTGGCAAATTGTCCTCCAAACTATAATCGTTGCCAATAACTCCTTTAACAAATTCCGCCTTTAATGTTTCCATATTTATATCTTATCAAAAAACCGCCTAAAAGAATAGACAGAAATTAGCTGGAAACCTAAATTTAAAGCCAAAGTTTTAAGATGAATTACGAGTGTCCCCCGCAAACATTTCAGTTAAAACTATTTTTCTATTTTAAATAGAAAAATCAAGAGAACACAACATTCAGTTTACCTTTTTTTAGATTGATTCTTACCTTTACCTCTTCCTTTTCTTATTAGCTTTCTGTCATGTCTTTTTCTATTTTGCCATCCTACACCCATTTTTTTATTATTTTCATTTTTTATTATGCTTATAACCTTTTGATTTATTTTACCAAAAAAGCGCTTCTTTTCTCAATCGAGGATGTTTTTGATATTAGTCTCGTACAGGTATAGGTTCTTTTAACTGTCCATTATCTTCATATAACTCAGGGTCAATGGTTCTGGTAAAACAAGTTCTCTCTGCTTCATGCTCCCAGTTTTGTTGAGATGAATCGTAAGGGTAGAAATATTTTGAGTCTTGAGAGATAGAGCCGAAATCCTCAGTTGAAGTTTTAAATGTAGCACATAATTTAAAAGAAAGCGTGTCAATAACAGTATACTCATACGATAGATCAGATTCTGGATCTACTGGAACAACAAATCCAGAAATACTGTCTTCTAATTCATTAAGATTTTGAGGAAGTGCTTCTTTTTGCACCCAGTAATTAATAATTCGGTCCTGCAACGTCTGGAGGTTAGTTACTCTTTGTTCGTCAAACCTTCTCTGCCGCTGTTCTGCTGGCGTACCGATAATGAAAAAACCTGCAATAATGCTGACCAAGACCACAAAAGAAAGAATCCAGGCAAGTATCTTGGGAGTTTTAGACTTCATCTTTTTCCGTCTTAAATCCCAAATGTAATAGCCGAAAACAGCTCCAGCTACTAAGAGTACAACAAGAACTTTAAAAAAGAACTGGATGGTTAGCTCACCGCTCAGAAAACTGAAAACGAACATTATTAAATCTACAATAATGGTAACTGCTGATATGAAAAGAGTGAAATAAATCAACCATTTTCTAAATTTCAGTTCTCGTCTTTCTTGGTTACTGGCCAAATCTTTTCCTATTAGCCATGAAGTAAGAATATATACCGGGATTGCTATGACAAGCATTGATGTTGACAAGCGAACCGAATTGGCCATACTCGTATAATAAAAGTTGAGGGGGTCGGGAAAAAGAGCGCTGATATACTGGATACAAAGCGTAATAAAACTAACAACGCTGAGATAAAAGGTGAAAATATTCAAAAGATGCAAAAAGACATCTCTTGGCGTACTTTTTACTATAGTATTATTACTCATGATTTTATTTTACCATACAAGATAAAAGAAGTACAGGATATAGTAGTGTGCTGGCCATCGTAAACAACATTAGAACCATCTTCCAAGGATTAGATGAATGTGTTTATATCCCAGACCTTGCTCCCTTATAATTTTTATGTCCTCTTTATCTCCGAAGTACAATTGGGACAACGAATGGCCTTGGAGGAAATAGTAGAAAAGCAATAAGGACATTCTTTAGTTGCAGGTTTTGTTTCTTTTTCTTCCTTACGTTTCAGCTTATTTATCTGACGGATTAACAAGAAAACCACAAAAGCCACAATACTAAAATCAATTATATGATTAAGAAAGAGACCGTAATTGATAGTAGATATCCCTGCTTCTTTAGCTGCCGCTAATGAAGGATAGTACCCTCCTGATAAATTGATAAACATATTAGAGAAATCCATTTTGCCCAGCAGCAGCCCAATGGGCGGCATTAATATATCACTAACCAACGAAGAGATGATTTTGCCAAAGGCAACACCAATAATGATACCAACGGCCATATCAATCATATTGCCTCGCATAGCGAATTCTTTAAAATCTTTTAGAATTTTCATATTTTTTTGTATCTTTTTTATAATTAAATACTTAACCTTCTATTGATTATAAAACAGATTTATTTATTTTTATGCTTTTTAAAAAATTAACTTCTCTTCCTATAGAATAGCCTAATTTCTTTAAAAATTCAACCTAAAAATAAAAACCGTCCAGCAATGGACTTTTCTTAATTTTTGGTATGGGGTAAAAGATTTATTCGATCTTCTACCCCATACAAATTTGCCTACTTATGACGAGTTTCTTCGACATCTTTTTCGGTTTGTCCTAACCAAGCTTTCATTTCGAGAGATGGGTTAATCTTTACCACAGTAATTGGTATTCCAATCTCTCTTAGCCCTCCAATAATATCAAGAACGTTTTTATTGAACACCGCAACACCTCCTTTACTGTTTATTTTTTACCTTAAGGTGTTTGTCAAATATCTTAGCCATGTCTTTAATCTGCTCAAGATAATTTGCTAACCGTCCCTCTTCTCTTCGCCTGATTTTCGGCCTTACTTTCTCGGGAATGCGCAAAATGTGACCTGACCACTCTAGCTCTCCAGACATCATTAAAGTGAATTTTAAACCATAGACCTGATCAGCCATAGGCGGCAGCGGCGGTCGGCTGTGATCGAAATAAATCGGTCTCAACTCAGGAATGCTTTTCTTGTATTTCTGGCAAATCTCATAAACAGCCCTGTGCCAATTCATAATATCTGAACTAAAAGTCCTAATAGAAGTGAAAGCTAAGGCTAAAGAAAAAATGTCGTCGAATGTAATGAACTCATCCCTAAAGCTTTGGTATCTTATCTGCTTTTTCTTTCCTAAGGTTGTCATTTCTCCCTCCTTTTATTTTATTATATATTATTTTACCATTTCTGTCCTCCTTTGTCAAAATAAAAACCGTTATAGTGTCTCGGTCTCTCGATACTCAAGCTGACTGCTGTGTGCCTCAGTTCTAAACCCTGGTTTTAAGAGGATTTTGGGCGATTTTGGGTGTGTTCCATTTAGGCGTCTCAGTCGGGGTAAAAATTAGGAAAATGAAAAAAACGGTGGGCATTTACTATCGCACCATTTCCTTATTGCTACGGTTTAGTTTGTTTTTCTATTCCAAAAAAATAAAAAGGCCTAAGATTGTCAGACCTTTTTACTACTTCATGGACTAGGGCCACTTCTGCCGGACGCCCCAGGCACAACTTGCGTACTTTAATTTTTATAGGTTTTGCAGAATTATTCCACCCGCGGCATCTAAATCTTTACCGAAAAAAACTAAGCCCTCCTTATGCCCACCCATAACGATAATTCTTTTCTCTTTGGCATCGCCGTCTTTAAAAAGTTTAGCTATCTCCAAAGCCATTTCTGGTGTACCATATTCAATTTCTTTTGAAGTGGTAGGCGCTTTGCCAAGCAATCTTTTCCATAAACCCAGATTATGAATATGTATAACAGCATTAACACTCTTATCCAACTGATAAATTATGGCATGAGTCAAAGACTCTGAAGAAGCCTTAACCGAACCGCGACAAGTAAGACTATTTGATTTTATATCGTAATCAATAACTTTAGTGTAATGCCTGCCATTTAATGTTTTGTATTTTCCGGTACCAGTGCCAGTAATGAGAAAATTATTAATTTTGCCCAACCTGACGCTAATATTACCAAAACCAATGCCATTATCATAACAACCAATCAAGCCCAATCCAAACAACTTTTTTCGCCACAAATTAATTGTTTTCAATTCAGAGGCTGGGATTAGTTTGTCTTTAATCCAATCGCACCGAAATTTTATGCTGCCCTCTTCATTTTTAGCCATTTTTATGTTCCGGGTATAATTTTAAGATGTTTTTTTCATTTGCTTTACAAATTCCGCGCTCGGTAATCAAGCCGGTTACAAGCCTGGCCGGAGTTACATCAAAACCGTAGTTAGCAGCCGGACTCGTCTCTGGAGTTAAAAGCACGCCTTGTATATATCTGACCTCATCGGGACTTCTCTCTTCTATTGGTATTTCTTTAACGCCATCTTTAATGGACCAATCAAATGTTGAGGAGGGCAGAGCCACGTAAAATGGAATATTATTATCTTTAGCTGCCAAAGCCTTAAGATAAGTGCCAATTTTATTGGCAACATCTCCAGTCCTGGTAGTACGGTCAGTGCCGACAATAACCATGTCAACCAACCCATGCTGCATCAAATGGCCCCCGGCATTATCAACTATTACCGTATGGGGAACTCCGTGCTGACCCAATTCCCAAGCAGTCAAACTAGATCCCTGATTTCTCGGCCGAGTCTCATCAACCCAAACGTGAACCTTAATTCCTTTATCAAAAGCGGCGTAAATAGGGGCTGTAGCTGAACCATAATCAACAAATGCCAGCCAACCGGCGTTACAATGAGTTAATATGTTCACAGTTTCGCCATTTTTTTTCTTGCTGATTCCCTCAATTATTTTTAAGCCATGCTCCCCAATTCTTCGGCAATATTCAGCGTCTTCATCAGTAATCTGATTAGCTGTTTTAAAAGCTATGACAATTTTCTCGTCATCTGATTTTCCTATTTCTATGGCTTTCATCTGCTTGTCTACCGCCCAAGCTAAATTCACAGCTGTTGGCCTTGCTGCTTTTAATCTTTTACCTGCCTCAATGATATTCCCCTCCAACGCTGCCAGATACATACCATAGGCAGCACTGGCTCCGATCAAGCCTGCCCCTCTTACATGCATATCCTTAATGGCTGCTACTGCTTCATCAACAGTCCTTAAATCTTCAATAACAAATTGGTGAGGCAAGCTCCGCTGGTCAATGATCTGCACCACTTTCGGATCATCCGACTTGACCCAAATAGTTCGATAATGTTTTTTATTAACTTTCATTGATTTTTATTCTTTTTAATATTCTATTATAAGCTTACTAAATCATAAAAAAATCAAGCCTTTCAATTTCTGACGCGTCTCGGTCGCCAGGAACCGCGTTCAAAGTGGCTGCGGGTCGTGGACGAAGTTCGAACCTGCTTGGAATAAAAAAACTCCGTAAATAAGAATAACTAAGAGATAAGTTTTTTCCCTAATTGAATTAACTCTTCTTCTTTGGCTTGAGTATTATCATGGGTTGCATAAACGCTTCCAATAATCTGAAGTCTCATGTGTTTACAAAAACCCTCTAATGCTCTTATGCATCCTTTTACAGAATCGTCATCATCATTGCCAACTGCCACTAAAACTACTTTTTTACCTTCTAATTTTCTAGGAGCATTAAAAGGCAAGCATCTGTCAATAAAATTCTTCATTATTCCGGTAACATTATCAAAATAGGTTGGACTTCCTAGAACAATAATATCTGCTTCTGATAATTTATCGTATATTTTTTGCATGTCGTCATTGATAATACACTTGTTGGTTTCAGAGCATTTTCTACAGGCGTTACAAGGTTGAATTTTTTTATCTTTCAAAAGAATTAATTCATACTTTTGATTAGTTGCGTCAAGAATTGTCCTCAACATGTAGTTTGTATTTTTGTCTCTGGGGCTTCCAGATATACTAATTATTTTCATATACTTTATTTTACCAAAAAAACCGCCAAAATGACAATTAATTACGAGGATTCGGTCCCGAACAAAGTTCGGTATCCTAGATGGGTACGGAATTAAGACGTCTTAGACCCGTTGTGAAAATAGCTTCAAAATAGGCCTCTCGGTCGGCCTCGATACTGCGCTGACTGGTGCTGCGGGTCGTAGACGAAGTTCGAACCTGTTTAATTAAATAATTGAGTTAAAATCATAGATTCTATTCTTAAAAAATCAAGGCTCATTGTTTGATGAGCCTTGAACTGATTGCTGGAAACCATTAACGATTTCCCTCCCGATCATGCCAGGACATTGCTTCCATGAACTAGGCAATCTGGATTGGGAAGTGGATTCTGGTTGTGTACGGGACATTCGTTGCTGATACCCCATACGCCATCTTTTCCATCCAAATTATCGGGAGGCGGATTCTGGCAATCACATTTCTGTGTGCAGACGCAAAAATGCATCTTCCTTCTCAACCAATAGATTATTCCTTCAAACATCGTATCCTCCTTCCACTCTTTGATTGTGATTTATCATAACAACATATTAATATTTGTCAAGAACAAACAAAAACTCACATAGAAGGCGAGTTTTATATAATTTTGCTGCGGGTCGTGGACGAAGTTCGAACCTGTTTTATGACTAAATAAAGCTATTCAATAACTAAAGATTTACTTAACTCCTTTGTTCTCTGATTGTATTCTGACTTGGATATGGCTCCATTAGATAGAAGCTTATCCAAACCTGCTAAGTACTGTGATTGGATTTGAGTAATAATTGCTGCACTATTATATATGCGGACTTCGTCGATGAGACCGCCAGTTATCCCACCAGCCCACGAACCTATTGTTAAATTAGTTGTATGTCCTATATCATCATTAATATAAGCACTAATATTAGTTATTCCTTTAGATATTCCGTTTACATAATAAGTGGCATTAGCTGAACGAATTACAGATATTGTTAAAAAATGCCAATTTCCATCAGCTATATTTAGTCCATCATTTGAATTACCAGTAATTCTTGTTGTGCCATCACTAAAATAAAACCTCAAATCTTGATAAACTGAATAATACCAAACATTCCATCCAGGCCAACTATTTCCACCACCACCATTTGCTACGAAATTATTATTAACATCGTTATTTAATTTTGCCCAGAAAGAAATAGTCAAATCATTTAATCCAATATCCAAACTGCTATTACTCCCGCAATCAACATAATCATTTATTCCATCAAACTCCAAGCATTTCCCTAATACACATTCTCCTCCAGATTTCCAGGTAGGATAGTAATCTGGAGTTCCTCCTCCTAGTGTCCCATTGTTCCCTTCCCATTTGTCATAGGCAAGTGTTCCTGTTCCTTCATTGAAAGGCCACCAGGAGACCAGGGAATCAGACAATTGAGCTCTAATTGAGTCTGAAAAGATTTGGAGCCTAGCTATCCTTGACTTGGTAACAGCACCACTTATGCTAGTAATGATAATGGCAGCTAACACTCCAATGATAGCTATGACTACCAATAGTTCTATTAAGGTGAAGGATTTGTGGTTAGACATTAATATATCTTAACATAGTTGTTAGAGATGAAAAACCGCCTAAAAGAATAGGCGGAAGATTGCTGCGGGGCCTGGATTCGAACCAGGATTAATTGATCCAGAGTCAATCATCCTACCGTTAGATGACCCCGCAATGTTAAACTTTTAAATACTTCCTGATTGCAGCCGAGCTGGCAAATATTCCTATTGCGAAAGAAAGAAGTAACTGGACAGAAAAGATAATAAGGAAATGACTGGTAAAGTATCCAAAAATATCCAATTCAGGAATGATTTTATCTATACCACTGTTCAAACTCCAAAGCAATCCTAAAAAGATTAAAGCTGTAATAACTGCGGAAAAGAATCCAATCATCATTCCCTGGACCATAAACGGACCCCTGATAAACCAGTTTGAAGCTCCGACCAATTTCATGGTAGATATTTCTTCCTTTGAATCAGAAAGAGACAATCTGATCTGGCTAAATGCAACTAAAATTGCAATAAGAGTTAATATAAGGCTAATAATGATACCAAATTTGTTAATCTGAGAGTTGATTGAATAAATCTTATCTATAACAGGCTTTTTCTGGTAATAGTCAACCTTTTCAATTATATTATTGAAATCACTGCTCTCAATAAAACCAATTATTGCCTCATAATTAGATGTATCTGCTGCTTTGATGCGCAAGGACTCTAAAAAGGGATTTGCCCCAAGCTCCTCAAGAGACTCTATTAAAAGAGGGTCGTTCTCATGCCTTATTCTAAAATCTTCAAGAGCCTGCTCTTTTGTAATATATTCAACGTCTTTTACTTCTGAAAACTTTGACAATTCATCTGAAACATCTAAAATCTGCTTTTCTAGTACTTCTTCCTTAAAGAAAATACTTACATCCATTTTCTCTTCCAGACTTTTAATAAGAGACTGAGCTGAAGTATGAAAAAGCCAAAGAGAAGTCATTAAAGAAATAACTATAACCAAGACAAAAATAGTGGCAGCAGAAGCTCCTATGTCGTCTGAAAAGTTTCTCCAGCCAAAATGTAAAATTCTTTTAAATGATATCATATTATGAATCTGCCGTTCTTTTCATCCATAATTACTTTTCCATGGTCTAAAGAAATAACTCTTTCTTCCAGATTATCAATAACTTCCCTGCTATGAGTAGCTAAAACAACAGTAGTGCCCATCTGATTGATTTTCTTTAAAAGCTTGATTATATCCTGAGTGCAGTAAGGATCAAGGTTTCCAATTGGTTCATCAGCTAAAATTACCTGGGGACGATGAGCAATAGCCCTGGCAATGGCAGTTCTTTGCTTCTCTCCGCCAGAAAGCTGAACAGGAAGACTTTTAGCTCTGTCCTCTAATCCCACAATTTCCAATATCTGAGGAATCTCTGCGGCAATCTGCTTGTCCGTCTTTCCCATTAATTCCATTACATAAGCAATGTTTTCATAAACGTTCTTGGAGGGGAAAAGTCTGTAATCCTGAAAAACAATTCCTACCTCCCTTCTTAACTTAGAAATGTCCTCTAATTTTGAAACATCGTTCTCCTCAAAAAAAATATTTCCCTTCGTCGGCCTTTCCATGGCCAATAAAAGCTTAAGCAGGGTTGTCTTTCCCGCTCCTGATTTTCCAACAATACAGACAAACTCTCCTTTATTGATCTCAAAAGAAACATTGTCCAGAGCAGTAATAGTATTTAAATATATTTTACTGACAGCTTGGAACTTAATCATTTTTCAATAACTTAATTTCAGCTTCAATGAATTGATTTAAAGAACCGGATAACACTTCCTCAACCTTTAACGTCTCAACCCCGGTTCTTAAATCCTTAACCATTTTATACGGATGAAGAACATATGACCTAATCTGACTCCCCCATTCTATCAATATTGGTTTTCCCTTCATTTTAGAAGCTTCTTTTTCTTTCTCCTTTTCTCTGAGAGAGTAAAGCTTTGACAAAAGAACCTTCATGGCAATTTCCTTATTCTTCCCTTGAAGCCTTTCCGACTGGCAGGAAACCTGTATTTTTGTAGACAGATGGGTAATTCTTACAGCTGTTTCTCTTTTATTCACATACTGGCCACCTGGTCCGGAGGCATGATAAAAGTCAATCTTTAAATCTTCCGGCCTTATTGCAATTCCCTCTTTATCTGGAATTTCCGGCAGAACCTCAATAAGAGCAAAAGAAGTATGTCTTAATTTCTGGGCTGAAAATGGAGATATTCTTACCAGCCTATGAACTCCGTTTTCTCTTTTTAAATATCCAAAAGCGTATTTTCCATCAATTTTCAAAGAAGCTTGCTTTATTCCAGATTCTCCAAAGGATTGGCTTAGTATTTTTACCTTAAACTTCTTTCCATCGCAATATCTCAAATACATCCTTAAAAGCATTGCAGACCAATCTTGAGCATCCTGACCCCCTGCCCCGGAATAAACAGAAAGAATAGCAGAACCTTTATCGTATTTGCCGGAAAGGAAAGTTCTAATTTCTTCTTTTCCAATTTGTTTCTCTAAATCATCAACGCTTTCCTCTATTTGTTCAGATAGTATTTTGTCATTCTCGCTTAATTTACAAAGCTCTTCTGCTTCCTGAACTTCTTTTTCAAGAACTTTATACTCTTTTATCTCCTCCTTCAAATCAGATAACTCCTTGGAAATTAAAACCGCATCTTTCCCTTCCCAAAAACCTTTTTCAGAAACCTCTTTCTCCAGCTTTTCAATCTTCTTTTGCTTTACTGAAACGTCAAAGATAGTCCTTCAAACGAAGGGTTTTTTCTTTAAGACTATTGATTTCTTCAATCAGATTCCTCATGGTTTCATCTTATCATATTTCTCTTAATTGGAAAAATTAAGCCGGGAGAGAGATTCGAACTCTCGACCTTGGCTTTACGAAAGCCCTGCTCTACCTCTGAGCTATCCCGGCAAAAGCAATTTCCTTAAAGCTTCGGCAACCAAATCAGGATTAATCTTGCCTTTAGTTTCAGCCATTGCCTGTCCTATTAAAAATTGCAAAGCATTTCCCTTACCTTTATGAAAATCTTCCACTGCCTTGCTATTATTTAAAATTATCTTTTTTGCAATTTTATCAATTTCAGAATCATCAACAATTTGAGACAATCCCTTTTCTTCAATAATATGGGATGGATCTCCTCCGGAAGAAAACATTTCTCTCAAAACATCTTTTGCTATTTTGCTTGAAATAGTCTTTTTATATATCAAATTGACAAACTCTCCAAAGTTTTCAGGAGTGATAAGAAAACTCTTTGAAGAAACCTTGGTTTTTTTCAACAGCCCCTGAAGATCAGTAATAATATAGTTTGAAGCAAGTCTGGTAAGCTTAAACAAGTTCTTTCTGTCAGACCAATTTATCAGTTCTGAAACTACCTTTTCAAAATACTGGCCTAGTTCTTTGTTTTGGACAAATACCTCGATCTCATTGCCACTCAATCCATATTCTTTCTTGAATCTCAATCTTCTCTGATCTGGAAGTTCTGGAATCTCTGCACGAATTTTCTCAATCTCTTTCTTTTTAAACCTCATTGGAGGAAGATCCGGCTCTGGAAAGTATCGATAGTCATGAGCTGATTCTTTCTTCCTCTGGCTTATTGTCACCTCTTTCTTATCCAGCCAGCCCCGAGTTTCCTGAACCACTTTCTTTGCAGATGTTAAAACCTCTTTCTGTCTTTCTATCTCATAATCAATTGCTTTTTCCACTACCCGGAAAGAATTAAGATTTTTTACTTCTACTTTTGTTCCTAGTTTTTTTGATCCCTTGGGAGAAATTGAGATATTTACTTCAACTCTCATTTCTCCTTTTTCCATATCCGCATTTGAAACTCCGAGATATCTTAGAATAAGCTGAAACTTCTCGGCAAATTCTTTTGCCTCTTTCCCTGTTCGTATATCCGGCTCTGTCACCAGCTCCATTAAGGGAACACCAGCCCTGTTAAAATCTATTAAGCTGTAATCAGCCCCCTTAGGATGAATTAGTCTTCCTGTATCTTCCTCAAGATGTATTCTTTTTATCCTTATTCTGGCATTGTCAATATCCAAGTAACCATTTTCAGATAGAGGAACGTCATACTGGCTTATTTGATATCCTTTCGGCAAATCAGGATAAAAATAGTTTTTTCTGTCAAACTTGGAATGCTCCGGAATAAAACAATTTAAAGCTAGACCTGTTTTTATGGCATATTCTACTGCTTGTTTATTAATTACTGGAAGGGTGCCAGGATGAGCAAGACACACAGGACATATGTTGATATTAACATGCCCTTGGAGTGGATCATTCGGACAAGAACAAAACATTTTTGACTCTGTATTCAACTCGGCATGTATCTCCAAACCAATTGTCGGTATATATTCTTTCATAATTTTAATCTAACATTTTTTGAAGATATAAAAAAGGGTTCTAAAGACCCTTTTTTACCATTATATTAAAAATTATCAATCATTCCTTCACAATACTGACACTTCCTGAAGTTCCGATAATGTCAGCTCCTGCCTTAAGCGCCATTTCCACATCTTTCAATGTTCTAATTCCTCCAGATGCTTTAATTAAAAACTTAGGTCCAACTGTTTTGCGCATTAGTTTAATATGCTTTATCTTTTTATCAATTTCAACTTTTGGAGAAATTCCGGTTGAAGTTTTAACGCAAATAGCTCCAGCTTTTTTGACAATCTTTGAAGCTTTAATGATTTCCTTCTCATTTAAAAATCCGGTTTCAATAATTACCTTTGTGGGCAAGACCTTAGAGAGCTTTTTCAAATCAGTCAAAACTTCAGTGTACTTTCCTTCTTTTAATTTTCCTATTTTAATTACCGGGTCAATCTCGTCTGCACCGTCTTTTTTAGCCTGTTTTGCTTCAAAAACACGGGCCCTGGTTGAACTGGCTCCGCAAGGCCAGTCAATCACCGTAACAACAAGCGCTTTTCCTTTAAGCTCTTTTTTAGCTAAAGAAACCCATTCAGGATTTATGCAAACGCTCCGAAAGCCGTATTTTAGAGTTTCCAAACAAGTTCTTTTAATCTCTTTTTCTCCGGCATCAGCTTTCAAATATGTATGGTCAATTATTTTATTAATATTGTTCATATATTGTCATTATACAATATATGGAAAAAAAGAAAAGCTCTCCTAAGAGAGCTTTTTAGCATAGTCTTCATATATTTTAAAATCGTCAAATATTACAGGTACTCTTTTTTGAACATCAGTAAGAAGATTCAATATAACTGTTCTTATCTCCCAATGAGCAGCTTTTGAACATCTTAATTCAAAAATATGCCTCCATTCTCTAAAATTACAGGTAATAACAATCTGTGCCTTTATTCCTATCGGCAAAATCTGTCTTGCGTCTTGATTCACCCATCCAGATTTTTTTAAGCCACGATACATTTGTTCATTCAATCCTACCCATTCCCGAAAAGAAATATTATAGCACTCTTCTCCAATTTTTAGCTCTACTAATTTCTCATCCGGATCTTTGTTCGGCGGAATGACTACATTAAGATTGCTCTCATCCACATATCTTGTAGACTCTTGAGTATATGATCCCAAGCGATGTCTGACTAATTCATGAGTAAACCCTCTGGAAACATTATCAAACAATACTGTCATGGCCGAATGCTCTAAAACGCTTTCATGACCCTTGCTACGAAGCATTTTTACAAACTTTTCCGCAGACCCGTCCTTCATTTTATCCCAGCTTTGATAAGCCGTACGGCCTGCAGTTTCTATAAGTTCCAAGGGTTTTTCTGCCATTATATCCAAAATTTGATGTTTCCCTGCATTCTGCAATATTCGCATTTTCGCCTCCTTTTTTTTAGATATTCAGTTGTGAAGATACTAACGCTTTTATTTCATCAAAAACCTCCTTAATTGATTTCTCTCCGTCTATAATATACACATTAATATACACATTGTCAAACTTATTTGCAAGCCTTTCATATTCAGCCCAAACTTTTTCCAATTTTTCCGTTTTTTCAAAAAGAGTAACAGGACTCCCCCTTCGCTCAATTCTTTTAAGGCATAACTCAGGAGCCACCTTTAAAATAATGGTCAAGTCAGGCAGTAAGAAATCTTTGTTTATTTCAATCAACCAGTCAAGATCAAGACCATCAGACGATCCGTAAGCAAAAGAAGAAAAAAAATATCGGTCTGAAATCACTGTGTTTCCTTTTTCCAAGGCAGGTATAACAATATTCTCCAAATGCTCTTTTCTATCTTCAGTAAAAAGCTTCTGTAGCTCAAGAGAGCTGATTGTTTCTTTCTCTTCTAATATCTTTTTAATCTTTTTTCCTGCTAAAGAATCTTTAGTCGGTTCTTTTGTTAAAACAGCTGATAGGTGATCTTTTAAAAGACTAGCCTGTGTAGACTGTCCTGATCCGTCAAGCCCTTCAATTACTATAAACTTTCCTGGATAATTATTTTTCTTCATGCTTTCCATATTGATATTTGTCATCTATAATGTCCTTTTCCTGCCAATCAGATATCCACTCATTCACCTTAAAAGCCATTAAACTCCCGTCTTCTCTTGAACAGATAAGATTTTCAATCCCGGAATTAATAATCATTTTTTTACAGATAAAGCATGGGAAGACATTAATCATTTTTCCCTCTTTATCCTCTCCATAAAGATACATATTTCCATTAAATATGCTTGTTCCAGCTCTGGCAGCATTAATCAAAGCATTCTGTTCAGCGTGTATTGATCTGCAAAGTTCGTATCTCTGGCCATGAGGAATATTAAGAATGTCTCTAAGACAATTTCCCCTTTCTAAGCAGTCCTTTGTCTTTCTTGGAGCTCCAACATAACCAGTAGATACAATTTGATCTCCCCTTATGATTACTGCTCCGATTTTGGCTCTAAAACAGGTTGACCTTTGGGCAACCTCTTTAGCAATATTTAAATAATATTTATCTTTTGAGGGTCTCATAAACTAGGAAATTATTTCTATCCCCATGTTTTTAGCCGTTCCTTCAATAATTTTCATAGCACTTTCTATATCAGAAGTATTCAGATCTTCAATCTTCTTTTCTGCTATTTCTTTAAGCTGAGCCCTAGTAATCTTGGCTACCTTTTTTTTATTGGGTATGCCAGATCCTTTTTCAATTCCAGCTGCCTTTTTTAAAAGCTCGGAAGCTATTGGTTGCATTACTTTAAGAGCATAGCTTCTGTCTTCAAAAATCGTAATCTCAACGGGAATTTTAAATCCTACCTTGTCCTTTGTAAGATCATTAAACTTCTGGCAGAATTCAGCAATATTCAGCCCATGCGGAGCCAAAGCTGTTCCTACCGGAGGAGCAGGAGTAGCTTTTGCCGCAGCAATATGTAATTTTATAACAGCTTTGATTTTTTTCATATCTTTTTAATTTGGAGAGGATCCAGTTCTACGGGCGTATCTCTTCCGAACATATCCACCAGAACTTTTACCTTTCCCCTTTCTTCGTCAATTTCTGAAACCTTTCCATTGTAATCTTTGAAAAGGCCGTCAGTAATTTTTACTAAATCTCCAATATCAACTTCAATTTTATACTGAACTTCATCTGTTCCTATCCTCTTTTTTAACGTTTGAATCTCGTTAGTAGAAATAGGGACAGGAGTAGTTCCAGCTCCGACAAATCCTGTAACATTTGGAGTATTCCTGACAACATACCAAGAATCATTGGTAACAATCATTTCTACCAACACATAGCCTGGATAGATCTTTTCTTCAACTGTTTTCCTTTTTCCATTCCTTATCTTAATTTTCTTTTCCTTGGGAACCAAAACATTAAAAATCTTGTCTTCCATGCTCAAAGATTCAACTCTCTGCTTCAAGGCCTTGGCTACAGCGTCTTCGTAACCGGAATAAGTATGCAAAACATACCAGTTTTTCTGTTTTAAAGAATCTTCCATATTACAATATAATTTTATTTAGGAAAAGTGTCAAAATAAAATCAAGACCACCCAAAAATAAAGCTACTCCGGTTGAAATACCAATTACAATTAAAGTATACTTTATTGTTTCTTCTCTTGTCGGCCAATTAATCTTTTTTGTTTCCAATTTAACTTCTTTTAAGAAGGAAATCAATTTCATCTGTTTTTTAAAAGCCCTTCTGGGCCTTATTAAAAGGTATCAGAATAAAGCAGAAATGTCAAATAATTATATATCCAGATTCTGTACTTTTTTCGCATAAACCTGGATAAATTTCTTTCTTGGAAGAACATCTTCCCCCATTAGAGTATCAAAAATTTTATCGGCCTCTCTAAAATTTTCAATTTCAACCTTTAAGAGAATCCTGTTTTCTGGATTCATAGTTGTTTCCCAAAGTTCTCCGCTGTTCATTTCTCCCAAACCCTTATATCTTTGAATATTTATTTTTCTATCATCCTTTTTAGATCTTGTTTTCCTAATATCAGCCAATATTTCCTCTTTGTCATTATCGGTATATGCATATTCTTCTCTTTTCCCTGATTGAATTCGATATAAAGGGGGCTGGGCAATGTAAATATATCCTGCTTCAACTAATGGCCTAAAATACCGAAAGAAAAAAGTTAAAAGAAGAGTACGAATATGGTTTCCGTCAGAATCAGCATCGCACATTATAATAATCCGATGGTATCTAAGTTTCTCAATGTTAAAGTCCTCCCCAATAGAAGTACCCATGGCAATAACCAGAGATTTAATTTCTTTTGAAGCCAACATCCTATCAAGCCGAGCTCTCTCTACATTTAATATCTTTCCCTTTAATGGCAGAATTGCCTGAAAACGCCGGTCTCTTGCCTGTCTTGAGCTTCCTCCAGCACTTTCTCCTTCAACAAGATAGAGTTCTGATTCTTCCGGTTTTCTTGAAGTGCAGTCTGCAAGCTTGCCAGGCAGAGCTAATCCATCCATCACCCCTTTTCTTAAAACAGTCTGGCGGGCAGCTTTTGCCGCTTTCCTTGCTTTTTGGCTTAAAACACAACTTTCAATGATTGCTTTGGCATCTTGAGGATTTCTCTCAAGAAAATCAGCCAAGCCCTCGCTAACAACCGCATCAACTGCCATTTTAACTTCAGGATTTCCTAATTTTGCTTTTGTCTGACCCTCAAACTGCGGTTCTTTTAATTTAACAGAAACGACGCCGTTAAATCCTTCTTTGATATCTTCTCCGGTCAAATTGTCATCCGATTCCTTTAAAAGATTATTTCTTTTTATGTAATCATTTAATGTTCTAGTAAGAGCAGTTCTAAGTCCGGTAAGATGGCTTCCCCCTTCTTGAGTATTGATATTATTTGCAAAACTCTCTTCCTGACATTCTCTTTCCTGAGTATACTGGAAAGCAGCTTCAACCATAATCCCATTATTCTCATTTGAAGTATAGAAAATGGTCTGCTGGCGAGAAATATTGCCATGAACCAGATATTTAATATACGATTTTAATCCCCCTTCAAAATAAAAAGTGTAAGTTTTTTTCTCGTTCTCTCTTTGATCTTTAATATCTATCCTGATACCTTTTGTTAAGTAGGCTTGCTGGCGAAGATGATTGATCGTTTTATCAAAATCAAATTTGATATCTTTAAAAATTTCAGGATCGGGCTCAAAAATAATTGTTGTCCCTGTTGTTCTGCACTTCTTTTCTTTTTTAACTTTTGTCTTTGGCTTTCCCTGAGAATACTCTTGATAATAAAGAAAACCGTCCCTACAGACTTCTGCTCTTAGATATTTAGAAAGAGCGCAGACAACTGAAACGCCAACCCCGTGAAGCCCCCCAGAAACCTGGTAAGCCTTGCCTCCAAACTTAGCTCCAGCATGAAGCGTTGTCATTACTGTTTCCAAAGCAGACTTTTTCGTCTGAGGATGCTTGTCCACGGGAATGCCCCTCCCGTCATCAGAAACTTTTATTCTATTTCCCGGCAAAAAGACAACTTCCATTTTACTCCCATATCCTCCCATAAACTCATCTAAAGCATTGTCTACGCACTCCCATATTAAATGATGAAGGCCGTCAACGCCTGTAGAGCCAATATACATCCCAGGCCTTTTTCTAACAGGAGTCAGTCCCTCAAGTACATAAATATCCTTAGCCTGATAACTTGATTTTTTTACTTCCCTTTTTGTTATCATAATTATTTTCTAACTTGCCATTCTGGATTTTTGTCCAAAATTTTAATTATTTTTTGATGGATTCTATCTATCTCGCTCGCCCTTAAGGTTCTGTTTTCTGCCTGATAAATTATGCGAAAAGCAAAGTTCTTTCTCCCAGAAGGAACTTCTTTGCCTTCATAAATATCAAAAAGGTCAACATCTCTTACTAGACTCCCTCCTAAAATATTAATTATATTTAAAACTTCAGCGGTCTTTACTTTTCTCGGGACAAGTATAGATAAGTCTCTAATTGCTGCCGGATGTTTTGAGATGGGCATATATTCATGCTCTTCTGAACAAAGCTTATGCAGTTTTTCAAAATCCATTTCAAAGGCAGCGACTTTCTTCGGAATATCCAAACTTTTTAAAATTGACGGAGATATTTCTCCAAGAAACCCAATTTTCTCTCTTCCAATTTTGATTTCTGCGCTTCTCTTAGAATTCCAAAAGGGGATATTTTCCAAATATGAATCATAGTAAAAATCAGTTATGGCAAGACTCTTTAAAAGTACGCTGATTATACCTTTCAAGAGAAAAAAGGCATCATCCTGAAAAACCATCCCAGCAAGCATTGTTCTCTCGGTTACTCCAAAGACATTTCCCAACTCAAAAATCTTAATTTCTCTATTTTGATTCTTTTTAATATTCTTTAAAAGATTGCAGATCAAAGAAGGCCTTAAATACTGAAACTCGCTACTGGTTGGATTTTTCACCTCAATAGGATTAATTTTAAAAATACTGGTGTCTTTTTTCGAAACAAAAGAATAATTATATATTTCCGAGAATCCTGCTTCTTTTAATATATTTTTAATCATTCCTCTCCAAAAAACCCTTAGATTCCTTTTAGCTGGAATCAAAGATCCGAATGGAAGCTTTGGCAAAATGTTTTCGTATCCGTAAATCCTTCCTATTTCTTCAATCAAATCCTCTGGCAAAGACAAATCAAGCCTAAATGTAGGAACAGTTACCCTAAAACAAGAACTGATTTTACTGACTTTGAAGCCCAATCTCTCTAAAATACTCTTTATTTCTTTTTCTGGAATTCTTATCCCAAGCAGCTTATTTACATAAATTAAATCTAGTTTTATTGTTTTTGGAAAAGTTTTTTTAGGATAAAAATCAATCAAGCTTTGGGATACCTTTCCATTAGCAACTTCTTGAATTACATATGCTAATCGATTAGAAGCAAGCTCCGCCAAATTTAGATCTATGCCGTGCTCAAATCTTAAAGAGGCATCTGTTTTCAGGGCAAGCTTCTTTGATCCTGCCCGAACCGTTTTCTGATTAAAGTTAGCTGATTCAATAACCACTGTTTTTGTTGTTTTTGAAACCTCGGGATTTTTTCCGCCTTTTATACCGGCAATAGCCATCGGTCCGGCGCTATCGGCAATGACTAAGATGCTAGGATCCAAATCAAACTTCTGCCCGTCCAATGTAATAATTTTCTCTCCTTTTTTTGCAAATCTTACAATAATCTTTTTTCCAACAATTTTCTCAGCATCAAAAACATGAAGAGGCTGCCCGGTTTCAAGCATTACATAATTTGCTGCATCTACAATATTATTAATAGGCCGTAATCCGCAGAGTTTTAGTCTTTCCTGCATCCATTCAGGAGAAGAACCGACATTCACTCCAGAAATTGTTCTGGCAGTATAGCGAGAACAAGCATTCTTTGCTTTAATTTCTATTGAAACAAAATCTTTTGACTTTCTGTTCTTAGCAACATTCGTGGACGGCATTTGAAGTTTAGCGCCTAAAATAGCTGCAATCTCACGGGCCACGCCAATATGCGAAAAACAATCCGGCCCCCTGTTCGGAAGAATATCAAGATCTAAAACTCCTTTATTTGATGAAGCTTCAAAACTGTAAAGGGTCAGAAAGTCAGCTAATTTCGTTGAAGAAGGAAGCTTCTTTCTAAAAAATGATTGTAGCCAATCGTATGAAAATTTCATAATTAAAATTGATTAATAAACCTTAGATCTCCCGAATAAAGCAAGCGGATATCATCAATCTTGTATTTCATCATCGCTAATCTGTCTAAACCCATTCCAAAAGCAAAACCCTGCCAGTTTTTAGGATTTAACCCTGAATTTTTAAATACGTTTGGATGAACCATTCCTGCTCCTATTATTTCCATCCATCCTGTTTTTGAACAAGCACTGCATCCTTTCCCATTGCAAGCCAAGCAAGCCATATCTATTTCAAAAGAAGGCTCTGTAAATGGGAAATAACTGGGCCTTAAACGCATTTTAATTTCTCTTTTAAAAAACTGATTAAAGAATTCCTGGATAACTGCCTTAAAATTGGCAGAAGAAACATCCTTATCAACCATTAATCCTTCTATTTGGTAAAACTGAATATCGTGAGAAGAATCAGTTGCCTCATGCCTAAACACTCTTCCTGGAACAATAATTCTTAAGGGAGGCTGATTTTTCTCCATATACCTAATTTGTACAGGAGAAGTGTGAGTCCGCAAAAGCAATGGTTTTTCCGTCTTTAGCCAAAGAGTATCCCAAAGATCCCTTGCTGGATGATCTTTTGGAATATTCAAAGCATCAAAATTATACCATTCACTTTCAATCTCCGGACCTTCAATTATTGAAAAGCCGAGCTTCTGAAAAATATCTTCAACTTCTCTTCTTACTAAAGTCAATGGATGCAAATGACCGAGAAAAACCTTTTTACCGGGAGCCGTAACGTCAATGGATTCTTCTTTATTAACAGCTTCTTTGCTTAACTGCCTTGTTCTTTTATTAAACTCTGATTTAAGCAGATTCTTAGCTTCATTGGCCTGCTTTCCAATTTTTATCCTCTCCCCTTTTGAAAGTTTTTTTAAGGATTTTAAAATCAAGCCGATCTTTCCCCGCTTACTGCAATATTTAGAAAAAACCTTGTTTAGCTCTTCTAAATTACTGCTGTTTTTTATTGCTTTTTGAGCTTCTCTTTGTATGTTTTCTAAGTCCATCTACCTTTATTTTACCTTAATTCCAAGTAAAAATCAAACAATATATGTGGAAAACTAAGAGAAAAGAGCCTGTTAAAAAACAGGCTCTTTTGATAGTTTAATTCCCGAACTTGATTCCTACACTGCACAAAAAGCAGTTATTCGAATCCCAGCTTCCGCATGTTTTCATAAACAAAGATCCAACAGGTGCGGCAAGCTCACTCTTTCTGCCTCTTCTGTCAAGGACAACGAAGACCATAACTACCTTCCCTCCAGCATTCTCAACGGTTTCAACTATACCTTTAACCGTTCTCCCGGTATTGATAATATCATCCACAACCAGAACTTTCTTCCCGTTTATCATTTTCCGAAAGTCTTTTTTCAAAAACCAGAGTTCATCCTTCTTTTCTGCGAAAATAGATATTACGCTTTCTACTCTCGTGCTCCTTAGATAGTAAGCTACCCATTGTGATAGAATTGCTCCTCCCATCCCAGGACCGACAACAGCTTCAATAGCTTTTGTGTTCCTAATCTTTGAAGCAATCTTAAGGGAAACATCGCAAACCATTTCTGGATTTGCATAAAATAGATTTTTATTAAAAAAAATATTTGTATGCTTCCCGGACCCAAGGCTAAAGTGTCCTTTCAGAATCACCTCCTGTGGAACGATGTAGTTGAGATTCCTTTTTCTCTCCTTGACTTCTTGCACCTTCTGTATTCCTCCTTTTTTTTAATTCACTGTTTTTAATATTACATAAAACAACAAAAAAAGTCAATTCCAAACAACTATTTCCTTTATTTTCTTTCTCTTTTTGAGACCTGGTGAATCTGCTGGAAAGCCAATCGGCATCAAGGCCACTATTTTATGGCCATTTGGAATATTAAGTATGCTTTTTGCTTCTTTTTGGGAAAAAGCTCCTATCCAACAAGTTCCTAATCCCTGCTCGCAAGCAGTTAGGGTAATATGATCCATGGCAATGGCCAAATCAACTGCATAAGAATGGACATCGCACGGCATAAGATAGTTTGGATCCAAAGCAATACCAACAATAATTATCGGAGCTTCGCTAATAAACATCTGGTTGTTGGCAGCTTTAGCCAGTTCTTGTTTCTTCTTAGAGTCACTGACTAAAATAAGCTTCCAGGATTGGCTATTGTAAGCCGATGGAGCAAGTCTTGCCGCTTCTAATATTTTCTCCAAGCTTTTTTGTGGGATAGGATCAGACTTATATTTTCTTACGCTCCTTCTTTTTTTAATAAGATCCAGGATGTCCATATCCATTGCTTTTCTTTTTGCTAAAAAAGAAAATATATACAATTTCAAGCATGGCAAGGGTATTGAGAACCAATATGGCAATAAACCATTTTTTATGGCTGTTTTTTGCAGCTTTCCATAAAGCTACTCCCTTCCACGGCAAAGTCCAGATAATAATTGCTAAAAGTAAAAATTGATTAAAACCTAAAAGTTCCTGCATAAAATTATAATTTTATTTTTTGACCTTTATGTGATCTTGCTGCCAGGAGGAACTTCCTTGTCTGGCATTAAAAGAACGGGACCATTGGAGTCAGAAGCAGCCAAAAGCATTCCCTTACTTTCTAATCCGAAAAGAGGTTTTGATTTCAAATTGGCAACAATGATTATTTCCCTGCCTATTAATTCCTCAGCTTGATAATTTTTGGCAATGCCGGCTATAATCTGCCTTTTTTCTCCCAAGTCCACTTCTAACTTCAAAAGATTATTGGAACCTTTCACTTTTTCTGCTTTTAAAACTTTGGCTACTCTTAACTCAATTCTCTTAAATTCATCAATGCTGATAATATTTTTCCGAGAGAATATCTTCTTTAATTTGTTAATCATAATTTAATAATATTTTTGCTTCTTTTTTCATTGCATCAATATCTTTTAATAGAATGCTGTTCTGCCTTGCAAATTTCAGAGTATCGACCTTCAAAAGATCTTTCGCCAGTATTATATTTTTTGGAACAAAAACAGGACACAAATTCTTTTTAAACGAAGGAAGAATCGTAATCGGATATAGTTTCAGGCTGTCAATAAAATACTCAAGACCTCTTCCTTTGGGATAATTCCATCCCAAGAGAGATGCCCCAACGCATTGAGAGTACTTGATTGCTGCTTTCGTAAACTTGGTATTGGTAACTACAATAGTTTTTGGATTATATTCTTTAAGCTTTCCATTTTTAAGGTCAAGAAATCTTGCATAATTTGCCAGAACTACATTGGAATGAACTCTTCCTTCAGATAGATTGCGGTATTTGCATTCTCCAATGTAAAATTGATTTTTCCCTTGTGCAAAAAAATCAATTTCATATTTTAAACATTTTCCATATGGATGCTGGTTTAACTTTACATTGAATCCCCTGCTTGAAAAAATTCTTCCAACGTATTTTTCAAAAAGAAAACCAGCAGGACCCAATTTTCTCATAGCCACTTTCAAGGAAAATTTCAAAGATAGGCTTGAGCTTTCCATTGAAAGCATTTTTTTTACTTTCCGAAAAATATCCGCTGTTTTCATGTTTGGATAGGCTTCCTTTTCAATAGTCTTGGAGATTTTTTTAGCAAGATTCTTGGAAGCGCCGACTTTCCTTGCCGATCCATATACTTTACGCCGAGAAAAAAGCTCTTTCTCGCCCCTTAAATTAATTATATACATATTAAAATTGAAACTTTTTAAGGATTTTTTCCTTTTTGCCCTGCTTTAATATTGCATCAATCTCAAGTTCTTCGGCAATCCCGGATGTTTTTACTTTTCCTTTTAGCAATTCATCAACTTGAAAAATCCCGGCCGAATCTGACATATAGATAATTATTCTTATTGGCCTTTTTATTCCCTCAAAAATCTTAACTTTCTCAATGGCCATCGCTGACATAGAATGAATATTCACGCTTCCTGCTTGATAAGGAATTCTTGCCCTGCCCATCTCCATATCCAAGGCATCGGCAACTTTCATAACTCCTCCTTCTATTGTAAGAGGATCCATATTCGGTTCATGAGAATATATTGTATGGAGAATCTCCAGCTTCATAATATCCTTTTCCCGGCCTTCGTATAAGCCGTCAAGCACTCTATCTATAATGGGGCCTGCAAGAATAGTCGACAGAAGTTCATGGTTTTTTCGATGTATGGCATGCCCTATGTCGTGCAAAATTGCAGAAAGCACTACTATAATTTCGGCGTCTTCTTTCTTAAATTTATAATCTTTGATAATGCCCGGTACGATTTTTCGCTTCATTAAAATCCTGAGTATTCTTAAGGAAGAGTTGGCAACAATTTTTACATGAGTAGGACCATGGTCATTGTATCCCATTCTGTCTATGGCGGTGATATTAGACATTTTCAGAAGCATTTCTATCTCCCTGTCTTTTTTCACCAGAGATATTAAAGTTCCTAATTTTTTATTCCCGCTAATGGGAATGTGAAATTCTATCATATTATTTCAATAATCTTATTTCTTTTTTTCATTCCCTTGATCATTCTAATCTTTTCTCTTGGAATCTTAAGGAAAGAAGACAAAAGAGCAATTGCCGCTTTATTCGCCATATTGTTTAATGGTTTCTCTTTAACTTTAATTTTAAAACTATCTTTCTCCCCAATTATTTCTTCTTTTTTTGAACTTGGAGTAACTTTAACTTTAATTAGCATATTTGTATTATATTCTATCAGAAAATCAAAATTAATAAAAGCTTGGATTTTTACAAATCCAAGCTTGAATCTTTTAGAACTTTTATTTTCATCTTGATCTCGAGATTGATACCTTTAATAAAGATTCTTCTTAAAACATTTAGCCATTTCAGCTCTCGCAAAGAATCTTCCACTATCCTTATAATCTCAAATATTTCTGGAGATGAAAAAGGCAGTACCACCATCATTCTTACAATAGGAACATCTCTTTTAGAGAAACCTTGTTTTCTCTTGTCTAAAAGAAATTCCGAAAAATGACTAAGAATTAAAAGCGTTTCTCTATCAACTTTTCTCTTGGGTTTCTCTTGATATATCTTGATTAATCTTTGGATTGCAAAGTAAATTCGCCAGAGAATCAAGCTTTCTTTCTCATTCATCTTTACTACGATTAATTGGTTCTGCAATTTTGAATTATCAGAAACTCTAAGAAAATCAAGAATGTCTAAATCTAAAAAGTTTAGAATCCAAAGTTTTAATTCCCGAATAACAAGAAATAAAAGCAAAAAGACAGACACTATCCACAATATAATCATTTTACCCTCCTTGCCATATCTTATCTCTTTCTTTTAAAAAGTCAAAGGCGCTTCATAAGAAGCGCCTTCATCTGATTTTAAATAATTTGGATAAGATCTAAGTAATTCCCGCAATAGGGACAATACTTTATTCTTTCTAGATTAAAAATTATCAGATTCTCAAGAATAAAGAAATCATGCTTTGTCCCGGTACATCGGAAATGATAGGTCCTTACCTTTTTTTTGGAATGCTTTTTTGACAATTTTCCCTCCTTTTATGTTGCTAAAAACCTCCTGCGGTCGCGACGGGATTTGAACCCGTGATCTTCTCCGTGACAGGGAGACGTGTTGAACCGGACTACACTACGCGACCATCAAAATGCCGACGGCAGGGATCGAACCTGCGACCTTGGCCTTATGAAGACCCCGCTCCAACCACTGAGCTACGTCGGCCAAAGCTTGTTGCGGGGGCCCGAATTGCACGGGCGTCTCGAGGTTATGGGCCTCGCAAGATACTACTTCTCCACCCCGCGTTGAACATATAGAAATTATACCCCTATTAGAAAAATTTACAAGTTTTAAAATGCTTGCAGATCCTTAAGTACTTGTTCAAAAATATCCAATATTCTCTTCGCCTCATCTAAAGACAGCTCCTGATCTGGATTATAGACTATCCTCTTTCGTGTTTGAGAGATATCCCTTAGGCCGTTAATATTGGAAACTGCGGTGAAGGGAAGCTTGTCAACTTTCTCTTTCAAATTCTTTCCCAAATATCCCATTTTTTCCAAAACCTTATCCAGCATTTCTTCAGCTTCAAGCACTGCCATCTTATATTCATCCTCAGATCCTAGCTCCAAACGTTTAGATATTTTCTGCCATGTTTTAACTAACTTTGATACCCCCATAGGCCTGAATGTAAAAAATCCTACTAAATCTTCTAAAAAGCGGTATTTCAACCATTTGGTGCCAAACAGCCATAATAAAATTATTATAAGTATAATTCCGGAAAAAACAAAAAAACCAATTTTGATCCAGATAATCTCTTCCTGAATATATGAAGATGTTAAAAATGAAATTACATCCATATTTTTTCGGCAATTTGAGCCGTCTTTAAAATCTTATAGTCGGAAAATCCTTTACCGATAATCTGCAATCCAACAGGAAGACCATTGCTTTTCCCAATAGGAAGCGAAATCCCAGGAAGTCCTGCTAGGTTAAGAGGAACAGTAAAAATATCAGAAAGATACATTGAGAGAGGATCATTTATTTTTTCTCCTATCTTAAATGGCAAAGTAGGAGACACGGGAGTTAAAATCATATCAACTTTCTGAAATGCCCGTTCAAAATCCTTTCTAATCAAAGTACGCACTTTTTGAGCTTTTAGATAATAGGCCTCATAATAGCCGGCAGACAACGCATAGGTTCCAAGCATGATTCGGCGTCTCACCTCCTGGCCAAAACCGCTTCCTCTTGTTTCCAAATAACCGTCAATTAGAGTTTTTGCTTTCTTTGAATATCCGTACTTTATTCCATCATATCTTGCAAGGTTTGCCGAAAGCTCAGAAGTCATAATAATATAGTAAACAGCTAAAGCATATTCTGTGTTTGGCAAGCTTATTTTTTTAATCTTTGCCCCTTTTTCTTTAAGCTTTTCGATTGCCTTTTTTACCATTATTTCAATTGATCGGTCAATTCCTTTGATAAAATACTCTTTGGGAATCCCAAAACACAAATTTTTTAAGCTGGGAACATTCTCTTTAGCTACTCCAAGACTTGTTGAATCATAAGAATCTCTCTCTGAAATTGCCCTAAAAACAATTTCAGCATCTTTGGCTGTTTTGGCAATAGGACCAATCTGATCTAAAGAAGAAGCCATTGCCATAAGTCCAAACCGCGAAACCGCGCCATAGGTAGGTTTAAATCCCGTGACTCCGCAAAAAGAAGCAGGAAGACGGATAGAACCCCCTGTGTCAGAACCCAGTGCAAAAGCACATAAGTTATCAGCTACAGCCGCCACCGGTCCAGAAGAAGATCCGCCAGGAACTCTGGTTAGGTCGCAAGGATTTAAGGTCTTTCCAAAAGCAGAATATTCTCCAGACGACCCTATGGCAAACTCATCAAGGTTCCCTTTTCCCAAAATTACTGCTCCTTGCTTTTTAATCAGTTTAACAACTGAAGCATCATAAGAGGCAACATAATTTTCTAAGATCTTTGAACCAGCGGTACATTTCACTCCTTTGACTAAAATATTATCTTTTATCACGCAGGGAACTCCCGCCAAAGAAGGAATTGATCTTCCCTGCAAGAGTAAATTATCAATCTCTTTAGCTTCCAAAAGAGCAGATTTCTCACAGAGAGTCAAAATAGCTAAAATCTTTTTATTTCTTTTTTTAATTCTATTTAAATAGGCCTTTGTTAAATCTAAAGCAGAAAATTGTTTTTTTGCCAGGCCTTGCTGAATTTGGGATATAGTAAGATCGGTTAATTCCATGGTTTATAGTACTGATTTTACTTTAACATATCTTGCTTTTCTTTCAGGGGAATTCTTAACCAGTTCATTTGCCAAATTAATATTTCTTTCCTTTCTCTTATCCTCTCTCATTATATTTTCAACTAAAACTGAATGGCTTGTCGGATTTACTCGGGAAACATCAACTTTTTTGAGAAGGTTAAAATAATTTAAAATTGAAGACATATCTTTCTGAATCTTTTTTAATTCTTTTTGGCTCATTCCAATCCTTGCAAGGTCAGCAATATGTATAACTTCTTGTTTGCTAATCATTTTATTTTGGAGGATCTAACTCCTCTCTATTTATTAATATCTCCCTAAGCTGATCAAGATGCTCCAAAACCATTCCTGCGCCTCTGGCAACGGCAGTTAGAGGATCATCAATGATTTTAGCGGGAATTTTTGTCTCCTTTGTAATCAAAACATCTAGTCCAGATAAAAGAGAACCTCCACCCGCCAAGTATATTCCATTGGACATTATATCAGCTAAAAGCTCGGGAGGAGTTTCTTCTATCGTTGCTTTTATTTCTAATATTATCTGGTTAACCGACTTTTCTAAAGCTCTTCTAATATCCTGGCTGGAAACAGTAATTTCTTCAGGAAGCCCTGTCACTAAATTTCTCCCTCGCAAAGGCATTTCTTCAAAACCCTTCTCCTTAGAAGATTTTTGATTCTTTTTTAAAGCATAGGCAGAACCAATCCCGATTTTAATATTTTCTGCTGTTCTTTCTCCTACAAGAAGCTTGTATTCTCTTTGGGCAAAATCTATTATATCTTCGTTAAGCTTGTCCCCTGCAATTCTTAAGCTTTTTGAAATAACTAATCCTCCCAATGAGATTACGGCTACCTCGGTTGTCCCTCCGCCAATATCAACGATAAAATTTCCTCCTGCTTCCTGAACCTCCAGTCTTGATCCTAAGGCAGCAGCCATTGGCTGTTCAATTAGATAAACTTCTCTTGCTCCGGCATTTCTTGCCGCATCTTGGACCGATTTTCTTTCTACTTCTGTAACTCCGCAAGGAATACCAACGATAAGACGCGGGCCAAAACCGCTGAATATTTTTCTCTTTTTTACCTTTTGGATAAAATATCTCAGCATTTGTTCTGTCACTTCAAAGTCAGAAATTACCCCTTTGACCAAAGGCCTGGTAGCTACAATATGAGACGGCGTACGGCCAACCATTTTTTTTGCTTCTTCGCCAATTGCCAAAACCTGTCCTGTTTTTTGATTTACAGCCACCACTGACGGTTCAGAAATAACAATTCCTCTTCCTTTAACATAAACCAAAGAGTTTGCCGTTCCTAAATCAATTGCAATGTCTTCTGAAAAATATGAAAGGAGTTTATTAAACATTAAGTTTTTTAAAAATCTCGTTAATTTTTATTAATTCTCTTTTTGTTGATTCTCTTTTTTTCAATTCAAGACAATTATTTTTAAGCGTTTTCTCGCTTACAACTATTCTGAAAGGAATCCCGATTAAATCTGCCTCTACAAATTTCTCCCCAGGACTCTTGTTTTGCCTATCGTCATATAGTACATCTATGTTCCTTTCTTGTAAATTCTGATATGTTTTTTCTGCAGCTTTTCTAACTTTTGGGTTAGAAGTCTCTATTGGGATTAGATGAACAGAGAAGGGAGCTACTTTCTTAGGCCAAATTATGCCATTTTGATCGTGATGAATTTCCACTATTGTTCCCATTACCCGAGAAATTCCGATTCCATAGCATCCCATGATAGCATTTCTCTTCTTTCCCTTTTCGTCAGTGAAAGAAACATTCATCTTTTTGGAATACTTGTCTTTCAAAGGAAAAATGTTCCCTATTTCAATCGCATTCCCCTGTATTAGGGCCTTAGAGCATAAGGGGCATTTGTCACCGGCTTTTACTTTAGCAATCTCTTTGTTCTGAGAAAAATGAGAACTGGGACAATAAATAATTTTATCTTCTCCGCTTTGAGATAATACTTGAAACTCATGCGTAAAATCTTTTGTAAATCCTCCTCCAGAAGCTTGGGTTAAAAGCGAATCTAAACCGCATTTTTTAAATATCTTAAAGTATGACTTTTTTACAACTTCATAATATTTTTCAAAATCTTCTTGGGAAGAATGAAAACTGTATAAGTCTTTCATCTCAAATTCACGGCATCTAAGCAACCCTGATTTTGCTCTTGGTTCCTTCCTGAACTTGCTTTGTATTTGATAAAGATATAAAGGAAGATCCTCTCTTGACTTTATGAGCATTCTCGCAATATCGCAAATTTCTTCTTCATGAGTGGGGCCAAGCCCTATTTCTCCATCACCTACCTTGTAAATTATTGTGCTCATCCCTTTTGACCAACGCCCAGTTTCTTGCCAAAGAGACTTGGGCTGCAAAACAGTCATAAGCAATTCCTGCCCTCCAATAGCATTCATTTCTTTTCTAATAATATCTTCAATTTTTCTAAGAACTCTTAATCCCAACGGAAGAAAACTCCATACTCCTGCCATTTCTTTATGGATAAAACCAGCCCTGATCAAAAGCTGGGCATTAATGCTTTCTTCTTCCTTGGGAGCAGTTTTTATAGTTTTATTAAAAAGTTGAGATTGTTTCATTTCTTAAAAAACTCTTGGTATGTCAAACATTATTGTTATGTAAAGCATAAGGCCGATTAAAAGAACAAAAAATACAGTAGTAACGCCTTGCTCGATTTTAACAGGTATTGGTTTTTTCCTTATCGCTTCCAGACACAGAAAAACAAGCTTTCCTCCATCCAAAGCAGGTATGGGAAGAATATTAGCTAGAGCCAAAGCAACAGAGATCAGGGAGATTAAATACAAAAAGTAATTGATTCCTTTTGCAAAATATTCTCTTAATAAGCCAAGTATTCCCAAGGGACCCATCACCTCAAATTTCATCCCTGGAGGAAGTTCTTCTGAACCGAATAATTTTTTCAAACCCATCACCCAGCCCCTAGCAACACTGGAAGTCAAAATTCCGGTAAAGACAACTCCCTTAATGGGAGCCTGGTACCAAGAACAAGATTTCAAGGCAACTCTTGCTAAACCTATTCCTATGGGTCCTTCGTTCTCTGGATAAGAAACCCTTGGAGCCACAGGAGCTTCTATCGTTTCTCCGCCTCTTTCAATAGACAGAATAATCTCTTCTCCTTTGTATTTATTGGTAAAATCTTGAACATCGCTCATTTTCGTAATTTCCTTGGATTCTGAATCTTTGGAAATTTTAGTTATAACGTCTCCAACTTGCAGTTCAGCACCCTCTCCAGGAGAATTAGTTAGAACACTGACAATCTGAATTCTAATATCTCTCAAGCCAGAACTCTCATCATCTGAAACAGCGGTGGGAAGACCCCAAGAACCTGCTATTATGCCAAGCAGAATCGCAGAAACTACCCAGAAAGAAGCTACTCCGCCAACTACTATTAACATTCTTTGCCAGATAGGCTTTCCGGAAAAGCTTCTAATGTCTTCTATCCCCCCTTCTTCTCCTTTTATTTTCACAAAAGCGCCAAAGGGTATAAGGTTTATAGAATACAAAGTGTTTCCGAACTTTTTACCTAAAATCCGAGGAGGATACCCAATACCAAACTCTTCAACATCTACTCCGCATTTCTTGGCAATAACAAAATGTCCAAGCTCATGTAAGACCATTAGCACAACTATTCCCAAAATAGCAATAACAATACTTAAAACCATATACTTTTATCCGTTTATTTCTTTTCTTTTTCTATTCCCAATATCTTCAATTTTTTCATAATACTGCTCAACTAAATCTTGAAGCGTGTCTTTTGCCCGAAATTTGTCATCTTCCCTAATCTCGCCATTTTTAAATCCGTCTTGAACTTTCTTCCATGCTTCTTCTCTCCATCTTCTTATAGTTTTTCTTGCTTCTTCCTGTTTTTCAGAGAGAATCTTAAGAAGATTACTTCTGAATTCTCCTGTCAGGGCTGACAAATTAATGCGTATTACGTCTTTATCTACAACAGGACTAAGGCCTCTTCCAGATTGACGGATAGCGCTTTCAATAGATTCTAAATAGGATTTATCCCATGGCTGAATTAAAATTTGCTGAGGACCGGATAAAGTTATTGCTCCTAATTGCTTTATCGAAAATTTCTGGCCAAAACAGTCAGCTGTTATGTCTTCCACTAAAGATACTGACGCTCTTCCTGTTCTAATTTTATCAATCTCACGCTGAAAAAAGCTTATAACTTTGTCCATCTCTGGCTTTATATTATCAATAATCTCTTCATGTTCCATACTTTAGTTATAGCAAAATTTTTATCCAATGAAAAGGGATGTCTTAGACATCCCCTTCTTAAATCTTATGCACCCTTGAGATTAAGAGCTTTAAATTTTCTATTCTCTTTTCTTCATTATTGACCCACTGTTCCTGTACATTAAGAAAATCCTTAAAGCTTTCCAAGTCTGGATTAACATATTTAAGCAATTCTCCCGCATCTTCTATTTGCCGTTGGACTCTTAGATCGTCTATTTTACACCTCCTTTTTTTATTACCGCTATAGTAATAACATAATTTAGATTAAAGGTCAATTAAGCTCCATTGCCAAAACCTCCAAGGCAACTTTTTTATTTACGTTTGTAGTTGAAATCAAAAAGATTGTTTTCTGAATGAGGGATAGAATTTTTTTCAGTTTTGGAAAAGAATAATAAATATCCATGCCTTTTATTTTTGAAAGAAAAATGTCTCTAAAATAATTCAGCCAGATATCTAGATCTGCAGTTATATCTTTAATTTCTTTTTTACTCATTCTCTCTGCCCAGGAAAAACGCAAGGCCAAGCTTGAAGAGCTCAATGAGGCAATTTCTTGAAAAACTTGCTCATATTTTCTTAGCTTTTCCTCATCTGAAAGGAAATCAAAAGCCAAACCCGCTCTTCCCTTGGAAAAAGATGTGATTTTTGCAGCAGATGTTTGATTGGCTCCCTGGCTCTGTACATATTTCTTTATTTCAGAATCAGATATCTTATAGAAATTAAGCACCTCAACCCGGGAAATAATAGTGGACAGCAAAATCTTTGGCAAAGAAGTAACAAGAATAAAGATGGTTTTACCTCTTGGTTCTTCTAAAATCTTTAATAGCGAGCTTTGGGCTTCGCTATTCATACAATGAGCATTATTAATTATCGCAACTTTGAATGAGGGAGAAGAGAGATAAAGCCAAGGTCTTAAATCTCTAATCTGGGAGATTTGGATTAAGCCGTTTTCTGGCTCCACTAAAATTAGATCAAAGCTGTTTTCAAAACCAATGAGAACTTTTGCAAATTCAAGTGCTATTTTTTTCTTGCCTATCTTTTCTGGTCCGGAAAACAAAAAAGCATGAGGGATTTTCCTCATCTTGGCTGCTTTTTCCAAATATTGCCATTGAGATAGATGGCCTATTATCATAAACCTACTTTTTACTCATTATGCTTTTTTTATAAACTTCCAGATTCTCCAATACTACCCCAGTCCCTTTTGCAACACAAAATAACGGTTCTTCTGCAACAGAACAAGGGACACCCGTAGATCTAGCAATTAATTTGTCTAAATTCTTTAAAAGAGCTCCTCCACCGGAAAGAACCATACCTTTATCCATAACATCCGCTGAAAGCTCAGGAGGAGTAATTCTTAAAACCTGCTTTATTGATTGGATAATTTCCTGCAAGGTTTCAGAAATCGCTTCACAAATTTCATTGGAAGAAATTTTAATATTTTTCGGAAGACCAGCAATTAGATCTCTTCCACGAATATCTAAAAATCTTTCTCCTTTTTCCGGCAGAGCTGTTCCTATTTTAATTTTTATTTCCTCGGCTGTCTTCTCTCCAATAGCTAAGTTGTATTTCTTTTTGATAAAATCAGAAACTGCCCTGTCCATCTTATCTCCTCCTGCTCTTACTGAAGCTACAGTAACAATGCCTCCCAAAGAAATTACAGCAACTTCAGATGTTCCACCTCCGATATCAACTATAAGATTTCCCGAGCAAGAACCAATTGGAATCCCGGCTCCAATGGCAGCCAAAATCGGCTCTTTCGCCACAAAAGCCTGCTTTGCGCCAGCTCCAATGGCAGCTTCAATAACAGCTCTTCTTTCAGTAGAAGTAATGCCGGCTGGAATAGAAATCATTAATTCTGGTTTAAAGAACTGAAAAGAAGGAATTACTTTTTTAATAAAATATGAAATCATTGCTTGAGTTACTCTAAAATCAGCAATTACTCCATCTTTTAACGGCCTATAGACCCTGATAGTGTCAGGGGTACGGCCTGTCATTTCTTTTGCTTCATGTCCAACCGCCAGAATTTTGTTTTCATCCAAAGAAACTGCCACTACTGACGGCTCTTTAAGAACAATCCCCTTACCCGGAATAAAAACTAAAGAGTTGCAAGTTCCAAGGTCAATACCAATTTTTTTTACAAACATATATTTAGCTTTTAACTCTCTTAATATCTGCCCCTAATTTTTGCAGCTTTTCCTCTATCCCTTCATATCCTCTGTCTATTTGATAAATATCATTAATTACAGTTTTCCCCCTGGCAACAAGACCAGTAATGATTAAAGAGGCCCCTGTTCTTATATCATAGCTGTTTATTTCTCTTCCGTGAAGAACGCTTGGACCGTTAATAATTGCTCTATGAGGATCGGCAATAATAATCTCTGCTCCCATTTTGTTAAGCTCTTCCAAGTATTTTAATCTGTTCTCGTAGAGCGGATCATGAATCAACGTAGTTCCCCTTGCTTGAGTAGCCAAAACACCGAAAGCAGATTGAAGGTCCGTAGGAATACCAGGATAAATTAAAGTTTGAATTTTATCCATTCTCAATCTCTTTTTAAGAGGATTTACCAAAATTTCATTTTTCCTTATTTCCATTTCCAGACCAAAATCTTTTAATTTCGCCAAAACCAATTCTAAATGAAGAGGATTAACATTTTTAACCAGTACTTTCCCGCGCGTAACCGCAGCGGCTATAATATAGTTTCCTGCTTCCACTGGATCGTAAATAACAGTATGACTAACCCCTTTAAGTTTTTCAGATCCTTCAACAGTAAAAGAATGAGGGCTTGGAGCTTTTATTCTTGCTCCCATTTTTTTCAAAAACTTAATAAGGTCCAGAACATGTGGCTCGCAAGCTGCAATAGATATTTCACTCTTTCCTGGAATTAAACTGGAAGCCATTAAAATATTTTCCGTAACAGTAACACTGAACTCTCTTAGAATAACTTTATTAGGCTTTAACTTCTTGGCCTTGAAATAAAACCAATCTCCCTGGCAAGAAACTTCTGCCCCAAGATCTTTGAAAGCATGAATATGAACATCAATAGGCCGCGCTCCGATAATATCACCGCCCGGTCTGCATATTTTAACGCTGCCGAATCTTGCTAATAGCGGCCCTATTAGCAGAACAGAAGAACGCATTTTTTTAACTTTTGAAAAGTCAATTTTGGAAGGATCAATATTTTTGCACCTTATCTCTACAATTCTCTTTCCAAGCCATTTAATTTCTGCTCCCATTCCTTTCAATATCTCTATCATTCTAAAAACATCTTCAACTAAAGGAAGATTCGAAATCCTGCAAGTTTCATTTGTAAGCAAGGTAGCAGCCAAAATAGGAGTAGCAGCATTTTTTGCTCCGCCAACTTCAATTATCCCCTCCAAAGGCTTGCCGCCATAAATGACAAATTTCTCCATAGGATTGTATATTAGCTTAAAATTGAGAATTCAGCAAGTTAAGATATTATTTCATTATTATATTTTAGCAAACGAGAGAGCACTTGCTAATAATAATCTCTTGTTTTATTAAGAAAAAAAATATAATATAACAACATGACTAAAAAAAGGCGTACCCTATTATTTATAATATCCATTATCATGTTTACATTAGCAGCTCCAGCTGTTGTTTTCTATTCGCAAGGATATAGATTTGATTTCCAGGAAAAAACAATAGTCCAGACTGGCGCTTTTTATTTCAAAGTTCTCCCGCATAATTCAGAAATATTTATCAACGGAAAGGTAGTGAAAGAAACTTCCGGCTTAACCGGCTCTGCTCTTATTGATAACCTTCTTCCGAAAACCCATGAAGTAAAAATAGAAAAAGAAGGATATTATTCATGGCAGAAAAATCTAGAAGTAAAAGAAAAACAGGTAACCGAGGCCAAAAATATTGTTTTATTCTCTAAGAGTCAAGAGTTTGAACTTTTAGGACAAAATGTTAGCAACTTTTGGCCAACAGAAGAAGGAATAATCACTCTTGAAATAAAAGACAAGACCTGGGAGTTAAAGCTCATTGAGCCCCAAAAAAATATCAAAAGCTATCTAGTGGGCGAAAAAGATATTTATTCCAGGGGAGCTGATTTTATAAGCATAGAATTGTCAAAAAATCCAAAGGAAGTTTATGTAAACGTTGGAATGAAAGAACAGGAAAAAAGATTTATTCTAAGCTTTGACAAATTCCCTCCGACAATAACTGAAGATGAAAGCACTCCCATCCCCAAGAACATTCTTGATTCATATGACAACTATTACCTGGACAATTTGGGATATATTTTTGAGAAAAATTCTCTCTTAAAAGTCAATGAAAATCCTTTCCCAATTAAAAAAGAAACAAAATATGAATTGAATGTATTTGAAGATTATTTCTTTTTAAAGGAGAATAAATCATTGTATCTTTTTGATAAAGATACGGAAACATTCAAGAAAGTTTTTGATAATGTAAACGAGATGAAAGTTTCTCCTAATTTAGAAAGTTTGGCAATAGTTGACGGATCAGAATTATGGATTTTAGCGCTTAAGGAAAATATGGGTCAGCCGAAAAAAGAAGCAAAAGAGAAAATTTTCCTTACCAGATTTTCAGAAAAAGTGGATGATCTCTTCTGGTTAAACAATAATTACTTAATTTTTACTTTCAAAGAAAAAATAAAAATCGCAGAAATTGATAACCGCGACAAAGTAAACATTGTTGATCTTAGCGAATCTCCGAGCTCAAGAATACTTTGGGATCAAGCCAGTAAAAATCTTTATATTTTAACCGAAAACAATCTTTATTGCTTAAAAAATCTACTTCCTTGAAATAAATGGATTGTTTTTAATGTAGAATCTCCAGGGCTTCTTTGCCCATTTACCGGCATAATCAATGCCGACTCTTTTTGCAAAAACAATCTTAGGTTTCGGCCCGTCTTCTATCCAAATCCTCTTGCTTTTAGTCAAATCTTCCTTATTAAAAGATCCACTTACTTTCAACCACTTGCAAAGTTTCCCTGGACCAGAAGCATCTCTTGTTTTTCCCGGAAGCTCCAGCGCTCTGATTAATACACATTCAGGAACACCCTTCTTGCTGGTAACAATATTCAGCTGCCAATTAACCCCGTAGCAAAGATAGGTATAAATACATCCTCCGTTTAAATACTCTGCCTCGTTTCTTTTAGTTCTTTTCCATTCGTAAGAATGGCTAGCTTTGTCTTTTGGACCAACATAAGCTTCTGTTTCTACAATTATTCCTGTTATTTTTTTATTCCCTATTTTTCTAACTAATTTTTTTCCTAAAAGATCTTGAGCAACAGTTAAAGCGTCTCTAACAAAAAAGGGGTTCCTAATTTTCATTCTAAGAATCCTTTTCTTTAAACTTGTTCCAGTCTATTTCCTCTGGGCCAGCTATTTTACAAATATCAGCAAAAGGACAATACCTGCACTGCCAATTAGTAGAAGTATCCGAAAGACTCTTAGGAACAACATCTTTGTCAATCTTTTCCTTCAATGCTTTCAGATCTGCCAAAAGCTTTTCAACCAGGTCTTTGTCATAATTGACTAAAAATTCCTTTAACTCCAAAGTGTCTTTATTGACATAAAGAAGTATACCTTTATCAATTTTAAAAAAATGAAGATAAAGCTGTATTTGATTCACGTTTTCCTCCTTAGCCTGAGCCAGATTCTTGAAAATCATGCTGTTCATGCTTTTGAAATCAACTACATATAATTCGTTATTCAGAGTCACAATAGCATCAGCTCTTCCGCTGATAAGCTCTTGCGGAGGAATAGTGACTTCTGAAGCTCTTACTATGCCTAAACTAAACAGACTATTTAAAATCTGCATTTGAATGTAATCTCCATGCTCAAACAATCTAAGCATTCTGGCATCCATTTTTTGTCTAGAAACATTTTTAAACTTAAAGAATATTCCCCTTTCGCACTTCCCGGCATCTGTAATGTAAAAATGGTGCTGTTCTCTATCTCTCTGCCTATCTATATAATACTTGTCAATAAGGTCATTGAGCATGTTTTATCTTTTTCTCCACTGAGGAGCTCTTCTAGCTCTCTTCAGGCCAAATTTTTTCCTTTCTCTCTTACGAGAATCACGAGTTAAAAATCCTGCTTTTTTTAATCTTGCCCTAAAGGTAGGATCAAAATTAAGAAGAGCTCTGGAAATGCCATGCCTGATAGCTCCTGCCTGAGCTTGAAGTCCACCCCCATGAACAACAACCTCAAACTTAAACTTATCTTCGCAATCCATTTTTACCAAAGGAGCCAGAACAACTTGCTGGAGTTCAACACTTTGGAAATAATCCTTAAAAGGTTTTTTGTTCACTAAAAAGTCTTTTCCTTTTTTATCCCACATTCTTACTCGCGCAACAGCAGTTTTTCTTTTTCCTATTGTTTCAGAGTATTTAATCTTTTTTTTAACGGGTATTTTCTTCTTTGTTTTTACAGTTTTTTTCATAAAAATTATTTTTCTACCTTCAGGCGTTTTATTTGCCTTGCTCTTAACTTATTCTTCGGAAGCATTCCCATAACTGCTCTCTTTAATATTTTTGAAGGATCGCTTCCAGACATGGGAATCTCTTTTAGATGGCCTAAATATCCCGTGTGATGATAGTATTTCTTGTTTTGCAGTTTTTTCCCTGTAAATTTAATTTTCCCGGCATTTTTAACAACGACATAGTCACCCATTTCTTTATTGGGAGCAAAGTCAGGTTTATGCTTTCCCCTAAGCAGCACAGAAATCTTAGTAGCCAGTCTGCCGGCTGATTTATTACTGGCATCAACTATATGTGTTTTACGCTCTATCTTTTTTTGCATACAATGTTTCTTTTAATAATTCCAATATTACCATTTTTGTTTTATCTGATTTTCTTTCTCCAAGATTGATAATTCTCGTATAGCCCCCTTTTCTTTCTTTATATCTTGGAGCAATATCTTTTATTAATTTCCTTGCCAAATTTTTCGGGAAAACTTTTAAAAGTTGCCTTTCTGAAGACAAACTCCCTCTTTTTGCCAAAGTAATGTATTTCTCTACTAAAGAACGAGTTACTTTAGCTTTAGCTTGAGTTGTTTTAATCTTCTCTCTTAAGACAAGGGAGCAAGCTAGTGATTTTAGCAAAGCTTTTCTTTGATCCTTTTCCCTGTGAAACTTTTTGGCCTTTTTTCTTTTATACATGCTATTTTTTTAACTCAAGTCCCAGTTTCTTCAAACTCCTTTTTATTTCTTTTATTCCTTCCTTCCCTATTCCTGCTAATTCAAGAAGATTTTTTTCAGATTTTTTTGAAAGACTACTGGCTGTCCTAATACCTCCATTTGAAAGAGCACTTAGGGTTCTGCTTGAAATTTTCAAATCCTCCACTTTGATTTTTGGTTCTTTATCGCTTTTTTCTATCGGAGCAGAGGATTCAAAAGATTGAGTAATAAGGTTAAAATGGCTGATTAAAACCCCCGAAGCTAAAGAAATAGCTTGCTGGGGAGTAATAGAACCATCGGTCTCAATCTCAATATTAAGCTTGTCATAATCAGTTCTATCTCCAACTCTCATATTCTCAACATGAAAGCTTACTTTTCTTACTGGAGTATAAATGGCATCAAGAGGAATAACCCCTACTCCTGTTTTTACGCCCTTCCTTCTTTCTATTGGTTCATATCCTATTCCTTTTTCAACAAGAATCTCCATTTCTACTTCAGCTGACTTTGAAGTAAGGGTGCATATTTTCATATCTTTATTTATCAGCTCTACTTGAGTTGGAACTTTAAAATCTGAACCCTTTACCTCTTTTTCTCCTTTCACAGAAAGAGTAATTGCCTGCGGTTCATCGCTAAACATTTTAAATCTCAACTGTTTTAAATTCAGTAAAATATTAACAACGTCTTCTGCTACGTTTGGAATAGTTGAAAATTCATGATTAACTCCTTTAATTTTAACTTGGGTAATAGCAGCTCCCTCTAAGGAAGAGAGAAGAACTCTTCTAAGAGAGTTTCCAATTGTTATTCCATACCCCGGATAAAGGCCTTTAATTTCAAATAAAGCCTGGTTTTCCTTTTCCTCAATTATTTTTGGCAAAGATGGCAATAAAATCATAAAATTTAATTTAATGCTGCAAATATAAATTAAATGCAACCTTAATTTTATCTTGAATAAAACTCAAATATTGCAGATATTTCTGCCGGAGGAGCTACCTCTTCAAGGATTGGTTTTCCGACTATCTCTCCTGTTAATTTTTCCTTATTAAGCTTCAACCAGGAAGGAGTTTCATACTTTTTAACAATCTTGGCTTGATTTTCAAATGCAGTCTTTTTCAGAGAATTCGGACGAATGCTTATTTTATCTCCAACCTTCATTTGATGAGCTGGAATGTTCACCGGCTTATTATTTATTAAAAAATGACCATGAGAAACCAGCTGTCTAGCCTGAGGATGAGAAGCAGCAAACCCAAGCCTAAAAATTACATTATCAAATCTTTTTTCTAATTTCTCAATTAAAAGCTGGGCTGGACTTTCTGTTGTTCTCCTTTTTTTTAAAGTTTCTTTTACATACTTTTTGAATTGAGTCTCGCTCAGATTATACCAATTTCTTATCTTTTGCTTTTCTCTTAATTCCTTGCCATATTCAGAAAGAGGGGATGCTCTTCTCTTTCTTTTCTGCCCAGGCGGATAGGGCTTTTTAATCATAGGACATTTTACAGAAAAACACTTTTCTCCTTTTAAAAAAAGCTTGGCTCCCGCTCTTCTGCATATTTTGCATTTGTCTTTTTTCATATATTCTTACACACGTCTTGCTTTGCGAGGACGGCAACCATTATGAGGAATAGGAGTTACATCTTTAATCAACATAATCTCCAGTCCTTTTGATGCTAAAAACCTTAAAGCTGAATCTCTGCCAGCTCCTATCCCCTTTACATAAATATATATTCTTTTTACTCCCATTTTTTCAATTATCTGATATATTCCTTCCGCTACTTTGGAAGCAGCAAAAGGAGTAGATTTTTTAGCTCCTTTAAATCCAATTTTGCCTGCTGATGTCCAAGACAAAACATTCCCTTTTATGTCAGTTAAGGTAATAATAGTGTTATTGTAGGTAGAAGAGATATAAACTCTTGCCTCTCTCGCTTTTGAGGAGCTTACTTTAACTTCCTTGCTTAACTTTTTTTCAACCTCACCCCTTTCCTCTAAAAGCTCTTTTTCAGTTTTTGAAACAATTCGTTTTTTTCCCATAATTACGTAGGGTTGGCAGCCGATTTTCTCCCAGAACCCACTGTTTTTCTTACATTTCCTCTTACTGTTCTAGTGTTTGTTTTTGTTCTTTGGCCTCTTACTGGCAATTTTTTAATATGTCTAAGACCTCTCCAGCAACCAACGTCTTTCAATCTTTTTATATCTCTCATTTTTTCTCTTCTTAGATCTCCCTCAATTTTAAGATTTTTCTCAATAAAATCTCTTAAGAGATTTATCTGCTCTGGATTAAGCTGGGAAGCCTTAACGTTAGAATCAATTTTTACTTTCTTCAAAATCTCCTTGCTTAAAGACCGCCCTATTCCATAAACATAGGTTAAAGAAATCCATATTTGCTTGTTTTCAGGAATATTAATACCTGCTATTCTTGGCATAATTATCCTTGTCTTTGTTTATGTTTTGGATTTTTGCATATCACATAAACCCGGCTATTTCTTCTTACAATTTTGCAGTCTTTACAAATTTTTTTTACTGAAGATCTTACTTTCATATTATTATACAGACAAATTCTTATTTCCCGCGATAAACTATTCTCCCTTTGGTCTGATCGTAGGGAGTCATTTCAACTGTTATTTTATCTCCTGCTAAAATTTTAATTCTGAACCTTCTTAATCGTCCTGCTAAATAAGCCAGAATCTCATGGCCATCATCAAGTTTTACCTTAAACAAAGTCCCAGGTAAAGTTTCTATAACTTGACCGGTTTTTGTAATAATGTTTTTCTCTTTACTTAAATTCATTAAACAAATTATAGAATAGCAAAAAACCAGAACTTAGTCAACTTTCTTTCTTATCTTAAATCTCTTATCAAGCTTTTCAAGAGTTTCCATTATTCCAGTATATTCCAATTCAGACATAGGAAGCATTGCTGCTCCGGAGAATCCCTGCCTTCTTATTTCATCTGCTTTTCTTGAAACCCTTTCTCTAACTGAATCCCAATAAGGATGATCAAACACGTCAACCGGTTCAGTCAGCTTTCCGTTCTTTACGCAAAAAGCCAAACAAGCAACTGAAGGGGGTCCGTCAAAGAAAGATATTGGAGAGTTCATTTTAACTGGCATTAAAGGACCGTTATGCGATCCTCTCATAAATCCTGAAACATAATGGCCTATTGTATAAGGAGAAATTATTTCCCCAGTTGCTGGAAAATCTTTCTGGCATCTCACCAAAAGAACCGGATCATCCTTGCCGACATACTTTCCGGCAATATTGTGCAATCTTGTCGTAGATGCAGCTACTGCCTGCTCTCCAGAATCTCTTGACCAGATCCCTTCCACTACAAACCTTCCATTATCCCTTAGAAGAGCAGCAATGTCATACATCTCTTCTGGAGAATTAAGCTCAATAACTTTATCAGCTTTAGTATATCCAACATCCATAATCCTGAATTTAAACCCTTTTTTCAAAGAAGGGGCAAGAATAAGGCCTGGGCAATACATTGGATCTGTAAAAGTCAGATATAAAGGAAGATTGTAGGCTCCTGGCTCTGTTTTATCAGCCACAAACATTAAGAACGGTTCAGCCGGTCTTTCTTCAATATCAAGTTCAGCAACAGCAGGACCCATTCCCTTTACATTCCCGGAAAAAGTATCCTTAAGCAAGTCCTGCCCTGCTCCGTAAAGACCCTGGGATTTTGCTACTTTTGTACCAGCAATAAAAGCATCCCAGCAAAGCTTATGGATTTTGGGGTCAAGAACACCCCTTTTATGGGTAGATAAAATAGCAATATCATCGCCGGTATGACAGATATAAGAATCTATTATCAAACCCTTGCCTTTAGTTTTTACATAATTTGAAACCGTATCCAGAAGTTTTTGACTTGGTTTTAAATGCCCGCCGATACTTCCAATATCAGCTTTAATTATGCTTAATGTAATTTTTGCCATATTTTTAAAGACAAGAAAATATTCATTTTCAGGCCTTTTTTAATTTTAAAATAGTTTTAATTACTGTGTCTGGATTTAAAGACATGGTTTCAATTCCTTCTTTCATTAAAAACTCAGCAAATTCAGGAAAATCACTCGGAGCTTGTCCGCAGATTCCGCAGTATTTTTTTCTTTGCTTGCACAACCTGATAACTTTTCTAATCATTTTCCTCACCGCTGGATTTCTTTCATCTCCTATTACTTGCAAAGAAGCATTATCTCTGTCAATTCCCAAAGTAAGCTGGGTCAAATCGTTTGAGCCAATACTCATTCCGTCAAAGATTTCCAAAAATTTATCAGCTAAAATAGTGTTTGAAGGGACTTCGCACATTACATAAACTTCTAGTCCGTTCTTTCCCTTTTTCAAACCTTCATTCTCCATTAAGCTTATCACTTTTTTACCTTCTTCAACAGTTCTGCAAAAAGGAATCATTACCTTCACGTTCTTTAGTCCAAAGACATCCCTGACTATTTTTATAGCCCTACATTCCATTAGAAAAGCAGGCTTAAATTTATTGTCATAATATCGGGATGCTCCTCTCCATCCAAGCATTGGATTTTCCTCTTTCGGCTCAAAGAGTTCTCCCCCGATAAGCTTGGAATACTCATTTGTCTTAAAGTCAGAAAATCTGACAATAACCGGTCTTGGGTAGAAGGCAGCGGCAATCTGGGCAATCCCTTCAGCCAGCTCTTTTATGAAAAACTGTTTTTTATCTTTGTGCTCAACCGTGATTTCTTCAATCTCTTTTTTTATCTTTTTATCCTTGATCTTGCTAAAATGATATAAAGCTAAAGGGTGGATTCTAATCTTCTGGGCAATGATAAATTCTTCTCTGGCCAGTCCGACTCCCTCAACCGGAAGAAATGACGTCTTAAAAGCAATTTCTGGAGAAGCAATATTTACCATTATCTTTGTTTTTAATTTCGGAATTTTGTTCAAATTGTATTTTTTAACTTTAAAATCAACTTTTCCTGAAAAAATTCTTCCTTTCAATCCTTGAGTACAATCAACGGTAATAATTTGCTTATTTTTAAGAATCTTGGTTGCATTTCCAGAACCAACAATACATGGAATTCCCAATTCCCTGCTCACAATAGCAGCATGAGCTGTTTTCCCTCCTTCGTCAGTTACAATAGCAGAAGCTATTCTTATCGCTGGAACCCAATCCGGATCTGTCATTTTAGTAACTAGAACTTCTCCCTCTTGAAAATCAACAATTTCTGAAGGATTTTTGATTACCCTTACTTTTCCAACACCAATCTTATCTCCGATAGCAATACCGGTTAGAATAGGTTTTTCTTTGGTTCTAATTTCATATTCCTTATATATGTTTTCTTTTTCCATACCATAAATAGTTTCCGGCCGAGCTTGAACGATAAAAAGATGACCCGTTTTTCCGTCTTTCGCCCATTCAATATCTTGGAATCTCTTATAATGCTCTTCAATTAATAGGGCCCATTTCGTCAAAAGCAAAATTTCTTTATCTGAAATTGAAAACTCTAACTTCCTAGAAACAGCGACTTCTTTTAATCCTCCACCTTTTTTATAAACATATTTCTTGTCTTTTCTCCCCAAGCTCTTTACTATAATTGACTTAAATCCTTTTTTAAATGTCGGCTTATGGACATAAAATTGGTCTGGGGTAATTTTCCCCTTTACTATCATCTCGCCAATGCCCCAGATAGAATTAATCAGAACAACATCCTCAAAACCTGTTTCCGTATCCAATGTAAATATAACGCCGGAAGATCCTAGGTCTGATCTAATCATTTTCATAACTCCGACAGAAAGAGCAATTTTTAAATGATTGAATCCTTTTTCTTCTCTGTAAGAAATAGCTCGGTCAGTAAATAAAGAAGCAATGCATTTTTTTATTGCTCCTAACAATTTTTCTGTTCCTGAAACATTTAAATATGTTTCATGGCAGCCAGCAAAAGAAGCAGAAGGCAGATCTTCAGCTGTCGCTGAAGATCTTACGGCTACATCAGAATTCTTACCATATTCTTTTTCCAATTTCTTATAATTTTCTAAAATTTCTTTTTTTAAATCTTCTGGAAAATTGGCTTTTAAAATTAGCTCCCTGATATTTTTCCCCGTTTCCTGTAAACTTTTTAAGCTTTTTGGCTTAAACTTTGAAAAAATTTCTTTTATTTTTTTATCTATTCCATTATATCTTAAGTAATACCAATAGGCTTCTGAAGTTAAGGCAAATCCGTTTGGAACGTTTATTCCTTTTTTAGTCAATTGGGAATACATTTCACCCAAAGACGCGTTTTTCCCTCCAACGGAAGGAACGTCTTTGGAGCGAATTTCTTTAAACCAAAGAATATGTTTCATATTTATTTTATTAGTCCTTTCAGAGCCCTGACTGCTCTTTTAGGATCAGAGTAGTTGGGAATGTAATTTTTCTCCAAAATATTAATGCCAAGACCAGCAATCTTCCCACCCATAAAGCACGCTACGATAGCTTTTCTAGGATATTTTTTGGAAGCTTCAATTACTATTTTAGCATTTTTTTCGCTTTCAGTCATTATTTGAGAAGTTTGAATAACCAATATTCCATTAACGTTTCTCTGCGAAAGCAAAGTATCAATCCCTGCCTTGTATCTATAAGACAAAGCATCGCCAATTATATCCAAGGGATTGCTTCTGGAAAAAGCAGGATGCATAACTTTATCAAGTTTTCTTAAATTTTCTTCAGTAATCTTGCTCAATTTTACTCCTAATTCCTGGCAGTAATCTGCTCCAAGCACTCCGCATCCTCCCCCGTTTGTAATAATAGCTATACCGTTTTTGATTCTTGGCTGCCAAGACAAAGCTTTCGCAACGTCAAAAAGCTCTTCCAATGTTTCCGCCTCATGTACGCCAGACTGCTTAAAAGCTGCTTGGTAAATTTGATAGTTTCCTGCTAAAGAACCGGTATGAGTAGACACTGCATTTTGAACTTGCTTACTCTTTCCAGCTTTAATAACAAGAATGGGTTTGTTTTTTGAAACCCTTTTGCAAACTTCCATAAACCTTCTTCCTTCCAATATCCCCTCCAAATACAAAGCAATAACTTTTGTTTCCTTGTCAAAACCAAACCATTCTATAAAGTCTGTTAAAGATAAATCAGCCTCGTTTCCATAAGAAACCAATCCGGAGAAACCATAATTTTCATTGCAATCAATAAGGGAATCAATTATAGCACCAGATTGAGAGATAAAAGCAATTCCTCCCGGTTTGGGTAAACTGGGCGCAAAAGAGGCATTTAATCCATTTTTAGGCCCTAAAACACCAAGGCAATTAGGACCAAGTAAAGGAATACCCGCTCTCTTTGCTATTTCAATTATTCTTTTCTGTAATATTTTTCCTCTTGATCCATTTTCAGAAAACCCGGCTGAAACAATAATCATAGCGCCAACTTTTTTCTCAGAGCATTCTTTGACCACCAAAGGAACAATAGAAGCAGGGACAGCGATTATTGCTAAGTCAACAAACCCTGGAATTGATTTGACGGAAGGAAAGCACTTTATTCCAAGTATTTTCTCCCTATTCGGATTGACAGCATAAACCCTGCTTTTCCCTTTCAGGGCATTTTTCATCAATCCCGAACCAACTGAATTTTCTTTGTCTTTTGCTCCGATTATCGCGATTGATTTCGGATTAAAAATTTTCTTAAGATCTCTCATAAATAATTTTAGCGTCAACAACAAAAGCTTTTTTTTCGTTAACAATTAAAGGATTAAAATCAATCTCTTTTATGTTCTTATCTAATGAAAGTTTTGAAAGATTAACAATAACCCTGACTATTTCTTTAATGTTTACTCCTCTATCTCCCCTAAATCCTTTTAAAACAGGGAAAGACTTCAATTCTTTAAGCATCTCAAGGCCCTGTTTTTCGTCCACGGGAGCAATTCTGAAAGACACATCTTTGAAAAGCTCAACAAAGATCCCGCCAAACCCTGCCATTAGAACTGGACCGAATTGAGCATCTTTTTTCATGCCAAGTATAATCTCCTTGCCTTTAATCATCTTTTGAACTAAAACTTCCTTCCTGCCAATATGTTCCCAGGCTTTTTCCATTTCCTTTCTGTCCTTAATTCCCGTTATTACTCCTTTGACATCAGTCTTATGAAGCACTAGCAAAGAAATCTTAAGCACTACTGGATAGCCGATCTTCTCAGCAAAAAACAGAGCTTGCTTTTTTGATGTTGCAAGTTCAGTTTTAGGAAAAGGAATCTTGTGCTTCAAGAGAAGTTTTCTTGTTTTCTCAAAATCCAAAACTTTCATTATTTTTTTATCTTCTTCCCAATAAATTGTGCAAAATCAGCTAATCTGGAAGCATATCCATATTCATTATCATACCAAGATAAAACCTTAACCAGTTTATCTCCAATCACTTTCGTATTCTCAGCATCTACTATTGATGAATAGGAATTGCCAATATAGTCAGAGGAAACCAAAGGAGCATCTTCTATTCCCAATATCCCATTCATTCTTTTAGTATGGGAAGCCTTTTTAAAAGAATAATTTACTTCCTGAAAAGTAGTTTTCTTTTTAACTTCGCATACCAAGTCAACAATTGAAACAGTGGGAGTGGGCACTCTTATGGCTATCCCATCTAATCTGCCATTCATTTTTGGAATCACCTTACTAATAGCTTTAGCAGCTCCGGTAGTTGTTGGAACAATATTCAGAGCAGCTGCTCTTGCTCTCCTTAAATCCTTATGAGGCAAGTCTAATATATTTTGATCGCTGGTATAGCTATGGACAGTAGTAATAAAGCCTTTTACTATTCCAAAATTATCATCTAATACTTTTACAATCGGAGCCAGACAGTTCGTAGTGCAGGAACCCATATCAACTATATTGTCTTTTTTAGGATCATATTTTTCTTCGTTAATTCCTAAAAGAAAAGATAGAATTTCAGGACTTTTTGCAGGAGCTGAAATTATTACTTTTTTTGCACCAGCTTTAAGATGTTTTTCTGCTCCTTTCAAATCCCTAAAAACTCCCGTACATTCCAAAACAACATCAATATTAAGCTCTTTCCAAGGAAGATTTTCAGGATCTTTCTCGGAAAACACGTTTATCTTATTTCCGTTAACAGAAATAGAATTATTTGAAGCTTTCACCTGCTTTCCATAAATTCCATAGACAGAGTCATATTTCAAAAGATGAGCTAAAATCTTCGGATCCGTAAGGTCATTAATAGCCACTATCTTTATCTCGGAACGGCTGCTTAATATTCTGCGAAGAACAGGACGACCGATACGGCCAAATCCGTTAATTGCTAAATTAATCATGTATTTTTAATAATTTATCTATTTTTACCCTGTCAAAACCAAGTATAATCTCTCCGTCGATTTCCACTACTGGAATCTCTTTTTGCCCGGTCTTTTCAATTATGTTTTCCATTGCTTTTTCATCTTCTGCAACATTTATATCCTCAAACTCTATTTTACGTTCTTTAAGATAATTCTTTAACGTAGTGCAATATGGGCAGTATGGAGTTGAATATACTTTTACAATAGTCATATTTTATAATTACTCACACGAACCGCTCGGAGAAGCGGAAGATTCGCTATATGTCTCTGAAAAACTGCTAGCAGCAGATTCGGCAGTTAATTCTTGAGAACAAAAATCAGGCTGGACATTAAATCCGCAACAAAGCAAAGTTTTTACAGCTTCAGCGGTCCTGCCACCAAAATCAAATTCGCTTACTTTATTGCTGTCTAAAAATAAAGTGGGAGAACTTGTTACTTTATACTCATTCTGCAAATCAAAATCTTCTTTTGCGTATCCTAGTCCTCTTGAATTGTCACTCATACAACCATTTAATTTATTAATATCTGCGCCAATTGTCGTTAAACAACTTTCCACATCTCCTTTTTTGATATGACAATCAACATATTCCCAATATTTGTTTGACTGTTCATCTCTTAGACAAATTTGCCTAAGATTTTCTTTTGCTTCTTCGTCTCCATGCATTGAAGTTATTTCATCTCCCTGAACAGAACCGATATATTCAACTCTTATGTCGCTGGCTAAAGACGGAATATTTTTAACAATTTCATTTAAAACTCTCTGCATTTGCAACCCATAAGGACATCCGCTTACGACAAAAGCTTCCAATAAAGGCTTGTCGCTTTTTCCAATATCTTCGCATGTTTTTGGCTGCGACTCTTGAGTTCCTGTTGCTGCTGCTCCAGGCAAAACTTCATCCATATCAATTCCCCCTTGAGGAAACAAAAACTTTCCATCTTTTGTTATATAAGAGTCAATCTCACTGTCTCCAAGTTTAATCTTTATTTTATACAACCCGCTCTCATCTAAGACACTGACCAAAGAGACAACGGTCCCTTCCTCAACCAAGTTTTCATTAATAAAAGATATTGCTTTTTCAGAGGCTTCATCGGCGCTTAAAAAATTATTATTATTAGAGAATAAATACCCTCCAATACCGCCTATAATAACAACGACCACAAGAATTAATATTTTAATTATCTTTTGCATATTTGATTAATTTAGACATTAGTTTAATTTGCTTGAACTTTCCAAGTTTTCCTTTTTTAACAGCTTTCTCTGAAAAGCTTTTAACTTTATCTTTGCCGTTCCCGAAGAATAAAACGGGAACAGGTTCCAAACAGTGCCTTTTCAAGGCACAACAGGTTGAATGATCAGCAGTAATCGCCAGCAATGTATTCTTTAATGTTAACAGAATTTTAATATCTCTGTCAATTTTCTCAATGAACTTCTTTTTTCCAATAAAGTTTCCATCTTCCGCCAAGTTGTCAGTGGCCTTAATATGCAAAAAGACAAAATCATATTTTCCGGACAAAGCTCTCTTTGCAGCTGAAAACTTTGCTTTTAAGTCGGTTGTCGGAAACCCGGTAGCGCCTTTAATATTAATCAAATTCATTCCAAGAATCTTTCCTATACCCTTATACAAACCGCCTCCTGCAATGCAAGCAGCTCTCAACTTAAACCTTGGAACACTTCTCATTTCTCCTGCCCCTCTTACTAAAAGGTAATTGGCAGGCAGTTTTCTTTTTCTATTCAAAGAACATTTCTTAAGAATTTTATGAGTTCTTTCTAAGTATTTATTCAAAACCTTAGCAGTAAAGGCAGATTTCCCAGACTTATCTAAAGGAATAATTTTGTCAGCAGAAACTCCTGTTTTATGAGGATCTCCGTCTGAAATCATTGAAGATAATCCTTTTCCTCTTAAAACCAATCCAGCCCTGTGGCCATAAGACTTTTTTATTAAAAACTTCACTCCTTCTATCTCTTTTATCCTGGATAAGGCCTTAATCAAAGGTTCTGTTCGGCTGATTCTTCCGGCCCTCCTGTCAACTATTTTTAGATTATCATCCACCGTCCCAAAATTAGCTCTTAGAGCTATGTCTCCTTTTTTTAATTTCATGCCAATGCCAGCTACTTCATAAACTCCTCTTCCAAGATAATATTTCTTTGGATCGCATCCAAGTAAAGCTAAATGGGCAGTATCTGAACGAGGATATTTTTGATAAGGAAAATAGAAAGGAGAAATTAATCCGCAAATTCCATTTTCTGCCAAAAAATCCAAATTCAAAGTCTTAGCTGCCTCTAACGGAGTTTTATTGCCCAGTTGCGGAATAGGCTTATCGCCCAATCCGTCAACAATAATTAAAAGAATTTTCATATATCTTCTTCAATCCTCAACAACCTGTTGTATTTTGAAACTCTTTCTCCTCGAGCCGGAGCCCCTGATTTTATGAAATCAGAGCCAATTCCAACTGCTAAATCAGAGATAAAGCTGTCGCAAGTGTCTCCTGACCTGTGAGAAACCATTATTTTCCATCCAAATGATTTAGCGAGCTTCCATGCCTCTAAAGCTTCTGTTACTGTGCCGATCTGATTTACTTTCAGCAATAACCCGTTGCAAGCATTTCTCTTATGTGCCACCTTTATCCTTTCTGGATTGGTTGTAAGCAAGTCATCTCCAATGATTAAAAGTTTAGAAGAAGAAATGCTTTCCCATGCCTTCCAGTCTTCTTCAGCAAAAGGATCTTCAATTGCTAAAATGGGATATTTCTTTATCAAGCGCAAATAATATTTTAATAATTCTTCTCTTTCAAAAGTACCCATTTTCATAACATACTTCCCATTTTTATAGAATTGAGATGGAGCGCAGTCTAAAACAATCTTAGCGTCTTTATTCACTTTTACGATAATGTCCAGAGCTTGTTCTGGTTTCCTAAAACAAGGCGCAAATCCCCCTTCATCTCCGACATTGGTTCCAAAACCTTTTTTCTTAAGCTCTTTTTTCAATTCATAATAAGTTTCCGAAGCTGTTTGAAGAGATTGAGAATATGTTTTTTTAGGAAAAGCAATCATAAACTCCTGAATATCCAATTCATTCCCGGCATGAGCCCCGCCATTAATAATATTAAAGCAAGGAATCGGCAGAAAGAGCTTGGATTTATTTCCTGCTAATTTAGCAATATGTTTATATAAAGGCATTCCTTGTGCTCCTGCCCTGCAAACTGCCGTTGAAACTCCAACCAAAGCATTTGCCCCTATTTTTGATTTATCTTTTGTATTGTCAATTCCCTTTAACAATAAATCTATTTCTTTTTGATCAGCCGGATCTTTCCCTTTGAGCTTTGGAGATATAACAGTGTTTATATTTTTTACTGCTTTCAGAACACCCTTCCCATTATACCTTTTCCCTCCATCTCTTAATTCTTTTGCTTCATATTTTCCCTTAGAAGCTCCCGAAGGAACCTGAGAAAAAAAAGAGCCAAGATTAGTTCTAACCTCAACTTCAACAGTAGGATTCCCCCTGGAATCTAAAATCTCTCTTCCTTTTATTTCTTTAATTAAGTTTTTTTTCATTTTTAAGATAATGCCAGGCGGAAAGAGCTGCTGTTGCTCCCTGTCCGCAGGCTATTACTATTTGTTTGTATCTGCCTTCAACAACGTCTCCAGCAGCAAAAAGCCCCGGAGTTATTGTCTGACAGGTCTGAAAATCAATTTTAATTTCATCTTTTTTATTAAAAGAAACTAAATCTTTTACAAATGATGTTGCTGGCTGACAGCCTATTTCAATAAAAATTCCGTCTGTCTTTAAAGAACTAACTTCTTCTGTTTTTACATTCCTCCATAAAATTGACTCCACAAACTTATTCCCTTGTATTTTTTCTATGGAAGCAGAAGTAATTATTTCAACTTTTCCTGTAGATAAAACAATTTCTTGATTAACCTTATCTGCTTTAATTGTTGGGCTGTATTCTAAAACATATATCTTCTGGGCAAACTTGCTTAAAAATATAGTTGCTTCAAAACCGGCGTTTCCTCCACCGATAACTGCTACTGTTTTCCCTTTATATAAGGGGCCGTCGCAAATGCTACAATAGCTCACGCCGCGGCCAATAAACTCTTTTTCTCCTAAAACCTCAAGCGGCCTGGGATCAGCTCCGGAAGCAATAATCACTGTTTCTGATTTAAAAACTCCGCTATTTCTTGTTTCCACTAAAAAGTAATCAGTCCCTTTGTTTATTTTTGCCACATTATCATCTTTTACTCTCCCTTTAAAGTTTTTCAAATGATCCTCGAACTTCTGAATAAGATCCATGCCTGATATTTTTTTAAACCCAGGATAATTCTCAATATCAACTGCTTTCTTTGCCATTTGTCCTCCAAGATTTTTAGAGATAAGAAGAAAATTCATTTCTTGACGAGCAGCATAAATTCCCGCTGCAATGCCAGCAGGACCCCCTCCGACTATAATTAAGTCATAATTATCAGACATCCTCTTCCTTCCTTAGAAAAGCAGGGAAATCCCATTTTTTTTCTTTTTCTAATAGTTTTCTCTCTTCTTTTTTAATTTCTTTCTTTAGAGCTATAGCATTTTTTCTTGCTGTTTTCCGAGGCTTTTTTACTTCCAAACTATCCTCTTGAAGTTCAGGATTCTTGCTTTTCTTTTTTAGCTTTAAGGCCTTTTTTTTGGGTTTCTCTTCTTGAATATCTTTCTTAACTGGCTTGGGAGATTTTTTTTCTTCTACGCCCAATAGAGTAATTCCTATTCTTCCTTCTGCTTTTGACTTTTCTTTAGCAGTTAATGAAGACACTCCGAAAATAATCTTGGCTTTTCTGCCGAGATTGAAAATAGTTCTGCTTATTTGGTCAACCTCTGCCATTTTAAGATCTCCTTCGTTTTCAATATTAAACAAAATTCTATCTGCTCCTTGCAAGCTATGTTCATTTAAAGGGCTCTGAATAACACTTTTAACTGCATTCACTGCCCTGTTTTCACCCTGGGCTTCTGCTCGATTCAAATAGCACACCTTTCCTTTTCCCTCTAAGATAGTTCTAAAATCAGCCCAGTCAATATTAATTAATCCCGGCTTATAGATCATTTCACTTAACCCCTTAAGATAAAAAACCAGATAATGATTTACCATAGAGAGAGCATTGGTAATTGAAGTAGATTCATCAATGATTTGGAATATCCTTTCATTCGGAATAATATCTACTGCATTTAAGTCTGTTTCCATCTTTTTCAAGGAGTTTCTAGCAATCATTTTTTTCTTTTCTCCTTCAAACTTAAAGGGAAGAGTAAATATTCCCAAACTGATCTTTTTAAGGGATCTGATAATCTCAGCAATAACCGGAGAAGCGCCTGAACCCATTCCTCCTCCCAAACAAGATATAAGAATACAAAAATCTGAATTTCCCAGAGCTTTTTTTATCTTCTCTTTTTCGTCTCTGACTGCTTTTTCTCCTATACTGGGATCCATTCCGCATCCCAATCCTTGAGTTAAACTTTGCCCAACTTTTAAAACCTTGCACTCTTTTGCAACTTTTTTTAAAGCTTGAAAATCAGTGTTAACGGCAATAAAGTCTATCCCTCTCAAATTCTTGTCTCTAGATATCTCGGAAACAATTGAATTCCCTCCACCCCCAATTCCAATTATTTTAATTCTGGCTTTAGGAATTTTCCCAAGCTGAGAAATTTTTTTCTTAATAATTTTATTCTTTGCCATAGTTTTATCCTTTTGTTTATTTTAAATCAGTAAATCGATTAGGTCAACGATATTATTCCCCCTCCCAAAAGCTTGTTTCTTTTATATAGCACTGCAGATTGTCCGGGAGTTATTGCTCTTTGGGAACTTTTAAAAACTAATTTGCATTTCTTTTGAGAACAATAAACCGTAGCAGGAAAAGCTTTCTGTCCATAGCGCGCTTTTACCATAACCTTCAAAGGAAGTTTTGGCTTTTTAGAAGAAATCCAATTGATATTTTCTATATCAGCTTCTTTCTGAAGCAAGTCTTTTTGGTTTTTGCCCACAATTAAAAGATTCTTCTTTAAATCCTTGCCTAAAACATAATATGGTCCAGAAGAAAGCTTTATTCCTTTTCTCTGACCAATAGTGTAAAAGTATAGTCCTTTGTGTGTGGCAATTATTTTTCCTGCTTTATTAATAATTTTTCCCGGTTGCAACCCTATCTTCTTCATTAAAAAATGGTTGACATTATTAGTAAAACAAATTTCCTGAGATTCTTTTTTTACTATTTCAAAAATTCCGTATTTCTTAGCTATCTTCTTAACTTCTTTTTTTGAGTAATCTCCAATCGGAAAAAGCACATTATTCAGCTGTTTTTGACTTAAAGACCATAAAAAATAGCTCTGGTCTTTGTCTTTTGCTTTTAGAATACAGTCTTTGCATAATTTTGCATAGTGGCCAGTGGCAAGATAGTCTGTTTTCATTCTCTTTGGCAAAAGCCCGAACTTTATTTCCTTATTGCATATAACGCAGGGATTAGGAGTTTTTCCCATTCTATGTTCTTTTACAAATTCTTTGATTACTTTTTTTTCAAACTCTTTTCTTAAATCCAAAACAAAAAGGGGAATCTCCAAAATGCTGGCAATTTCCCTTGCTTTTTTCTCAGATTCTTTAAAATATAAATTATTAAAAAGCTTTAAAAATACTCCCTTTAATACAAAACCTTGTCTTTTCAAAAGAATAGCCGCCACAGCACTATCCATTCCTCCGGAAAGAGCTATTATTGCTTTTTTTCTAATAGCCATTAACTATACCTGTCAGCTACATTTGAAGCTGCAAATGATTCCGGCTTTAACTTCGGCTCAAAGCCATTTCCTTTAATTAGCCCCACTACTTCTTTTATCATATCTTTGGTAATTCCGTTTTCTCCGACATCGGCATGAATATACTTAAACTCGTAATTCAAAGGCAAATTTTCAGCTTCTTGCCCTATCTTTTCTTTCAAAGTCAAAGCTACTTGGCAGGACAAAAGAACTTCCTGAAGAATTCTTTCTTTCCAGCCATAAAACTTCTTTTGAGGATAAGTTATCGTTTTAAGAAAAAACCTTCCTCCCTGTCCTTTTTTTAAAATCACAAGAGCTATTGGAAAATTAGGATTTTCCCCTGAAGAAGAATCGCAACCAACAACAATATCATAAGAAAACTCGGGGCTCAAAGACATATACCCTATTACTTCTTTTACTACCCCTTCCAAGCTAAGATTTCCACAAGTTGGATTATAAAAATTTCCATTAAAAATATCTTCCATGGTTATTTATACTAACAAAAAATCTAAAGAGAGTAAAGCTTTGAAATATTCTTAATAATTTTCAAAAACTCTTTTGGCTTTAAGGAAGCTCCACCTATTAAAAGCCCGTCCAATCCTGCTTTTTCAACATATAGAGAAGCATTTTTTGAATTAACACTTCCCCCGTAAAGAATCCTGATTTTTTTGGTATTATACAATCCAGACAAAATTTTCCTAATGAGCAGGGTTATACTTTTCGCCCGTTCAACTGGGCAGGAAGAGCCGGAACCAATAGCCCAAATAGGCTCATAAGCTATAGATATTTTCTCTGCATTTTTTCGAGAAACGCCTTTAAGAGATTGCTTTATCTGTTTTTTCAAAACATCTCCAACATGATTTTTCTCTTCCATGGTTTCTCCAATGCAAAGAATGGGCTTTAAGCCGGCTTCAAGCCCTTTTTTTATCTTTTTTCCTATTATTTCATTTGTTTCATTAAAATATTTCCTTCTTTCTGAATGGCCCAATATTACATACTTGCATCCAATGCTTTTTAGTTGATAAGGGGAAATTTCTCCATTGAAAGCTCCTTCTTTCTCCCAAAAGCAGTCTTGAGCCCCTAAGGAGAAATTTGTTTTAGCGGAAAAAAGAAAAACAGATGGAGGACAGATTACCACCTCTGCTTTTTTAAATCCCCTATTAATTCCCCTAAACAAAGCTTCTGCTTTTTTTAGGGTTAAGGGATTCATTTTCCAATTAGCGACAATTAAAGATTTTTTCATAGTTTCTTTTTTTTGACTTTAATTAATAATCCTATTAAAAACAATGCTCCTAAAAGCGCGGGCCAGCCAAAATAGCTTTCAATGGCAATGCCGCCTCTGGTTGCAAAAGTGACTATTGTTCCTGCAATGAATACTCCTAAAGCAATTGAGGGAAAAGCTTTTTTAAATGGAATATTAAACAAAAAAGAAATTACTGAACCTGTCCAAGCTCCAGTTACGGGCAATGGAACAGCTACGAACAAGACTAATGCAACGGACCCGTATTTCTTAATCAAAGAATTATGGTTTCTCTCCGTCCTTCTAAAAAACCAAGAAAAGAATCTTTCAAAAATGACAAAATTTCTTGAAAGCCATCTGGAGATTGGTCCTAAAAAAGAAATAAGAAAGAGCGCTGGAACAAGGTTGCCAAAGAAAGAAATAACAAAAGATTCAACAACGCCAAGATGATAAATTGTTAAGGCAACAGGAATTGATCCACGAAGCTCAAAAAATGGAGACATTGCTATCAAAAATATTTTGAGCTCTGGAATCATTGTTTTCTAAGATATTCTGCTGCTTTTTCAGGTTCAATAGTTGAAATCTCCATTCCCGCCCCAAGTTCAAATCCTGCCCAAACAGAAGTTTTTGGCATTATGGTCCAATGCCAATGATAATAACTGTAATCTTTATTGTCAGTAGGAGCAGTGTGGATATAGAAATTATAAGGAGGATTATTAAGTCCCTTGTAAAGCTTGGAAAGAACCGCCTTGACAGATTGAGCCAAATCTTTTTTCTCCTCTCTGCTAATTTTCTCAAAATAAGCAGAATGTTTTTTAGGAGAAATTATAACCTGGAAAGCGCTTCTTGAAGCAAAGGGGCAAACAGCTAAAAAGCTTTTATTCTCAAAAACAATTCTTTTCTTTGACCTTTTCTCCCACTTGTTCATTAGGCAGTAAAAGCACTTTTTATGCGCTTTGTAATACTTGCTTGAATTGATAAGCGCTTCTTTCAAATCTGTATCAATTAAAGGAGTGGTTATAATCTGGGAGTGAGGATGAGCAATAGAAGCTCCTGCTTTTTCTCCATGATTATGAAATATTGAAATATATTTTACGAATGGCTTTGGCCTTAAATCTAAAAACCTTTCTTGAAAAACATCAATTAGTTCTTCCACTTTATTTAAAGAAAGACAAGCTATCGATTTCTCATGATCTCTAGTGACCACAACTTCATGATAGCCGACTGCGTCAATTGTTTGATAGAAGTTTCCTTCTTTTCTTTTATTTAAAGAATTTCCTGGAGCAAAAGCAGGATATTTGTTTGGAATAGAAACTGTTGTCCATTTATTATCTAAAGAATCAACCTTTTTCCCATTGGAAAAAATAACAGTAGGATGTTCCTGAGTTTCAATCTTACAGAAAGGACAGCCAGATTTAGATACTTTCTCTTTTTTCTTTTTTTCTTTAAAACTTTTCGGCTTCCTTGCCCTGCCAGTAGCAATTACAACCCAATTTTTAGAAAGTAAATCATATCTTAACTCTGAAGAAGCTTTTTTATTCATATTTCCCAGTTATTAAATTTTTTCTTATCTCAAACAAATCAAAAAACATCTTAAAAATGCTTTTTAGCTTTACTTTGCTCTCAAGATCATTTTTCCAATGGACTGGTATTTCTTTTATTTTATACCCTTTTCTTTTAGCAAGAATTAAAATTTCCGGATCAAATGCAAAACGGTCAATTATGCACTTTGGCATAATATCCTGAACTGCTTTCCTGCTGAATCCTTTAAATCCGCATTGGCTGTCTTTTATTCCCCATGTTCCGCAAATTGTCTGCGTAAGCAAGCTGAAAATATTTCCCAAGATTCTTCTAAAAACAGATTGAGAAGGATCTAAAACAGCTCCCTTTATATCTCTTGATCCAATAACAACATCAAATCCTTTTTCAAAAAAAGGCCACATTTTTTCTACCTGGTCGATAGAAGTAGAATTATCTGCATCGGTAAAAAGAAGATAGTCGCCTTTTCCATCCATCATTCCCTGTCTTGTAACATAACCTTTGCCGTGATTTTCCTTATTATCAATAACCCTTAGGCCTTTGATTTTAGAACTTAAATCTCTGACAACCTGAGCAGTTTTGTCTTTTGACCCATCGCTTACTACTATAATCTCGTAGTTATAGGATTGTTTTTCCAGATATTTCTCAATCTCAAATAAAGTTTTGGGCAAACGCCTTTCTTCATTATAGGAAGGTATTATAACTGACAAACGAATATTATCCATTAATATATTTTAGCATAAAAAGGAATTTCTGTAAGCATCTCGCATCCTCTTTCTGTCACAGCCAGCATATGCTCAAAGTGAGCAGATAAAGAACCGTCTCTTGTTTCAAAAGAATAACCGTCTCTGCCTGCTTTAATGTGATAATCCCCCATTGTTGCCATTGGTTCCAAGCAAACAACCATTCCTTTTTTTATCTCTAAGCCCTTGTGCCTTTTCCCATAGTTCAATATTTTAGGGTCTTCATGAATATCTCTGCCAATTCCATGTCCGCAAAGATCTCTCACAACTCCAAATCCTTGGCTTTCAATATGTCTTTCAATTGCATTCCCCACGTCTCCAAAAGTGTTTCCAGGTTTTAAATTGGCGATCCCTCTCTTCAAAGCTTTTTTAGTTACCCTAATTAGTCTCTGAACCTCGGGACTAATATTTCCTACGGCAAGAGTAAAGGCCATATCAGAATGGAATCCTTTCCATAGAAGACCGCAATCAAGAGAAATAATATCTCCATCTTTCAAAACTCTTTGCGATGGAATACCATGAACAATTTCTTCATTGATGGAAACGCAGAGAGTAGCTGGAAATCCTCCATGATCTTTAAAATTCGGCTTTGCTCCTAATTTTAAAATCAGGGCCTCTGCGGCCCCATTTAGTTCATTTGTAGTAATCCCTGGTTTCACCATTTTCCCCAACTCATCCATAACTTTTGATAAGAGTTTTCCGCCTTCCCTCATTATTTTTATTTCCTGGGGAGTTTTTATAAAGATCATTTAATTGCTTTTAAAATATTATTAAAAACCTGAGACACGGATCCCGAACCAGAGACTTCTTTTACTTTTAATCCTTGTTTTTTAAATAATTCAATTAAAGGAAAGGTTCTTTCTTTGTATTCCTCTAGTCTAACTTTGATTGTCTTTAGATTATCCAAGCCTTTTCTTCTCATTAATTTTGATCCGTCAAGAGGACACCTGGTAAGATGGATTGTTTCTTTATTGTAAAGAATGGGATGGCGCATAAGCTCGCATATCCTTCTATGACTGTTCCTGAAAATAGAATCCGCTCCTTTCAGCTTTATCAAAACAACTTTAATATTTTCCTTCCCATAAAGCTTTTTCAAGAAAGGAGTAACTTCTTTTCCTTCATACAGAGTACGCGGAGATCCTGCTAGAACTAAAGACTTTCCTGCTTTAAAAAGTTCATCTACTTTGTTTTTCACAAGCTGGGTGACGAAAGGAGGACTGCATAAAATTCCCGCTTTCCATAATTTTTTCTCATCGATCAAGAAATACTTCTCTTTTCCCACCTTGATAAAATCACTCTTCTTGGCTTTATCAAAGCTTTCTTCTATTATCTTGCTTGTTTCCAAATAATAAAGGCTTAACTTGTCTGCTAAAAGACTGGCTTGAGTGCCTTTTCCTGCTCCAGGAGGCCCGAACAATATCACTGTTATTTTTTTATTAGAAAGTTTCATATTCTCTCATTTGCAATTGTGCATTAATTTGACGCATAGTTTCCAATACAACGGAAACCATAATTAAGAGAGCAGTACCTCCTATAAAAAAGGTAAAGACAGTTACTCCGGTGATTCCTCCAATAATAGAAGGCATTACTGCAATTGTGCCCAAAAACAGCGCACCAATCAGCAAGATTCTATTTAAGATATAGTGGATAAAATTAGCCGTAGATTCTCCGGGCCTTATTCCCGGAACAAATCCTCCCATTTTTTGAAGGTTCGTGGCAATGGCTTTTGGATTGAAAGTAACGGCTGTATAAAAATAGGTGAAAAGGAAAACCAAGATAAAATAAAGCATACCGTTAACCCATGGATTTTGCAGAAACTCAGAAACGTTTTGAGCAATATTTCCAATTGATCCACCTGCTCCGCTTAAAAAATTAGCAATCATTCCAGGGAAAAGCAAAATAGATAAAGCAAAAATAATAGGAATCACTCCGGCAGGATTAACGTTCATTGGAAGATAAGTTGAAACACCGCCGTACATTTTCATTCCTTTTACCCGCTTTGCGTATGAAACAGGTATATTTCTTCTCCCTTCATTAATTAAAACTACTCCGGAAATAATAATCAAAGCCATTACAATAAAAAGAAGGTAAGAGGGCAGCTGGCTTGGCTCCCATTTGATTAAAACCTCTCGAATATTGACTGGAAATCTGGCAACAATTCCGGCAAAAATCAAGAGAGATACTCCATTTCCAATTCCCTTTTCTGAGATTAATTCTCCTATCCACATTAAGAGTACTGTTCCTGCAGTTATCGTAACAATAGCAGCAACCATTACAGTAAAAGAAAAACTGCCGATAGCTCCCTGGCTTTGGAGCAGATTAAGCATGGCATAACTTTGAAGAATAGCTAAAGGAACAGTTGCCAGTCTTCCATATTGGTTGAATTTCTGGCGTCCGGCATCGCCCTCTTCTTTATACATTTTTTCAAGCTGAGGAAAAATCATCGTCAAAAGCTGCATAATAATGACAGCCGTGATGTATGGTCCCAATCCAAGCATTATAATGGAAAGATTTGAAAGGGTTCCGCCGGTAAACATATTTAAAATCCCAAATACTTGAAATTGTTCAAAAAACCTCTTTAAGTTTTCAATATCAATTCCAGGAACGGGAATATTCGCCATCACCCGAAAGATGGCAAGCATTGCAAAAACAAACAATATCTTTTTTCTCAAATCTGGAACTTTAAAAATTTGTATAAGTTTATTGAACCAGCCCATATTATTTTACGCTTCCTTTGTTTTTTTCAATAATTTCCTTTGCTTTTTTTGAAACAAGACAGTTCTCGATTATAAAAGATTTTTTTATCTCTCCTCTGCCCAAGATTTTAACCTTGGGAACTCTTCCCTTTATTCTGTGGACTATTTTTTTATCCAATAACACTTCAGGATTAATTTTGCTTCCAGAATCAAACTTAGCCTCAAGAACATCAAGATTAACAACAAAAGGCTTTGTTCTTACAGACCCAAAGCGGTATCCTCTCAATTTAGGATATCTTTTGATCAGCTCCCTGATGATTGGCTGTTTTTTTCCTCCTGCTCTGGATTTTTGTCCCTTCATTCCCCTTCCGGAATAAGTTCCTCTTTTTCCTCCCCTGCCAATCCTTTTTCTTCCTTTCGGCTTATGTTTTGGCTGTATTTGATGCATTTGCATAATATTATTTTCTCAGCATTTCAAGAGCTTTCATAGTAGCCCTAGCATTATTTAACTTATTTCCCGTTCTTCCTAAAATCTTTGAAGAAATATTTTTGATTCCTGCAAGAGAGCATATTACCCTTACCGTTCCTCCGGCAACTAATCCTCTTCCTTCTTTTTGCGGCCTTAGAAGAATTCTAGCCGGTCCCAACTTGATATAGACTTCATGAGGAATAGAATCGTTTTTTATGGGAACAACAACCATATTCTTTTTTGAAAATCTTGTTGCTTTTTCTATGGCAAGAGCTACGTCCTGGCCGGTAGCCACTCCAATGCCAACCTTTCCGGCTTTATTGCCAGTTACCATTACCGCTCTGAACCTTATTTTCCTACCTCCGGTCCTAGTATGAGAAACTCTGGCCAAATCTAAAAGCTTTGATTCAAATTCATCTTTAATTTTTCCTTTTTCAGTTTTATTAAATCTTCTAATCATATTAAAATTGAAGGCCTCCTTCCCTTGCTCCCTGAGCCAGGGCCTGGACTCTGCCATGATATTTATATCCAGCCTTATCAAAAACAACCTTTTTAATTTTTTTCTCAATAGCTTTCTGTGCAAGCAATTCTCCAACTTTATGGGCAGCTGCTGTTTTGGTTTTCTCTTTTAGCTTAAAATCGCTCAAACTTAAAAGAATTTTTCCTTTTTCATCATCAATAAGCTGGGCATAAATATATTTGTTCGATCTAAAAACACAAAGTCTTGGCCTTTTAGAACTGCCAGATACTTTGGCTCTTGTTCTTTTGTGTCTTATATATCTTTTATTGTCTCTTCTTAACATATTTTTATCCAGTTGTTCCTGTTGCTTTTTTACCCGCTTTTCTTCTGATAATTTCATCTATATATTTTATTCCTTTTCCTTTATATGGTTCTGGTTTTTTCTTGCTCCTTATTGTAGAAGCTATCTGACCGACTAAATATTTATCGTATCCTGAGACAGTAATAATATTTTTTTCCACAGAAATAGCTATTCCTTCCGGACAAACTATTTTTACAGGATTGGTAAATCCGATAGAAAGCAAAAGATCTTTCCCATCTAAGTTAGCCTTATATCCTATACCGTTTATCTCAAGCTTTTTTTCATATCCCTGGCTCACGCCTTTCACCATATTGGCTATAAGAGCTCTTGCAAGACCCCAAAAAGCTTTTGTTTGCTTAATGTGAATTTTGGGAGTTACTATAATCTGACCTTCTTCCACTCGAATAGCAACCTCGTTTCTAACATCCAAAGAAAGCTCTCCCTTGGAACCCTTAATGCTAATCTTGTTTCCTTCCACTTTTACTTCAACTCCAGATGGTATTAATATTGGTTTTTTTCCTATACGTGACATAAGTTTACCATACTTGGCATATTACTTCTCCGCCTATTTTCTGCTTTTTTGCTTCTTTATCGGTCATTAACCCCTTAGAAGTAGAAATAATGGCAATGCCGTATCCGCCTTTTACTTTTTTGATTTCAGAATATTTATTATACACCCTTTGGCCACCTTTAGAAATTTTCTTTAATCCAGAAATAACAGGTATGCCTGATTCATATTTTAAAGTAATTTCAATAACCTTTTTTTCTTTTCTTCCGCGCTTTCCCACTTTTTTAACAAGCTTTGCCTTTTCTAAAACTTCAGCAATATTATATTTTAAAGCAGAAAACGGGACAACTATTGTTTCTTTCTTTACCATCTGGGCATTCCTTATTTGGGTAAGCATGTTTGAAACTGTATCCATATTTTTACCAACTACTCTTTTTTACTCCGGGTATAAGACCTTTATTCGCCATTTCTCTAAAACAAATCCGGCATAATCCAAACTTTTGCATATATCCTCTTTTCCTTCCACATCTAAAACAGCGCCGGACAATTCTGGTTGCTTTTCTTGGTTTCTTATTAGATTTTGCAATTTGAGCTTTTGTTGCCATATTCTATGATTTTAATGGAAAACCCAATAATTTCAATAGTTCAATTCCTTTCTCTTTGTCTTTTGCATTTGTTGTTATTGTTATTTCTAATCCGAAAATGGATTTTGCTTTTTCGGGAGAAACCTCGGGAAAACAAATGTGTTCTTTGATTCCAATAGTCAAATTTCCACTTTCATCTACTGATTTTTGATCAATCCCGCGAAAATCTCTGGATCTTGGAAGAGTAATATTAATTAATCTTTCCAGAAAGTCATACATTTTCTCTCCTCTCAAGGTAACTTTTGCTCCAACAAACATTCCTTCTCTCAACTTAAATCCTGCAATAGACTTTTTTGCCTTTGTTTTGAGAGGACTCTGTCCGCAAATCAAGCTCAGGTCATTTAAGATATATTTAATATTTTTCTCCTGATCTTTGCCGGTTTGCTCAGAAGCTATCTTTCCAAAACCAGTATTTACTACCACTTTTTCTATTCTAGGAACTGCCATAGAGTTTTTATATCCAAACTTTTTCTTCATGGCTGGGATTATTTGTTTTTGATATTTTTCTTTAAGGTGAATCATATTTTTATGTTTCTTTTCCGCAGTTTTTACAGATTCTGTATTTTTTCTTTCCTTCAATCTTATATCCTGTCCTTACGGCCTTTCCGCAGTTTTTACAAATAAGTTTAACGTTGGAAATATTAATATGTCCAGGCAAATGAACGATTTGTCCTTTTTCTCCTGATTTTTTAGGCTTAATATGCTTTTTACGTATATTCATACCCTCAACAACTAATCTGTTTCCTTTAGGAAAAGCTTCCAGAACCTTACCTTTTCTTCCCTTGTCCTTGCCGGCTATTATTAAAACCTGATCGTCTTTTTTTATCTTCATATTATTTCTTTAGCCAAGCCGGCAATTTTCTCAAAACCCTTTTCTTTTAACTCTCTTGGTATTGGGCCAAAAATTCTGTTTCCTTTAGGCTGTTTGGTCTTTTCTTCCAAAATAACAGCTGCATTTTCATCAAATCGAATATAGGAGCCGTCTTTCCTTCTATATGCTTTTCTTTGCCTTACAATAACTGCTCTTACTTTTTCATGCTTTTTTACAATCCTTCTTGGTTCAGCTTCTTTTACTGTAGCTACTATAATATCCCCGAGCTGGGCATAGCGGCGTCTGGTACCCCCTGGAATGTTAAAACACTGGATAATTTTAGCTCCACTGTTATCGGCAACCTTCAATTTTGTTTCTCTTTGAATCATAAACCTAAATCTTTTTTACTATTTTCCATTTTTTATCCTTGCTAATTGGCCTGCACTCTTCAATAATCACTCTATCCCCCAAATTAAACTCCTTGCTTTCAGTATGCGCCTTATATTTTTTGTGAACCTTGTATCTTTTCTTGTATTTCGGATGCTTTTTAATTCTCTCTACTTCCACTACTGCCGTTTTCTGCATTTTTGTTGAAACAATAATTCCTTTTAATTTCATGATTTTAATAAAGTTAATATTTTTGCAATATCTTTTCTAATAGTCCGGATCTCTCTCACATTCTTTACTTTCCCAGAAGATAAATCAAACTTCAGGGCTCGCAGTCCTTCTTTTTTTTCAAATAGCAAATTCTGAAGTTCTTCTTTTGATTTCTGCCTTAATTCTTTAATTTTCATGCTAATTCTTAATAAATTTTGTTTTAAGAGATAATTTGTCTCCTGCTTTTTTAAAAGCTTTTCTAGCTGTCTGTTCATCAATTCCGTCCATTTCAAAAATAAGACGTCCTGGTTTTACGGAGAAAACATAGTAATCAACTGATCCTTTCCCGCCACCCATAGGAACTTCTGTTCCTTTTTTGGTGACAGGCTTATCTGGAAAAATTCTTATCCAAAGCTTTCCTCCTTTTTTTAAAAATCTGATAATGCCTCTTCTTGCAGCTTCGATTTGTCTGCTGTTAACCCATTTGCTTTCCATTGCCTTTAACCCAAAAGAGCCAAAAACGAGTTCCGTTCCTCTTGTTTCATTTCTTTTATTTCTTCTCCTTCCTTTATGCCATTTCCTATGTTTTACTTTTTTGGGTAATAAAATAGCCATAATTTAGAATTTTTCTCCCTTATATATCCAAACTTTAATGCCAATGGCTCCATAAGAACAATTGGCAGTTCCGGATCCATAGATAATATCCGCTCTAATAGTCTGACGTGGAAGGTTTCCCTTCTTGAGCCATTCTCTTCTGGCAATTTCTGCTCCTCCCAATCTTCCCGCAATCTCTATTCTTGCTCCTTCTACTCCTTTCACAAGCATAATTTTGCTTATGGCCTGCTTTAAAACTTTTCTAAATGGCATTCGTTTTTCAATTCTCTGAGCTATCCATTCTATCACTAAATCAGGATTAGACCAGACCTCTCTCACTCCGCGAATATCAACCCTAATTTCGGGAACTTTTGCTTTTTGATCTTTCAATGAAATCACTTTCTCTAAGCTTTTTTTAATTTCTTCCGCCCCTGCTCCGCCTCTTCCAATAACCAAACCAGGCCTGCCAGTATTAATAATAACATTTATTCTGTTAGAAAATCTTTCAATCTCAATTGTTGCAACGCTACACTCTTTTAATTTCTTTTCCAAAAACTCCCTAATTTTAAAATCCTCTTCCAAATACTTGGCAGGTTTTTCTTTATAAAATCCGCGGGAGAGCCAATCAGATATTTCTTTTATTCTAAATATTTTAGGATGAACTCTATGAGACATAAAATTAAAATGCTTTTCGCCTAAATATTTTTTTAACGCCACCCTCTTTCCCAAGCTTTGTTAATTCTTTTTGCGGTCTAAGCTTGGTTTTTTTACATTCTCGGATTTTTCCTTCTTTTTGCTTTTTGGAACAATTGCAAGCTTTTTCGCCTTTCCATCTTTTTCTTTTAAAATCATTGTTATATGCGAGGTTTTTTTCTGGATTTCTGCTGCTCTTCCTCTTGCCCGGGCTCTCCATCTTTTATACTTGGGCCCCTCATCAACAGTAATTTTGGAAATATATAAAATAGAAGGATCTATCTGAAAATTATTTTTTGCATTTGCCTTAGCCTGCATTAAAAGTTTTAACATTGGGCCAGAAGCTTTCTTTATTGTAAAACGCAAAATATTCCGAGCATCATCAACTGGTTTTCCTTTTATCAAATCAGCAACTAAACGGACTTTTCTCGGCGCTATATGTAAATAATTTAATTTAGCAGTTATCTCCATATTATTGACTTTGAGCAACTTTCGTTTCTTGCTCTTTCTGTATCTTTCCTCCGTGCCTTCCAAATTTTGTTGTAGGAGAAAACCCTCCCAACTTATACCCTACCATTTCTTCAGTAATATAAACTGGAATGAAATCTTTTCCATTGTGAACTCCAAAAGTAAATCCAATCATTTCAGGAGTAATGGTACAAGCCCTTGCCCAAGTTTTTATGACAGTTTTTGGGCCTGGCTTTAGTTTTGAAATTTTCTTAAGAAGTTTTTCGTCTATATATGGACCTTTTTTAATTGATCTTGCCATAATTATTTTCTCTTTTTCCTTTTTCTCCTCTTAATAATAAGTTTATCTGTCCACTTTTTTCTTCTTGTCTTTACTCCAAGAGCCGGTTTTCCCCATGGAGTTTTTGGAAAAGGCATTCCAATAGAAGATCTTCCTTCTCCTCCACCATGAGGATGATCGCAGGGATTCATTGCTGTTCCTCTTACGGTAGGCCTTATTCCTCGATATCTGCTTTTCCCGGCTTTTCCTAATTTAATATATTTATGCTCCGGCCTGGAAACTACTCCTATTGAAGCAAAACATTTAGCCATTACCTTCCTAACCTCGGTAGAAGGAAGAACTAAATGAGTATATTCCCCTTCCTGAGCTAAAACCTTTGCTGATGTTCCTGCTCCTTTAATCATCTTTCCGCCCTTGTCTGGCTCTAATTCAATATTATAGACCATTGTTCCAACAGGAATATTCTTAAGTTTTGTTCTGTTGCCTGGACGTATTTGCGCTTCATCAGCGCAAATCACAGTATCTCCAACCTTTATCTCCTGGGGCAAGATTCTGTATCTTTTCTCTCCGTCTTCATATTCTAAAAGCATAACAAAAGCAGTAGTATAGGGACTATACTCTAAGCTTACCACTTTTGCAGGAATATCAAGTTTTTTCTGGCCAAAATCAATTATCCTGTAAAGCTTTTTTGCTCCACCTCCTTTGTGTCTAACGCTAATTCTTCCGGAAGATCCTCTCCCTGCATTTTTTTTCAACGAAACAAGCAGATTTTTTTCTGGTTTTTTCTTTGTCAAAATCGAAAAGTCTTCCTTTCCCATTCCTCTTTGTCCTGGTGTAGTTGGCTTATATTGTTTCATAAAATTATCTCGGCAAGACCTCTATTTTCTGACCTTCTTTTAATTTTATAATCGCCTTTTTGTAGCCTTTTCTCCATCCGATAGTTTTAGCCAGCCTTCTCTTCTTTCTTGGAATCTTTGTAATTCTTACCTTTAAAACATCAACATTATATAAAGACTCAATTGCTTTTCTCACCTCTGTTTTATTGGCTCTCGGCCAAATATTGAAAACATACTGGTTTTGTTTTGTTAAATCTGTTGCTTTTTCAGTAACATGCGGAGATTTTAAAATCCCGTAAGTTGCTACTTTCCTTTTGGGTAAAATCTTTTTTTCAGATTTCTTTAATTCAGCTTTTTCTTCTTTTTTTAAAATTTTTCCTAAAGCCATATCACTTTAAAAACATTTCTTTTATTATTCCAATGCCTTTCTTTTCAATTATAAGGTATTTGCATGAAAGGAGATCAAGAATATTAATATTCCTTGCTTCAATCGTTCTGGCAGAGGGTATATTCTTAAAAGCAGTAATAATCTTTTTATCATTTTTTTCTAAAGCTATCAAGCATTTTTTCTCTTTAATGGGAAAATTAGCCAATATTTGGACAGCTTGTTTTGTCTTTGCTTTTTCTAATGTTATCTTATCAATAACAATTAAAAGGTTTTCCTTGGCTTTCGCAGAAAAAACCTGGAATAAGGCTTTTTTGCGCATATTTTTGTTAATCTTTTTCTTAAAATTTCTTTCCTTAGTAGGTCCAAAAGTTACGCCACCCCCTTTCCATAAAGGAGATCTTATTGATCCAACCCTTGCTCTTCCAGTTCCTTTTTGCTTCCACGGTTTTTTCCCACCGCCGCTTACGTCTCCCCTTCCTTTGGTATGAGCAATCACTTTTCTCTGATTTGATGTTTGTGAAAGCACCACTTGATAAATTAAATCATTGTTTGCTTCCACTTCAAAAATTTCTTTTGGCAGTAAGATATTTTCAATTTCTTTTCCTTGTTGATTGTAAACTGGTACTTTCATTGCAATATTTCTAATCTTTAATTTCTAAAAGAGTTCCTTTTCTTCCGGGAACTGCTCCCTTTACTGCAAGCATATTATTTTCCTTGTCAACTTCTATTATTTCCAGGTTTTTCACTGTTATTCTTTCAAACCCCATTCTCCCAGGCATTTTTTTTCCTTTCATTACTCTTTGCGGACCCGTCATTCCAACAGACCCAAGCGTTCGCTGTTCATGCTTTACTCCATGACTGGCATTCCTTCCAGAGAATCCCCATCTCTTAACAGCCCCCTGAAATCCTTTCCCTTTTGAAACCCCGGAAATTCTTATCTTGTCTCCCGGTGAAAAGATAGAAACATCTATTGTGTCTCCTTGCTTCATTTCTTTGTCAAACGAGAACTCTCTTAAAAAGCGGGGTTCTTTTGTTTTTTTCTTATTTTCAAAACCGATTTGGACTGCTGAATAACCGTCTTTTTCTTTTGTTTTTATCTGAAAAACCTGGCAAGGACCTGCATTAATCAAAGTCACGGGAGTTACTTTTCCCTGTTCATCAAAAATCTGACTCATTTTTACTTTTTTCCCTAATATAAATTTCATATCTAATGAAAAACTGGGCTATTGCCCAGCTTTCAAGGCAATTCAATTAAACTGTCTAAATTTTAAAAAGATTTTTAATCCTAAACATAGGAAGTTTTACATTTTTATTTCAACATCAACTCCAGCAGGCAAATTCAAGTTAGTTAAAGCATCAATTATTTTCGGATTGGGATTCAAAATTTCTATTAATCTCTTGTGAATTCTCATCTCAAACTGTTCTCTTGCGTCTTTATGAATAAAACTGGATCTATTCACAGTATATTTATGAATTTCCGTGGGCAAAGGAACGGGGCCGGAAATTTCAGCCCCATAACGCAAGGCAGTCTCAACGATTTGTCGAGCACTATTATCAACCACCTTATGATCATATGATTGAAGCTTAATACGAAGCTTTGATTTAACTTCTTGATTTTTTGCAGCTGTTTTTTCTTTCACGGGCATTTCTTATTTCACTATCTTTGTTATTACCCCTGCTCCAACCGTCTTGCCTCCTTCTCGAATAGCAAATCTTTGCTGTTCTTCCATGGCAATGGCAGCAATCAGCTTAACCTTTAGATTAACTGTATCTCCAGGCATTACCATCTCCGTTCCTTCTTGCAAGTTCACATCAGCCGTAACATCAGTTGTTCTAAAGTAAAACTGTGGTTTGTATCCGTTGAAGAAAGGAGTATGACGACCACCTTCTTCTTTTGTCAAAATATATGCTTCACATTCAAATTCAGTATGAGGAGTAATTGATCCCGGCAAGGCTAAAACTTGGCCTCTTTCTACTTGTTCTTTTTTTAATCCTCTAAGCAGAATTCCCACATTATCTCCAGCCATTCCTTCGTCAAGTATCTTATTGAACATTTCAATACTCACGGCAATAGTTTTAATGGTATCTTTTATTCCAACCAATTCAATTTCATCGTTTGGATGAACAATTCCTCTTTCAACTCTTCCAGTAGCAACAGTTCCTCTTCCAGCAATAGAAAATACATCTTCGATAGCCATTAAAAAGGGTTTGTCTGTTTCTCTTTTCGGCTCTGGGATATATTCATCTATGGTGTTAATCAACTCAAGAATTGGCTTTATGCTTTCATCGTCTATTGATCCAGCTTCTAATGCTTTCAAAGCAGATCCTTTAATAATGGGAGTTTCATCTCCGGGAAAATTGTATTTTTTCAAAAGCTCTCTAATTTCTGATTCAACAAGACCTATCATTTCAGGATCGTCAACCATATCGCACTTGTTTAAGAACACAACCAATGAAGGGAGTCCTACTTGCCTTGCCAAAAGAACATGCTCTCTTGTCTGAGGCATAGGTCCGTCAGGCGCAGAAACAACTAAAATTCCTCCATCCATCTGTGCTGCTCCGGTAATCATATTCTTAATGTAGTCAGCGTGCCCTGGGCAGTCAATCAAGGCATAATGCCTTTTATCTGTCTCATATTCCTGATGGGAAATAGAAATAGTCAATCCTCTTGCTTTTTCTTCTGGAGCAGAATCAATATCAGCCACTGATTTTCTTGAACCTTTCCAGCCCTTTAATTCAACAGCTTTAAGCATAGCTGCTGTTAAGGTTGTTTTACCATGATCAACATGACCAATGGTACCGATGTTTAGATGAGGTTTCCCTCTCTGAAACTTTTCTTTTTCTGCCATATTTTTATTTTTATCAATTGACAGTCCGTAAACCTCAAATTGATTTTTATTTTACTTCTTTATTCTACTAATTTAAGAAAAAATGTCAACCTTTTAGATTGGTAAATCCTCTATTTTAAGCTCTTCCTGTTTTAATTCTTCGGGTATCTCTTTCTTTGCAAGCTTTTCCGCTTTCATCGGATTTTCTCCAAACTTAGAAACTACTATTGTCGGTTTCCCGTTTTCTATAATAACAACTTTTCCTTTTTCATTTTCAATTATTTTTTTTATTTCGTCAAGATCCATATTATTTTCTCTTTCCTTCAATTATTTCCTGAGCAATATTGGCAGGAACAGGTTCATACTTGTCAAACTCCATGGTAAATGTTCCTCTTCCTTCGGTAAAAGAACGAAGGGAGGTAGCATATCCAAACATTTCAGACAAAGGTACTTTAGCATCAATTATTTTTAATTGCATTCTGTCGTTGGTCTGTTCTATCTTTCCTCTCCTTGACGCTAAGTCTCCTATAGTGTCGCCGAAAAAATTTGAAGGAACAATTACTTCCAGCTTCATAATCGGCTCTAAAATAACAGGCTTTGCTTTCTTTGCGGCTGCTTGAAAAGCGATAGAACCGGCAATTTTAAAAGCAATTTCTGAGGAATCAACATCATGGAAAGAACCATCATATAAAGCTGCTGATACATCAACCATGGGATATCCGGCTACAACTCCTTTATCTACTGCTTCTTTCACACCTTTTCCAACTGCAGGAATAAATTCTTTGGGAATGATCCCTCCTCTAATTTCATCAATAAATTCAAAGCCCTGACCCCTTTCTTTAGGTTCAACTCTGAGCCATACATGCCCGTACTGGCCCCTTCCTCCAGATTGTTTGATATATTTTCCTTCAGCCTCTGCTTCTTGAGTAATTGTTTCTTTATAAGCAACTTGTGGTTTCCCAACATCAGCTTCTACCTTAAACTCTCTTTTCATCCTGTCTACTATAATATCAAGGTGCAGTTCTCCCATTCCAGAAATAATAGTTTCTCCTGTTTCTAAATCAGTTTTCACTTTAAAAGTAGGATCTTCTTCTGATAATTTTCTTATCGCTAAGTCCATTTTTTCCTGGTCAGCTTTTGTTTTCGGCTCTACTCGCGTAGAAATAACAGGTTCTGGAAAATTAATCTGCTCTAATAAAATTGGATGATTCTCATCAGCTAAAGTATGGCCGGTATAAGTATTTTTAAGACCAACTGTGGCAGCAATATCTCCAGTGTAAAGTTCTTCTACTTCTTCTCTTTCTGCGGAATGCATCCTTAAAATTCTGCCAAATCTTTCTTTGGTTCGATTGTTAACATTTAATAAATATGATCCCTTTTTCAATGTTCCTGAATAAACCCTAAAATATGTAAGAGTTCCAACATAGGGGTCAGTGGCAACTTTAAAAGCCAAAGCTGAAAAAGGCTCATTGTCGTCAGCTTTCCTTTCTAAGGAATCTCCAGTAGCAGGATCCGTCCCAACAACAGGGAGAAGATCAATTGGACTGGGAATAAAATCCACCACTGCATCAAGCAAGAGCTGGACTCCCTTGTTTTTTAAGGCAGACCCGCAAAGAACAGGAACTAATTTATAGTTTATGGTTGCTATTCTTAAAACTTTTTTAAGCTCCTGAATTGAAATTTCTTCTCCTTTTAGATATTTTTCAAGAAGTTCATTATCTTCTCCGGCAATCTTTTCTACCAGTTTTGCTCTTCCTTGTTTTGCTTTTTCCAATAAGTCCTTTGGAATTTCTTCTTCTTTCACTTCCTCTCCAAAACTTCCTTCAAATCTCAAGGCTTTCATCTTCAAAAGATCTATTACTCCGGAAAATTTGTCTTCCTTTCCAATAGGAATCTGCAGGGCAAGAGCAAAGGGACAAAGTTTATCTAAAATAGATTGAAAACTTCTATCAAAATCAGCGCCTATTCTATCAAGCTTATTAATAAAACAAATTCTTGGAACATTAAATTTATCTGCCTGGCGCCAAACTGTTTCAGATTGCGGTTCCACTCCGGCTACCCCGTCAAAAACAACTACTGCTCCATCAAGAACTCTTAAGCTTCTTTGAACCTCAACCGTAAAATCAATATGTCCGGGAGTGTCAATAATATTTATCTGATGCTCATTAGTTTTTTCTTTAGTTAAATACTGTCCTGGAGTCCAAAAACAAGTAGTAGCAGCAGAAGTAATCGTAATTCCTCTTTCTCTTTCTTGGACCATCCAATCCATAATTGCTGTTCCTTCGTGAACTTCTCCTATTTTATGGGATATACCGGTATAAAACAAAATTCGCTCGGATACTGTAGTTTTCCCAGCGTCAATGTGTGCTATTATTCCTATATCCCTTACTTTTTCTATCGGATACTTTCTGGGCATAATTTTACCAGGCAAAATGGGCAAAAGCTCGGTTAGCTTCAGCCATTTTATGCATATTTTCCTTTTTCTTTACAGCTCCTCCAATATTATTAGAAGCGTCAATTAATTCTTGAGCTAATTTTTCTTTCATTGGTTTTCCTTTTTTGCTATTAGCAGCATTAATAATCCATCTGAATGCCAAGCTTATTTTTCTATCTCCTTTTACTTCTCTCGGAACTTGATAAGTGGCCCCTCCAACTCTTTTTGGCTTTACTTCCAAAGCAGGAGAAACATTCTTAATAGCTAATTCAAAAACATCTAAAGGGTCTTTCTTTGTTTTTTCTTTTATAATCTTAAAACTATTATAAACAATCTTTCTAGCAATAGTTTTTTTCCCTCTTCTCATAATGTTATTGACGAACTTCTCAACCATAACATTATTGTAAAGATAGTCTGGCTGGATTATTCTCTTTTTTATCTTCTTCCTTCTGGCCATAATATTTATACTTGTTTTTTCTCTCTCTTTGTTCCATATTTTGACCTTTCCCTTTTCCTTCCTTCCACTCCTCCAGTATCAAGCACTCCTCTTACTATATGATATCTGACTCCGGGAAGATCTTTTACTCTTCCTCCTCTTAAAAGAACAACAGAGTGCTCTTGTAAATTGTGTCCCTCTCCAGGAATATATGCAGTAACTTCCATTCCATTAGTCAAACGAACTCTTGCCACTTTTCTCAAAGCTGAATTAGGCTTTTTGGGAGTTGTTGTAAAAACCTTCAAGCAGATTCCTCTTTTAAAAGATGAAGGATAATTAACTGGTCTATTCTTTAATGTGTTAAATCCAAAAGTCAAAGCAGGCGTTTTAGAACGCTTCTTTGCCCTGCTCCTTCCTTTTTTAACTAATTGATGTATTGTTGGCATAATTAAAAAAAATACACTGCAAATACTTATTAAGTTTTATCTTTAATACTAAATATAATTTAACAGATATAAAAATAAATGTCAAATAAAAATAGAGAGATTGTTTGATATTTTAAAGAATATTATCCTATACTGTAATTTGATTTGAGTGATAAATGCTGCGGGTCGTAAACGAAGTTAGAATCTTGTATCATTGACTTAAGACAATGCTTAAAGATATATTTTGGTGTCTAATTTTGGACTAAATTTTAATTGCTTTATAATCCCGTGTCAAATCATTTAACTATTTAACCAATACCCGTTCGGTTAGATTTTAGATGATTTAATACGAAATTCTTGACAAGTCTTTATGGATTTGCTATTATTATAATAGAATATACATGAAAAACACCTCTACTGGTTTCATCCTTTAGCGGTGTTTTTTTTATATTCAAGTTTCTTTCTTACTTTTCTAGAGAAAAATATTTAAAATCACTAATGTTCCCTCTAGATTTCATTACATCTTCAACTTCAATTTTAGTTTCTTATTTAAGCTTATTGTATTGATTATATAATTTTTCAACTAATTCTTCTTGTTTTCTTCTCTAATAAAATCTTTTAAAAGCAATGCGCTTAAGGCAATCTTGTTATTGCCTAGATTAATAACAGTATTATACAAGCTTAATTTCTTGTTTTTTCTCTTTTTTTTAGAAACCAACCAGACGACTCCATCCAGAATTGCTATGCGGTTTATGTTTTTATTTTTTCGTTTAATAAAAGATATACCCTCTCTAAAACTTTTATCTTGAGTTCCTCCACTCGTAGTAATAAACTTAGCTTCGCCTATAATAAATTTATCTCTTACCTTTAAAACCATATCCAATCCTTTTTTACCACTATAACTCAATTTCTTTTTTGCAAAATTCGCAAGAGCAGTATCACCACCTTCTAATATGGCAATTTTGTGATTTTTCAAAAAATCAGTTTCATTTAAAACAGGATAACCTAGCCCATAAAGCCACTTTCTGAACATTTGTCCAACCTGGCGCGAAGGCGCTTTGGCTCTACTAGCACCGATAATTATTTCTTTTAGTCCTATTTTTAACAACCTATCACCTATACGTTTTACCGTCTTTGGATTTTTTATCAACGCATTTTTGTCTTTTCTTAAAAAGCCGATATAGGCATCATCTATTGGAAATCTTTCAAGATTTAAAAGAACAGATATTAATTCCTTGCTATTTCTTTTGCTAAAGGCTTTTTTTATTTTATTTTCCTCTGTTGTTCCAATACTCCTTGTTAATGTTAGATTTATCGGATATACATCCATTAACTTATCCAGATAACCATTAGAATCAGCTAATTTTATACTTTTGTTTACCCATTTATTCATATTTAAAATTTTAGATCAATGATCCTTGTTTTTTTTCCTTATTAATCTCGTTGAAATATATGTAATTTACGAATTTATAAGCAAAATCAAAAGATATTCTTTTCCTGCCATTGTCGCGATAATTAGTTAAGAATAAAGATGAATATTTATCTCTCATTTTATTTATTTCACGATTAAAGATATTCATAATCTTTTCCTGATCTGAAATGGATATCTTATTCTTGAAAATAAAATATATCATATGTCTAGAAGATTCTTTGCTTACAAGACAATCAACATTATATTTCTGAATGTTTTCAAGGCTGATTTTCCCCTTTTCTGTACCGCTATCGATGGCTTTTAACAAAATAATGTTTGATTTTATTAGATCGTAAAAGTTTTTAGATATTGTTATCATTCTGCTATTTTTTACATGATTATATGCAGCTGGTACTTTTATATCCCCGCGATTTTTCTCAACATCTTTCTCGGTTAACCTGTAAACACCAAGTTCATTCTTTTGATTATTGATAATTTTTAGGAATGAGCCATTTATTGTCCAATCCAAATCTCTCTTTAGTTCAATATTCATTATTTTGTTCTGAGGATAAATATGTGTTTTGATATTAAATTTATCAATAAAATAATCATTTTTCTTTCTATAATAAAAAGCTATAACATTGTAAGTCGTGTCCGAAAAAACCTGACAAGTAAAATAATTCATTTCAACTATCTCAAATTTACTAAAAAACTTATCTCTGATTTTTTTTGAATTTTCAGCTGAAAGAAAATTTATAGGAACTATAACTATTCCTTCTTCGCTATTAAAAATGGAATCTATAGAAATCTGATATAAATCTTCTAAATTAGAATTTCTAAAATATTTTTCTTTTATTTCTTCGGTTGCTTTATTAATATTTAGATATGGAGGATTTGTTAAAACAAATTTATATTGCGAAGGATTTTTTATGCTGTCGCGATAAAATATATCTTTTCCATTCGTATATTTTTTATCGACGTCATATCCCTTAATACTTTTCGCTTTATTTTTCTTAGCCCAAAAAATCAAATCACCTCCACCTGCAAATGGATCAATAATGGTTTTTCCATTAACATATTTTTCCAAACCATTAAGAATCTGATCTGAATTTTTTGTGAAAAATTGTCCTAGTTGTTTTTTCGTCATAATTACAAATTTTTTACCATTTTACCGATTACTTCCATTTCGTCAGTAAAGGGAATTATTGGATATTTTGGATTTTCAGGCTTTAGAAATTTATATGGTGGTTTATCCTGAGAAATAAATCGCTTAACTGTCGTTCCGTCAGGCGTTTGAGCTAAAACTATATCGCCGGAAGAAAATTCATTTGTTTTTTTAAATAAAATCAAATCTCCATCTTTAATATTAGCATTAATCATTGAGTCCCCCATAATGCGCAGGATCATTACATCGTCGGCAATAGTTTCAACATCTTTTGATAACGGTTGCCAAGCGTCTATTTCTTCTATAGCTTCAGTAAAACTACCTGCTGAAGTGAAACCAACAACCGGAGCCAAAGGACGAGCATTTATTGCTTTGTATCCTTTTTTAAGAATTTTAATACCGCGAGCAGAACCTTCTTCTCTACTAATTAAATTTTTCTTTTCTAAAATCGAGAAAAAATCTAAAAGAGATTGATTAGAAGAAATTTTTAATTTCTCTTTTAGCTCGCTAAATGATGGCGGAAAACCAGCAGTTATTAAACTGTCGTAAACAATTTTTAAAACTTCTTTCTGTCTTTTAGTTACAATCTCGTTTTTCATATTATTATAATATAATAACCGACCAAATGGTCGGTTGTCAAATGCACTTATCCACAATGCTTACTATTTAGACTCTAACTAGAATTTTAAAGATAAAAGTTATTAATAAAGAGATTTAGACTCTCTATAACCGTTGAGAATGTAAATAAAAACTTCCCAGAAAAACTGGGTGTCTCGGTCTCTCAAGAGACTTACAAGATGGTTGCGTCAACGAAGTTCGAACCTCTTTAATAAGATAAAAACTATCTATATCCCACTCAGCAGTTTAAAAAAACGGAACTCCGACTATTAAAGAGAAACAATATCCAACCAATGGAATTATCCATTGGAATAGAAAGAAGATAATGAAAATTAGAATAAAAAACCCATATCTCTGCAAAAACATTTTAATATCATTTGATCCTGGTAATAAAGCAAAAAGAATATGAGAGCCATCTAACGGAGGAACAGGGATAAGATTAAAAATAGCCAAGAGTAAGTTTATCCAAACAATGTATGCAAAAACCATTTCCATGCCGGAAGAAAGAACAGGAAGAAATCTTAAGGCAAGACCGAACACAAGAGCAAGAGAAATATTTGCCAATGGACCTGCTATTGCCACCTTTGCCTCTCCATACTTTTGATCCCTGAAATTAAAAGGATTAATTGGAACAGGTTTTGCCCATCCAAAAATAAATCCTACGTTAGATAAAATTAAAATCACAGGGAGAAGAATTGACCCAAAAGGATCCAAATGCTTTATTGGATTTAAAGTAAGGCGGCCGGCATTCTTTGCCGTAGGATCCCCCATCATATATGCAACTTGGCCGTGGGAGACCTCATGGATAACCATTGAAAAAAGAAAAATAATGATAAGTAAAACAATAGACATAAGCTGACTTTAATATAGCAGAAATATAGAGACTTGCCAATTTTCATATTTCTGCTAACATCAAGCCATGAGTAGAATTTGTCAAATTTGTGGAAAAGGAGGATTGATGGTTGGACACAGAAACAAGCTTAGAGGAAAATACAATCCTACTAAAAAAACAAGAAAATATCCCAATCTCCAATGGGCTGTTTTTCCTGATGGTAAAAGAAAAAAAGCCTGTACCAAATGCATAAAAGCTATTGGGAAAAAGAAATAAACGGGCTGTAGTATAACGGTTAGTATTTGCCCTTGGGGTGGGTAAGAACCGAGTTCAATTCTCGGCAGCCCGACAAATAAAATAACAGGGAGTTGATTCTAAATTTAGCCATAATTTATATTTTAACACCTCCATTATTTTTGTTGCAAAAACTTAGATATGCTTTCAGCGGCAATAGCGCCTTCGCTACAGGCAGTGATAATTTGATGAAAATTATTGGAAGCAGCAGTAATGTCGCCCGCAGCCCAAATTCCTTCTCCGCTGGTTGTTTGATCAGAGCTCACCCTAATATAGCCAGCTTTATTTATCTCTAAAGACAACTCTTTTATCAATGCTTTTTGGGGCACGGTGCCAATCTCAATAAATAGACCGTCAACGGCGATTTCCTTTTCGCCTTGATAAGGATTGTCTAGAATAATTTTTTCTAGTTTTTCTTTTCCCTTCAGATTTATGACTCTTGTATTATAAATGACTTCAATTTTTTTATTACCTGTCACTTGGTCCACCCATAGAGTCTCCCCACGCAATTTGCTTTTACGGTAAATTTGGTAAACCTTAGCCGCAATCTCTGCTAAATAAAGCGAAGCCGTGTTGGCACTATCACTCCCGCCAATAATCGCTACCGTTTTATCGGGATAAAACATAGCATCGCAAGTAGCACAATAAGAAAGACCTTTGCCGATAAACTTATCTTCGTTTGGCAAGTTTAATTTACGGTGTTCTGTGCCGGTAGCTAAAAGAATTGCGTCTGCGAAAAATTCTTTGCCGTCTTGAGTGGTAATTTTAAATTGGCCATCCTTGGTCTTTTTTACATCCACAACTTTATCAATTAGAATGGGCCTCCCTAAGGACTCAACGTGTTGGCGCATTTTAGTCATTAACTCCCTTCCGCTAATTTCTGTTTCTGTGGGAAAGTTACAAATTTTGTGAGCTTCAAAAGCCAAGCCGCCTATGGCTTCACCTATAATGAAATTGTCTACTCTATACCGTGAGGCATAAATTGAGGCCGATAGCCCAGCCGGACCAGCACCAATGATAATCAAAGGATATCTATTTTTTATATTTGGCATAGAGAAATTAATTATTGAGATTACCTCTTAATTTTTCAGCCGACAATATTCTTTTTATAGCGATAAGATAAGCGGCTTCCCTAAGGTCTATTTTATTTTTATGTTCCTTGTAGGTTCCGATGACTTTATTCCATGAGGCAATCATTTTTTGCTCCAAAAGTTTTTCTAAATATTTTTTATCCAAAATATTGCCAGTTCTATTCTGTGCCCATTCAAAATAGCTAACAATCACGCCGCCGGAATTAGCTAAAACGTCTGGCACTACCTTTATCCCACGGCTTGACAAGTTTTTATCAGCTTCATAGGTTACTGGGCCGTTGGCTATCTCAATAATATATTTGGCCTTAATTTTATGGGCATTTTCTTTAGTAATTTGATTCTCCAGAGCGGCTAAAATTAATATATCAACGGGTAATTCTAATAATTGCTTATTGCTTATTTTTTCTCCCCTGAAGTTGCTATCAAGCCGATGAGTTTTGCTTTTATCTTTTATTAATTTTTCAATATTTAATCCTTTTCTATCGTAAACTCCGCTTTTGCTATCGCTTGCCGCGACTACTTTAAAGCCAGCTTTTTCGAGCATTAAAGCCAAGTTAGAACCAGCATTGCCAAAACCCTGAACAGCAAAATTTGGTTTTTTCTTTTTCTTACCCCAGAGATATTTAATAAGCTGGGTAATAATGATAAAACCGCCTCTGGATGTAGCGTCTGCTCGCAGAGCACAGCCCTGAAGCTCTAAGGGCTTGCCGGTAATCATTCCTGGTTCGTGATGCCCAACTTTTTTTTCATACTCATCAAGCATCCAAGCCATAATCTGGGAATTGGTATAAAGATCAGGCGCAGGGATATCTTTATCTTGTCCCAAATCTTTATAAAAACTATCTATAAATTTTCTACTGATTATTTCTAATTCTTTAGAGCTTGCTTTTTTAGGATTAAACTTGACGCCGCCTTTAGCCCCTCCATATGGCAGGCCGGCTAATGAATCTTTAATCATCATCCAAAAAGCTAATGATTTTACTTCATCCTCGCTTACTCCGGGATGAAATCTGATACCGCCCTTGCCCGGACCAAGGGCATCATTAAAAACTATACGCCAAGCCTGTAATTTTTTGTTTTTAATTTCAAGTTGCGCACGGTTGACCTTTTTTGGCGTAGAAAGCAGTTGAATCTCTTTATCGGTTAAGCGTTCGATTTTTTGAATTTCATTTAATCTTTTAGTAATATCAGAAAATGTTTTATTATTCATAAGTCTAAAATATTATATTTTTTTATTATTTTAGTCCAATTTAAAGCTCCGACCCTAATTCTAGTTTAAACATTTCCTTCTGCCGCAAGCCAATAAATTCTTTTACTTCTTTGCCGTTTTTGAAGAGCTTCATATCGGGAATATTCTGGATCTGATACTGGATAGATATCATTTGATTCTCCGGGATTTCTGTATTTAATTTGCCTATCTTCAATCTGCCGCTAAATTCCTCTGAAATTTCTTCCAATACGGGCGCCATCATTAAGCAAGGCTGGCACCATGGAGCCCAAAAATCTACTAAAACAGGAATTTCTGATTCTAAAACCTCCTCTTTAAAATTTTGTTGGGTAAGTTCAATTATTTTTGACATAATTTTAAATTTACTTGTTATTTATTTTTAATTATTTCTTTTAGTAAAAACTCAATAGTTTTTCTTTTTTTAAGATTGACAGATTTTAGACAGGAAGATAAATTATCCTTAAAATACATTTCAATTACTTTCTTCAAACCAACATTGATTGCATAAAATTGTTCTGTTATTTTACGGCAATCATTTCTTTCTTCCATAAGGCTAGCCAGTCCATCAATTTGACCTTTAATAATATTTAAACGTTGAATTATTGTATTTTTTCTCATAGATTTAAATATTTTTTATTAATTAAGAGTATATACCCCATGGGGGTATATGTCAAGTTATATGTGGTAGAATAGATCAATAATCGTAATCAAAACAATTGAAAACGGCCACAAAAAAGTTTCTAAAAACGCATAGTAATAAAAATAAAGTCTATAAATCTCGAAAAATAAAAATGTTGGTCAAAATACTATAAATAGGTGATCAAAAATTTAGATTAGGATTTTCCAAGATAAATTTATTTTATATTCAGTAAATTCTGCCAAAAACCGCTGCACTTACGCAACGGTTTTTAGTTATTAATTTCATTTATCAAGTAAGGAAATAATATCTTGAATTTCTTTTTTAATAAACTTTTCCGCTGAATTTATATTATCTTTTAGCATTTTCCTTGTTTTTTCTTCCTCTTGAGTCAGTTCTCTTTTGGTTTTCGCTTCTTCTAGTTTGTCTAGTTGCTGCTTCGTGACTTTTCTCAATTCTTCAAACGCTATATTAAGAGCTTTTTTCGCTTCCCTGGCCTCTTTTTTTAACTTCTCCCTTTTCTCTTTTATGCTTTTCCTAACAAGAAGAGATACAGAAATTAAAATCAAAATTAAAGCTATAAGAATTATCATAGTAGCAAGGTAACCAATCTCAAATTCTCCAATTTTAACAAAAGATGAGGGAATAACAGAAATCTTAACTCTCTCTGACGAATTGCTTCTTGCTCCTTGAGAATCTATAGTTTCGGACCAAATAGAATAAGTTCCTTTTATTAATGGCTGGTTATGAATGAAATACCAATCACCCTGTTTGTTACTTTCTGCTTTTTCCAAAAATACCTCTCCTTCTTTATTCTGAATATAAATATTAATTTTACACAGAGGAATAGCAGTTCCCTTTAGAGACAAAAGAATGTCTGGAGATAGTTCTTCGGGCCAGTCAGTAATTGTAGGTGCTTCAATTGGCAATATATTAATTTCAGTCATCGCCAAAGAATAATTTCCTGCTCCATCTACTGCTTTTACAATCACAGTATGCTTTCCAGGAGCTTGAACCGGCATCTGGTAAGGGTTTTCTTTTATATGTTCATTTATAATTTCTTCTGGCAATGCATCTCCAATTTTTACTTCATAAAATTCTATTCCTGAGAGAGAATCAGAAGTATTAAAAAGTAAAATTGGTCTGGGATTGGTTGTTTCTTTCCCTCCCTTAGCTTCAATCTCAAATGATTTAGGTGATTCAGTATCAATTTTAAACTTGAGATGAGAGATGCCTCCCCACCCATATTCGTTTTCAAACTGGCAATGAAAATACCAAATTCCATCGGCTAATTCTTCTAATTGTTTTTCAGAAATTAGCGACGAATAAAACACAGTAGGTGCTGTTTGAGGATACTCATTACATGATAATTTTAGTCCGATAATTCCTTCAGGAACTGGCCAAATAAATTTCGGACTATTATTTGAATACCATTCTTCAGGATTAGGATGAGTTAGAGAAGAAATTGCCGGAGCTGCTGGTACGCCGAAAGTAAATGGTGGCACATATTCTTCTTCTACTGGCGGTCTAGAAATAATTATTTCGGGTTGAAGTTTATATATTCCGCTACTCATACTAGTTAAAATATTTGTACCTCTGCCGTCTGCAGCTAAAATCGAACCGGAAGAAAAAGTAACATTAGTAGAAGCGGCAATCTTTGCTCGAAAAGTAATAGTAATAATAGTTCCTGATGTTCCGTTAAAAGCAGTGGGAGAACCTCCGCCAAAAACTACATTCCCAACAGAATTAGAAAAGGTAGGTTCATTAGTCCATAAGCTAAAAATTGAACCGGTTTTAGAAATTCTAACTACTTCCAATTCATTATTGTTAAAATTCAAAGTTCCTTCAGCAGCATTAGCTGCTGTTCCACCGCTATTTACTTTAACAGCAACAGAAAAAGTATTACCTATTTGATAAGTACCACTATCAGGAGATAAATATAAAGAAGCTCCGGCTCCGTTAGCTGAATTTGAAGCGCAAAATAAAAAACCCAAAACTACAATCAAAAATTTAAAACTAATCTTTAATTTTATTTTATAGCTTCTCATTTAACTTTTAAATTTTCTTTTTATCCACCAAATTATTCCTCCCACCAAAATAACTGAAATAATAAACCACCAAGAAAACAATTTCTTTTCCGGGGAAAGCAGAGATTTAATAGGTTCAATTTCAACAATTCTTTCATTACCGGATTTATCTACTGCCTTCACTTTTATTATACTTTGTAAGTCTTGGTCCTTCAATAGATATGGACTTGTTCCTATCTCCCACTCTAATGGCTGAAGTTGTTCTCCGACAACTTTAGCTTCGGCAATTTCATAGTGGTCTAATCCTGTTTGCTTATCAGTAGTTGAAAAAATTAAAAAATATTTTCCGTCAAAAAGTGTTTCATTTTGACGAACTTCTATTATAAATGGTTCAGGTAAAATTTTATCTTCTTCTAATTCTTTTTGCCACTCATTTTCATCCTGAATATGGTCAAAAGATTTAGCTAAAATAGTAAAAACTGCTCCTTTGGTAGTTAGCTTTGCCGGTGTCCCCTTTCCGTCATTTAATAACACTTTAGAATCATCTAAAAATTCAATTTTTATAGATTGAATTTTCTCAAAAGATCCGTTTTCTTTAATTTTGAATATTATTTTTCCCAATAAATCACTTATCCCAGGATCTCCAGGAATTCTGCCACAATAACCACCAGGAATTCCGCCAGCAAAAGAAATCAAGCCCAAATCTTGATTAATTTCTGGATCTTCTACCCATAAGCTTAAAATGGAATTTCCTTTACTGAAATCAATTACCTCTAGAATATCTTTAGAGAAACTTAGATTAGCTTTTACAGTATTAATGCATTCTTCGTTGACATCTATGCGAACGTTTCCAATGAAAGTATCTCCTGAATAGTATTCTCCGCTTGGAGGATCTAGATATAAGAATGTAGCAAAAACCGGCAAACAGAAAACAAGGGAAAAAACTGAAAGCAAAACAGCTTTAAAATATATTCTTTTATTAATTTTTATCTTAAAATCTTCCATCTAATATTATCCAGTCCAATAATAGAGCATTATTGAAAAGTCTGCTAAGTCTACTATCCCGTTCATATTTTGATCTGCAGGGGCACTTTCCTTGTTCCACCAGTAAAGTAAGATTGAAAAGTCAACTAAATTAGTATTTCCGTCTTTATTAAGATCAGCATAAGGACAAATCGTATTCATTCCTGGTACGATCCCTTTGCCGACATTGAACACTAAAACTTGGCTAAATCCGCTTTTTTCATATGGAGTAATTTTAGACATAGCTTTAGCTGTATGAGAACCCTCTTCAAGTACCTTGGTATTAAATTTATAAAGCCATGCTCCAATTTCATCTGAAGTAGTAGTAGCTATAATTTCTTCTGAGAAAACATAAACACTTATTTCTACTTCTGGTATTGTCTGACCAAAAATATCTAAAATTTCTCCTTTTTGAAGACTAGTTTTATTAACATCTATGGTTGGAGGCAAATAAACACCAGAAAGAGTAGTAATAGTATTTTCAGTAATATAAGAAGTAAAACTATAAGCAATAGATCTTCCTCCGTATTTATCTACTGCCCAAATACTAAAACTAGAAACTCCAGAAGTTATATCTTCAACTTCTGCTCTAAAATTTGCTTCGGAGTCAGCTTTTACCATTTTAACCAATTTTCCATCCATCAAAACATTAATATCAGAACCAGGGTAAGCTTTACCAATTAAAACAACTTTAGTTGAAATAGATGGTGGAATAAACACTCCTCCTCCGCCTCCGCCGCCGGATGTGGTTTCGTTTTTACATATTGAACTGCATCCGTCACCAGAAGTATTATTTCCATCGTCGCACTCCTCATAATTTGATTCTACGGTTGAATTACCACAATAAGGAGTCCAGCCGTCACAAGTTGCATTACAGTACTTTTGACTAATAGATAAACTATATACTCCATTATTTATTCCATCATCACAGGTTTCACCAGTATCTAAAACATCATTTCCACAAACAGTAATAATAACTGAGGTTGGAAGAAAACTTGCCTGGGCTTCTGGTAAATAAAAATTATCTTTTGTTTTGAAGTTGAAGATGGGGCTAATTAAAATTAGCCCCATCAAAATGGCAATCAGAAAAAACTTTAATTTTAATCTAAATATTCTTTGCACATTAAAACTTTCTTTTCTTTTTATAGAACCATAATCCAGTAAAACTAAGTCCTAGGATAACAAGAATTGTTAAAATCCAAATCCAAACTGCTAATCCATACCATTCTTTTGGAATTGGATTTATTCCACCTCTGGGTAGAATGCTAAGATGAGTTTCTCCCTCTTCAACTATTTCATCTCCCTTAAATATCTTAAAAATAGCCCAATAGCTTCCAGCTGTTAATTTTGTAGGAAGTTCAGCAATAATGTTTTTTGTTTGAAATGGATCTACTTTTCCTATCTTCTTTGCTGTAGTTGTTTCTACTAAATTTTTTCTCTCTCCATCATATATTTCAAAAAGGACTTTAGTGGGAGATGCTTTTATGTTACCAATATTCTCAAACTGCATATCAAATCTTATCTTTCCAGAAGAAAACCACCACAAAACATTATGTCCTTCTTCTAAATCGTAAACATTAATTTGCCTTATCTTAAAGTCAAAAATCTCTATATCTCTTACATCCAAAGTAACATCAATCCTTGCTCCCAAGATTATCGCTATTTGTCCTCCCTCTTCTGCAGAACTAACAGGATAAGTTGTTATTCTAATAAATCCAGGATAACTTTTGTATTCTGCATTTTTAGGAACATCTACAGAAACCGTCATTAACATTTTTTGTTCTCCCTTTGGAAGAAGAAAACTACTCCCTTCATCAATAGAAATCCAATCATTGGCTCCGGGAACATCAATATCAACTTCTATCCGCAAATCCTCAACAGGATTACCTCTGGTCAGCCAAATATCTTTTTCAAAATGAGAGCCTCTGCTTAGATTATGATTAGTTACATAGGGAGGAGAAATGCCAAAACCAGCCAAAACTGTATCTGCAAAGAATAACAGTATGCAAAATGAAATAACTCCAATAGTTAAAAAGGAAAGTGTTTTTTTCATCTTCATGTTTCCACCCTACGCTATTTTTTTATCTCTGTCTAATACCAGGTACTGGTTTCGCTGATTACTCCGGTAACCGTATTTGTCCCGCTATATGTTCCAGCTGTTTGAGCAGCAGGAATCTTTATTACCCAATAAGTGCTAGAAGTTGCTGGAGTACTGGTTGATATTGTCTTTAGTGAATTAAGTTCTGCTTCAGCAGGAACACTGGTAGCAGTAGTTCCATCCGCCCAAGCAAAATCAGTAACTAGATTGTAATGCTGTTGATCAATAGCCATTGTATTTACTCCTGATTCCATGTCAACACCAGATAAATCTTCATCTAAACCAACATTCCCTATTGCTTTTATCGTAGTAGTAGCTTCAGAACTTTCAGCTCCGAGTCCTACTATACCATAATCAAGAGTTATATTAGTTACAAGATCAGAAGCCATGTAGCTTATCATGGTACTTCCACTACTACCTTCAGTGGTAGAAGAAGCGCTATTATCGTCAACAACTTTAACTGAAGCTTTCCAATCATCACTTGGATAATATGAACTTTCATCAGTTGGGTCAGCTACATACCACATATCAAAAGCACAGGTAGTTGTAACAGTGGGATCAGAAGTTCCTTCACATGGTCCTAAAGTACATTCGGCAAGAGCGAGATAACAGTCATTGGGATCTGCTTCACATGCCGATGTTGCTCCAGAACGATAAACCCAAGCATACGTCGTATTTCCATCGCTGGAAGTAGCAATTTCATCACTATCGCAGCTATTAGTGTCAGAAATAATTGCATTAACCTTAAATCCTGTAGTTTCTCCTTCAGGAATCGTTAAATCCAAATTAGTGTCTCCTGCACTATCAACAAGAGAAATGTTCCCAGCGGCAATAGTTGGAGCAGTGTTATTTACTGTATAAGTAGTATCTTCAGCTTGACTTCCGCCAGAAGCATCAAATCCGTGATTATCAACTATATAACTATAAGCCACATAAGTGGTATCTGGTTTTGGGGAAGGAATGCTATATCCACAAGTAGTATCACTGGTAGAAGTAGCAGAACACCAAGTATCTGCTACACATCCTGGAGTAGTTCCGGTAGCAAAGCTTTCAGTGCTACAAATATAAAGACCTAGCCAGTCATCAACACTGAATTTATCAGAATCAGACGCAGTAGAACTCCAGGTTACAGTTTCACCAGGATTCTTTCCACCGTCATTCCCAATTACCGTAAAAGAAGGTCTATGATTTACATTGAAAGGAGAATTCTGTGCAGCAGTTCCTGTTCCAGTAGAAACAGTTGAACATTTTTGATCTACACTGCTATCACAGGCAAAAGCATACCAAGCAGAACTAGTAGCAGAAACTCCGGTAGTAGGAATTGTAGCTATCTGTTCTGTGGCACTAGTAGTGGTTGCCGTAATTGTCCAAGCAGTACCTGGACAAGTTGGAGCACCAGTGCTTGTGGCGATAGAACTACTCTTGCAAATTGCCAAATACCAATCGTCACCATTTGTATCACTGGCTGTTACCTTAATAGTAATATCGTCTCCTTCGTTAGTTGGATTCAAGGCAGTACTTCCCTCTCCTTATCCATCAGCAGAAGAAGGATCTTCAACTGCAGCAGAAATTGTAGGAGCAGTATTGCCGACAACTACTGAAGTAGTAGCCGTGCCAGCACTTACTTTTTCAGGAATAGATTCCTGACTATAATTTAAAATAAATACAGTACTTACTATAATCAATGCTAAAACTATAAACCAAGGGATTGTCTTTTTTATTTTTTTTGCCATATAAATTAATTAAAATTAAGTTTTTTCCTCTTTATTTATAAATAGATTTTTAATAGAGGAAAGATCGACCTTAAATATTTTTTTATTTTATTCCGACTTTAATTATTTTTTAATTGTACTATTTTTTCAAGAAAAAACATATTTTAAAACTGTGGATAACTTTTACCATGAACTTACTTCATTTACTTTTGATTCAAAAGTAGTTGTACCAGTATATGTCCCGACAACCTGTGGTGAAGGTATTTCTATCCCCCACCAGATATCAGTAGTTTCCGGAGAACTTGAGGTAGTTGTCTTTGGCAGATCTAATTCTAATTCACTTCCTGGAGAAACAAGCAAAGAAGCTCCGGAAGCATAAGCTACAGATGAACTAGCATATTTTTGATTTCCAACAGCAATATTATTTACTCCTGATTCCATATTCACACCATATAGAGTCATATCCAAGGAACAATTGCCAGTATTGCTAACAGTAGTGGTTTCGCTTAATGGATCATTTTTATCTCCCGGTATCATATTATCTCCATAATTAATAGGAGTAGTAACGTCAAAAGCAAGTAAAGAACCAACATCTACTGTTTGAGAAGAATTTGTAGCTGTACTGGAAGAATTGGAAGAATCAATGGCTTTTATCCAGGTAACCCAGTATTCCGAAGACCAGGGAGTTTCATCTGTTTGACTAACTGTTCCATCAGTAGGATCAGCATTAAACCAAATTTCAAAATCGCAGGTGGCGTCGCAAGAAGTAGCGCTGTAAGTCCCACAATTTGAAGTAGCGCAAGAAATACTATCGTAGCAATTATTAGTATTAGCTGAACACTCAGGTCCGCCACTTACTCCTGATCTATAAATTTTCCCGATGATAGTGGAAAAATCACTATAATCATCTGGATGAGAAGTAGTGGCAGTCGAAGAAACCGAAGTAGTAGAACTTTCAATTAAATTTATATTACTCCCATTATTTAAAGAAACATTACTAACGACTAAAGATGGAACAGGTAAAACAATATCTAAAACAACATTATCAAACCAAGATGTCTCTTCAGATCCAACGGAAGCTCCTCCTGTTAATTCTGCCCTTAATCTTAATCTATAAGAACCGTCGCCGACATAGCCTAATACGTTTATGTTACCAGTGCTAGTCCAATCACTAGTAGTATAAAGAGTTCCAGTTGACCAAATAACTATCCAGGTATCAGGAGCGCTGTCTTTTGCAATTTCGAGAAAATATTGACTGCTTCCATTACCAGTATGAGTATTCTTCCACCAGGCAGAAAAAGTGACCGTATCCGCCCCAGTATAATCATTATAAGAATTTTGGGTCGCTGTTCCTGTCACACTAGCCTTTCTTGCGGCATAAGCTGTCACCGAACCTTCCGTGTCTTGATATGTAGATGAATCATAACTCATATTAGAAAGAGTCCAACCAGTTGTTCCTCCTGTAAAACTTGGATTCGTCAGAACGTTATCAGCCGCAATCTGCCATTGCCTCACTTCCTCAAATAAAGATGTTAGAGAAATGTCCTCTCTAAATTTTAGAGGTCCCAAGAGATATATATAAGGACTAATATCCGGAGCATCAAATTGATATTTCAATTCATATCCTTCTCCTTTTTTCCAATCTACCTGCCAAATAATTTCTTTCGTATCTTCATATGATTTCGCGTTCTGCTCTATGTCAGCATTACTATTCACTTCAAAGGAAATTGGTATTTGCTCTACCATCTGACCGACAAAATCCTGGTTTGCTTTGATTTTAAATATCATTTCATAAGTAGCAGGTGGATAAATCCTAGTCGGTCCGATTCTTTCAACTTCAAAAGGAACAAATTCTCTAACTTCAAAAAAATCGGTAATCTCGTAATTATTGCCGAGATTAGTCAATTTCATCTGATAAATACCGGGTTCTCCTGTTTGATAATAAGAAAAATAATCTGGTACATCGGTTACATTGTCCGGTCCACATTCCCCTGATTTTTGAACTTCGGGCCAAACTACCCCATCTATTGGCAAGGTAACAAACCCAGTATCCGGAATAGACAGAGCTGGAGGAATAATTTCTAATTTTAAATTAGCATCGCAAATAGTATGACCATTGTCATCCAATACTGCCATTTGCAGATAAGCCATTTCGTTTGGAAAAAAGATTGATTTATTAACATTTATTGCCAAAACTCCCCAAAGAAATTCCTGATTTTGAATAAAAATTTGACCATCATCTTCAATTTCAATTTTGAGAATATATCTTCCCGGTTTAAATTGACGAGGTTTCTTGAAATCAGCTAATTCAACAAAAATTTCACCGTTTTCTTCATAGCGAATATTAGGATTAATATCTAATCCTGAAACCGTGGCTTTTATATTTATATCTTTATACTCACTGCGAAAAAAATTAAAGATTCCAGCTCCTACTTTTTCCAGAAAATTTGTCTTCTTCTGGTAATAGAATTTAAATACGGGTGTCTCGTCTGATTTAAAGTCTTTTTTGGTAGAAACCAATTCTAAAGAATACTCTTCAATATATTCATAATTATCCTCTTTTTCTTCATATTCCACTTCCAACCAAACAGCATCTAGGTATATTTCTTGTTGCTCGCTATTTATTTTTTCTTGTTCATTAAAATAAGTAAATCTAATCTTTAAATTTTCAAAATCTTCCCATTTTTCAAAAACAGACAAAGCATAAAGGAAGTATCCATTATTCGTGAAATTAGAAACATCTTTGTCTGTTATATTCACTCCTCCTAAATTATACCAAAGACTATTTTTCTGGTATTCAATTAAAACATTGCTATTGTTTTTTCCAGCAAATGAGAATCTTAATTGAACATTTTTAATCTCGCTTGTTTCTAAAACTTCGCCGATATTAAAATTAAAAAACTCCAAAACAGGTTTAATGCCTTCTTTGGGAGATGTAGCTGAATCAATTGGTTCTGGAAAATTAACACCTTCTATAGATTGAGTGGTAAAGCTGACAGGATCAGAGAATAAAACAAAAGCTGAATTCTCTTTATTGAATTCTTCAAAAGAAGCTGATCCAGATAAGTCCTGTATAAAAACAGATTCAGGATTTTCCCAATTCATATCATCAGTTAATTGAATAGAATATGAAGAAGGAAAAATCTTTATCAGATTTTCAGAAGCTTTTACTGGAGAAAAAGACCAATGAGAAATCAAAGCTATGCAAATAGCAAGTAAACTAATTATAAAAACAATCCTTGTTTTTGCTTCAGACATCTTAATTTATTTTATCATAAATAATACAAATCAAAAAACCGGTATAGACCGGTTTTTTGATAGCTCTGCTTTTCTTGAGAATTTTCTGAAAAATAAGTAAAGTAGATGTCCGCAATGCACAACTATGAAAAGTGGTACAAAATATAGGACTCCTAAAAAGAAAGTTTGTTTCAAAATCTCAAAAAAGATTTAGCAGAGCTATTTTTATTATAGCACAAAATTCCTTGTCAATAAATTAGAACATTATATCCTCTTCTGCTCTTTTGTATCCGTGAACATCTTCAGGGGCAAACCAAAACCTTATCTCATGATCTGCTTCTTCTGGATTTTCAGAAGCATGAATAAGATTATGTATGGCTCTTTTATCCTTATTAGCAGCTGTGGCATCATCTACCGAAAAATCCCCTCTTATGGTTCCCATTTCTGCTTCAGAAGGCATTGATACTCCCACAATCTTTCTAATCATATTTATAGCGTGAATACCACTTACTGCCATCTTAACAATAGGACCGGAGGTCATGTAATCTAAAAGCCAACCCCGTACCTGTTTACCAATTTCTAAAGGATCTTCTGAATTAAGTTCTTTCATCGCATCAAATCCGTATTCTTTATAGTTTTTCAAAGTTTTCTCTCCCAGTCTTTTAATCCAGGCTTCTTCTTTTGGATAATGTCCATCAACTTGATCAGCAGTTGCCTCAACCATTCCTAGAGCAATAATCTTTAATCCCTTTTCTTCAATGCGCTTCATTATTTCTCCGACAAGACCTCTTTTAACTCCGTCTGGTTTTATTAAGATAAGAGTTCTTTCTTCTTTTGGGTGCATATTTTTTTATGAGTCTATAAAATAGCTTTACAGACTGATTAATTACTAATTCTTTTTTATACTATTATTTGAAAAATAACAAGTGACTTCCATCGCTGGCTATTTTAATATCTCCCTCTAGATCAGTTCTTAAAACTTTCACTCCCTCTAAGCTCTGAAGTGTATTTAAATGAGGATGCCCGTATGAATTTTCTTTTCCAAGAGAAATTACAGCAATCTCTGGAGAAACCATTTCCACAAAGCTTCTGGAGGTAGATGTCTTACTACCATGATGCCCTACTTTTAAAACATCAGAATCAACTTTTCCAAGTTTCAGTTCCACTGATTTTGAAACATCTCCGGTGAACAAGAAAGAATTGTCATCGTAAAACAGAGAAAAAACAATTGAAGTGTCGTTTATATTTTTTGGTTCTGTTCCTTCTAGATTTTCAAAAGGATATAAGATTTTAGCGTAAGCGTTTCCTGCTTTAATTATTTGGCCTTTTTGGGCAATATATATTTTAGCTCCTTCTTTTTTAATTAATTCAGACCATTCTTGAAACTCGGAAGTATTATTTATAACTCCTGTCCATAAAATATTTTCAACCTTGTATCTCTCCAGAACTCCCAGCAATCCTGATAGATGATCATGTTCCGGATGAGTGAGAATAATTAAATCAATCGTCCTGTCCCAAAAAGGCATTTGTTTTGATAGTTTTTCCAAAACTTTTGAATTTGGCCCTCCGTCAACTAAAATCTGATACCCGTTTGGAATCTCAATAAAAGACGAGTCTCCCTGGCCAATATCAAAAAAAGTAACTTCTAAGAAAGAATTGTTTAAGCTAAAAACTGCAATCCAAGCTAAGATATTCAGAAATACAAGTAAAAAGATTATCTTCTTCCCCATATTGTCAGTATAACAGATAAAAAACCCAAAACCCAGGTTTTGCCTGGGTTTTGAATTAAAAGTTTTTGGAAAACTTTAAGCCTTCCCTAAAATCCGGAACATCTTTGTTCCACATTCAGGACAAGTTCCGGTCATAGCTCTCCTTTTTACGTTGCCCTTTCCTTTCATTTCAACTTCTTTTTCGTCTTTCATCTCCTGTTTCTTTTTACATTTTACGCAATATCCTACAGTAGCCATATTAAGTCAATTTATTTTTAATTATCATAATCGACCTTTGATATCTTTACGTTATTATACCTTAGATTAAGCACAAATAGTAGTCAAGTCCTCTTCAAGAGATTAAGGTAAATATCCTTAATCTCCTTCTTTGTTTCTAGAGAAGATTCCATGATCGGAATCAATCTGCTTATTGCTTTGAATATCTCTTTATTATATGAAATTTTACCTAAAATTTTGTTCTTAAACTGCTTTTCTATGCTTTTAGTTATTCTCTTATTAATGTCCCACTTATTTATTACCACTCCAAAAGGAACATTAAAATAGTCTACCACCTTTAAGGCTTTTTTCATATCAGAAACTCCGGAGATAGTCGGTTCAACAACTAAAATAGCATAATCAGAACCTCGAACAGAAGCTATAACCGGACACCCGGTCCCTGGAGCTGAATCAATAATAACAATATCACCTTCTTTAATAAATTTCTCTGCTTTCTCTTTGATTTTGCTTACTATCTTTCCTGATCCGCTTTCTCCTGGGAAAAGACGGCCGTAGATTAAAGGAAATCCGTATTTTGTTGTAATTAGCTTAATTTCTCCGTTGGGAACTGGTTTTAAACTAATTGCTCCTTTGGGACAAACAACTTTACAAGCCCCACATCCTTCGCACAAAAAAGGATTTAATTTAGGATATTTCTTTTCCATTATTAAAGCAGAAAACTGGCAGTTTTCTGCACAGAGCCCGCAACCATCGCATTTCTTTCTATTAATCTCTGGTTTTAGAGACTTTGTTGTGGAAATAATTTTGCCTTTGCTTTCATTTAACCATATTGCCAAATTTGGCGTATCAACATCGCAATCCAAAGAAACTACTTTCTTTTCCAAAGAAAAAAGCATTGATAAGGCAGAAGCTAACATTGATTTTCCAACCCCTCCCTTTCCAGATAAAATAACAATATTTTTAGTTCTCATTTCCAAAAGTTTAAAAGATTTCCGTTCGAATAAGCAATTGCCAATTCTTTTGAATAAGGAATTTCTTTTTCAACCTTTACTTTGAATTTCTGGGCAATTTTATAAATATTGGCTTTGTTTCCCAAATCTGCTTGATTGAGGATAACTTTTGATTTTACGCCTAACTTTCGGCATAGCTCCAGAATCAAAGATAAATCATAAGCGCCCATAGGAGTCGGCTCTGTAAGACAGTAAGCTGAATCAGAACCAAGTAAGGCTGAAACTACCGGACAATGAATCCCGGCAGCTGTATCGAATAGAATAAAATCTGGATTAATTTTTCCAGACAAACCTAAAATAGTTTTTTTTGTTCCAGCTACTATTAATCCTGTTTCTTCTAACCCAGGATTTGCCATTCCAGTAGCAAGCCAGAAGTTCTTTTTGACTTTAGTTAAAAAAACTCTGCCTGTTCTTTTTTTATAAAAACTAATTGCTCCGTAAGGACAAGTAATTCCGCAAGCTTTGCATCCAGAACAAAGATTTTCCATAATTAAGGGATATTTATTTGGAACTTGAAAAATAGCATTTGATAAACAGGTTTTTACGCAAATGCCGCACTTTTTACATTTTTTCTTGTTAATCTTGGGAAACTCAGAATAAACTTGTCCAACTAATTTGCCAAGTTTCTGACCTAAAAGTAAATAATCGTTCGGACACTCAACATCGCAATCGCAAAGAATAACTCTTTTCCCTTTTTTAAGAAGTTCATTTGCCAGCAGAATAGCAAACATTGATTTTCCAACTCCCCCTTTTCCGCCAGTAATGCAAATTTTTTTCATAGGCAAGAAATTAAGTTTTTTCTCTTGTCGGTTCTTTTAAAACTTCCAGTTCTTTCTTTGAAAAACTTTCAATCAAGCTTTTTACATCCAGATCCGATCCTTGATATACATCTATCATATTATCCCTTAGGGTATGCAGTGAAATAGGACCTATTTCTTTCACTATTAAGAAATCAACTTTTTCTTCTGCCATAAAATTGCAGACATCCAATCCAGCCCTTATCTTCTTTTCTTTATATGGATTTTCTTTGAGATAATAATTTTCAATTATGCCTTTGTTCAATTCTAAAAATATGAACTTTTGGGCTCTGGCAAAGTTCTCTGATATTTTGGAATAGATGTCGTTTCCATCTTCTATTGGAATAGCAACTTTCCCTTTTTCTATCTCAATTGGTTTGAAATAAACATTAAGCGAATCAATTGTTTCAATTTTTCTTTTAACTTCTTTTTCAATGTTTTCGGATATTTCACGAGCTCTTTTCACGTCCAGGTTTTTTCTAACGTTTGCTTGAACTTCCCCAAAGATAAAAGGTCCGGATTTTCTTAATCTTAGATTTTCAATACTATAAACTCCGGCAATATTCCCCAATATTTCTCTTACCTTTTGTTCTACCTCTTTACTTGGAGAAACATCCATTAAGGCAAAGATTGAATCCCTAGCTGACTCCAGGCCGATCTTAAAGATAAAAAGAGAAATTAAAATACCCATAGCTCCTTCCAGATAAGGAATCCCTATCCAAGCAGAAACTAGTCCAGCTAAAACAATTGAAGAAGAAAAAATATGCATTTTTGATTCTCGGCCGTCTGCCGTCAAGCTTTGAGAATTAATCTCCTTCCCTATCTTCATTTCATATCTTCCTATCAAAAACATAACAATAGCATCTAAAATAGCTACACTAATAGCAACCAATGGAATATTTAATTCATATTCCGTAAAGAGTTTACCAATACTCTCCTTGATAATTTCATAACCGGCGAATAAAATTAAACCGGATATTAAAAAAGCAGCTACATTCTCTGCTTTGTAAAATCCGTAAGGGAATTTTCCAGTAGGTTTTTTCTGAGCAATTCTCAATCCAAACCAGGCAGCAAAAGTGGAAAACGCATCAGCAGAACTATGAATAGCGTCTGCTATTAGAACAACGCTTCCTGAAAAAAAACCAACTATCCCTTTAGTTAAAGCAAAAAAGAGAGTAGTAAAACCGGCTATTATCGTTGCTCTTTCTCCTTTTTTAAATATGTCTTTCATCTCTTCTGCCAAACTTTCTTTCGTGACCAAAAGGACTAGATGGCATTTTTATTTCCTTTAGTTCCCCCTTCAAATATTTATCCAAAACGTCGGCAGCGGTAAATCCGAGAGTTACAGAATAAATTTTGATGCCGGACATTTGGAGAACAGAAAAAGCATTTGGCCCAAAATTTCCGCAAAGAACAGCTTCTATTCCTTCAGAAACAATCATCTGGGAACCAGCTACTCCTGCTCCTCTTCCCGGTTGAGAAGACGAATTTGGTATTGCTTTAAACTTTTTATTCTCGGTTTCAATAATTAAAAAATATGGACAGCGTCCAAAAACAGGAGAAACTTGAGAATCTAAGTTAGAGCCAGTTGTACAAATACAAATCTTCATATTAATTAATTATATCACAATTAAAGGAAAAAGGCGACAAAGATATCGCCTTTCAATGGTTCTTAAGAAAGCTGTTCATGTTTTTAGAAACTATATGTAAGAATAATTCTTTCTTTCAAAACATTGTAAAGAATTCTTTGATCTCCTTTAGCCCAAAGTTCATAATCATCGCCAAAGTTGAACGTGTTAATCCATCCGCTTTCACATAGCTCCCTTGCTGAAAGCTTAGCTTTCATTTTCCGCCTCCTTTATAAAAAGATAGTACAATGTATTATTTTGTCAACTCTTCTAATATTATTCCTCTCTCTAAATATTCTATATTTTTTTCAAATGTTTGAAATTTGGAAAACAAAATTCCCAAAAGGATAAAAGACCATATAAGAATGATGAGTATTCCTATTGAAGATGAAACTTTTTTATTAAATGGAGATCCATTGCTTGTCATAAATTTTTTAAAAGTTGAAAATCGTTTTTAAGGGTTCCCATCATATTCATATTATAAGTGGCCACGGCCGGATGATAAAGAGGAACGATTTTCATTATACCAAACAATGTCTTTACTTCAAAAACATTTCCGTGAATTTTGGAAATCCCCTGAACTTGATCTTTTAATCCGTATTTCTCCAGAAGATATGAAGTGGAGAAATTTCCCAAAGTGCAAAGAACTTTAGGATTGATAATCTCAATTTGTTTATCAAGAAAAGAACTGCAAATATCAATTTCCTCTTTCAATGGATTGCGATTTTCCGGAGGACGGCATTTAAGAATATTTGCAATAAAAATATCTTCTCTTTTAATTCCTGCCGACTCCAATAATTTATCTAAAATCTTTCCAGCTGCTCCGCAAAAAGGACGTCCTTCTTTATCTTCATTTCCCCCGGGTGCTTCCCCTATAAACATTATTTTTGCCTGAGAATTTCCCTCTCCGGGAACAGGATGAATTCTTGTTTTGGAAAGCAAACACTTTTGACAATTAAGAATCTCCTTATTAATTTTTTCTAAATTATCATCCATTAAATATTTAAGAAGCCATTCACAATTAAGCTTATTGCTTGTTTCTCGTTTAAACCTCTTGTTCTTAAATAGCTCAATTGTTCTTGAGATATCTTTCCTATAGAAGCTTCGTGCGTAATTTGCGATTTTTTATTTGAACAAAATAACCTAGGAACCAAAGAAATTTTAGAGCTTTCATCAACAAGTAATCCCTGGCAATCCAAATGTCCTTTACTTTGAGCTTTTGCTAAAATTTCTGAATTGGCATAAATTATACTTTTTTCCCTTCCAACTAACCTCATCTGAATTTGTCCTGAAGATTGTTTGCCCTTCAGTTCAATAATATCATTTATCCTCATTTCAGAATTTTTACAATCAATAACAGCTTTTATCTCACAACTAGCATTGTCAGATAACTCTGCCTTGTTTTCAATATCCATCTTTCCAGGAGCATTAATAGATTTAAAAATATAATTTAATTTGGTATTTTCTTCTAAAATAAACGTGTATCTGGTTTTAACTTTGTCATTCGTATCCCAAGAATGCCTATGTTCATATTTTAAAGATGATCCTTCTTTTAAAACAAATTTCCCATAAGCATTATGAGAACCGTAAAGCCCTGGTTTTGAAGACAAACAAGATCCGAACAAAGAAATATCTATCCCTTTTTCTAAGACAGCGAGATTCTGAAGATCTTGGGTTGTTTTTTTTGAATTAATTAATACGCAGGAAAATAATGGAAAATTAACTTGTTTTTTAACCCAGAGAAAATATCCTTGTCTTGGCTTTTTAGAAAAATACTTCCTGGTCCAATTGAACTTCTCCCACGCTTCAGTGCTGGAAATAATTAAAACATCTTCATTGCTAAATGTTTTTTCAATCTTATGATTTATTTGCAAATAATGGGTATTTTTTACATCGGTCATATCCATATCTTTTAATTGTTTTAAAGACCTTTTTGAAATCTTTTTGTCTGCAAATAATCCTTCCACCTACCATTACGTTTACAACATTTGGTTTTAAAAACTTTAAAACTTCTCCAGAATGAGTGATAAAAATTATTGTAACTCCTTTGTCAACTAATTCTTTTTTTATTATCCTAGAAACATCTTTTAATTTCTCTAAATCCAATCCAGAATCTATCTCATCAAAAATTACCAGCTTTGGATTTAAAGCTAAAATTTGATAAAGTTCGGATACTTTTTTTTCTCCTCCTGAAAAATTCAAATTTACGTCTCTGTCTAAAATATCTTCTTTTAGATTGACTTTTTTCCTGCTAATTTTTTCCAGCAAATTAGAAAGTTTAACTCCTTTAATCGCCGGAGGATTCTGCCAACTTAGGACTATACCCAGTTTTACTCTTTTTTCCGGCAAAAGATTTGTAATGTCTTTTCCGTTAAAAAGAATCTTTCCGCTTACTTTGTATTTTATATCTCCAGAAAGTACTTTAGCTAAAGTACTTTTTCCAGAGGCATTAGGACCTAAAAGGGCTAACACTTCGCCCTTTTTTATTTTCAGATCAATTCCTTTTAAAATCTCTTTTCCTTCTACCTTAACTTTTAATTTTTGAACTTCCAGAAGCATATTCTTTTAACTCTTTAATAAGTTTTTCAGCATTAATATTGTATGATTTACAAATCTCTCCAATTTTCAAACTATCCATTTCAAAAATCGCAAAAGAGCAACCTAAACAAGGTAAATCATATTTTAATAAAATTTCTTTTGCTCCTGGAACTTCCAAGATTTGAGACAGGGTAGTATTTTTGGTTATCTTTATGTCCATTATTGTGCCAACCAACCGCCATCAACAGCTATTGTCTGGCCAGTAATATACTCACTTTCATCAGAGCATAAAAAAGCAACAGTATTAGCAATATCTTCGGGTTGACCTATTCTTTTATATGGAATCTTGGAAAGAAGAGCTGATTTTATCTGTTCATCGTTAATCATATCTTTAGTCATATCAGTAGCTATTACGCCTGGAGCAACTGCATTAACGTTAATTTTATAACTTCCAAGCTCCAAGGCCAGTTCTTTTGTCATTGCAATTAAGCCACCTTTTGTTGCGCAATAAACACTGGAAAAATCAAAACCGACAAAACCAGCAATACTGGCAATATTAACAATCTTGCCGTACTTCTGGCTCTTCATCTCTGATAAAATATGTTTTGTGCATAAAATTGTTCCTTTCAAATTTATGTCCAGAATCTTTTCTATTTCAGAAGTTTCCATTTTATCAAGTTCTTTTTGCATAAAAATTCCGGCATTGTTTACCAAGATATCAATTTTCCCAAATTTATCTTTGGCTTGCTGAACAGCATCTATAATATCTTCTTCATTAGTAACATCCATCTTTATGGCCAAGCCATCTACTCCTAGTTTTTTAATTTCCTCAATAACTTCTTGGCAATCTTCTGGAGAAATATCAGTTACAACAACATTTGCTCCGTTTTCGGCAAGCTTTAAGGCAATAGCTCTTCCTATTCCTCTTCTTGCTCCAGTAACAATGGCTGTTCTATTTTTTAAATTAATCATATATTTTTTATTTTGCTTTGACTATATAATTTTAAAATAAATTTAAGATATAGTAAAGGCCGAAAAAGAACAATAATATTGCTCCGAACAAATTAAGCCAAGTTGTAAATTTTGGAGAAGTAATCCAGATTTTCATTGTGAAAACGGCAACAAGAAAAATAATAATCTCGTCAAGTAGATAAAAGAAAATGAAAATTGCCATATATGAAATATAAGAAAGCAGAGAAAGATTTTGAGCTGAAAGAACTCCAGCAAAGATAACAGGGACTACAGCCGAACAGGGAAACTCAATTACAGTAATGGCAACTGCGAACAAAAAGCAGCTTCCAATTAATAAAACAATTCCTTTTGGCTTTTTAAAAGATTCTTCAAGTTTCTTACTTATTTTTAAAGAAATTTTAGATTCTCCAATACTACAAGTTTGCTTATTCTTTCTGGATTTAAGAAACTGTTTAAAGAAATACAATCCTCCGAAAACAGCTAAAACGCCAACTAAAATTTGAACAACTTTCGTATATGGAGATAAAAGAGAAAAAACTTGATACCAGAGAAATATTAAAAATCCGTAGACAATAGCGGTGGTTAAAAGAAAAGATCCGCCTAAAATTAAAACTTTTCTTTTTGATTTAAAAACAAGGACCAATCCTAAAATCAGCATCAATGCTCCTAAAGAGCAAACATTAAAACCGTCAAGTCCCCCCATAAGAGCAGCCAAAACTGGCAAAGAATAAGAAGACATATCTATTTGTCCGATAAAAGGAAGATTTATATTTTGATTTTCTTGATATTCGCCCAATATAGCCTGTTCAATTTGTTTGCCAATATTCTCTGGATTATCAAAACCAAGAATAAATTTATCTTGGACGAAAGTCATTGGAACTAACCCAAAGTATTTTTCCGCACCACATTCATAACAGAATTCCTCAAGAAGCTCCATGTTATCTTCATATAAATACCGATTAATTTTGATATTCGGATATTTTTCTTCTATTGTATCTAAGAATTTTTGTTCAGCAGCGCAATGAGGACAAGTGTTTCCATAAAAGAAGTTTATCTCTAATTCTTCTGCTTGAGCAGAACAAAATAAACCAAGTATTAAAATAAAGCTAAGTGCAAAAACTTTCTTCATTTATCTTTATTTTCCAAAACGGCTTTAATTAAAACATCTTTTTCAACTTCTCCAGTAAATCTCTGAATTTCGTTTCCTTGATTGTCAAAAAAGATAAAAGTTGGAAGACTCATAATATGATACTGGTTCATGATTTCCGGCTGGTCATCAACCTTGATCATTTCTGTTTCCAGCCAAGAATTTTCCTGCTCTATTTCTTCCCATCTTGGAACCATTATTTTACATCCCGGACACCATGTTGCTCCTATTTTTAAAACTTTCATATTTTTTTTAATAATTTCATTTTTATTTTTCTAATCTTTGGAAGCCTATCTATAATTAAAACACCGCTAAGATGGTCTATCTCCTGCTGTAAACAGTAAGAAAGAAGACCAATGGCTTTAATCTTAAATCTTTTTCCTTTTTCGTTCAAGGCTTCTACTTCTATTTCTTTTGCTCTTTTTATTTTCAAAAAAACTCCTGGAACAGACAAGCATCCTTCTTCTGAAACCATTCTCCCTTTTTTCCGCACAATTTCAGGATTAATAAAAACCATTGGGCCTTCTCCTATGTCCACCACTGCAATCTGTTTTGCAATTCCAACCTGACAGGCAGATAGACCAACTCCTTCGTTGGAATACATTGTATCAAACATATCTTTAATCAGCTTTTCCTGCTCATCAACATTTTCCACTTTCTTGCACTTTTTTTTCAGAATCGGATCTGGATAATGTTTTATCTCCAAAATCATATTATCTCATTAGCTTTATTCCTAAACCACTAATTTGAGCTCCACCGAAAAATAAGATAAAAGCAAAAACCGACCAGGCAGTTAGATTGAGAAGACGAGGCAGAAAATCAGCAGGAAGCATCTCCTCCACTTTGTCCCCCATCATCTTTTCAATGGTTTCTTCTATTCCGTAATCCTGGTCTTCTAAGGTTAAATTTTCTTCTGTCGATGCTTTAAAAATTTCAGGAGCTTCTGTTTTTCCGCTGAAAATTTGGTAAGAGGAAAATATTCCCCAAGAAATAACAACCAAACCAATTATTAATAATACCCAACCAATTATTTTTTTCATTTTATTATAAATTTTTTTAAATTATAAGATAAAGCCTATTGCCGCCCCAAATAGGCAGAGAATTCCAAAAATCAAAGTAAATTTAGAAAAGTTTATCCTTTGGGAAATCTTTATTAAAAAGTGTAAAGAAATCAATCCAATCAAAAAACTAAAAATTAAAGAAACCCATCCCTGAGAAATTAAAGCAGGATTTTTAAGCATTAGATAAGAAGACGAAGCTAAAACAACAGGAGCTGACATCATATATGAATATTTCAAAATCTCACTGGGATTAATTTTACCCAAGCTTAATCCGAAAATAGTTGAACCAGATCTTGATAAACCGGGAATAACAGAAAATCCCTGTAAGATTCCGGTGATTAAGGCAAGACGATCAAGACCTATATTGAATGTTTTCCCTTTTCTTTGGAAAAAAGAAGTGAACAGTAAACCAACACCCATAACCAGTAGAAGTCCTGCTCCAAGAGTTATTTTACTCATTGTGTTATAAACAAGAAACCCTACTCCAAGAGAGATTACGGTAGCTATTATTAAAAATCTTAAAAGAACCTTGTTTTTAAAAGTTAAAACTTCTTTCCAATCCTTTCTAAAATAAATCAAAACTGCAAATAAGGTTCCTAAGTGTAAAAATATAGCAACATCAAGAAAGTTTACATCTTCAATTAAAAACTGGGAATACAAAGCAACAATCCCTTCGCTTGAAATCGGAATCCATTCAAATATTCCCTGTAATGTTCCTAAAAGAATATAATCCAACATAAATTATTTTTTACTCTTTTCAATTGCCTCCATTGGGCAGACTTCTTTGCCTCCGCATTTTTCAATTTGGGATTGATCAATAATTTCAGCCTTGTTATCTTTTGCCATTTCAAAACCTTTAGGACAAACAGCAACACAACTACCACACCCAATGCATTTTTCTTTATTTATCTTATAGCTCATATATTTTTTGCTTTTAACCAGCGAGTTTTCCCGAACTGGTCTTTTTTAAAATTAAATTTAAAACCTTTTTTTCTTAAAATTCCTTCAATTTCTTTTTTTTGGAATGGATCAAATTCTAAATAAAAAATACCTTTGTTTTTTAAATGACTTTTAACTTGCTTTAAGAATTCTCTAATACATAGCATCCCGGTTTTTCCTGCAAATAAAGAAATCTTTGGATCATTTTTTAGAACTTCTTTATCTACTTCTGAAATCCTTTCCAGGGCAACATAGGGAGGATTGGCAAAAATTATATCGTATCTCTCTTTAATCCCTTTAAATAAATCAGATTTGATTACTTTAGCTCTTTCTTTTTTTATCTTATTCAGTTTCAAATTTATTCTGATTTCTTTTAAAGCTTCTTCAGAAATATCAGCAAAATCAACTTTTGCTTTTTCAATATTTTTCAGCAAAGCAATTCCAATACAGCCAGTTCCTGCAAAAAGATCCAAAGCATTAATTTCTTTATTCTCCAAACTCTTTATTACTTTTCCTGTTAAATATTCTGTCTCAATTCTGGGACGGAAAACCTTCTTTGATAAGTCAATCTTACAATTCAAAAATCTTTTCATTGGAACCTAATTAATTTCGTAAACAATACTCACACTAACTTCTATTTTATTCTCTCCTGTCTCTATTTGAGGAGCACTACCACCCATACTATCCATTCTTAGACTTGATTCAGTATAATACATTGGAGATATTGGAGTATATCCTGTTTCGGAAAAATCAATTATTTTCACCAAATCAACACCAAGTTGGGAAGCAAGAATTTCTGCTTTTGCTTTTGCTTTTTCAATAGCTTCTTCTCTGGCCTGCTCTTTAAACTCATCTTCTTTGTCAATAGTAAAGCTTAAATTTCCAACCTGATTGATTCCAATATCTGTTACTCCATCTAAAATCTCTCCAATTTTCCCCAAGTCTCTTATCTTTACCTGAAGCGTCTGCGTTATTTCATAGCCAACAAGAACTCTTTTTCCTGGAGGATAAGGATAGATTTCCATCTCAACTTTTCTATACTCATAACGAGGATAGACATTAAAGCTGATTGTTTTTAAGTCTTTTTCTTCCACTCCGGTTTCTTTTACAAAATCAATTGCTGCGTTCATCTTTTCAGTATTATCTGAAGTTGCTTCATTAACTGTTTTTGCTTCGCTAACAACTGAAAAATTAATTAAAGCCAGATCTGGTTTAGCATAAACCTCCCCTGTCCCAGAAACAGTAATTCTATTTACTCCGTCAATATGTCTCCCCTCTTTAATTTTAGTTGGAATGCTCACAGCTACAAAGACAATAAGAGCGATTAGAAAAATACTTAAAAGAATACCGACGAAATGGTAGGAATATTTGTTTTTTATGTTTGAAAAATAATTTTCCATATTTTTAAATTCTTTAAATATACGACCTTTATAAAATAATAATAACATAAAAAGCAATCAAAGAATATATTGACAAAACGATAAAATTGTGGTATTCTCAAATAATGAAAAAAATTTTCTTCTCTCTAAAAACACTATTTATCCCCTGTCCTGAAAACGACTATAAGCCAAAATTTCTTGAAAGCCGCTTTTTGACTTGCTATGTGGCTTTTTTAATAATTCTAAAATTACTAATCATTCCTATTTTTTCCTGTCTCCCTAAAAGCATGTTTTTTGCCGACGTCAGCAAGACCGTTATAATCAGTTTAATAAACAAAGAAAGAACTGAAAACAATCTGCCATTATTAAAAGAAAATATGCTTCTTAATCAAGCAGCAGAATTAAAGGCGAATGATATGTTCGCCAATGAATATTTTGACCACGAGAGCCCGTCTGGAATTATTCCGTGGCACTGGTTTGAAAAAGCCGGATATAATTATAATGCAGCTGGAGAAAATCTGGCAATAGGATTTTTAGATTCAGACGAACTATATGAAGCATGGTATGATTCTCCTTCTCATAAAGCCAACCTTTTAAATTCAAAATATAACGAAACAGGAATAGCAATAGTAGAAGGAAGTTTTCAGGGACAGAAAACATCAATAATTGTCCAGACATTCGGACTTCAGAATATAATACAAGAGCCTAAAGTAATAGAAGAAACAGAAATAGTAGAAATAACAGAAGAAAAAGAAATTACAGAACAAGATACAAAAATTGTTGCAAATCAAGAAGTTCTCTCTGAAGCATATGAAAAAGAAAATATTCCTGAGTTTAAATTTTGGAATTTTATAGCAAGCAGTTATTACGGTTTAGTCCAAAAAATAATGCTTTATACTTTCCTGTTTATTATTCTCTCTTTAATGATAAACATATTAATCAATATCGGGATCCAGAGAAAAGGCCTGATTATAAAAGCAAGCTGTTTTCTCGCTCTTCTAATAGGATTCTATTTACTGGATAAGGTAACTCTTATTCAACTCATACCGCACAATCTAATAATATGACAAAATTCTTAAAAGACTTTATAAAGGTATTTATTCTAATATTCCTAATTGCTTTTATTGTTATTGATCACCAAGAACTTGCTAAAATATTTGATTACAAGCAGGTTTACAGTAATTTTTTTGATAAATTCAAAAAGGAAATATCATTGAATACTGAAAAAGAAAAAGTTGAATATTCTTTTGAAACAAACATTCTCCAAATCCCAGCACTAAACATAGATGTTCCTATTATTTTTGAAGAAAGTTCAAGTACGGAAAGCATGGAAAATGCTTTAGAAAGAGGCGCTGCTTTTTATCCTCCATCCGTCAAACCAGGAGAAAAAGGAGCTACTGTAATTTTAGGACACAGTGCACCGTTTGGCTGGCCAGAAACTGACTATAACTGGATATTCAGCAACTTGAACGATTTAAAAGCAGGAGATAATATATTTGTTCTTTTTGACCATAAGAAATATACATATCAAGTAGTGAAAACAGAGATATTAGACAAAGGAGAAGAGACTCCATTGGAAGTATCAATGGAAAATACGAATACATTAATATTAATAAGCTGTTGGCCACCCGGAAAGAATTATAAGAGAATATCTGTCTTAGCAGAACAATCCTTCTAAAGCCCTTGACAATTTTAATTTAATCTGTTAGAATATATTATTGCTTCAGAGTATAGAACATTGACATCGAAATAAGGAGGGAAAAGAGATGGAAACAATTCAGAGAGACAGGGTAGTGAAAGAGACATTCTTACTTCTTCTAATTCCAAGAATGTTTCTCATTTCCGTAGCTTGGATCCGGAAACACTGGCAGGTGGTACTTATTGTACTGCTTGCTGTGGCACTGGTGCTGGTGATTCTCATTCCAGTCCATTGTGGTGGACGTGGAACAACACCAGCGGTGGTACCGGATGTTCAAACTCAGACTCAGACTCAGACTCCTGCTCTAGCTCCAGAAACTACAAAGGTGATTGTGGTTACAGAAGCTACACACATGCAGGTATTACAATACTTGAGAGTGTGGTTCCCTAACGCGACACCGCGTGGTGTATCGAGCTCATCATATCAAATGATTGAGCTCGAGAAATCAGATATTGAGCATTTCTTGAACAACGACGAAAGGCTTGGTATGGATAGACATGACGCTGTCTATCATCTGATTTCAGAGTTCTCGGAATCTGACTGGAAAAATATCCCAGTTGGATTTCTGAAGAGCGATTCTAGTTATCACAACCTGATAATTGGAGTCAAAGAGAACAAATATATTCTTTTTGGAGTTGACCCCCAGACCAACGAGATCTGGGAGATCAAGAGTCCTGTGACGGAAAAGTGTTCCGTCATCTTCTGAAGCACAAGGGACACCTGATAAGCTTAAAAACTTGTCAGGTGTCTCCAAACCAACTTTATATATATTAATAACTAATTAATAATTAAAAAATAAAAACATGAAGAATAATTTAATAAAAAAAGTATTTTCAATATTTTTAACTGGCATATTTTTAATCCAGCCGTTTTCTGTTTTAGCAGATACACTTTGTTGGGACGAATGTGCATACGTGGGTGAAATCATAGAAGGATCAGGAGGTCACTATGTATGCGGACTTTATGATGGTGATGAATGTTTTGACAAGGGACCTTTCATAGAAGACCAAATTACGTGTTGGGACGAATGTGCATACGTGGGTGAAATCATAGAAGGATCAGGAGGTCACTATGTATGCGGACTTTATGATGGTGATGAATGTTTTGACAAGGGACCTTTCATAGAAGACCAGCCTACTTGTTGGGATGAGTGCTCATATGAAGGGAAACATGAATGTTCTGGCACTTCCGGAAAAACATGCGGAAACTATGATTCTGACCATTGTTTTGAATGGTCAAGTTTTCAAACATGCGATAATAAATGTTTCTCCTGTGGAGACGGAACATGTGATTCTCAATGTGGAGAAAACTATTCCAATTGTTCAAAGGATTGCGACAGTCCAGATTTACCATCTCCGACCGTAGATATTAAGGCAAATAATTCAGACGGTCCAATTACTATTTCATATAATAATTCAGCTACTGTTTCTTGGAGTTCAGAAAATGCTGATCGCTGCTGCGCTTCGGGAGATTGGTCTGGGACCAAATCAACTTCCGGAACATATCCAACTGGAAATTTAACAAGCTCAAAAACATATACAATCAGATGCTATAACGATGAAGAATCTGTTTCTGATAGCGTTACGGTTAATATTGACGAGCAAGAAGAAGATAATAATAATCCTCCAGTTGCAAACGCAGGACCGGATAAAGAAACATATGAAACAGAATCAGTTGTTTTAGAAGGTTCTGGAACAGACCAAGACAACGATATATTAACCTATTCCTGGTCTTGTACGGGCGGAACTTTATCAAATTCAAATATATCACATCCAACATTTTATGCTCCGTCAGTAACCTCTGACACTACATATAAGTGTACGTTAAATGTAAGCGATGGAGAATCAAGCGATTCTGACTCAGCAAACATATTAGTAAAAGTACACGAATCCCCCAGCATTTTTCTAGCATTAACAGTGGACCCAGCATATGGCTGCGCACCGCTAAACAATGTTGACTTAAGAGCAGAAATTTCAGGAACTGCCCAGGGAAGTGCTACTTATTTCTTTGATTGCACAAATGACGGAAGCTGGGACAAGATTTATACTACTTCGTCTAATTACTATACTGCAAGCAATCTTTGCGATTATCCTTCATCCGGAACATATACTGCTAAAGCAAGAGTAGAAAGAGAAAGCTTGTCAGTTGACGTTACGGTCCAGATTAGTACCTATTCTTGCGGACAATCTCCGAGCGTAGACATTAAAGCCAACGGTTCAGACAGCTCAATTACTATCCCTGAAAACGATTCAGCTACTATTTCTTGGAATTCAGAAAATGCTGATTACTGCTATGCTTCTGGAGCTTGGTCTGGAACCAAATCAACTTCTGGAACATATTCAACTGGAAATTTAACTAATGCCGAAACATATACAATTACCTGTTCAAAAGATGGAGAATCTTCCTCTGATAGCGTTACTGTTTACGTAAGCTATTCTAATCCGACTTTATCTATTGAAAAATTTGTAAAAAACGTTGACGAAAATACTTCCTGGAGAACATCTGTTGATGCCTCTCCCTCAGATGATCTTTCATTTAAGATTGAGATTAAAAACACAAGTAATGAAACTATTTACGGAGTTTATCTTAGAGAAGATCTCCCTTCTAAAATACTATACGAAGGCAATTTAAGGATTGACGGATATAGCTCTTCAAAAGATATAGAGTCTGATATTTACTTTGGCACATTAAGTGCAGGAAGATCAAAAACAATAATCTTTGACGCCAGAGTAGAAGATAGAGATGAATTCGGATATGGGACTATAAACCTAACCAACAGGGCTACAGCAAGAGCTGATAACATAAACGATATTTCAGACAGCGTAACAATAAGAATAGAAATGCCTTCTATTTCTGAAGATACATATATTACTGTTTCAAAATTGGCAAGGAATATAACAAAAGGAAGCAACACCTGGAGCAACACAATAACAGCAGAACCTGGAGATCTTGTTCAATTCCAAATCGAAGTAATTAATAATGGAAACAACAATGCAGAAAACTTAATTCTAACAGACACTCTTCCAAGCAGAATGACATATTTGGGAAACCTTCAAGTAAGCGGAGTCACAAAAACTGGGAATATTGCTTCTGGAATCAATATTGGATATGTTTCTCCTGGATACAAAAAAACAACAATTTTCAATGCAATTGTTAATGCTCAGAACAATTTCGTATACGGAAACACCATGATTAGCAACCTTGTAACAATTTCTGGAGACAACATTAATACGATAAGCGATAATGCAACAATTAATGTTCAGAAGAAACAAGTTGCCGGAGCTGCAACAGAAGTAAATACTGGAATATTTGATCCTCTTCACTTCACGCTGATAATTTCATTTTTCCTGGCTTTGCTATTATTTCTTTTAAATAGATTTGCCGACTCTAAAAATATTCTCTGGAAAGAAAAACGAAATCAGCTTAAGTCATATATTTTCCCAGGATTAAGATAATCAAAAAAACGCCCTTAGGGCGTTTTTTGATACTTCTCTTTTCTATATTCAAGATACGAATATATAATAGAATAAACAGAAGACGCAATAGCCGGAATCATTGTGAAAAGAACCATATACTCTTTAAAGAATATTCCAAACAATATAATGATTCCTGATATCTTAAAAAGCCGGCCTCCAAGTTTATGGGTTTTTCTCCAGACATTCTCGCTGCTTAGGGTCCAGGGAGTTCTAATACCGATGAACCAATTCATTTTAATATTTTCAATCAACGAACCAATACAATAGAAAAATATTCCAATAGCTGGCGACAAAACAAGATTCATATTGAAAATCATTCCAATATTCCAGAAAAGGGTTAAGAGATAAACATAAAAAAGAAATAATAGAATAAGAAATATCAGTATATTGTACTGTTTCCTGAATTTTTCAATGTTTTCCCTTAGTGGATCTATTTTGGGAATAATAATAAAAATAAAATATAATCCCAAAAGAATAAATGGTAGCAGAAATAATCCCCAGAATTTTGACATGTATCCGTTAACTTCTCCTTTTGATGACCAGTGCGAGGCCATTTGGTCAGGCACTAAAGAATAAAAATAAAAAGCAAGAACAAAAGAAAGTAAGACTACGGCTAATATTAATGTGTTAGCTTTTTTTATATATTTATTATGCATTGCTTTTAATTTCAATAACATCTCCATCTTTAACAAGATATTCTTTCCCTTCTGTGCGCATAAGCCCTTTTTCTCTGGCTCCAGCAAACCCTCCTGTCTCAATAAGATCTTTCCAAAAAACAACTTCTGCTTTGATAAAATATTTTTCAAAATCACTATGTATAACTCCGCCTGCTTCTGGAGCTGTTCCGCTTTTTTTCAGCGTCCAAGCACGAGTTTCATCTGTACCTGTGGTAAAAAAAGTTATCAGTCCCAAAAGTCTGTAGCATTCTTTTATTAATTTATCTAGCTGTAAACCAACAGACAATCCAAAAGACTCTCTTTCCTCTTCACTAAAAGATTCTGCATCAAGTTCAGTTAAAACATCAATAATAATATACTGCCAGTTATTTTTAACAAAAACATTTTTTATCTCATCTGAAAGATCTTTCTCTTGCCCGTTTAGTAAATATAATCTTGGCTTTAGAGTAAGAAATTGATAACTCTTTAAACTATTTTCTTCTTCTCTTTCCCATCCTTCTTCAATCAGAAGCTTCCCTTGTTGTAAAAATCCTTGGGCTTTTTTCAATACTTGCATTTCTTTAATAGCTTCTTTATCTCCTTTTTTAACGTCTTTTTCTAATCCATTAATTCTCTTTTCTGCTGATTCCAAATCTTTTAATACCATTTCCGCATCTAAAATTTCCTTATCGTCTAAAATATTAATTTGAGAACTTACATTAACTATATCCGCATTTTGAAAACATCTTAAAACATAAATTATTGCATCAACCTCTCTGATATTTGCCAGAAACTTATTCCCAAGTCCTTCTCCCTTGCTAGCTCCTTTTACTAACCCGGCAATATCAACAAATTCCACAGTTGCATAAATCTTTTTAGCAGACTTAGTAAGTTCTGCTAACTTGTCAACTCTTTCGTCTAAAACAGCAACAACTCCAATATTTGGGTCAATAGTGCAAAACGGATAATTTGAACAATCTACCTGTTTTTTTGTAATAGCTTGGAATAAAGTTGATTTGCCAACATTAGGCAATCCCACAATTCCGACAGATAAAGACATATTATTTATTGATAATAGCAGAAAAATACTAATTTAGAAAACGCAAAGTCCTTAGATATTACTATCCAAGGACTTTTCGAAAATTACTTCTTGTTATTGAAATCTATATCTTTGTTCAAACATACAGGACATTGAGAAAAAACACCGAATATTTCTCTACCTCCTTTCTTCCCACAATTGGTACACGTCCCAGTAACCTGAATTTCCTGTTTCTTCTCTTTCTTTGCCATTTCGTACCTCCTATGAAAAGAATCAGCATTTCTTCGGAAAAATAGTCAATGGGTACGGTAGACGCGGTTTCTTCCATCCAAAGGAAGTCCAGACGGACCCTCTCTCCTTCTCCGATCATCTTTCGCAAGCAAGTTTCTAATTTTCCGAAAGCCTTTTTCCACTCTGTCCCTGTCAAATTTCATCACTCTCCATCCGCCTTCCCGTCCCCTGTATATTTTTGACATCTTGCCTCCTTTTATTCCTGTTCCCTAGTTTCTCTTCTTATAATCCGCCAGTGGAAAAAATACAAGGGGAAACCAATAAGAATAAAAGCTAAATTATTGGAAGCCTCTTTTTGTCTTTGACTGGCAAGATAATCTATTTTAGATTCTGCTTCTTGCCACTTCTTATAGTCGTCAACCCATTCTTTCACTGCTGCTTTTTCTTCTGTACTCAATTCTATTTCTTCCTGGGATTCTTCAATTCTCTCCATTGAAATTGGAGGCACGCTATAGTATTTATACAGTTGTCTGACCTCTTCGGATTCTTCTGCTTTAGTAAAAACAAAAGCTTTAAGGCCCATATCAACAAATTTAACCGATCCGATGATTAAAAGAACTAGGCCAATTATGGCAAAAAGATAAAGATAAATCGCTCTTATTAATGAGTGTTTTTTCATAATTAAATAATCTAGAATGTATTTTTATTTCTTAAAAAGAATCACGTAATATGGTTTTACACAAAACAAAACTATTATTGCAATAAACCACCAAATATTAACATCAAGAAGACGAGGGATAAGGATAGCTAAAACTATGCCCAAACAAAAACAAGCCAAACCTATTAGCTTCAAGTCAATCCAGCCAAGCATTTTGACTCTTTCATCAGCCCATTTGAATAAACTCATATTTTTACTTCTTTATTTGCGACCTTTATTTTATTTTACAAAAATCTTCTTAAATAATCAAGAAGATTTAACATAGTTCGATTAATCACCTTTTAATATTTTTATTGCCTGGCCTTCTGTAATAGCTTTTGCAACTTTCCCGTAAGCGGATAATAGAATTCTTTGAAATGTGCTCTGCGATGTTTTCATTTGTTTGGCACATTCAATTTGTTTTAAATTCTTTATATTCTTCAATCTTAAAGCTTCAGCCTCTTCAGCTGTTAATTCAATTATCTTTAAAAACCTCATAGGAACTCCTTGGGGTTTAAAGTATATTACGTTTGGATTAAATCTAATTCTACGACAAAGTCTTGGTCTAACCATAAATAAATACAAAGAGAACTCCAGCTCCCTTAAGGAGCTGGCTCTCTGCTTTTCTATTTCTTAGTCCTTAATTCAGCCAGGCGTTCTTTAATTGCTTTCAATTCTTCTTCTATATCCTCAGCTTCGTCTGTAAGCATTTCAGTCTCTTCTTTTCTTGTTACTCGCGGTTGATATGAACCATAGAATCCGCGTCCATAACCTCTTGCTCGTCCTGCTCCGCAGGGACCCATTCCCCGTCCGGTACCAGGACCAGAACCAAAAGGACCGGTTCCGTTAAATCTTGGCATATTTTTATTCTTAGTTATTTAGAGACAGCCCAACCTTTCTTTTGACTATCTATTATGAGTATATACCCATAACTATATTTGTCAAGCAGCCAAACTAGTTTACAATATTATTGTTTTTCTATAAGATAAAGCAATATGTTAAATGAAGTTAAAACACAACCACAGAAATTAGAAAAATATAATTCTCAATCAAGAGAAAATTTAATTTCTAAAAAACAGCTTGAAGAAATTAAAAAACTAGCTCAGCCTTTAAAGGGCTTAAAAGTTAATTTAATAAATTCCACTCCAAAAGGAGGAGGAGTGGCAGAGATTCTAAAAAGCCTTGTCCCTTTAATGAAAGATATCGGGATAAAAGCTAAATGGTATACAATTCCTCCTGATAAAAAGTTTTTTGAAGTTACCAAACAAATTCACAACGCTCTTCAGGGAAAGAATTATGATTTTCCTCTTTCTCATCAAAAAATATATTTAGAGCATCTTAAAAAGACTTCTCAGCTGATGAAAGAGATGAAAGCTGATATTTGGGTAATGAACGATCCCCAGCCGTCGGGAATCATTCAACTCTTGCCAAATCTGCATCCGTCAATTTGCAGAGTGCATATTGATCTAACTTCTCCGAATAAAAAAGTCTGGAACTTTATATCCAACTTTTTAAAAGATTACGACAAGGTTATCGTAACTTCAAAGGAGTTTATTAAACCAGAAATAAAAAGAAAAGCAGTAATCATTCCTCCAGCTATTGATCCTTTGGCTGTTAAAAACATACCTATGAATATGAAAAAGGCAAGGCAGATTTTAGAAAAATACGGAATTTCTTCCCAGAAACCACTTATCTCCCAACTTTCCAGATTTGATCCGTGGAAAGATCCGTTAGGAGTAGTTAAGGCATATAGAATTGCGAAAAAGAAAATTCCCGATCTTCAATTGGCTTTAATAGGATTCTTTATATCTGAAGACGACCCAGAAGCAATAGAAGTTTACAATAAAGTCAGAAAAGAAACAAAAAACGATCCTGATATTTTTCTTTTCTCGGATCTTAAGTGTCTAGGAAAATTAAAAGTCCAGACTTTTGTCAACGCTATTCAAATTGCCTCAACCTTAATTATTCAAAAATCAATCAGAGAGGGATTTGCACTGACCGTAACCGAAGCAATGTGGAAAGAAAAAGCTGTGATTGGAGGGAAAGCAGGAGGAATAAAAATTCAAATCAAAAACGGTGAAAACGGCTTTTTAGTCTCTAGTCCAAAAGAAGCAGCAAAAAGAATCATAGAAATAATTCAAAATCCCAAATTAGCTCATAAGCTGGGGGAAAATGCCAAACTCTCTGTAAGAAAAAATTTCCTAATGCCTAGGCTTCTTAGGGATTATCTAAAATTATTTAAAGAATTATCTTAGAATCTTATTGCACCACATTTCTAAAAGAAACAGGCACTCATTCTCGGAGCGCCTGTTTTAATATTCCTTAAAAATAAATATTAAATAATTTTAATTTCTTCTTCCCTTGATAAACAACACTATTGTGCCTATCGTCCCAACTAAAAATCCTATCGGACAAACAACAATCGCTAAAAGAAAGAATACTGGCTCATCGCTTAAACCTATTCTCAACCAGAAATTTTGGCCAAAAAGATAAATAAATAAGCCATAAGTAAAATTGTGTAAAAGAACAAAAACAAAGAGTCCAGTAGCGGAAGCTCCTGTTAATATTAGAAATTTTCTTATCTTACCTCCTATTTTTTCTTTCAGAGCTAAAACCAGTAAGGTCAATCCAAATAAGCAGAAGATTCCCATTGGTATTAAAAATAACTCAGAACCTTTGAGTAAGTCTCTAATCGCCGGGATACAAAGTTGCCCAACGACGAAAAGGAAAACTCCAATCAATATCCAGAATATTATTACTGTATGTTGTTTTAACGATCTCATAACTTTCACCTCCATTTTCATTATATAGAATATTAAAAGAAAAACAACTCCGCTTTATGTAATAATATTAGAAATTATTTAACAAATTATGTTATTGATTTATTTAGACATATATAATACACTAACTTTAGGTTCGTAAATTGAAGTATTTTAATAAGTCTTTAATTTGAAAATTAAAGACCCAAATAAGTAAACCCTATTAAAAATAAATCTCGTTAGAAATTTTAATTTCTAACGTTAATGTATAACTGACAAATCTCTGATAGCTTGATATGAACATTCGAAATTTTTAACAGAGTAGATCAATTTAGTAGAACCAAAAGGTCGTTTTAGTATTAATTTATATATTTATGGCATTCGAAAAAATCAACGAAGGATCAAGAGGAGATTTTCCTCAACGAGAAATGATTAAGGGTAGTTGGAAATGCAGTGATTGCGGAAAAGAAATAACCGAACTTCCTTTTAAGCCAGCAGCAGACAGACCAATTTATTGCCGAGATTGCTGGACAAAAAAAAGAACCAAAAAATTCTAAAGATAACCAAGAACAAAAAAACCGCCCAAAGCGGTTTTTTTGTTAACTCAATACCGTAAATAAATAATTTAACTTAAAGATATTTGTTCTAAATTCTGAGCAGCATTTTCACCTGCAATATATCCAGTAGTCCAGCAAACCTGTAAGTTATATCCGCCAGTCGGCCCATCAAGGTCTAGTATTTCTCCTGCAAAATACAAGTTATCAATTAATTTTGATCTCATTGTCCTTTGATCAACTTCGCTTAGTTCAACTCCACCAGATGTAATAACTGCTTTTTTAAATCCCTCTAGTCCTTTTATTTCCAAACTGAATTCTTTTAAAAGATGCAGTAATCTCTTTCTTTCTTCTCTGGTGATAGAATCAGCTTTTTTATTAGGATTGATTCTGGATAATCTTACAATAACTGGAATAAGTCTCTTAGGTAATAATTCACTAAAGCTATTTTTAAATAACTTATTGGTACTTTTTTGAAAGTCTCTTTGAATCCTTTTATCAAGTTTTACAAAATCCAGCGCCGGTTTAAAGTCAATTTGCATTCTAGTTTTATTAGGCGATTCCTTACCTATTTCTTTACTCATATCAAGAATTATCGGTCCGCTCATTCCGTCTGACGTAAAGATTGCTTCGCCAAATCTTGAATCAATCTTTTTATTACCTTTATATAGGCTGATCTCAACATTTTTTAAGCTCAATCCTTCAAGTTCTTTCATATATTTCTCTTTAATAGCAACAGGCACAAGCGATGGCGAAAGATTAGTAATAGTATGTCCAACCTTTTCAGCCCATTTATATCCATCGCCAGTAGAGCCTGTTGTAGGATAAGATTTCCCGCCGGTGCAGAATATGAAGTTATCTGCGATAATTTCTTCATTACTTACGAGTATAACTTTTTCAATCTTATTTCCTTTTTTTATAATTTTCCTTACTTTTGAATTCGTTCTTATTCTAACTTTAGATTTCCTTAAGTAGCGAATAAGAGAGCCAAGAACATCCTGTGATTTATCGCTAACAGGAAATACTCTGTCCCCTCTTTCAACTTTTATACTTACACCGTGATTTTCAAAGAAATCTATTGTTTCTTTTACTCCAAATTTAGAAAATGATGAAAAAAGAAACTTGCCATTTTTTCCAAACTTCTCTATTATTTCTTTAGGTTCATCCTTTTTATTTGTAATATTGCATCTTCCTTTTCCAGTAATTAAAAGCTTGGTTCCTAATCTTTCATTCTTTTCAATTAAAACAACACAAGAGCCAATCTCTCCTGCTCTTCCTGCTGCAATCATTCCAGCAGGACCTCCTCCAATTACTGCAATGTCACATTTCATATATTAATTATATCAAAAAATAGTCCTTTCCGAAAACTTATAACTTCACAATTTTCTCCCAAGGCAAATCTGCCTTTCCAAAATGACCATAGCTTGTAGTTCTAAAATAGATAGGTTTAAGCAAATCAAGCTTTTCAATAATAGATTTTGGCCTAAAATCAAACTTATTTCTAACAAGATCGCTTAAATCCTTTCCTGTTTCAGTAATTGCTTCAACCATCAGAGGATCTGCTCTGCCTATGGAATAGGAGACTGAAACCAAACATTCTTTAGCAAAACCATTTGCAACAATATTCTTTGCAGCAAAGCGAGCCATATAGGCAGCCGACCTATCAACTTTACTTGGATCTTTCCCGGAAAAACATCCTCCTCCATGCGATATTAGTCCGCCATAAGTATCAACCATTATTTTCCGACCGGTCAGTCCGGTATCAGATGAAAAACCTCCTATGACAAACTTACCAGTAGGATTGATTAAAATTTCAATATTATTAATTTCACCAACAACAGGTTTAATCAATTTTTCAATAATTGTTTCGCGAATTTCTTCTTGAGAAACATTCTCATTATGTTGACAACTGACTAAAATTGATTTGATGACTCCGTTATTAATTGTTATTTGAGATTTACCATCAGGTCTTAACCAAGGAATCTGATTATTTTTTCTTAATAATTCCAATCCTTTAGTCAATTTATGAGACAAAACAACTCCTTTAGGAAGAAACTCTTCTGTTTCATTAATAGCATAACCGTACATTATTCCCTGGTCACCAGCTCCACCTGTGTCAACGCCTTGAGCAATATCTGGTGACTGACAAAAAATATTAGTTATTATTTTTAAATCATCTTGATAGCCAATTTCTCTATAAACACGTTTAGCTGTTTCTTTAAAATCAACTTTGGCTTTGGTAGTAACTTCACCTCCTATTATTAAAAGACCGTGCCCTCCAAAACTTTCTATTGCTACGCGGCTTTTTGGATCTTGAGACAAACACTCATCTAAAATAGCATCAGAAATCTGATCGCATATCTTATCGGGGTGACCGGAAGTAACGCTTTCAACGGTATAGGTTTTTGAATTATTGAACATAAGTATATTTGTAATGAATTAATTTTAATAAAAAATCTCTCGTTAAGGGAAAGATTTTCCAAAACTAATTTTAATTTTGGCCGACTTTTATCTTTCCTTTTAAAGAAACTTTAATTATTAATTAAAGCAAAGGCTGGATTTGGCACCTTCTCTAAGGAGTCGCCTTAAAGGGTTACCGGCAGGATCACAAGGCCAGTCCTTCCCCTGCACTCTTGATAAATTATTCAATTGTATATTTATTCTATTACAACTAAATTTTAATGTCAATTTTGCATGTTTTTTATATTCACAGTTGCTTTAAAAGGAATGGCGGGAAGTTGTTCTACCCGCCATCTTAAGCAGTAATCTGCTTATAGTGTTACATCAAAATTCTGACAATGCCGTTGGATAAGACTTAGATAACCTAAACCAGAATCTATTGCTCTATTAAGATTGACAGTTATATCATATCTAACTCTTTCGAGCTCAAGTCCGTCTTTTCCTTTCAACATTCTTTCATTTTCAACTAATCCAGCCAAATTAAGAAGAAGTCTTCTTTGATCTTGGGAAAAAGTTTTTATCACTTCCCCTGAAAGAAGAACTGGTTCTGAAAATCCTCCTTTTCTCAGCTGTTCTCGACTCGTTTGATTAGTTTCTGTCATTTTCCTCCCTCTTTCAATCATCATGAGGTGAAATCTTTATTGTCTGAAAGCGTGGTGTAAAGACTGTCGCAATTTTCTTCTGACACTTGGGACAATAGCTCAATATACAACCTTGCTCATCTTTTCCAAATCGCAATTCAGAGCTACAGTCCTGACAGAACTTATCGCCAATCCAAGATTCTCCTGTATCTTTCAAACCTAATTTCTCAGCTATTTTTTTGAAGTTAGTCATTCTACCTCCTCTTTAGTCATTCTACCTCCTCTTTGATTTTCCTCCTTAAAATATATACTAATTAATTTAATTAAAAAGTCAATCCCAATAAAAAAATTATTCTCACTGCCTGATCTGCAATTTTTACTGCAAAATTAGAACTCTTGTTTAAAAAAGAGGCCCGAATTAGTTCAATTCGAGCCGTTAGGTGATCTTATTGATCATCTCAATCAGCAGGATATGTATCTGAGTTTTCAGAGTCAAAATAATTAAGACGAAACTCAATAAAAACAACATCTTTATCTCCTTCAGCTTCGACCCAATGTTTAATATTGGGATAAATAGTTATAACATCTCCTGGCTTGAAAATTGCTTCCGTTATTTTTCCTTCAGGAGTTAAAAATCTGAATTTCATTATACCATCAATTAAGAAAATCCTTTCTGGATTTTTTGAAGGATCTTCTCCTTTGTGAAAATGTCTACCAAACTTTACTCCAGCTTTCCTAATAAAAGCAGTAATTGATCTGCCATCACTTAATCTCCATTCGCGTGTTGGACCTCGAAAATCATTTGGATCAGCTAACGGAATACTTATTACGTCGTAGCCTTCTTCTTTCATTTCTGAACACCTCTCATTGGTATATTCATTGGATGATATGGGCAAGAACAACAATCAATCAAAGGAGAATAACCACCAGCAACGATGTTTCTTTCTCCTCGTTTTCTTGGACATATAGACTTTCTGTTTTTTGCATAACCGCAATTTTCCATCTCTTCTTTGGTAGGAATATAAGGCAGTCTGACTCCACCTCTGGTGTGATTTGGCAGGAAAATCTCGTCGTAGCTCATACTCTTCACCTCCTATACTCTTGAAGAACTAATATCAACTTTATTACAAATTTAATTTTGTGTCAAATAAAAGCCTAAAACATTCACAATATCTCTTAATTATTATTTTTAATGTGAACTTATTTAAAAAAAGCCGACCCCTATAGACATTGGATCGGCTTGGACTTATGCTTACTAATCAATCCACATCCAAGTATATTCTCCTGCAAATCTCCCGTTGCAATTTGGGTTTGAACAAACATATTCATACCAGTTTCCAGTATGATGTAGCGTATGTGCTACTCCTCCTCTTAGACCACCACTATACTTAGGCTTAACTGTACTTAGTTTTAAAAAACCATTCTTACAAAAAGGACAACCAATATTTGTAATTTCTCCTTCTTTCTTAGGTTCTGTATTCAATATACCAGGATTCAATTTATCTCGAATAAATGAATTATATAAATAAATTGAATTTGGGGAAGTTAATTTCCCCATTTCTTTCACATCATATGTATATGCAAACTTCATTTCTCTCTGTCCACTTTTTTCCATCAGTTTACCTCCTTACTTAGTTTTTTTATGTACAACTTCTTTATTCAGATTATAGAAGATTTGCTTTAAAAAATCAAGTCTCAACCAGAAAACAGATTAATAATTAGTTAATCGAAAACTAAATACTGTCTTAGACAATATTAGAGTCTACTTAAAAAATAATTAGAAGTTTTTCAGTTATTTTTTTTAGTTTTAACAACTGGAACCGCTTTTGCTATTTTCTTAATTTTTTCTTTTACAACCAAAGGCTTAATACTTGTTATAGCTTCTATCGCCTTAATTAGTAAATCCATTTTTCCGTTCAATATTTCTAGCTGCTTCTTTACTTCATTATTATTTCCTTTGCTAATATCATTTCCAAAATCCTGCTTCTTGGGAGCTTTATAGCTGTCATAATTCCTTTGAGAACTGTTTCCACCTCTGTTGTTTCCAATTTCTTTTTTACTTCCAAAACAAGCACTACAATACACCGGTTTGCCACTAGTTGGCTTAAAAGGCACCTCACATGGCTTTCCACATTGGTCGCAAATTGCTTGATACATAGTAACTGGACCACGATCTCTATCTCCTCCAAATCTGCCTCTACCACCATCTCGTCCGTTAAATCCACTCCTGCGATTACCAAAACGATTCTCGCCACTTTTTTTAAAATCTCCCATATATTTATATTTTAGTTATTATTGTAATAATAAATTAAAGATTGTATTCTCCAAGTCCTAGCTATTGTTCCTGATTTTCTTGCTTGATAATAAGATAATACCAGAAAGTGTGGTATTGTCAATCTTGAATTCCTTAATAACTTGAAATCTGGACAAGATTAGAGCTTATTTAGCTACCAAAAGCAATTCTAAATAAGATAATAATCACGATAATTACAAAGATAATTATTAATTTTACATTTATCCATATAATTATTTTATTTATTTTACAAAAAATCGCCCTTTTGGCGATTTTTATGCTTCTCGAGCTCAAGACTACTCCAACAACTAAACACTATTAAAACTTTTTTCATCAACAATTTTAACTGACCTTCCATAATCCATGAAGATTGCAATATTCTCTTGCTTTAACTTTTTCTGCTTTCAGTTCAAACTCCATTTTTGGTTTATCATCTGGTTTCAGAAATTTTTTGTAAGTTTTACCATCAGCAATTACATCAATCCACTCTATGTGATGTCCTTTTTCCATTGGATGAGGAATTGAACCAACTTTCACCTTAATTCCTCTTTCTGTTCTTTCAATCACTGGTACATGTTTTTCAAAACCTTCATCTTCTGTTTTTTCCATAAGTAATTCCATTGCTTGTCCGCAACAAACCAATTGACCATTTCCATTATGTAAAACCTCAACAATATTTCCGCAGATATTGCATCTATAGATTTGATTTAATTGAGTCATTAGAATGTTTTTGATTTATTCTGCTAATTCTTCAACTTCCTTTTTTCCTTCTTCTAATTCTTTTGCTTGTTCTGCATCTTCTCTTAATAATAGTGTTTGGAATTCTCCTACATGAGTTTTTTCTTCTTTAGCTATATCTAAAAGCATTTTTCTTATATTTTCATTTTCGGTCATAGCTACCATTTGTTCGTAAAGACTTACGGCGTCTAACTCAGCTATAATACCTACTCTTAATATTTCTTTGTCTAAATCTTTTTTTTCCATTTTTCCAAGATTTATTGGTATTTGTGATAGCATAGTTTTTACTCTCTATTATTTAATTAAAAATTCGACTTTAATAAATTATATCATAATAAAATACCGGGGAAAACTCTAGAGAATCGAATTACAATGATTATTTATTTTCTTCTCCAAATGTTTTGCCAATTTTTTCACCAAACTTATGCACGTCATCGCTAAACTTATCCCACCTTTCTGCATGTTTTTTTCTTTTCCATAGAACAGTTAATCCTAAAACAATTAATAAACAAGGCCAGATAACAGGCCAAACTTCACCACCAATAACTCCTAAGTTTCTAAGCAAAAAAATAAAGCCCAAGACTAAAACAATTAAACCAAAAAACATAATTGAAAATAATAGTTACTTAAATCAATCGACCTTTTTATTTATTTTACCAAAAAATCGCTTTCTTGGCTATTTTTTCGGAGTTCTCTTGATCGACCTGGAATCTAAGTTTTAAAGTGTTTTTTTATATTTTATGCCTTTCAAGAACTTTATTTAATTAAAAACTTAACTAAGCTAAAGAGATCATAATGATCTAAAAACTGTTATTTTTGGCAAGAGGAACAATATCTAGTTCCCCTTCCGGCAATTTTTACCTTTTTAATTATTTCTTTTTGGCACCTGGAACATTTTTGACCTTCTTTTCTATATACTTTTAAAAACTTTATAAATTTACCTTTACATCCTTCAGCATCTACATAGTTATTAAAAGTTGTCCCCCGATATTTAATAGATAAATTTAAAATATATTTTATGGCCTTATATAGTTTTTCAATTTCTTTGGCAGTGAGAGTACTTATTTTCCTAAATGGTAAAATATGAGCTTTAAAAAGACTTTCATCAGTATAAATATTCCCTAATCCTGCTATGTATTTTTGATTTAGCAAAAAAGCTTTAATATTTCCTTTTCTATCTTCTAATAATTTTTTAAAACTTGATAAACTAAATTCCGTATAAAGAGGATTCAAACCTAATTTATCTTGAATTTCTTTTAATCCCTTAAGATCAGCTACTTGCCAAAATCCAAATTGACGTTGATCATTATAAAATAACTTAGACTGGTCTTGAAAGTAAACTATCAAATGGGTTTGTTTATTTGGTAAATCAAACTGATTATTTCCCATACTGTGGCCACCAGCTATTATTTTGTCTTTGTTTATATAAATAATTTGCCCGGTCATACGTAAATGGACAACAAGATATTCATTTTTTTGAGATAATTGAATAATAATAAATTTTCCCCATCGAGAAATCTTTTGAAAACTACTATTTTTTAAAACAGTACAAAAATCTTTATTAGCACATCTAACAATTTTAGGTAAGCGAATCTCTACTTTCTTAATCTTTTTATTAAGAACTGCTTTATTCAAGTCATTAACAATTGTTTGTATCTCTGGTAGTTCAGGCATAATTTTATACTTTTATTATAACATTTTATAATTTATTTTTAATAAAAAATAGCAAACAATTATAATTTATTCGCCATTTATGTATAAAATTGGCTCCGAGGAACGGACAACATTAAAACCTGTTTTATTCTTTTGTTTTATAGAAGTATTAATTCGTAATCCCAACTTTTATTGATATATTCTGAAGCATATTTAACATGCAAATACGGGTCTTTATGGTTTTCTTCCAGAAAAACATTCTGCTTGTTCGCCTCATTTATCAAATCAACACTGGCTTTATCTATGGCAACGGGATTTTCAGAAAACAAGACGCCGACATCTGGAGCGATTATCGAACCTGAATCACTAACGCAATCGCACAAAAGAGTGATATTTTTAATCAAGTTAATATAATAAGTGTTTGGGGGAAGATTATTAATACAGGCCGAAGCTCCTTGAGCTAATAAATCATCAAAGATTGCTTGGCGTGGTTTTAGACACCCATTCGGACATTCCAAAATACAAATTGAACATCCTCCGCATTTACTGTAATCAAATTTTACCGAACCTCCTTCAATCTTAATAGCTCCAAAAGGACAAAGATTAACACAGACTCCACATCCCTTACAACTAGAAAGAAAAACTGGCTGGCCTAAAGTATGTTCTTCTATTTTACTTTCTTTGGCAACTCCTCCCATACCTAAATTCTTAATAGCTCCTCCAAATCCAGAGCAACGATGACCTTTAATATGGGATATAACCAATACTCCTTTGGATTTCGTTAATTCTTTACATACGCCGACTGTCATGTCTTTTGTCTGGACTTCAACTGAATTATTGGAAACCAAATAAGGCGCCAGTTTATCATAGCCCCTTTCTTTGATAATCTCTCCGTAACCTTCAACAGTATTTCTTGGAGAATTATATTTCACCGGAGTATCAATTAAAGTCGGTTTTAATCTTAAAAACTTGAGAGCGCTGATAATAGGTTCTACATCTTTCGGAAACAAAGCAGTTTTATTGCCTCCTTCGCCAAAATGTATTTTCACTAAAAGATCCGAATCGGGAAGAAAAACACCTTCAAGCAATCTCAAAGAAGCTTCGTTTAATTTATTAAAATCTTTTAAAAAATAAACTTTGTCCATGCGTATTAATATACTAAAAAATATCCCTTTAGACAACTCTTTGTTCTCTAATAAATTAGAAGAGATTTTTAATAACCTAAGCTGGTTAAAATTTTTTTATTAATCCCCAAGATTTTTTCATGATTACTGCAATGTAATTCATATAATTTTATTCTACCAATAAAAAATTTTCTTAGCGATTTTTTATGAGCTATGATGATTTTTGTTCTGTCTTTTCTAAAATTAAACCATTAAGTATTTTTCTAATAAGTTCAATGCTGTCCCAATCAAATATGGAAATCTGTATTGTGTTTTTATTTAATTTTTTGAGACTTTCAGTTATTTCGTTAGCCCGATTCTCTGAAACTACATCTTTTTTGCTTATAAAAATATATTCTGGTTTTTCTAAAATTAGTTCATTATATGCCTTTAATTCACTACGCACCGTTTTGTAATCTGAGACAGGATCTATTGAATCTGCAGCTATAAAATGGAAAAGAATTTTTGTGTGTTCTGCGTGCCGTAAAAATTTGATACCAAGTCCCTTGCCTTTAGAGGCACCTTCAATAAGTCCAGGAAGATCAGCAAGTATTAAATCATAATAAACTCCTAAGTTCGGTTCCAAAGTCACGAACGGATAATTTGCTACTTTATTTTTGGCATTAGTTAATTCATTAAGCAAACTTGACTTGCCAACATTTGGTAGCCCTATAAACCCCACATCGGCTATTAATTTTAATTCAAAGCGAATTTCAAGAAATTCTCCTGGCCTTCCATATTCAAATTGTTTCGGAGTCGTATTTCTCGAGGAACGAAAACTAAAATTACCTCTCCCTCCAATTCCCCCACGAACAATTATAATCTTCTGCCCGATTTTATTTATCTCAATATCCTCGCCTGTTTTTAAATTATGTACTACAGTCCCGACAGGAATTGAAAGAACCAAATTTTCTGAGTTACTACCGTCGCGAAACTGTGAACGACCGTCCTGCCCATCTTTAGCTTTAATCTCTTTTTTAAAACGGAATTTATTTAGTGCATTTAAATCAGAAACTCCTTCGATATAAATACTACCACCCTTGCCACCACTACCACCGGCCGGACCTAAAGACCTCATGTTTTTATTAAAAGCTACTGATCCTTTCCCGCCGGCTCCTGCCGCCATTTTTACTTTTACATCATCAATAAGCATGTTGTCAGTATAAGCTATTTTATTCTAAAAGAAAACAAAAAAGGACTATTAATCCTCTAATCGTAAATCTTCTAGTGCGATGATGTTAGAACCTTTATGGCATAAAAAATGTATTTACCGATGTCTATTCAAAAATCATCTTTGTCTTGTTTTGTTTATGTAATAATCTTTATCCTTTATAATCTCTTTAGCTAAATTTATACTTTCTTTTTATCCGAAGATAAAGAAGTAAGCCAAAAAATAAACGGTCTCCTCAGTTTATCTATAGACCAATTATCATCTTTAAAAAGCGTTGCTTTTTCTATTCTAAAACGAGAAAGCAAAAAAATAGTAGCTTTCAATTTTAAGGGAGACAAACTATTATGCACTTCTAAAAACTGCTCTTTATTTAAGTGTTGTTCTGTAACTTTTGAAATTTTTTTAAGTCTTGGAATCATATTTTACAAATAAAAGCAACTCCTAATACAGTGAGTTGCAAATAGTATTATTAAATCTTTTCCTTGATGCTAATCTGGTAACTATTTGTAGTTCAAAACTCTCAAAATCTCTATTTTCATCATACACTATTCTTTATTATAAAGCAAGTAAGCCCGAGAGAAAAACTCTCAGGTGAAAAATCAAAGCTCTCTTAGTATGATGACGTTAGAACTTGTTTGGCTGATAATAGTTAAAACTTACTACTGTTTCTTATTTAAAAATTATTTAATTAATCATCTAGACATATTGATTCTTTTGAAATGGTGCCCATAATTACTTGTTTGACACAACCAGTTATTAAATCATCAGGATAGCAAGTTCCAACTATATTTTTCAAAGGACCGTTATTAAGATCAATTTTCTGTTTTTCAGTTAATGTTGGCGGAAAACAAACTCCACTTTCACATTGACCCCCATCAGTACATGTTTCACCAGATTTTTTATATGACAAAAAACAAATGTTTTGTTCATCTGACCACTGCCCACCTACATTCTCACATGATTGTTTATTTTTTGGTGGATTATGCTCTGGCAAGCGTGAATAAAAAAAACCTAAAATAATTCCGCCTAAAATAATAGATATAATAATTATGAAAATAATTATTAGACTTTTATTTGTAATTTGATTTTGCATAGTTAAATATTATCATTTCATGAATGTTTATACAATAAAATAAATAAACAGAAAACAACTTCATAAATAAGTTGTTTTTTTGTTGTCTATTATTACTAAGATTGGGCTCCCCTGGTGCGACAATATTAGAACCTATTTAAAGAGATGCTTAAAATACTTAATTGATAATTAGTATTGAAAAATTTAATACCAAAGCAAAACTAACCCAAATAATATATGGTAGTAAAAGATAAACAGTTATTTTAGAAACCCTATAAAAGGTAATAATCGTTAAAAGTATCATAAACCAAAGAATAATTATCTCTATAAAGGCATAAAGCGGAGATTGTAGGGCAAAGAAGATAATTGACCAAAGGATATTTAATATAAGCTGAACGAAAAAGATAAAAATAGCTATCTTTGTTTCTTTATTATAAAATCCCTTACTCCATATTAAATAAAGAGAAATCCCCATCAATAGAAATAGTAATATCCAGACAGGAGCAAAAATCCAATTAGGTGGATTAAAGCTTGGTTTTTGGATTGTAGTATACCAAGCTGAAATTGCGGGCGAAGTAAATAATGATCCAATAGCTCCTGCCCCCTGACAAATTAAAATAGAAATTATTAGTTTGAAAACTTTAATTCTCTTGCTCATATATTTATTACATTATACCAAAAAACCGCCTAAAAGAACAGATGGAAATTAGCTCCCCTGGTGCGACAATGTTAGAACCTGTTTTAATCTAAGAACTTAAAAGTAGAAAGCATTTGGTCGTGGATAGAATTTTTGGAATTATAATCTATTAGGTAACTTTTATTATCTTTTCTAGCAA
>Ga0265592_1000014_pt1 | contig 154389 bp, 149 predicted proteins | sample saktaG_7_FD_190141 | JGI IMG/M metagenome (GOLD analysis project Ga0265592, IMG submission 190141) | Saline water microbial communities from Sakinaw Lake, British Columbia, Canada - sak_2010_1_5_120m | ecosystem: Environmental > Aquatic > Non-marine Saline and Alkaline > Saline ... | reverse complement strand
TAGTAAGAAAGAAATTAAGAAGGTTCAAAACATGTTGAATGAAAGACCAAGAAAAACCTTGAATTGGCTAACTCCTAAAGAGGTATTTAATAATTTAATTGTTGCAATAAAAACTTGAACCTACCTTGCTTAATATAGCAATTTTATTATTGGGAAAAATTCTTGCATATATATTGCTTTCACCTAGTACTAAATTGGCTAGATATTATGGCTTGTTAGAGGAAAAACCTGAATGATAAATCAGTTATTTATCAATACTATTATTGCGAGTTCAATATATGCCTTAATAGCAATTGGATTTACTCTAATATATCATTCCGTAAAATTCTTCCACTTTGCTCACGCAATAATCTTCACTTTCGGTGCGTATTTTGTATTTCTTTTTTATAAATTACTCGGTTTCTCAATCTACAGCTCAATCCCATTAGGAATAATTTTTGCAATCGTTCTCGGTTGCTCGATAGAAAATTTCATATATAAGCCCTTACGAAAAAAGGGTACATCCTCAATTGTAATGCTTCTTGCTTCGCTGGGAATTTATATATTTCTACAAAATCTTATTTCAATGCTCTTCGGGGACGATACTAAGTCAATTCGTTCCGGTGTGGTAAAAGAGGGTATCAATGTTTTCGGTGCACGTATTACTCCTATTCAAATTGTAATCATTGTCACTGCAATTGTAGTAACAATTCTTATAATTCAGTTCTATAAAAGAACTCAACTCGGCAGGTCTATGCAAGCTGTGGCGAGCGATAGGGAACTTGCGGAATATACCGGAATTAATACAAATCGTGTAATATTGTGGTCCTTTGCAATCGGTTCCGGGCTTGCAGCTCTTGCAGGTATTCTTGTTGCATTGGATGTGGACATGACACCTACTATGGGAATGAATGCCCTGCTCATGGGAGTGGTAGTAATGATCGTGGGTGGAAATAATATAAAAGGTATGGTGTGTGCTGCTTTGCTTCTTGGCTTTGCCCAGAACTTTGGTGTATGGTATATCAGCTCGCAATGGAAGGATGCAATAGCTTTTATAATACTTGTAATATTTCTATTGGTAAAGCCGGAGGGCTTCTTCGGTAAAAAAATGAGAAAGCAAACAGTGTAGGTAACTGTCCGGATTCTTCCCGACAAATCGGAACGGACACACAGCAACAGGAAGAGAACTCAACGGAAGATGAGAAAAAATATTAATATAAGAATTACTTCGGTTAGTACCGTAGCATTTAACTTCTGTCATTTTTGGGCAGAAAAATTTCATCCATTTCTGTGAAGCCTTTATTAATAAGTGTTTATATCATCTAAATTTTTGCCCAACTTTTGTGATATATTATTTTTCGATCTTTCTCGGTGCCCTCTGTGTTCTCTGTGGTTTTAATTTTTTTGGTTTCGGTTTACCCTGTTGGATAGCTATCATGCTGGATTTACCTCTTTAAAATAATTATCCTACAGGGTTTATCCGAGTTAGGTTACTCAGTTCAAAAAACTTGACGAACATTCGGGTGATCAATAAATGGCAGTGATCAATCTGATTGATCGGATTGATCATTCAAACATATCGATCGTTTTCAACAACTCAGTTTAATGCTGAAGTGAGATTGATTTTTTTCTTGACTCTAAATTGAATGTTCAATAATTAAGCATGTTCAGTCAGATTGAACATAAAAATATATTGAGCGTGTAGTTAAAATGAAAAATGAAAAAAATATCCTGAATCGTTGTCTCGAGAGATTGAAAGCATTAGCTCCTGTCAAAGAGATCAAAATTAAGAAGAGCGAAATAAATACAAAAGATCATAGAATAGATGGTTTACTAGAGGTTCATATCGATAAAGGAAAATTGCTTTTTGTGTATGAAATTAGGAGAATAATCAAAAGACCCATTCCTGAACAATTATATATATATCATAAGAATAGCAATGAAAACTTCATATTATTTGCCGAATATGTAAATTCTTCGATTGCCGAAGATCTGAAAAAAAATAATGTGAATTTTATCGATTCCCAGGGGAATGCTTTTCTCAACATTCCGAATCAAATTTATGTAGATGTGCAAGGAAATACATTAAAAATTTCAAAAGAAAAGCAAGCAACAGCGATATTCCAACCAAAAGGTCTGCAATTATTACCTATGTTATTGACACACGAAGATGCGAGCAATTACTCTCTCAGAGATTTAGCGCAGATGTCCGGTATATCATTGGGTAGAACAGGAACAATAATAAATGAATTAAAGGGTGCCGGATTTATTATAAAATCCAGCCGGAATAAATTTGAAATTCATAATAAAAAAAAGTTATTCGAAAAGTGGGTAGAGAATTATGGAGAACGATTACGACCAAATCTTTTGATAGGAACCTATAAAATTTCTCCTAAAATGGATATTCAAAAATTAGCTCAAATTCTAAAAAACAACACGATTGATTTTGCATTCGGGGGAGAAACAGGGGCAGAAATTCTCACTCAATATTTTAGAGCAGGATGCATCGATCTGTTTATTCCTGAAGAAAAAACGATGGATGTGATCAAACATTTAAAATTAGCACCGGCAAAAGAATACAATATGTGCTTTTTTAATTTATATTCGGGTCGATTAATACTTCAGGATAAATCTTTTTCTGTTCCACTTGTATTGCCCATAATGATGTATGCCGAACTTCTTTATCAAGGTAATGATAGAGCGATTGAAACAGCAGAAATCATTTTTAATAAATATATAAAAAAGATTTTTTAAATGAAATTAGAACCTGAATTGATCGCGACTCTCACAGTCCTCGATAACTATTTTCAAGAAAAGGGAATAAATTATACCTTAATAGGAGCACAGGTTCCTCGCATACTGATTGATTTTCCGGTAGCATCGGATCATCGACCAACTCAAGATATTGATATTACGCTTCAATCACAATCATGGAAAGATTTCGAGGAAATAAAGAAAGAACTTATCGATTTAGGGTTTAAAGAAGATCGTTTTGAATTGAGATTTTTATTTCAGGGTACTGTTCTGGATATTGTTCCTTATTTAATCAGTGAAGTAAAGGATGGTTTACTCACATTACCCGGTTCGGGATATATTCTCAATGTTTTTGGTTTTGATCGTCTTCTGGAAAACTCAAAACGAATTGAAATTCTACCGGGTTTATCTATTCCGATCGTTCCATTACACATTTTACTTTTCACCAAAATATTAGCTTTTTTGGATAGAGGAATTAATCAAAATATTACTAAAGATATTGAGGATATACTATTTATTTTTCAGAATTATGAATCATTGGAAATAAACGAAAGAAGGTTTGATGTAACTATTCCCATGGAAATCGATTATGAAGATCGGGGAGCATTCTTGCTGGGAATTGATTTGAAACAATACCTGCAAAAAGAAGAGCAGGGATTTATCGTTTCTTTTCTTGAGCATTTCCAGGATGAATTTTCAACTGTTATTCAGAAAATATCTAAATATGACTCCGGTAAGAGTAAAGAAATTTATCATATGTTCGATGCTTTCGGGAAGGGATTCGGATCATGACTTATTTGTTACACATCTTTATATTGATCGGAATATACGTCATTCTTTCGGTATCACTAAACCTGTTGGCGGGCTATACAGGAATTCTTTCCATGGCGCATGCAGCTTTCTACGGTATCGGTGCATATGTAGTAGCCCTGCTGGCTCTCAGTGTGCATACTCCTTTTATTTTGAATATATTACTTGCGATCATCGCAGCAGGTGCATTTGGGGCGATTGTTGGAATTCCGTCTTTACGAATTAAGGATGATTATTTTATTATTGCAACCTTTGCTTTTCAGATCATCACTTTCAGTGTTTTAAATAATCTTGTTTCATTTACTGGCGGTCCCATGGGACTCCCTGGAATTCCACAACCGGTAATTTTTGGTTTAAAGATCGATAATCACTGGAGCTTCTTAATTCTCACAACAATTTTAGCAGTCTTTACGTACTTTATCGCAAATAGGATCGTCTCTTCACCTTATGGTCGGATTCTAAAAGCCATCCGCGAAGATGAAGTATTTACTCAATCTCTCGGTAAGAATGTAGCAGCTTTCAAGGTGAAGATATTTATGGTGAGTGCTGCCCTGGCATCCATTGCCGGAGTTCTATATGCTACGTACATTACATATATCGATCCTACCAGTTTTACGGTGAATGAATCAATTTTCATCATCTCAATTGTTATCATCGGCGGTGCGGGAAACTTAAAGGGGTCTGTTGTGGGAGCGATCGTTCTGGTTATGCTGCCGGAATTGCTGCGTTTTGTCGGGTTGCCAAATTCCGTGGCTGCGAATATCAGGCAAATGTTATATGGTGGACTTCTGGTTGTGTTTATGTTATGGCGTCCACGGGGATTCATCGGGGAATATAGTTTTAACAGAAATAGTGAAAATGAATAATCTTTTAGAAATCAAAAAATGCAATAAACATTTTAACGGGATCGTTGCACTCGATGATTTTAGCTGTGCGGTAAAGAAGCAAGAGATCGTTGGTTTGATCGGACCAAACGGAGCGGGGAAATCAACGCTTTTTAATGTTATTACGGGTTTTATTAATCAGGATTCAGGATCAATAGTTTTTAATAAAAAAGATGTTTCAAAAAAACCGGCATATAAAATCAATAATCTTGGGATTTCAAGAACTTTCCAGGATCTCAGACTGATACGACAAATGACGGTTCTGGATAATGTGCTGTTATCTTTTAGCAAACAACCGGGTGAGCATCTGGAGAATGTTTTTCTTAGAAATAAAAAAGTAAAAGAAGCGGAATCGGAAAATAGGAAAAAAGCTGTTGAGTTGTTGGATTTTGCAGGATTAAGAGACAAGTCTTATGACCTTGCTAATGATCTATCTTATGGGCAGCAGAAATTATTGAGCATAGTATGCTGTTTGGCTTCTGACCCAAAATTGTTATTACTCGATGAACCGATCGCCGGGATAAATCCTGCAATGATCGATGAGATAATCAAGATAATAAAAATGCTTCCTGAAGAAGGCAGATCCGTGATCATTATAGAGCATAACATGGATGCAATTACGGAAGTATGCGACAGAGTTATTTTTATGGATGCAGGGCAGAAAATTAGTGAAGGTAAACCTGAAGAGGTTCGAAATGATCCGAAGGTTATCGAAGCATATTTGGATTAAATCAAGATATGTTAGAAATTAAAAATATTGAAACCGGCTATGATAAAAAGCAGGTGCTTTTTGATGTTTCACTAAAAGTTGCTGATGGCGAGATAGTATCTATTATCGGACCAAACGGCGCAGGTAAATCCACTATTCTGAAAGCAATATGCGGAGTACTGCCTTTATGGGTAGGGGACATTATATTCGATGATATGTCCATCAAAGGTAATTCTATTGCGAAAAATATAAAGAACGGCATCACAATTGCTCCACAGGGGAATAGAGTATTCGATGAACTTACCGTCAAAGATAATCTTGAACTCGGAGGATATGTACTACATAAAAGCAAATTACATGAGAGAATTGAGCTGACTTATGAAATTTTCCCTGTTTTAAAAAAAAGAATGAGGCAACTTGCGGGCAAATTAAGCGGTGGGGAGCAGCAGATGCTTGCTATCGCGAGAGTGTTCGTTCCTGAACCAAAACTTTTACTCCTCGATGAGCCATCATTGGGATTAGCTCCAAATTTGCTTAATGATGTTTTTGAAAAAATTACAGAGATAAATAAAATATCGAATACTTCATTGTTAATAGTCGAACAAAAGGTAAACGAAATATTGAAAATCTCACACAGAACCTATTCGATCAAACTCGGAAAGATCGCATTTGAGGGAAAATCAAAAGAATTAATTGGAAATACTGAAAAGCTGCGAGAATTGTTTTTGTAAATTTACTTTAAATACTTAAAAATATCCTTTAAAGTATTAAGATAATAATCCGCTCCCTTGAGATATTCTTTAGGGAGCGTTGTTGCGATTGCTGCAACTTTTATCCCTGCATTTTTTCCTGATTCGATGCCAAGCGGTGCATTTTCAACAACTAGGCATTCATCCTTCTCCAATCCCAGCTTTTTTCTGGCGATCTCATAAGGATCGGGATTCGGCTTTGCTCGTGGAATGTCATCTCCGGTGATGATCACATCAAAAAGTTTTAACTCATTTTCCGAGAGTGCGTGGTTCATGTTCTTCTTGGCACATGCAGTTACCAATGCAAGCGTGTATCCCCATTTATGAAGTTTCAGTAGAGATTCTTTTGCTTCAGGATAAAATTGCACATCAACAATAGAGCGGTAATATGCGCGTTTTGTTTCGATAAAATCGTGACGCTGATCTTCGGGAATTTCAATACCTGCTTCTTCTATCAGGAGCGGAAGGATTTCCCGGGAGCTTCTCCCTTCATGAAGGAGGACGGTGAGTTCTTGGACCTCACCGCCCCATCTGCGAAACATTTCCTGCCAGGCAAGAAAGTGAAAATGAAGTGTGTCGACAATAACACCGTCTAGATCAAAGAGAATGGCTTTTACCGGCATCTACGTCTGTGCTACTCCTTCTTCTTATTACAAAGGAGAAAAGCAATGGTAAAGAGAACAAGGGTGTTCGCGAAGTGAATGAAGTTGATGCCCTTGGTCACTCCAAGGAACGGAACAACGTTGAATAGACCCATGATACCAGCGAAGATGACCATGATCACAGCGAGAATACCGCAAATCCATACAAGTATTTTCATGTGACCCCCCTTATGTATTTTTTGATGCTTCTGCACCATTTATTTATTTAACATCTGTTTTGCGAGATTGAGGAACTGCCGGGCTTCTGCGCTGTCAGGTTCAACCTCGAGCCATTTCTGTGCATAGGTAACAAGATCGGTGTAATTTTTTGTGTTGCTCAGACAGTAGCAAAGATATTTCAGCGCTTCAAGTTCTGTAGGATCAACTGCAACAACTTTTGCATAATATTCTGCTGCTTCGACATAATTTTTATTATTGAACTGCATGTCTGCAATATTGTAGAGCAATTCTGTATTATTTGGATCGATAGCAATAGCCTGTTTTGCATAATCCATTGCTGCTTCAGTATTTCCAAGTTTGATTTCTCCAACCCAGACATTATACAGCCAGTCAATGTTTTGAGGTTCTAAATTATGAAGAACTAAAAAATATTCAACAGATTTATCATAATCACCTTGATTAAAGTAGATTGTGGCAATTCCATTAAGTGCAAAAATGCTTTCCGGGTCTTTATCATAGATTTGAAGATATACATCAAGAGCTTTATCAATATCGCCAGCACGCACATAGGTATCGCCGAGAACTTCAAAAGTTATCATGCTGTCCGGCTCGATCTCATGAGCTTGATTGAGCTTGATAAGAGCTTCTTGATAATTTTCAGCGTTCAGTGCTTCAAGTCCCTGATTGTGGAGCTGGCTCCAGGTTGCAAGGTAGATAAGATCAACTTCTTTTTCCTTCGCAGGATCGGCTTCTAATGCCTTTTTTGCATATTGATAAGATTGATAATAATCTTCCTTGAATTGTCCGAAAATTTGGGACATGAAGAGGTATGCGTCTGCATTTCCTGGATTGGCTTCAATTTCTTTCTTTAGATTTTCAATGGCTTTGTCCGGATCGTCTTCATCTCGGATGGCTAATCGAGCTGTTCTCATATACATGCTTTGACATGCAGCAAGAACCAGTACAGCAATAACTACCAAGAATATTGGAAGATATTTTTTCATTTGTTCTCCTTTTTAAGAAAAATTTTCTGAAAAATCCGACTGGCGGAGAGTTCGTCAAGAATTTTCAAACTGTGACGATACCCTTTTGACCCAAAGAGTGAGATTGTCAATTTTTACCACTTCGATGGGTTCGTTCATATCAATTTTGCCTTCTGTGGAGATTGCAGTCCAAAGTTCGCCTCGAACAAAAACCTGTCCTTCAGGATCGAGCACAGTTCTTGCGAGCCCTCTTTCACCGATCTCACCCTCTCGTCCTGTGGTCACTTTGCTTTTATGAACTTTAACCACAAGCGTGGCAAGTAGCAGAAAGAACAGTATCGTAAAGATAGCGACACCGATTATGAGAGAAAGTGAAATTCGAAGGAATGGCGCTTTGGACTGGATCAACATCATAGAGCCCAGTACGATACCCACGACACCTCCTATCCCTAATATTCCAGAGGATTGCACCTTAATTTCAAGTATGATCAAGATGAATCCCACTGCAATAAGTAATAATCCCACAATATTTACCGGTAAGTTTGAAAGCGCGAAGAATGCAAGCAGCAGAGAGATTGCGCCGAAAACTCCAGCGAAACCGATTCCCGGAGAGGAGAATTCTGCAATAATACCGTAAATTCCAAGCATGAGGAGAATATAGGCAATATTGGGATTGCTAATGTGGTATAAAAATTTTTCTATGAAATTCATTCTATGAGGAATAACATCTGCATGCTCAGTACGCATTATAAACACCCTGTCATTTTTGATTATTTCAGAGGAATCGATTTGTTTGAATAGTTCTTTTCTTGAAGCAGCAAGATAATTTATTACGTTCTCTTCCAGTGCTTTTCTTGCATTAAGAGATAGACTTTCGGAAACCATCTTTTTTGCGATCTCTTCGTTTCTGCCTGTTTTCTGTGCAATGGATGCAACGTAGGAAAGCATATCATTAACCACTTTCTTTTCCATAGTTGAATCGATCTTTGCTCCCAGAGCCACCGGATGTGCAGCGCCGATGCTCGAGGTTGGGGTCATCGCATTAATATCACATGCAAGCATTATGATCGCTCCTGCAGATGCAGCACGAGCGCCCTCCGGCGTCACATATCCAATAATCGGCACATCAGCATTCATTATCTTTTGAATGATCTCCCTCATAGAAGTATCGAGCCCACCCGGCGTATTGATCTCGATGAGCACTGCTGCATTGTTTGCTTCTGCTATTTCGATCCTATCTATAATGTAGTTTGCGATAGGTGGTCCGATCGTTCCATCGATGGTAAGAAGGTATATCTCATCAATTGTAGTTTGTGCGTTAACAATAAAAGGAAGAAATAAAACAAAGATTAAAATAATAATTTTTTTCATTTGAAACTCCACAATTACTTAACAAATCCAATTTTGAGTGTCAACTATTTCTTAAAAAAATGTTATTAACCACGAATTAACACGAATTTTCTCAGAATCTTTTTAAGATTATTTTATTTATTGATAGGAAAATTGGACGCAGACCCAAGCAGATTGACCTGATTTTCGCAGATAAATAATTTTAATTATTATTTTTCAGTTAATATTTCTATCGATGTTTATCCGTTTCATCAGTGCTGATCCGTGTTCCATTCTTCAATGTAATAGCTCACGGATTTTCACGGATGAACACAGATGGATATATTTTATTTTTCTTCATTTTTTCTTATTCTTAATCGATGTTTATCCGTTTCATCAGTGCTGATCCGTATTCCATTCTTCTATGAAATAGCTCACGGATTTTCACGGATGAACACAGATGGATATATTTTATTTTTCTTCATTTTTTCTTATTCTTAATCGATGTTTATCCATTTCATCAGTGCTGATCCGTATTCCATTCCTCAATGTAATAGCTCACGGATTTTCACGGATGAACACAGATGGATATATTTTATTTTTCTTCATTTTTTCTTATTCTTAATCAGTGTTTATCCGTTTAATCAGTGCTGATCTGTGTTCCATTCTTCAATGTAATGGCTCACGGATTTTCACGGATGAACACAGATGGATATATTTTATTTTTCTTCATTTTTTCTTATTCTTAATCAGTGTTTATCCGTTTCATCAGCGTTAATCTGTGTTCCATTCTTCTTTTTTCGTATTTTTCGTGGTTGAAATTCTTTGATGCACGCACCAGCCCCAAAAATCTTGACATCAAAACCCCAACACGGTGCAAAAGTCGAATGAATATTAAAGATGTAACGTTTTCCGATATAGCTCCGCTCGTTGATGAAGGGCAGTATTATTGCAAGTGGGAAACAGATCTTCCCTTTAAAATATATGTCACTATTACCGGACTGAACGCGACATCGAAAGTCTTTCTGAATTTCAGGAAAAAAGCAGAAAAGGGCTGGCAGCAAATCATTATGAATTCAGTCGAGCTAAATCGATATGAAGCAGCAATCAAAACAGAGGAAACTGGTTTATATGAATATACTTTTGTTGTTGAAATGAATGACGACAGCATTACTCATGAACGAATTTATGAAGTCTATTTTGATCGTCCACGTGCCCGTTTCGCATCATGGTACGAGATGTGGCCTCGCTCCCAGGGAACAATCGAAGGCAAAAGCGCGACCTTCGATGATATGATAAATCGTCTGCCCTACGTGCATGATCTTGGTTTTGACACGATCTATCTTGCGCCAACCTATCCTGTTGGACGAACAAATAAGAAAGGTCCGAATAATTCACTCCAAGCAGGTCCCGATGATCCGGGTAGTCTCTATTCTATCGGCAATGAGCATGGCGGTCATAAAGCGGTTAATCCTGATTTCGGCACAATGGAGGATTTTCATCGTTTCATAGAAGAGGCTGCCAAATTCGGTATTGAATTAGTCCTCGATATTATCTTTACGTGCTCGCCAGACCATCCCTGGCTAAAACAGCATCCCGAATGGTTTTATCATAATCCTGACGGCACGATCAAATACGCAGAAAATCCACCAAAAAAATATCAAGATGTACATCCGCTAAATTTCGAGTGCGAAAACTATAAAGAATTATGGAACGAGCTACGAGATATTTTCCTTTTCTGGATCGATCAGGGAATTCGCACATTCCGTGTGGATAATCCTCATACAAAACCAGTAAAATTCTGGGAGTGGATCATTCGAGAAATTCATGAAAAAGATTCCGGTGCAATTCTGCTCGCAGAGGCATTTACAGAACCAAAAATGATGAAGCTGCTGGCAAAAACAGGATTTACACAATCATACACCTACTTCACGTGGCGTTATAATAAGCATGATTTTACAGAATATCTCACAGAACTCACCATGACCAATATGCAGTATTATTTCAGAGGTAATTTCTTTACCAATACGCCTGATATTCTCATGCCGCTCTTACAGGAAGCAGGACGCCCTGCATTCATGCAGAGAATTGTGCTGGCAAGTACGCTTTCCTCTGTGTACGGAATGTATAATGGTTACGAGCTTTGCGAAAATAGAGCAATTCCCGGCACTGAAGAATATCTGAATTCAGAAAAATATGAATACAAAGTCTGGGATTGGGACAGGCCTGGCAATATCAAATACTACATCAAAAAACTCAACCAGATCCGCAAAGAAAATACTGCGCTGCACTTTTATCGCAATCTCTCATTCTATGAATCCTCAGATGAAAGCATCCTCTTTTATGGAAAAACCTCGTATGATACAGAAAACACAGTCCTCTTTGCAATCAATATGGATGCGTATAATGCACATTCCGGTGTGCTGCATTTGCCCCTAGAGAAATTCGGTATTCATGCTGATAAAGAATATACGATCGAGGAATTGTTATCAGAAAAAACCTTTACACATAAAGGAAAAGAATTATCTATAACCTTACCAAATGAAGATCCTGCTTGGATTTTCATCCTACATAAAAAATATTAGAAAGGTTCTTATGAAAGTTACATTTATTTCAAAAGAATATCCGCCGAATGTATATGGCGGCGCTGGAGTGCACGTTCGCTATCTCGTTCAGGAACTCCGCAAAATGATAGATATAGAAGTGAGAAGTTTTGGCGATCAGGATATCAAAGAAGAAGGATATAGCGTCAAAGGATACTCCTCTCTTGGAAAACTGGAAGGCGATCCACGCATCAGCAAAGCTCTTGATACACTTGGAATCGACCTTTCGATCGTCAATGATATGATGGACTCCGACATTGTTCATACACATACCTGGTATGCTGCATTTGCCGGATTTCTTGCTAAGATCCTATATAATAACAAATTTGTGCTTACTTCACATAGTCTTGAACCGCTTCGTCCATGGAAGGAAGAACAGCTTGGAGCTGGCTATAAACTCAGCAGTTGGGTTGAAAAACTCGGCATCGAAAATGCAGACAGAGTTGTCGCAGTTTCCAAAATGATGAAAGCAGATATCCTAAAATATTTTGATATTGACGAGAAGAAGATCAAAGTTATCTATAATGGAATCGATATTAGTAAATGGAAAGAAACCTTGACCGACTACACGTTGAAAGAATATGGCATTGATGAGGAGTATGTGCTTTTTGTGGGCAGAACTACCAAGCAGAAGGGAATGGTCTATCTCATCGAAGCAGCGAAGGATATCAAAATAAAAGTTGTATTCTGTACCAGTGCTCCGGACACACCCGAAATCGAGCAGATGATCACAAAAAAGATGAAAGAAACCACGAACACTCTCTGGATCAACAAACTTCTCAAAGAAGAGCAGTATATTGAATTATACAGCAATGCTTCTGTGTTTGCATGTCCATCGATCTACGAACCTTTTGGTATTATAAATCTTGAAGCAATGGCGTGTAAAACTCCTGTCGTTGCCAGCAAGGTTGGCGGTATTAAGGAAGTAGTTGTGGAAGGCGAAACCGGATTTTTTGTTGAGCCGGCTGAACCAGAGCAGCTTTCAGAGAAGATCAATAAGTTGCTGCAAGACAAAGCATTAGCAAAGACATTTGGAGAAAACGGACGAAAAAGAGTTGAGGAATATTTTGACTGGAAAATTATTGCAAAGCAGACAAAAGAAATGTATGAGGAATTGCTAAAAGAGAAATAGATAATATTAAAAAATAAATGTTAATTCAAAATATTAATATATCGTTACGGATAAATCTATTACAGATGGTTCGGAATGGATGCCAGATCCCAACAATCCCACGACTGCCGATGACGGATTCGGTGGACAAAACTCAGTAATAACTATTGGAGAAAAACCAATGACAACTTTTGTTCAAGAAGAAATGAAACCACAAAGCGGAGTTTTTCCTGTCACCTTTGAATATCAACCTCTTACCGGTGGCAAACATGACGTGTATCTTGCCGGTGAATTCAATAACTGGTCAGATAAAGATATACAACTTGAAGAAGATAACGGAATATACAAAACAACAATTCAACTTCCCAAGGGTAAATATACCTATAAATTTGTTGTGGATGGCAACTGGGTTACAGATGAGAATACGACCGAATTTGAAGGCGACGGTTTTGGCGGACAGAATTCCGTTGTGTTTGTGGGCAAGAAAGAGGACATCGATGCTCTTTACAAAGTTGAATTTTCCTACAGACCCGAAAATGAAGGTGTGATCGATGTGTACCTGGCAGGTTCTTTCAACGGCTGGAATGCAAAAGCCAATAAGATGGAGGAACAAGACGGAGTTTACAGCACGACCCTCCTTCTCAAAGGCGGAGAATATCAATATAAATTTGTCGTGAACGGTACGGACTGGGTCACAGATATGAGCGTGTCCCGTTTTGAAGAAGACGGATTTGGCGGGCAGAATTCCATAATTGATGTTGACGAACGCTTTTCAAAAGTTCAGATCGAAATGAGCGATGGAAACGTGATGACGTATGGAATCCCAACCGATCAATCGCTGGAAACGATCAATCCACTTTCAGACACAACAATCGAATTTAAAGCCCGTGCTCACAGAAATGACCTCGAAAATATTTATCTCTTCAAGGGCGGTGAAAAGATCGAGATGGATTTTGTGGACTCTGATGATACTTTTGATTATTATCATAAGATAATTGAGCTTGATTCGCCGGATGATGAGTTTGATTACTACTTCATTTATGTAGATGGTGGAAAGGAATTCTATCTTCTGAACGGCGCTTTGACCGAAAACTTTGATGAAGATAGGGTATTTCATTATTCAAAGGAAGCAGTCGAGCCCTTCTTTACGCCGGACTGGGTAAAGAACGGTGTCATCTACCAAATATTTTGTGATAGATTCTATAATGGCGACAAATCAAATGACCAGGATTTCACAGAATGGTATTATGAAGGGGTAAACCAGCCACCTGCTCCCGGGAAGAAATTACCTAATAATAAACAGTATTTCCATCTTGTTGATGACTGGTATGACATTTCCGGCTTAAAGAGCAATCCTTACAGACAAGATGGTAAGCCGGATTGGTGGTCATTCTATGGTGGCGACATCAGTGGAGTGCGCCAGAAACTCGGATATCTTGATGATTTTGGTATTACTATAATTTATTTCAACCCGCTTTTCCAAGCGAAATCAAATCATAAGTACGATGCAGTTGATTATATGAAACTCGATCCTCATTTCGGTACAGCTGAGGAATTCAAAGAATTTGTTAAAGAAGCTCACGAACACGGGATTCATATTATTATTGACTGCGCCTTCAATCATACAGGCGAAACCTTCTGGGCATTTCAGGATGCTCTGGAGAAAGGACCGGATTCACCGTACTGGCACTGGTATGAGATAAAAAAGTGGCCCCTTCCCGATCCGATCCCTGCAGGTTTCAATCCGTCAGATTATTATGAATGCTGGTGGGGAGTGGGTGAAATGCCTGATCTTAACTGGGATCTTACGCTGCCCAATCCTGCCGAAAACAGTATAAAGAATATAGATGACGCAGACCCGAACTGGGATGTGGTGAACTATGTTCTCGATGTTGCAGAATATTGGATCAAGGATATGGATTGCGATGGTTTCCGTCTTGATGTGCCTAATGAAGTTCCTTTCTGGTTCTGGGAATTGTTCCGCAATAAGGTAAAATCTATCAAACCGGATGCCTATCTCGTTGGTGAGATCTGGGGCAATGCGACGGATTGGGTAAATAGCCATTATTTTGATGCTGTCATGAACTATGCATTCTTCAAAGATCCTGTGATGCGCTTCTTCGCAATGAGAAGCTGCAGCGCTAAAACTTTTGATAGGGACATCAAACAGGGCTTGCTCGCATATCCTACTCAAGCAGTGCAATGTATGATGAACCTTATAGACAGCCATGATACCTTCCGATATCTAGAATCCATCAAAGGTGATACCGAAAAACTTAAACTCACTATGCTTTTCTCGTTGACCTATGTCGGTGCTCCGCATATATGGTATGGCGACGAGATCGGCATGATGGGCGCTCATGATCCGGACTGCCGCAGACCGATGAATTGGAAATATACTGAAGACAAAGAAAAGGTTGCTTTGCGCGATTGGTATAAAAAGCTTATTCAAGTCAGGAACGATTTCTCATGCCTTAGAACTGGCGATTTCCACACAGTGCTCACTGACGGTATGGTTTATGCGTATAAGAGAAGTAATGATGACTGCTCTATCACGGTCGTGATTAATAATGACACACAAGCTCATATGGTGAAAATTCCTTTTAAGGAAGGTAAGAAATCAGCAGTAAATCTTTTGGACGATATGTCTTATCAGATCAACAACGGTGAAGTTGAGATCACTCTTCAACCAATGAGCGGAGTGATATTAAAAGCCGAGAGACTCAGCTACTCCCAATAAACTTTTCATTATGGAGGGGAGAAGAATCTATTCTTTCAAAACGAGAGCTCATATTATAAAGATACTTTTTACTCGAATAAGTAGATTCTTCTCCGCTGGCTAGCGGATCAGAATGACAACATGTTTTGAAGAGGGAGAGATTTGTCATTCTGAGAGTAGCGAAGAATCTCCCGATAGAATAGTTTATCCTTTAACGAGATTCTTCGTCGCTCCGCTCCTCAAGAATGACAAAAGCAGTAAAAAGTATCAAAACCTTGTCACTCTGAGCTTGCCTGCTTGGGCGTAATGAAATGAAGACCAGTCGAAGAGTCTCGCAAGAATGTCAATCTATCAGAGAGATTCTTCGTCGCTACGCTCCTCAAGAATGACAAGGTAAGTTTTTATCTCCTATACTTCTCAACCAATTCCCGAAGCTTCTCAACTACGTCCTCCGTGATCATCTCATCACTAAAACGCCACACCCAATTGTCTTCTACCGTACCGGGGCGATTCATCCGTGCTTCAGCACCAAGGCAGAGAATGTCCTGAAGCTGAATGATTGCCCAAATGGAAGGTGTAGAATAGGCACACTCAATCATCTGCCAGCAAAATGATTCTTCTTCATTGTAATTAATATATTTAGTTAAGGTTTTGTATATCTTGGGCTCATACTTTTTCAAATTCTCATGCCATGTCTTCATCGTATCATTATCATGAGTACCGGGATAAGTAATTGAATTCTGCTCAAACTCATGAGGACGCTGATCATGCTCAGCAAAGGAGTATTGCAGGATTTTCATGCCCGGAAAACCAAACTCATCCCGAAGTTCATTTATACGAGGAATAATAATACCAAGATCTTCTGCAATAATGGGAAGCTCCCCAAGATGTTTTTTAATTGTTGAGAAGAAATGCGCATCCGGTCCTTTGCCCCACTCGCCATTTTTCGCAGTTTTTGAACCGGGTTTTACCTTCCAGTAGCGGATAAATCCGATGAAATGATCGATACGGATATAATCAACAAAATTCAATAAATGTGAAATGCGTTCCCGCCACCAGAGATAGTCATTCTGTTTCATCACATCCCAATTATAAAGCGGATTTCCCCAGAGCTGCCCACCTTTTGAGAATTCATCAGGCGGTACTCCGGAAATGACAGTCGGATTTCCATTTTCATCGAGGTAAAAAAGGTCTTGATGTACCCACACATCGGCACTGTCATAAGCAACAAAGATCGGAATATCACCAACTATCTGTACATTCTTTTTGTGGGCATAATTCAGAAGTTCCTGCCATTGCGTATAGAAAAGATACTGTACGAATTTATAGTATCGTATCTGCTCAGCGAGTTTGTTTCTGCACAAAATGAGCGCTTTTTCTTTTCTCATTCTCACATCTTTATCCCAAATGTTCCAAGATTTAAAACCATTCTCTTCACGAAGCGCAGCGAACAAGCTGAAATCATCGAGCCACGAAGCGTTTTCATAACAGAAATTGTCAAAGTCAGATAATTTTTTGTGTAGGAAGCGATCTTGAAAATTCTGAAAAGCTCTCTTAAATAATGAATCTTTGTATTCAATAACTTTGTAAAAAACAACCTTGTGAGCATCAAACTCGGGATGTTCTTCGATGTCTTTTGAGTTAAGATATCCTTGCTCAACAAGTTTTTCAGGGCTAATCAAATAGGGATTACCTGCAAAGGCGGAGATCGGATTGTAGGGTGAATTACCATAGCCGGGATAATTTAATGGAAGTATCTGCCAGATTTTTTGTTCTGATTCAGCGAGGAAATCAATAAATCTATATGCTTCGGGACCAAGATCTCCAATACCGAAATTTCCCGGCAGAGAAGTAGGATGTAGTAAAATACCGCAAGAACGTTTGAATTTCATGCTAACCTCTTGAGATTAAGTTGATTAGGAATTCAGAAAATGGAAACGGAATGTCAATGTTTCTTTTCTTATAAAAATTGACAATCAATTGGGAATTTACATGCATTCGAATTACAAAAAAAATTAGGAGCATCAATAATGAAAAAAATGGTTAATGTATGCCTTATTCTCGGTATTGTATTAGCACTTGTTTCCTGTGAAGATACTGATAAAACAGTTAAAAAAATTTTCTGGATCGATAACTACTTTCAGCAGGATTGTGTGATAACTCCACAGCCCGGTGATTCTGTGATAAAAGCACAAGTTGATGGAAAGTGGGAAGAATTTCAGCTTGTTGAATTTCCTGATAAATTCATGGAATGGGATGTTCAGAAAAGGATCGAAACGCTTGATAGATTTTTACAAATGAAGCCGCCCGAACTTGCTGGACCGCATAATGGAATTGTTGCCACCTATGGTTATAAAAGAGAGGATTCACAATTCAAACTGAATAATGCGGTTAAGGGAATGGGATTTCTTCCAAAAGCAGAAAAGCTTCCGGAACTTATCCAGTTAATGGAAGATACTGATGATTCATCTTTTGTAAAAAAACTGGAGATACTTCGCTATTTCTACACCAATATTGATTCTCTATTCGACACAGACCGGCAGGTTTCTCTGGAGTTATATTCAACTCCGGAATTCGAGACGCAGACCTTTCTCAACCAGATGACTGATCCGTCTTCAACGATTGTGTTTCTTGATATTCCATCTTACAAACTGAAAACCATTGCCCGTCTGCTTCATCCGGATAATCCCAATTTGACAGAATATGAAAAGTTGGTTGTACGTTATATTAATGATGTGCATAGCTATTTTCATGGGAAATTTCCACGCGATTATCCTGCTGTGATATATTATGTTTCAGAAATTTATGATAACTCTCCCGGTAGAAGTGATGCCATGGGCAGGAGGATCGTGCCGTAATTGTACCTTTGCGAAAGTTTCTTATCTTTCGCAAAGTTTATTCTATTTTTTGTATGTATCTCAACACAAAAAGAAGGCTCGATTGCGCAATCGAGCCTTAAATATAAAACAATTAAATATTACTCTTCGATCACTTTTACATAGATCTCGGTCTTCAACTTAGTTATCCATTCATCGATCGCTTTTTGCTGCTTTTCCTGATATACGATCTGCTCTAACTGCGGAGAGATTTCATCATAGGTGTAAGGACGGGGCTCTGTGTATCCGATATTTTTAAAGATATAATACGTATCATCAATTTCAAGGGCTTCTGTAAATTTACCTTCCTGCAAATCTTTAATGTATGTACCGATTTGTGGTATTTGAGCCAATTGATCGATAGGATATTCATCAATTACAACCTCTTCATCAGTTTCTTCTGTTGGTGTAGAATATTCAATTGCACATTCCATGAAATCGGCACCGTTTTGTAGTTTTTGATACACTTCATCGGTAAGTTGAGTGATCTTATCTTTATCGCTGTCGGACATTGTTGCCGCTACCAGGATATGACGTGCTTTGATCTCACCATCACGCTTGTCATCAACTCTGATGAGATGGTAACCAAATTCCGTAAGCACCGGTTCGCTGACTTCGCCGATCTCTAGTTTAAAAGCAACTTCCTCAAATTCCGGGACCATTTGTCCTCGAGAGAAGTAACCGAGATCACCGCCTTGTGCAGCAGAGGGGCAGTCAGAATACGTTTGTGCAAGGGTTTCAAAATCAGCGCCCTTATTCAGCTCGTCCTGAATATCTTCGATCTCCTGTAATGCCTGATCAAGACTCTCACTACTAATAGCTGTTTTTATAGATATCTCTGCGATCTTAACCATTTTGGGTCTATCAGGAAAGCTGTCCATGTGGGTTTCGTAATAATTTCTTTTTTCATATTCTGACACATTAATTTTGGAAAAAACTGACTGTTGAAGCAATTTATCCCGCACAACCTGTTTGGCGATCTGGCTTCTGTAACGATCCTTTAATCCATCTACTGTTAGCCCTTCGTTTTGCAGTACTTTCAGGAAATCCTGATATGTAGGGAACTGCGCAATGATATTTTGCATGACACGCTCAAGTTGCATTTCAATCTCGACATCAGATGCAGTGATATCATCACGTTCTGCCTTCTCTGTAATGAGTTTTTCTTCAATAATTAATCTGAGAATGTTTTCTCTTGTGATATTTTCTCCAAGTGCAGCAGATGCTTTCAGTTCTTCATAATTGGTCTCAACTTCGGATTTGAGAATGATCTGATTGCCAACAATAGCAGCGATGCCGTCCACCTCATCTGCATGAAGCATACTACCAACGGCAAAAATAATGATAAATAAGAGGGTTTGTAAAAATTTCATGTTTTTCCTAATAAATTTTAACTTTGTAACTGATTTCCAGACTATCTAAGGCATTAGTCAGAAATTCTTCCCGCTTGATTTCCAGAATCTCTATTAGAAGAGAGTCACTTATTTCTTGAAAAGGTATAGGGGATTCTTCCTCCTGAATATCAAGGAGTTGAACGACCTTAAGCTTTGCTTCGTCATCAATAATACGGATGTGCCACTTCTTCATACCGGAAACGAAATCCCAGAATGCGGGTGTGACTTCATTCTTTGTGATAGTTCTCACAAGATAATTGGAGCCGGTATTTTTTGCAACAGTATAGAATGCCTCACCTTCATGAAAAAATTTAATTGCTGAATCGGCAATAGCCCAGTTTGGCACAATGAATTGCTGGATCTTGTATAATGTTCTATCTTTCAAAAAATCATTTCTATGTAGGTTATAATAATCCAGCACCTCATCACGAGACACAAAAATATCCTTGAGTTTTTCAGCAAGGATCTCGTTCGCAAGGAGTGTTCTTTTTGCATATTTGATATTGAATTTCACTTTTGGCTTTTTGTCCAGACCAAGCTTCTCTGCTTCCTGAGCAAGTAGCGTTATCTCGATCCAGTCATTGATTATCTTGTTCTTTTCTTCCGGAGTAGCTTTCAACCATTCTTCTTCAGTGAAAAGTGAGCGGAATTCGTGCTCATAGAGTTTCTCATTGTTCACTTCTGCAACGACAATGCCCTTCTCATTCTCCTCTTTATTGCACTGAAGGATCAGTAATAAAAGAATAAGGCAAAGTAAAAGACTACAAATTTTCTTCATATTTTTCAACTGTTATGTTATATTTATTGATAACATTTGTGAACCACTCCTGGTACTTTTTATTCGTCAACTCAAGACTGATATCGTAATGAACTTCTGAGATCGGTTGCTGTATGCCGTCCATAATAAATTCGCCTTGGTGAGCATCGTAGTAATTCTGAATTTCATCTTCGCTTACCTGAATTGCAGGACTGATCACGTCCTTATACACCCGTTGAACAACATAGTCATCCCAATTCTTGTCGAATTCCTGTGACTTTGCTTCCCATTGAGAGATGAAATTCATTGATGATTCGTAATTGTCATCAAGTGCAGTTCTGTTTAGAAATTCCTGCAAAGCGATCTGTTTTGAGATATCTTTGTAGTCGAGATAACCGAGATTTTTTCTTTGCTCTGTGGTGAGGAAGAAATCAAGATATTTTTTCAGCGTTCCGTAAAGTAGCTTCATATTTCCTTTTGTTGCGATAACAAGATCATCATTGGCATTGGATTCCGAAGCAAGTCCCTTTTCCAGATTCGCATCATTGATGATGATATTTTTCTTGAAAGTTTCAAGGAAATCATTAAGATAGAATTTTTCTTTTTCGTTTTGAATTGTTGTGCCCACTTCCTCTTTTATCTCTTCAAGAGTAGGATCTTCATATCTTTTTATGATGTAATAGCCGTAAGTTGTGAGCACTGGCTGTGTAAAGGCATTGATCTTTGGAACGCTGTTGTCGTAGGGTAAAATGTTACCCAGCACCTCCAGTTTGACCAATTCTGCTTTGTTATTTGGAGTTCTATGCGCCTTGTCTGTATATTTTTTTTGCAGTCTCTCAAAATCAGCGCCCTTTTCAAGTTTACCATATGCTTCGTATATCTCTTTTTCTGCTTTGACAGTATCACCCTGAACAGGAATGAAGATCGTCCTGATCTTTACATAGGGATTATTCTCCACATATTCTAAGACTTCATCGTCGGAGATCAGGGTTTTTGATTTTGTAATATCCTCAAGCATAGTGTTTATCAGCAGTTCTTTCTTCAACTTATTCTTCTGCCATTCAAAATCATTCCTGAAGCCGGGCTCATTGACCATTCCAGTGTTTTGTGCGTAGATCTGTGCCACTTCATTATTGATAAGTTGTTCAAGAATGAGACCTGCGTCTTCCTGAGTGACCTGCAAACCATACATGGCAGCGGTACTTTCAATGTCTGAAAGATAAATTTCATTATCATTTACTTTAGCAAGGAGTTCATCTGTATCTTTTCGCACAAAATTGTTAATGATGATCAATGCAGCAGCAACGATGACGATGATTATGAGAATAATTTTTGTAGATTTTTTCATGTAAATCCTTCTTATCTTCGATCAGGTTTTTTCTTACCTAATATTTTAATTATTTGAACACAAACGTCAAAGTTCGTCTTGAAGCTGTCAATTTTGTTGTGGAACAACTTGACTGTAATTGTTGCTCCTTTTGTCATGCTGAATTGGATGTCATGTGGAATATTTTTCATTATCTCCTCGATCCTGTTTTTGGTAAGCACTGTGGAATCAACTTCTAGCGTTACCTTTCTTTTTCCGATAAAAACCGATGAGATGGAAGTCCTTGCCAGCCAGTAGGACACATGATAGTATTGGAAAACATATTTTGCAATCTGGGGGAGCGGACCAAAGCGGTCACGCATCTCTTCCTGCAAGGATTGAAATTCAGCTTCATTTTCAGCATTATTCAAACGTTTGTAAAAATCAAGACGGATCGCATCATCCTTGATATAGGTTTCAGGTAGGGAAAATGGTATTTCACATTGTATTTTTGTATGATACCGCTCCACATCAAAAATATCTCTGTTCTCACCCTGTTTGATCTTATCGATGGCTCGTTTCAGGAGCTGATTGTAGAAGTTCATACCGATCATATTCATGATGCCATGTTGTTTTTTACCGAGAATATTTCCTGCACCACGAATTTCCAGATCCCGCATAGCTATATGCAATCCCGAGCCGAGAGCTTCATGCTGTTCAATGGTTCTAAGGCGTTCATTAGCAGTCTTTGTAATATTTTTTGGTACTATGAGATAAGCGTATGCCTGATGGTCAGAACGCCCGACTCGACCTCGCAATTGATAGAGTTGAGCAAGCCCGAATTTGTCAGCACGGTTTATGATAATGGTATTCACATTGGGAATATCAATGCCTGATTCAATAATTGTGGTGCATATGAGCACATCAAATTGGTGATGATAAAAATCCAGCATAACCTGTTCAAGTTCACGTGAGGACATCTGTGCATGAGCAACATGGAAGCTTACATCTTTCATCAAAGCACTCAATTTTTCTTCTATACCGTAAATGGTTTCCACTCTGTTATACAGAAAGAAGACCTGTCCCTGCCTGTCGATCTCCCTGCGTATTGCAGCGATGATCATATCTTCATTATATTCGATCACAGCAGTACGCACAGGCAGCCGATTTTCAGGGGGAATGTTCATGATGGTCATGTCCTTCACACCTGTAAGCGCCATGTTCAGCGTTCTCGGTATCGGTGTAGCAGACAGCATGAGCACATCCACATTATGCTTGAGGGCTTTGAGCCGTTCTTTCTGACGCACTCCGAATCGCTGCTCTTCATCAATAATAATAAGCCCGAGTTCTTTGAATTCAACATCCTTAGAAAGCAAACGATGTGTACCGATTATTATATCAGCTTCTCCGAATTTAATCCTATCTATGATAACTTTCTGTTTGGTTGGTGTGATGAATCTGCTTAACATTTCTATTCGAACCGGGTAATCCTTCAATCGTTCTGAAAAAGTGACATAATGCTGTTCTGCAAGAATCGTAGTTGGGACAAGAAGAGCAACCTGCTGGCTGTCCATTACTGCTTTAAAGGCAGCTCGGACTGCAACCTCTGTTTTTCCGAATCCGACATCACCGCAGATGAGACGCTCCATAGGAATCGCAGTCTCCATGTCTGCTTTGACCTCTTCAGTGGCTTTTATCTGATCCGGTGTATCTTCATAGATGAAAGAGGATTCAACATCCTTCTGCCATTCGGTATCTTCAGAAAATGCATATCCTGTTGAGATTTTTCTCTGAGCATAAAGATAGAGGAGATCTGCAGCGATTTGCTCCAAATCCTTTTTGAGCTTCTTCTTTGTGGTTTCCCAGCGTGTGCCATCCAGTTTGTGAAGCTCGGGTATGATCCCTTCCTGGGTAATAAATTTTGCAACTTGCTGAAGCTGGTCTGTGGGGACATAGACTTTGTCATTATCCGCATACAAAAGCAGCAGACAGTCCATATTCCGTTCCTGAACTGAGATGTTCTCAATACCCTGAAAAATACCAATACCGTAATCAATGTGAACGATATAATCACCTGGCTTGAGGGCTTCGTAATCCGAAAGGGCTTCTGCTTTTTTGAAATGTGCGAATCTGCGTTTCTGCCTGTATCGGTTAAAAATTTCATGATCTGTAAAGACTGCAAGTGCAGCATCTTCAAGAATAAAACCTTTTTGAAATACTCCCACATGAAACTGAACATCATGCGTGAAATCTGATAGCATTGTCTGCATTCGATTGCTCTGGCTCTTATTATCGGACTGGATGAAGATAGAATAATTATTTTTTAAAAGGTGCTCAATATCATCTGTAAGGAGGGACAATTTGCTGTTGTAGTTCATCTGTGCTTTGCAGGAAAATTCTATATATGAAGTTACAGCTTTTATATCAGCTTGCGTGAGATGAAGTGTCTTAAAGGATTTCACGTCAAGATCAGTTCGCTTTTTGAAAAGAGCATTAGGTACAGGGACAAGTTCGGGATTCACACGTGAAATCTTTTTTTCATAATTCTCATGAACTTCTTCAAAGAGATGCGCTTCTGCACCTGCAAATTTTTCTTCATCATCAAAAACTAAGATACAATTTTCTGGGGTAAAGTAGGATAGAAAAGAGGATGTTTCCTCAAGAAGCAATGAAATATCATGCTCGATTCCCTCATAAAAGCCATGTTCAGCGATCCGGTTCTGAAGGCGTTCAGGAATGCCTGTATTAAGGTGTTCCAGCGAAAGTTCGCGTACCGGCTGTGCGGTCATTTTAGTTATATCTTCCCTTAATGAAAGCTGGGATGAAAGATCGAATTCACGAATGGAAATGATCTCATCTCCCCAAAATTCCAATCTAAAAGGATTCTTATACTGGGGTGAGTAAATATCAAGAATACCGCCACGTTTGCTTATCTCACCGGCTTGCGTAACCTGTGAAGTATTCTGGTATCCGGCAGAAACAAGATGTGATAGTATCGAATCAATATTATATTCTTTATCTTTCTCTAGGGTGAGAAGAAGTTTTTTGTATATTTCGGGATTACTGATGGCTCGAAGTAATTCTCTTAATGAAACAACATAAATGCCGGTTTTCCCTGTAACTGCTGCAGAAAGTGTATTGCTTCGTTCGAGTTGTACTGTTTTTCTTGGAGAGAATTGCTCGTATGGAAGAAGTTCGTAGCCCGAGAGATGGAATATTCTTTCCTTTCCGAGAAGTACTTCAAGATCGTCACAGGCGTGTTGTGCAATGGAATCATTTTCAGTAACAAGCAATATGGATTTATCAGAATTACTGAAAACATGGCTAAGTGAAACAGCTTTTGCAGAGCTATTCAATCCTGATAACCGAAGTGCATGGGAGGTCTCGACCGATTGAAGCAATCTCGAAAATTGGCGTGATCGGTTGAGATACGTTTCTAAATTTTTATAAAACATGAATGAATATTTTGTTTTTTAGTTAACATTTCCAGATGAACAATATTTCCTGGCAGTAATATTTATCCGCAAGTTTTCCGATAACGGGACAATCAGAAAATAAAAATAATATATTTCATGTTGAGACTCAAATACTCCGAGGAATCGCGATGAAGTCCAGTGTACTTATTCTTGAAATGGAAACCGTTCCAAGTTAAATAATGAAAGTTTGAATCCGAATGAACCCGGTGAAATAAAAAGACAGATTTCACGGGTTAAAAATAAAAAAAGATTTCACCCCGATTAAATAAATGAAAGAATTTAATGGGGTAGACTGGGCTGGTGGGACAGGTAAAAGATTAGTGTTTATGTTGGTTCTGCAAATCAGCAACTAACCCGGTGAAATATCCTGTGGATTTCACAGGTTAAAAATTTACTGGTTAATATTTATTACATTTAACCTCAATTCGTTTTAACACCAGCCTATATCTCGTTGCTATCCGCCAGCTGGCGGATAGCAACGCTTTTGGAAAATTCAAAATTGTACATTCGCCATCTCCTTTTCTCAGTATTCTACTCTCTGAGATTGATATAATTTTGCAGAAAGTTGGAAGTATGAATCAACAATCGTGGAAATACTTGACAACTATGTCCTGATATATGTGCATATATAATATATATTTTATATTTGTATTTATCTTAAAATTTATTTTGATAATTATCAAGGAGTTTTGCTATGAAATCCATCTTAATTATTGAGGATGAAAGTTTAACTGCATTAAGTATCAAAAGTATACTTCATCATCTTGGTTATCAGAAAACTTACATTGCCGAATCTGGAGTAAAAGCATTAAAAATAATTGAGGAAAAGCATCCTGATTTAATTTTAGCAGATATTGTTTTGGAAGGTAAGATTACCGGTATTGAATTGGCAAAACAAGTAAAAAAACATTACAGCATACCTGTAATATTCGTTACTGCCTATTCAGATGAGGATACAGTAAATAAAGCAAAGCTTACCGAACCCCATGGATATATAACCAAACCCTTTCAAAAAAAGGATTTGAAAATCGCTTTAGATATTGCTTTCCATAAATCTAAAACGGAGAAAAAATTACAAGAAAGCGAAGCAAAACTAAAAACAATCCTACATACAATGCCATCCGGTTTGTTTACAATAGATTTGAATAAAAAAATAAATACCTGGAATAAAGAAGCAAAAACAATTACAGGACTTAAGGCAAAAGATACAATTGGGAAGCTTTGTCCGGAAATACTAAATTGCGAAGATTGTAAAACAGGATGTCTCCTTTTTGATGATGATGTCGATAAACCATTTTACCATAAAGAATGCGTGATACATATAAATGAGAAAGAGATTACTCTTTTAAAGAATGAAGATATTCTTAAAGATTTAGATGGTAATATTATTGGTGGCATAGTGAGTTTCATTGACATCACCGAATACAAGCAGGAGGAGGAGGAATTGCGGGAATCAGAAGCAAAATATTCTGCTCTTGTAGAGAGTTCTAATGATGGTATTATAATAATCCAGGATGGAATATTAAAATTCACCAACACCGCATCAATGGAGTTTTTGGGTTATACTCCCGATGAAATGATTGGTGTTAGTTTCTTGAAGTTTGTTTCTCCAGAATATCGGGAACTTGCTATAAAGAGATATACTGATCGGATTGAAGGAAAAGAAGTGCCATCCATCTATGAGCTTGAACTCCTTAGGAAAGATGGTTCAATATTACCCGTGGAACTGAACGCTATTCAGATTGAGTATGAAGGTAAGCCTGTTGTTTTAGTTCATATTAGGGACATCACCGAACGCAAGCAGGCAGAGGAGACACGGCAGAAAACCGAGAAACACTTTGTGAAGGTTATCGAAAACATTTTCAAATTTGTGCCGGAAGGTCTGTTAGTTTTTACGGATAAAATAAACTTATTTAAACAAAATAAAGCTTTTCAGGATATTGTAAAAAAGTACGCAGTTGAGCTAAAGTATACAGAACAAGAACTAACAGAAATAATCATTGAACAGGTAAAAAAAAGGATAATCAATGAGGATTATGCAGATATCAGGATTCCCAAAAACAAAAATAAGAAATGAAAAAATAGGAAAAATAATCTTTAGTAAAGTATTGGAGATGTCATTAGTAAAGTATCTTACATTTATTGAAAAAACAACAAAACAAATGTCATTCCAAATTTCCGGGATTGTTGAGAATGAAATGTTTTACGCTAAAGTAAGAATTAATAACATCTATCCCGATATGATCGAGGATAAATCGGGACTGCGTCTTGAGGTTTCAAACGATTGTTTATTTAATTTCTATTCAACTGAGAATTTCACTGAAAATAAGTCAATATGTTCGTTAAATTGGATCAAAACCAGGAATGAGTTTTCTTTGCATATTTTAAAAAATCTTCTTGATTACCAAAGTAAATATTGGTTTTCTGGCAAAGAAGTAGATTTAAAGCCTTTGACCTTGAAACAGTTTTTATCCTTGTATCCACTGCCATATCTTGATCAAACCCGACTTTCAAGGTTAATTCCAAATTTATCGATTATGAATCCTCAAGATCAGCTCATTAATATTAGAAGTTTATTTATATCAAAAAAAAAACATCATGCACTTCTTATTAAAGAAATAGTTGATGAAAACGAAAGTGTTTTGAAAGATAAGGATATTCAATACCTGTTGGCTCAAAAAAAGATTCATTTATCCCTTAGAACAATATGCAATTGCAGAAAATTACTAAATATTCCTAACTATAAAGAAAGGGATGTTTGTTATGAGAAGGATATAACTTTTAATGATTACAGATTGTTATCAAAAAAATATTTAAATAAAATTCCAAGTGAATCTGGAGTTTATGAATTGAGCATTTCATCGAAAATTAACTACATGAATTGCAGGACTAGCGTTATATATTTAGGCTGTTCTAATAATCTGAGAAAGCGGATAACAAACTATTTAGGTAATAAAATAAAAAATGTTCATTTGAATAATTTTGCTAATAAATATGATTTATCTGTGCGATTCTTTTTAACTGAAAAACACAAATTAGTGGAAAAAAAGCTTCTTAAGAATTTTAAGAACAAATATGGTGAATTACCAAAGGCTAATAGTTTGGGAGTGTAATTATGAAAAAGAATCCAGAAGAAATAAAGGAACTTTTTCTAAAGTTTAACATGTCAAGAATATTTTTTGCAGAAGAAGAAGAAGAAGAAGAACGTATTGTCGTATTGCTTAGTGACATCACAGAGCGAAAAATATCCGAAGAAAAATTGAAGAATGCATATACCGAATTAGAGAATACACAAAAAGAACTGATTCAATCAGAAACCTTGGCTGCTCTGGGAGGATTTGCATCGGGTGTTGCTCACGAAATAAGAAATCCTCTTGCTAATATTTCAGCTTCCGCTCAATATTGTATAAATAAATTTGATCTCGCTATAAAAATAAAAAGCTATCTTAGAATTATTATCAGAAATTCTAATAAAGCAAATAGAATAATAAAAGATTTATTAGACTTTGCAAGACCAAACGAATTCGTCTTTAAACAAGGAAATATCCTTCATCCTTTAAATCGAGCTTGTGACCTTACAAAAGCAAAGCGGTTTAATAACAATGTTCGTTTGTATAAACGATACTCAAGAGTATTACCAAAAATTTTAATGGATGAAAAAAGAATGGAACAGGTTTTTTTGAATATTATTATTAATTCTATTGATTCAATGAGCAAAGGAGGTCGTTTATCAATAACTGCTTATTCAGAAAAAGAATATGTTGTTATTAATATTTCTGATACTGGTAAAGGTATCTCTACACAAGATATTAGTAAGATATTCAATCCATTTTTTACAAAAAAATCTGATGGGGTTGGTTTGGGACTTTCAGTTACTCATCGAATAATACAATCTCATAAAGGAAAAATTGAGGTCGAAAGTGAGTATCACAAAGGAACAAAATTTATTATCAGACTCCCGATCATTAATAATGATAAATGAGATAATCAAAACAAGGAGACGCTAAGTGGATACAATCTTAATTGTTGATGATGATAAAGATATGCAATTTAATCTTAAATCCATATTGGATAATGAAGGATATAAATCTTTTGCTGTTGGAAATGGAATAAAAGCAATAAAAGAAATTCAAAGTAAATCACCAAATATTGTTTTATTAGATATAAGACTGCCTGATATGAATGGGATGAAGGTTTTGGAAAAATTAAAAAAGACAATCCCTGAATATGATGGTTCAATTATTATGCTTACTGCTTATGGTGATATTAAGGGAGCAATAAAAGCAATGAAATTAGGTGCATTTGATTATCTTACAAAACCTTTTGATAATGAAGAATTAATAATTACAATAAAAAAAGCTCTTCAAACTCAACGGTTATCAAGAGAAGTTAATCTGCTGAAGCAGCAATTGGGTGAAAAAATTACTTTTGAAAATCTTATGGGAAAAAGCACTCAAATAAAAAAAGTCTTAAAACAGGTTAATTTAATAGCACCAACAAATATGAGTGTAATAATTCAAGGAAAAAGTGGTACTGGTAAGGAGGTTATTGCAAATTTAATACATAGAAAAAGTCATAGAAAAGATAAACCATTTATTCCAATAGATTGTGGTGCTATTCCTGAATCACTTGTTGAGAGTGAACTATTCGGATATGATAAGGGAGCATTTACCGGTGCAGATAAAACAAAAGAAGGAAAATTTGAATTAGCAAATGAAGGAACATTATTTTTAGATGAAATTACAAATTTGCCTGCTGATGCTCAAGCAAAGATTCTACGAGCAATTGAAGAGAAGGAGATAACTCATATAGGAGGGAAAAAATCTATTAGTGTCGATGTAAGAATAATCGCAACAACAAATATTGATATACTTGATGCTGTTAATCAAGGTAAATTTAGAGAAGATCTATTTCATAGGTTAAATCAATTTAAAATTTTACTTCCCACACTTCAAGAGAGAAAAGATGATATTCCAATTCTCGCTAAAATATTTTTAGAGGAAGCAAATAAAGAACTAAAAAAAGATATTAAAGATTTTTCATCTGAAGCTTTGAAACTCCTTCTTAATTACTATTGGTCCGGAAATATCAGAGAATTAAAACATGTAATCAAAAGGGCTGTACTTTTAGAAAAAAGTAATTATATAACACCAGACAGTATTTTATTGGAATCTTTAAATAAGAATAACTCTAATTATGATTTAAAAATTTCTCATCAAAATGGAAATATCTCATTTGATAAAATCATGAAGAAAGTTGAAAGAGATTTAATATCAAAAGCAATTGAACAAGCAAATGGTAATAAGATAAAAGCAGCGAAAATGTTAAATATGAATGTCAGAACCCTTTATCGTAAAATGGAGGAACTTAACTTACCATTGTAAATCTGAAGTCCTGTCTGCTGAGACTCGAGTTCACAAGATTCGCCAGCTGGCGAAGAGAGTGGACTTGAGACGAAAAGGTTGTTCTTTTTGCATTCTGAACTCCACCCGCCTTCGACGTGTGAAGTCCAGTCTGCCGACGCTGGACTTGAGACATATTCTCATTCCCAAACCACTTGGCAAGAAACTTAACTCAAGTTTTCATACCTTACGTACAAATACCAAAAAAATTAATGCTGATATTTGCGATTCCACTCTGACAATTCTGACAAAAATATGACAAAAATGTCACAAATATAAGTTAATATTTTTAAACTCATCAACTGCAGAAAATAATTTTTTAATTTCGTTTCTCTATCCATAATAACATGTTAAAGCTAATTGCAAATTGAAAATTTTATTAAATACTATATTTGGCACAATTATTGCGGAATATTTCAGCATGATAAAAATTTTACTTGTAGATGATGATAAGGATTTTTGTGAAATTGTCTCTGATGTCCTTAAGGAAGAAGGTTATACTGTAAAAATTGCTAATGATGGAGAATCGGCAATTAATAAATTGGAGAACGAAAAATTTATTCTTATGATATTAGACTATAAGTTAGGCGATAAGAACGGTTTGCAAGTTTTTGAAGAATCAAAACAAATCAATCCATCATTAATAACAATAATGATTTCAGCTTATGGCAATACAAAAGTCAGAGCAAGAGCAAAAGAATTGGGAACATATTCTTTTCTGGATAAACCATTTAATTTAAATAAACTTGTTACTATTGTGAATAAGGCATTAGTACATTATGTGATTATGCTAGATAAATTATAAACTCACCATAATAGTGAGTTAAAAAAAAGAAAGGAGCATAGTACCATGGCAGTAGAAAAAGCAATCGGATCTTCCAGCCTGGTCGAAGTTATAGACCGAATACTGGACAAAGGTATCGTAGTTGATGCCTGGGTAAGAATCTCATTGGTAGGTATTGAATTACTTGCTATCGAGGCCAGAGTAGTTGTTGCCTCAGTCGAAACCTACTTGAAGTATGCTGAAGCTATTGGCTTAACAGCCACAGCAGCCTAAAAAGCAGGTTGGCAACTTGATGAGGTCTTGCCGTGACACCCTTCACTCGTTGATCCGAGAAAAAGCATGTTTCGCCAAGACATCTCTTTTATTCTAAATTAAAAGGAATTCAAATGCAAACAGCCGATGATATGAAAAGAATTACAGAAGAAATAGTATCCTCTTATGAATCAAGGGTTGCTAATGTTGCTATGATTATTGATAATACTCATAAGATCATTGAAAATTTTAGAAATATCAGAAATGATATGAGTAATCATTTAAAAGAGAGACTCGCAAAGGAAGACACCTTAAGAAAAAAAGACTTTGATAATATGATAAAGGATGTTCTATTAATGCAGGATAGAAGGGAAGAAGAGGTTAGAGATTTATTAAAAACTTTTTTAGAAGAACAAAAGGAAATGGCTGAAATAATAAAAAAACAATTAGCAGATGGAAATAAGGTTAGATTAGAGGATTTTCAAAATCTATTAGATAGCATAAGAACAAGACAAACACAAAGAGGAAAGGAAGTGAATATTATGCTAACAAAATTTCATGAAGAATATGAGGAAATGACTAAATCACTTTATGCCCTTCTACGAAAGGGTGAAGCTGTACATATTCAGGATTTAAAATCAATTTTAAAAAATATTCATTCAAAACAAATGAACAGGTCCAATGAAGTTAGGAAAAAATTGAGCGAATTTAGAAAGGAAAGAGAAGATACAGAATTAAAAAGGAAAAATTTATTTATTAATACTGCTCATATAAGAGCTACAAATTAAAACAATGAAAAAAAGGAGTAAAAATGCGTATTTCAGAAGACATGAAAAAAATCAGTGAAGACATTATCTCTTCCTATAAACTGAGAATAAAAACAGTGGGAGAGATTGTTAGTGAAACTCATAATATGTTAACAGATTTTCAGAAAGAGCACAAAACTATGTCGGATGAACTCAGAAAAAATCTTGAGAAAATTGAAAAAGATAGGCTTCAAGAATCTCATAACCTAATGGCTGATATTCAGAATAAACAATCAGATAGGAATAAATATGTTGCTGATCTCTTACAAAAATTTGCTGATGAACAAAAAATTACTGTTAATGAATTGAAAGTTATGGCTGATGAAGTTAAGAAATTTCTGGGGAAAGGTGAGACTGACAGGATTAGTGTTTTCAAAGTTATGATGGGTGATATTGAAAATTATGTTGCTGAACTATCGAAAAATACTGCTGAACTTATGAATGTTTTTTCAAATGATCACAAGGCTATGTCAGAGAAACTAAGATCAGACCTGTCAAAGGGTGAAGCAGATAGACTCAAAGACTTTAAGGGTATGATAGGTAATATTGAGAAAGACATTAAAGATATCGAGACTTATGTCAAAAGCAAACTCAAGGAATTTTCTGATGAACATATTGATATGAGTGCTGAGCTTAAGAAGGAACTCTCCAAATATGTAGCAGGTATAATCAAAGAGACCAATCAACTGTTGGGTGGCTTTGCAAAAGAAAGAGAAAAAATGGCTTCCAATTGGAAGGCACTAAATGATACTATGGCAAGATTACGAAGCGGAAAACCAATAGTTGAAAAGAAAGTAAAAGTACGACCTGTAGCAGAAGCAATAGAAGAAGAGAAACCAAAACCAAAACCTGAACCTGAACCTGAAAAACCGGTTGAAGAACCTAAGCCCAAACCTAAACCTGCAAAAAAAGAACAACCCTGGGAAAAAGATATACCCATTGAAGATAAGGTGTTAGCATTTATTAATGCACATCCAAAGGGCGTACAAGTTGGTGATATGGAAGAACCTCTTGGAGTAATCAGAATGAGATTAGGAGTTATTGCAAAGAAATTGCTCGATAAAGGAAAAGTTAAAAAAGTCGATAAAGAATATTTCCCAATTTAATCTCACTTCTTTACTTAAAATCTGTATTTCCTCCTAAGTTAAGATAGAAAGGATTACATCATAATGGATTGAGATCAATAGAGAAGAGTTTCAGTTCATATATAAATATGAGAGGAGAAACCAATATGTCTCTTATAAAATGTGCATTCTGTAATGGTACAGGCAAAGATCCCTTTGACCTGTTATCAAAACTTGCCACCTGTCAGGTTTGTGGCGGTAAAGGTAAAGTAGAAGTAAAAGAACCAATGATAAAATGTGTCTATTGCAAAGGAACAGGTGTATATCCTCATAATGGTAGAGTAACTTGCACAGTTTGTAATGGCAAAGGTTTTGTAACTGTAAAAGGTGAAACTGAAAAATGCCCGGATTGTAAAGGAACGGGAGTTGCTCCGGATAGTCTTCCCTGTCTTACCTGCGGAGGTAAAGGAGTAGTTCACAAAGTTATTACTAAAAATGAATGATTTAGATCACATCAAACAGATATGTTTTATTAAGAAACAAAATGCTTTGAATAAATTGCAATTTTGCAGAACAATGTTTGAAAATAAACGAAAAAGAATAATTTCGGATATCGAGCAAGCAAGATTGTATTTCAAGGAATTTAATGATAAATTAGAAGAAATAAAAGAAAGAAGAGGAGTTTAATACTATGATTGATGAGATGACTACGGTACTGGAACCAAGTCCTTTACCGGATTTTGTAGAAACAAAATATATAAAGGATATAACAAAAAGAGCTATTACTTATGTGAAAGCAGGCTTTCCTGTCCATTTCCGCGGTCCATCCGGCACAGGTAAAACTACTCTTGCTTTACATCTCGCAAGTAAAATCGGCAGACCGGTTGTAATGATCCATGGCGATGAGGAATTTTCAACCTCCGATCTGGTTGGTGGTGAATATGGATACAGATTCAAAAAGGTCGTCGATAGATTTGTGTCGCGAGTCCTTAAAGTTGAAGAAGATATGGTGAAACGATGGGTTGATAATCGTTTGACAGTTGCCTGTAGATATGGTTTTACTCTTTTATATGACGAATTCACACGGTCAAGACCGGAAGCAAATAATATTCTACTTTCCATTCTACAAGAAAAGATGATGGATTTGCCTGTTGGAAGAGGAGAAGAACCATATCTGAAGGTTGATCCGGATTTCACAGCAATATTTACCTCAAATCCTGAAGAATATGCCGGAGTCAATAGAAGCCAGGATGCTCTTCGTGATAGAATGATCACTATGGATTTAGACCATTTTGATTATGATACGGAATTAGGAATCACTCGGGCAAAATCAAAACTCAAAAAATCTGATTCAGAAAAAATTGTTAAGGTCGTAAGAGGTTTACGAGATTCAGGTAAATGTGAATTTGCTCCAACCGTAAGAGGGTGTATTATGATCGCCAAAACTCTTCAAGTTCAAAAAATATCACCCTCAAAATCAAATGGTGCTTTTACTAAAATCTGTCAGGATATACTCGCTTCTGAAACAAGCAGAGTGGGTTCGAAAACAAATCAGGAAAGAGTAACAAAATTAGTAAAAGATTTGGTAGAAAAATATTGTTAATAATATTTTAGGAGAAATAAAAATGACTCTTATAAGAAGTTTTTCAAGATTAGAAAAAGATGGCAAAATAAAAATTCCGGGAAATATCATTCGCTCAGCCGGTCTTAAAGAAGGACAATTGGTTGAATTAAAGATAACCGGAGCATCAAAAAAGAAAAACATAATCATATCTGTAAGAGATAACACAAGATAATAGAAAATAAATATTCGTTCTTTAATTTATTTTTTGTTAATTATCTTACGAAAGGTGATAACAATGAAAGATGTTGATGGTCTGAGAGGTTTGCATGCTGTTAGAACTATGCAAAGTTCAAAAAAGCGTTCAATCCCAAGAATTCAGAGTTCAGCTTATTTGGATCTATTTATGCTTCAAAAAGAGAAGGACCGGCTCGTAAAAGAAAATGACAGATTACTGATGAAAATGGAACAGACAAATAAACGTATTGAAGAAATAAATGCAGATATAAATAAACTTCAAGAAGCAGAAATTACTACTACACAAGCTAAAACTGATATTGGTTTTAAAAAATATAATTTCACTCAAAGCACTCCAAAACAAGGAGGAAAGAAAGAGTGGAAAAAAATGTCATTAAATTATTAATATCTTTAAGGAGAATCTATGGAATGGAAAACATTTGATTTTAAAGGCGGCAATCGAAGATTCGGAAGAAAGGCGGGTGAGATTTTTGAAGGAGATCAATTTAGATGTTCATTTTGTTCAGGAACCGGAATATTGCCAGGAAGTAAAGATATAAAATGCCCTGTTTGCAGAGGTTCAGGAATCCTTTCTGTAAAAGGTCCGGTGGTAGTTTGTGCTTATTGCAGCGGTAGAGGAGAATATCCGGCAAGAACAAATATTACCTGCACTGTTTGCAGAGGAACAGGACTTGTAAGTATTACAAAACCCATCGAGGTTTGTGAACACTGCAGGGGTAGAGGTAAAGAACCTGGTGGCAGTTTGCCTTGTATGGTTTGCAAAGGCAAAGGTGTAATCGCAAAAAAAATAAATAAGGAGTTACTATGAAAATTGATGAAGTTAGAGCAAAAATTGAAGACTTTTTTCAAAATACTCTTAAAAGTAATGCAAAAGTAATAAGGATAACAAAAGAAGATGATGGATGGTCCGGTGATGCGGAAATCTATGAAGAGAGTTCATTTATAAAATCTTTAGGTCTGCCTACAAGAGTTCAGGATAGAAATATCTATTATATAAAACTAAATGATGAATTGGATGTTATCTCTTATGGATTGAAAGAAGAAGAAAAGGAAGAATAAAAATGGAGGGATTATACCTTTATTGCTTAAGAGAGAAAACTGAAAGTGCTTCAGCATTTTCTACAAAAGGCATTGACGGAGAGGGAGAAGTCTTTGTTCTTATTTACAGCGAATTAGAAGCAGTGGTAAGTAAAGTTCCTTTAGATGTATTTGATTCTGAAGCAGTTCAAAGTAAGGCTCAAGAAGATTTGGGATGGGTTAAAGAAAAAGCCGTTTCTCACGAGAAGGTTATTGAAGAGGCGATGAGAGAAAATGATAAGATTTTAAGCGTGTTACCTATGGGATTTGGCACCATTTTTAAGGATGAAGTAAGAATAAAAGAGGCCTTAAACAAAGACTATTCCAAAATCAAAAAAGTTTTAGAAAGAATCAAAGGTAAACAGGAATGGGGTGTAAAGGTTTATCTAAAGGACAAAAAAAAATTTGAAGGGATAATAAAAGAAAAGAATGAAGCAATAAAAGAAAAAGAAAAAGAGATAGCAGATTTACCTGAGGGCATGGCTTTTTTTATGGAAGAAGAATTAAAAGAAGTGATTTCCAAAGAAGCAGACAGGGAATTAAATAATATTGTAGATGGTTTATTTGAAAGGTTAGCAAAGCAATCTGTGGATGCAATAAAGAACAATATTTTAGAGAAGGAACTGACAGGAAGAGCCGAACCTATGGTCTTGAATTCAGCCTATTTAATCTCTGAAGAGAAAGTCAAAGATTTTAAGAGAAACGCTGTGAGCCTAAATCAAGAGATAAAGACAAAGGGACTTTACCTTGAATACAGCGGGCCTTGGCCTGCTTATAATTTCACTTCATATTAATAATATGATTAATAAAAATGATAGGGTATCACTGGTAGACGCTCTGGATAAAGTTTTAGAGAAGGGGGTAATTATCAGTGGAGATATAATGATAAAGGTTGCTGATATAGACCTTGTCTATTTAGGTTTGAGGCTTATCCTCACATCAATCTCCAAAGCAGAGGAGTTATCGGGCAAAAGTTTTAGTGATCCAGACAAAGAACTCACTCCCGAAGATGTAGATTATATAAAAAAATTGCAAAGAGAGATAAGAAAGGCAGAAGAAAATATCCCTAAACTCATTGACCTGGGTAGTCCCGAAAAGACAGAGCAGGGTTTGGCTGAATTAGTTCTAACCCTGATTGAACTTATAAGAAGACTTATGGAGAAGGAGGCTTTTAGAAGAGTAAAAAGCGGGTCACTTTCTCGTGGCGAAATTCAGAAATTAGGATTGAGTCTTAAAGCGGTAAAGAAGAAGATAAAAGAAATTCAGGCGATATTTGGAATTGAGGACGAAGACTTGAATATAGATTTAGGTCCTTTGGGGAAATTGATGTGATGAAAAAAAATGAAGTGAAGATGAATTGTTCAACATTTCAAAAACAAGAATCTGTAATAAAAAATAGCATAAATAAAGGCGGTAAAAATGGCTGGATCACAAGTAGCAAGTGCGCTTGATACTACCAACTTAGCGGATATTTTGGAGAGGGTATTGGATAAGGGAATTGTAATTGCAGGAGACATCCAGATCAGGATTGCTGATGTTGAGCTTTTGACGATAAAGATAAGACTGTTGGTTGCCTCAGTTGACAAGGCTATGGAGATGGGCATAAACTGGTGGCAAGAGGATTCTTTTCTTTCCTCAAAGGCAAAACAAGCCGAGATAGAAAAAGAAAATGCCGAGATGAGAAAGAGAGTGGAGCTTTTAGAGCAAAAGTCAGAATGAAAAACCAATGAAAGGGAGAAATGAAAATGGAAATAAAAGATATTTCAAAAATAGCAAAAGAGAAATTAGTTGAACTTACAGGATTTACTTCTCCCAATGTGATAGGGATAGACAAGAAAGAGGATGAATGGCACATTACTGTCGAGATAATTGAAAAGCCTTCTGAAGCAGTTAATCTGGAGTTGCTTGGAATCTATGATGTCCAAGTTGATACTTCTGGAAAACTTCTTGGTTATGAGAGGATAATGATGAGAAAACGCGGCGATATTCACAATGCATAGGACTTCTTATCTATCTTCACAAGCAAAAGAAACAGAAATGGACTCAATTATACTTTGTAAAAGTTTTAATAAAAATAATATTAATAAAAAAATAGGAGATCAAAAATGAGAATAATATGTTTATCTTGCGGTCATAAGGTTGATGTTGATAATTCTTATGATGATTATGAAGGACAGATTAAGTGTGTTGTCTGTGGTGCTATACTGAAGATTAAAACCGAAGAAGGAAAAGTAAAATCGGTTGATATTGTAACTCCAGGTAAAAAGCCCTCAGAAAGATATTGATATTTTCCAATATTGCTTAACATCAGATTTGCAGATATGGTAAAATATTCAGATGGAATGATTATTATGGTATTTTCCGGATTGCATTATGATAAGTATGGAGCGTGAAGTTTTAGATGTTCTATCAATGAATGATGGAGAAATTCATTATTACAATATTGCCAATCAATTAAGAATTGGTGATCATTATGCATTTCTGATATGTAAAGGTTTAGAAAGAAGTGGTTATGTTAATTTTGAAACTTTAAAAGGAATATGCAGTCTTACTGATATTGGAAAGAAGAAGATAGATGAAATCTGGAGAATAAGACAAAAGCAGGAAAATGAAAATATTCAAAAAAGGGCAAAAGACAAAATGAATAAAATATTAAATAATAAAAAAATCATAAGTTATTAAATTCCGTTGTTACGCCATTTCGCGGATTATTTAACGGATTTTTATTATGAATATAACAGCAACGGAACTTGAAATATTAAAGATAATGAAGCAAAAGAATGATTTGATGTCAATGAAAGAGATTAGTAGTAAAGCAGGATTTGAGATCGGTTATACATACCTGCTCTGTAGATCTTTAGAAAAACAGGGATGTATCGGTTTCTTTTCGCATTCATCCGCCAGCTGGCGGATGAATGCAAAAGGGAAATATATGTTAAAGCAAAAAACTTTACATCTTTAAGGAATTTAGATATTCATCTATTAAATTATGAAAGAAAAATATTGGTTCTGCAAAATAGAGTGTTTTTATACCTCACGAAGTTTTTTGTTCTCCTTCTCCTCGATAGGAGAAGGTCGGGATGAGGTGGATATAATAAAAAAATTAAAAAGGAGAATAAGCTATGTCAGACAAAAAAGAAAAAAAAGATGAAGGATTAGATATTGATTTCGGTTTAGGGAAGCTCAATTTGGGTGGATTGTTCAAAGGAATAGAGAAATTAGTGGATATCGCAGCAGAATTGAAAGAAGCTGGAGGTGAGATCAAAAAGGAAGGTGAGATAGATCTTGGCAATCTCAAAGAAGGAATGAAAGGTGTATTCGGTTTTTCTATTAAATCTGCAGTTGGCGGCAAACCTGTTGTAGAGCCCTTTGGAAATATCAAAAGGACCCCAAAAGGACCTACAATCAATAAAGAGAGAGAACCTATCACAGATATTTTTGATGAAGAGGATGAAGTTATTGTTATGGCAGAAATGCCTGGCATCAATGCTGATGATATAAAACTGGACTTGAAAGAAGATATCCTTGATATTTCTGCTCAGAACGAAGATAGAGAATATCATAAAGAGGTTCTTCTACCAGCTAAAATTAAAGCAGAAACATTACAATCTTCATATAAAAATGGCATCCTTGAAATCAAAATGAAAAAATAGTTCATGAATATTTTGAAAAAAGACTCATTAAAACTGATCCTTTTGGGTGGAAAGGGTGGTGTAGGAAAAACAACCTGTGCCACAAGCACAGCTCTTTATCTCGCAAAAGATCATAAAACTCTTCTAATCTCAACCGATCCCGCTCATTCCCTTTATGACAGCCTGGATATTCAAACAAAAACTGAAAATGAGATTCATCCGATTTATAGCTTGATATCTGAGGATTTCAAAAAATATGAAGAATTAAAAAATCTGAGTATTTATGAAATTTCTGCTGAAAAATCTCTGAAACAATTTAAACTCGAGTATGAAGATGAAATCAAGAAAATTCTGGATACCTCTTCCTATTTGGATAATGAAGACATCGATTCGCTATTTACTCTGCCTATCCCGGGTATAGATGAAGTAATGGGTTTTAAAATAATAGTTGATCTGATAGAAGAAGCAAAGTTTGATAAATATATTGTTGATACGGCACCAACTGGTCATGCTTTGCGATTGCTTACATTACCACAACTTCTGGATGATTGGATAAAAGTCCTGGCAAAAATGAGATGGAAATACAGGTATATGGTTACAAGTTTTTCCGGCAAATACAAACAGGATGAAGGTGATGATTTTCTTTTGGTTATGAAAAAAACCGTTAAAAGAATTGAATCTATTCTCAAAAATAGTGATCTGTGTGAGTTCATTGCAGTAACAATTCCGGAATATATGGCAATTATGGAAACAGACCGATTGATAAAAAGTCTGGGAAAATATGGTATTAAAGTAAAGCAATTAATTATTAATAATGTTTTGGAATCAGAAGATTGTTCATTTTGCAGACAAAGAAAAGAAGCTCAACAAAAGTATATCAAACAGATATATGAAAAATTTGAAAATTTACAAATTACAGAGATTCCTCTTCAACCAAGAGAAGTAAAAGGTTTAGATGAAATTCATAATTTTAAGAATTTTTTATTCAAATGAAACATATACTCACTTTATGGAGTTGGCAAGTCTCTTGCCCGATTCTAATTCGAGTTCATCCGTGAACTATGATTTTCCGACCTCACCCCCCAGTGAAATATTCAGCAAGCTGAATTTCACGGGGTAAACCAACCCTCTCCTATCGAGGAGAGGGAGATAAAATGGATAAAGTTTTAGAAGGAGTATTAATCAATTATGGAAAAAGAGATTAGTACATTAATTTTAAAAGTAAATGAAGCCTTATCAAAGGATGTCGGAAGGGCAATTGCAAGAATTGATCCTGAAGATATGAAATCAGCCGGATTGGATGTGGGTGATATTATTCAAATCGAAGGAAAACGAAAAACCCCTGCGAAAATAATGCCCTGTTATGCTGAAGATAGAGGAAAGAAGATAATCCAGATCGATGGTATAACCAGAGAAAATGCTCAAATCGGTTTGGACGAAAAGGTCAAAATTCAAAAAATAGAATATAAATCTGCCGGCAGAATCAGATTGCTTCCATTAACCGTTTCGGGATTATATCAAAAAACAAAAGATACAAAATATATCGGCTCGCTAATCGAGGGTCTTCCCGTTTCTGCAGGTGATAGAGTCAGAGCAACTCTTTTTGGTTCAAGGTCGAGTGATTATAAGGTTATCGATACTTCACCGGCTGGTGTTGTTATTATCGATTCGCAGACTATGATCAGGATGGAATCAAAAAAGTCAGGAGTAACAGCACCCACAAAAATATCTTATGAAGATATTGGTGGTCTGGGAAATCAAATTCAGAGAATTCGCGAGATGATAGAACTTCCCTTAAGATATCCACAAATATTTGAAAGATTAGGAATTGACCCACCAAAAGGTGTCTTCCTTTATGGACCTCCTGGAACGGGAAAGACTTTAATTGCTCGTGCTGTTGCAAATGAAACCGATGCATATTTTTCACATATATCAGGTCCCGAGATAATGGGTAAATTTTACGGTGAAAGTGAGGCTCGTTTAAGAAAAATTTTTGAAGATGCTCAAGCTCATGCACCTGCAATTATTTTCATCGATGAGATCGATTCTATTGCTCCCAAAAGAGAAGAAATGGGCGGAGAAAAACAGGTGGAAAGAAGGGTTGTTGCTCAACTTCTTTCTCTCCTGGATGGCTTGGAATCAAGAGGACACGTGATTGTTATCGGAGCTACAAATATTCCAAACTCTATCGATCCGGCATTAAGAAGACCGGGTAGATTTGATAGAGAAATATCTATCCCAATCCCGGATAAAAATGGCAGGTTAGAAATTCTTCAAATCCATACAAGAGGAATGCCTTTAGCTGATGACGTCAGTATAAATAAATTAGCTGAAATTACACACGGTTTTGTGGGTGCGGATTTAGAAGCCCTGGCCCGAGAATCTGCCATGGTAGCTCTCAGAAAAATTCTTCCTCATATCGACTATGAAATGGCGGATATTCCTTATGATACTTTAATGAAATTACAGATAACAACAGATAACTTTTTTGAAGCAATGAAAGAAGTTGAACCTTCTGCCATTAGAGAGGTTTTCGTGGAAGTACCGGATGTAAAATGGGATGATGTCGGCGGTCTTGAAAACATAAAACAGGAACTGAAAGAAGCTGTAGAATGGCCTCTTAAATATTCAGATATTTTCCGGAAAGCAGATACTACTCCTCCAAAAGGTATTTTACTTTATGGACAACCCGGAACTGGAAAAACACTTCTGGCAAAAGCAGTTGCTACTGAAAGTGGAGTAAATTTTATTTCTATCAAAGGACCTCAATTAATCAGCAAATATGTGGGTGAATCTGAAAGGGGAGTGAGAGAGATATTCAAAAAAGCAAAACAGGCATCCCCAACTATTCTTTTCATTGATGAAATCGATAGTCTCGTTCCCAAAAGAGGTGCAAGTACCGATTCTCAAGTTACCGAAAGAGTTATCAGCCAGTTCCTCACAGAAATGGATGGCATAGAAGAACTGAAAGGTGTTGTTGTGCTGGCTGCCACGAATAGGATGGATTTGATCGACAAAGCATTATTAAGAAGCGGTAGATTTGACCTTCTATTTGAATTACCTCCTCCGGATGAAAATACAAGAGCAGATATTTTTAGAATCCATACCAAAAATAAACCGCTTAATGATGATATTGAAATAAAAAAGTTAGCAGTTCAAACTGAAAATATGGTTGGTTCTGATATTGAATTCATCTGCAGGAAAGCTTCTATGTTTGCTATCAGAGAATTCATTGAAAATAAAAAAAGAAAAAAAAATGAATTAAAGATTAATAGAGAACATTTTGATAAAGCAATCGAACTGGTCAGAAATAAATTTTAAAAAGAAATTCGAGTTTCAATAAACCCAGGTCGTGTTTTATATTGTGGAATAAATTTTTAAAAGGAATATCTTATGGAAGAAAAAGGGAAATTATTATACGGAATAATTCCCGGAAAAAATAATCTAACAGAATTTCCAGAAGTAGATGAAGTAGAGATCTATTCAATACCTTACCAGGATATAGCTGCAATTGTAAGTGATTCTGAAGAAGTTGATATTCAGTATATGTTTAGAGATTCTCTGGCAAAATTATTAGTCAATCATCAAAAAATCATTGAAGAAGTTATGAATCTGGGATATTCAATTATCCCATTAAAATTGGGAACTTATGTAGAAAATCAAAGTCAAGTAATTGATATTTTGAGTAAAGGTTATAATCTTGCAAATGATGTTTTTAATAAGATTAAGGATAAAATTGAAATTGATGTTGCAGTGATATGGAATGATTTACAGTCCCAATTGAAAAGAATCGGTGAAGAAAAAGAGATAAAAGAATTTAAAGAAAAGCTTCTGAGTAGTTCAAAGGAAATAACTACCGGAGACCAAATGCAGATTGGAGTTATGATAAAAAATGCTTTGGATCGCAAAAGAATAAAATATTCTGAAGAGATGCATAATGCTCTGAAAAAAAATTGTGTCAGTTCTAATATCCATGATGTTATGGATGATAGAATGATTATCAATACAGCATTTTTAGTAAGTAATAATCAGAAAAATGATTTTGAAAGTAAAATAGAAGAACTGAATGAAGGATATGAAGACCAGTTTAATTTCAGATGTGTTGGACCGCTTCCTGCTTATAGCTTTTATACACTGGAAGTAAAAAAAATGGAATTTGATGTTATCGATTGTGCAAGGGAAACATTAAGTTTAAATGAATCTGCTACAAAGGATGAAATAAAAAAGGCATTTCATTCAAAAGCTTTAAAATTACATCCGGATAAAAATCAGAATGATGTAAGAGACAAGGTTGAGTTTGAAGAATTAAAAGACGCTTATAATTACATTTGTGATTATTGCCAGGCTGCTGAACAAACCTCTTTTAATGGTAGATATTCATTTAAAGAAGAAGATGTAGAGAAGAATAAAATATTAGTAACTTTAAAGGAATAAAAAATGGAAAGAGAAGGAAAGTATATTTATTGTATTATTCAATCTTCACAGGACAGAAATTTTGGTCCCATAGGTGTTGGAGACAGGAATGATGAGGTTCTAACAATTGGATATAAAGATCTGAATATGGTTGTCAGTAATCATTCTCTTACAAAATTTGTTGTTAATAGAGATAATATGATAGCACATGAGAAAGTGATAGAAAAGGTTATGGAAGAATATAATAGTGTGCTTCCGGTGCGATTTGGAACCATCGCTTCCAATCCTGACGAGATTAGAAATCTCCTCGATGACAGATATAGGGAATTCAAAGATTATTTAAGATATATGGACAACAAGATTGAATTGAGTATTAAAGGTTTATGGAAAAATATGGATTCAATCTTCAATGAAGTGGTAGTAGAAAATATTCAAATCAAGAATTTGAAAGAAAAAATCCGGAGAAGAAAAGAGGGGAAAAATATTAAATCACAGGTAGAAATTGGTAAGATGGTAGAAAAAGCTTTGATAAAGAAAAAAGAAATTGAAGCTGAAACAATTGTCGCTGTTTTTAGAAGAACTGCAATTGAACATAAACTTAATAAAACAATTGGCGATGAAATGTTCATAAATGCGGCATTCCTGGTTGATAAGGGCAGAGAAAAAGAATTTGATAATATTATGGATGATCTTAGTGAAAAATATAATGAGAGAATAAAGTTTATGTATTCCGGACCTCTACCTGTTTTTAATTTTGTAAATATTACTATATATCCGCAAGAATGGGAAAAATAGGTGCATTACACTTTAATAGCTCATTAAAAGGAAGGTTAGAGTCATTATGGAAGAAGGAAAATATATTTACTGTATTATGCAAAATGGAAAGTATATTGATTTCGGTCCAATAGGAATTGGTGACAGAGGAGATAAATTATATACTGTTGGTTATAAAGACATTAGTGCTCTTGTAAGCAATTCTCCAATAAAAAAGTATTCTACTTCAAGAGAAAATTTTATCGCTCACGAAAAAGCTATTGAAAAGGTAATGGAAAATTATGATGTTTTACCGGTGAGATTTTGCACTATTGTAGAAGATGAAGAAAAGATTACGAAAATATTGGAAATGGAATATGATAAATTTAAAGGTTTATTAAATTGGATACGAGGAAAGAAGGAACTTGGAGTTAAAGCAATTTTTGAAAAAGATGTGATTTATAATCATATTGTTGAAAAATATAAAGATATAAAAGCATTAAAAGAAAAACTTAGTTCACTTCCTCCTGAAAAGACTCATCAGCAAAGAATTCAAATTGGCAGAATGGTTGAAATCGCTTTAGAAAAGGAGAAAGAAATATTTAAGAAAAAAATTTTGGATACTTTTTCTCCTCTTGCAGTGGAAGTAAAAGATAATTATACTTATGGTGAAAGAATGATAATCAACTCAGCATTCTTGATTGAAAAAGATATTGAAGATGAGTTTGATAAAATGATGAATGAGCTTGATGATGAATATGGTAATATTATTAAATTTAAGTATGTAGGAACCTTACCTCCATTTAATTTTGTGAATTTAATTATTCAAACAAAGGGGTTTTAATGTTTTTAATAGATAGTATTTTGCTTGCACCGGTAAAAGGTGTAATCTGGCTTGGAAAAAAGATCAATGAAGTTGTTGAAAAAGAAACCTCTGATCAAGGTGTAATCAAAGAAAAACTGATGGAATTACAATTGCAATTTGAATTAGATGAAATTTCTGAAGAGGAATATAATAAAAAGGAAAAGGAACTTTTAGAAAGATTAGATATTATCAGAAGAAATAATGAGGAAAAATGAAATGGATAATGAAGACTTAAATTTGAATTTAGGTCCTTTAGGAGATTTGATGAAAAAAGGAGGAGTAGAAAAATGACTGATAATATCGATACCGATATTAATATCAATTTCGATAGCTTATTGAAATTAGGATTTACAGTTATTGATGCCAGATGTAAAAATTATGAGATAACTAAAGAGACATTCAAATATGTAATTGCCTTTGTTGAACATGATAGAGAGGATTTTTATAAAAATATGCTTAAAGAATATCTTGGAAAAGAGTTCAAGGGTAAAGATATATATGATATGTGGATAAAAATTCTTAAACATAAAATAAAGATTAGCAGAAAATTAGACAGGGATATATCTATTACGGTGGCTGCATTAGATTTAATTGAATCGGAAGAATAGTTTTTCGATAAGTTTCATTATGCTTATAATGGTTGGGTAAACAGAATGAATACTTATACAGATGAAGAATTATCTTTAAGAAATATATTAGCTTTTGGTTAGGAGTGTTTATGTATAAAGAAAAAATATCAATAAATTGCGAAATATTCAAGAAGAAAGAACCGTTAATAAAGCATATTACAAATAGAATTAATAAAGAAAAACATATTCTTGATAAAGCAAAATATGCTGAAGAATTGGAAAAAGAGGTTAAAGAATTATTGGATTGTTCTGATTATGATGAAAATAAATTAGATTGTAAGAATTGTCATATTATAGCAAATCTACGAAAGAAAACAGCAACCCTGATTATTAAAGCCAAAGGTTTAGCATAAAAAATGAGAAACCTGATATATGTTCCGATAATACATTCAAGTGCTGATCTTGGTTCTTTATCAAAGGATGTAAATAAAAAAGGTATTGCTAATTTAGGAAAGGATGTCTGGGAAAAGCACATAAAAACAATCGATGGTTTTTGGGATGCGATTTTACATTATTTTTATTCAATTTTTGAACCGGATATGAAGATGAAAATTTATCAGGATGGTATGGTGGCTGATGGTGAAGTTGGTATGAAAATTGTTGAACAGGGAATTAAATCCGGAAGTAAAAATTATGAATTAATTTCAATGCTCATTAAAAAAGGTGGTGTTTTAGTAAAGACAGAAGATTTCCACCTGGTTAAGAAGGAATTGGATAATTTTATATCATTAACAAAAGCTAAATCAGTTCTGCAAAAACTAATGGCATTGATAAAATATAATTTAATAAAAAACATACTCTTAAATCAAAGAGATAAACTCATAGCAAAAAGAATTGATGATACTTTGGAAACAGACGAAATAGGGATCATTTTTATAGGAGCATTTCATAAAATCAAAAAGAAATTACCCAAAGATATTCAAGTAATTGAATTAAAAGAAATTTCAAAAGTAAGAGAATATCAAAAACTTCTTCCATTTTATCATAAATATAAGGATAAATTTGAGGAATTAGCTCAATATCTCGTTAAGAAATAAAATGATATCTATAATAATATTTGGCGATTAACTAATTTCCGGACCAAGCATAACAATGAGCTTGGTTATGAAAGAAAAGATTGAGAGAGCGATTCATGGTTTTGATTGTCCAAGATGTGGAAATGATTATTTTTATAGACTCAAAGATGATCGTTTCAAATGTTCTCATTGTCAGTTTAGGTACAATTACAGAAAAGAAAATTTGTTCAATTTTTTAATCAATATTCCCTTTAATCCGGTTTTTAACTAATTACCTTTTTATTGAGAATATGAGCTTAATTGAAATAGTATCATTACTCAATTTTACTAAATCTATCTACAAATTATTGAGTGCATGCAAGCAAGTTTTCTGATAACATTGACAAAACTTGTCCGAGGATTTTTTATTTTTTGCTTTTAATAAAGCAATGGAGATGCTGTGAAAAAAATCATAATCCCAATAATTTTGATTTTCGTGCTTTCATGCACATGCACAAAGAAATGTGTTACGAGTTCAATTCCAAAATATGATATCCCTGCTGATAATGTGTTTGTATTTCGGTGTGAAAATGATGAGTTTTATACAGTTCACTTTCAGGATGATGCTGCGTATCTGTATCATGGTTACGAGGTGTACAAATTGCCGCGAGCGATTTCCGCTTCAGGAGCACGCTATTGTGATGGAGTGAACGAATTCTGGAACAAAGGTGATATGGCAATGATTACGATTGGTGATAAATCCTATCAGAACTGCGAGCTCGTGCATCCGAATGAAAGACAGATGAAATTACCTGCGGACTATTTCTGGGCTTTGAGTAATGACCCTCTCTGGTCGTTAACGATCTTTGATTCGGAAATAGCTGTGTTTTTTGACAAGAAGAATAAAGTATACCGTTTTCCCTCGGCAACGCTTGTAGATTCTGAAGAAGGCGAAAAAGTATATACTGCACAATCGGATGAACATACTGTGAAAGTTGTGATCACAACGCAGAAATGTTATGACAAAAAAAGTGATCAAACTTTCCCCAATCATGTTAAACTTATTATTGATGGGAAAGAATATAATGGCTGCGGTACATCACCACAATAGTCACTTAATTCTAAATTTCTTATCCCGAAGGCTTTCAGGATGAATATCCAATATTAAATAAGGAATTTCCAATGAAACACACCTCCCGACTAAAGTCGTACTCCTCTCAAGAGGAGATTTTCTCTGTGCTCTCTGTGGTGAATTCTTTTTGGTTTCGGTTCATACGAGTTAGGAAACTATATTTCAAAAAAGTTGACTGCTTAGAAAAATACTCCACTTTATCAATATGATTATTCAGATGATTAAGTATGTTAAAAAATAAAACTGATTTGATCGCTTATTGCGGTTTATATTGTGGCGAATGTTTTAATTACACAGGTGCGATCGCTGATCTCGCACGGGATCTTCGAAAAGAACTGAGGAATTTCAGATTTGATAAAACCGCCGGTGCGCTTTCTGAAATATCTTTTTTCAAAGAGTTCGAGGATTATGAGACCTGTTACAAGGTACTTAGTGCGATGGTCAAGTTGCGGTGCTCATTTGCAGAATATGAAGATCATTAAGAAAAAGGGTATGGATAAATTTTTGAAAGTCAAAAAACACTGGTATATAAAACCCAAAGAATAATTGATGTATTATGAAAGGATAAAATTATTATGGATGCAATTCAAGCAACAAAACCTTATTTGAATAAAGCGATTGAGCTAGTGATGGAGTATGGTCCCAAGCTGATATTGGCAATTCTGGTTCTCATTATCGGTATGTGGATCATAAAAGGGATAAAAAAAAAACTTGTTACAAAAGCAATGCAAAAAGGACAGGTTGAGATATCGTTGCAGAAATTTCTCATTAGTATGATCACAGTTCTGCTGAAAGTGTTACTCTTTATCAGTGTGGCATCTATGGTAGGAATTGCCACCACATCTTTTATCGCAATTCTCGGCGCTGCAACCTTTGCGATCGGTCTTGCACTGCAGGGTAGTATGTCGAACTTTGCTGGTGGCGTACTAATACTTCTACTCAAACCATTCAAAGTTGGGGACACTATCGAAGCTCAGGGATTTGTCGGGAAAGTTCATGAGATACAGATTTTTAACACTATTATGAAAACTTTTGATAATAAGATGATCTATATCCCGAATGGTTCTCTCTCGAATGGTAATATCACAAACTATTCCAAGGAGCCCATACGACGGGTGGACATGACTTTTGGAATCGGTTATGGTGATGATATAAAGAGAGCAAAAGAGGTGTTGGCAGGGTTGATTAAGGAAGATGCGCGAATATTAAAAGATCCAGCTCCACTTATTGCAGTTTCCAGCTTAGGAGACAGCTCAGTAAATTTTGCGCTAAAAGTATGGTGTGATACAGCGGAATATTGGAACATTTATTTTGACATGCAGGAGAAGGTAAAGCTCACCTTTGACCAAGAAAATATCTCGATTCCCTTCCCGCAAACAGATGTACATTTGTTCAAAGAAGACAAGTGAGCATCATATTAGAAATATGGATTAGAGGTCTTTTATTTGAGAAGGGAAACAATCTTTTCGGCAGAGTCGCTTGAAGTCACAATAGTTACAGGGCTTGCTGCCATACTCCCTTTCCCGAATATGAAACTCACCTTTCGTCACTTTTGTTCCATAATGAAGGAAGAGCTTCTTTGCAACTTCTATGAATTGACTGAGCGTTGTTTTTTTCTGAGTGATAATGAATAGATCATTCTCTTCATATAAAGTAAGCTGTTTATCCTTTGATTTTGCAATGTCTTTTAATGATTCATAGAGAAATGTGATCTTGCTTTCGGGAAAATGTGATTTCATGACCAGAATGTATAAGAATGGCTGAATATCCCAGAACGCTTCGATCTCGGTAGGGCTTGGGTTAAAGCCGGTTTTGTAATCTATGCCAAGTATTTCAAGTTGATCATTCTTTTGGAAAATTCCATCTATTTTCCCTCGAAAGTGCAGTGTGACTTTTTCATTCTTGAGTGGGTATACAGTCCATGTGTCATTTTTTCCGGATTCCAGCATACCAAAAACCTGCTCAAAATTGATTGGTGAATATTCTTTTAAATAATCATTGTCAAATGTAAGAAGCTGTACCAGCAGATTATCCTCTTTGCCAGAACTAAGTCCATCTGCGTAGGGTGAATATACTCTTCTGATGAAAAGATCTCTATCGGTATCAACATGAAATTTATTAAGGGCATAGGAAAGTGATTCTGCAAGTGGATCGAGAGCTTTTGAAATGCTTTCTTTTAATATTGGGAATCCGTTATTTTTTCCGAAATGCTCAAGAGCTTTATGAATGACATTTCCGACCTGTATTCTTTCCTCTGCATCTTCGTCATATGAAAGTGGTTTTAAATGAAGTACATCTTTGAACAGATACTGCATTGGGCATTGGATGAGCGTGTTCATATCACTTGCAGAAAAGGCGAACGTGAATTTTCCATCAGTCTTCACCAAACCCTTATAAGAACCCATTGCATCGGTTTGATATTCATTATGACGCTTCAAAACGGGCAGGATCGGGTTTTCAATTATATGATCATAATAGGTAAGATAATGTTGGCGAGCAGTGATCGGTTCGGGGGCTTGATCTTTAATTTCATTAGTTTGTGTAAATATCTCCAGTAAGGTTGATGGATTGAGAACATTTCCGTCTATATCTCGCTCTGCGCAGGAGAAGTGAAGCTCAGAATTCAATTCTTGCCAATGGTTAAGAAGCATCACACTTTTTTCCCAGTTATATGCCGGAACTGACGGGGCAAAGGGATTATTTTTTTGCGGAACCGGGAAGTAGTTTTCTGATAATCCCGCAATGAAAAGGATCACGTCATTAAGTTCAAGCGTATCCATGAATCCAAGGATCTCAATGCCTTTTTCTCCTCTTCGAGAAGGGATCTCCTGGTTTTTCAGAGCTTTTTTAATATCTTTTAGAAGATTATCAGGTTTGAGCTTAAAACCAATATCACGATAAATATCCACAGTATTTTTTATACATTTTTGAATATAGAGATAGGACTCCTGCAAGACTTCATTCTGTTCTATCTTTGTGCTGATACCAGTTTCATTAAACAAATTATCAATTCTCACAAGAAGTGAATTGTCTGATAGATTGATTGCTATGTCTTTTATATTTCCAATCAATTCTGTAGTGCGATGAATAGCTTCAGAATGGTTTTTAATGTCTTTGATCTTGATAATATCGCAAAAATAGTGAATGCCATTTTTTCTCACATGTGCATCGAGTTCGAAAATGTCCTTTTCAGTATCAAAAAGAGGATGGAGCACAAGAGCGGATACCGAATTCCAGGTGAGTCTTTCCGATGAGAGCATAATTGTAAGCAAAGATACCATAAAATTTGTGAGAGGCTTGTCGATCAGTCTGCTGCCTGCAAGCGGATGATAGGAAATTCCATAAGAAGGGAAAATTTTCTGTATCGCAGGAAGATAGGCATCCATGCTGGACACAGCTACTTTTATTGTAGAAATGCTCCGACCATCTTTCATCATGTAGTATATCTGTCCGGCAATCGAATCAATCTCAGTTTCGATAGAGTAATATTGAGTATAGGAGGGTTTGGACTCGCTATCTTTTTGCGTAACAGTATTCCATATCTTTGGATTGATATCAAAAGAGGAATGTATCTTAAAGGATTCAAAATTATCAATAAAATAGAATTTATCTACGTATTTTGATAGCTGTGCCACTGCTTCATATTCAAAAATGCTTTCTTTATAAAATCCGTTTAGGATTACTGTTTTTCCTTCAAAATATTTTTGGAGATTCTTATTTAGAATTTCGTAATTATAGTGATAATGCTTTTTTTGTCGGAGTTGTTCATATTTAGTGTGAATTTTCTCAAAATCTTTAACACCTCTAAATTTTTGCTTCCAGAGCGTACATTTTCGAAAAGCATCAGAAAGCAATTCTGCTGTTCCTTCATTAAGGGGGATCTCTTCGGCAGATTTTTTTACAAGCAATGTGCCACATTCAGGAGTTATTCTTTTTTCTTGTGCAGAAAGCATCATTAGAAGGTTATTGAGTGTAGCGATCTGGATATTTGGAGTAAGGAGTTTTCTCTTTGCGAGTGCCCGCATCATTCTCTTAGATTGATATCCGGTTGGATTAAGAATTAATATGCGATCATGAAAATCCATTTCGCTAAGGATATTTTCTGATATTGATATATCCTCAAGATTGGAGAATGCAAAAGGATGATGCTCATCAGGAAATATCTTAGAAAGGTATTCATCTTCCCAACGGACTTCGTGCAATTCATTCAACCAAGAATAGTATATAAAGGACTGCGCATCGATGTTGTAGAGCTGTTTCACCATCCATCGATATGTTTGAAGCTGGATATCATATATGTGATGAGCTCGAAGTGTTTTATCGGTCTTGAAATCGACTAAATACCACTTGTCGCTTTTCTTATAGAGTAAGTCTAAGATCCCATTTACTTCAAGATAAAGTTCTCCGTTATCCAGGCATCCATGAACAGGCAATTCATGAAAGAGCTTTTGCGAAGGGAGGGAGTTTATTATCTGATAGAGATTACTGGAGATAAAATTGGATAAATGAATTCGTAATTGCGGCTCGATTTCGTCGAAATTTATTTCAGGATAAGCCCGTTCTATATAAATCAAGATATCTTCTTTGTGGATGGACAGATCCCACCAATGGTTCGCAATGATCGCATGAAAGATCGAGCCAAATGCTCGCTGGAGTTCTCCGGAACTATTGTTTTTGGATCCATTCTCAAATATTACTTCTGGGAAAACACTTTCCATTATGACATGTGGGGTTATCTGCCACATTTTCTGAAGTTCCTTGCGTGCAGGAAGTTCCTTCCAAATCATTTTTTTGCCTTGAGAATCCTGATCTTTCTGCAGTTCATTCAGCATTTCCTCAATGCTTTCATAGGAAATATTAATTTTCTCAGGTGCTTCTATAGAATCCCACTCTTCTTTCATTGAGGTTTTTGGAAGTGCAAAGGTTTTGGCGACATATTCATTCCACCAGGAATTCTTTTTGGGATTACCCTTGAAGTCAGCAAGAAATGCTACACGATATTTTGCACGGGTAACCGCAACGTAAAACAGCCGCTTGTCCTCAGCTTCCTGCTCTATCTTGTCCTGCCTTTTAATATTCTCAAGTAGGTTAGTTTTTTTCGACTCGATCCCTTCTTTTATGCTGATGCCAACTTCGATATTTTCCGTTGGCAGTAGCCGACTATGATATATTATGCCTGCATTTATCTTTGTAGAGGTGCTGTCCAACTCAGGAATAATTACTGCCGGAAACTCGAGTCCTTTTGCTTTATGAATGGTCATTATGTGAACTTTTGCAGTTGTAGGTAGGTCTCCCTGGGCAACATCGCTTTTATGGTCTAATTGATAGGAGAGATATTCGTGAATTTCTTGAAGCGAATTACTGTCCAGTTCGAGCGAATGAAGGATGTGGATGATCTTATCAATATTTGCCAGTCGCTGCGGACCTTCTATCTCACTTATATAGCCAAGTTCTCTGTGACCTTCAGCGAGAATATTTTGCAATAACCCATCCAATGGTATTGACTCCGCAGATTGTCGCCACGCCTGAATGGTCATATATGTTGGATAATACATTTTATTGTTTTTCATGAACTCAAAAACCGAATCACCTTTTTCCCGATCTTTAAGTTGATAAATGTAAGTATCCTCCGTACAGAAGAAAGGACTGCGCAGAAGTCCGATAAGGGCGACATCATCATGGGGATTTATCATCACGCTGATAAAGTGAAACAGATCATATACTTCCTGCTGGGAAAACAGGTTTCTTTCACCAATGATTTGAAAAGGCAGATCATATTTTTGAAATATCCCTAAATACTCAGCAATATGAATAAAATTCCTCAGCAAGATTCCGACTACTACATCTTCCTCAACCCCAACTTCATCAGCCCATTTCAGATATTTCTTTGTTATATACGCAGCATGAATTGCAGGCACATACTCGGCTTCATTTGGCTCATAAGATGTGGCATGAATGTCGCAAAGGATTTTTGTTTTCTCAGAAATTTCAGCTTCTGAGCTGTTGTGTTCGGGATAATGCGTCTCCTCAAAAGTGGCTTCAAAAGTGCGTTCCTGTGAAGAAAAAACATTTGCAAATATGGGATTGATCACATGTTGGATATATTCTTTTGATGCTCTATAATTATCATTAAATTCAATAAGCGTATCATCAGAAAGTATTGAGAGCTCATCTTGAGCTTTATTCATCACTTCCACATCTGCTTGCTGGAATCTGTAAATGGATTGCTTTTTGTCGCCAACAATAAAGAGTCCCTTATCCCGAATGATACCATTTTCTGTTTGAGCTATGTATTTGATAATATCCCAGCGCAGATTGTTGGTGTCCTGAAATTCATCAACAAGAATATGTTTGAACTGCTCTGATATTCGTCGCCTTACATCTTTCCAGGTTTGCAATAATTCGCGGGTTTTGATTATCACTTCATTGAAAGTAAGATAGTTCTTTTGAAGCTGTGTGTTCCATAATTTATCCTCAAATTCCATATAGAGTGAAACGAAATCCTTAAAAACTCCAATGGATTTAATATCCTCTGAAGAAGGTGCAAGCAGAACTTTTTCTGCAGGTATTTCCTGTTCAAAATTTGAGATAACTTCTGAAGTGATCTGCTTGAACGATTTATACGAGGCATCATTTATAAAGGTGGATTTTTTCTGAATGTAATGAAAGCTTTTGTCAGAATAATAGGATTCTCTTTTTGAAGTCATGAAAATGGGAAGGATCTCGGTCATAATGTATCTGCGCTTTTCAAGGTTAGAATCCTGGGGTGCGCTGTTGATAAGGTCTTGAAGTTTCTGAAAAGTATTATCTTCGTTTTGCTTCACAGTATGAGATAGTGCTGCGATCTTTCTTAATTCAGAAAGTATCGAGTCTTCATCAAACTCATGTAGGTACTTTTTGAGCCATTGATCGTAAATCTCTTGCTCAGTATGAGTTTGTATATAATGAATCCAATCTTCAAGAAAAACCTTGTTGTTCTCAAAGTAATTAAAGAATCCCTCCAACCCTTTTTTATCAGTATAGTTAAGAATGTTTTTCAGTTTTTCGTTGAACGATCTGCTCTTTCCAATGAGAAATTCAGAAAGTGTTTCCTGGTACATCTTGTTCGCAAGCAGTTCATCCGATGTCTTGAACTGCGGATCAATTCCGAGAAGATAGGCATTTTCGCGGAGTATCGTTCCACAAAAACTATCGATGGTCATGATATAATTTTGAGAAAAGGTGGAACGCAGCCAGCGTTTGTAGTCATCCGGAGCAGTTCGGATATGCTCTCCTATAGAAATGCCCTGCTCTTTTAATTCCTTTATTTCATCACCTTTCAGGAGTATATGCAGGTCTTGATAAATTCTCTTAGACATCTCTGCTGCTGCTTTGTTCGTGAACGTGATCACCAGGATATTTTTAAAACCGAGCCATTCGGATTTGGGTTTTTGCAGGTTATATTTTGTAAATTCATCCAGTATCTTGCAATAGCGTTTTGAAAGTGCATAGGTTTTTCCTGCACCCGCACAGGCAGATACTATCTTGTTTTTTGATAGATCGAGGGAGAGTTTTAGAGGAGATTCTTCTTTCATTATAATTGCTCGCTTACATATTAATATTATGAAGTAAAAAAACTATGCTAATTATTGGCAAGATTTTTGATAAGATAATTGACAATATTTTTTTTATTAATTTTTTAACAGGTAGTTTTTTATAATGAAATAAATATTAAATATGGATATGTGTTATGAAGATTGGATATAAGGATATTATCACGGCTGTTGGCGTGTTAATGCATAGTTATACCAGTAATTTAAGTGGAGCGATTAAATGTTTTGGTTTGGTCTTTTTTTAGTTTTGGTGAGTGGTTTACTTTCAATTAATATTTCAAAAAATGTAATAACAAAAATATACCCAAAATTAAATGATTACAGAATAGAAAAGATTATATTATTTACATTTTTGGTTGGTTTAATTATCAGTACTGCTCAATATATTACAGATACGAACGATAATAAATTATTAAAATTAAAAGTAGAGAATTTTAAATACAGCAAAATAGCTGAATATAATATTTATGGTAATTTGTCGGGCAATGTCATGGGTGTACCATTTAAAAGAAGTCCCATTCAAGATTGGGGGAAAGATTATATAATAAATAATGATAATATTTCATTTAATTGTAAGTCTGATAGTAGTGCAATAAACAGATACTTTGAGATAAATAAAATAATACCAGATTATCCATTCACATATTTTTTTATTGCGCTTTGCTATAAGAAATCTGGTAAAAAGGAATGGGAAAACTTTGCATTAAGAGCAGAATCAATATTAAATAAAACAACAAAAATACCAGGCCATCACATTCATCACGATGTAATATTAAGTCAAGTGATTGAACTTCTAAGTGAGTGAAAGTTAATAAACTGGTATAACCCATGTTTGCACACGGACGCAAACGGCTACTCTACTCTGATCAGTGTGCTTCGGCTTTGGACGGTAACCGCCGCTCATGATAATCAGTTCAGTGCGGACAAAAAACGCAGGCAATTTCATTTAAATTTTAATTCGGACAGAGACGGTCGTTTGCGCTGGTGAAACTAATCGTTAGCCATTAATAGCAAGCAGTTCTTTTACTTTAGCATTAACAAAAGTAAGAATTGTAAATCATGTAAAATCAAACACTCAATGTGTTAACGAACCTGAAATGTCCCTAATAATTTTTTACTTCTGTCTTTTTTGCAGATTGGGAATTTATTTCCCAGTTTGTAAAGTTGGATTTTGAAAAAGTCTAATTATCTCTCAAACGGAGATTTATACTCCTTCATTTATATTGTGAATTCAAAGGAATCGGGGAGCAACTCAGAAATATTTTTAATCACATACTCATCTTCACTTTTTGCAATAATGATCTTGAGATCGCGGGTAAATTCCGAAATAACCTGCCTGCAGATTCCGCATGGAAAGGGAAAGTTTTTGCCTTCTGCATAGATTGAGAGAGCTTCAAACTTGTTATCTCCATTTTTAATTGCTTCAAATAATGCGACTCTTTCTGCGCACATTCCTGCTGGAAATGACGCATTTTCAATATTTGTTCCGGTGTAAATTTTTCCATCCTTTGTTAGCAGAGCAGCTCCTACTTTATATTTGGAATAAGGTGAGTAGGAATGCGTTGAAGCTTCTTTCGCTTCTTTTATAAGTTCTTTAATGTCCATAAGACCTCATTTCAAATTTATTTCAAGAGTTAAAAAAACGAGAGCACCTTTTCCATGCAAGTTTTTTATCTTATGTGAATGTTTATGATTTCTGAGAATGATATAATATCTTACGTCGAACTAGTAGTGATATTTCTTCCCCTTGAGAATTGTAAACGCTCGGTAAAGCTGCTCCAGTAAAATAATCCTCACCATTTGATGAGTGAATGTGAGTTGCGAAAGTGAGAAAAGCTCATCTGCTCTTTGTTTTACCTCTTCAGAAAATCCATAAGGACCACCAATCAAAAAATAAAGGGGCTTATTGTGAGTAACAAGTATCTTATTGAGATGCGTTGCAAAACTTTTTGATGTAAACTCTTTCCCACCTTCATCGAGAGCAATTACATAGTACTGGTTCGGGAGTTTGTCCAGCACAGCTTTTCCCTCTAATTCCTTGATCTTATCAACAGATTGGTTCTTTGTGTGTTTGGGTGTCGTAACAGTTTCAATCTTAAGAGAACAAAAACCGGAGAGTCGTTTCAGGAATTCACTTTCGGCAAGAGGGATGTACTCATCCTTATTTTTGCCGATTGCAAGGATCGTGATATTCATCGCTTACACAGTTCGAATATCTTTATAATGTTTTTGAATATAGGTTACTTTTTGATGAAATTCCTTAATATTCGTGGCTCCGGCATAAGAGAATGCAGAGCGAAGTCCATCCTCAATATTGCGGATAACGTACTTTGCAGGACCTTTATAATCGATTGTGGAGCTGATTCCTTCGACATTTCTCTTTTCATCATTTCTAAGCTGTTTGGATTCAAGACTCGCAGAGCCACGATACCTTTTATAGAGATGATAATTCGGAAAATTGCCTTCTTTATGGATCGTGCCGGGCGTCTCTTTACAACCTGCAAACAACGCACCAATCATCACTGAATCCGCACCAACAGCTAATGCCTTTGCAACATCTCCGGAATTCTTTATTCCACCATCTGCAATAACTGGCATATTATATTCTTTTGCTACACTGCATGCATCTTCGATAGCAGTTACCTGAGGTACGCCGAATCCTGTATTGATACGCGTGGTACACATCGAGCCGGGTCCGATGCCAACCTTGATCGCATCTGCACCGTTTTCGCACAGAAATTTTGCAGCTTCCATAGTGGCGATATTCCCTGCAATTACATCCACATTGAATTTCTTACACATATTGATCGTGTCTGCCATTAGCTTATGATGACCATGAGCAATATCAATGCAGATGATCTGCGCTCCTGCATCGATCAGAGCTTTCAGGCGATTCTTGTTTTCTCTTGATACACCGATAGATGCTGCCCTGATTGGATTTTCTGCAAGACGAAGCCGCTCGATAATGCCTGCTTCTTCATCAATGGAGCAGAATCTGTGAACGATGCCAAGCGCTCCAAATCCACTGAGCACATTTGCCATATCGTATTCCGTGATCGTATCCATATTTGCAGAGAGGATGGGCAGTTGGATTCTGAAATTTTTAGTAACCCTTGTGGAAAGATCAGCATCTTGCCGGGACAATACTTCCGAGTAATTAGGAATGAGCAGAATATCATCGTATGTTAATCCAATTCGTGCCATTGTAACTCCTTTTATGTACAGATAATTCCCAATGCAACAGAGTGCAGTTTTGTCCATGCATCATCAGCACGTGAGGTTATAAGGATTGGAACCTTTGCGCCCATGATCACATGAGCAACACGCAGATGTGCGTAATAAGTCATTGCTTTGCCAAAAATATTTCCTGCTTCGATATATGGCATAATGAGAATATCAGCTTTGCCAGCGACCGGAGAATTTATCTTCTTTATTTTGGCGGCGTGTTCTGATACTGCAACGTCCAGCGCGAGAGGACCTTCAACCACACAACCCATGATCTGACCTTCTTTGTACATTTTTGTGATCTCAGCAGCTTCCAATGTGGGAGGCATCTTAGGATTTACCACTTCTAATGCACAGAGGAGTGCAACGTTCGGGCAGGGGTTTTCCAGCTTGTGAGCAACATAAACTGCATTGTTTATAAGTGAAATTTTCTCCTTCACACCAGGATAGAGCACAATGCCGCCATCCGTCATAAGTGTAAGCCGTTCTTTTGTTTCTATCACAAGCACATCGCTGAGGATATTGCCGGTCTGAAGCCCTTTTTCTTTATTGAGTACACCTTTCATGAGCTGCCCTGTCGTAGTTGCGCCCTTCAATATCAAATCCGCTCTATTGTTCAAGACTGCATCTACAGCAATTGCCACACACTTTTCAGGATCGGATTCATCAATGATCTCGAAAGCATCGACAAGACTTTCTTCAGACATGGAAATATAATCAATTATTTGTTTTTTATCACCAATGAGAAGAAACTCTCCAATCTGTTCCATCGTTGCCAGTGTGGCACAATAGACTGCTGGCATTGTGTGAGCAGCGGGAATTACTACTCTTTTCGGAGGGTGTTTCTTCACTTTATCAAGTAGTTCATCAAAATTTTTTATCATACATTCTCCTAAACTATTTTAGCTGTCCTGCAATAAATTTCATCGATTTTGTGAACCATTTATCAATTTCTTTTTCATTTTTTTCTGTGATATGGAAAGGAATCACATGATCATAGGGATAGGGAAAATCAAAGGATTTCACTTTGATAGGGATTTTGTTGTCATGACCGTGAAGGGACAGTTCGACTTCGATCGAGGGCACAACTTCATCCTTTTGAAGCGCAAGCGCAGAGACCCTTTTTGAAATTTCCTTCAACCGATTCTCGCGGAAGGTTATCATCTTATTATAATCAAGCATGCTCTTAAAATATCGTCCTACGTGATGAAGATCACTGAAATAATGTGCCAGCCGTTTGTCACGCTTTAGCTCGACTTCAAGATGCTCGATGAAGAAGGAATAGATCGCCACATTTGCTTCACTGTCCAGAATATATTTAGAGGCAGGCGACATTCGGTTGAGGAGCGGTCCGCCGCAGAACATACAAAGTTTTGAATTATCAAAATAATTGTTTTCGTTCGCCATGATTATTAATTCTGCCAGAAATGAACCAATCGAATATGCGATGAAATCTATATGGGCATCTTTGTGAATGTGGGGATGTTCATCATTTCGGATTTGATGTATCAGTTGGAGAATGTCATAATAGGTTTGCAGTCCCGACCAGAAAAACCGCTGTGGAAGAAATTGCAGACGTGTGCTGATAGCAGCATTAGCAAAAGAGGAGTTGGTCACTTTTGGATAGAATTTCTTTCGCTCCTTAGATACTCGGTTCATGAATTTTGGATCAGCCCATCTTTCCGGAGCTCGGTTCATATGAAATGCAATCGGAAAAAGAATGACTGTTTTGTCGGTATACTCAACGAGCTTATGCGACCAGGGCAGGTATTTCTCCCAGCTCTTTTCATTCAGACCATGCAGAAGAATGATAACATCTTTGGATTTCTTGAGTGTAAAAGGTTTGAATATAGGGTAAGTGAAAAAAATGTTTTCTTCGATGTGTGAATCGTCAATACGGAGAAGTTCATCAAGATGGGGAGCTGAAATTGTATAATCCAATGAATAGGAATCTTCAAAACTTTCGTTATGGATTTGGCAATGATAGTGCTTCTCGCCTGGCAGGAGGTCATAGTTAAATGATTCAAAAGGAGTGTTAAAGATATTCTGGCGGTATCTTTTGAGCGTAATAAACTCATCCTTCTGATTGAACTTTTCTCTTAAAAAGAGATAGTCATCATGGTAACTCATTTCTACTAAGCGCTCCTTTGACCTTCATTGGGCAGTTTATACAATATTTATGTTTGATAACAAATGAGTGAATTGTACATTCTCAGTCAAGAGTTTCATTTCAATTTTATAAATGAAACTTATTCTGAGCTTATGTTATTCAAAATTCAGCAAGACTTGGCAGAGCCAATTATTACAGATTGTATAGTCTGATAAAGATAAACTGTTACTATTATAGATTTTCTGAGAAATTTCAGATTGGTTTAAAAAGCCCACCCAAATTTCAGAAACTCGAAATTGAAAATTATCTCATTGTCATTATCATACCAGAAGAAATCACCATGGAATTTGCCATTTTCTCCTATGATATATCTACCTAGACTCAGACTCGTACCCCAATAGAATCCGGAATATGAAAAAATTCTATATCCGACACCGATTCCGACCCCAATTTTATTTTCAGTAGACTTGACTAGATCATCATCTTTACCCTTAAACCAATAACTACCTTCATACCCATTGAGGTTAGCGTATCTCACAAAACCGGAGATATAAAATTTGTTCAAAGAATTTCCGAGAAATTTACGATAGTGACAATCGAGTGTTATTTGGCGGATAGAGTTATCTTCTATATATTCATCATCCCATTTAACAGTTGGATCAGAGTAGAAGAAAGGGAATGCAATTTCCACTTTCTTTTTTGGATAAAACAGGGAAAAAGTACCGCTCAGTGAGTGATTTAAGAAATCACTATCACTTCCAAAAAAGATCAATCTGAGAAAATTAAACTCTATCCCATATTTTTTATCTTGAAGAGGTTGATCTTTCACGGTACGGTAAATTTTCTTCTGAAGCACATAGATTGAATCAATTTTCTCCTCAGTTTTCAAGTTTGCATTTTCCTCGGCGTATAAGGAAGAGAAAAATAACATCACAACAATTACTATTAACATTTTTTTCATTATAAACTCCTGTTGAAATATGATATTTATTCCTTCAAATAATCAGTATATTGTTCCTGCACATTCTGAGCAATTTCATTCAGTCGCACATCGATAGTAATGCCATTCTGCTGAAGGGTTTTCCACACAACATCCATTGCATCTTCCTTAGAAAGTCCGATGGATTCTGCAATATTCATGAGCACTTCCTTCTCGGTTTTTGTGAACTTCCCATCAGAGAGGGAGATGAGTGTTAGAAAGTGCAGAGTGTAGTATCGGTCTAAATCGGTACTGTGATGTTTGAGATATTTTGCAGACGTTTCCAGTTGCTTCAGTGCTTTATCTTTGTCATAGATGATTTCTTTTTCCGGGTCATCAGTGAAGGCATCAGCGAGTATCTTTACCAGGCTTTTAATCTCTTCCAGATTTATCTCCTTATCAGAAGCGATCATAGAGATGCCCCCAGCAGCAACGAGCTTCATCATCATTTCTTTGATCTTTGTACGTGGATAGAATTTCGTTAATGCGAGCAGTTCATCGGTCTTTGTGTGCAGGTCTTCATCGGTCAGTTTTCCACTCTTTTTGAATAGTGCGGAATTGGAAAAGAGTTCAATTGCTTTCAGACGTACTGGAAGGAGCGGGTGGGTTGAGGTGCTCAGTTCCGCCATATACTCTGATTTTGCAAGATCATCAAGCTGTTTCATGAGTTCAGGCAGGTTGAAGTTGAGGTTTTTTTCGGTCAGCCCATAGGTTATTTTAAGCAGACTTTGTACTGCAAATTCATATTTCTTACATGCAGCAAGCCCGACCCGATCGCAGCTTATTTCCGCCTTTTTTTGCCATGTCAGGAACTTTTTCTCAGCAAGGATCGGCAGAAATGTCGTGCTTTGTTTATCGGGATTATAGAGCAAAAGCAGTTTATTGTGATCATAAATGATATGACCGAGTTCATGACCAAGTACGAATTTGATCTCAGCATCATCAAAATTTTCAAGAAGCGCAGAAGTGAAAACCACACTAATGATATTTTTCTGTTTGAAGGCAAAGGCATTGTAAGAATTTTCCATCAGTGAGAAAAATTCTATCTTTTGTTTTAGTCCGAAATCTTTTTTAACCGTTTCAATTATCTTGTAAATACGAGGTGAAATTATTGGGGTGAGACGTACAGAATCAGCAAGAAGTTTCTCCCTAAAGGTGATATGCTCTTTGAGTATCTCCTCGTGAGATTTGATGATCTGCTGAACTTTGTACACATCAAAAAGTTCTTTCGTGTCCTCAACATCACCCTTATAACGAATTTTTTTTAAATTCATGAACCCTCCGAAGGGTTGTAGTGCTTGATAAAATATTTCTAGGATTTATTTGGATGACAACTCTTTTTGCTCAGAATTAAATTTCTTGATCACATCGGAATGCACAGCGTCAGGAGCCAAAATCCAGCGAGTATCGATCTGCCCGTTCACTACCTCGCGTCTGCGGAAATAGTTTGCAAGTGCATCCCTGATAATGATGTATTTATAGGTGATCTGCTTTTCGGGAATTTCCGTAAGTAATGTCAGACCTGAATTTCCCTGCATAAGAAAGTCAACAGTTGCAACTGAGTATATTTTATCGGGATCCCATGGTTCTCCACCAATAGTGAGATTGGTTACGCGCTCGAAATCCGGATACTCTTTACTGTATTCCACATCACCACCTGCTACACGGAGTCCGTGACGACCTCCAGCAATACGCACTTCCAGAATCTCTTTGAGTTTTGCGCCATTGATCTCAATAGTTACCACTTCGCTGTCAAAGGGCAGCACATCGAAAACATCACGGTAGGACACAGGTCCTTCTTGTATATCATCACGCACGCCACCAAGATTCAAAAATGCAAAGTCCGCACCTGATTCTTCGAGCATTGCATCCATAACAAGATTTCCGATGATACTTTGCGCAGCGCCAACTCTGGATAAATACATGCCTGCTTTACCAACTATTTCATCCATACCTTTTTCTGCAACTGCTTGCATTGAATCGATTTTTTCCCTATACCATGGATCAGGAATAAATTCTTCTGCGAAAAGTGTGATAAGATCTCCATCGATATATACAGGAAGTTCATATCCGGAGAGGGTTTTGGTATCGGTATCGATCGTGAGAATAAGGTGTCCCATGTTCGAGCCATAAGCGTAATTTTGCAAGAGAAGAGTGTGATTCTCCGGCTCTTCCCACGGAATGTTGTATCCCTTGTGGATATGTCCTGCCACAAAAACATCGATGCCAGGCACTTTATACGCGATATGCATTGCATTATCAGGCCAGCGTCTGTCCTCATCATTTATATGACCTTCAACAATATCATACTGATATGCGGGTTCTACATCGTAAGGAATGCCCATATGACCGATTACGAAGATAAGGTCAGCGCCTTGAGCTTGTACTTCTTTAATGTATTTTTCAACAGTTTCTGCAGCATCGACAAATTTCAAGCCCTTGATATTATCAGGGAAGCTCATAAGCGGCGTATCAAGCGTACTGACGCCGATTATCGCAATATCAACGCCTTTGATATTTTTAATAATGTAGGGAAGACAACCCGGAACCAGTTCACCGGTTTCTTCAACGATGATATTGGAACATACAATTGGGAATTTTGCAAGAGAAAGGGTTTTCAGAAGCGTATCATAGCCAAGGTCAAATTCGTGGTTTCCAAGCGTCATTGCATCATAGCCGATCCAGTTCATATAGTTGATGACTGCCACACCTTCCGACATTGTACCGATAGGATGTCCCTGGAAGAAATCACCGGCATCGAGAAGAAGAACTGCTTCACCATTTTCTTTTGCATATTCGCGTACCGACTCGATATATGTGGCTGCAGAAGCTGCCCCCCCAAGTGGGGGAGGGAAATCCGGATTCATAAAAGTCGCAAGGACTGCATCTATACCACCGTGCACATCATTTGAGAAAAGAAGATTCAGCTTGATCTCTTCAGCATTGAGAATACTGAAACAAAACAAGCTGATCAATAAGATAAAAAATATTTTCTTCATAAAAAACCTTTAAATATACTTAAAATCTCCATGTTAAAGTTGCCATGAAGTTGATCAAAACGTCATCAATTTTATCGAGATTTATCCTATCCACAGGCAGGTCGGCATGGGTGGTATCCCAGAGATTGTCATTTGCATAATAACTATCCGGAAACAGATCTGCATGATTATAATTGAGTTTGCCTATCTCCGCACCGAGATCAAGCATCATATTATAGGGGAGCTGAATGCTCGTACCTGCCGAGAAAGCAGTCATTATGATCTCTTTGTCGATACCATAGGGCTGGTAACGGAATCCCAGCCGGATCGGCTGGTTGTTGAATATTTGATGCTCAACACCGGCGTAGTATTCGATCACATCATACCATAGGGGATTGTAGTCACTCCATTTTACGTAAGATATCTCAAAGGAGAAGTGAGTATCCCAAATATTACGAGGGTGATATTCAAATCCGAATCCCATTCGTGAAGGATAGTATATTGTAGTATCAGTCCATGCAGTGTCGGCGTTCGTTTTAAATGACTTGTCTATTTCTGCTCTGCTTGTGTAGTTCATTCCTATTTTGAAACGTTCACCAAGTGCAAGGAGCATGCCAGTTTGGAATCTGTTGCCCGAATAATCATTTTTTCTTTCAAAGATGACGTCAGGAATACTGTCTGGATCAGCATGAAAAGGGTCAGCATCCATGCGATCTTTTGCCCACGGTGTGAAGATGATGGTTGAATCAATAGTGTTTTTACCTCTCATTAAGGAAAAAGATGCGCCAAGAGTAAGTGAGTTGAAGAAACTGTTTTCGTTCTCAAAAGTCACTGCAACAGAAGGGGTGTGAGCATAAATCATTCCGCTTCCATCATAGGTATTTGTCGCAATTTTGTGTGGTTCGTTGCCGTAATCTGTTCCTTCATTGTTACGCATTTCCTCGGTATATTTAAAATTGAAATCATAGAGAGGAGCATAGGAGTATGCAGCAGATACTTTAAACTGCTGGATCGGCACGTTGTACATCAAGCCCAGCATGTATTTACTGAAAAGATGAGCATTTGATGCATACACGGCATCATCGATATAGGAATCAAAGGAATCAAAAATAGGGAATGCCCGATTTTCATTATTTTTTTGCACATTTGGTGAAAGCTGCACCATAAATTTAAAAGGCAGGCTGCCCAAAAGTGCGGGATTCTTGAGTGCTGCAAGTGGTCCGTACCCGGTTGCAAGACCTGTGGAACCCATTGCAAGAGAGTGAGCTGAAAATGCAACGACCTCTTGTCCGAGATAACGGTCAAACACAAAAGCGGCATGGGCAGGAATTGCCAGCAAGAGCAGGGTTAAGATTCCAAACATTACTTTTTTCATGTATCCTCCGAAAATTATTGCGAAATAGAACGCAGATGAACACAGATTGGACTGATTATCGCAGATAAATATTTTGTATTTTTATTTTTCATTTTTAAGTACATTTTGAAAAATTAAATTAAATAAAACGAGAAACCGTTAAAACGGTTAGTGTTTTTTTGTTTCATTAACCACCAACTTAAGTTGGTGGTTAATATGAAGATAGAAATCTGTAACCGATTCATCGGTTTCCAAATATTTGATGAATTTTTTAATATATTCCTAATCATATTTTTTTAGAAAAACTCATTTAAATTTCGTATTTCTTCATCTGTGTTAATCTGCGTGCTATTATTTCCATTATTTTTAAAAGGTCCAATCAAGTTGCACTCTGATGGAGCTTTCTTTATGCTTCGTTTGAGCTACATAGTTCATGCCGGAAACAGGTTCATTATAGAGACGAAGATAGAGTTCATCATCCTGATAATGTTTCACTTTATATTTAAAGGAAATTGCCAGACTATTTGAGATTCGATTGTACATCGTAAACCAGAATTTCATTCCCTGGCTGCCCATGAAATCGATTTCCATATCTTCCCAATCCCAATGGCTTACACCGTGTCCGTTCCAGAAGAGGAAAGAGCCCTCCATGCGGAAATAATCAGTGAAATTATGCTGATAATTCACGCAGATCATATCTCCATGAATCAGCACATTCGCTGTTGGGATAATATTGGTTTGTCCGGGCTCAGCAGTATTCGTGAGACTTGTATAAGGTGCCATCCACACTTTGGTATATCGGTATTCAAGATCAAGCCTATCACGGTTCGTAAGATATGTCCGGAACAAACATGTTGTTTCACTGGTTTTTGAGACTGCTCGAGTGAAGAAGTCTTCTGAGCCGTTGGTCTGTAATTTCTGTTTGAGGCGCATAGCAATCTGAAAGATCGGTCTATACTCAAGTTCGCCCTGAAAACGTACACTCTTTCTTCCATCACTTTTTCGTTCCCACATATCGAGATAAGCTTTTGTGAGTGTAAGCTGGCGATGGAATTTGTATCGTGTTTCTATGTACAAACCTCTTTCGGCTTGTGACCATGGAGAATTATAAGACATCTCAGAAACCAGAGGATTCTTCAAATAATATTGCTTCTCAAGGATAGTGCCGTCAAAACGTTCATGCTCTGCAAATGGGCGTGCATAGGGATTATCAAATTCAAGATCGTAATCACGGTACAGCATCATAAAATTGAGATTTGCATAATTGAAATATGCACTCATAACCAATGCGCCCGGATCATCGCCAAGAGAAAATGGCTTTCCATCGACTTCGAGCTCCGCATACTCACCCTGGAAGGTTACATTATCAAGAGTCGTCTGCCAGTCAAAACCGTAAACTCTTCGATAATTTCTTCGGTATGTATCTGTTTTTGTGGAATATAACGAAGAAATTTCAGAGTCATTTATATCTAATTTTTTATAATAGTAGCTGTCATAAATGAGATATTCACCAAGGTCGGCATAATCTGCAATACTGAAGTATCGGTCATATTTAGATTCATAAGCAGTAACTCCGAAATGAGTGCCGATAAGCGGGTCGAACTGCAAATGTCCACCCACCATTGTTTCACGAAGTGCATCTCTTCTTGGTGCCATATCTATCTTTGGAAGAGGATGGGGAGAGAGATTTGGACGATATTCGTTGAAAAGTGCCTCAGCGCTTTCAAGCTGCTCATTTGTGAAGCGAGGTGATGAAACGATATAATAAAAAATATCATCGTCATCATCCAGTTTGCCATCATGATTGCTATCCCAGATGACCACATCTTTCTTATCATCGGAGAAGAAAAGCGAGGCATTCATGAAGCTATTTCCATACTCGACTGCAGCACCCTTGAGTGCAAATTCTTCTGTAGGGGAGAGATCTGGGAAAATTCCACGAACACGTTTCGAAAAACTGTATCCGGATCTGCGGGGTTCAAATAGATCGGTATTTTCCATGACAAGACCTTCACCCCAGGTTGCTCTGTAATTACCGAGTATCACTTTCATGTTTGCCGGTTTCAGATCGATGCTTGCAGTATATTTAGAATTCTCTGCGAGCGCTTCGGACAGTTGATTGTCCTCCTGGAACATATTGAGATCTCTTTCTTCGCCCTTTTTTAAGAACAGCAATCCACCAACTTCAATATTGAACCAATCTTCCATTCTTGCTCTGAATTTATGTGAGATCTCCGGAGCAGGATTATCAAGATCATATCTGCCCCACATAGAAAATTTTTCATTAAGACTATCCGGCACAAAACTTTCGCGCAACACTTCTTCGATCTCTTCTGAGAAGGGATTATTATTGAATTTGAAGCGGTAGTTGAAATTCCATTTGCCTTCAAGTTCAGGTGGTTTATAGGACACATAATGACGAAGATTAGATGCTCCATAATAAGTAAGCCCCGGAGCATTTCTCATACCTCGATAATCCTGAAAATCACTGAGCTTTCTCTGACGAAGGATTGCGCGCACATCAGTGGGATTAACGATCGGCATGTTCAGCAGGTCTTGATAAGTTGCAGTGTTGATATTGATCGGGGACATGAGCATATCTTCCCACAGGTCGGAAACTGCTTCTGAAGAACCTTCATCCATTGCAAGACGACGTATAAGATAATAAATTTGATCTCTTCGCTGTGCTCGTTCATCATAAACGCCATATGGCACGATCTTAACGAGAGGTTTGAGCTTCAAAAAAGTATCCTGATCAATGCTGTCTATATTAAGCAGGTCATATACAGATTGGAAAAAGTCTATATAATTTCTGTAATAATAGATATCTTCTGCCTGCTGAGGAGTGATTGGAAGTGCTTGTATCTGCTGATAGGTTGCCTTGTTAAGGTCTATCTGATCCGGGCTTGCGGAGAGTGTTCCTGCAATGAGAACAAACAATAAACTAAAAATTAATATTACTTTTTGCATATTAACCCAATTGTATTAATAGAATAAGCTCGATGATCGCACAGCAGAATAGTAGTGCTGCAAGTAGATTGAGCCAGAAGACCCGCACTGTGAGCTTCTCGATCTTATTCCTTAAATCATGAATATCTTTAAAAACTCTCTTTTCAATAACATCATATTTTTGGGAGAGCTCTTTATAGCCTCTGCTGCTGAACCTATTTTCCCAGTCTCTCACCATGTGATTAAGGAAATTGAAAATCAGCTTTATAAAACTTTTAATGACTATTGAAGAATTACCTTTTTCGTCCTGATCTTTTCTTTTCATAGATACCTCATTATAATGAAACGATTAAAATTGATAGCCAATAGAAAATTGATGTGTGTCAGAAAGAACCGGATGATTGCTGTATCCATAATCGATTTTAATTCCCTTGAAGAGGAGACCGAAGCCGGCTGATATACTATTCGGGTTGGTAGATGCGCCTGTCCGCAGCCAGAAATTTTCCATAACCTCGAATTCTATACCGGCTTGAATCTTGGTTGGTTCACCAAGATACTGTGACAGATCGATTTCTGTGATCACACCATCATAGGGTTCATACGCAACACCAATTGCCATATGTTGTGGCAGATCAAAAGTCTGGTCCGAGCCCATCGAAGGATTGTTAAGGTTCTTCACGGCAAAGGCAATATGTGTACGCTGATGAAGTGTGGCAAGGGCTCCAAGATTGACACCGTAAGTCATTTGATTGCCCGGATCGATGCCACCAACTGTTTCACCGAACTTCAGGTAATACAGATTCAGTCCATATCCCACATAGAGTTGTGAGTGTACATCACCCATAAGAAGAAAAGAGTGAGCGAGAGAATATGTGCCTTCCTGCTGTAGTTTATATCCTTCGTATTCGACATCCATTGTCTGCATGCCCAGAGAGATTGTTCCAATTCCGGGCAATCTGTAAGCAAGCGCACCTGACATGAGAATTTGAAAACTATTATTGAAAAGTTGGGCATAGCCAAGAGAAATTCCCTGTTCTGCATATGCGAGTGCTCCGGGATTGTAAAATATGGCATTAGGATCGTTACAGCTTGCAACGAACGCTCCGCTCATGCCACGGGCACGTGCAGAGGGTTGGTAGTTGCCAAATACATTTGAGTTTATCTCCGCATAGATAAATGAAGTAGTCAGAAGGATTATTATTACTATGAAACCTAATTTTTTCATTGGTATCCTTTCATCAAAAATTTATTTCAAAGGTGCTGAAATGACGATAGGAACAGATTTATTCTTAATATCACCATTATCGGGATTAACAACTTCCAAGTTACAGATATACAGTCCGGGGGGAAGGGTGTTCCAATTGTCATCCTTACCGTCCCATTCAAATGTGTGCATACCTGTAGACATTTCGTTCGTGAACGTATTCACGAGCACACCCTCACTATTATATAATCGCAATACGAGCTTGTCACCTGTGCGTGAATGGAACTGGATCTGGAAGGTTTCACCAAGAGTGGGGCAGAATGTATAATGGGGGACTTTCAGGATGGCGCTAAAATCAGTTATACCGTAATCATACTCAAAAACTTCATCAGGTGCATCTTCGGGGAAGTAGAGCATATTCTGTTCTGCATCTTCCGCAGCAATATAAAAGAATACAACTGTGCCTGCATCTTGTCCGGGCAGTTCGACTTCCCATGAATAATCCTTTGCAGGGCTCATTGCAATCTGGCTGAAAGGATTTTGTCGGATCGTACCCCAGTAAAGAGTTGGATTCTGCAGGTCATCGGAATATGTAAGAGTAACCGTTACGGCTTCTCCGGGAACTGGGTCAAGGTTTGATATCTCAACATTACCGCCCACACCTCCACCATGTGAACCAATGTAGTCAAAGGTATCGATAGGATATACGATCCATTCTGAATCACCTTCATTGGTTCCTGCAGCCGCAGTCCAGTCAGTATTTCCACTTTCAATTGCGGTTTTTCTTACGAGTGTATGATTTTGAGTGGCTGCTGTGACGCCGGCAACATCCCAACCAGTACCGGGATCATCAGTGGGGATACCAATGAGATCGATCAGCGTCCATGTGGCACCGCCGTCAGTAGTCATTTCAATTCCGCGTGCATCGTTGCCCGTGAAGTGTGCGACACTGGGATATGCAAGTGCTTCATCTGCGACATTGAGAATTGTCTGAGCTGCTTCATCAGCACATATTACCCATACATCGCCAGGTGAAAGCGTCGCTCCAGTGGGAAAATTATGCCAGTATTGCCAACCATTACCATTTACAGATTGAGCGATACGATAGTTGTCCAGATATACGGTCATGGATGAAGCATTGTAAAGTTCAAACGCTTTATTGTTGCCCGAGCCTTCAATATATTCAGAAAAAATAAGCTGTCCTTCGGATGGTCCTTCTTCATAACCTGTGAAACCGATTGTGCTGTTTGGTAAAATGACATTGCCTGCCAGGTCTTCAACATTACTTACAGTAACAGTATAGGCATACCCGGGATCCTGTGCAGTGGTAATAAGTTCGACAGTCTTGCCAAGCGATTGAAGTATCGCATCAGTAATTGTCAGGTTGGCAACCGAATAATTTGCAATCGTTTCGGCAGTGGTTTGATCGACCTGCTCATCAAATGTTACTTCAACTGCAGTTGATGAAGTTGCATATGCACTGGCTAAAGTGGGTGGAGTTGTATCATTCTCTCCATGGGAACCAAGATATTCAAAAGTATCAATAGGATATACTATCCACTGAGAATCCTCGACTGTTGTGCCAGCTGAAGTTGTCCAGTCCGTAGTACCTTCAGTAACTGAGGATTTGCGAACGAGTGTGTGATCCTTTGTTGCAGAAGGAGTTCCTGCGACATCCCAGCCGTCACCCGGATCTTCATCAGGATTTCCAATAATATCTATAAGTGTCCATGAAGTGCCGCCGTCAGTTGTTTTCTCGAGTCCGCGTGCGTCGTCACCAGTATGATAAACTACACCGGGATAGGGAATAATTTCGTCTGCAACATCTTGCAACTGAACATCTGCTCCATCGGTGGTCATGACCCATACGTCTCCAGTTTCAAGAGTTGAGCCCGCAGGGAATTCATGCCAATACAGCCAGCCGGTTCCATTCACGGACTGAGCGATTCTATAATTTGCCAAGTCCACGGTTGCGCCGGTGCCATTATAGATTTCCAGAGCTTTGTTCTGCGAAGTCCCTTCAATATATTCAGAGAAGAAAAGATCGGGTCCGCTCCCGGGAGTGTAACCAGTGAAATCAATTGTGCTGTTCGGCTCAATTGGGTTACCGGATAAATCTTCTACATTATTTACTGTGATAGTATAAACAGTTCCTGATTCCTGAGAATCCGTGGTGAGTATAACCTTATTATTGTTTTGCAGCGTGGCATCAGAAATATTTAATGAAGGAGAAATTGCATAATTTGACACTGTTTCTGCAGTAGTTTCATCCAATCCTTCACTGAATATTATGCTCGCAGTCGTTGCATTCGATGCATTTGCAGAATTTATTGTAGGTGGGGTTGTGTCTCCTCCAGATGTGACAAAATCAGTTGCATCTCGGGGATTAATTCCGTATTCTGCATTACTGTAGTCCAAAGCCCCTGTAATCGACGTAAAGGTATCTCCTACAGTAGGATTGTTATAGGCATAGATTCCATCGTCGATCTGGCATTGTCCGGAGCCGTCATCAACATACCATTCTCCATAAATGCCTGGACCTTGTGTTGTGGTTAGATTAGAAACTTTCACCAGGCATCCTTCATAAGGTTCTCCTGTTGCAGCAGCCGTGAGATCGCTTGTGCTGACAGCACTTGCTTGGGGAACTGGATTAGCTGTGCTTAGGATATTAACCTCTGTAGCATACCCGATTTCTGTATAACCGTTGTATTCCTGAACTGTACCTGTTACCTGAATCTCATCTCCTACATTCGGGCTGGTTGAAGCATAATAAACATAAACACCATTCCATGCACCACCTACAGATGATGAAATGAAGAAGTTATCTCCATATCCAGAAACACCTGCTGCAGTAACAATTCCAGTAACAGTGACAGTTTCACCTTCCATTGGTGAGGGATAGGTTCCCCCAGTTCCAGGAGTTGTCGTGTATTGGATGTCGTAGATCGTTGTTCCAATAAGCAACGAAGTGGACATACATAGCACCAAAAATATGAGCGAAAATTTGCTTTTCATTCTTTCTCCAATATTTCTTCTTCTTTTGCAGAATTTTCTACAAAAAGATAATATATAATTAACAGGATAACGCCGACAACTATGCAGGAGTCCGCAATGTTGAAGACATACCATCGGTCAATTTGCCATTTACCAATAGTCAAATTAAAAAAATCCACGTCAAGAAAGTCAGTCACTTGACCAAATATAATTCTATCAATGAGGTTTCCAAAGGCGCCGCTTAAGATGAGAGTGAAACTGAATCTGGGAATAGAATGTTTATTTTTTATAAATAAATAAATGATAACAACAATTGCAATAATATGTAGTATTAATAATATGATATTCGTAAGATTTCCAAGATTGGGGTCGATGCCGAAAACAGCCCCTCGGTTTTTTACAAAAGTAAGTCTGAAGAAGTTACCCAAAACAGGAATAGGCGATCTGCCCGTGCACAGGAAAAGATGACGAATAACCATTTTTGAGGATTGATCAAGGGCAAGAAAAAAGAAAAACAACAATATATATTTTTTTAAACCTGTTATTTTATCTGTGATTGTTATTGATCCTTTCTTCATTCCTTTTACAGTTAATGCAAAACTCTGTATAGGGGATCGCTTTTAGGCGCGAAGATGATATTTCATCACCACAATAGTTACAGATTCCATAACTTTTGTCGTAGATCCGTTTGAGTGCGTTATCAATGTTCTTCAGGTTTCGCAATTCGCGTTCGAGCATATAGGTTTCTTTTTCTCTTTCATCGGAGTCAGTTCCAAGGTCTGCAATGTGCGTTGCGTATGCGGAGACATTGCCCACTGCATCACGAATGTTCTTGCTCCAGCTCTCATCAATTCCCTCTATGATCTTTACGACATTTTTTCGTTCGCTCATAAGTAGGGCTCTGAAAAAATCCAACTGTTCGCGTTCCATACAACACTCCTTACTTATATTTGCTTAAGAAAATTTTGTATGAGCACTTTTAATTTTGCCTGTGCTTTTTTGGCAACCTCTTCGATATTACTTTGAGCATGGGTTTCAGAATGGAAGAGATTGGATAGATTTGTTATTGTTGAGATGCCCAATATTTTGAGCCCGAGATATACACCAACGATCACCTCATGCACCGTCGAAAGCCCGACCATATCACCACCGATAGTCTTGAGCATATGACATTCCGCAGGAGTTTCCAGACTCGGTCCCAACAATCCGACATATACGCCTTCCTTGAAAAATATGTCTTTCTTCACACATATCTTTTGCATAATCTGTCTGTATTCTTTATGATAGGCGTCATGCATGCTGGGAAATCGGGGTCCTAAACCGGATTCATTTTCTCCAACTAAAGGATTGGTGCCGGATAAATTTATATGATCTTTGATGACTATAATATCTCCGATCTGTAAGTTTTCATCAAGGGAGCCGACAGCATTTGTCAAAATGAGCGTCTTGATGCCGAGTTCCTTCATGACGAAAAGCGGATAGGTGGTTTCCAGTGCGCTGTATCCTTCATAACAATGAAGCCGACCCTGCATGATTATGATATTTTTTTCATCAAAAGTACCGAACAGCATTTTTCCGTGATGGGAGGGCGCAGTCGAGGTTTTGAAATGAGGTATTTCATGATAGGGGATCTCAAGATGAATGTCCATTATATTTATTAATTCATTGAGTCCTGTGCCCAGAATTATGCCAACGTCTGCCCGAGTTTTATATCTCTCACGGATAAATGCGACGGATTCAGCAATCAATGGACTAATTTTCTTCATTTGGACCCGGATCGAAACTTATCTTAGCTTTACTTTTTGGTTCTTTTTTTTCTTTGTCTTCAATCTGAGTTTTGATCTTTTCTTCTTCTTTCTCTTCAACCGGAACTTCCTTTTTCTTCTCTGCAACTGGAGGGATCTCTATTTCTTTTTTGAAATTACGTGTTTTATAATCTGGAGGAGGAATGATCGGTTTTTCTTTTCTTTTAGAATCTTCTTTATCTTTTTCAAATTCCCTTTCAATGAGTTCGAGCATAGTGTTTATCTGAGATTTAAATGTAAGCAGGAAGGATATTTTCTTATCCTTCAAATTGACATAGTCGTGTTCGAGAATGCTCAGATAATCCTTTGCTTTTTTGACACGCTCCCTTGAAGATATTTCAGCATCTCTTATGATATTCTTTGCTTCTTTATCTGCGCTTTTCAGCGTATCTTCTTTGAGTTTTTCCGCAAGTATGAGCGTACGTTTCAGCAGATCTTTTTGATCTTCGATATTATCGAGCTTGTTATCTTTGTCCTCGATCTCTCTTTGCTGAGCTTTAATTGTTCTTTCCAGTCCTTCGATCTGATCTGCAAGCATCTCAAGGAATGCTTCGACTTCATGTTTGCTGTACCCGCTGAGGGTTTTATTGAACTCTTTTCCTCTAATTTCCGAAGGTGATATTTTTTGTGGCATGGTCCCTCGCTACATTATTATTAGTCTGATTAATAAACTGCGTAGTAATTCTAAAAGTAGAATTACTACGATTGGTGAGATGTCAAAATTTCGTGTAGGTATGATACTCTGAACGATCTTGCGTGCCGGTCCGAGAATCGGTTCTGTCACTTTGATGAGTAACTGCATAAATGGATTTCCATAATTCGGATTGAACCACGACATTATCGCCCGAATGATGATAAGCCAGATGTAGATCATAATAACAGTGTCAATAATTCGAATGAGTATCATTTCTTTTCCTTTGGTGGTGAGAAGCATTTTCTGCAGCGTGCTTCGTAGATGTCTTTTTCTCCAATGATAATTTCTTCATCGCTGTCAATAAGGCGTTGTGTGCGGTTGGCAGGATTTCCGCACTGCATACAGATCGCCAGAGTTTTTGTAATGTATTCCGCTGTTGCAAGAAGTTCCGGCATGGGATGAAAGGGCTTCCCGCGATAGTCCTGATCAAGTCCTGCAACAATGACGCGCTTTCCTTCGTCTGCCAGCTTCTGGCATACGTCAACAAGTCCGTCATCAAAAAATTGAGCTTCGTCAATGCCCACAACTTCTGTGTCTTTTTTGACCTGTTCGTAAAGCTGCTGTGAGTTATCGACCTGAGTGGAGTTAAGTTTTGATTTGTCATGGGATACAATATATTGATGATGGTAGCGGTTATCTATGGTTGGTTTGAAAATTTGATAAGGATGTTTTGCGATTTCGACACGTCGCATCCTGCGGATAAGCTCCTCGGTTTTGCCGCTGAACATACTACCGCAGATAACTTCGATCCAACCATTTTGACCTTTAACAATATTCATATGCTACTCCACGTTTGCGTAATTTGTAAGCGTAGTATTTTATGTCAAATTTTATGATGATTGGATTTTTTTTTGATAAACGCATACATTATTTTTTTGTAAATTTAGAGGAAAAGTAGGGGCATTTCCCCTAAATGACAGAATTGTGCGACAGTCTTCTTCCGATAAATCGGAATACGCCGCGACAAGCCAACCCTTTCTCTCTCGTTCCCAAAGCTTTAGGACGTTAAGTGCGGAGCATATTTAACTGTTCCCTCTTTGGGAACGCATTGGTTTTTACATTACCAAGCTGGGGCTTGGTAATGAGTGTGGAAAGGTTACAAAGTCAAACTTTGAAACCAGCAAACCAGTAAAAATTTATAAAGTCTCTTTTTCTCTGTGTTCTCTGTGTCCTCTGTGGTGTATATTATCATTCACGTATCTATAACGTGTTAACAGAATTTAAATCCTAATTTTTTTGACAAAGAAATAACCCTCCAAAATTCTTTCACTCAACCTGTGGGTGATTAGCTCAGTTGGTTAGAGTGCTACGTTGACATCGTAGAGGTCACTGGTTCGATTCCAGTATCACCCACCATTTTAATTTAAGGGGAACAATATGCTCCATATATATACCGGCAACGGCAAAGGCAAAACAACTGCATCACTTGGATTAGCAACACGATTTCTGGGTCACAATAAAAAGGTTTGCGTTATCCAGTTCATGAAAAAGAATATTGAATATGGTGAGATAACATTTTTTAAAACAGTTCCGAATATTGATATTATCCAGTTCGGCACACCTGATTTTGTTGATAAGAAAAATCCGAAAAAGATTGATCTCGATGAAGCGGTCAAAGGTTTTCAAAAAGCAAAAGAGGTTATCTTAAGTAAAAAATACGACTTGGTCATCTTGGATGAATTAAATGTTGCTTTGAACTTTGATCTGGTCTCCCTTGAAGAAGTTCTTCCATTTATAAAAGAGCACAAAGATAATCTTGAGATCGTCATAACAGGCAGATACGCACCTGAAGAATTACTCGAGATCGCCGATCTGATTACAGAGATGAAAGAGATCAAACATTATTTCGCGAATGGTATTTCTGCACGAGAGGGAGCGGAATATTAAAAATTTTTTCAAAGCAATTGACGTAAAAAAATTGTGCTTTTCAAATTACACCATCCTAAAGATCAACTGATAGAGGGTGCTGAATCAAATCACGGAGGATTTCAATGGAGCTTTCTGATAATGCTCGAGCAGTGCTGAGAAAAAGATATTTCAAAAAAGACCAGATGGGTGATATTATCGAGGATGAAAAGGCGATGCTCACACGCGTGAGTAACAATATTTCAGGCGGAGATAAGGGGAAAGCAAAGCGTTATTTTAACATTATGGATAACTGCTATTTTTTGCCCAATTCGCCCACTCTTATGAATGCCGGCAATGATCTACAGCAACTTTCTGCATGTTTTGTGCTTCCTATCGAAGACAGCATGTCCAGTATTTTCGATGCAGTGAAGAATGCTGCTCTCATTCATAAAAGCGGTGGCGGAACCGGCTTTTCCTTTTCAAAATTACGTGAACATAATGCTCGTGTAGGATCAACCAGCGGAGTCTCCAGTGGTCCGATCACCTTCATGAAGGTTTTTAATTCTGCCACAGATGCAGTGAAACAGGGTGGGACGAGACGTGGAGCCAATATGGCGATCCTCAATGTTGACCATCCTGATATCATAGATTTTATCAAGGCAAAAGAAAAAAACACAGAACTTACCAACTTCAACATAAGTGTCGGGCTTACTGAAGCGTTTATGGATGCAGTGAAAAATAATGAGGAATATGAACTCATTGCTCCTCATTCGGGTAAGGTCAAAAAGCGTATGAAAGCCCGGGATGTGTTCGAATTTATTGTTGAAATGGCTCATAAAAATGGCGAGCCGGGAATTGTCTTTATAGATAGATTAGATAGATATAATCCTACACCTGAAGTTGGCAGAATAGAAGCCACTAATCCATGTATAACAGGCGATACATTAATCCTTGCCCAAAATGGATATCAGAAAATTGAAAATTTAGCGGGTAAAAATATCAAAATATATGTTGATTTGAGAGCAGAAAATGGAAAAGGGATTAAACTCGCTGCCCCAACTGAAATTATTTTTACTGGTGAAAAAGAAGTTTTTGAATTAAAAACAAAAAAAGGCTTGAGAATAAAAGTTACGCCTGACCATAAGATTCTAACAAAGCCTGGTTGGAAACCAGCGTCTGAAATATCAAGTGATGATACGATATTTGTTTATAATGGAAATATTGATTTCACCGAAAATAAGAAAGACATTGAACTGGGCGAGATTCTTGGTTGGCTTGTTGGCGATGGATGGCTATCTGAAGGGAAAAATGCAAGAGTGGGATTTACCTTTGGTGGTTCTGACAAAGAGATAATGGAATATTTAACACCTAAAATCAATAAACTTTATCACCTAAATTCGGAAATAAAACCATTAAAACGAGAAAGCAATGTCTATCATCTTTCTTATCATAGCCCAAAATTTGTAGAAACATTTAAAGAACTTGGTGTTAAGGTTTGCAAAGCCAATACAAAAGAAGTTCCTTCCTCGATTTTATTTGGAGATATGTCTCTGGCAAAAGGATTCTTAAAAGGCATTTTTAGTGCAGATGGTTATGTTAATTTTGTTAAAGATAAATCTGCCGAAATTCGTCTAACATCTAAATCCAGAACATTGTTAGAGCAGAACCAATTACTTCTTCTTAAGTTCAATATTTGTTCCAAAATTTATGATAGAAGTCGTCCTGCAAGAAAAACTTTTTCATACATCACTATTACTGGAAGGGAAAAAACATACGAAACAGATGGAATTTTGTATGAACTGGTTATCAGCAAGAAATCGGTTCTGACATACTTAGAGCAAATTGGATTTTTGTGCAGCAAAAATGAGAAAAAAATAAACCTTCTAAAATTAAAGAATTACTACTCAGAAAATTTTACTGACAAAATAATTTCTATGAAAAAACTTGGTATGGAAAAAGTTTATGACATTAAAAATATAGAAACACACTCTTTTATTGCCAATGGTTTTGTGGTTCACAACTGCGGCGAGCAACCTCTACTTCCTAACGAAGCATGTAACCTCGGCTCTATCAACATTGCAATGATGCTTAAGGACGGGGCAATAAACTGGGATCTTCTAAAAGAAACAGTATATACTGCTACAGATTTTCTTGATGATGTCGTTGACCGTTCGGCATTTCCCTTACCGGAAATTGAGAAACAGGTCAAGAAGAACCGAAAGATCGGATTGGGCATAATGGGTTGGTCGGATCTGCTCCTTCTGCTTGGCATTCCTTATTGCTCGGATGAAGCTGTTGATGTCGGCAGAGAAGTCATGGAATTCATTGATTACTACTCAAAAGAACGCTCTATGCAGCTCGCTGTGGAAAAAGGTTCATTCCCAAATTTTAACCAGAGCATATACAAAAAAGGTACATTTTCAAGAGAAGGTTATAGGCTGAATTGGGATGGGCTTATTGCTGAGATCAAAGAAAAGGGAATTCGTAATGCTACTACAACGACCATTGCTCCCACTGGAACGATCAGCATGATCGCAGATACCTCAAGCGGAGTTGAACCGATCTTTTCATTAGTATATATAAAGAATGTGATGGATGGCGAGAAGCTGCTCTACGTGAATAAGTATTTCGAAGAAGTGGCAAAGGAACAAAAATTCTATTCTAAAGAATTAATGGAGAAAATCTCGGAAAAGGGCTCTCTTCAAGATATCGATGAAATTCCTGATGATGTAAAACGCATCTTTGTCACAGCTCACGATATTACACCTGAATGGCACATACGAATGCAGGCAGCATTTCAGGAGTATGTTGATAATGCAGTTTCCAAGACGATCAATTTCCCGAACTATGCCACAAAAGAGGATATTTACACCTCATACATGCTTGCATATCAGCTCGGATGCAAAGGTGTGACGGTCTATCGTGACGGCAGCCGTGACGAGCAGGTGCTCAATGTCGGCAAAAAGATGCGCGAGCATGACAGAACAAGAATTGAACCGCGCCACCGTCCCGAAACAACAATTGGTGTGACCAAAAAAGTCAATACAGGCTGCGGGCATCTTTATGTAACTATCAATATTGATGAGACCGGACCGTGCGAAGTCTTTACTCAAATGGGCAAGGTCGGCGGCTGTGCTTCAGCTCAGCTCGAAGCCATTGCCCGTCTGATATCACTTGCGCTTCGCTCAAATGTGAAAGTGGAATCCATTGTCAAACAGCTTCGACTAATCAGATGCCCTGCACCGATGTGGTCAAAAGGTAAAAAGATACATTCCTGTGCGGATGCGATTGCAAATGCGCTTATTGAATTCCTTGAACAGGATGGAAACGGATTGAAACGCACTAAAGAAGCTGTCGGAAAAGATCAGTTAAAAGTCATTTCAGAAAGTCCTTCTTTTGATGAAACATCTCCGGTTGGCTCAATGTGTCCTGAATGTGGTGCAACGCTGGAATTTAAAGAAGGATGTAAAACCTGTCCGATCTGCGGATGGTCAAAATGCAGCTAAAAAATTCAGGGGAGATACCATGAAAACAATCGTAGTACTTATCGCCATCTTCTTGATGAGCACTTCACTCTTTGCACTCGAACCGCACTTTATGCAGAAACCTGCCATCTCACCTGATGGGAACACAGTTTGTTTTTCCTATATGTCCGATCTCTGGACTATTCCATTTGAAGGTGGTGAAGCAAAACGACTTACCGTCTCAAAAGGAAATGATACCAATCCTGCTTTTTCCCCAGATGGAAAGACCATTGCTTTCAATTCCAATCGTGACGGATTTTGGGGAATCTACCTCATCCCTGCAGAGGGTGGTGAAGCAAAATGTATTTCCAAAGAAGGACTCACAGTTGTCGATTGGTTCAAGAATGGGAAAAAACTTCTTGCAACCGGATACCAACTGGCCAATGGAACAAATTTTATGGAAGTTCCTCTCGACGGTACTCATCCGACCATTATCACTGAAATTGGAAGCAGTCTTGCACAACTTTCTCCTGATAATAAAAAGATCATTTTCAGCAATAGAGGGTCTAACACACGTGAAAGATACATAGGAAGCATTAATGGTCAGATATGGGAGTATGACATAAAAAATAAATCTTACACCCAGCTTACAAAAACAGAATATACAGAAAAATATCCGGTGTACTCATATATAAATGACAGAGTTTATTTTGTCGGCGCTGACTTCGTGAAGGATAACAGAGCGGTTTTTCAGATTTATTTTGCGGAAGATATGGACTTTTTCAATCCTCAAAAACTCACAAATTTCGACTATTGGTCTGCGACCCGGCTTTGCATCGCCCGTCAGAATGATAATATGGTTTTCAAAAGATTTGATGAGCTCTGGTCATATAATGCAACATCCGGAAAATTCAAAAAAATACCAATTGAGATAAAACAGGATTTTCTTGAGAGCTTTGAGGTTACAGAAGAATACACCAATAAAGCATCAAACTTTTCGGTTTCACCAAAAGGAAAAATGGTGGCGTTTACGTACAAATTTGATCTTTTTGCGATGCCTGAAAAGGGTGGTGAAGTCAAGCAGTTGACTTACGATCAGAATGGAATTGGGGACATCACAATTGCCGATGATGATCATACGATATATTTCACTAGTTATGATATAGGTAAAACACAATTATATAAACTAAACATAACAGAACCTAAAAAGATTGAATACATTTCATGGTTTAAAAATGCCTATATTAATGAAATTTATTATATAGAAGATGTTGGATTGATCGTCGAGTATTCTGAGGAAGAAGCAAAACAGAATATTGCACTGATCGAACCCGAAAAAGATAAAGTGCAACCACTCATAGTTGATCAGGTTGTTAGCTCAAAGTTCACTGTTAGCCCTGATAACGAATATGCACTCTATTTTGCCCTCACTCCCGGCACATGGGGTGAAATACTTTATTTGTATGATTTTAAAACAAAAGAGGAAACTGCGCTTTATCCGTATCAGGGAAACATGCGCTCGCCAATCTGGGGTGAGCAGGGCGCCTATGTTTTCTTCAACAGAAATCAGGATATCTGCCGAATGGACCTTCATGCCAAAAGGGATTTCTGGGATTATAAAGATTACTGGGAAGAGATTCTAAATCCCAAAGATGAGGATGAGGAAGAAAAGGATAAGGATAAAGAGTCAAAGGATGAAGACAAGGATGCTGATAAAGAGGATGATGAGAAAGATGCCGATGAGGATGTCGTCATCACAATCGATATGGAAGATATCCATCGCAGAGTTTCCGTGATCACCTCCAAGCAGGGAGAAAACTACCTTATTGCAACCGATAAAGATAGCACTCTGTATTATATAAACAACTCAGAAGATGATGTATATACATTGAGAAAAGTAGATTATGAAGGAAAGAAGGACGAGGAGATCACAACCTTTTCCTCTCGTCCCAGACACATGATCTATAATGAGAAGAATGACTGTTTCTATTGCATTGAATCAGAATCTCTAAAAAAGATCACTACCAGCGGCATAAAGGAAACTCTTGAGAATGAATTCAAGTATGTATATAATACTATGGCTTTGAATAAATCAGTGTTTGAACAAGCGTGGAAGGCATTTGAAAAAGGATTTTATGATCCAGATATGCATGGCATTGATTGGGACAAGGCGTTCAAGAAGTACGCTCCTTATATGGATTATGCCTACTCGCCGCAGATCATGGGTGAGATATATTCTGAAATGATGGGTGAAGTAAATGCCTCACATACTGGTTTTTATGCAAAAAACGACAATCCCATCCCTCAACATGATATTGCTTATGGCGGATTTGTGCTTGATTATAATGACATTCCTAAAAAAGGTATCAAGTTCAAAGAAATATATAGAAAATCAAAATTAAATAAACCCTATAATATCAAAGCTGGTGATGTGCTTCTGGAAGTAGATGGAGTAGAGATCACCGAAGACACTTCGATAAATCCTCTATTTTTCAATAAAGTTGACGATAAGATAACATTGAAAGTTCAAACACCTGACAGCATTGCAACGGTTGAGTTCAAAGGGCTTTCCTGGTGGCAGAACAGCATGATGAACTATGATACCTGGGTTGAAGAGCGAAAAGAGATCGTGAATGAGCTCACGGATGGTAAAGTCGGTTACGCACATCTCATGCATATGGGATGGGATTCTTATGAAGATTTTGTGCAGGATGTCTTTGCAAAAAATTGGGAAAAAGATGCACTCATTATTGATGTGCGCAATAATCCGGGCGGCTGGATACACGACTGGCTGATCGAACTGCTGACCAAAAAACCCTATGCCTTTACCACGAACAGGATCTTCAATGTCGAAAAACAGCCCTTTCCAGGAAATACATGGACAAAACAAACAATTTTACTCATCAATCAAAACTCCTTTTCTGATGCAGAGATCTTTCCGAATATATATAAACACTTCAAGCTTGGAAAAGTCGTCGGTATGCCTACAAGCGGATCAGTTATAGGGACAGGACATGTGAGTTTTATGGATGGTTCGAGCATGCGTATGCCAGGCACCGGTTGGTACACAGCAGAAGATGTAAATATGGAAGGAACCGGAGCAACACCTGATATCTATCTGGAAATAACCTACGAGCAAAGGATTGCAGATGATGATGTTCAGTTAAAAAGAGCGATTGAGGAACTTAAGAAAGAGTTTAAGTAGTTGAATTGGTTGAATCGGAAAACATAAACTATCACTAACTATGATTATGAATAGATTCTTCGTTATTCGTTTAGTATTATATAGTTTCAAACAGAAACTTCTTGACATAAAATGAAACTTTCATAATCAAGTGGTTTATAAAATTAATATTTTTAAGAGGTGATTAATATGTCAATAGCAGTAAAGATTTCTGATGAATTAGCTCAATCTGCAAAAATTAATTCCAATATTTTTAAACGATCTTTAGCTGGACAAATTGAATTCTGGGCAACTATTGGAAAAATAGCAGAAGAAAATGAAGATTTGCCTTTCTCATTTATAAAAGATATTCTTATTGGAAAAAAACAAGCAAAAAATCAGGATTTGACACCTTATGAGTTCAGCAAATAATCCTTCTGAGATTCAAGTTTTACAGACACCATTGTTTGCTCGACAGAAGAAAAAATTGAGAAAAAATCAGATAATAGAACTGGATAAAGCTGTAAAAGAGATTATAACAAATCCTAATATCGGGGAACAAAAAAAGGGAGATTTGATTGACATTTGGGTATATAAATTCAGAGTAGGTAAACACCTGTATCTATTAGCATATAAATGGGATAAAGAATCAAGAATTCTTATTGCTTTGGATACTCATGAGAATTTTTATAGAGATTTAAAGAGATGAGTTTACTCTAAAAAGTGTGTAATTAGAAATATGATAGAAAATGCATCAAATATTTGGAAACCGATGAATCGGTTACAATTAGCTATCTTCCTATTAACCACCAACTTAAGTTGGTGGTTAATGAAACAAAAAAATGCATTAACCGTTTCAACGGTTTCTCGATTTCTTAAATTTAACTTTTTAGAGTGGACTCAAGAGATATAAAAAAAGAATATGATCTCAAGAAAAATTGCAGATGATGATGTTCAGTTAAAAAGAGCAACAGAAGAAATATTAAAAGAAATACCTTAATTAATCGGAGGCAAAAAAATGAAAGCATGGCATGTTATTGTAATAATCGTAGTAATATTACTATTATTTGTAGGTTTTACCTATAACTCCTTTATCAAGAAACAACTCGATGTTGAAAATAGCTGGGCTGAAATTGACAATCAATACAAAAGAAGATCGGATTTAATTCCTAACCTCGTTAATACTGTTAAGGGTTATGCTGCGCATGAAAAAGAAACTTTTACAGAAGTAATTGAAGCAAGATCAAAAGCTACTTCAATTAATGTAGATCCTAAAAATTTAAATCCACAAGTACTAGAACAGTTTCATGAGGCACAAGCTGGATTGACACAAGCACTATCAAAATTAATGGTTGTTGTTGAAAGATATCCTGATTTAAAAGCGAACCAGAATTTTATTCGACTGCAGGATGAACTCGCAGGAACGGAAAATCGAATCGCAGTCGCACGAAGACGTTATAATGGAGCAGTTACGATATTCAACAAGAACATCTCGATCTTCCCGAACAATATCTTTGCAGGTATGTTCAATTTTGAAAAAGAACCGCTCTATAAGATCGACGAAAGCGAAAAAGAAACTCCACAAGTAAAATTCGACTAATAATGACTTTTCACTCATTTATTGAGAAGCATTGGGTAAAGAGAAGCATTCTCTCATATCTCTTTTTACCCTTTGCTTTTCTTTTTTCTCTCATCCTGATCTGCCGGAGAGCACTCTATAAATTGAGAATATTTCATCAATATAAAGCGAATACTTTTGTGATTTCAGTGGGCAATCTCACAGTTGGCGGTAATGGGAAAACTCCTTTTACAATTCTGCTTGCAATCGCGTTGAAAGAAGAAGGATTGAAGGTTGCAGTTTCTCACCGCGGCTACAAAGGTGCTTATGAAAATATGATAAAGCTCATTTCTGACGAAGATCATCTGTTTGAAGAGGCGCAGAATGCAGGAGACGAACCGCTACTTCTCGCACAGAACCTGAAAGGAATTCCCGTCATTGTAGGAAAGAATAGAAAAGCAGCGATAAAGTTTCTGGAAGAAAAAATACACCCAAATGTCGTGATTCTGGATGATTCCTTTCAAAATCTCAAGGTGCGTCATGATTTTGATTTTCTTCTTTTTAATGGGAAGAATACAATTGGAAATGGATTCCTCACGCCGGCTGGTATGCTTCGTGAGCCAAAGAGTGCAATGAAATATGCTGATTGCTTTGTGCTTAATGACATATCGGGTGAAGTTAGCATTCCAAAGATATTCAAGAAATATTCCACACCTCTTTTCAGTACGTCATATCAGATCGAAAATTTTGTTCGCTATAGTAATTTAGAACAGTGCAAGCTCTCAGCATTTGACAGAAAGAAAATTTTCTTACTGTCCGGGATCGGTAATCCAACATCCTTTGAGAGGAGTATTACGGAATTGGGTTTGAGGTTTGTTCATCATTACAAATTTGCGGACCATCATGAATTTTCGGAAAATGATATTACTCCCATTTTAGATACGGTAAAGAAAAAGAATATAGATTCAATTATCACTACCGAGAAAGATCATGTAAAACTCCAGAAATTGGGTGTAGCCAAAGAAATGTTTTATTACGCAAAGCTACATGTGAAAATCAATGAAATGGATACGTTCAACGGAATTGTGAGTACACTCAAAAAGGAAATCGGAACATGAAATTCATAGACACGCATGCTCATCTGCATTTTGATTCCTATGATAAGGACAGGGATGAAGTTATACAGCATGCATTTCAAAAAGGTGTCAAAGCGATCATCAATGTGGGAACCGATGAAGCCACTTCAAAAAAGGCGATAGAACTGGCGAGGAAATATAAAAATCTCTTTGCAACAGCCGGATGGCATCCACATGACGCAACCTCCTATGATGAAGAGAAATTGCGTTCATTGTTAGAAGACAAAACAATCGTAGCAATTGGTGAGATCGGGCTGGATTATTATCGGAATCTGAGTCCGAAAGAAGTACAAAAAAAAGTATTTGAGGCACAGCTCAAAATCGGCATTGAAAGAAAATTACCTATCATTGTTCATGACAGAAATGCTCATGAGGACACCTTTGCAATTCTGAAAAAGCACAAGCCGGAACGTGTTGTGTTTCATTGTTTTTCCGGAGATTATAATTTTGCTCTGGAGGTTCTAAAGCAGGGATGGTATATCTCGTTCACAGGATCGGTCACATTTGATAGGGGGCATTACTATGGCATCATCCGGGATGTACCTGATGATCGGTATTTTGTGGAAACAGATGCCCCATTCCTTACTCCATATCCCTATCGTGGAAAGAGGAACAGGCCCGAATATATTGAATACATTATTCAGCACATTGCAGAGATCAAGATGAAAAGTCCCAATGAGATCGCCCAGCAAACTACTGGAAATGCAGAAAACTTTTTTTCATTGCATAAAAAACTTGATTAGAATATTGAGGTTAAAATATTTCGAACAAAATATAGAAATGAAATGTAATAATTCGTGGAGGAAACCATGGCAGTAAAGATCGATAAAGAAAAGTGTGTTGGTTGTGGTGTATGCGTTGATGTTTGCCCTACAGAAGCCCTTTCTATCGAAGACGACATTGCAGTATGCGATGCAGATAAATGCGTTGATTGCGGTGTCTGTATTCCGGAATGCCCAACCGAAGCAATTTCAGAATAAGTAACCAAAATATTTAATATGAGCCATTCGCTCAACGCGGATGGCTTCTTTTATAATATGATGAAATATATATTAATTTTCGCAATTATCATTACTGCTGTTAGCTGTGCAACTGCACCCGAGCCGCAAATAGCAGTTGATCAACCCTACGAGACCAACCATTATGAGGACAAGATTGATAGTTTAAGGCAGCTGAATTATGACTATCAAATACAGGTTGATTCCCTGTATGAAGAGATATTGACACTTAAGGATTCAGTTGCCTTTCTGGGCAGCGCCACACGCATAAAAAAGCAAACTGATTTCCCGGATACGCTCTATTACGCAGGATATGAGTTTGATCTCACGAACGATCGAATCTTTCAGAAATTTCATTACTGGTATCAGGCAGAGCTCAAATTTGCCTACAAATACATCCCACGCACCACAAAATATTTTCCCGTAATCGAAGAAATTCTTGCTGAATATAAACTGAATGATGACTTAAAATATCTTGCAGTTGCAGAAAGTTATCTGAGTCCTTTGGCACACTCTTCGGCTGGTGCAACCGGATTCTGGCAGTTTATGAAATCCACTGCAAAATATTATGACATTGAGATGAACCAATTCGTTGACCAGCGTAGAGATATTTTTGCATCGACCAGAGCAGCGTGCGAATATTTGAGCTGGAGTTTTAAAGCGCTTACAAATAGGGGAGCACCGGATATCCTGCTTGCAATCTGTGCCTTTAACTCGGGTTTGAGCAATATCACCAAAGCGATAGATGAACAGGGTGGTAAAGATTTCTTCAGTTTGATACAGAGAAAAGCAGAAACCGATGACTATGTATGGCGAACTCTTGCAGTTAAATACATTGTAGAAAATGAGAGTAAAATATTTACAAAACCTTTTGAGAAAGAGCCGAGTATTTATGAATCCTGCCGTATAGTCCCATTGGTTTTGGAAGGATATTATAAGCTCGATGATTGGGCACAGGCGCAGGGAACTGTTATTCGTGAGGTGTGGGAGTTGAATCCTTGGCTGAAAATTTATAAAAGAAATAATTACACCCATTCACCTGTAAATGATGTGGTCATAAGCCCCGGGAAATTTACTGTTCTTGTTCCTAATAATTCAATCCCGAATGTGGATGAAGTTGCACGCATTGAGCAGCAGTTCATGGAAAAGAATAACGGATATTTCTCCGAGCATGTCGTAAAAAGCGGTGAGAATCTGTGGATCATTGCATCCCGTTATAGTACATCTGTATCGCAACTTATGAGCATAAATGGATTGGCATCCACAACGATCTATCCCGGACAAAAATTGAACTTGTTCTCCCCAAAGACCAATCATCAGAAATATTATGTAGTGAAAAAGGGTGATACACTTTCCTCAATTTCTTCGAAGCTGGGAGTATCGTCTCAAAAGCTGATCCAGATGAATGATCTCAAAGCAAAAAAGAGTAACGGACAGAATATTGTGCTCATCTATCCAGGACAGAAATTGTATTATTAGGCGCTTAGGATTCCACACTTACCAACAAGTTGTCGTGAAAATAGAAATTCTCGCAAAGACGCAAAGAACGCAAAAGAAAAATGAAGAATTTTTTTTAGAACAATCTACTACTGTTTATAAAAAGAAATATCTATAAAATTCCCCACTTGGGAAGTGATCTTTTTCAAAACTCATTTTTTTAAAAAATAGTATCTTATCAATAAATTCATAGTATTTTTTGGTAGAAAAACTTAATCAATCTCTGTTAAATCTTTTTCAATTTATCCGAGTTATGTATAACTGATCAAGGAAATTTATGAGATAGGCATCTCATAGATTCGGTATTTCTTATAAAGTTTCCCGCCAACTTTTTCATCGAACTGATTGATGAGGTCGTTATCTTCGAGATTCCATGACATTTCACACCACGTGTAACCACGCTTCAATCAGGCTTACATAGTTTCATGATAAAGAAGTGCGGGCAGTCCGAATCTGCGGTATTTCTGCTTGAATCCGAACACGATAGCACGTGTGCCGTCAATTTTACGTTTATATCTCAAAAATTTTATAATCCCGATCAGTCCTAATTTGCCATTAAATTTCTGGAAAACGGGATTGTAATCGGGCAGCGTGATAGCCACACCAGCTGGATCATCTTTATAATAGTCAAACCAGATAAGATGTGGATCGGCAACCTTCTTGAGCTCGTCAACCATAAGATCGAACTCTTTGTCTGTCATTGGAGAAAAACCACAATTTTTCTGTCAGAGTAAGATAATATGGCGGATTGTAGGACATCATCATGACTGGCGGGGAATCATATCCTTCCAGCAAGAAAGCGCATTCATCATTTTGAGAAGGACTGAGCGTACCGCGCATTTTATCAGCACCGTGCTCTTTTAGCCAGGTATAGGCGGCATCAAACAGAGCTTTGGCAACTTCTAAGTCGTCAATTAATTCAAAGAAACCGAAAGTGCCCATGTGTTCGTCCCAGAGTTCATTATAATTATCATCAATAATTGCTGCGATCCTTCCCACAACACTACCATTTTTTTCTGCTAGAAAAATTTCCCGAATAGCATGTTCCCAGAAGGGATGTTTCTCTGTATTGAGTTTAAAAAAATACTTCTTTTTTGAGTGGAGGAACCCAGTTCTTATCCTCCCTATATAATCGAAATGGAAGATCAATAAATTTTTTCCAGTCCTTTTTTGTCTCTACCTTTTTTATTGTGATCATATTAGTTTTTTTCTGGTTCGATAGCTATCAACACACCGTACAGGTCTTCGTGTACGAGCACCGGAATAAAAATTATTCTCCCTTCACCTCCCTCAAATAGAGGTGCATGAATGATATTCTCCTGCTTCGAATTAATGACCTGATCGAGTGCAGCATCAAAGGGTTTGTTTAGTTTTTGAGAATTGCAATATCCAATTGTGGAATTGAACGGAGGCCATCCGTTTATTATAGTTCCTGTCGTGTCAGCCAGTTGAATGGAATATACTTCCGGATTCTGGTCATACATATATTTAAGAAGTTTTTCGATATCTTCAGATTGTTCCTCGATAATGGGGTCAATGAGTGTGTCTTGGATTGCATAACTGCGGAGCGTAGAAAGCAGATATACATCTTTGGACTGCTTATTAGTGCTTTTTCTCAGATTCCGGACAAGTGTAATATAAAATGTCTCATCATAAGCCCGGATTGTATTCCATGAATAGATCTTTCTGAGATTTCTTGATTTTTCTTCGATGTTAGTTATGAAGTGATCGCTGGCATTTTCCGTCATCATATTAAAGAGATTTTTCAATGCCAGATAGTATTCATTTGAATCCATTTTTGTAAGGAAATCTTTTCCAATCCTCATCGGGTCAGAATCATACACAACATCCTGTTGATCATTTATAACGATAAGCGAATAAGGATAAGGTACTATGTGTTCCCGTTCAATTTTTGAAAAGAGCACAGCAGTATTAACCAAAACTATCAGAATATCACGATCAGCTTGATCATCTGTGATGAATGGTATGATGATGCAGATATAGACATCAGTATTTTTATGAAGGGAGTGTCCTATAAAAGGTTTGGTTATTGATGAGATATTTTTTCTGTTCCAGCTGGTTAGACAGATCTCGATCACATCGTCAGGATTGACATTTGAGGGATATTTTCTCTGAAGTTCGAGATCGTTGTTAAAAAGGAACAAAGCAGAAAATTCAAGAAATTGTTCGGATAGTAGCTGAAAATTTTGGCCTGTAACTTCTGATGGTTTATGAATGGTATCAAGAAGTGAAGTCATAAGAGATGTTAGATGGGAGGATGTTTTTTCAGAAACAGCGAGCGTAACGTCTTCCTGTTTTTCTCTTTGCGCTTTTTCGAATTTTGAAGTACATCCTGTAGTCAGGAACAAAATAAAAATCACCATCAAGAAGCTGTTTGTAATTCTAACCATCGTGGTCACTCAATTTTTTAACATGCGTGCTGTCAAATTTTCTGTTACCAAATAAACGCATGATCTCTGTAGCTGCTTCCTCAATAGATTTTGAAGTCACATCAACAATTTTCCAATTATGTTTATTGTATATCTGCATGCACTCTTTCAACTCTCTTCTGATAAGTTCAAGATCGATATATTCCGAGAGCTGGATATGCGTATATCTGCTCGCACGCACTTCCCGAATGATTTTCAGGCGGCTTGGAGAGATGGTCAGACCAACGATTTTATTCTGATCAATTTGGAAAAGCTCCTCAGCTGGGTCAATTCCAACTATCATCGGAATATTAACAACCTTATAATCCCTATACGCAAGATAGATGCTGATAGGAGTCTTCGAGGTTCTGCTGGGACCGACAATTATGATATCTGCTTTGTACAGGTCGCCGGTTTTTTTCCCATCATCATGCTTAACAGCAAAGTCGATACACTCGATGCGTTGGTAGTAATTTTTATCCAGACTGCGGAACATACCAGGTATTGCCATAGGGGAGATATCTAAATATTCTGTAAATCTGCTCAGTAGGGGACCCATCACATCAATCGTTGGCACTGCACACTTTCTTCCTTCATCAAAAATGAGATAACGGAGCTCGTTGGAAACAAGAGTATAAGCAATGATCCCATCAACTTCCATTACCTCCTGAACAACATTTCTGATTTCCTTTTCTGTCCTCACATAACGAACTCTATGAAGGTGTACATCGGTCGTTCTGAATTGGCTTAGTGCAGCTTTGACGACCATTTCGCAGGTGGAACCTGTTGCGTCAGATACAATAAAGATGTGCCGTATCTTTTTTGATTTACTATTTTTTGTTGAGATCATGATTTTTATTCTCAAATTTACATTTCTTTAATAGGACGCACTTTGCACAGTACGGATTTTTCTGGCAATATTCTTTTGCATGACGCACAAATAGTGCATGAAATTCGTTAAATAATTCAATATTTTCTTGAAGATTTTGCATGAAAAAATTCTGTGCTTCATCATACGAAATGCCATCAGGAAAAAATCCTAATCTCTGAAATATTCTTGTTGTGTATGTATCGATAACAAAGACTGGTTTTTCAAAGGCGTAAAGAAGAATTGAATCCGCAGTTTCCGGACCGATACCCTTCAGCGTAATTAGTTCCTTACGCATATTTGCTATCGAAAGAGCACCCAAGCTTTGTAAACCATTTTCGTGAAAAAATTTAGCAATTTCCTGCAAGCGAGTTGTCTTTTGGTTGTAATAACCTGAAGGACGAATGCATTGTGCGATTTCTTTGATTTCTGCATTTCTCAATGCGGTGAGCGTAAGCAGGTTTTTAGATTTAAGGTTTTCAATTGCCTTTTCTACGTTTTTCCAATTGGTATTCTGTGTAAGAATTGCTCCGATAATAATCTCATCACGAGTTTCTCCGGGCCACCAATACTGAGGTCCGTAGCGGTCGTACAAAAGATCGTAAATCTCAATCAATGCCCTGGAAAGGTTCATTTAAGAATTTTTTTAAGATCTTCCAGTGCCTCAATATATCCCTGTACTCCTAAGCCCGCAATAATTTTTTCGCAAGCGAGACCGGTTATAGAAATTCGTCTGAATTCCTCTCTGTGATAGATGTTGGAGAGATGTACTTCTATGGATGGTAAGCTGATGGATTTGATACAGTCGTAAATAGCGATGCTGGTGTGGGAAAAGGCAGCAGGATTGATAACCATGCCGTCAGCCCATTCAAAATTATTCTGAATATAATCGATGATTTCGCCTTCGCTATTATTTTGGAAAAACCGCGCCTGCCACTCCGCATTTGTTATCCATTGATAGATAATTGAATGGAGATCAGCCAGCGTTTCTTTCCCATAAATGCTCATTTCAGGTCTTCCCAGAAAGTTAAGATTTGGTCCGTTAATAATCAGTATATTTTTGCTCATAGGGATTGACGTCAAAATGAATTTATTTTGTGTCAAGATTTTGAAGATTATTAACTTGGCATACCCCCAAAATTTTTCATATTCATGACACTTTAAGGAAAACTTATTGAATATCATCCGTATAAATAGTAAAATAAAGAAATAACCATAATAGTTAAAAGCACTGTCACACTGAGGTTCTCGAAGTGCGAAGTGGGACAGACCCTTCGACTGGTCTTCATTTCATTACGCCCAATCCGCCAGCTGGCGGATCAGGGTGACAACAGCAAGGATAGATACAAATTAACAGTTTTTCTAAAAGTAATTTTCCGCGAAGAATTCTCCGAAAACACTTTATTCATGCACTATCCAGAAAATCTTCATCGAATTTTTGGGGTATCCCTGTTTGAAGATTATTAAAGAAATAGAAAAAACTACTTTACTGCCATATGGCACTATCAGTTGGCGGAAGCAGGGGACAGTGAAAATGGGTTATGGGTTACCAAGCTGGGGCTTGGTAACCAGAAGTTAAAAGGGATGTCATTCCCGAGCGTGCCCAACTTGATTCAATATTAAGCTATTCGTCAGTATGAGTAGCCATAAAACTGGTTCTGACAAGACAGTCATTTGGCGGGACTGCCGGAGGTATGACAGGATTAATAAACACGCCGTCATCAGCAAGAAAACGCAACATCTATAAAGCCTGTTTAACAACTGATTTAAAAATAATAATGAGACTTTGAGTTATTTTTTATTGACGATAAATATCTCCTTTTCATTTTTATCAATGTTGTAGGATAAAAACATGATTGATAAATATGATTTGACCATAATGAAAATGAGTGATACGCTGCGTTACTATGAAGGATATGGGATGTTAAGCAGTATGATATCTGATAGATTAAAAGACAAAAATAAATATAGTGATTAAGGAAACGTTAAATATGCAAGATTTAATGACAATAAAAGAAGCAAGCATTTGGGCATCTAAATACATAAGTAAAAATGTTACTCCATCAAATATATCATATTTAATTCAATATGGAAGAATTCCTAAAAACGGAAACAACGGTAATGCTTTCGTAAACAGATATGATTTAGAAGAATATTACAAAAGGAATCATGAGACAAAAGAAGACCGATGGAAAAGGCAGTTGGGAAATGATCTAAACTGGAACTTGTCATTTTCTGAATACAAAGAATCTGAAACAACAAAACATGTTCATAGATTGCATTCATATAAAGGAAAATTTATTCCGCAACTCGTTGAATATTTTTTAGATCAGCATACTGATAATTTTAAAAATAAATCATTTTTTAAAGCAGGCGATATTATTTTAGATCCTTTTTGTGGTAGTGGGACAACTCTTGTGCAGGCAAGTGAATTAAATTTACATTCAATTGGAGTTGATGTTTCTGCATTTAATGCCTTTATAAGTAATGTTAAAGTTGGAAAATATGACATTAATGATGTCGGAAACACAGCTGATATAATTACGCAAAACCTTGAAAATTTTCAAAAAGAAAAGAACAATGTGACTTTTGAGAATAGATTATTAGATGAGTTGAAAATATTTAACGGCAAGTTTTTTCCATCACCGGAGTTTAAGTATAAAGTCAGACAAAAAGAAATAAATGAAAAGTTATATGGCAAACAAAAATCTGATGAATTTTTACAGATATACTATAAACTTATAGATGATTATAAAATTTCATTAAAACAAGAAAAAAATGATTCATTTCTGGATAAATGGTTTCTACAAGTTGTTAGAGATGAAATTGATTTTGTCTTTAAACAAATAAAATCCATTAAAAACCCAGAAACAAAAAAAATTCTTGCTTTAGTTTTGAGTCGTACAGTCCGTTCGTGCCGTGCAACAACTCATGCTGACTTAGCAACATTAAAAGAGCCTGTAACCACAACCTATTATTGTAAAAAGCACGGCAAGATATGTAAGCCTTTATTTTCTATATTAAGTTGGTGGCAAAGATATACCCAAGATACTATTATACGAGTTATTCAATTTGATAAACTTAGAACTGATACTTTCCAAAAATGTCTAGTTGGAGATAGTAGATCAATAAATATTGTTCAAGAATTAGAGGAGAAAGATCCCAAATTTAGCAAGTTAATAAATAATAACAAAATTGCTGGTATCTTTTCAAGTCCGCCATATGTTGGTTTAATAGATTATCATGAACAACATGCCTATGCTTATGATTTATTTCGCTTTGAAAGAAAGGATGAATTGGAGATCGGCCCTTTATACAAAGGTCAGGGATTGGAAGCGCGAAAGTCTTATATTAAAGGTATTTCTGATGTTTTGAATAATTGTAAACGTTTTTTAAAACAAGATTATGATGTGTTTTTAGTAGCCAATGATAAGTATGGTTTCTACCCACAAATTGCTGAACTATCTAACATGAAAATTGTTAATGAATATAAAAGACCCGTTTTAAATCGTGTTGAAAAAGATAGGTCTGCTTATGCAGAAATAATATTTCATATGAAAGAGAAGTAAAATGAAAGAGAATATACTTTTTAAAATTACTAAAAAAGATGCTCAATTTTCTGCTGAACAGCGTATTGGTAGAAGATTGACAAAAGAAGAATTAAAGCAAGCAGAACGTTATCTGCGTTATGCTTTTGAAGATTGGGGTAATATTCTAGGACAAATTATTGAAAATTTTCAACCCAAAAAAATAATTGACTGTTAATATTTTAATTATGTCATTATCAAAACAACAAATAGAATTAGTTGAAGAAACAATACGAACAAGTTTAAGAAATAGGTTTGAAAAATACAATCCCGAACCTGCTGCAATGCCTTTCCACACAAGACTTTTAGGTAAAGACAGACTCGCTTTGTATGCATTTATTCATTCTTTAAACACTAATTTTGGGACAACAATCTTTGAACCTGTAGCCGTTGCATTAGCTAAAAATCATTTTGTAACAGCAGAAAAGCATGTAATAGTTGGTGATAAGATCAGTACAGCAGCTCAATTTGAAATACAAAAAATCATGGATCAATTGACTGTTGCACAAGTTAAACCCAATAAGCCCAAAGAAATTGAAATATTAAGAAAAGTTTGCCGAGAAGGGGAAATGCGAACCGTAAAACCAACAATGGTAGATGTTTACCTTGAAAGTAATAGCGGTGAATTTTATTTATTCGATATAAAAACTGCAAAACCAAATAAAGGCGGGTTTAAAGAATTTAAACGAACACTTTTAGAATGGTCAGCAGTAGTTTTAGCTGATAATCCAGAAGCTAAAGTACATACTTTAATAGCGATACCTTACAATCCATATGAACCAAAACCATATAGTCGTTGGACAATGGCAGGTATGCTTGACTTAGATAATGAATTGAAAGTAGCAGAAGAATTTTGGGATTTTTTAGGTGGTAAAGGAGCATATAAAGATTTATTAGACTGTTTTGAGCGTGTGGGTATTGAAATGAGACCTGAAATAGATGATTATTTTGTAAGATTTAATAAAAAATGAGCATAACAAATCACTCCACCGGACGGCAACTCCCCTACACACCATAGCAACAGATAAGCTTCTTCGTTAAATCACCCCTAACTTTTTACCTATTTTTTCAAACTTTTCAAGCGCAATATTAAGCTATCCGTCAGTATGAGTAAGCCATAAAACTGGTTCTGACAAGACAGTCATTTGGCGGGACTGCCGGAGGTATGACAGGATTAATAAACACGCCGTCATCATCAAGCATACGCCACATATAGAAAGCCTATTTAACAACTGATTTAAAAATAATAATGAGACTATGAGTTATTTTTTATTGACGATGAATATCTCCTTTTCATTTTTATCAATGTTGTAGGACAAAAACATGATTAATAATTATGATTTTAACATTATGGAAATGAGCGATATACTGTGCAGCTATGCAGGATATGAAATTTTATGCAGTATAATGACTGATGATAAAGCATATAATCGTAAGTTAGCCGACACAATATTTAAAAACATTTATAAGTCATTTCCAACAGCTTATAACAATACTATAGGTGACAATAAGCCAAAAAACATAGGACAGTCTATGATTATGCCCAGAACTGAAGCGGAACAAAAACTTCAAAAAATATTCAACATTCATCATTTCTACGACGATCAATGGAAAACCATCGAACGAATCCTGAAAGGTGAGAGAATAGTCTTGATCGAGAAAACAGGTTTTGGAAAGTCGTTATGCTATCAATATCCGGCAACCCAATTTGAGGGAATGACAATTATATTCTCACCCTTAATAGCTTTAATGCGAGATCAGGTAAAATATCTGAAATCCATCGGAATTGCCTGCGAATGTATAAACAGCGAACAGGAACACGAAGAGAATACGGAAATACTCGAAAAAGCGGTAAACGGAAAAATAAAGATTCTCTACATCGCTCCGGAAAGACAGGAAAATCTTGAGTGGTTGGAAGCGGTTCGGAAGATGAATCTTTCAATGGTCGTGGTCGATGAAGCGCATTGTATCTCGGTTTGGGGACACGATTTCCGACCTGCTTTCAGACGCATAATCAGCCTGGTTCGGCTGCTTCCTGAAAACTTTCCGGTTCTGGCAACGACCGCTACTGCAACCCAGAAAGTCTCTGATGATATTATCCAACAGATCGGTAAAAATACTTCTCTGATCAGGGGAAATTTGCTGCGCAAAAATTTTTATTTGAGTGTCGTGAGAGTAGGTGATGAAATTTCCAAAATGGCTTGGCTTGCTCAATTCTTACAAAAACAGGAAGGGAATGGTATCATCTATACCGGAACGAGAGTGAATACCGATTTATATGCTGCCTGGCTGCAATCGGAAAATATCAGTGCCGCCAATTATAATGCAGGTTTGGATTCCGATTCTCGCAAAGATATCGAGAACGGGTTGAAGGAAAATCGCTGGAAATGTATCGTTTCTACAAATGCTCTGGGAATGGGCATCGACAAACCGGATGTTCGTTTCATCATTCACACGCAGATGCCTCAATCTCCTATTCATTATTACCAGGAAATCGGACGAGCGGGACGCGATGGACTTCCAACAAATATTGTTCTGCTGTACAATCCCGAAGATAAAGAATTGCCGGAACATTTCATTAAGAACAGCCGTCCTTCGCTGAAAAAATATGAAAAAGTTATCGAAGCATTGAAGAAAGAACCGCTCGGTGAATGGAATTTGATGAGAAAAACAAATCTGACACAAACGCAGGTTCGGGTGATCAGAGCAGATTTGATCGATCAGGGTATTATCAGAGAAGTTATGTATGGTCGCGATAAAAAATACGAGTATCAATTCGGTGCTTCCAAACTGGATATTGAACCGTTTGAAAAACTTCGTGATTTTAAGATGAACGAGCTTTCGCAGATGGTGGATTATTGCGAATCAACAAAATGCAGGATGGATTTTCTCTGTAGTTATCTCGGAGATGATTCGGTTGGGGAATGTGATAATTGTAATAACTGTTTGCATCGAAATCCGCAGTATGTTCCCAACGATCATTGGAAAGAAAGAATCCAAGGATTTCAGCAAAAATTTTATCCTGAATTGGAAGTCGAAACGAGCAGTTCCAATATTGTGACCGGCATCGCAGCTTCCTATTATGGTTTTTCCAATGTGGGAGCAATTATTCATCGCTGTAAGTATGAGAATGGCGGAGATTTCCCGAATCATCTGTTAGTTTTGACTTTAAGAGCTTTCAGACATAAATTCGGAGATGAAAAATTCGATCTGGTCGTGTATGTTCCGCCAACGGAATCCGGTGATCTGGTGAAAAATTTTGCCTATAAAATTGCTCACACTTTAAAGTTTCCGTTTTCCAACGAATTAAAGAAAATTCATCAAACCAAACCCCAGAAAATCTTTCAGAATTATGTGTTGAAACGGGATAATGTGAAAGATGTTTTTTCTTATGAAGCAGAAGCGGAAATTGGCGGAAAGAAAATTTTATTGATCGACGACATCTTCGACAGCGGAGCAACATTAAAAGAAATAGCAAAAATGTTTACAAAAATCGGAGCGGAGAAAATTGCTCCATTAGTAATCGCAAAAACCATAGGTGGAGATATTTAAATGAATGAAATTCAACAATACGCATATTGGATGGCATTAGCCCATTTGCCACGGTGGCGAACCGAAAAAATCAATCGTTTGATCGTAGATATTTTGCAGGAAAAGAAAATAACTTTTGCAGAATTTTTTGATTTAGATAGAAATGATTGGCAAAACGAATTTGATTTGAATCAAAAGGAATTGATCAACCTTGATACTGCTAAAACAGAACTTCCCAATTATTCTTTTCTGGTGGAAGATTTACTTAACCAAGGTTTTGACTTGATCCCATTCAGTTTTGATGAATATTCTCCAATATTAAAAAACAATCTAAAACTCAAATATTCTCCACCCTTACTCTATGTTAAAGGTAACAAAAATTTACTCAAGGAACCTTCAATTGCAATAGTTGGCTCAAGAAAAGCAACTGATGTTTCGCTAAAATTCACAAAAAATATCGCTCAAAATGCTGTGAAAAATTATGAAGTTGTTGTCAGTGGATTTGCAAAGGGTGTAGATAGAGCTTCATTGGAAGAAACACTTGAAGCACACGGTAGAAGTATCATTGTTTTACCTCAAGGTATTATGACATTTGCCAGTGGATTTAAGAAATATTACTCACAAATAATTGATGGTGATATATTGGTTGTCAGCACATACCATCCACGAGCACCATGGTCAGTTGGTCTTGCAATGGGTCGGAATGTTTATATTTATGGATTGGCGGAAAAAATCTTCGTTGCTGAATCTGACTCAAAAGGTGGGACTTGGTCAGGCGTAATAGATGGTTTGAATAAGGGTCGTGAAATTTATGTTCGAGTTGCTGATGAAAAAGAGGATAATGCCAATAATTTATTGATAATGAAAGGGGCTATTCCCCTTGATAATAATGGGAAGGTTGAACATCACGAAGAATTAGAAAGTTTTGAAGAAAAAGTGAAAAGTATTCTCACTTCTCCACTTTCAGCAAAAGAGATTAAAGAAAAAGTACAAATTGATATTGATACACGAAAATTGTCGAAGATATTATATGAATTCTCGTTTATTACAACAGAGAATATAAATGGGAGGAAAATTTTCAAACCAAAGATGGCTAAAGCAACACAGACATCATGCCTATGATATGAGCTTTTCTAATCCCCGTTCAAGTGGACACTGATTGTTGCTACAACTGAACTCGAACCCTTAAATTACCCCTAACTTTTTACCTATTTTTTCAAACTTTTCAAGCGCAATATTAAGTTGCTCGTCAGTATGAGTAGCCATAAAACTGGTTCTGACAAGACAGTCATTTGGCGGAACTGCCGGAGGTATGACAGGATTAATAAACACGCCATCATCGGCAAGCATACGCCACATCTTAAAGGCAGTCATCATATCGCCAACATGCAGCGGAATGATAGGAGTTTCGCTCGTGCCAATATCGTAGCCCATGTTTGTAAAACCTTTTTGCATATATCTGGTGATCTCCCACAAGCGGTCAATTCGCTCCGGTTCTTTCTGCATAATATCGATAGCTGCGATAACAGTGGCAGCAGAAGCTGGTGGAAGACTAGCACTGAAAATAAGAGGACGGGAGAAATGCTTGAGATAGTGTATAAACACTTCATTCCCTGCAATAAAGCCGCCCACTGAAGCAAGGGATTTGCTGAAAGTTCCCATGATAATATCTACTTTATCTGTTAAGCCAAAATGATTTGCAGTTCCAGAGCCATTTTTACCAAGCACTCCGATCGAATGGGCATCATCAACCATGACCTGTGCATTATATTTTTCTGCCAGGTGAACGATCTGAGGTAATTTAGCAATATCACCTTCCATGCTGAATATACCGTCCACAACGATTAATTTGGGTGTTTCTTCAACGTCTTGCAATACGCGCTCAAGATCATTCATATCATTATGATTGTAACGCAGCATTTTGCCGTAAGATAAATGACAGCCATCGATGATACTTGCGTGATCCAGTTTGTCAGTTATGAAGTATTCACCTCGTGTAACTATTGTGCTGAGCACACCAAGATTTGCCTGATATCCTGTTGAATATGCAAGAGCAGAATCCATTCCAACCAGATTAGCAAGGCGTTCTTCCAACTCGATATGAATATCGAGAGTACCATTCAGGAAACGGGAACCGGCACAACCAGTACCATATTTTTTGATCGCATTTTCAGCAGCTTCTTTTACTTTTGGATGATTGGTAAGTCCCAGATAGCTGTTCGAACCAAGCATGAGGGTCTTCTTGCCATTCACGATGACTTCAGTATCCTGCTCGGAACTGATCACACGGAAATAGGGATAAAAACCCTGCTCTTCAAGTATTTTTGCTTCTGTAAAGCTGGCGCATTTATCGTAGAGATTCATGTATTACTCCTTTTAAATAATCAAATAATATTGAATCAAAGTTTTAGTGATTTTATTCTGTATAATTTTTATTGCCCGCATTTCATTAAGAAGCAATTCAGCTGTCAATAAATTCTAATTCAAACTAATGAATCGGTCATTTCGGGTAAATGAATCTACAAAAAAAGATTTTCAGATTCTAATCTTACAGTAAAAATATTGACATTGTGAGTCCTGAAAAAAGGAATTAATATAAATCTATGAAAAAGAAAATCATACTCTTGTTTTGTTTGGCTGTATTGTGCACCTCCAATCTGATTTGGGCAGAAAACTCGCGTCCAACCATCGGAGTTGTATTAAGCGGCGGCGGTGCGAGGGGAATTGCCCACATAGGCGTGTTACGCGCTCTGGAGGAGTATAATATCCCAATAGATTTTATTGGAGGAACGAGTTTTGGTGCTCTTATCGCTGCATTCTATGCATCTGGATATTCAGTGGAAGAAATGCAGGAAATCATTGGGAGTACAGATTGGAACATCACGACCAATCCTGACAGGCAACAATATTATTATTATTCTCGAAGGATCAATGAAGCGAATGTGCTGAGAGTAAGGTTCTCGGACTGGGAACTGAAATTCCCAAATTCTCTTGGAAACACTCAGAAGATCGTAAGCCAGCTTGATTATTATTTCACGAGAGCGAATTATTTATGCAGGGGTAATTTTCTTAATTTGGAAACTCCGCTCTTTATTTCAACGACAAATATCAAAACAGGCGAGAATCATATCTTTACTCATGGAGAACTTCCACAGGTTGTGCAGGCAAGTATGACCGTACCTTTTCTGTTATCTCCGACTTTGATAGATTCGACTTTCTATGTGGATGGAGGAATTACCAACAACCTTCCTATCAGCAGCATGCGTGATATGGGAGCTGATATAATTATTGCTTCGAATGCCACAAACTATCTGGCAACAGATGCTAATCTCACCAATATCACCAATTTCACAAACCAACTCATCAATATTATGATGTTCTCAAAGATCAAAGATGAGCTCAAGCAGGCAGATATCATAATTAGACCTTCTACAAAGCACATAAAGAACACGGAGTTCGCAAGATATAAGGAACTGATTACCATTGGATACTGTCAGGCATTTGCACAAATCGATTCTATACTTAAGATAACAAAGACGGATTCAGAATCTTATAAAGAAAAAGAATTGTCCATTCCTGTTGCGAATAAAGAAATATCTATACTTGGCAATTCTCTCTTTTCATATGAGGATTTGCTGGCTGATAACATTCTTGATTCCCTGAACTCTCTCGGTGAATTCGAAGATCATATAGAAAAATATTATGTGAATAAAGGGTATGTACTTGCTGAGATAATTTCAACCAGATCCACTTCTGAAAAGATTGATGTCAGTATAAACGAGGGAGCTATACATGCTATCAGGATCGAGGGCAATAATGTTACCAATGATGGAGTTATTTTACGGGAAGTTCATACAAAACCTGGAGAAATTTTCAATATCTACAGTATCGAAAAAGATATTAAGAGAATCTATGGTACAAACTATTTCAATTTAGTAGATTTTGCTGTGGAACCGCTTGAAAATGGTGCTGTGGATATCGTTTTCTCCGTGTCCGAAAAGCCCTTTGGGATCATAGAGGCAGGTGCTCAATATGCTTCCCAACAAGGAGCATCGGGTTTTATTTCTGTGGGGCATGACAACTTATTTGGCACAGGACAGCTTCTACAATGGTATCTTCGATTCGGAACAGAGCGAAAGTATGGTGTGCGTTTCAGTACTGATAGAATTTTTCAGTTCCATTGGAACAGTCTTCTCCACCTCTATCTGTATGATGACATTAATAATGAAGATAACAGATACTGGAATTTACGAGCAGAGAGCGGCTTTTTTGATGATTCAAAACTGGGAATGCTTTCACTTGTATTTGATTATCAAATAGCAAATTTGAAACTTGAAAAAAGGAGTTCTGGCATTGGCTTGCAGCTTCTATTTGATAACTTCGATAACGTGCTGTATCCCACGAAAGGTCTGTATCGCAAAGCATCATATATTCGCTACGATAAGGCGCTTGGCTCAGTTAATAATTTCAGTGCAATTTACTTTGAAAATGTGTTCTGTATCCCTATTCATAAGAAATGGACACTTGAGAATTGGTCACGATTGTATCTTCATGATAGCGAAAGCGGGGATATTTCTGAAAACCGCCTTTTCTTTCATAAACCGAAAGATACATTCTACGGCTTTGACTACAATGAGGTAAGTGGAAAGGATATTTTTTACACTTCTCTTAAATTGCGATATTTATTACTGGATTTTGCAATAAGTGATCCGCGCAAAGAACTTTTCTGCGTTGCGAAAATCGGAATTGGTGATTTTGGAAGTATCGATTCCATGAAAGATTTCTGGAATATTTTTGATAGGGGAGAGAAGATAGGTTACTCGATCGGGCTGGAAATGACTACGATATTTGGTCCGGTTAAGCTTGCCTATGAGCAGAGCAAGCAGCACAGTTTCTGGAATCTTTCGATGGGATATACTTTTTAGAACTAATTCTTGTCTTTATTATTTTCAGAGCGTTTTCTTCTCTGGCGAGAACTATATACGATCATTTCTCCGAGCAATCCAAGTGAAATAAGCTGTACGCCGACAACGATCAGAAGTATGCCAAGAAAGAGCAATGGTCTGTTGCCCAAGCTCATACCAAAGAAAATTTTCTCCACTGCCAGCCAGATACTTATTATGAATCCAATGAGCGAGATGATCAAACCGCTAACACCGAAAAGATAAAGAGGACTTCTCTGATATTTTGTGATCATGGTCACGGTAAGCAGATCGAGAAAACCGCGGATAAGTCTACTTGCTCCGTATTTTGATTTTCCAAATTTTCTTTTGTGATGAGTAACAACAATTTCAGTTACAGAAAAACCTTTTGACCACACGATAGCAGGAATATAGCGATAGAGTTCGCCATAAATATCTATAGATTTTACTGCATCCTTACGATATGCTTTATAACCGCAATTGTAATCATGTAGGCGCAGATGAAAAACCATTGAGGTTGTCAGATTAAAGAATTTTGAGGGCCAGCGCTTTGCAATCGGATCTTTTCTTTTTTTCTTCCAGCCCGACACAAGATCAAACCCCTCTTCTATTTTTTCGAGAAATCTGGGAATCTCTCTGGGATCGTCCTGAAGATCAGCATCCATTGTGAATATGATATCACCTTGAGCTTTGTCAAAACCTGCTTGCAGCGCTGCAGCTTTACCGAAGTTAGTTCGGAATCTGATCGGTTTGATATGAATATCTTGTTTGGCAATTTCTTCAATGATAGCATGGGAATTGTCAGTACTTCCGTCATCAATAAAGATGATTTCATAAGAGGTGTTGGGAATGTTTTCGATAATCTTTTTGTGTAATTCTTTGAGACTTTTTTCTTCATTATAGACCGGGATCACAAAGGAAAGTTTCATCTTGTCTCCTTATATAAATAAATATACGATAGTCATCGCCAGAGCGGAAAGTATCGGGATACTTATATTATCATTAATATGAAGATCTGCAGATTCAACAACAGATGCGACAAGTGAGCCGACGATTATCATTATCACCGTAAGTTCGGGATGTGCACTGTCATAAGCGAATACGCGTTTAAGAAAAAGGAAATAACTGACCATTCCGAAAATTGCACAACCGAGGAAAGCACCAATAAGTCCTTCGAGAGATTTCTTTGAGCGTACAAATTTTCTCCTTCCGAGGGAGAGTCCGAAAAAAGCAGCAAGGGTGTCACCAACTACCAGGTAGGATATCGCGAGGAACGCAATTTCTTTGGTGAAAACTGCGATAGTCACTACTGATGAGGTTAGGAGGTATGAGCCGCCGGTAAGTTTGCTCACTTCAGAATCCCGAAGATGAGTGCCGAAAAGCTTTAGAAAATGATGACGAAATTTAGGATTCTCGATACGGGCAGAATCCAAGACCACAGATCCGATAGCAAAGGGAAGGAGTATAGCTATTGCAAGAAGCTGATTTTTTACTACAAAATAATATAACACAGGAATAATTATCGCAAAGAGATGCGTGAGCTTCCTGTAAATTTCATTGTGACTGATCGGTTTGATCTCTTTTACCATCGTGTCCATCTCGCAGGAAGAGAAATATTTGTCAAATATTTGAAGATTATGAAGGGATATAATGAGAGCATTTGAATTTTCAAAACTATTAATGAGTCAATTGTTAAATGACGTAAATTGAATTTTAACAAAGTTTGAAACCTCATCCCCCTGTGAAATATTCAGCAAGCTGATTTCACGGGGTAAACTAACCTTCTCCTAGGTGAGGAGAAGGCAATATAAGAAATGTCAAAATTCAATTACCCTTTCCAATCGAAGTTTTACATGACACTATTAACAGTTATCGCTATTCATGATTGAATAAAAATATTCCTTTGCTTTGACGATCGCATTTTTTATATCAAAACCCAAAGCAAGATATGCAGTAATTGCAGAAGAGATCAGGCAGCCAGTGCCATGGACATCGGATAAATGTTTATTTGGAGCGGAAAATAAATCTGTATTATTTCCCTTTATTAGATAATCCTTAATATCACCATCATCATTGAGATGACCGCCTTTTGCGAAAATATTGGCATCGTATTTTTTTGAAATTAATCTTCCTGCTTCGACAAGTTCTTTTTCGCTTGAGATCGACATCTCGCTCAGTGTTTCCAATTCAGGAACATTTGGAGTAATAATATCTGCGATACGGAGGAACTTATCTTTCATAAAGGAGAAACTCTCTACATTAAGAAAGGAATATTCATCACTGGCTTTCAAGATGGGATCTATCACGATATTTTTTTGATTATATTTTTTCAGGTAGAAAGAAATACATTCCATAATTTCCCAATTGAACGCCACTCCGATCTTTACTGCTGAGATTTGATAGTTCTCGAGGATTGTTTTTAGTTGAGTCTCTACTTGTTCGACTTGCAATGCTTTTGCATAGAAAACTTTTTGTTTAGTTTGAGCAGTGATGCCGGTTATTACAGAAAGACCATTCACACCAATATCATGAAATGTCTTGAGGTCTCGCTGAATGCCTGCTCCACCTGAAGTATCACTCGCTGCTATTGTTAAACAATAAGGTTTTAAGGTTTTAAGGTTTGAAGGTTTGAAGGTTAGAGAGTTGGCATGGTCGGATTTTTTTTTCATTTTACGGATTTAAGATAATTAATGAGTGATTGGATTTTGCTTGAGAGCATTTTGCAACGGTTTTTCAGTCGGTCATATATGTTTTCATCGATAAATCCAATTCTTTGGGAAACATACAATTGTGACCGCAATTCTCCGCAAGAACCTTTTGCGAAAAATAAAAATCTTATAAATTCTTTATGAGTTTCTCTCTCAAATCCTTCAGCAATATTCGATGAGATTGAAATGGCACTTCTTCGAAGCTGATCCTTCAATGAAAAATCATGTTTGAAAGGATCTAAATCTGTAATTCTGTATACGTCCACAGCCAATTCAACAGCTTCTTTCCATGTCTCTATCTCCTCGATGCATTTAAATGTACTCATATCTACCTTTCTATTATTTTTTGTTTTCACTAAATAACTTATTAACTTTCTAACCTTCTAACTTTTTGACGTCTTTATTGCACATAATTTTCCGCACATGGTGCAAACATCTTCAGAGAAGTCCTCACTTGCTTTGCGTCTTTTCTTAGCCAAAAGAGGATCGATCGATGTTTCGTACTGTCCTTCCCAATTTAATTCAGAACGAAATTTAGATATTCTATTGTCTCTATCCATACTACCCGGAATGCCGTTTGCAATATCAGCAGAATGAGCAGCAATTTTCGCAGCGATCACACCTTCTCGCACATCATCTTTTGTCGGCAGGCATAGATGCTCTGATGGTGTTACATAACAGAGGAAATCCGCACCATAATACGCAGCCAGTGTGCCACCGATCGCGCTGGTAATGTGATCATAGCCAGGTGCAATATCTGTAGTGATGGGTCCAAGAACATAAAAAGGAGCTCCGTGACAGAGAGATTTTTGCAGCCGCACATTTGCTTCGATCTGATGGAGTGGAATATGTCCGGGACCCTCGATCATGATTTGCACATTTGACTTTAAAGCTCGTTGTTGAAGCTCTCCGAGAGTAATAAGTTCCTGAAACTGTCCTGCATCGCTCGCATCTGCCAGGCAACCGGGTCGCAAGCCGTCGCCCAAGCTGAGAGTTACATCATATTTATAAGCGATATCCAGCAATCTGTCATAATATTCGTAGAGAGGATTTTCCTTTTTGTGAATCTTCATCCATTTAAGCAGCAGCGAGCCGCCCCTGCTCACCACCCCGAGTAAGCGTGGCTGTTTTTTCATGGCATCAACAGCTTTTCTTGTAATTCCGCAATGGACGGTGATATAATCTACCCCTTCTTCACACTGTTTTTCTATAGAATCAAAAAGCTGGTCAACAGTCATTTCTGTGATATCATGATCCTTATCGAGAAGCTCGGCTGCAACCTGATAAATTGGGACTGTGCCAACCATAATTGGCGACTGATCCAGGATTGCTTTGCGAATCTTGGAGAGATCTCCTCCGGTAGAGAGATCCATAACGCTGTCTGATCCGTACGCCACTGAAACTTTTAGTTTCTCCAGCTCCTCTTCAATATCAAAATGGTCTGGAGAAGTCCCGATATTTGCATTAATTTTTGTGCGGAGTTTATTCCCGATTCCTACCGGTTGAAATTTTCTTCTTATATTTTGGGGAATAACTATATGACCTACAGCAATTTCATCTATAAGCCATTCTACGTCGCGGTGTTCATCTTTGGCGATAAACCGCATATCCTCAGTGATCATTCCCTTTTTTGCCTGTTCTAGTAATGTCATAGTACCTTCTTAATACAAATTTATAAAAAAATAATGTTTATAGAGCAAAGATCTTTTGCATCCAATCACACACCTCATCCATTTTATAGAGTTCATCGAAGAATTTTTGTTTGAATGCAAATGGAGTGAGGGTCTCCCTTGCGGATTTTTCTGCTGCGATCTCATACACAGATAAACCCGCAGCGCACAATTTTCCATAGTCTTTGTCGATAGCGCAGAAGCATCCTATAACTGATGCTGCCATGCATCCCGTACCAACGATCTGTCCCATAAGCGGATGTCCATTTTTAACGACATAAACATTATCCTTCCATACAACAATATCTTCAGGAGCAGTAATGACTACAGTTGCATTTTTGTCTTTAGCAAGTTTCTTCGCAACTTGTACAAGATCAAGCTGTATATCCACTGCCTCGACGCCCTTTGTGACAACATCCTCACCGGCAAGTTTGGCAATTTCTGAAGCATTCCCTTTGATGATGTTAATATAGCATTCATCAAGAAGTTCGAAAGCTTTTTTGTCCCTGAATGAAGTAGCGCCTACACCAACGGCATCCAATATAACAGGGATGCCTTTTTCATTTGCTGCTTTTGCTGCGATTTTCATAGATTCAACAAGCTCCGATGTAAGTGTGCCTATATTCAGAACCAGCGCATCTGACAATTTGACCATATCAGCGACTTCTTCTTTTGCATGTGCCATAATCGGCAGTCCGCCGGTAAGCCGAACAATATTTGCACAATCTGCGATCGAAACCCAGTTGGTAATGTGATGGATCAGCGGCTTTGTATTTCTGATCTTTTGTAAATAGGTGTATAATGGTAAATGGAGTTCTTGCATGATATCCTCATTTCTTGTTATATTTCTTGATGATTTCTTGAATTTTATGAATTTCATTTTCGGGATCAGGTGCGGTCAGTATCGCTGAAATAATTGCCAAGCCATGCACTCCGGTATCCAAAACTTCTCCTAAATTTTGAGTATTGATACCACCGATGGCGACAATTGGTATTGTGGTTTTATCGACTATTTCCTTGAGCTTGCTCAGTCCAATGGGTGGGGGAGTGTCAGTCTTGGTTTGAGTTGCAAATATTGGTCCGACACCCAGATAATCAGCTCCCAATTCTTCAGCTTCAAGTGATTCTAAAAGTGTCATCGTGCTTACACCAATTACTTTTTCAGGCATTTGGGTCCTGACGTTCATATAGCTTTCATCGCTTTGTCCTACATGGATACCGTCAGCATTAGCAGCAATCGCAGCTTCTGGAATATCATTTACAATAAAGCATGTTGAAGTATCTGCTGTAAGTTTCTGCATTTTTTGAGCATTTTTAATCATATTCCGGATATCAGCACCTTTATCTCTGTATTGAATAATCGAAACATTATTGCGTATTGCCATTCGAGTATATTTTTCAAAATCCTGCGTGTACATTCCATCTATGATGAAATAAAGACCGATGTTCTTCTGTAATGCTTTCATACAATCCTTTCAAAATAAAAAAACCGGATCATCAACGATGCCCGGTGAACTTATTCCTACGCCAGCATTATCTGGATCAGGTTCAAAGGGTATGTTCTCAGCTCATAAGAGCACCCCTGATGAAAAGATAGTATTTTACTATCCGATTATTATGTCAAATTTATGTTCAGAAATAGATCTTTACGAGTTCTTTGATAAGTGAAGGTTTATTTCTCACTGCGGTTTTAAAAAGCTGAAAAAGGGTAAGTTTTTCCTCGGGAATATCATGCAGGAGACCAACTATTTCGTTCAGTTCATCATCAGAGAAGTCAAAGAATATTTCTTTGAGTTTGTAGTGTACTTTTTGATGATTTCCCTGTTCTTTCATCCACCGCCTGTGGTATTTTTTTAGGAATTTATTTGAAAAATCACCTTTCTTGACTGCTTCAGCAGCGACTGTTCCTGCAATACTGCCGGCGACAAGTATGTTGCTAAGTCCACCGCCTGTGACTGGATTGACCTGTCGGGCAGCATCACCTACAAGCATAAGGTTGTCATTGGTGATATCATTAAGAGTTCTTGCAGTCGGCACTGCGCCTGCAAAAAATGCAAGAGCTCTGCTTTTGGGAAAATTTTTCGTCACAAAATCATCCAGATAGTTTCGGGCATTTTTACCGTTACCTCTATCTGCCCTAATGCCGATCCCGACATTAGCCATATTTCTTCCTTTAGGGAAGATCCACACGTAACCGCCCGGTGCAATGTCATTTCCGAAATAAAAATGTGTGAGTTTTCTATCTACGTCAACATCGGTGAGGAGGTATTGGGCTCCGGATTCCAAGTCCTCTATTTTTAAAGTCGTATCAATGCCGGCTAGTTTTCCAATGCGGGATTCGGGACCGTCTGCACCAACAACAATATGGGATTTCACCTGTTTTTCTTCGCCGAGATAGCTAAACTTAACACCTGATATTTTTTCATTTTCCCAAAGTAGGTCGTGGGCATCGGCTTTTGTGATAATATCTGCTCCATTCTTTGCAGCTTCTTCACAGATGAAGGCATCAAAAAGTTTTCGCTCAAGCACATATCCGTCGCCAACTGCTTCTGATTTCATAATGCATGACTGTCCGTTAGGTGCATACAGCTTGGATCCATCTATTTGTTGTGATATCCATCTTTCATCAAGTTGAAAGAATTTTTTCAGTCCTCTTCCCGAAATACCCTCTGCGCAACGAACAGGGATGCCGACTTCTCTGTCACGCTCCAGTATGAGTACTGAGGCACCATTCTTTGTAGCAAATAGAGCGGTCATGCTTCCGGCAGGTCCGCTTCCAACTACGACAATATCATAAAATGGTCTAATCTTCATCAGAAACCTCTTCGATTGCTGAGATGGGACATACAATAAAACAGTTAGCACATCCAATACATTTTTCAGAAAGAATTATCGCCTTCTTCTCGCTCATGATTATCGCATCCTGAGGGCACACCGAAGCACAGCATGCACAAACATCACACAATGATTCAATTACTTTGTATTTCATAATTTAGGTTTCAAAATTATATTTAATATCAAGATTCCTGATCGCATTTGTTTCGTCAAGTCTTGTGACTGGAGTGTTTTGAGGAGCTTCATTAAGCAATTCTGGATTTTCCTTTGCTTCCTGTGCTATTTTCAACATTACTTCTGCGAAATTATCAAGAGTTTCTTTGCTCTCTGTTTCAGTCGGTTCGATCATCAATGCTTCATGAACGATGAGAGGGAAATAAATTGTAGGAGCGTGGAATCCATAGTCGAGCAGCCGTTTGGCAATATCAAGTGTTTTTACGCCATATTCCTTAAATTTTTCTCCACAGGCGACAAATTCATGCATGATATTTTTCTGGTAGGGGACAGGATATTCGGAGAGCAATTTTACCATCAGATAATTGGAATTTATCACAGCATTTTCTGCAACGCGCTTCAATCCTTTGTCGCCCAGCATCTTGAGATATATGTATGCACGAACCATTACGATAAAATTTCCGAAGTAGGAATGGACTTTTCCGATTGAATATCTGGCATCATAATCAAGATAATATATGTCGTCTTTTTTCTTCACAATTGGAACTGGTAAATATTCAACCAACTTCTCGCTGACACCGATTCCGCCACCTCCTGGCCCACCACCGCCGTGGGGTGTTGAGAAGGTTTTATGCATATTGAAATGTACAATATCAAAGCCCATATCACCAGGTCTGATGTAACCAAGCATTGCATTGAGATTTGCACCGTCCATATACATGAGTCCATCAACTGAATGGATCAGATCTGCGATCTCTTTCACATCAGTCTCGAATACTCCAAGCGTATTCGGGTTGGTGAGCATGAATCCGGCGACATCATTATCAAGTACTTCTTTAAGTGCTTGAATATCGACCTTGCCTTCCTTATTGGATTTGAGCTCCACCACTTCAAAGCCATGGACTGCTGAGGTAGCTGGATTTGTTCCGTGAGAAGAATCCGGCATGATGATCTTGGTACGGTGTTGCCTTTTGTTTTTATGATAATTATAGATGATATTTACACCGGTGAACTCGCCATGGGCACCTGCTACCGGTTGTAGTGAAACCACCGCCATTCCGGATATTTCTGCAAGATCATTCTGCAATTCATACATAACCTGCAAAGCTCCCTGTATCGTATCTTCCGGCTGCATAGGATGAATATCTGTAAAACCGGTAAGGACATTAACGATATCATTGATCTTCGGATTGTACTTCATTGTGCATGAGCCAAGCGGATAGAATCCTTTCTCTATGAAATGATTCTTGCCTGAGAGTTCAATATAGTGCCGAACTGCGTCCAATTCACTGACTTCTGGAATCTGTGGCGCGTCTTTACGAAGAAGATTCTCGGGGAACAATTCACCAATTTTATTCTTGATCTCACATTTGGGAAGTGTGTAACCTTTACGCTCTTTTATGCTTTTTTCAAATATTGTTTTTGTTGCCATGCTGCACCTCACTTCACAAATTTTTCAAGTTCATCAACAAAAGCATCGAGCTCTTGCCTGGTTCGTTTCTCTGTCACTGCAATTAGCAGTTGATCTTTATATCCGAATTTAGAGATATCCACACCGGCAAAATAGCCCTTATCTTTCAGTTTTGAAATAATTTCAACGGGTGGGAGTGGTGTTTTCACTGAAAATTCTTTGAAGAATGGAGCAGAATTTGCAGGTTCAAATCCATCAATTTTGCAGATTTTATTATAAAGATAATGCGCCTTGATCGTAGATTGTTCTGCAACTTCACGCAATCCCTGTTTGCCCATAAGTACCATATATACAGTTGCTGCAAGCGCACAGAGTGATTCGTTCGTGCAGATATTCGAGGTAGCTTTGTCTCTTCGAATATGCTGTTCACGTGCCTGCAGTGTGAGTACATATCCTTTTTGTCCGTTTGTGTCAATTGTGGCACCAACGATCCTACCCGGCATTTTCCTGATAAGTTTTTGATTTGCAGCAAAAAATCCAAAAAGCGGACCGCCAAGATTCTGCATGTTTCCCAGCACCTGTCCTTCACCAACGACAACATCAACATTGTATTTTCCAGGAGGATTGAACAGCATCAAAGAAAGAGGGTCTGTAGAGACAATGTACAGCGCCTTTTTGTTCTCGTGAATTATTGGCTCCAGCGCTTCGAGGTCTTCAATAACACCTAAAAAATTCGGTGATGGAATAAGAACCGCAGAAACATCATTAGTCATCTCTTGTTTGAGTTTTTCTATGTCAATTCTGCCATTATTCTGCGGAATATATACGATCACCGACTCAAGTGGTTTTATGTAGGTTTCAATGACTTGCTTATAATGAGGATGTATCAAGCTGGAGATGATAACCTTCTTGTTTTTATTATGACGAAGTGCCAGAAGAAGCGCTTCAGCACAGGCAGTTGCTCCGTCATACATTGATGCATTGGACGCATCCATGCCGGTGAGTTCGCAGATCAAAGTCTGATATTCATAGATGAATTGCAGCGTTCCCTGGCTCACCTCTGCCTGATAGGGTGTATAGGCGGAATAAAACTCAGGGCGTCCGATCACATAGTTCACTGCAGCAGGAATGAAATGGTCATAAATACCAGCTCCTAAGAAAGATACCATTTCCGAAGTATTAATGTTTTTTGCAGTCAGCCCATTAAGTTTTTTGGTTACTTCAAATTCTGAAAGCGGTTTATCGAGATTCAGTGGTTTAGTGATGATCAGGTCTTCCGGAATACCTTTTAGCAATTCTTCAAAAGATGCGACACCGATCTCCTCGAGCATCTGCTTTCGCTGTTCATCAGTGTTGGAAATAAATGGCATGAAAACTCCTTATATACGAATAATATAATGATCTATGAATTTGTGAAAAATTCATATACCGAGACCATGTGTCAAATTTTATTCGATTAAATATCTCACACTTCAGTACTTTGACAGTATCCATAAATTCTCCCAAAGCTGCGTAATTAAAATTTGAACTTTTGAAAATTATTATTGACAGATTTATACCCTGCCAAGGCAAATCAACTAAAATTAGAGAAAATTAATAGCAAAGAAATTGGAGAATAAGTATGAAAAAACTAATGATTATAGTTACATTGTGTGTTCTCATGGGTTCTGTTTTTACTGAACTGAATGCCGACATATCAAAAGAAATGAACGAGTTGCAGATCTATACTGAAGAGTTTGCTCCATTGAATCTTATGAAGGATGGACAATTAACAGGTCAAGCAACAGAAGTGGTTCAAGAGATTTTGAAGAGAATAGGGGTCAATAAGAAAATTACTCTTCTATTATGGTCGGACGCATATCAAAAGCTCACGAGTGAGCTCAATATTGCGTTGTTTTCCACCTGCATGATTTCAGCGAGAAAAGATCTTTTCAAGTGGGTCGGACCTATCAGTTCTGTAGAGAACTATTTCTATACCTCAAAAGACTGTACGCTGAACATAGAAACGCTCGATGATGCGAAGAAAGTGCTCAAGATAGCGGTCTTGAAGGACTATGCGATTGCAGGAATTCTGAAAGAAAAAGGATTTACAAATCTCGTTGAGTACAACACCATTCAGGAAATTTTCACTCAATTGCTGAATGGTAAAGTAAATCTTTTCCCTTATTCCAATCTGGTTCTGAACAGCGAAATAAAAAAACTCGGAATCGATCCAAGTGAATTCAAAAAAGCACTTTTCATTACATCAGAACTCGAATACATTGCTTTTTCACAATCAACATCAGATGAGCTGATCCAAACCTGGCAGAGTCATCTTGATAATATGAAGAATGATGGAACTTTTGATAAGATTTTCAAAAAATGGCTTCCAGATGAAATACCTCCTGGAATTCTTCAAATATACACTGAGGATTATCCTCCCCTCACATTTCAGGAGAATGGCAAAATTACCGGTTTCGGAACTGAAGTAGTACGTGAAATTCTCGCCAGATTGGATATTCCAGATAATATTCGCATCTCATCTTGGGAGAATGGATATCATCTCTGCCTCGTCAATCCTAATTTTGTGCTTTTCACAATGAAGAGAACTCCTCTCCGAGAGAAGCTTTTCAACTGGATCGGTCCTATTGGTTCGAATCATACAATTTTCTATGCAAAGAAAGGCTCAGGTATCAAGATCAACAGCATGGAAGATGCAAAGAAACTCGGAAAGATCGCTACATGTTCAGCATGGTTTTCCGAGCAGGATCTAAAAGATGCCGGCTTTACAAATCTGGTGAGTTCACCGAATCCAACAGAGAATGTCCACCAGTTAGTCGAAGGGGAAGTTGACCTTTCGATCTTTACTGACATCACAATTCCCGAAATTGCCAAGCAGGCAGGTTACTCTATAGATGATCTCGAACCAGTGTACACGGTGAGTACCGGTGATTTCTACATAGCTATTTCGAAAGGAACACCGGAACATATTATTGATGAATGGGAGCAGGTCTTTCATGAAATTTACGAAGATGGAGTACTGGAAAAATTATATAAAAAGTGGCTTCCAGGCAGCGCACTGCCCAAAATGAAATGAAGAAAATTTCAGAAAATATATAATTATAATAGGGATGCACGCAAGTGTGTCCCTTTTCTTATTTCTAACTTTGATAAGCTGAGCAATAAGAATTCATCACCACAGAGGACACAGAGAACTACAAAGAAATTAAATTATTTAAAACTGCATTGACCAGTATTATCAGCGTGTATCAGTGTCATCAGCGAAAATCTGTGTTCTCTCTTTTATAATTACGGACTTCATAAGCGAAAATCTGTGTTCTCTCTTTTATAATTACGGACTTCATACTAAAAAATTTGACAAACATTCTCATTAATAAAAACACTTACCGGTAAGTAAGGAGCATCATGAAAACTAAAGAAGTCATAATTAAAACAGCGCTCAAGCTCTTCTTGTCAAAGGGTTTCAATGAAACCTCAATGAACGAGATCGCTCAGGAAGTGGGAGTGTCAAAACCTGCAATATATCATCATTTTAAAAATAAAGATGAACTTGTGGGAGCTATCTTTGATTATTTCACACAAAGAATCACGAGCTGGGGAACAAAGTACTTTGCGGACTGTACATCAGATGAGCAAAAAGTACATAGAATGTTTGAAGCAGCTCCACTTTTTATGCAAATAGAAAAAGTATTATTGGATGAAGAAGAGCCGGAACTATCCTATAGTTACAACATGTTCCTCCTTCTCATGAGCAGGATGAAGGCAACGTACAAGTCCCGAATTTCACAAGATCTCTCCAGGACACGGCATAAGATAAATGAAATCCTCGGTGGACTACAGCAGGAAGGGATCATACGTAATGATATCGATTCCGAAGCTCTCGCCCTTATGATGCATGCAATAATCGAAGGGCTTTCATTTATCGGAGAACTGATCGAGCCTATTGATGTAGCTGGGGACAGCGAAAAATTATATAACACATTTTGGAAATTAATTAAAAAAGAAAACGAATAATTAAAGGAGTTTACATGAACAAAGGAAAATACTGTATCCCAATTTTGCTTACGATCTTTATCTTCATCTGTGTGGGACTCCATGCACAGATTGAGTTTATCGAACAATTAAGGGGTGGTGTGCCGGAACCTATCACAAAAGTGGTGTGCCCTTTTAACCTGACACGCTCTCATATTATAGAATTGCCGGTCAACATAAATAATTTGGATGAAGACCTGACTTTCGTTTTTGATACCGGGGGAAATACTATGATTGATATGGAGCTTGCACAACAGCTTGGATTGGAAATTGATTCGATGCAAACTCCAGGTCAGATGATATATACCTCCTGCACTAAAGAAATCAATTGTGATGGGCTTAAAGTAAAGGATTTCAATATGAGTGTCATGGATTTCAAAAACACCTTTGAACTTGTTAATGATGCGCTGGAAGGAATGATCGGACCGGATTTTATCCGCTTTTTCCGCACTACTATAGATTATCAAAATAATCAACTTGTATTTGAGAATAATGATAAATCCCTCAAAGCTGAGACATCCGAACAACACCTTCTCGACATGGAGATCATGATGCCGTATCACCCAAGTGTACAAATGCAGATCGGTGACTATTTCCCGATACTTGGAAGGATTGATACAGGATTGCATTATCCTATCGTACTTCCCATCGCCTTTATTAAACAGCTTCCCGAAGAAGAGCAAAATAAGCTCATTGCATGCAAAGGATATTTTGCAAAATGGCCTTTCACAGAAACCCATGAGAACTACCTTTACAAATGTGATGAAATATCAATAGGGGATATGGTTTTTAAAGATGTTGGAGTTATTTTTGCAGAATTTCCTTTTAATAATAGTGCACTGCTGGGTAAAGATTTTCTTGAGCAGTTCGTGACCACTCTAGATTTTCCAAACAGGAAAGTACTTATGACTGAAACTGAAAAATCATCCAAAGATATTTTATTCTCGATAGGTATAAATGTGAGAAAACTCGATGATGGAAATTTCAAGATCGTTGGTATGTGGGAGAATTCCCCAGCTGATAAAGCAGGCGTAGAGATAGATGATATTATTTTCGAGGTTAATGGTAAAAATGCTACAGAAATAAGCGCTGGAGAAATGTATAAAATGCGTTTTGATACGAACATAGAAGAGCTTTTACTGAAAGTACAAAAGCCGGGAAGTGATGAGATAAAAGAGATTCTCTTGAAGAAAGAATATTTGATGTAAAAAAAGTTTGAAGATTCTAAGTATATAAGGTTAGAAGGTTTGGTTCATCGTTGGTGTGGAAAGCAGAAGGGCAAGTCGTAGAGCGTTCCGCCTTCGTTTTACTACGGCGTGATAAAAGAGCGAAGAGTAATCCGGCCTCATTACATTACGCCGCGACAGGGGAGCGAGAAACGAATTCCTAAAGAAGGGGGTAGAGACTGGTTTATCTGGTCGGACAAAATAAGCATAGTAAATAGACTCTTCGACTATACCTTTGCACTCCGTGCTTCAGGTATGCTCAGAGTGACAAATATTTTTAATTTAGAGATCCTTTTTGGAGTGCATCGAGTCCCTCGATGCAAAAGCATTGGGCACTTAAACCGATTTGGTCTGCAATTTTAACCATAAAAAAGTTTGTCATTCTCAACTTGATTGGGAATCCAGAAAAATCAGCCAACAGCAGATTCTCGATTCCCAAAGTTTTGGAAAGAAATAACAAAATACAAAAAAACTTTGTCATTCTGAGCGGATCAACGATGCAATCGGTGAGAAGAGAAGAATCTATTTATTTGAAATATTCTCAATTTATAATGCTAATATTTACAAGCAAACTAAAACATCGGGGTAGATACGGGTTTATCCAGTCGGACAAAATAAGTATAGTAAATAGACTCTTCGACTGTACCTTTGCACTCCGTGCTTCAGGTATGCTCAGAGTGACAATGTTTTTAATTTAGAGATCTTTTTGGAGTGCATCGAGTCCCTAGATGCCAAAGCATTGAGCATTTAAGCCAACAGAGTCGGCTACTCCAAAACCCCCAAATAAAAAAGGGCATGTCATTCCCGTGAAAACGGGAATCCAGAATAATAATAAATCTTTGTCGGAGAGCATGTCTTAAGTTGGGAGGTGCATACGAATTACTTATCACAAGCTCTTCGACCAGTCTCCGTCCCGAAGGTCGGGACCACGCCTTGGCAAGCTTGTGACAAGGTAATTATGAAGTGCTGTTTATAACAAATAGACTCTTCGACTATACCTTTGCACTCCGTGCTTCAGGTATGCTCAGAGTGACAAATATTTTTAATTTAGAGATCCTTTTTGGAGTGCATCGAGCGTCTCGATGCAAAAGCATTGGGCACTTAAACCGATTTGGTCTGCAATTTTAACCATAAAAAAGTGTCATTCTCAACTTGATTGGGAATCCAGAAAAATCAGCCAACAGCAGATTCTCGATTCCCAAAGTTTTGGAAGGAAATAACAAAATACAAAAAAACTTTGTCATTCTGAGCGGATCAACGATGCAATCGGGGAGAAGAGAAGAATCTATTTATTTGAAATATTCTCAATTTATAATGCTAATATTTACAAGCAAACTAAAACATCGGGTTAGAGACGGGTTTATTCAGTCGGACAAAATAAGCATAGTAAATAGACTCTTCGACAAGTCTTCTTCGCACACTGTCGGAAAACTTTCGCAAAGACAAAAATTACTCAGATTCCTTATTCCTCTTCTTCACATCCTCAAGAATTTTCATTGCTTCTTCCTTGTCAGCTTTGTTGATAACCACACCCACGCCTTCTGTCAACTGAAGCTGTGGCATCATACCGTCGCAGTCATCAGAAGCAATGTAGCATTCAATTCCTGAACTTTTCAGCAATCCTTCCAGCAATTCTGCCTCGATCTTATCATCAAAAACTTCTAACATCATCTCATTTTCACCTAACATAGTTTCTCCTACATATTAATATATTTTTTTTGAATCATTCAAGTCATCAAGCCATGTGGCAGCAGGATTCAATTTTCTTGAGAAAAATAGTCCAGCATTTCGTTCATCTTTCGCCTGATGGAATTTAAAATACATATCATTATCTTTTATACCGAGAATCTCGATCTTTCCTTTTTTATGGGACATCACAAATCTGAACCGTTTACTGTGACCATCGAGCTGGGCTTTTGCTTTTTCAACTATCGGATAACCGACGGAAAGGGGTATCTGAAAGTGCTTTTTTACACGTTTCACCGGTCTGCATTGAAAAAGATAATAGGGATTTATTCCAATGGAGACAAGAGTTCTCATTAGCTGGGCAAGCACATCCGGATCGTCATTAATTCCGCGCATTAATACAGTCTGATTGTTTATAATGATGCCGACTTCAAAAAGCATTTTCACAATTTCTTTCAACTCATCAGTGATCTCTCGCGGATGATCGATCTGTGTCACAATATATATTCTTATCTTGTTGTGAGTATAATTATTGAGAAGGGAAAACAATGTGTCATCCTGTAGAATCCTTTTTGGATAATATACGGGAACTTTTGTTCCGAACCGAATAAAATCAAGGTGTGAAATCGGAGTAAGGAGTTCAAGGAATTGCTTAATGACATCGGTTGGAAGCATCAAAGGATCGCCTCCGCTGATGAGTACATTATTTATTTCCGGGTGATCTTGAATATAATCTGCTGCATGGCTGAAATTGCCGATGATCTCTTTGGATTTCAATCCAATCAAACGCTTACGGAAGCAGAATCTGCAATAGGATGCGCAACGATTTGTCGAGAGAACAAGAGCAGTTTCCTTATATTTGTGCTGCAGACCGGAAAGTTTCGTATATTTGGATTCATCACTTGTATCATATGAACCGGACAGGTCAAGTTCCCAGGCAGAAGGAACGACCATTTTCCTCAGCGGGTCTTTCGGATTAGAGAGATCAATAAGAGAAAGATAAAATTTCGAGATAAGCATGGGATGACGCTGTATGACTTTTCGTAGCTGCATCTCCTCTTTGAGTGTCAGGGAAATGTATTCCTTCAGCTCATCAATCGTTGAAATAAAATCATTCTCATTCTTTGAATAGTACATAAACTTTTTGCTCGTGAAATTAACTGAATTATCAAATTTTACTACACGTAAAAAAAGTCTTGATAGGTGAATATTCTGTCAACTAATTTTTTAAATTGTTGGCATACCCCCAAAATTTTTCATATTCATGACACTTTAAGGAAAGCTTATTGAATATCATCCGTATAAATAGTAAAAGAAAGAAATAACCATAATAGTTAAAAGCACTGTCACACTGAGGTTCTCGAAGTGCGAAGTGGGACAGACCCTTCTCCGCCAGCTGGCGGATCAGGGTGACAACAGCAAGGATAGATACAAATTAACAGTTTTTCTAAAAGTAATTTTCCGTGAAGAATTCTCCGAAAACACTTTATTCATGCACTATCCAGAAAATCTTCATCGAATTTTTGGGGGTATCCCTGTTTTATGATTTTGAGGACTCTCTCTTTAGTATTAACCCGAGTCGGGTTTAGCATAATTTAAAAGAAAACCTGCTAATTAAGAATTGTATTATTACTTGTCTGTTTTAACACCTCTACATTTTTTCTTGACGATAATATCCTGCTCAAATAAATAACGCTCAAAATTGGAAAATTTTATGCAGATCGAAACGAGAGAATGCAGCATTAAGTTTTACTACGAAAAGGTATTAGGAAAACCGATTGAAAAATATTACATGCCGAGACCACGCAAAAAAAGAAAATTGCCGGAAGTTCTAAGCGAGGAAGAAGTAATAAAAATTTTAAAACAGATCAATAACCTGAAGCACAAATGCATTATTCATTTAATTTATTCTGCGGGATTAAGGCTCACAGAAGCAGTTCACCTTAAAATAGCAGATATACAGTCTGATCGAAAACAAATTTTTATTCGTTCAGCTAAGGGCAATAAAGATAGATATGTAATTTTATCTGAATTTATACTCAATCTTTTAAGAAAATACTATAAAGAATATCACCCTAAAGAGTGGCTTTTCGAAGGTCAACATGGAGAACAGCATAGTAAACGAAACATCCAACGAATACTAAAAAGTGCTGTACAGCAAGCCGGAATACGGAAGAAGGCTACTATCCATACATTACGGCATAGCTTTGCAACACATTTGCTTGAACATGGAACTGACCTCAGATATATTCAAGAATTATTAGGACATAAAAGCAGTAGAACGACAGAAATTGATACACGCGTTACCCATACAGCAAGAAATAAAATTGTTAGTCCATTGGATAATTTAAATTTTAATAAAGATGTAAATGATACTATCGAAGGTAAAGAAGATGAATAATCTAAAACATAAATCCGCGACATTTGTCGTATATAACACCAAATCGGTGGTGTTCACGACATTAATGGCGAGGATACAAATGTTATGTGCAATTAAATTACTCTCGAATAATATTATTTGGGATACAAACAAAGGAGTAAAGTTATGGAGAGAAATGTAAAAATCTATCAATCCCCTTTTCATCCTGCAATGGAAATCGTGGACAAACTGGTTATAAATCTTTTTGCTCCCTATTCTGATGATTTTATTACTATCCAATGTAATTCTAATCTTGTTGATTACAAAGAAAATGCTGACCAAAAAAATATAAAAGTCAGACAAATTAATGTTACGGTAAATACTCCAGACACCAAAACCGTAAGACTTGATTTTAAAGAAGATAATGTAAAAGATGTTGAAATTGATAATACAATTTACACTATCAAACTTATGGGTATTTCTAAAGAAAAAATTCAAAATCAGCATTTTCCTGTATTTGAATTTTACATAACTTGGGAATAATCTTTTTCAAGTTTTCCGTTGGTATAAAATTCATTTTCAGTTGTTTTAACTAAATGAGTCCACTTTCCATTAACCGGATGCCAAATATTAAACGGTTTCTGGTTTTCAGGGACAGGCTTAATTTCAAGAGATTTTATTGGTTCTAAATTATCAATAATTTCTCTTGTATTTTGTTCTTGTTTTTGTTCGTTCATTACGAACCTCCTTTGGTTATTAATTTTTAAAGATAAAAGCACATAACAAGTCGCTACACGGCAGAGCGTGTCAGCGACCGGACATTACACGATATTGATTTAAACAGAGGAATAGATAATGGAAGATTATGTTTCAAAATATGGATTCATAAAAAAAATAATTAAACAAGATGATAGCGAACAAATAATTTTTTATATTAAGGGTTATGAAGAACCCAAAAAACCTAAACCTCTTTTCTTATACATAATGGGTTCAGGACCTTGCTCAATTATGATGAAAATAAAAGACCAAATCGGCTCATCAATAATTTTCAATTTTAAAGAAATAACAGAGAAATTTCAACTTGTGGTTTTAACAAAACCTTTTATTTCTTTTTATACTAATAACGACTTTCAAATTCCTCAAAAATATTATGAAACAGATTCTCTTGATTATCAAGCAAAAACAAATAGCTTGGTGATTGATTATTTAATTGAAAAAAAACTAATCGATTCTTCAAAAATTGTAGTTTGCGGTGTTTCACACGGTTCTGATGTTGCTACCCAAGTTGCCTTAATAAATAAAAATGTGACTCATCTTGCTTGTATTGCAGGTAATGGTTTGTTGCAAACCTATAATTTTCTTAATGATGTCAGAAAAAAATATCGAAATGGTAAAATCTCTGAAAGTGAAGCTGAAAAACAAACTCAATATTTATTTACACAATTCAAGAAAATTTATGCTAACCCAACATCACCAAAGAAATGGTGGGGACATACTTACAAATATTGGTACAGCTTTTTTAAAGAATCAACAGTAAACAGACTTCTAAAACTCTCTATTCCAATTTTCTTCGCAAAAGGTACAGAAGATGAAAGTGGATGCATAGAAGGTTCTGACATTATTCCAATTGAATTTATCAGACATAATAAAGATAATTTGACTTATAAATCATATTGGGGAGTAAATCATATGTTTAAAAAAAATGAAGGAAAACAGATTGAAAGTAAACATAAAATTGTAACATCAGATTTCTGGAATTGGATAGATAACAATTAGAAATAGTGATTTAAATGCAAAGGAGTTTTAAAATTGAATATATTACAAGAAATACGTAAAAGAAAATTACCGATAGGATTAGCAACAATTTGCGGAAAACTTAAAACAGGTAAAGTTTTGGACTTAGGTTGCGGTGATGGTCGTGAGATAGAATTTTTACAAGAACGTGGGTTTGAATGCACTGGAGTTGATCGGAATGCTGAAAAGATTAATCAGAATAAACAACGAAATAATGATGTAAATTGGATTTTCCAAGATATTCGTAATTTTAAATTTGAACAACAATATGAATTAATAATTGCTAAAACGGTTATTCATTATTTCCCTAAAGAAAAACAAATTGAGATTATTAATAAAATCAAAACTGCAACAAAAGAGAATGGTATTAATTACATTGCGACTTTTACAGACGAAATACCAATGGAAGGTAAAAGCTATTTAATGAAAAACAATGAACTATTAAATTATTATTTAGATTGGAAAATTCTTCAATTTGCCCAAAGAACAACGCCAACCCATTCTGATCCTGGTAATTCTGTTCCTCATCAACATTCAGTTTCAATTTTAATCGCATCACAGTCGAAATGAGAAATGATTGAATCGTGTAACAAACGTGCCCACAATCAGCAAGGAGAGAAGCAGGAAGAATCGTGGCGCACGCCAAACATTATACGCCATGTTTCTAGAACGTATGTTGTTTATGGGGTAGCGAGTTATGAGTAATTTTCGAATAAAGGGGAAGTTAGTTAACCTCAGAACAACAAAGTGGACTGATTTGGATGATTATAAGAGATGGAATAACCCGAAATTAAAAGCTTTTCAATTAGATGGACCTTGGTATAAAGAAGAAAAAGGGTTAAGAGCGGTTATTAACTGGAGAGAAAGATGGCTTGAAAGTGAAAGATTACCGCCATATCCCTTTTTAGAAATTGAGACAAAAAAAGAAGTTCATATTGGATGGGTAGTATTGTATTATAGTCAAAGAGACCCACATGCTCCTGAATTCGGTGTAAGTATATACGGAAGATGAATATTGGGAAAAAGGGATGGGAACAGAGGCAACGCATTTGTGGGTGGATTATCTTTTTAATGCATATAATTTTACCCGTTTGGGTTTTTGCACCTGGGAAGGTAATAAAGGAATGATTCACATAGGTGAAAAACTTGGATTCATAGAAGAGGCAAGGATAAGAAAGAGTTGTGAAGTGAACGGTATTTTCTATGATAAAATAAGAATGGGAATCTTACGAAGTGATTGGGAAGAAAAAAAGAAACACGGCGTATAACAGCGGACATACGGCTCGCTTATGCTCGCCCAAATCCCTCGCTTCGCTTCTTAGGAGTCGAAATTGATTGATTAATTTTAATATAAATTGTGTCCATATTTTATCACCTCAATTTGGCATACCCCCCAAATTTTTCATATTCATGACACTTTAAGGAAAACTTATTGAATATCATCCGTATAAATAGTAAAAGAAAGAAATAACCATAATAGTTAAAAGCACTGTCACACTGAGGTTCCCCGTCACGGCGTAATGGAATGAAGTCGGATCGAAGTGGGACAGATCCTTCGACTAGTCTTCATTTCATTACGCCCAATCCGCCAGCTGGCGGATCAGGGTGACAACAGCAAGGATAGATACAAATTAACAGTTTTTCTAAAAGTAATTTTCCGCGAAGAATTCTCCGAAAACACTTTATTCATGCACTATCCAGAGAATCTTCATCGAATTTTTGGGGGTATCCCTAATTTTTTAAATTGTGCAGAACTGGATTCCCGATACCCAATCCGCCAGCTGGCGGAGCACGCTCGGGAATGACATCTCTTTTGTTTATGTTGGAAATTTTTAAATGAGATACTCCATCTAATAATTCCCGTAATTCCTTTATTCATGGGCTCTTCAGAAAATGTGTGTCTGAATTTTGGGGGTACGCCTGATTTCTAAAGTATTTTCTTTATCTGTGGTAAAATGTCTTTTATTTTGAGTCCCGAAAACCTGTGAACAATGTGTATCATGTTTTTAGAGGTCTCACAATGATGCCTGCGTTCATGTGGAACAAGAATGCTGAAGGTGCTCAGTGTAGTGTAAAGCATATAATGCAACAAAGGAGTATTGGGTGAGATGAAGAGAATACAAGATTTCAGCAGCTCAAGTGCCTGATCAATGTTTTCAATGAGCTGAAAATCCGGTTTGACATCAAATTTTTTATATGAGAGCTTATCATAATACCGCGGATCACGATCTGTCAGAACAATATCGTAATTATAATTCTTCTGAAGTGCATTGACCAGTTTGTAGATATGTTTCTTTGAGAAGCGTGTGCCATAAATTCCGGGTGAGATATCAATATAGATTATCCCTTTTTCTTTAGATTCATCATCACTATTTGTAAGAAAAATATATTTTTCAATATAAGCATCCCATTCTTCTGAAATACCCGTTAGTTGCGATGCAAAGGAAAAAAATTGGTAGTAATAGGATTGCAGTTCGTTCACAGAAATGATGCAATTCAATAATTTTATATCAGCGAAGGAGCTTATCCCAGCTATGATTGCATTATTTATTTTTTTTAAAAAGGATTTTGCCTCCTTTTGAATCTTCTTTGTGAGAAACACGATAAGTTCAATTGATTCAACATTTTGATCTACTCTCAGCTCTGCAAAATCTATAAAAGTGAAATCTCTCTCCGGATAAAGATGATCAATGAAAAAATCCCATTCCTTTTTGTGGAGCACAATGGTAGGATTCTTATAGGATTGAAGCAGAATACCGAGTCCCCAGAGAGATTCCATGAATTCAACAAAATCAGCAGAGCATATTATCAAAACTGAGGATGGCTGCGAGATTTTCCGGCTGAAATTATGAGCTGGTTTTTCTTTCATTGTATTTTTACGAGACAGGATGGACATACTATTTCTCACTTTTCTTTTTTCTTTGTTTTTTTTGCAAAAGGAAGGGATATAAAGAAGGTTGAACCCTCGCCTTTAACGCTTTTCACCCACATTTTCCCACCGTAATGCTCAACAATGGTTTTTGTAATAGGCAGACCAAGACCAAGCCCTGATGATTTGAATTCTATCACGCCTGAATGATGTGATTTGATATCTGCTACTTCGTAGAATTCACGGAAAATATTATCCAATTCATATGAAGGAATGCCGATGCCGTTATCCTTTACATATACAATAAGGGATTCTATGCCTTCAGCCTCTTCCTTACGGAATCTGGATTTTCGTGCTCCAATCGTTATTTCGCCGTAATCATCCGTATATTTGATCGCATTGAGCACAAGATTTTTTATACCATTGATAAGAGTGATACGTTCTCCTATTATTGGTTTGAGCCCTTTTGCAATCTCCAGAACGAGCTTTTGTTTTCGTTTTTCTGCAAGGACACAAGTTTCTTCATACACAATTTTCAGAATATCTTCAGGATCGATCAGCTCTTTTTCAAACTCAATCCCCCTTGTTTCCATCGCATTCATTTGAAGGATATTATTGATCGCATGCAGCAGACGGTCCACATTCCTATCCATGATGTTTATCGTATTTTGACGAACATTATCTGGAGTTTCAGGGTCTTTCAGGATCGAAATATATCCCTTCAAAGTTTGGATAGGTGTATTAAATTCGTGAGAGGAAATATTGATGAACTGTGCGCGTTCCTGGTCTACCTTGAGGAGCTCCTGATTGGCGATACGGAGTTTTTCGTAATCAAGAGAATTCTTGATCGCAGTCTCTGCCATGAGAATGAATATTTCCAGTAGTTTCTCATTAAATCGCATGACCTTATTGATACTTGTCAGGTTGTCTAGATAGAGAAATCCGTATATTTCGTTATGCACGTTAAGTGGTGAGCAATACACAGACCGAAGATCGTGCCGTTGTATGCTTTCCGAATCCGAGAAACGCTGTTCCTCAACTGCATCGAAGGTGCTCAAAGGAACTTTTGATTCATACACATCTTTCAGTACGGTTTTGCTTATTTTAAGATTGTCTCTATCGATCTTTTCGCCAGTGCTTAGAAGTGCTACATTAAAGACAAAATTCTTGTTTTCATCCAAATTGATAAAGAACCCACGCTCTGCTCCCGACATTTTAATAGCGTTGAGTGTGATCTGATTTTTCAACTCTTCCAAGTTCATGATCTGGAGAGTATCCCTGCTGATGGTTATAAGATTTGAAAGCTGCTCACGCTGTTCCATAACCTCCTCATACTCCCCGATTTTTTTCAGAATGATCGTAAGATAGGAGGTGGATAGTTTTATGATGAGTTTTTCTGATTTTGTGAAAGGATATTCGCCCATATCAGCAAGAATGAATACTCCTTCAAGTTCATTCTTCAACTTAAGGGGGGTAATGCAAAAATGTTGATTTTTCACAGTGTAATACTGGCATTCCAGCTCGGTTCGAAGTTTCTCAAAATAGCTCTGATGTATGCTTGTAAGTTCATCTTTTGTGAGCTGGTTGCTGACCCAAAACTCTCCTTCAGAATCTTTGTTTTCATATAAAATAATACCGAATTTATCAATCCCAACGATTTCAAGAATATATTTCTCCAAATAGAATCTAATCTGATTAACGCTGGAAAGGTGCAGCAGATCAAAGAAATAATGCTGTAGTTTAGTTGAGAAAATATGAGTCCTTGGTTCAATGATTTTGCGTATTTTTGAGCTGGATTGCAGGGCATCATAATGAAAAACTTTCTTAATTCTCTCCTGGTCATCTTCGGATAGTCCTCGCAGGATCAAATTAAGTTTTCGATAAAATTTTCGTCTGAATTTGTACTCCAGATTTGTCAGATGCAACGTTTTGTATATCAGCGTGATAAGTATCAAGCTTTCACATTGTAGATACCAGTCCTTCATTTTCTTGGCAATAGTTTCTGCCTTGAGAAGTTTGCGGATAACGGTTCTAAGGTTCACGTCTGATTTTCTGAGCATGATCTTGGCTTCAAGAACACGTGCATAATTATCCCATCGTAAGAACCCATTTTTTACAGCCAGTGCGTTCGCTTGTTCACAATGAATTTCTGCTTGCTTGAGATCCTTTGCAATATAGTAAGTATCTGCAAGATTGAGGTAGGACATCATTTGGGCATATTCATTCTGATTTTTCTTTGCCAGAGTTCCTGCTTTTTTAAAATTATTTATTGCAAGGGAATAATTTTCCTCACTCCGTGCCAGCCAGCCCTCCAGTTGATGCATGAATTCCTTTTCCAGATAGGTGTCGATCTTCTCCTTTTTGATCAGTTCATAAATGGATTTCAATTTTTCATGGTTTTTGGAAATAACGAGCCAGAAACAATAATTTTTCAGATACGAATTAATATTTTTGAGAGTGTGCTTTTTGAAGTAATTTTCAAAGCGGGTATGCAGGAATGCCAGGAACTTTGCAGGAGTAAGTATGCGAAGTTTCAGGAAAGAAGAGCGGTTGTATATCTTATCGACTAGTTCTGTGTATTTGAGTTCTTTTGAGATCGAGAGGGCAGCATCAAAATGTTTTTCTGCTTCCCTGAAGTCGCCTAATTTGAACCTCGTCTGGGCAATATTCAAATTCACTTCTGCCATTCCGGGAGTGAAGTTTATTTTCTTAAAGTAAGTGAGCGCTTCCAGAGATTTTTCCAATCCTGCTCGCAGAGCTCCCTGCTTCATATTGAGATATCCCCAATGGGAAAGCACGTTTGCTTTATTGAGAATGTCCCCTTCTCGTGTACTCACATCAGCAGCTTCTTCGTAATGCCGGATCGCTTTTCCCACCTTGTTGAGAATATTGTAGGAGTCACCGAGCACCTTTAAAATGCGGGCAAGCTGGGTGAAAGCTTGTTGGGATTTCGCGATTTTTCTTGCCTTTTTCAATTCCTCAATTGCCTTTTCATAAGCGCCTATTGCATAATAATAATTTCCACCATATAGATAGAAATTGATTTCCTGAAGGGGTGTAAGTTTTTTCTCTAAAAGCATCTGAAGAACTTTGTTTGCCTTTTCTTCCTCATGGGAAAAGTTATAGAGCTCCAGTTGAGCGAGCAATATATCATTTTCATCATAAGTAAATTGTGATTGTTGAAGGGTGATAAGGGATTTCTCTGCAGTAGTAAAGTTTCTGCAAGCCATCTGGTAGCGAGAATTTAAAAGTATGAGATCAGGATTTTTACGGATGAATGGAGCATATTGGTCGCAGAAAATTTCTTTCAGGTCACACTTATTAAGAAGTACGCTTAATGTGAGTAGTACTTTTAGATAATCCTGCACAGTTTGTGCCCTCAGTTTATCTTTTACTTCATTGATCTTCAGCAACCCCTTATAGCAGGAATTCCATGCTTCAATAATTTTTTTATGTTCGAGGAATGTTACTGTTTTAAGAAGATAATAATGAATTTCTGATTCATGATCTTTTACCAGTTCGCAATGTGTGATAATGCCATCCATAATAGCAGGAACGGTGATGTGCTTATTTTCAAAGTATTGGATAACTTCTTTAGAGATATTCACCTTTTGAGAATGCTCGATTTTTGCAGCAAGTTCTGATTTGAGCGCAGGATAGATGAATTTGAAATAGCCGTCATCAGCATAATCTTCATCTTTCACCAGTATATCCGGTGTTTCGACATCCTGCATAAAAAAGAAAAGATCCTTGGAATCGGTAAAATGCAGAATGGTTCGAATGATCTCAGTTGAAAGAGGAACCTGCAATACTGAGAGTTTCGCAAGTAAATTCTTGATTTTGTCTGGAATAAGTGAGACCTTCTCCTCAATGGCTACTTGTATTTTTAGCGGAAGTTCCACATCCAGAATATTAACATTAAAATACCAGTTTCCTTCGTCATCAAGAATGAATTTCTTTTCAATAAGTTGAGCAATGAGTTCAAGTATGAAGCGTTGATTACCATTTATGATCTTATAAATCTGATCGAGAAATTCCTCGGGGCATCCTTCTCCCAAGATTTCTGATATAAAGAGAAAGGATTCAGATCGGGAAAGAGGTTCTATATGAATTTTATGAGCAGTTTCAACAATATATGGATTATAGGAACTGACGATTATTGCGATAGGATGGTTGTGAATGTCCTCAGAAATATATTTGAGAAAATTTATGGTGGATTCATCAACTTTTTCAATATTAGTGATGAAATACACAATCGGTTTTGTGGATGAAAAACGGTAAATGTAATCCTTTGCCAGCTTATAATCTCTCATGAGGTCTGATTCATCTTCAATGATCTTCAATGATTTTTCTTCCGATTTGAAGAGGAATTCGCAAAATTTATTCGAAGCAGATTGTTCGAAAAAGTGCTTGCCTTTTTCATCCTGCGAAAGAAATATTTCCTTACACAGCATAAAGAAGGGGTCACGATGCTGGTCACTGCAATTGTAATAGAAAACATGGTAATCCTCAGATAGAAGATACCACTTGATGTATTGCATAAGACTGGATTTCCCCACACCATTTTCGCCAGTCACAAAGATGATTTCTCCTTCCTGGTTCTTAACTTCATTGATCTGATCACGAAGAGCTATTATATCCTTATCACGGAAATGAAACTGTTTGGATTCGATCTGTTTTACGAGCGGTGGCTCAATAGTAAGAGGAAATTTCTTATCCTGCATCTCGTTGATATAACAAATAATCTCCTGAGTATTACTGATGCGCAGTGATGGATTGAATTCAATAAGATGAAAGATGAGGTCTTCGAGCTTTTTATCGACTGCAGGATTTATCTTGGTGGGGAATTGAGGTATGATATTTGGGATTTTCTTTTCGGACATGAGCTTGATCTCTTCTCTGGAAAAAGGGAAAGTACCCACTGAAAGGTAATACATTATCACACCCAAGGCATAGAAATCACTTTTGGGAGTAAAGTATGATCCTTGAAGAAGTTCGGGCGCGATATATGGCAGACTTACCACTTCACCTTCGGCATATGCATCTGTTTGTGAGATGATCTTGTTGAATCCATAATCGCATACTTTTACATTTATCTCATCGCCGATCTTTTTATAGAGAATATTTTCGAGTTTCAGGTCTTTATGAATAATATTATGAGTATGAAGGTGGTTCAGGGCATAGCATATCTGAGTAATAAGCTCAAAAAAATCCTGTTTATTTTTATTAGTCAGATGAAAATTTTGCAACCCTTTGCTCTTGTAGAATTCTGAAAGAAGATAGAGGTTATCTTGGTAAATGCCATAATCGTATATTTTTATGAGATTTAGGTGGGACATTTTGGTGATCTCACGCATCACTTTTGGATTCATCTTCTCACGAATGTCTTCGATAGGTATCTTATCAAATATCTTGATTGCAAAAGTTTTTTTTGTGGCAATATCTTCAACACTATATACAGTACCGAAGCTGCCGCTTCCAATCCTTTCTTTCAGCTCATAGTGCAATGCGATCAAACTCATTAAAACTCCTGTGCAAAACAAAAAACATCAAATTTATCTTGCGTTCTTCATAAAAAACATTTGTCCATGCTCACAATAAACTGTCAACAATTAGCATGTGATACATGTCATGAGATAAAAATTAGATTGAAATAAATTTGACAAAGCAACCCCATAAAAAAAAAATTACAACTAAGTATGAACAAAGGGAAATACATGAAAAAAATATTTTTATTAGTGATATGTTTCGCTTTGACGACCAGTCTCTTTGCGATCAGCGAAGATGCGGGAACAACTGCCTTCAATTTCCTCAATATTCCGATGGGTGCACGTGGTGCAGGTATGGGAAATACCTTTACCGCAATTGCAAACGATGCGCTCGCACCGTTCTGGAATCCCGCAGGTCTGCCAAATATTCGAGAACGGCTTCTTCAGATCACCTACATGAATTACTTCGCAGGATACAGCGGTGGTGCAGTAAGTTATACCATGCCTCTCAATGAAGGAACGACTATTGCATTTTTCTCGAAATTCATCGGAGTTGGCGGCATTCCTAAAACAGAAATCGACGGAAACCAGAACCTTGTTCTACTTGGTACGTTCGGTTCTTATGATGTATTGTTCGGTGCTTCCTATGGGAAATATCTTTCCGATATTATAAACTGGGGAGTCAATATCAAGATCATTTCCGAAACAATAGACGAATATTCATCACAGGCAGTTGCTGCGGACGTGTGTCTTCTTCATCAATCTCCCAATCCCAACCTGAAGGTCGGGCTTGCAGCCAAAAATCTCGGCATGCAGCTTTCTAAATTTGATCAAGAAAAAGAAAAATTACCCATGACTTTTACTTTTGGTTTAGCATATAAACTCAATACGGGTGTGATAGCACTGGACATTAACAAACCAATGCATACGGATTTTTATGGTACTATCGGAATAGAAACGACTTTTCAAAATAAAATTATAGTACGTGCCGGTTACCGATCCAATGCCAATGACTGGAATGTTGGCTCTGGTATTGATTTCCTTTCAGGGATTTCAGCAGGAGTTGGCTTCAGTTGGAGAGATTACAAATTTGACTATGCGGTGAATTCTTACGGAGAATTAGGTTTTATTCATCAACTATCTGTGGGATATCACTTCTAAACATATATGAACTCTCAAAACGACACACCTACTGATGTGGGAACAGTTGTCGATATACAAAACGGTCTTGCGATCGTTGAATATTCACGCTCCGATGCATGCGATACCTGCAAACTCAAAGCATTCTGTTTTCAAAAAGGGGGAGATGTCACCAAGTTCACTATGAAAAATAATCTCAATGTGAAAAAGGGTGATATAATCCAATTTGAGATCAGTCCGCAGATGCGTATCCTCAGCTCCTTCCTCGTATTTATTCTTCCCATTATTTTTATGATCGGCTCATATTTTTTGTGCAAAAGTGCGATCGGTCTTTCAGAAAATATCTCAATAGTTGTTTCTCTGATTTCCATCGCTGTTGCTTTTATATTTGTAAAATTTATTGATGGTCAGATAAAAAAGAAAGCAATGATACAGCCCAAAATGGTGGCGGTTATCAATTCAGAAGAAGTATGAATGTTTATAAATTTCAAAGGTGAAGATTCATTATGTACTCAGTACTTCTTGTTGATAGAGCGCAAAAAATGAAAAATGGAAAATCATTTTAAATTTCGAAAGGAAAAATACGGAAAAGAATTATAATATGAACCACACGTATTCGCTACGCTTCAGTCTTCTCCGCCAGCTGGCGGATATTCGACTGGGGTGCTTTTCGCCTGCAACGGCGTAACGGAGTGAAGATGTGTGGTTAAAAGTATTTATATGTAGGAGTTACTATGAATATTACATTAAAAAACATGATCTTCTATGGCTATCATGGACTTCATGAAGCAGAGAGAACACTTGGGCAGCGTTTTGCAATCGATGTAAATGTTTCAAGTGATCATGAGCTGGATAACAAAGTGAAATCCCTGCAAGATACGATTGACTACACACAAATCTTTGAAGTGGTCAAAGAGCACGTAGAAAATTATAAATACCATCTTCTGGAAAAACTCGCAAATGAGATTATTAGCGCAATTCTTAATGATTTTATCCTTGTTCAAAAAGTATCCTTGAAAATTCGTAAAATAGCAGTGCCGATCAATGGTACGCTCGATTATGTTGAGCTGGAAATGCAAAGAGAACGTGAAAAAAAGGAGTAGCTTTCGAAAATATTTTTATTAGTTTGGGTTCGAATCTTGGGAATAAAAGATACTTTATCGAATCAGCTATATCGGATTTACGAAATGAAAAGAAAATATCAGTGAAACGAATATCTTCTATCATAATGACTAAACCTGTCGGAAATATACATCAGCCCGATTTTTTGAATTGTATTGTTGAATGCGAGACTGAATTGAATTCTTATGAGCTTATGCAAACACTACTGAATATCGAGAAAAAACTTGGAAGAGAACGAAAAGAGAAATGGGGACCGCGCACTATCGATCTTGATATTTTGTTTTTTAATGATGAGATAACCGATACTGACGACCTTAAAATTCCACATCCCGAGATCATAAATCGACCATTTATTTTACAGCTAATGAACGAACTGGCACCGAAATTTATGCATCCAAAATTAAATCAAACAATGGAACAACTTTATGAGCACAATTAAAAATAAGTATATTGCAGTAGAGGGAGTAATAGGTGTGGGTAAGACAACACTGGCAAAACTACTATCTGAAAAATTTGAAGCAAAGCTCATTCTCGAGATCGTGGAAGAGAATCCCTTTCTTTCTGAATTTTATGACGATATTGCAGGGAAGGCATATCAGACACAGATGTTCTTTCTCCTCAGCAGATACCGCCAGATGAAGAAATATTTCCAGATCGATGCCTTCCAGACCAATATTGTAAGTGACTATATGTTCATGAAGGACAGTATCTTTGCTGATCTTACACTCAATGATGCAGAGCTGGCAATGTATAAAACTCTATTCATGATCCTCAATGACAAGCTGGTTCAGCCCGATCTTATCATCTACCTTTATGCTGATCTCGAGCTCATTATTGACAGGATACATTACAGGAACCGCTCCTTTGAGCACAATATCAAACCAAAGTATCTGGCGAATCTTGCAATCGCATATGATAAGTTTATTTCTACTCATACAGGATGTTCGATCATCAAGCTTGATACCAATAATATCAACTTTGCCAAGTCAGCTAAACAATTTGACAAATTGCTGGTTGACATAAAAAAAGTGCTCCAAGATTGAGTCCTATGAAAAAAAATACTTCAATAATTATTTTAGCAGCAGGCAAAGGCGTTCGCATGAAATCGAACCTGCCGAAAGTTGCCCATTTACTCGCAGGAAAGTCACTTGTAGAGCGAGTAGTGACCACTGCGGAACATTTCAAACCTGAGAAGATCGTGGTCGTTGTCGGCTATAAAAAGGAGGTCGTGATCGATTGTCTTTTAGGATTTGATAACATTACTTTTGTAGAGCAGAAAGTGCAGCTTGGAACCGGTCATGCAGTTTATATCACCAGAGATAATTTCAATGATTTTGATGGAACAGTCATAATTATGCCTGGTGATGTTCCGCTTTTGAAAGAGAAAACCCTGGGAAATCTTATAAAAGTACATGAAGAAAAACAAGCGGCAGCAACTGTGCTTACTGTCGATCTGGACGACCCGACCGGTTATGGTCGTATTGTTCGTAATGATGAAGGATATGTTGAGAAGATAGTCGAGCACAAAGATGCATCTGAAGAAATTCGAAAGATCAAAGAGATAAATTCAGGCATTTTCTGTTTTGACGCCCGGGAACTTTTCTCTGTGCTTCCAAAGATAGATCAGGACAATTCCCAGAACGAGATGTATCTCACCGATGCGCTTGAACTTCTGAAAATGGAGGGTAAACCCATTGCTGCTGTCAAAGTCGATGATCCGATCGAGGTTGCAGGCATCAACTCAAAAGAACAATTGCAGGAACTGGGAAAACAGTATCTGTCTCAAAAGTAAATAAATGGATAAATTATACTCTCCCTGGCGAATTGATTACATCCTCAGCGAAAAAGAGAAGGGTTGTATCTTCTGCAAAAAGCCCCAAGCTCGGGACGATGAAGGACATCTTATTCTGAAACGCGGAAAATTTACTTATATCATAATGAATCTGTATCCCTATAATAATGGACATCTAATGGTTGTACCCTTTCGGCATGTAGCGCGTATGCAGGAGCTTACGGATGAAGAATTATGTGAACTCGGCAAGATGACACAATTGTGCGAGAAGGTGCTCACCGAAGCATATCATACTGATGGTTTGAATATCGGCATGAATCTGGGAGAAGCAGCGGGCGCAGGTGTGGCAGATCATTTGCACATACATGTGGTACCTCGATGGAACGGTGATACGAATTTTATTTCTACGGTAGGGAACACAAGAGTTATTCCCGAAAAAATGGAAGAAGCGTATAATAAATTGAAAAAAGTTTTTGATACCTATGAGTCTTAAACTCTTAAAACCCTTAAAAATCTTCTTGGCTTTTTTTTTATTCTAAATATACTATTTCTATGCCTGACGATAATTTTACGGACTTTACCAAATGAAGAAATTCAGGAAATTGAACAAATTCCCTTTAACGAGATCACTTTGCAGGTGCTCAATGGATGCGGTAAAAAGCGGCTGGCAAGAGAAGTTCGGAATGTGCTCATTGATAAGGGATTTGATGTGTTGTCCTTTGATAATGCCGAAAAATTTCTCTATGAGAAAACCGTGATCATCATAAGAAATATGAATTACGATAAATTTAATATGTTATACAAGGAAGTACCTGTTCAAAAGGTATATATGCAGATCAATGAACATTCTCTCTATGATTTCATCATAATCATAGGAAAGGATTATAAACGAATTTTTGCTTTATAAATTTTAATATGAAAGAAAATACTACAGAAAAAAAGCTTGAGATCATCACGCAACTGGCAAAGGACAAGAAGGCGGAAAATGTCATCGTGCTTGACGTCGAAGGTACTTCAGACCTCACAGATCAGCTTATTATTTGCAGTGGTGACGGAGATATACACACACGTACGATCGGGAAATATGTGATAGAAGAGGCAAAGAAGATGGGAATTCGGATCCATCATAAAGAAGGACTTGAAAATGGATTGTGGATACTTATTGATTTTGGGGACATTGTTATGCATATTTTTGATAAAGAAATCAGAGATTATTATAAACTTGAAGATCTTTGGGAGGAACTGATTAGCAAAAGAAACAAAGCAAAGGAATCATAAGTGAGGTGATTTTGATAAACATTATTAAAGAAAAAATATGGCAAAGTCTGAAAGCGCTTAAACTGAAAGCACCGCCAAAATCCAAGATAAATGTGGAATATCCGAAGCATAAAAATCATGGTGATTATGCATCCAACATCGCGCTCAATCTTGCTAAAAAGATCGGTCTGACGCCTATGACACTTGCAAAGAAACTTGCAACACACCTTTCTGCTGATCCTCTTTTCTCGGAAGTTACTGATGCCAAACCCGGATTTATCAACTTCCATATTGCAAATAAAGTTCTCTATTTGAAGCTTCAAGATATCAATAAACTCGGCTTGAAATTCGGTACAAATTACGAGCGTGGCGCAGGAAAAAGAGTGCTTATTGAGTTTGTGAGCGCCAATCCTACGGGTCCGCTCAATGTGGTGAATGCTCGTGCAGCAGCTTTTGGAGACTCCCTTGCAAATATACTTATTGCCCAGGGCTACTATGTCGAAAGAGAATACTATATTAATGATGCAGGCCATCAAATAGAATTGCTGGTGGAGTCTATTGAGAACGAGTTGAACCGGCTCGATGCAATAAAGGTTGAAGAGCTGGAAGAGGGGTACAAAGGTGAATATATCACCGAAATCGCAGCCCATATTCTTGAAACCGAAGGAACGATAATTCATCAACTTTCCAAGCGTGATAAAGCTCAAAAAATTAGTGATCTTGCATTGGAAATCCTCATTTATGACCAGAAACAGACACTTTCATCTTTTAAAGTATATTTCGATAACTGGATTTCTGAAAATGAACTTCGTCAAAAAGGAAGTGTGGAAGATGTGCTTGCATTCCTCTCCGAAACAGGGAAGATATATGATAAGGACGGCGCAGTCTGGATGTGTAGCAGTGAATTTGGTGATTCCAAAGACCGCGTGATCATGCGCTCGGATGGGACCGTAACATATATCATTCCTGACCTTGCATATCATATCACAAAATATAAGCGCGGGTTTGATCGCATTATTGACATACTCGGTCCTGATCATCACGGGCATATTCCCAAACTAAAAGCAGGTATTGAAATTCTTGGCTATAAGCCGTCACTAATGCATTTCATCCTGCTTCAGCAAGTGAACATTCTTATGAATGACGAAAAGGTAAAGATGTCAAAAAGGGAGGGTAGGCTCATCACTCTAAAACAGCTTATTGATGAAGTTGGTACCGATGCAGCGCGATTCTTTTTCCTGATGAGGAAGTCAAATACTCCTCTTGATTTTGACATTGAACTTGCAAAAAAACGAACTGCCGACAATCCGGTCTATTATGTGCAGTATGCCCATGCACGTATTGCAAGTATTGAGAAAAATGCACGTTCGGAAAGACTAAGGGTTCGTGATTTCAAACCGGAATATCTGCAGCGGCTCGGTCATGATGAAGAATTTGATATTATCCGTATGCTCATGAAATATCCCGAGCTTATAGCACATATCAGTTCCACTTATGATGTGAATCTACTCACCTCCTACCTGATCGATCTTGCAGGAGAATTTCATAGATATTATCAGAAATATAAGATCATAAATAAGAGATATAAAAGACTTTCTCTGGCGCGGCTTTTCCTTTGTAAGGCAGTACAGACTGTTATCAAGAATGGACTCGCACTCTTAGGAATTTCCGCTCCAAATAAAATGTAGTAAATGAGGATTGGCCAAGACAAAAAAGTCGTAGTCCTCACCGGTGCAGGCATCAGTGCAGAATCCGGACTCAAGACCTTTCGGGATAATGACGGATTATGGGAAAATCAATGGATTAAGTAGGATAAAAAAATACATTATCTCCCCCAAGTCGTTCTTTTCAGTACTGCCTCGTGGTTACACCACCAACAAAAAAAATGTCATTCCCTCGAAAGAGGGAATCCAGTATTAATTTGAAGGGAAAAACACATCTCCTCCGCCAGCTGGCGGATACACCCCGACAGGCAGAGGAATTTTCACTCGTGCAAAGTAATATCCCATAAAATAGGCATGTCATTCCCTCGAAAGAGGGAATCCAGTTTTTTCTTGATTACTCGAGGTGTCATGGACCATTCCATGACACAATAATATCTGTGAATTACTTATCACAAGCTCTTCGATCCGTCTCCGTTACACTACGCCGTGACAGGTCAGTCTTAGTCCGCCAGCTGGCGGACTACGCCCTGGCAAGCTTGTGACAAGATAATTCCAAATAAAATCGGCATGTCATTCTCGCGAAGCTTGTCCGCCAGCTGGCGGAGCGGGAATCTATTTTTTATAATTACGAACTACTATTTGAGATTCCGCATTCAGCTTACGCACAGATTCAGCTTGACTGGCAAGTGCGGAATGAAAGTGCACAAAGAAGGAGCTATTCGTCTCTCAATATCTCTCTCATCTTATCAGCGAGATTATCAAGCGCCTTTTGCGCTCCGATCTGGTTTCTGAACACCGCTTCTATGACCTGTTCTTCGAGCAGTTTACGTGTCTCGAACCACGCATCGGTTTGGGGCTCCACTTCTGCATTCAAGAGCTGGTCATACACACTTTTGAGTCCGGGATATTTCTTAAATTTTGCCTGAGTCTCCTCATCCTCGATCGCACTCTTTCGAACAGGCATATAATAGGTCATATTTGACCAATGCGCAGTCTGCTTCGGGCTGGTGAACCATTTGATGAATTCCCAGCATGCTTTTTGTTTTTCTTCCTGTTGAGGATCTTTATCATCCTTAAAAATTACGATATTAGTACCGCTAACAAGACTCTTTTTAGTTCGGAAATAGGGGACAGCGCCCATGCCAAGATTGAAAGGAATGCCACCCTTATGAAGATAAACCATGGACACACTCGAACCTTCTACCATTCCTACTTTGCTTGCAAGGAAATCATTCTGTCCGTCATAACCAGTGGAGAGGTAAGCGATCTTGGATTTATTGAGTTGTCCCGAAAGGTAGTCCAACGCTTCGATTCCGTACTTGCTATTGAAGAGGGGTTCTGTCAGAGCTTCGTTCATGAGCTGTCCGCCAGCTTCCAGAAGGCAGTTCTCGAATTGCCATGCATTGGTGGCAAATGTCGTTCCCCACTGGTCGATCTTGTCATCGCTATCTCTATCCTGGGTGAGTTTTTTCCCAACTGTGATGAACTCGTCCCACGTTGTAGGTGGTTTGTTGATGTCCAATCCGTTGCGGTAGAACATATCTTTGTTGTAATACATCACGCGCACACTCTTATTAAAGGGGAATGCATACATTGTATCACCGAAAGTGCTGCTCTTTATGAAAACCGGATAAAAATCATCGAGCTCTTCCTGAGAAAGTCCATTAGGACCATTGATGAATTTTTCGACTGGAACAAGCGCATTGCCTTCTATGAATTTTGCTATCCAAGCTTCGTATGCCTGAGCGAGATCTGGTTGAGTATTTGCCACGATGGCAGCCATAAGTTTCTGAGAAAGTGCAGTGTAATTCCCCATATTAATTTCATTGATATGAATATTGGGATGCGTTCCATTAAACTCATTCACGAGTTTAGTCAATGCGTCACCAAGAGGACCACCCATTGCGTGCCAGAATTCTAGCTCGATCTTTGTACTCTTTTCTTTTGATGTACAGCCCAATGCAATAATGACGCACATTAGCAGGAAAAATATAGCTAATTTTTTCATAATTGATTCTCCGAATTTTTATTTTGATAAATGGAAAAAAAAATTTGAGCAGTCAAGTTTTGCTTTCATTGTTACTAAGAATTCATGATTTTTTGATGTGAAAATTAGGAATTTTACTGCATTCCAAAAAACTTGACACACATTTTGTGACTCGATGAATCAATCCTCACGCGGGGGCGTAGTTCAGTTGGTTAGAACGTCTGCCTGTCACGCAGAAGGTCGCGAGTTCGAGTCCCGTCGCTCCCGCCATTTTTATTTGGTTATTATGTTTTACACATATGTTATTTATTCGGAATTGGCAGACAAATATTACATTGGTCACACCCACAATTTGGGATTAAGATTAATAAGACATAATGAAGGATGGACACGTTCAACAAAATTTGGTATTCCGTGGAAGTTGGTTTATAGTGAAACATATCAAACTAAGTCAGAAGCTATGAAACGTGAGTATGAGATCAAGCGAATGAAGAGCAGTAAATATATTGAGGATTTGATAAACAAATAGTCACGCAGAAGTTCGTCCCGATGGATCGGGAAGTCCCGTCGCTCCCGCCATTTCTTTTAACCACAAATTAACACGAATTTACACAAAAAACTTTGTCATTCTTGAGGAATCTTCGATTTATCGGAGTGACGAAGAATCTCAAGTGGAGTAAACCAAAAAATTTTCGAAGTTATTAATCCTTCGCTTCATTCGAGGATGACAATGTTCCATATTCTGGTATATTTACAGGTCCATTCCCTGTTGTAGCTGATTCCCGTAATGAAAAATATTCCCTTCTTTATTTTTGTATATCTATCTTACAATTTGCAAACGAAGAATAAACACAGAAATCTTTGAATTGATGTATTTGACAGAAGCATATCACCAAAGCATTCTGAAATTTAATTGTTTTCAACAAACCTTAATTCTAATCACTTCCGTCAAGATAAACAGGTTTAATTAGATCTGAAAATATTTAGTATTATGAAAGATATTTTCCTAAAATGTTGACAGTAAATACCACAAAAATCTCTAAAATAATATGAAAAGAATTCTATTAACAAATGATGACGGTGTTTTTGCAGAAGGGATCGGAGAACTTGCAAAGGTTTTAAGAAGAAAGTATCATGTAACTATTGTTGCTCCAGATAGAGAACGTAGTGCAGCTTCACATTCTCTTACGATACATCATCCCCTTCGTATTTTTAAAATTAAAGAAGATAAGTATGCGGTGGACGGGACTCCAACCGATTGCATAATTTTAGCAACACATAAAATTATCAAATCAAAAATTGATCTCGTAATTTCAGGAATAAATAATGGTCCGAATATGGGTGAGGATATTCTCTATTCTGGTACTGTTGCTGCTGCAATTGAAGCAATGAATCTTGGACTCCCTGCTTTGGCTGTTTCCATGGGTTTTCGGGATAAGGGTGATTTCGGGGACGGAGCAGAAATGCTCCTTCATATGCTCGAACATGATCTCTTTTCCATCATGTCAGCGGAATCTATTTTGAATATCAATTTGCCGCCCGTTCCATTGAAAGAGATCAACGGCTTCAAAGTTACTAAGTTGGGACATCGTGTGTACAGCGACTTCATAAAGGAAAGACATGATCCGCGAGGTCGTCCCTATTATTGGATTGGAGGACAGTCACCAAGCTGGACAGGCGGAGTGGAAACTGATTTTCATGCAGTTGGCGAAAACAGTGTTTCCATCACTCCCATTACGATAGATATGACCAAGTATTCCTATTTTCCTCAGATAGAAGAGTGGATAGATAAGAACCGGCTTAAATGATAATCTTAAAATCAATAAACTAAATGTACTACACAAAACAACGTAGTAAAATGGTTGAGAACCAAATAAAAGCTCGTGGCATTACGGATAAATGTCTTTTGGATGCCTTCAGAAAAGTGGAGCGGCATTTGTTCATTCCGGGTAATCCTGACCAATTTGCGTATGCTGATGGTCCATTGAGCATTGGAGAAGGACAGACTATTTCGCAACCCTACATCGTAGCTCTTATGCTTGATATGCTGAAGATAAAACCCGAGGATATTGTGCTGGAGATCGGCACCGGCTCAGGTTATCAGACTGCAATAATTGCTGAGATTGCTCACGAAGTGTATTCTGTTGAGAGAATTCATTCTCTTGCGAAAAATGCGAGAGAATTATTAGAAAATCTGGGATATTCAAATATCAAGATTCAACAAGGTGACGGCACGACCGGCTGGAAACCTGAAAATGAAAGCGAGATGGATATTACGTTTGATGCGATCGTTGTGTCTGCTGCTGCTCCCTATGTTCCGGAAGGTCTTCTTGCTCAACTGAAAGATGGAGGACGTCTGGTGTTGCCCTGTGGAAACAGATATGTGCAAGATCTGATATGTGTGAAAAAGGAAAATGGAAAGATTATCAAAGAGAATTTCGGAGGTTGCCAATTCGTACCACTTATCGGAGAGCAGGGATGGAAAAAATAAGATTTCTCACATTTTTTTTGATAATACTGTTAGTACTTCCGGCATTTCTTAACAGCGATGAGCCACTAGATGAACCGGGAAAACAGGCAAAATTCTCGAAATTTTTAAAAGATAAGAATTTATCCGATGAAGCAGTTGTGGTATTACTGGCAACCTTGCCGATCTTTGAGCTGCGAGGAGCTATTCCATGGGCTATTTATCATTATAATATGCCTTGGTATAAAGCATATCTACTTGGGGTTTTTGGCAATTTTCTACCTATCCCACTCATCCTTCTCATTCTTAAATACGGATTGGACCTGCTTTCACGGATTCCTTTCTTCAGGAAATTTTTCGAGTGGCTCTTTGCTCGAACAAGAAGAAAAGGTGTATTAATACAAAAATACGAAGCGTTCGGGCTTATTCTTTTTGTCATGATACCGCTGCCTGTTACAGGTGCGTGGACAGGGAGTATCGCTGCATATGTTTTTGGAATAAAATTCTTTCCCGCACTGCTCTGCATTCTAATTGGTATATGCATTGCGGGTATCATTGTCACGATTTTGAGCATGTTCGGAATATGGGGAGCGCTCATCGCGATCATAGCTTTATTGACATTATTTATCCTATGGCTCATAAAATTCATTAAAGCATTAAAAGCCACCAGAAATAACGAAAAAGGGGCAACAGAATGAAGTTAAAAGAGTACTTTACGCCCAAAACTGATAAGGTAGAAGAAGAAAAAGATCTTATTAAGTTCCTTTCTGAAGTTGAACTTTTTGAAAATCTTACAAGGAATGAACGCAGAAATCTTTCTCAGCATTTTTATGAACGTAAGTACAAGGAAGACGAGATCGTATTCAAAAAGGGCTATCCAAATGTGGTCATGTATATCGTGAAAGAAGGCGAATTGCAGACCTATCTCGATTCTACAGAAGGTGAAAATCTGAAAACGATCAAACCCAGGGATTATTTTGGCGAGGTAGGACTTTTCCTGGAAGAAGAGCGGACTGCGACAATCGTCGCTTCAAAGGATTCTGTTCTGCTGGGTATCTCAAAGAGAGATATGAATCGGCTTATCGATGAATTCCCTCGTGCAGGCAGCAAGATCCTGAGAAAACTTGCAGCAGTACTCTGTACCCATCTAATCCGGACAAATAAGAACCTTGCGAGCAAAAGAGACGAGCTTATCGATCTTAAAAAACGCTTGGAAGATAGCAAGAGCCAGCTTCAAGAATTGAAGAATTCCCAAGAAGTTGATAAAGAAAAGAGCTGATCATGGAAAGAACAAAAATAGTCCGTTGGGTCGTAGGATTTCTTACTCTTGGCATCGCTGTCATGGGTATCCTGTTCTATAAATCGATTCTCTCCTATCTTCTTATCTCAGGAATTATTGCATATCTTATATCACCGCTGATAAACTATGCTCAGAAATTCCACATTCCACGAGCTCTCTCGATCCTGATCGTGTACCTTATAATAATCGGTCTTATAATTATTTTGATAAACGTGATCATTCCGCAGATAAAGATCCAGGCAGAGGAAGCAGGGAAATTTTTCAAGCAGATCGTGAAAGACCCGGAAGCTTTCAGTTTGAAATCCTTCGGGCTTGAAGGTTTATCGAACTTTATTGACCGTATGCAGACACGATTTACCTTTATCGATGTCGATGAATATACAAGGGTTCTCGGTGAAAGATTTGTTGGAGCGATTAACGCAATACCGCAGATCATCCTCAATTCCCTTAGTGGAATATTCAATTTTTTAGCGTTTCTTATCGTTATTCCTTTTGTCTGTTTTTTCCTTCTGAAGGATGAACAGCAGCTTATGAAAATTTTTTTTGGCTGGATTCCGAATAGATATTTCGAGTTTTCCATTTACTTATTTGAAAAGATAGAAGACAGCTTCGGACGGTATCTGCGATCAATTTTGCTGGAAACAATTATCGTTACAATACTTTCTTATATTGGGCTTCTGATTCTCAAAATTCCTTATGCACTTACACTTAGTATCATTATTGGCTTGACCAATCCAATCAAGTTCTTCGGACCCTTTATCGGTTTTGTGCCGGTAATTTTAGTCATACTGTTCAGTCCCGTGCCTGATGTTATGGTTATCTATGCTATTCTTATGTCCATCATTGTGCAGCAGATCGACAGCAATATACTTTTCCCTTCATTGGTTGGGAAGGGACTCGGCATGCATCCGCTGTGGGTATTGCTGACAGTCATTGCAGGGGGATATGCATTCGGCATACTTGGACTTATACTTGCAGTACCGGCAGTATTTCTTATTAAAACCGTTGTTCAGGTTTGTGCCACCAGTTTGAAACAGTTTGAAATTATATAACACAAGTTTTACAGTATATATTATGAAAGGTTAAATATGATTTTTTTAAGTAATTTCTATCCTGTAAAAATATGAATTTCTAATTACAAATTATCTAATTTCTAATGAAATTTCAAATGACAAATGTCAAATAAAAAGAGATTCGATTTAGAGGAGAGAACTGCTAAATTTGGTGAGGATATTATCGAATTTGCGAAAAAAATCCCCCAAAATCCGATAACACTACCTCTTATTACTCAGTTAGTTAAAGCTGGTACAAGTGTTGGCGCCAATTATTGTGAAGCAGATTGTGCAGAATCAAAAAGAGATTTCGAACATAAAATAGGTATTTGCAAAAAAGAGTCTAAAGAATCAAAACATTGGTTAAGGATGATTTCAAAAGCAGTTCCACGGTTAAAAGATGAAGCAAAAATTTTGTGGAAAGAAGCTAATGAACTTAATTTAATTTTCTCATCAATTGTAATTAAATCAAGGAATAAAAAATTGCTTTGACATTTAAGTTTTGACATTTTATTTGTAATTAGAAATTAGGGGTTAGAAATTAAATTAAGTCTAACTCATCTTTCGAAGAATATGTATAAAGGTTAAATATGATTTTATTAAGTAATTTCCACTCCTGCGAAACTTCAGTTATTTAACACGAAATATACAAAATAAGATAATAGAAAGGAGATCTATGGCTCGCTGGCAAACATTAGAAGGATCAATACTTCATACAACACAGGAAGGTTCTCAGGAGCATTTCCTGAAGGATTTTTTTGAGAATAAAGCCTTTATTCCCAAAACAGATAGGGAAAAGAAAGAATACGAAGACTTTTCATTCGTAAGCAGTGCGATGGCGCTTCTCATCTACGTGGCGAAATCTGATGGAACAGTGGATAAAGAAGAGAAAGAAATGATCTTGAAAGAACTGAAATTCCAGCTCAATCAGCGTCATTTTGAGTATGAAACCCTCGCAGAAGAGATCGGTCCCGACGAGATGAAAATCCTTGATCATCTTTTTGATCATTTTCAGACTGAGATAGATGAGAATAAATGCGATCTTGATGAGATAATACGAATTATCGATATGATCTATCAGAAAAATCCCTACAAAAGGATGTTCCTTGTCCGCTTGTGCTATTACGTTGCCTATGCAGATAAAAAGTTTTCCAAAGAAGAATTTAGTACTATTCAGAAAATTGCACAAAAACTTCGTGTCTCAGAAGCAGATACGAAGCGTATAGAACAGGAAGTTTGCAAAGATCTCAAGATATAAATAGCTCATAAGGTTTGATAATGTGTGAAATTTGACACAAATTCTCAGCTTCACAGTGTAAGGAACAATTGAATTTTTCAGGAGGATATATGTTTCAAGGTGGAAAAGGTCTTCAGGATTTGCTCAAGCAAGCCCAGAAGATGCAAAAAAAGATGGTTGAAAGCCAGGAAGCTCTTGCCCAAAAAACAGTTGAGGCATCGGCTGGCGGTGGTATGGTCAATGTCGTCATGAATGGAAATCAGGAGCTTATCTCGCTGAAGATCGAGAAGGAAGTTGTTGATCCCGACGATGTTGAAATGCTGGAAGATCTCATCATAGCTGCGGTAGAAGAAGCTCGGCAGAAAATAAAAGAAATGGTTGAGCAGGAGATGTTCGGTTTGACCGGCGGAATAAAAATTCCCGGACTGAACGCATAATGTTTGAAGGAAAATTAGAAAAGCTCAAAGACGGTTTCAAGCAGCTACCCGGAATCGGTGAGAAAACTGCGGAACGCCTTGCCTTTTATCTTATCAGTCAAGATAAACAGGTGGGACTAAACTTTGCAGAGCTCATTAATGATTCCATCACATCGATACGAAAATGCGAACGCTGCAATATGCTGTCAGAGAAAAGTCCCTGCCATTTCTGTGCTGATGATGAGCGTGATGATACTACTCTGTGTGTCGTCGAGAAATCTCAGGACGTTTATCTTGTTGATGAAACGGGAGTGTATAACGGACGATATTTTGTATTGGGAAATCTCATTTCTCCGCTGGACGGTATAGGACCGAACCATATTAATTTTCCCAAACTTAAGGAAATCATCGAAAAAGATAATATAAAAGAGATAATACTTGCATTAAACCCGAGCAGTACAGGCGAAACTACAATAGCTTTTATCACATCAAAGTTACAAAGCCCGAATAGAAAGATCACCCGGCTGGCAACAGGATTGCCCGTAGGTGGTGATATCGAGTACACGAGCTCAAAAACCCTTGCAAGCGCACTGACTCATAGAAACAAAGTGTAAGATCGGAGTAAATATGGCATCAACTGCTGATTTTCGGAACGGAATGGTCATAGTCTTTAAAAATAATCTTTATGAAATTGTGGAATTCCAACATGTGAAACCCGGTAAGGGAGGTGCCTTCGTACGAACTAAGCTGAAAAACGTGAGAACAGGTCAGGTTGTTGACAACACTTTCCGCTCCGGCGAGAAGGTCGAAGAAGTTCGTATCGAAAAGAAAAAAATGGAATATCTTTATAATGATGGTATGAACTTTGTGGTGATGGATCCTAAAACCTATGCCCAGATCGAGATCAACGAAGAACTTATTGGTGATAAAAAATATCTTATGAAAGAGAATACAGAGATTGCTCTATTCCAAACCGAGGACGAGATTATCTATATTGAACTCCCCACAACTGTAAATCTCGAAGTAGTGGAATGTGAACCTGGCATCAAAGGAAATACTGTCTCCAATGTGACGAAAAGTGCTAAGCTGGAAACCGGACTTGAAGTGCAGGTTCCCATGTTCGTCAATAATGGTGATACACTGAAGATCGATACACGAACAGGAAAATATCTCGAAAGAGTGTAAATCGGTCACGTGCAGTACATAAAAGAGCCGGTTTACTGCCTTTCATGCGGGGGAAAACTTTCAGAAAAACCGGACGAGAATAATAAAATTCGGCGTTACTGCCCTTCCTGCGGATGGACCTATTACGCAAATCCCATTCCTGCAACTGCCTGTGTGGTGCTGGGTGACAATCACGAACTCCTTCTCATAAAAAGAAAGGACGAGCCAAACCCCGGAAGCTGGGCATTGCCAAGCGGTTACGTAGAGATCGACGAAACTTCAGCAGAATGTGCAGTTCATGAGCTTAAAGAAGAAACAGGTTTGATCGGGGAAGCTGTTGAATCTCTTGGCTATTTCTTTCAGGATTCGTCAATTTATAAGCGAGTTATTACTTTTGGATTTCTTATGAAAGTGACAGGCGGTTCTCTGCAACACGGTGATGACGCACTTGATGCACGATATTTTCCGATTGATAAATTACCGGAAATCCCCTTTTCTTCACACAATAAATTTATTGAAATTATTAAAAAGAAGTTTGAGTTATAATGAAACTCGTACTTGCTACTCATAATAAGGATAAAATAAAAGAGATCAAAGCTATCTTTCAAGAGCTTCCTATCGAGATATATACTTTTTCTGATTTTGATCATTTTCCTGATGTGGTGGAAGATCATGATACTCTCGAAGGAAATGCAGAAAAAAAAGTTCGAGAAATTTATGAAATAACCGGCATGCCTGCATTGGCTGATGATACAGGACTTTTTGTTGATGCAATGAACGGTGAACCAGGTGTGTTCAGTTCTCGTTATGCAGGTGAGAACGTAACCTATGCAGATAATAGAGAGAAACTGCTCAAAGAAATGATCGATATTCCTGAAGGAAAACGTGATGCGGTTTTTAAAACTGTGATAGTGTTGATTGTTAATATGAATGGAAAATACGTTGTTGAAGGACGTTGCGAAGGTTATATCGGTTTCAAAGAAAAGGGCAATATGGGCTTTGGCTACGATTCCATATTTTATTTACATGATTCAGGAAAAAGCTTTGCAGAGCTTACTTTGGAAGAAAAGAATAAGATCAGTCATCGCGGACGTGCTTTGCAAAAAATAAAAAAAGTATTAGAAGAAATCGTAAGAAAACATAAATGAATTTAGGATGATATGGATAAAAAAGATGTTCTAAAAAAAGTTAAGGAAGAGAATGTGAAGTATATTCTCCTCCAATTTTCCGATATGTACGGAGTGGTAAAAAGCATTACTATTCCTGTGAATCACCTTGAAGCTTCTCTCGATCATGGCACATGGTTTGATGGTTCATCTATAGAAGGTTTTGCCCGAATTGCAGAAAGCGATATGTACCTCATTCCTGATCCAGACACCTATGCTTTTATTCCATGGCTTACTTCTGAGTTTGGAAACACTGCACGATTTATCTGTGATGTCTATGGCCCGGATGGAAACCCTTTTCAAGGCGATCCGCGTTTTATTTTGAAAAAAGAACTTCTTGAAGCTGAGGAGATGGGATTTTCTTATAAAACCGGTCCGGAGATAGAATTTTTCTTGCTAAAAAAAGATGGCGGACTGCATACCCTTCCTCATGATAAAGCAGGTTATTTTGATATGACCATGGACCAGGCATACGAAATTCGAAGAGAGATGACCTCGGTGTTGCAATCAATGGGGATCGATGTTGAGGCAACTCATCATGAAGTGGGTATCGGGCAGCATGAGATCGATTTTCGTTATGACTATGCATTGAAAACAGCAGATAATGCCACCACGATCCGTTTCGCATTGAAAGCGATTGCTCAGAAATATAATCTACTTGCAACATTTATGCCCAAACCAATCGCTGGAATCAATGGTAATGGAATGCATGTACATCAGAGTCTGTTCGATGCAGAAGGAAATAATGTATTTTTTGATGAAAAGAACAAATACCATCTTTCTGAGAAAGCATATCACTATCTTGCAGGACAACTCAAGCACATCAAGGGAATGACTGCAATCCTCAACCCAATTGTAAATTCCTATAAACGCCTTGTTGCCGGATATGAAGCCCCTGTGTATATCAGTTGGGCACGGACAAACAGATCGTCTCTTATAAGAATTCCCAGATATCTTGAGGGCAGGAGCCAGTCAACACGGCTTGAACTCCGCAGTCCCGATCCAAGCTGTAATATCTATCTTGCTTTTGCAGTGATGCTGAAGGCAGGTCTTGAGGGATTGACTCAGAAATTGCAACCACCAAAACCAGTTGAAGAGGATGTGTATAACTTCAGTGATGCTAAGCTCGAAGAACTGAAAATAGACACACTTCCCGGCTCGCTGTTGCAGGCATTGTATGAGCTGAAAAGAGATGAACTTGTGAAAAAAGCACTTGGCACACACACTTTTGAGCGCTATGTGGAAGCCAAGAAAAAAGAGTGGGATGAGTTCCGCATACAGGTTACCAAGTGGGAGCTTGAAAGGTATCTGGAATTGTATTAAATGAAACCTATCGATTCCCACTCGCTCTATCTGGATGGTCTTCACTTCGTTTCAGGCTTCACTTCGTTACGCCCAGACAGGACGCCGTGACAAGAAAGAGAAACCACGAACTTCACGAAATAACACGAAAATATAATCAAGAACAAAAGAAAATTGTCATTCTGGAGCGCAGCGAAGAATCTGGCAAAAACATTGATCTATCCTCTTGTGAGATCCTTTCCGTCTTCATTTCATTTCAGTCTTCGTCCGCCAGCTGGCGGACTACGCACTGGCAGACTTGTGACAAGATAATCCTATTTTTTGGGAGCACATCGAGCATTAAGCCGACCGAGTCAGCTACTCCAAAAAACTATTTTCATTCTTTAAAATTCTGCTCTAACAAACTATGGGAAAGAGAATATTTATCATCCTTTCCTCCCTTCTCCATCCTCCATCCTCCTTTATAATGTTCTTATACCTTGACGTTAAAATTACGGAAATTCAAATTCTTTTCCAAGAAACGGAGGTAACATGTCAGAATTCGTGGATTGGCATAATGAAGAAATGCTGAAGAAAGCAAAAGATGCTCTTGAAGCTCATAAATTTTTGGTGGAGCTTTGTGAGAGTGGTGAAGAAGCACGTAAAAAAGCACTCGCTCAATTGGATAAAGAATCTTCTATTGGCATTGGCGGTTCAATGACAGTTCGGGAGATCGGTCTGTTTGATCATCTCAAAGATAATGGATATAACATCATAAACCCATACGTACCCGACCTTTCGCGTACGCAGGTATTTGATTTGCGCAGAAAAACACTCATGTCAGACTTCTTTCTGGCAGGATGCAATGCGATCACTTTAGAAGGAGAGATCGTGAATGTTGATGGATATGGAAATAGAGTAGCAGCGATCATATTTGGTCCAAATAAAGTATTTCTTTTTGCAGGTATGAACAAAATTGTGCTCGACAGGCAGCAGGCATTGGACAGAATTTTCGATATTGCAGCGCCCATCAATGCAAAGCGTCTCAACAGAAAAACTCCCTGCGCTGTAACCGGTCTTTGCAGCGATTGTGACTCCCCAGAGAGAATTTGCAAACACCTGACAGTCAACATGCGGCAGAATATTCCTGATAGGATAAAAATATTTCTCATAAAAGAAAATCTGGGTTTTTGATATCTTAGGTTCAAGTTTTTATTGCAACAAACTTACAAAAAAGGATAAGTTTGTTGCAATAATGAAGAAGTATAAGAGATTAAAGAATGAAGATCGAGAGAAAATAAGTCAGTTATTATCACAAGGTAA